>Ga0207712_10000038_pt1 | contig 192762 bp, 154 predicted proteins | sample KBSS44metaG_FD_184402 | JGI IMG/M metagenome (GOLD analysis project Ga0207712, IMG submission 184402) | Switchgrass rhizosphere microbial communities from Kellogg Biological Station, Michigan, USA - KBS S4-4 metaG (SPAdes) (version 2) | ecosystem: Host-associated > Plants > Roots >... | reverse complement strand
GGCGAGATCACCATCACCGGGCCCGCCGAGCGCCTCGTCGTCACCGACCGGGGCGGCACCCCACTGACCAACCGATCACTGGCCCGCCCACCCAGCCAACCCCCACCGGCGGCGCCACGCTACGAATGCCCAACCGGCGAACGCGCCGACTGGTGGTGGTATGACCCCTTCCAACCACAACCACCACCAAGCACCAACTGAGCTGCCAGGTTCAGCCAGGCGACAAGAACGCTTGCAACGCAAGCGAATAGGCCGCGACGTCATATGCGCCCATGAATTCGCGTGCCGAGTGCATGGCCAGCTGCGGCGCACCGACGTCGACGGTCGGGATGCCCGTTCCCGCTGCGGTCATCGGACCGATCGTCGACCCGCATGGCAGGTCGGCTCTGTGCTCGTACCGCTGCAGCGGCACGCCTGCCTGCTCGCACGCGAGCGCGAACACAGCGGCGGTGCGCCCGTCCGTCGCATATCGAAGATTGGGCTGCACCTTGAGCACCGGGCCGCCGTTGACCTCGATGAGGTGGCTGGGCTCGTGCCGCTCCGGGTAGTTCGGATGCGTGGCGTGGGCCATGTCGCCTGAGGCCACGATCGAATCGGGGAGGCGTCGCAGGAAGTCTTCGCGGCCGCCGCCCTGCGCCAGGGTGATGCGCTCCAGCACGGTCGCGAGGAGGTCGGACTGCGCCCCGTGATCCGACTGCGAGCCGACCTCCTCGTGGTCGAACAGCGCGAGCACCGGCAGGTTGGCGGCTTCCTCGACGGCAAGAAACGCCTCTAGTCCCGCGTAGCAGGTTGCCTGGTTGTCCAGGCGTGGCGCACTGACGAACTCGTGGTCGGCGCCCGTCACCGCCGACGGGTTGAGATCGTGCGTCATCAAGTCGAAGCCGAGGACGGGCTCGTCGACGCCCGCGCGGCCGGCGACGTAGTCGAGAAACGCTCCCCCGTCGCCGGTGCCGAACACCGCGTTGACGTGACGCTGGGGGTCGAGCGACACGCCCTTTCGGTCCTCCGACAGGTGGATGGCCAGCTGCGGCACCCGGAGGATGGGCTCGTCGATGCGAACCAACCGATGCTCGACCCCCGAGCCGGACTTCACCGACAACCTGCCGCTGATGCCGAGGTCACGGTCCAACCAGGAGTTCAGCCACGCACCGCCGTAGGGCTGCAGGGCCACCATCTGCCAACCCGCGGCGAACCGGTCGGGGTGTTGCTTGACCCGGAGATTCGGGCTGTCGGTGTGGGCGCCGACGACGCGGAAGGGCTTGCCCGCGTTGTCGTCGGACCGCCACGCGACAAGCGAGCCCGCGCGGACGAGGAAGAACCGTCCCGCGGTCGGCCAGGCGTCGGTCTCGGCCAACTCGACGTAGCCCGCTTCGCGCAACCGCTGCGCGACCGTCTCGCAGACGTGGAACGGCGAAGGGGACTGATCGATGAACTCGCAAAGGCCCTGGGGGCTAGCTGCCATCTTTCAATCTTGACGGGCGTTTTGGACGGCGGTCACGCTAGGGTCCATTTGTGTCCGCTCCGCTGTCGCAGCCAGTCACGGCGCCGCTCACGCCGGCCGCCATCTTCCTAGTGGCAACCATCGACGCCGGCGGCGAGGAAACCGTGCACGACGCCCTGGCCGATCTCTCGGGACTCGTACGCGCAGTTGGCTTCCGCGATCCGAGCAAGCTGCTGTCTCTCGTCACCTCGATCGGGTCGGACGCGTGGGATCGGCTGTTCTCGGGTCCACGGCCGGCCGAGTTGCATCCCTTCCCGGAGCTGGAGGGGGCTCGCCATCGTGCGCCCTCTACGCCTGGGGATCTGCTGTTCCACATCAAGTCGAAGTCCCTGGACTACGCGTTCGAACTGGCCAAGCGCATTCTCAACTCGATGTCCGGGGCGCTCACCGTCGTCGACGAAGTGCAAGGTTTCAAGTTCTTCGACAACCGGGACCTGATGGGCTTCGTCGACGGCACCGAGAATCCCAGCGGAGCAGTGGCAATCAACGCGACCGCGATCGGCGACGAGGATCCCGATTTCGCGGGCGGCAGCTACGTGCACGTGCAGAAGTACGTGCATGACATGAGCAGCTGGGATGCGCTTTCTGTCGGCGAGCAGGAACGGGTGATCGGCAGGACCAAACTCGAAGACATCGAGATGGACGACGACCAGAAGCCCGCGAACTCGCATCTGGCCCTCAACGTGATCACCGACGCCGAAGGCAACGAGCTGAAGATCGTGCGGCACAACATGCCGTTCGGCGAAGTCGGCCGCTCCGAGTTCGGCACGTACTACATCGGCTACTCGCGGACGCCAGCGGTCACCGAGCGCATGTTGCGCAACATGTTCATCGGCGATCCGCCAGGCAATACCGATCGAATCCTGGACTTCTCCACGGCGATCACGGGCACGATGTTCTTCACGCCAACGGCTGACTTTCTCGACGACCCGCCGCCGCTCCCCGACGAGGAGTCCGCGGCACCCCAGGCATCAACGAACTCCACCAACGGCTCATTGTCGATCGGCAGTTTGAAAGGACAACCATGAACAACCTCTACCGCGATCTTGCGCCGGTCACCGAAGAGGCGTGGGACCAAATCGAGGAGGAGGCGACGCGAACCTTCAAGCGACACATCGCCGGTCGTCGGGTCGTCGACGTCAGCGAGCCCGGCGGTCCCGTGACTGCAGCCATCAGCACCGGGCATCTGCTCGACGTGGCATCGCCGGACGACGGCGTCGTGGCCCACCTCCGAGAGAGCAAGCCGCTGGTGCGCCTGCGCGTGCCGTTCACCATCTCGCGCGTCGACATCGACGACGTCGAAAGGGGTTCGCAGGATTCCAACTGGGACCCGGTCAAGGAGGCCGCGAAGAAGCTGGCCTTCGCCGAGGACCGGGCGATCTTCGAGGGGTATCCAGCCGCGAGCATCGACGGCATTCGCAAGTCGAGCTCCAACCCACCGTTGGCCTTGCCTGCCGACGTGCGGGAGATTCCCGACGTGATCGCTCAGGCACTCTCCGAGCTGCGGCTTGCGGGCGTCGACGGACCGTACGGCGTGCTGCTGTCGGCCGACGTCTACACCAAGGTCAGCGAGACCACCGAGCACGGCTATCCGATCCGCGAGCACCTGAACCGGCTCGTCGACGGTGACATCATCTGGGCGCCCGCGATCGACGGCGCATTCGTGCTGTCGACCCGTGGCGGCGACTTCGACCTGCAACTCGGCACCGACGTGTCGATCGGGTACCTGTCGCACGACGCCGACAACGTCCAGCTCTACCTGCAGGAGACGCTGACGTTCCTGAACTACACCGCAGAGGCGTCGGTCGCGCTGAGCCCTTAGGCGGCACCGGCAGCCGCTGGGCCACCCGCACTAGGTGCGGCGACCAACGGGCCAAACATGCCAAACCGATGGATGTCTCCCGCGGCTGGGCCTTGGGCGACCGACCGACAACGGCCAAGCGATGGGCCGTTTGCGGTGCCAGGTGGCGCAGCGTGAGATACCTCTAGAGCGCAGTTGGACGAGCGCACCCCGATGGCTACCTCCCGGGCGCGTCCCGCAATCCTCGAATGTTGGGACCGCATAGCGGTAAAAAGGGTTAGCTTCTGTCGCGTTAATTGACGCGTAGCAATCGAATTGGCAGGTCCTTGAAGCGGCGCAAACCAGACGGAAATATCGACGCGTGCGAAAAATATGCTGTGCCTCTACGGGTTTAACGATGCACAGATGTGGGTGCCCTCCGGCGCTAATCTGCCTGGAACAGCACCTTTAGCCGACGTGACGATCAACGCTCGCCCGGGCCTTGGCCAGCGGCGGGTGTTCCACGTATTCCTTCGGACGTGAGTAGTTGCAAATTTTCGGGACCGATATATTACTTCTCCGGCAATCCAATGCAATCGGCGAACGCGCGTGCTAATCCAGGCATATGGACAACGACGTTGTTGACGTTGAAAGCAGTAATTATTTGGTCGTCGCAAACGAAGCGGGCGAACACAGCCTGTGGTCAGACTTCGCCGAAGTGCCGCCCGGCTGGCACGTGGTGCATGGACCGGCGGTTCGCGCTGCGGCCCTGGAGTACTTCGAGCGGCATATCACCGACACACGAATCAAGGGTCTGCGAGATCGCACGACAGCCAGCCGTCGAGTCTTGACCGCACCCTCGTTCTGATACTGGTTCGTGCTCACGGGATGTCAGGCTCGCGCACAGCAATCCCCGATCGCGATCGGGATAGTTATGGAATAAACGGTACGTAATGGGACTTGTGCGCAGTGGCTTTATAAAACTGCTCGCAGGAGGCAAGTTCCATGACCACCAAGACACTCACCGGATCCACCGCCCTCGTCACCGGCGCCACGGCAGGCATCGGCTACGCCATCGCATTGCAACTCGCACGCGAGGGTGCCGAGGTCGTCGTCCACGGACGCAACGCAGAGCGTGGCGAGAAGACCGTTCAGGACATCGAAAACTTCGGCGGTAAGGCGCGTTTCATCGCAGCCGACGTATCCGACGCAGACGACGTACGCCGCCTCGCCGAGGAGGCCGGCGCCGTCGACATCCTCGTCAACAACGCGGGCATCTACCGTTTCGCCCCGACGTTCGACACCAGCGACGCCGACTTCCACGATCAGATCAACACCAACCTGTTGGCGCCCTACGTCCTCGTGCAGAAGTTGGTCCCGGGGATGATCGCGCGGGGGCACGGCTCCGTGGTCAACGTGACCACCGTCGCCGCCTCCACGCCCGCTGCGGGCGCTGGCATCTACGGCGCGAGCAAGGCTGCGTTGGAACTGCTGACCAAGCTCTGGGCTGATGAGTTCGGCGCTACGGGCGTGCGGGTCAACGCCGTCGCTCCCGGACCCACTCAGACTCAGGGCACCGCCGACCTCGGGGAAGAGTTGATCGAAGGACTTGGCCGGACAACCACTTTGGGCCGTACCGCCGAAGCCGACGAGATCGCCAGTGCGGTGACATTCATCGCATCTTCCGCCGCGAGCTACGTCAACGGCACCGTGTTCACGGTCGGTGGCGGCTTGCCTGCGATCAAGCCCGCGGCGTAACTAGGCCGCGAGCACCGCGTCCAGCGCGGAGTAGAACAATCCAAGCCCGTCGTCCGACGGGCCGGTCAGCGCCTCGGTCGCGTGTTCGGGATGTGGCATCAGCCCGACCACGCGACCGTTGGCCGAACTGATCCCGGCGATGTCGCGAAGCGACCCGTTGGGGTTGTCGCGGTAGCGGAACACGACTCGCCCTTCGCCCTCCAGCTCGTCGAGCACGGCATCGGAGGCGACGTAGCGGCCCTCGCCAGACTTCAGCGGCACCAAGAGATCCGCATCCTGTTCGTAGCGCGTGGTCCACGCCGTGTTCGGCGACGCCACCTGCAGCCACACGTCGCGGCATACGAAGTGCAGGCCGGCATTGCGGGTGAGCGCGCCCGGAAGCAGGCCTGCCTCGCACAGCACCTGAAAGCCGTTGCAAATCCCCAACACTGGAAGGCCCTTCGCCGCAGCGGAGACAACCTCACCCATCACCGGCGCGAACTTGGCGATCGCGCCACAGCGCAGGTAGTCGCCGTAGGAGAAGCCGCCGGGCACGATGACGGCGTCGACACCCTTCAAGTCGGCATCGGCGTGCCAGAGGTTCACCGATTCCGCACCGACGGCACGTGCGGCACGCGCGGCATCGACGTCATCGAGGGTGCCGGGGAAGGTTATGACGCCGACGCGTGCTTTCACTGCGACTCCCGATGCACGGCAAAGTCCTCGATCACGGTGTTGGCGAGCAGTGACTCGGCAATCTCGGCGAGAGTCTCGTCGGAGACGTCGTCGGCCACCTCGAGCTCAAACCGCTTGCCCTGTCTGACATCTGAGACACCGCCATGACCCAGCCTGCCCAAGGCGCCGACGATGGCCTGACCCTGCGGGTCGAGGATCTCGGCCTTGGGCATTACGTGCACTACGACCCGGGCCACGGGCACTCCTTACACAAAGGTTCGATGATTCGTTCGGGCATGACTCTACCGGCGCGGGCACGGTCCAGAATGGAAGCATGCAGCTGACACACTTCGGCCATTCTTGTCTGCTCGCCAGCTTCCCAGATGGCAAGGGCGGCCAGACCTCGGTCCTGTTCGACCCTGGCAATTTCTCACACGGATTCGAGGGCATCACCGGGCTCTCCGCGATCCTGATCACCCATCAGCATCCCGATCACGCGGACACGGCCCGGCTACCTGCACTGTTGGACGCCAATCCGCAGGCGGCGCTGTACGCCGATCCCATGACGGCTGAGCAGTTGGGCACCCCGTGGACCGCGGTCAACGCGGGCGACGCGTTCTCGGTCGGCCACCTGGCGGTGCGCGGCGTCGGCGGTACGCACGCCGTGATTCACCCCGACATCCCCGTGATCGACAACATCTCGTACTTGCTCGGCGACGGCGATCACCCAGCCCGGCTGATGCACCCGGGCGACGCACTGTTCAACCCCGGTGAGCCCGTCGACGTGCTCGCGGCCCCCGCTGCCGCGCCGTGGATGAAGATCTCCGAGGCCATCGACTACCTGCGAGCCGTTGCGCCGACGCGGGCGGTGCCCATCCATCAGGCGGTGGTGGCCGAGGAGGCACGCGGCATCTACTACGGGCGGTTCAGGGAGATGACGAGCACCGACTTTCAAGTGCTCGAGCCGGAGAACGGTACGGAGTTCTGATCGCCTGCCGTCGCGAGCGACGAGGTTCACCGGCTACATCGCCGGATTCGGCACCCGGTCGGGCGTGCGCATGGTCGACCTTCCACGCCGCAACTGGTGTCCGTCACGACGACCATCGACCTGTCCCCATCCGACGGTGAACAGAAGATGGCGAACTAGCGACCACTCGGTTGGGCTTTGGTGAACTTCGAAGTGCGGCCGCTGTTGCCAATTGCCGAAGAACACCGTAATCAACTGTCCATGGCATCCCCATCACCCAACGCCGAGGCGCACCGGCACCGGGTGTCCCCATTGCACGCGGCACACACCAGCCACTACTCACTCCACAGTGGCACCGCCCGAACGCCTGGAGTGTCAGCCATCGCGACGAAACCAACCAGGCCGCCTGCCCACCCTGGCGACGTCGCGCAATCGCGCCTGTTCCAAGCGATTCTCAACGACGAACTGGACGAACTCGACGATCTGGTGGCGGCCGCCGAACGGCGTTGGATGCGCCAGCGCGAGCGCAATCCTGAGAACTCGTTTGGCGAACCCCACGAGCTACAACGGCTCCGTGAGCGCACGAGGGAGGCGCGTCGACTGCTCGACGCGCTCGACAAACGCTTCCCGTCTGATTGACGGTATCGGCAATTCGACCGAGTTTCACTCAGCCAGATTCGAAGACAGTCGTTCGAGCTACGCGCTGTCGCGTGCGGCCGCCCGGCCCGCCGCCCGACCCGAGAAGACGCAGCCGCCGAGGAACGTACCCTCCAGCGAGCGGTAGCCGTGTACGCCTCCCCCGCCGAATCCCGCCGCCTCGCCAGCGGCATACAGCCCGTCGAACACCTCTCCGTCCGGCTTGAGCACGCGTGAGTCGAGATCGGTCTCCAAACCACCCAACGACTTTCGCGTCAGGATGTGGAGCTTCACCGCGATCAGGGGCCCTGCCTTTGGGTCGGTGATCCGGTGCGGCGCGACGACGCGTGAGACGCGGTCGGCAAGGTAGCCCCGCGCTCCGCGGATCGCCGTGATCTGGCCGTCCTTGGTGTATTTGTTGGCCACCTCGCGGTCTCGGGCGGTGACCTCCGCCTCGACCACGGCATAGTCGAGCGGCTCGACGTCGGGTACCTCGTTCATCGCAGAAACCAAGTCGCGCAACGAGTTCGCCGTGACGAAGTCGACGCCCTCGTCGACGAAGCGCTGCACGGGTGCTGGTGCCCCATGCCTCACTCGCGCAAGCACGTCGCGGATGCTTCGGCCGGTGAGGTCGGGATTCTGCTCCTGTCCGGAAAGCCCGAACTCCTTCTCGATGATGCGGGCGTTGAGAACGAACCAGGTGTAGTCGAAGCCCGACTTGGCGATGTGCTCGAGGGTGCCCAGGGTGTCGAAACCTGGGTAAAGCGGTACGGGCAAACGCCTTCCGGCCCCGTCGAGCCACAGCGACGACGGTCCAGGCAGGATTCGGATCCCGTGGTTCGGCCAGATCGGGTCGTAGTTCGTGATGCCCTCGGTGTAGTGCCACATCCGGTCGCCGTTGATCAGGTGGGCGCCTGCCGACTCGCTGATGCCGAGCATGCGGCCGTCGACGTGGGCGGGTACGCCGCTGAGCAATTGACCGGGAACGGGACCCATGCGCGCGGGCCAGTTCTTGCGCACCAGGTCGTGATTGCCACCGATGCCACCGCTGGCCATCACCACCGCTTGTGCTCGAAACTCGAACTCGCTCAGCACTGTTCGCGATGACGCTACTCCTCGTGCAGCCGACGACGGTTCCAACACCGCTCCACGCACGCCCGTGACGGCGCCGTCCTCGACGATGAGTTCGTCGACGCGATGGCGGTGCGCGTACGTCACCCTGGGATGATCGAGAAGCCGACGCGCGAAGACGTCGACGATGGCGGGTCCGGTACCCCACGTGATGTGGAAACGCGGGACGGAGTTGCCGTGCCCATTGGCGTCGTACCCGCCGCGTTCGGCCCAGCCGACGAGGGCGAACGTCTGCAGTCCCCGTTCGCGCAGCCAGCTGCGCTTCTCGCCTGCGGCGAAGTCGACGTAGGCGTTGGCCCACTGCCGTGGCCAGTGGTCCTCCGGCCGGTCGAACCCCGCGCTGCCCAGCCAGTCCTGCAGCGCCAGTTCGTGACTGTCGCGGATGCCTAGTCTGCGCTGCTCGGCACTGTTGACGAAGAAGAGGCCGCCGAACGACCAGAACGCCTGGCCACCGAGATTGGCGGCATTCTCCTGGTCGACGATCAGGACCGATCGTCCGCGATCGATCACCTCGCATGCCGCGACCAGACCTGCAAGTCCCGCTCCGACGACGATGACGTCAGCCATGGCCGCCAGGCTAGCCGTCCTAGCTGAGGGTGCCTCGGTCAGGCGGCGTCGGTCAGCGCGGGGTCGGGCTGCCAGCGGTACACCGTCGGCGCGCACTGGTGCATCAACGCGAGGTCGATCCCGTCGAGCACGGCCTTGCGCGGGCCCGAGCGACGCAGCTGGCTCGCTTCCACCGAAATCCGGACGATGCCTGCCCGTCGGGCGGTCCGCTCGGCTGCCAACACCAGCGTGCGACACCACCAAGGCTCGGTCATGAAGCCCTCGCCGATGCCGAGAACCCTGGCACGCACGGTCGACTGCCGGGTCAGGTCGGTGATCCCCGATAGCCCTGCGAGCAAGCGGAAGCCGTTGCGCGGCAGCGCAGCTACGGTGCCTTGGGACACCGTCCAGCCGGGCGCGGCGAACAGGCGGGTGCGCAAGCCGAGATGTTCGAGAACGCGGTCGGCGCCCATCAGGCGAAGGTTGGCCTCGTGCGCTTGCAGGGTGGCGAACTCACCACGACGCTTCTTGGTGGCTGCCGCATCGTATCCGTGCAGCACGATCGCATCGCCCGCGCTTCGACGGTCCGTCAGCCAGTCGACGGTCTGCGCGTCGTCGTCGAGGTGGTAGCCGCCCTTCATCCTGGGCGCGACGAGGAACGATACCGGCACGTTGCGGGCGTCGAGTTCGGCGCGGAAGTCATCGACCTGCTCCAGCGTTCGGTCCTTGATCCCCGAGATCGAGACGATCAGCTCTCCAGCCACGCCCGAAGTATCGCAACGTCAGATGTGCAGAAGGTTGCAGACACGTGGGCGCCAGTTGACGATTCAGTTATGTGGGCAGCGAATTATTTGGGCAGCACCGCTTCGATCGCGCCGATCACCTCGGGTGCATCGGGTTCGGTGCGAGGCCGGAACCGACTGACGACTTCGCCACCGGGTGCGAGCAGGAACTTCTCGAAGTTCCACTGGATGTCGCCGGCCTCACCGTCGGCGTCTGCCTTCTTGGTCAGCTCGGCGTAGAGCGGGTGGCGGTCGGCGCCATTGACGTCCGACTTGGCCAGCAGCGGGAAGGTCACGCCGTAGGTCGTCGAGCAGAACTCCTGGATCTCCTCGGCAGTACCCGGCTCCTGGCCCATGAACTGGTTGCACGGGACGCCGATCACGGTCAGCCCGCGGTCGCCGTAGTCCTTGGCCAGCTTCTCCAATGCGGTGTACTGCGGGGTCAGGCCGCACTTGCTCGCGACGTTCACTAGCAGGATCGCTCGGTCCGCGTAGTTGGCAAGCGAGGTCGGATTTCCGTCGAGGGTGGTCAGCGAGATGTCGGCGAGGCTCATGGGCACGACGCTAGCCCTCGAAGAGCATCAACGCGAGACGCTCGACGGTCGCGATCGGATCAGCGGGGTCGTCCTTGATCGCTCCGTTGAGCCACAGCAGCGAAACCCGTGCACCGCCGCGAGCGCGGCGGCCTCGGGATTGGTCTTCACATGCGGGTCGTCGAGCGTGCCAACGCCGCGGCTCAGCTCCGCACCTGCGGCTGTTCGGCGACCAGGGTCGCCGCCTGCGCAAGGATGACCGCCCTCAAATCGCCGTGGTGGTAGGACTCCCTGCTCATGCCCAATCCGCCCGAGCCGATGACGTCCCGATTAAGTGTTCGGAGTGGGGAATAGGTGGTCCACCTGGCCGTTGCCGTGGTGGTCGCCGTCTGCGGTGGCCAGCACCCACGCGTACTGGAATGCCGTCTCCTTCCAGCGTTCATAGCGTCCGCTGATGCCGCCGTGGCCGGCCACCATCTCGGTCTTCAACAGCACTGGCGTACTTCCGACCTTTGTATGACGCAGTGCGGCAACCCATTTGGCGGGCTCGACGTAGTACACGCGCGCGTCGTTGAGAGACGTCATCGCCAGAATCGCCGGATACTTCTTCGCCTCGACGTTCTCGTAGGGCGTGTAGGACTTCATGTAGGCGTAGACGTCGGCGTCCGCCAATGGATTTCCCCACTCGTCCCACTCGGTGACCGTCAACGGCAACGACGGGTCGAGGATCGTGGTCAGCGCGTCGACGAACGGCACCTGAGCCAGAATCCCCGCGAACAGGTCGGGAGCCATGTTGGCCACCGCACCCATGAGCAGACCGCCCGCACTGCCGCCGAGTGCGACCAGGTTCTCTGGCCGGGTCACGTCCGTCTCCACCAAATGACTTGCCACGGCGATGAAGTCGGTGAAGGTGTTCTTCTTCTGCATCAGCCTGCCGCCTTCGTACCACGGCCTGCCCAACTCGCCGCCACCACGCACGTGGGCGACGACGAACACGACTCCTCGATCGAGCAAGGACAATCGCGAGATCGAGAACTGCGGGTCCTCGCACACCTCGTAGGCCCCGTAGCCGTACAGCATCGCAGGCGCGGGGAACTGAAGACCCGCACGGTGGACTATCGAGACAGGAACGCGGGCGCCGTCCGGTGCGATCGCCCAGTCGCGTCGCTCCACGTATTCGTCGGGGCGGTAGTCACCAAGAACGGTCTGCTCGCGCAATAGCGTCCGCTCGCCGGTGGCGAGATCGATGTCGTAGACGCGCACCGGCACGATGTACGAAACGGCGCCAACGCGCAGCCGGGGCGATGACCAGTTGGGGTTGCCCAATAGACCCGAACTCGTCAGCTCGGTGTCGAACTCGATCTCCTCCGGATGGCCGTAGTTCCCATCGGGATATATGGGCCACAATTGAATTCGTGGCAACGCGTCGCGACGGTAGCTCACCACCAGATGACCGTCGAACGCGTCGACCGAGTCGAGCCGGACGTCCTCGCGGTGCTGGATCAGGGTGCGAAACGCCGTCGGGTCGTCCAGCGGAGCCTCGACGAGGGTGAAGTTCTCCGCGCCGTCGTTGTGCAGGATGAGGAAGCGATCCTCACCGCCGATCACGGCATGGTCGACGGAGTACTCGACGAGCTCGCGCCTTGGCCAAATGGGCGTGAACTCGGCCTCCGGATCTAGCGCGTCGCCGTACCGCACCTCGGATGTGACCGAACTGCCCGCGGCGATGAATACGAACTTGTTGCTACGCGTTCGACCGACGGCGAGCCAGAAGCGCTCGTCGGGTTCGTGATAGACCTTCTCCGATGGCAGGCCGGAACCGAGGCGATGGCGCCACACCGTGTCGGGACGCCACGCTTCGTCGACGGTGATGTAGTACAGGGTTCGGTCGTCCGCAGCCCACGTGGCACCTGCACCGATTCCTTCTATGGTGTCCTCGTAGTTCTCACCGGTGCGTAAGTCCTTGAATTTCAACGTGTATCGCTCATCGCCGAGTACGTCGACCGAGTACGCGAGTACGTTGCCGTCGAGGCTCACCGAAGCCGCCCCCAGCGAGAAGAAGGCATGACCCTCGGCCTCGACGTTCTCGTCGAGCAGAATCTGCTCGCCGGGAACTTCGGTATTCTCGTCGAGCTGCGGCGGGGTCCAGTCGGCGGGATCACCTATGGGGCAACGGCAATGGACGCCGTACTGCTTGCCCTCGAAACTTCTTCCGTAGTACCACCATTCGCCGCGACGCGTCGGCACCGAGAGGTCGGTCTCCTTGGTGCGGGCTTTGATCTCGTCGAAGATCTTCTGGCGCAACGGGGTTAGGTGCGCGGTCTGCTCCTCGGTGTAACCGTTCTCGGCCTCCAGGTACGCGATCACCTCGGGGTCCGACTTGTCCCGCAGCCATTCGTAGGGGTCGATGAAGACGTCGCCGTGGTGCTCGCGACGGTGGTCGACGCGCTTGGCGATCGGTGGCGACCCGGTCATCTGGCTCCAATCCAGTCTGCGAAGTTCAAACCTGAAATGCGTTCGTAGGCTTCGATGTAACGCGCCCTGGTGGCATCGACGATGTCGGGTGGCAGTGGCGGCGGCGGGGTCCCGCTCGCGCGGTCCCAGCCTGAGTCGGGCCCGGTCAGCCAGTTGCGGACGAACTGCTTGTCAAAGCTGGGCTGCACGACGCCCTCGGTATAGCCGTCCGCGGGCCAGTACCGCGACGAGTCGGGCGTCAACACCTCGTCGGCCAACACCAGCTGGCCATCCGAGCCTCCAGAGACCCCGAACTCGAACTTCGTGTCCGCGAGGATGATTCCCTTGGTCAGCGCATAGCCGGCCGCTTGCGAGTAGATGCCAAGCGTCAGGTCGCGTAACTCGGCGGCACGCTCGGCTCCGACCGCGTCGGCGACGGCTTCTAAGCTGACGTTCTCGTCGTGCTCTCCGAATTCGGCCTTCGTCGCGGGGGTGAAGATCGGCTCGGCGAACTTGCTCGCCTCGGTAAGCCCCTTTGGCAGGTCGATGCCACACACGCGACCGGTGGCGCGATAGTCGATGATGCCGGACCCCGTCAGGTACCCGCGTGCGACGCACTCGACGGGCACCATCGCTAGCCGCTTGACGACGAGCGCGCGGCCAAGCACCTCCTCGGGAATCCGTTCGTCGTCGGGCGGACCAGCGAGATGGTTCTCGGCGTCGACGAGATCGAAGAAGAAGACGCTCATCGCCGTAAGGATGCGGCCCTTGTCCGGAATCTCGCTGTCGAGGATGTAGTCGAACGCCGAGATGCGGTCGGAGGCCACGAAGAGAAGGTGGTCGTCGTCGATGCCGTACAGCTCGCGAACCTTGCCGCTTGCCAGATGTTGGTAGTCGGACAGAGCTGGGCGCATCCGGCAAGCCTATCGGCCTAATTGTGCTGGGATCGAACCCATGATCTCGAAATACGTACCGTACGCGACGACGCCCGCGCGACTGGTAGGGCAATTGGTGAGCGACGTCGTCGTCGTGGTGTGGACGACGGTATGGGTATTCGTCGGCCTCGCCGTCCACGCGGCGGTCGCGACGATCGCCGAGGTGGGCCGACAGGTCAAGGAAGGTGCGGACGGCGTGTCGGGCAGCCTGAACTCGGCGGGCGACAGCGTCGACAACGTCCCGCTGCTCGGCGACACCCTGAGCAAGCCGTTGCGCGCGGCGAGTGAGGCCGCACTGGACATCGCCGGTGCTGGCCACAACCTCGACACGACTGCGACCTGGCTGGCCGTCGTGTTGGGGCTGGCGGTGGCGGCGCCGCCGATCCTGGCCGTCGCGATGCCGTGGCTCTTCTTGCGCGTGCGGTTCTTCCGCAGGAAGTGGACGGTCCTATCGCTGGCTGGCACCCCGGCAGGCGAGCAACTGCTTGCCCTTCGCGCCCTGGCCAACCGACCACTGCGCAAGCTCGCGGCCGTGAGCATCGACCCGGTTGGCGCGTGGCGTCGAGAGGATCTGGTGGCCGTCAGGGGGCTGGCGAACCTCGAGCTGCGTTCGGCAGGAGTCCGCCGCCGCTCCTCTAAGGCGAATTCGGCGCGCTAACCACCCACAATTGGGTCGAAACCCACAATTGGGTCGAAACCGCGCCGAATTCATGGGAAGTGGAACCGTTCCCGACCGCGCCACGTCGGATCCGACGTGCTCGACGATCACCTTCGCAACCACGACGGAGTCATCACGCTTGCGCAGGCCAAGAGACTCGGCGTTAGCGAAAACACGGTACGGCGACGCGTCGCATCAGGATCGTGGCGCTCGTGCGGACGCGGCGTGTTCTTCGTCGACGACAGACCATTCACCGACGCCGCACGGATCAGAGCCGCAGTATTGAGCCAAGGTGACCACGCGGCCGCCAGCGGTTTGGCCGCCGCATGGTGGCTCGACGTCACGAAGTTCGCACCCGACATCGTGGAAATCACGGTGCCGCGCAACAGCCACGGCAGGAGTCGGAGGGGTTGCCGGGTTCGACGACGTGACCTGACGACTGCCGACGTCGTCGAGCACAACGGACTTCGGGTGACCTCGCTGCCTCTCACGGTCGTGGAGGCAGCGGCGCGGCGCGGCGGCGGACCGCAGCTCGTGGACCAGGCACTTCAGCGGCATACCGAGTTGCACGCTTTGTGGACTGCCCACCTTCGCAACAAGGGAAGGTGGGGTGCGCCAGCGGCTCGGCGGCTCTTGCAAGCGTCCATGGAAGGCACGAGGTCGGTCGCCGAAAGACTGTTCGCCAAGTTGCTCCGACAGGCCGGGATCACCGGCTGGAAGGCCAACCAAAGGCTGCTTGGCTGGGAGGTCGACTTTCTGTTTCGCGACGCCAAGCTCGTTGTCGAGGTCGACGGCTTTGCTCACCACGTCGATCCCGAGGCCTTCCGACGCGACCGCGTGAAACAGAACGAGCTGACGCGAGCCGGCTATCAAGTGCTCCGCTATACCTGGATCGACCTCACGGAGTATCCCGATCGCGTCATGGCCGAGGTCAATTACGCGATTCGGGCGCGCTAACCACCCATAGCTGGGGCGAAACCGCGCCGAAATCGTTGGGAGGCAGGTCAGTTGCCGACGTAGCCGCGGCCGAGATTGACGATGTTGCACAGCGCCCCGACGCCTGCAGCCGCTGGGACGTTGTTGGTGTGCGAGACGATCGTTCGCCCGTTGACGGAGACGCGACAGGTCACGGTCCCTGGATCGCCACCTGGATGTATCCCGCTGAACGTCAACGAGCGCGCGCTGCCGTCGTAGTCGAATGGCACCGACCATGGCAGTCCCACGGTGTCGACGATGGGCTCGCCGTTGGGTCCGAAGTACGACGCGATGACGCCTTCGCCAAACGTGCCCGTCAGTTCGAACACTATCGGGGTCGACGCCGACGCGGTTCCTGGCGAGGCCATCACCGTGGCGCCGCCGATCGCGATCGCCGCGGCCATCCGGCCAGCCTCTTGCGAGATTTTCATGGGTTGATTCTCCCAGCATGCCGAGGGTGTCCCTGTCGGCAATTCTGCGATTTGGGCGCGCTAACCACCCACAATTGGGGCGAAACCGCGCCGAAATCGCCCAAAAGGGGGCTAGAGGATTGCGCCGGAGGTGTACTTGGCTGCTTCGGGGAAGCGGCTGACCAGTTCCTCGACGGCGGCCACCACCGCGTCGACTTGAGCACCCGCGGCGCCGGTGAACGCCTCCTTGTCGGCCAGCGCAGCGTCGAGGGCCGCCCGATCCAGCGGCAGTCTGGGGTCTGCCGCGAGCCGATCGAGCAGATCGGGCTCCGAGCCACGCTCACGCATCGCAAGCGCCACCGCGACAGCGTGCTCCTTGATGACGTCGTGCGCGGTCTCACGGCCGACCCCAGCACGCACCGCGGCGATGAGGATCCGCGTGGTCGCGAGGAACGGCAGATAGCGGTCGAGCTCGCGCTGGATCACCGCGGGGTATGCGCCGAATTCGTCGAGCACCGTCAGGAACGTCTCGATCTGCCCGTCGATGGCGAAGAATGCGTCGGGCAACGCGACCCGACGGACCACCGAGCAGAACACGTCGCCCTCATTCCATTGCGCGCCAGCGAGTTCCGCGGCCATCGAGCCGTAGCCGCGCAACACCACCTGCAGCCCGTTGACGCGCTCACACGACCGCGAGTTCATCTTGTGCGGCATCGCCGACGAGCCGACCTGGCCTGGGGCGAAGCCCTCTGTGACGAGCTCGTGTCCAGCCATCAGCCGGATGGTGTGCGCCAGCGACGAGGGGCCTGCTCCGAGTTGCACCAGCGCGGAGACGACGTCGTGGTCGAGCGATCGCGGATAGATCTGCCCGACGCTGGTGAAAACGTCCGCGAAGCCGAGGAATTCGGCGATGAGGCGTTCCAATTCGGCCAGCCGCGATGCGTCGCCGTCGAACAGGTCGAGCATGTCCTGCGCGGTGCCCATCGGCCCCTTGATCCCGCGGAGAGGATACCGCTCGATCATTTCCGCGAGCCGGTTGAGCGCGACGAGCATCTCCTCGGCGGCCGATGCGAACCGCTTGCCGAGCGTCGTCGCCTGCGCAGCGACGTTGTGCGACCTGCCTGCCATCACCACGTCGCGGTACAGCGCGGCGCGCTCGGCCAGCCGCGCGACGACCGCGACGCCGTGTGCGTGCACGAGCTCCAACGACCGTCGGATCTGCAGCTGCTCGACGTTCTCTGTGAGGTCGCGGCTCGTCATGCCCTTGTGCACGTGCTCGTGTCCTGCGAGTGCGTTGAACTCCTCGATGCGCGCCTTGACGTCGTGGCGCGTAATGCGCTCGCGCGCGGCGATCGAGGCGAGGTCTACGTCGTCGATCACCCGCTCGTAGTCGTCGATCACGCCGCCGGGCACCGTCACGCCCAACTCGGCCTGCGCGCGCATGACGGCGATCCACAGTCGTCGTTCGGCGACGATCTTCGCTACCGGCGACCAGATCGCCACCATGTCCTCGCTGGCGTATCGGTTGGCCAGGACATTGGGGATCGTCACGGATGCACAGTTTACGGACCCGCGTCGGGCACAGTAGACGCATGCACTTCGTCGGGCTGGACCTCGCGTGGGGTGAGAACAAGCAGAGCGGCGTAGCGGCAGTCGACACCGAAGGGCGACTCCTTCACGTCGGCATCGCACAGGACGACGCGGGCATCATCGACGCCGTCGCACCATTCACTGCCGAGGACTGCGTGGTGGCGATCGACGCGCCGCTGATCGTCGCCAACAACAGCGGGTTCCGGCCCGCCGAGACCGAATTCAACCGCGTGTTCGCTAAGTTCGATGCCGGTGCCTACCCCGCGAACAACGGCAATCCGCTCTTCAATCCGCCACGCGGCGCAGTGTTGGCCAACGCCCTTGGTCTCGACATGGACCCCGGGTCGTCCGCGAACCGTCGCGCCATCGAGGTCTATCCGCACCCGGCGACGGTGGTGTTGTTCCGGCTAGAGAAGACACTCAAGTACAAGAAGGGTGCGTTCGAGGATCGCCAGCGCGAGCTACTCAGGCTGATGACGTTCATCGAAGCGTTGGACAAGGAATCGCCGAGGCTTCGCGCCAACCGCAGCATGGCGTGGGTCGAGCTCCGCAGGAGGGTGGAGGCCGCGACGCGCGCGAGCCAGCTGGACAGGGACGAGGACGCCGTCGACGCCGTGCTCTGCGCCTACGTCGCGCTGTACTGGTACCACCGGCCCGAGGACGTGACGATCTACGGCGACTTCGCGTCGGGCTACATAGTGACGCCGACATTGCCGGAGGACCGGCCGGCACCAAGCCCGCGGACACCCGCGCCGAAGCCTGCCCGCGACAGGGACCTGAGGGTTCGATTGGCCAACGCGGAAGCCAAACTCAGCGCGTTGACCGCGGAACTCGAGGACATCCGGAGACATCTCGACCATCGCGATGGGAGTGCCTAGACATGTACTTCGTCGGGCTGGACCTCGCATGGGGTGAACGCAAGCGCACGGGCGTCGCCGTCCTCGACGAGGCGGGCAAGCTCGTACATCTCAGCTCGGCCAAGGATGACGACGGCATCCGAGCCGCGATCGCGCCGTACGTCGAAGGCGACTGTCTCGTCGCCTTCGACGCGCCGCTGGTGGTGACCAACCCGACGGGCCAGCGTCCAAGCGAGGCGGCGCTCAATCGGGACTTCGCGAAGTTCGAAGCGGGTGCACACCCCACCAACACCGGCAAGCCCGAGTTCGCGGGAACGCCGAGGGCGGCGCGGCTGGCCGCGGCGCTCGACCTGGACATCGACCCGTGGTCGTCGTCGCCGCGTCGGGCCATCGAGGTGTATCCACATCCCGCGACGGTCGTGTTCTTCCGGCTCGGCAGGACGCTGAAGTACAAGTCGAAACCAGGGCGAAGCTTCGCCCAGCTGCGCTCGGAGTTGCTGCGGCTGATGGACCTCCTCGAGTCGCTGGCGCACGCGAGCCCGCCGATGCGCGTGACCGACAACGACGCGTGGATCGAGCTTCGGGACGCGGTGCAAACGGCTGAGCGCAAGAGCGATCTGCGGCGCGCGGAAGATCCCGTCGATGCGATCATTTGCGCCTACGCCGCGCTGTTCGCGACCCGCAGACCCGAGGACGTTACGGTCTACGGCGACGCAGAAACTGGCGCGACGATCACGCCGACGCTGCCGTCCGATCTGAGTCCTGCACCGCCTGAGCCGACGCCGGGCGCGGTGCGCGACGGCATCGCTGCGTACGCGGACCGGCGCCCTGCCCTGCTGGAGGCGACCGATCGCTACCTCGCCTTGGTGACGACGCTTCTCGACGACGCGGGCATCAACTACCTCAGCGTGACGGCAAGGACCAAGAGCGTCGCGTCGTTCGCCGAGAAGGCCGATCGCAGCGTCGACGGCAGGCGTGTCTTCACCGATCCGCTTTCGGAGATCACCGACCAGATCGGGCTGCGGGTCATCACGTTCCTGCGCGACGACGTCACGACGGTGGCCAACTTGCTCGGCGACGAGATGCAGCTGCTCGACGACCGTGACATGGGTCAGGTGACGGCTCGCGAGGGCCGCTGGGGCTACGCGAGCAGACATCTACTCGTCGCACTTCCCGGCGAGCAACAGCCCGCGTCGATTCAGGTCCGTACGGTGCTGCAGCATGCGTGGGCCGAGTTCGAACACGACATCCGCTACAAGGGCTCGATTCCCGAGGAGGATGCTCCGGACCTCGATCGCAGATTCACTCTCGCCGCGGGTCTGCTCGAGTTGGCCGATAGCGAGTTCTCGGCGATCCGCGAACGGTTGAAGAGTTCGCCTCCCGCGCAGGAGCAGGCGGCGTCTTTGTCGGACCCGCGTATCGGGACCCCGGTGTTGGCCACCTACCTCGGCAACCGCTTTCCCGATGCGGGCTGGTCGCGCACCGAGCACTACGCCTGGATCTCTGGGCTGCTGCTGGAACTGGGGATCGATTCGCTCGACGAGTTGGACGAGTTGGTTAACGCCGTGAACACCGACGAGGTCAACGAGAAGATGGACTACCGCTACCCCGCTGGTGCGGTCCGCCGCCTCGACGACGCATTGCTTGCGCGGTTCGGCGATCGCTACCTCAGGCTCACCGGCAACGAGCACAGGGTCGCCCAATTGCAGGCGCGGCTGGAGAAGTTGGCGCAGTAGCGGCTAGGGCTCTGCTTCCAGCTTTTCGATGTCGGTGATGCGAGTCGTCTTGATCCCGATCGCACGATTGATCGCCACCGTGAGTCCGAACAGCGCGATGCCGAGGACGACGAGCGCACCGGCGAGGACGTACTGCTGCGCGGGCCGACCGGACAGCGGCAACACGAGATACAAGGATGCGACGAACCCGACGACCGGCAGCCAGGTCGGCGTCTTGAAGTGAGCACCGCCGGCCTGGACGTCCTTGCGCAATACCAGCACCGCGACGTTGACGACGGCGAACACCGCAAGCAGAAGCAGCGACGTAGTGCCGCCGAGCACCGAGATGGCCTTCTCGTTGGCGAACGCGGTGACGTAGAGGATGAGCCCGAACGCAATCGACGTCGTGAACGCGATTGCCACCCACGGCGTACGCCGCTTCGGGTGAACGGTTCCGAGCACCGGAGGCAGCACGTGTTGTTTGGCCATCCCGTAGATCAGCCTGCTCGCCATCAACATGTTGATCAGCGCGGTGTTGGCGACGGCGAACATCGATATGAACGGCAGGATCTGCTCGATCGGAAGGCCTGGGGCCCCAGCCTTGACTACCTCGACGAGCGGGGTCTCGCTGGCTTCGAGCGTGCCGATCGGGACGAGTGCCACCGCCACGATCGCAACCACGATGTACACGACGCCCGCTATCCCAAGTCCGCTCAACAGCATCTTCGGAAAGATCTTCACCGGATCCTTGGTCTCCTCGGCCATGTTGACCGAGTCCTCGAAGCCCACCATCGCGAAGAACGCCAGCGACGTCGCCGTCGTCACCGCGAGGAACGCATTCTTGTTCTCCGCAGTGTCGAAGGCGACGACCCTGGAGAAGTCGACGTCGCCGCCACGGGTGAAGGCCCAGAGTCCGACGAAGATCACCAGCATCAAACCGGTGACCTCGACGATGGTCAGCACGACGTTGAGCTTGACGCTCTCGCCGACGCCGCGAAGGTTGACCGCCGCCACGATCACCATGAACAGCAACGCGATGGCGACGATTCCACCTGTCCCCCAATCGAATCCGAAGCCCTTGAAGAAGTTCGATGCAAAGAAGCGCGATGCGGTCGACGCCGACGTGATGCCCGAACACATCACGATGAAGGCCACCAGGAACGTCGCGAAGTGGATGCCGAACGCCTTGTGCGTGTAGAGCGCCGCACCTGCCGCCTGTGGATACTTGGTGACCAACTCCAGATAGCTGAACGCCGTGACCATCGCGATGAGAAACGCGACGAGGAACGGCAGCCACGCCGCACCGCCCACCTCTGCGGCGACGTCCCCGGTGAGGGCGTAGACGCCGGTCCCCAGGATGTCGCCGACGATGAACAGCAGGAGCAGTCCCGGGCCCATCACCCGTTTGAGCTCCGGTTGTTTCTCGGCTTCGACGGTGTCCGTCATGGCGCCTCCCTGATGGTTGACTGTGAGCGGGATAGCCACGACGGTAACTACTCAAGCACCTGAGGCGGCCCAGTTTCGCGACGTATCCGTCATCGTCGACACCTTTTCCAGGAAACGCGCGACGACGGTGGGATCCTCGCGGCGTTGCCAGCCGAACGTCGTCGGCCGCTGCTTGCGGTCATGCCAGAAGTGCGGCGCCTCCGAGCACGGCCTCGTCGCGACGAGCCACACCGCGGTGTCGGCGCCGTCGGCGGCATCGCGCAACAGTGGCCGCGTGATCTTCTGGAACGTCGGCAGATCCTCTGCGACGCCGGGCGTGGCCGCCCATCCGGGATGCATGCTCTCGACGCGGACATCGGTGTCCACATCATGGTCTTCGCGCAAGCGCTCATCCGCGAGCCGTTCCGCCCACGCATCTGCGAGGACGACCTGCATGCGCTTGGTCCGGGCGTAGGCGCGAATTCCCCTGTAGTCGCCCTTCGTCGACTCCATGTCGTCGGGGTCAAGCGGCGCGCTGTACATCCCACCGGACGATACGAAGACGATCGAAGACCCGTTCGCGTTGCGAAGCAGGGGCAGCAGTCGTTCGGTCATGAGTTGCGGACCGAGCACGTGGCACGCCAACGCGGTCTCGTGGCCCTGCGGCGTCTCGCCGCGTTCATTCGGCATCACGCCCGCGTTGTGCACCAGTCCGTGAAGGGCGTCGATGCGCCCGGAAAGGTCGTCGGTCCAGGCACGGACGGCGTCGAGATCCGAGACGTCGCAGACCTCTTCGATGACGACCGAGCCGGGCACTTCACCGCGAATGGTGCCCGCGGAGTGCTTGACCTTGTCGGCGTTGCGACCGAGCAGATGGACCGTCGCGCCCAGCTCCGCGAAGGACTTCGCCATCGCCTCGCCGAGGCCGGACGTGGCACCGGTGACGACGACGCGCTTGCCAACCATGGCGTTCGGCTGGGCATCGGCAGGCCACCAGAGGTGCCGCAGCTGAGACCCAATCTTGGTGTAACCGAGCGCGATGGACCGGTCGAGGACGTCGTCGATTACTCCAGAAACGTTCATCGGTGCAACGGTAGCCAGATGGGGGAGCCGCCAAACTAGTCGAAGGGCGCGAGCACGTCGATGACGTCGACCAACGTGGCCTTGGCGGTCGCCCGAGGTCCTTCGCCGACACCGACCATCGACGCGACGACTGCGCCGTCGACGGCACAGACCAACGCGGTCAACAGCTCTGCGTGCACCGAACGCCCCGAGCGCTCGACTACCTCGACCACCGCCTCCGAACGCTGCTCCATCATGCGCCGTTGGACATCGCGAAGAAGAGGTTGTCTCGCGCAGGCGATGTAGCGCTCGTACCGCGAGATCAACTGCTCGGTGTCCCGTTGCCCAGGCTCCACGCCGACGAGCAGGTCGACGAGTACGTCGGCCGTCGACTCGGCTCCGCGCTTGCGCCGGGACAGCCCCGCCACTTGGGAGTTGAGTAGCTCGACCTCCCGAGTGCCGACGTGTTCGACGGCCTTGGCGATGAGATCGTCGAGGGAGGAGAAGTAGTACGTCGTCGACGCCAGAGGCAATCCCGCGCGACGGGCGACGGCGCGATGGCGGACGGCATCGAAGCCGCCTTCACACAGAAGGTCGGCGGCAGCGCTGATTAGAGCGTGCCTTCGTCGCTCTCCCTTGGGAGTGACCGCTGCCGTCACATAGTGCATGCTGCCAGCAACAACAGTGCGGCATCGGGCTTTCGGACAATCGTTAAGCCTGTCCACAGGAAACTGGCCAAACGAGCGCCGCCGCGCGCGATGGCATGATGGCCACCATGCCCAAACCGAGGCTCACCCCCAGGCCAAACGTGAGCCGCCGCGCGATTCTGCGTCTCGGTGTCGGCGCCGCTGCTGGGGCCGCCGGTGCGTACGCGCTCTCGTCGACGTTGTTCGAACCAACGGTCATGGCGCCTGCGATCACGAACACCGGTATCGGCGCACCACTTCCGCCGCTGGCCCCGCCAGCTCCGCTGGAGCCTGCGCCCACCGCCGCACCCACGTACGTCAGCGGTTCGTTCGTCTCAGCAGCGCGCGGCGGCGTCTCCACCAACTGGGCGATCGCACGTCCACCGGGCCAGACCGGTGCGTTGCGACCCGTAATCGCCTTGCACGGCAAGGGTCAGGACGCTGCGACGGTGATGGCAGGCGGCGTCGAACAAGGCCTCGCGCAGGCGGTCGAGCAAGGCATCGCCCCGTTCGCCCTCGTGGCCGTCGACGGTGGCGGGAGCTACTGGCACAAGCGGTCCTCCGGCGAGGACTCCGGAGCGATGGTGCTCGACGAATTGATCCCTATGCTCGGCACACAGGGGTTGGACACTTCGCGGGTCGGCTTCCTCGGCTGGTCGATGGGCGGCTATGGCGCGCTGCTGCTCGGCGCGCGACTGGGCGCCGCCCGCACTGCGGCGATCTGCGCAGTGAGCCCGGCGTTGTGGACGTCGTCAGGTGCGACGGCCCCAGGGGCCTTCGATGGCGCCGACGACTACGCGGCCAACAGCGTCTGGGGCCTGCCTTCGCTTGCCGGCATCCCGATCCGAATCGATTGCGGCAACAGCGATCCGTTCTATTCGGCCACCAAGCAATTCATCGCTCAGCTGCCGAGCCCACCGTCTGGTAGCTTCTCGCCCGGCGGGCACGACGGCGCGTTCTGGAGTTCGCAGTTGCCCGGTGAGATCGCGTGGATGGCACCCCTTCTCACGGCCTAGCTCTGCGGTCGGACCATGCTGTTGGTCCTAGCCTCGTCGTTGGTCCTAGCCTCGAGATCGCGCTCAGGGTCGTGTTTTCGAGGGCATTTCGTGGGCGTCCACGACCCTGGGCTCGAAGTCGCGACCCTAGGCTCGATTTCGGGCATAGGACGTCAGGCGGCCCATCGGCCGGGCCCCAGGACGCCCAGGGCTACAGGGTGATTCGGCCCTCTGCCGCGGCGAGCCCGATGTCCGTGCGGAAATGGCTGCCAGGCAAGCGAATCGATCGCATCACGGTGTACGCGGCGTCGCGTGCCGCCGACAGGTCGGCACCCGTTCCCACCGCGGACAGCACGCGGCCGCCCGACGAGACCACCGCGCCGTCGGCGCGGCGCGTCGTTCCCGCGTGCAGCACACCGTCGGCCTCCGAGCCCGTGATGACGTCGCCGACCCTCGGCCTGCCTGGATAGTTCTCCGCGGCCAACACCACCGTGACCGCTGCACCGTCGCGCCACGAAAGCGTCGGCTGGTCGGCGAGCTCACCTGTCGCCGCGGCCTTCAACAGTTGCCCGAGCGGCGTCTCCAACAGTGCGAGTACGGACTGCGTCTCGGGGTCGCCGAATCGACAGTTGAACTCCACGACCGCAGGGCCGTCCGAGGTGATGGCAAGGCCTGCGTAGAGCAGCCCTGAGAATGGACTGCCTCGCTTGACCATCTCTGCCGCAACGGGTTTCACGATGTCGTCGACGATCGAGGTGGCGACGTCCTCGGGCAGCCACGGCAGCGGCGCGTAAGCGCCCATCCCGCCGGTGTTCGGTCCGGTATCACCGTCACCGACACGCTTGAAGTCCTGGGCGGGCAGCAGTGGAACCACCACGTCGCCGTCGACGATGCAGAACAGCGACACCTCGGGACCGTCGAGGAAGGACTCGAGCAGTACGGGATGCCCCGAGTCGAGCAGGCTGGCGGCATGCACGCGCGCGGCGTCACGGTCGCCGGTCACGACGACGCCCTTGCCTGCGGCCAGGCCGTCGTCCTTGACCACCCATGCCCGCTGTCCTGCCGACGGCCCGAACCTGTCCAGCGCCGCATCGAGATGCGCTGGGTTGTCGACGATCTCACTCGTGGCGGTGCGAACGCCCGCCGCATCCATGACGTCCTTGGCGAACGACTTCGACCCCTCGATGCGGGCGGCGTCCTTCGTCGGGCCGAAGCAGGCGATTCCCGCCGACCGGACGGCGTCCGCGACGCCGAGCACCAGTGGTACCTCGGGACCGATGACGACGAGGTCGGCACCGACGCGCTGCGCAAGTGCAGTGACGGCCTCGCTGGAGGTGACGTCGACGTCGTACTGATCGGCGATGGTGGCGGTGCCCGCATTGCCTGGCGCGATCGCGAGGCCCACGACGTCGGGATCACGGCGCAGTGCCAGCAGCAGCGCATGTTCACGGGAACCGGATCCGATGACGAGGACGCGCACGCTTGCACCCTAATCGCACGACGCTCCACAGGAGGGCAATGCCTCATCGGTTCGGGCATACACTTGGCCTCATAGTGTATGGTCTACGGTAACGTGCCGCAGGTCCCACGAGGAGGTGGATCGTCTTGACGACGACGCAGAACGCTTGCCCATTCGGCCTGGGCAGTGACATCCCCCAAGTCGCTTCGCTCCTGCCCCCGGGGTATGACTTCACCGATCCCGACGTCCTCCTGCGAGGCATTCCCGTCACCGAGTTCGCCGAACTCCGGAAGACCGCGCCCGTCTGGTGGAACGAGCAGGCCGCGAACATCTTCGACGACGGCGGCTACTGGGTCATCAGCCGCCACGACGACATCAAGGCCATCTCCCGCAACGGTGAGGTTTGGTCCACCAACCGCAAGGGTGCGGTGATGAGGTTGCCCGACGGCGTCACCAGCGAACAGCTCGACCTCACCAAGGCGTTGCTCATCAACCACGATGCCCCCGAGCACACCCGCCTGCGCAAGATCGTGTCGCGGTTGTTCACGCCCAGGTCCGTCGCGTCGCTGGAGGAGAAGCTCGCCCTCGCCGCGCGCGACATCGTCCGAGCCGCCGCCGAGAAGGACAGCGGCGACTTCGTCGACGACATCGCCATGCGGCTGCCGCTGTTGGCCATCGCGGATCTCATCGGCGTGCCCGAGGCCGACCGCGAGAAACTGTTCCACTGGACCAACTGCATCATGAACAGTGACGACCCGGACTTCGACTCCGACCCAACGATCGCCAACGCCGAGCTGATGGGCTACGCCTACGGCATGGCAGAGGAACGCCGTCGCTGTCCGGCCGACGACATCGTCACCAGGCTGATCGAGGCGGATGTAGACGGAGAGTCCCTGGGCGACGTCGAGTTTGCGTTCTTCGTCATCCTGCTCGCCGTCGCGGGCAACGAGACCACCCGCAACGCCATGACGCACGGCATGAACGCCTTCTTCGACAATCCGGACCAGTGGGAGCTGTTCAAACGCGAACGTCCCGCTACGGCCGTCGACGAGATCGTGCGTTGGGCCACCCCCGTGCACTGCTTCCAGCGCACCGCACTGACCGACGTCGAGATCGGCGGGGTCACCATCCGCGAAGGCCAACGCGCCGGGCTGTTCTACAGCTCCGCCAACTTCGATGAGTCGGTGTTCGATCGCCCATTTGAATTCGATATCCTGCGAAACCCCAATCCGCACTTGGCCTTCGGCGGCAACGGCGCGCACTTCTGCATCGGAGCCAACCTCGCGCGGATGGAGATCAAGCTGATGTTCGACGAGATCGCCAACCAGATTCCGGACATCGCGAAACTCGCTGAGCCGCAAAGGCTTCGGTCGGGCTGGATCAACGGTGTCAAGGAGTTGTCGGTCTCCTACCAAGGCTGAGTAAGGTTTCACCGTGCGCACCCACGGTTGGTCCGGATCGACGCCTGCGACCGACGATGAGGCCGTCGCTCGGATTCTCGACGCCGCGAGCAAGGCGATCGACGAACGGGGCGCCGACTTCTCCATCGCCGACGTCGCCCGAACGCTTGGCGTCACGCGCCAGACGGTGTACCGCTACTTCCCAAGCACCGAGGCGCTGCTGGTCGCGGCCGCAGAGCACGCCGCCGTCGACTTCCTGGAACGGCTGTCCATACACCTGCAGGGCATCACCGACCCGGTCGACGCCGTCGCCGAAGGCATCGCGACGGCACTGGAATGGCTTCCGAAGGACAAGCACATCGGCCTGCTCATCGTGCCGGGCCACGCGAACGTCCACGCCGAGTCGGTGACCTCTGAGATCGCACTCGGATTCGCCAACCAGATGCTGCGCCGCTTCGACGTCGACTGGACCGCATGCGGATACTCGGACACCGATCTCGACGAGTTGGCCGAGCACCTGCTGCGCATCATCCAGTCGTTCGTGATCGACCCGGGACGCCCGCCCCGCACGGGTCAGGCTCTTCGTGCGTACCTACGGCGTTGGGTCGGCGGCGCCGTCAATTTGCTTGTCTGAAACCACCTTCGACACCTCACAGGCTTGCCGAGTCATCGCACACTTGCCGTCCGGAGGGGGCGTCGGCAGGCCTTAGGCTGAAGCCGTGGGTGCACTCGAAGGATTTCTGTCGACTTGGTCACAGGCCAACGCGACATTCGGCCAGGGCACCCCGGATGACGGTTCGCAGATCGACAAGAGCGCCGAACTTCGGCAGATCCAGAACCACGTCGACTCGGCCGCGCCTGGTTCCAGGTGGACCGGCCAGGGGTCAGAGGCCTACGGCGCCGCGAACGCCAGGCACGCCCGGACCTTGGGTGAGCTCGCCGGCTTGGACAAGAGGTTGGCCACCGAGGTCGGTAACTCAGCGGCTGAGGTGACGGCAGGTCGTCGCAACCTCGAGGCAGTGCGTCAATGGGTACTCGACGCCGCCGCGACGGTGCCGAACACCAAGGACCGCGAAAAGATGCTGTGGCCGATCGTGAGCAGAGGCAGCAGTGAAATAGCCGACATCATCAAGCAGTCGAACAGCGAGCTAAGTGGGATCGCTAGCCGTATCAACGGGATCGGCGGGGAGTATCGACTGGTCGGCGATGACGTGAAGTTGGGCTCGGGCGACCAGGGCGACGGCACGGGCAAGGACCCCGCGGACGGCGATCAGAAACCCCCCGTCGATCCGAAGCAAGCCGAACAGGACGTCAAGGCCGTGCTCGCGGGAACCGCGACACCCGAGCAACTGGCACGCGTCAGGGACAACCTCCATCTCAGCCCCACCCAGCAAGCCGACTACGACGCGGGCCGCCAAGTCCAGCTGAGCCCGCAGCAACAACAGGTGCTCGGCCAGATGCAGGCACAGACCCACTCGATGAGCATCGACGAGATTCGCACGGCCGAGCAACGTCTGGGGGCTGACAACCATCTCGTCAGCGACTCACTCCAGATGATGAGCGACGATCAGTTCCGCTATGCGCGGGTCCTGCCAGAACCGGGCGCCCTCGGCTCGACCACCGAGACATCACAGGGCGGGGTGCACGGTCTGCCCGACAGCGTGCAGAAGGCGCTCGCCAAGGACTACTCGTTGTACGACAGGACCTTCGACAGACTCGACACGGCAACCAAGAACGCACACGACGTGTCCACACTCGCCGACATCGTCCGCGACGGGGATCCGAGGTACCAACACGGCACCGGCCTGGACAAGCGGATGCTCGACTGGACCTCGGACACGATGCAGCACGACGTACGAGATCCGACGGATAGCGGCTTCCCGTTCGGCAACAAGCACGACGAGTACGTCCAGGCCAGGGAGGACGCCCTCGACAAGGTGTTCTACGCAGCCGGCCAGGACCACATCGCCGTCGGTCAGGAAATGGACGGCGCAGCCGGGCAGCAGTTCCTCGACAATCTGCACTCCTACGAGTGGCAGGACCCAAGCCACTCGGGAAGCACGCACGGGCTGCTCGACTGGATCGGCACCGACGGCGTCTCGCAGGACGTGCCGACGGCCACCAACGCCGGCCACGCAGCGTCGGCGCTTGCGCAATACCTGGACACCCATTCCCAACAACTCTTGAACCACAGCACCACGTTCGGTCACGACACCATCGGCAATTACGATCCGGCGCTCGTCTCGGCCGACGCGCACGCGTTGGCGCCCTTCCAGCGAGCGATGATCGGGGACATGGAAGGCACTCACGGGTTCGACTACGGTCACCCCGGCAAGGGTGACTTCTCCGCGGCTCGCAACGTGTTCTCGGTCATCGACTCCGACCCGAGCGCGGCCAAGTTCTTCAACGCCGCCGCCGAACACAACATCATTGACTATCAGAACTCATTCGCCGAGGCTGCGGCGAAGGATCCCAACTTCGGCGCCAACTCCCCGCACCATCTCGATCTGCAGCACTCCGCCAACCTGCTCGGGGTCATCAATGGCGGCGCCGAGGCCGAGGCTACGCAGCGCGGACTTCACGGGGATGAAGTCAACAAGGCGGTCTACGACCTCAAGAAGGATGCGCTCGACAGCGTCCTCAGCGGTGGTCTTGCCAAGATTCCCGGGTTCGACTCGATACCCGGAGCGGGCTTCGCCAAGGAGACATTGGAGGTAGGAATTCTCGGCGACACACCCGAACACGTCGAGGCGAGCCACACGATTCCGACGTACAACTGGGATCAAGGTCGAGACATGGCGGCGTACAAGGTGGCTGAAGCATTGCACGCGCAGCCGGGAATCATCGACAAGGGGTTCTTCGAGAACGGACATCTGAAGCCGCCCAACGAAATTCCCGAGGCACAATTGCAGACCTATTCCGACCAGGTGCGGCAATATCTCAACACGAAGCCACAGATCGGTTTGACGATGGGCGACTACTTCGCGCAGTACCAGAGCGGGCACGTCGGCGGACACAGCGAGATCGACCCGCAGCGATGAGCTTTCGACTTCCCGGCGCGCTACGTGCGCTCGTCGTCGTCGCGGCCCTCGTCGCAGCGCTCGCCGGATGTAGCCCGGACACGGCACCGCCCCTTCCCGCCGATGCCACCGCCGCCTACCAGAAGCTGACAGCCGGAGACGGCACGAACTTCCTCGATTCGATCAGCAGCTACGAGTGGCAGGACGACGGCGCCGCGGCCGCTACCGCCCTGGCATGGATCGCATCCGATGCCGCGGCGTCAGACCCCGACGCGGCCGCGCGAGCAGGGCAGGCTGCCCATGCCATCGCCACCTATCTGTCCGACCACGAGTCCATGCTCGTCGGCGGCGCGCCGGACATCGGTCAACGCAATCCCGCGCTGGTCCGTGGATACGCAGCGGCGTTGGCACCGTTTCAGGGCGCGATGCTCGGATATCCAGCAGGCGTCAGAGGTTTCGATCCCCTCGCTACCAACGGTCGATATTCAGCAGTGCGAAACGTCTTCGCCGCGATTGACACCGATACGCAAGCGGGCACGGACTTCACGCGCGCGGCATACGACAAGGTCGACGAGTACCTCCACCAGTACGCGGCGGCGGCCACCGGCCCCGGCGCACCTGCTTCGACGGGACTGGCTGCGAGCGCATACCTTTCGGGAGTGGTCGAGGGCGGCGCCGAAGCCGCGAAGAACAACGACGTGCTCAGGCGAACCGTGGTGGAATCGCGCGATCTTGCCGCGTATACCGTTGCGGCGCAGATGCATCCGTCACCCGGAATCATCAGTTCAGAATTCTTCGATCGCGAGGGCCTCAAGGCGCCGAACCACGTTCCCGAACGAGATCTGCAGTCCTATTCGGACCAACTGCGGCAGTTCTTGAACCAGAACGTAACGGTTGGGCAGGCGTTCGTGGACTACTACCAGCAATACCAGAGTGCGCTCTCGGGCGGATGACGAGGTGGTCGACGGCGGGGGCAACGACTTCCGATTCTCGAACACACATCTCCAGTTCCGCTGCACGACGATATTCATGTCCGAACGCAGTCGCGACCCCCGTTAGGCTTGACGAGTGGGTGCGCTCAGTGGATTCCTCTCGACATGGTCTGCTGCCAACGCCACCTTCGGCAATGGAACTCCGGCCGACGGCGCCCGATTCGATCAGAGCGCTCAACTGCGCGAGATGCAGCAGACCGTGCAATCGGCGGCTCCCGGCTCACTCTGGACCGGCGGCGGCGCGGCGTCCTATGCCGACGCAAACATCAAGCACGCCAACGTACTTGGCAGCCTCGCCGACCTCGACAAGCGCCTCGGGACCGAGGTCGACCGCTCCGCCACGATCGTCGCCAATGGTCGGCGCGATCTGGCAGCGGTCCGGAAGTGGGTGGTCGACGCGGCGGCCACCGTGCCGGACAACGCTGCGGGCCAACGGATGTTGTACCCCATCGTGAGCAAGGGCGCCGCAGACGTCGCAGAGATAGTCAAGCGGTCGAACGACGACCTCGCCGCCATCGGCGAACGCATTCGCAAGATCGGCAGCGAGTACGACGAGCTCGGGGAACCGGAGGAAGGTCAGGGCGCCCACGTCGTGGACGACAAGTTGGTCAAGGTGTCGCCAACCACGCTCGACCTCGATGACATCGTGCAAACGGGCGTGTACGACGAGGAAGGCCGACGAATCCTTGGCCCGCCGGGCTACAAGGAACTCGTGCCGAACTCCGGAACCTGGGTGCCCGATCCGCAGAGCCCGCTGTACAGACCGAATCCCGTTGTCGCACCACTCGACCTCAACAGAATCGTGCAGACCGGTGTCTACGACCGCCAAGGCAATCGGATTCATGGGCCTGCCGGTTATGTCGAACTCGTCCCCAACTCCGGAACGTGGGTTCCCGATCCCAGAGCCGTCAGCCCTGGGGCGTCCTACCCTGCACCCGAAGCCCCCCTCGATCTCAACGACATACACGTGTATGGCACGGTCGACGCCGGTGGAAGACCCATCTTCGGCATGCCCTGGGAGATGGAACTCGTCCCGCACTCGGGGGTGTGGGTGCCCGACCCCAGCTACGGCAAGGCCCGATAGCCGGCCCTACTGCCCGCGAATTGCGGCAACGGCCTTGGTCAGCAGATCCGGCAGTGCCGGTTCCGGCTTGAATTCCTGCGGCACGCGTGCCCAAACGTTGACGAATGTCCGGTCGTCAAGAATCGCCGTGTAGAAGTACTCGGCGGTCGCCGGTTCGGTCGACGCAGTGGTGTATGCGGTGTAGTCGATCCTCAAGGCGTAGGTAGTCGCATCGTCGATACGCGGCGCAGCGAGTCGCACAGCCGTACCGTCCGGAAGTGCCCCCTGCGCGACGAAGGCGAACCGTTCACAGCCACCATTTGGGATGGGCGACGGCACCGATACTGGGTCGACCGCAGCGACAGTGATGAAAGGGTCCTGCACACCCGTAGCACTCGTCACCGACATCCCATCCGCTCCCGCATGTTCGATCACCGGTTTCAGCAAAGCCCGACACGACTCTGGTTCGACGGTGAACGGCTTTCCCCAGGAGATGAAGTCGCCGGTTCTCTCTGCCTGCTGCGCATCCGATTGGTGCACCCCTGGCAGTGGATTCGGCTGTGCGGGGTATCCGGCTGGAAAGCCGTCCGCGACCTTGTCGAGCCGAGAGAGGTCAAGGACGGCCGGCGCCGCAGTCACCATAGGCGAGGTTGTCGACTGCGCTTTCGCAGGCTCGGTATCGGTTCCACAACTCGTCAGCGCCAGCCCCACGCACAATGCGACCACCAACCGGCCAACCGTCATCGCTCAAGCCTAAGCGGGGCGTCGGCCCCCGCTGTGCACCAATCACACCACGGTCAGCGGCAGCGACTTCCGATCCTCGAACACCCACGACGCACCCTGGCTGAACTCGGTGACCTCGACTTCTGGTAACTTCTTTGCCGCAGTGTCGGTTTCGATGAACCTCACTGTCCAGTCCGATTCCGTTCCGCTGACCTCGGCACGCAGATGTGGGTCGACGGCGTAGGCGATGGCCTGCAGCGCCAGGTCGGCGACGGGCGACACCAACGTAATCCAGGAGTCGTCGTCGTAGGCCAGCGAGCGTCGAACGTGGAGGAAGTCTGGATCCACGTCGACGGAGACGTAGGCAGCCGGGTTGAGCAGCGGATGCAGCTCTAGCGTCCGGAGCGCGCCCTTCGAATCGTTGGAAAGCTTGAGCGCCTTGTGAATTCGCTCGGCGGCGACTCCCGCGATGCCGATCAGCTGCTTGGTGCGGATCGACTGTGCGAGCGCTACGTCGTCCTTCGCGCGGGCCTCGACGGCGAGCTTGAAGGAGTACACCAGCAGATGCATCTGCAGGCACACCTCGTCGGCCATCCGGACGAGCGCGGAACGGGAGAAGGCGCCGAAGTCGAGGTCCGCCAGCAGCGGGCCCGAGTAGTCGGCCATGCCTTCGTCGTTCGGATCGATCGGGTCGAGTTCGGTGGCGTGTGCATGGGTGGCGGCGACGACGTCCATCGCAGGAATGAACGGCACCTCGGGGTAGGACTCGTCGATGATGACCGTCCACCGGCAATGCGGGTTTTGATCGGGTGAGGACCTTGGCGGACGGTGGATCGGCCGGACCTGAGCCTTACGGTTGGTGGCCAGCGCGGTGGCGTCGAACGTGGGGTCTTCGATGTCGTGGCACATGCCGCGCACGTAGTCCTCGCCCATCGGCTCGACGTCGAGCAGCGCGCCGCAGTGGTCGAGGTGGAACTCGCCATGCCAGCGGTCGTGCACGGTGTAGCGGAAGTCCATGAACTGCGGCGGCGCGCCGATGTCGAGCTGAAGGCCCTTGAACAGGGTGAAGATGTCGATGCCCTCGTAGTTCAGCGCCTTCTGCATCCGCTTGGTGTAGAGCGGGCTGGAGGCCGCCCACTCCTCAATCGCGATCTGCAGCATCTCCTCACGGCCCCACGCGCTGATGCAGTGCGCCATCCCGGAGCGGTCGATGAGCTGCCCGATCAACAGGAGCTCTGGCACCAACGTGGCGAGTTCCTCGCGTGATAGTGCGGCATACCTACTCGTCATGGACGACCTTGCCTCCCGAATGCATCTGCACTGCGGCGTTGACGTTCGCCTTCTTGTCCTCGCCTTCACCCAGTTTGGCGGCCTTACGCCGCTTCTTGATCACCGTCGACACCACCCCGTCGAGCTTGGAGCCGAGTGGGAAACCGAGGTAGTGGGTCAGGAAGATCGACATCTCCTTGAGTTCGTCCTCGGTGATCTCACCATTGGCCAGCGCAGCGTTGGCCTGGATCTCGGCAAGGTCCGCGATGCCGAGCGCGGTCACGACCGTCAGCGTCATGATCCGCTTGTCCCGCATCGAAAGACCTGGCCGCGACCAGACGGTTCCGAACAGGTGGTCGGCGGTGAGGTCGAAGAAGTCGTTGCCTTCGACGTTCGGCATCTCCCAGCCGTAGACCTCGTTCATCTTGTCGAGGCCCTTCTTGCGAAGTTCGTCCATGACTATTCCTTCACCGTCGAAGTCGTATACGGCACACCAAGTCCGGCGGCCAGATTCTTGCGTGCCACCTCTGCCAGCGGAAGATCGAGCCCGTTGGCTTCGCCTAGCGCGAGGGCAAGACCGAGGTCCTTCTCCGCAAGCCCACGCGTGTGAACGAACATGTCGTGCAGGAAGTGGTCGGGCGCGAGCGGCTTGGTGTCCTCGCGATGCATGATCGCTCCGGGACCGCCGCTTTGCGCGTCGCTGTGTCGGACCACCTTACCCAGATCCAGCAGGTCAATGCCCGTCGCCTCGGCGAGCTTCTGCGCCTCGCATGCCGCCGCGAATCCGATGTACGTCAGCATGTTTCGGGCCAGCTTCATGCGCGTGCCAGCACCGGGTTCACCTGCCCGTACGACCAACGAGGCCCACCGCGCGAACACCGGCTCCACCTTGGCGAACGCCTCGTCGTCTGCGCCGACCATCACCGCCAACTCGCCGTTCTTGCCGGCACCGGCACCGCCGCTGACGGGCGCATCGACGATGTGAATTCCCTTGGGGCGCAACTGCCCGGCCAACTCGCCAGCGGTACCGGGTTCGATGGTCGAATGAAGGGCGATGACGGTGCCGGGCTTGGCATGCTCGGCGAGCTTGGCGACCACGTCTCGAACCTGCTCGTCGGTGAGCACCGTGACGCTGATGACGTCGGCCTCGGCCACTTCGTCGACGGAGTCGGCCACGGCCACACCGCGATCGGCGAACGACTTCGCCGTCTCGGGCCTCACGTCGAAGACGATCAAACCGCCTGGCCAGTCGACGAGGCGCCTGGCCATGGGCTTGCCCTGGTTGCCAAGGCCGATGTAGCCGACCTTCACGTCACTCATGAGCGGAAGATCTGTCCGCCGTCGACGTTGAAGATCTGGCCCGTGATCCACTTGGCCTGGTCCGAGAGCAGGAACAGACACATGCCGACCAGATCCTCTGGTTCGCCCATGCGCGACAACGGAATTCCCTTGACGATGTCGGCCACCATCTCCTGCGGCGTGGTGGTGCGGTTGGCCTCGGTGTCGATGGGCCCAGGCGCGATCGCGTTGATCCGGATGTTCTGGCCGCCGAGTTCGGTGGCCAGCTGCTGGGTAAGGCCGTTGATGCCGACCTTGGCCAGACCGTAGAAGTTGGAGTAAAGCCATGCAGCCGTTGAGGACTGGTTGACGATCGCACCGCCACCGCGCTTGGCCATCTTGCGGTACACCGCACGGGTGCACAGCAACGCGCCGTCCATGTTGACGCTCATGAACTTCTTGTAGTAGTCCCAGTCGACGGAGACGAGGAAGTCGAGCTTCATTCCGCCAAAGATCGCGGCGTTGTTGACCAGGTAGTCGATGCCGCCAAACTCCGAAAGGGTCTGCGCGGCCATGTCCTTGGCGGAGTCGGGGTCGCTGACGTCGACTCGCACGGCGAGCGCGGTGCCACCCTCGCCCTTGATGCCGGCGGCGACCTTTTGTGCACCCTCGACGTTGATGTCGGCGACGACGACGGCCGCACCCTCACGCGCCAGCGCCTCGGCGTACACCTGGCCGATCCCGCCGCCTGCACCGGTGACGATGGCCACCTTCTCCTTGAACTGATCGCCGTAGAGACCCATGCACAAGCCCTTCCGTTCCCTTGGTTCGCTTCGCTTTTCAGACTGCGGTGGCAATCGCCTTGGTCTCGAGATACTCCTCGAAACCGGCGAGACCCATTTCCCGGCCGATGCCGGATTGCTTGTATCCGCCGAACGGCATGTCCGCCGAGTACCAGACGCCGCCGTTGACGTTGACCGTACCGACGCGCATCCGCGCGGCGACGCCTGCGGCACGTTCCTCGTCGGGCGAGAACACAGTGCCCGAGAGGCCGTACGGCGAGTCGTTGGCGATGCGCACCGCGTCGTCGTCACCGTCGTGCGCGATGACGGTGAGTACCGGACCGAAGACCTCTTCACGCGCGACCTTGGCGCTGTTGTCGAGGCCCGCGATCACCGTGGGCTCGATGAAGAAGCCTACGTCGCGATCGGCGGGACGGCCTCCGCCACAAGCGAACCGGCCGCCCTCTGCGGTCGCGGAGTCGAGGTAGCCCTGGATGCGATCGCGCTGCAGGGCCGAGATCACCGGACCGCAGATGGTGCCCGCGTCGTTCGGATCGCCTGGCTTGAGCCCCGCCATCGTCGCGGCCGCAGCCTCGACGGCCTCGTCGTAGCGGGCGCGTGGCACGACGAGGCGGGTGGTGATCGCACAGCCCTGGCCCGCGTGCATCGACGCGGTGAACGCCGACATCGAGCATGCCCCCGCGAGATCAGCGTCGTCGAGCACCAGGAACGCCGACTTGCCGCCGAGTTCGAGGAACACCTTCTTGAGCGTGGCAGCGCCATCGGCCATCACGGCCCGGCCCGTTCGGGTCGACCCCGTGAACGACACCATGTCCACCCGCGGATCCTTCGAAAGCAAGGCACCGACGGCGTGATCGTTGGACGTGACGATGTTGACGACACCGGCAGGGATGTCGGTGTGCTCGAGGATCAGCTGGCCGAGAACCGCTGCGCTCCAAGGGGTATCGGGCGCAGGCTTCAGCACTACCGTGTTGCCCGCCGCCAGCGCCGGCCCGAGCTTGGCGAGGTTGATCTGATTGGGGAAGTTCCACGGCGTGATGGCGCCGACGACGCCGATGGCCTCGCGCGCGATGGTGCGTCGCGTCTTTATCCCCATGGGCGCCGCGATTCCGAGATCCGTCGTCCACTGGTAGCTCTCGGCAGTGTCGGCACAGAAGCTGAGGTCTTCGACCGGACCGTCGAGCTGAGCGATCGAGGTCGTCATGCGCGGCGCGCCGACCTCTGCGATCGCCAAGTCCCGCAACTCTTCGGAGTGATCGCGCAAAGCCTGCTGTAACTGGCGAATGCCACGCACCCGCAGTTCGACATTGGTGGCCCAGTCCGTGTCGTCGAAGGCGCGCCTCGCCGCGGCGATGGCCAGGTCCATGTCGGCGGCCGTGGCGTCGGCTGCAACGCCTAGCACCTCTTCGGTAGCGGGGTTCAGCGTCGGAAAGGTCCCTCCGCTTCCGGCAACCAACTCTCCGCCGATGAAGAGCCGACTCTCCCGATCACCCAGCAGCGCCATTGCATACTCCCGTAGGTTTTTGGACCCCAGTTGTTCTGGACAACTGTCCGACCGCGTTCAACCGAACGATAGCCGCAGTACGGTGTTGGGTGCAAGGGTGGCTGGTTCGGAATGTCCGAAATAGGCTTTTGTACTGGTATTTCCATCGAATGGCTTGCCATATGACCGCGCCGTCCGATAACTTGGACATGTGTCCAGCGATGCAGTGGTGACCGCCACGGGAGCGGCCGGGTCGCCCGATCCCGACGCTGGCGAGACGCCGCGGAATCGTCGACAGGAGGAGACGTTCCGCAAGGTTCTCACCGCCGGCGTGGAGATGTTGCGGGAGTCCACGTATGCGGATCTGACCGTACGCGCCGTCGCCGCCCGTGCGAAGGTCGCGCCAGCGACCGCGTACACGTACTTTTCGTCGAAGAATCACCTGATCGCCGAGGTCTACCTCGACCTGTTGAGGAAGGTTCCCTACTTCACCGACGTCAACGAGTCGAGGGCCACCCGTGTCGAGCAGGCGCTCCGCAGCATGGCGTTGACGGTCGCCGACGAACCAGAGGTCGCGGCGGCCTGCACGACGGCGTTGATGTCGGGCACCGACTCCACGGTCCGCCGCGTGCGTGATCGCATAGGCGCCGAGATCCACCGTCGCATTCGTTCGGCCGTCGGCCCCGATGCCGATCCGCGCATGGTGTCCGCGCTAGAGATGACGTTCTTTGGCGCCCTGGTCAACGCAGGCAGCGGCGTATTCACGTACCACCAGATCGCCGACCGCTTGTCCTACGTGGTCGGCCTCATCGTCGGAGACGATAAATGAGCCTCATCGTCGGAGACGATAAATGAGCCAGAGCGTTGGAGAAGACAAGTGACCGTCAGTGAAGTGTTGCTCGATCCGTACGACTACGACTTCCACGAGGATCCGTACCCGTACTATAAGCGACTCCGCGACGAGGCTCCCCTCTACCGCAACCCCGAGCAAGGGTTCTGGGCGCTGTCGCGCCACGCGGACGTCCGCGAGGGATTCCGCAACAGCACGACGCTGTCGAACAAGTTCGGCGTCTCACTCGATCCCGTCTCGCGCGGACCGCACGCCAGCAAGACGATGTCGTTCCTCGCCATGGACGACCCCGACCATCTGCGGCTACGCACATTGGTCTCGAAGGGCTTCACTCCGCGACGCATCCGCGAGCTGGAGTCGTCGGTCGTTGCGCTCGCCGTCGGCCACCTCGACACGATGCTCGACAAGGCCTCCTCAGGCGAAACCGTCGACTACGTCACCGAATTCGCAGGCAAGCTGCCGATGGACGTCATCTCCGAACTCATGGGCGTGCCCGTCGAAGACCGCGACCGCATCCGGGCGCTCGCCGACCGTGTGATGCACCGCGACGACGGCGTCAAGGACGTGCCCGCATCGGCGATCGAGGCGTCGATCAACCTGTTCGTCTACTACCAGCAGATGATCGCCGACCGCCGCAAGAAGCCCGCCGAGGACCTGACCTCCGCGCTGCTGGAGGCGGAGATCGACGGCGACCGACTCACCGACGAAGAAGTGCTCGGCTTCCTGTTCCTGATGGTCATCGCTGGCAACGAGACGACGACGAAACTGCTTGCCAACGCGGCATTCTGGGGACACAAGAACCCCGATCAGCTCACCGGTGTCTACGACGATCTCGAACGCATCCCGTTGTGGGTGGAGGAGACGTTGCGCTACGACACCTCCAGCCAGCTGCTGGCCCGCACCGTCGACGGCGAGCTGACCCTGCACGGCACCACGATCCCCGACGGCGACATCCTCCTGCTGCTGCCGGGTTCGGGGCACCGCGACGAGCGAGCTTTCGACAACCCCGACGACTTCATCATCGGACGTGAAATCGGTTCGAACCTACTAAGTTTCGGCAGCGGTGCGCACTTCTGCCTAGGGGCACACCTCGCCCGCATGGAGGCTCGGGTTGCGCTAGAGGAACTCTTCAAGCGGATCCGCCACTACGAGGTGGACGAGGCCAACTCGGTCCGCGTCCACTCGAGCAGCGTGCGCGGTTTCGCCCACCTTCCCATGACCATCCAAACTCGCTGAGGTTCGATAGATGCCCCGCTTCGCTCCACTCCCCGATCGTCGACCGGCCATCGTCGCAGGCGCCTCCGCAGGCATCGGCGAGGCCACTGCAATCGAACTCGCGTCGCGCGGCTTCCCCGTCGCACTCGGCGCCCGCCGCGTCGAGAAGCTCGACGACATAGTAGGCAAGATCAACGCGGAGGGTGGCGAAGCCGTCGGCTTCCACCTCGACGTCACCGACCCAAATTCCGTGAAGTCGTTCGTGGCCAACGCCGTTGACGCACTCGGCGAGATCGAAGTGTTGGTGGCGGGTGCAGGCGACACCTACTTCGGCAAGCTGGCCGAGATCAGCACCGACGACTTCAACTCCCAGCTGCAGATCCACCTCGTCGGCGCCAACCGGCTGGCCACCGCGGTATTGCCCGGGATGCTCGAACGCCAACGCGGCGACCTGATCTTCGTCGGCTCCGACGTAGCGTTGCGGCAGCGCCCGCACATGGGCGCATACGGTGCCGCCAAGGCCGCACTGGTCGCGATGGTCACCAACTTCCAGATGGAACTGGAGGGCACCGGCGTACGCGCATCGATCGTTCACCCCGGGCCGACGAAGACGTCGATGGGCTGGAGCCTGCCTGCCGAGCTCATCGGGCCTGCGCTGGAGGACTGGGCCAAGTGGGGTCAGGCGCGGCACGACTACTTCCTGCGAGCGGCCGACCTGGCGCGTGCGATCACGTTCGTCGCCGAGACCCCGCGTGGCGGTTTCATCGCGAACATGGAACTCCAACCCGAGGCGCCCTTGGCCAGCGATCCCGCGGATCGTCAAAAGCTTGTCCTGAACGAGGAGAACCTGAACAAATGACGACCACCAAAGAGGTACAACGCGTTTCCGGTGGCGAAGAGGAACACGGCCACCTGGAGGAATTTCGCACCGACCCGATCGGTTTGATGCAGCGCACGCGCGACGAGTGCGGTGACGTCGGCTGGTTTCAGTTGGTCGACAAGCAGGTCGTGATGCTGTCGGGGTCGGAGGCCAATGAGTTCTTCTTCCGTTCCACCGACGCCGAGCTCAACCAGGCCGAGGCCTACCCGTTCATGACCCCGATCTTCGGTGAGGGCGTGGTGTTCGACGCCGACCCCGAGCGCAGGGCCGAAATGCTGCACAACACCGCATTACGCGGGGAGCAGATGAAGGGCCACGCGGCGACCATCGAGAACGAGGTCAAGAAGATCATCGCCGGGTGGGGCGACGAGGGTGAGATCGAACTGCTCGACTTCTTCTCCGAATTGACCATCTACACCTCGACGGCGTGCCTCATCGGCCTGAAGTTCCGCGAGCAATTGGACCGCAGGTTCGCCGAGTACTACCACGATCTAGAGCGCGGCACCGATCCGCTGTGCTACGTCGATCCCTACCTTGACATCGAGAGCTTCCGCATCCGCGACGAGTCGCGCGTGAAACTCGTCGGGCTGGTCCAGGAGATCATGGATGGACGAATCGCCCACCCGCCCAAGGGTAAAGACGATCGCGATCTGCTCGACGTGCTGGTGTCGATCAAGGACGACGAGGGCAATCCCCGCTTCTCGGCCAACGAGGTCACCGGTATGTTCATATCGCTGATGTTCGCGGGTCACCACACCAGCTCTGGCACGTCGGCGTGGACGCTCATCGAGCTGATCCGCCACCCCGACGCATACGCAGAGGTGCGGACGGAACTCGACGAGCTGTACGCCGATGGCCAGGAGGTCAGCTTCCATGCGCTGCGCCAGATCCCGAAGCTGGACAACGTCGTCAAGGAAACGCTGCGGTTGCACCCGCCGCTGATCATCCTGATGCGCGTCGCTCAGGACGAATTCGAGGTGCAGGGCTTCCCAATCCACAAGGGCGACTTCGTCGCTGCCTCGCCCGCGATCTCCAATCGCATCGCGGAAGACTTTCCGGACCCCGATGCGTTCAACCCCGACCGCTACCAGAAGCCGAGGCAGGAAGACCTCGCAAACCGCTGGACGTGGATTCCCTTCGGCGCCGGCAAGCACCGCTGCGTCGGAGCGGCGTTCGCGCAGATGCAGATCAAGGCGATCTTCTCGGTTCTGTTGCGCGAGTATGAGTTCGAGATGGCACAGCCCGCCGATAGCTACCACAACGACCACTCGAAGATGGTGGTGCAGCTTGCCCAACCGGCCAAGGTGCGCTACCGCAAGCGGGCTAAGCAGGCCTGAGCCATGGGCTGTTACCGCGTTGCATTGGACGCCGACCTATGTCAGGGCCATGCCATGTGCGAACTGGAGGCTCCTGACGTGTTCTCGGTGCCCAAACGCGGCGTCGTCGAGATCCTCGACCCAGAACCTCCCGACGAAATCCGCGAGGACGTCGAGCGGGCGATCGAAATGTGTCCCACCCGAGCAATTTCCATTGAAGAGAAGGAACAATGACGTCATCCTCCAAACGTGAAGCACTGGATCAGTGGGTCGAGCGCTGGCTGCAGGCCAACAAGGACTCCGAGGCGGCAGGCGACTGGAAGAACCTCGCCGACTTCTACACCGACGACGCCACCTACGGCTGGAACATCGGGCCGAAGGAAGACGTGATGTGCGTCGGAAAGGATGAGATACGCGACGTCGCACTCGGTCTGGAGATGGAAGGCCTGGACAACTGGGTCTACGAGTACCAGAAGGTGTTGATCGACGAGAAGCAGAACGAGATCGTCGGGTTCTGGAAGCAGATCGTCAACAAGACCGACGGCACGCAGGACGAGATCTACGGCATCGGCGGCAGCTGGTTCCGGCTGAACGACCAGCTACTCATCGAGTGGCAGCGTGACTTCTTCGACTTCGGTCACGTGGCGCACATGTTCGGCAAGCTGATCGAGTCCGGCGACCTCAGCCAGGGCATGCAGAACCGGATCGCACGCAGCGTGGCAGGCGAGAAATTGCCTGGCTACTACCCGCTCGGCCAGAGCCCGGTCCCCATTTGGTGAGCGTCCACCAAGCGGTTGCTTGGGGTGGTTGTGACGCAGTTAACTAGAGGCTCTAGTCTGTGATCACTACGTCTAGTCGAGAGAGGTTCGGATGAAGACCAAAGGCGCGCTCATCTGGGAGTTCAACCAGCCGTGGTCGATCGAGGAGATCGAGATCGGCGACCCCGTCAAGGACGAGGTCAAGATTCAGATGGAAGCGTCTGGCATGTGCCACTCGGACCACCATCTTGTAACAGGTGACATTCCGATGGCGGGCTTCCCCGTGCTCGGCGGCCACGAGGGTGCGGGCATCGTCACCGAGGTCGGACCGGGTGTCGAGAACGTCGCGGTCGGCGACCACGTCGTGCTGTCGTTCATCCCGTCCTGTGGCGAGTGTCCGTCGTGCCAGGCCGGTCTTCGCAACCTCTGCGATCTGGGCGCGGGCCTGCTCGGCGGCCTCGCCGTCTCCGACAACACCAATCGCATCCACGCCAAGGGTCGGCCCGTCTTCCCCATGACGCTGCTCGGCACGTTCAGCCCGTACATGGTCGTGCACAAGAGCTCGGTCGTGAAGATCGACCCGTCCATCCCGTTCGAGGTGGCCTGCCTGGTGGGCTGCGGCGTCACGACCGGCTATGGCTCGGCCGTGAAGGCAGGCGACATCCGCCCGGGTGACGACGTCCTGGTGATCGGCGTCGGCGGCGTCGGCATGTCGGCCGTCCAGGGTGCGGTCAACGCAGGCGCTCGCAACCTCTTCGTCATCGAGCCCGTCGAGTGGAAGCGCGACGCAGCGCTGAAGTTCGGTGCCACGCATGCCTATCCGGACACGGACTCCGCGTTCGCAGGCATCGCGGAGGTCACCCATGGCCTGATGGCCAAGCAGGTCATCGTGACGGTCGGCCAGTTGCAAGGCAAGGACGTCGATACCTACGTCAACCTCACGTCCAAGGGCGGCACGACGGTCCTCACCGCCATCGGAAGCCTGCTCGACAACAACGTCTCGCTGAACCTCGCGATGCTGACACTGATGCAGAAGCGCGTGCAGGGCACCATCTTCGGCGGCGGGAACCCGCACTTCGACATCCCGCAGCTGCTCTCGATGTACAAGGCGGGCAGGCTCAACCTCGACGACATGATCACCAGGCAGTACAAGCTGGAGCAGATCAACGACGGCTACTCCGACATGTTGGAGGGACGCAACATCCGCGGCGTGATCCGCTACACCGACGCGGATCGCTAAAGCCATGTCCGACACCGAGATCGCGCAGAAGTCACCGGCGTTGGCAGCGTCGCACGCGTCGTGGAAGTGCGTCCAGGCGGGCGACCGCGAAGGATGGCTGGCCCTGATGGCCGACGACGTGCTGATCGAGGATCCGATCGGCACGTTCGCCACCAACCCGGACGGCAACGGCGTGCGGGGAAAGGAAGCCGTCGGCAAGTTCTTCGACGGGAGCATAGGGATCAGCAAGGCGACGATTACCTGCCAGGAGACCTTCCCGTCGAGTTCGCCGAACGAAATTGCTCACATCCTGGTGCTGCACAACGAGTTCGACGGTTTTAGCAGCAACGTGCGTGGGGTGTTCACCTACCGGGTCAACGACGACGGCTTGCTGACCAATCTGCGTGGCTATTGGAACGCCGATGCCATGAAGATCGAGCAGACGGAGAAGAGCTGAGCGAGTTCGTCGGGCGGGCAGCGGTCGTCGTCGGCGGTTCGCGCGGCATCGGGCTCGCCGTCGCCGAGCTTCTGGCCTCGTTGGGCGCTGGCGTCGTCGTCAATGGCCGTGACGAAGCGGCGGTCGAGGACGCCGTCGCGCGGCTGGGCAACGGCGCCGCCGGTTTCGCGGGCTCGCCCGCCGAACCAAGCGTCGCCGACGCGCTGATCGAGTCGTGCACAACCGAATTCGGCCGCATCGACATCCTGATCAACTGTGCGGGCACACCCGAGCCTGCCGGCTCGTCGATCCTCAACGTCACGTCGGACCAATTTCGCGCGCTGCTCGACGCGCATCTGCTCACGACGTTCGAGACCTGCCGGGCTGCGGTGCCGAAGCTGATGGCCCAGGGTGGCGGCGCGATCGTCAACACCAGTTCCTTTGCCTTCCTTGGTGACTACGGCGGCACCGGCTATCCCGCGGGCAAGGGCGGCGTCAACGGATTGACGATGGCCATCGCCGCAGAGCTTCGCGAATACGACGTCCGTGCGAACGTGGTGTGCCCGGGCGCCAAGACCCGAATCTCCACGGGCCCCGACTACGAGGCGCAGATCGCAGGCCTCAACCGACGGGGGCTGCTCGACGACGTCAACGCACAAGGCGCCCTCGACGCGCCGCCGCCCGAGTACGTCGCGCCGACCTACGCCTACCTGGTCAGTGATCGCGCCAAGGACGTGACGGGCCAGATCCTCGCCGCGGCAGGCGGATTCGTCGGACGGTTCAAGCGCCAGCAGCCCAAGATCCTCGCCTACCGCGGCCACCAAGACGCACCGCCGTGGTCGCTCGACGAGCTGGAGGGCTTCATCTCCGCTGAGTGACGACGATCACTTCGACGCTCGAAATTGGTGTCAAAGGACCCACTCGGGCATGCCTGACAGCATGGTTGATGGCAAGCCGCTTGGTCGGCGGGTCGCCGTATAACGGCGATTCCCCACCGGCCGGTGAAGGATTGGATGAGATGAAACCTCGAGAATATGACGTCGTCCAACTGCGTCGAGCACTGCCAGAGCACGAACTCCCCGCCGGTTGCACCGGCACCGTGGTCATGGACTTGTCCAAACATGCCGGCGACGTCGGGCCACCGGCTTACGAGGTCGAGTTCACCGATGCGGACCGCACCACGAAGGCTGTAGTCACAGTCGCAGAGGACGACCTCGAAGTCACTTGGCGGTCGACTCAGACGGATCCGACCGACTTCGGCTGACGTGGTCTAGGGCGATTCACCGCACCGGTCGCTCGACGAGCTGGACAGCTTCATTCGAGAGGCGTGATCGCTTCGCCCCGGTGCATCTCGTAGGTGCTGCGCACACCGCCAGGAAGTTCGATGAACTCGACCGGCGTGCCGTCCGGATCCTTGACGAAGAACATTCGCACACCACCGATTTCGAACGGCGCCTGATCGGGTTGGTAGCCTGCTTCGACGACTCTGCGGTAGGTGTCGTCGAGAGCGGCAACGGACAGCGAGACGTTCTGGATGCCGACGATGCCTCGCCGCGGACTGCTGCCCTCACGATCGGTTCGGCCAAGGGAGAGCAATTCGACCATCAGCCCGCCGATCACGCCTCCGACGACGCGGCCCTGCTGCCCACGGGAACTGTGTAGTGCCGCGTCGAACGGCTCACCCGAGATCAGCTGGTCGAAGACGACGTCCATCCCCAGTAGGCCCCGATAGAACTGCAACGCTCGATCCATGTCGGTGACCCCGACGACGAGGTGACAGAACCGGAGATCGGTTAGCGGTCCTGTCATGCGAACACCGCTGGCACCAGGCGGTTGAAGACGTCGGCCCGCTCCCACTGCAGGAAGTGGCCCGCCCCCGGAACCACCAGTGGCCCAATGCGATTGGTGAAAGCACGTTCACACCGTGGAACGAAGTCCTCGCCGAGCACGTGGTCCTCTGGGCCGTACAACACCAGGGTGGGGACGTCGACGGCATCCATCATGGGGATCTCGGTCATCCGGCGGCCGTATGCCAGCTGATGGGCGGCCCAGCCCGCACGCAGTCGCTCCTCGTCGGCGAACGGTTCCGTCACGAAGTCCACGTCGGCTTGGCCGAAGGCGTACTTCGACCCCCACAACCGATTGGTGTACATGTTCGCTACCCACTGCCGTCGCGCCTCCGGTTTGGACAGCATCGCGGCGAGCTCGTCGGGGAAGGCACCCTGCATCCACCGGTAGTCACCGGTCGGATCAGCCACGTCGGAAAGCGTTGGCGCGTGCTGCGAGTCGATGCCCGAGTAGTCGACGCCCATCGGGGGCACGGTGTTGAACACGCAGAACCCCTCGACGAACCCGGGAAAGCGATGGATCATGTCGGTGGCCACGAAGCCCCCTACGTCGCTGGCCGCGATCAGGCATGTCGCGTGACCGAGGCGGTCGTGGACTAGCGCATGGAGGTCGCGCGAGTAGGTGACGAGGTCGTGCCGATCGTCGGGCGGGATGTCGCTGTCTCCGACGCCGCGGAGATCGGGAACGATGACTTCGAAACCAGCTGCGGACAGCGCCTCGACGTTGCGCCAGAGACCCCGCGCGGGCTGCTGGTCGCGTCGCTAAGAGCGACGGGGCGGCCGGTGTATGCGATCAACCCACTGGCAGTGGCCCGGTATCGGGACCGCCACTCGGTGGCCCGGGCGAAGTCGGATCACGCGGATGCGATGACCTTGGCGAATATTCTGCGCGTGGATGCCCACCTGCACCGCAGGCTTCCGGCCGACACAGAACCCTGTCAGGCGATCGCGGTACTGGCCCGCGGCCATCAAGATGCGATCTGGCGGCGCACCACCGCGCACCATCAGTTGAGGTCGCTGCTGCGGGAGTTCTACCCGACGTTCCTGGCGACATTCGGCGGCCGGTTCGCACTCGGTATCGCCAGTCCGGAAGCCCGCGCGGTGTTGGCGATCGCTCCCACCCTGGCTGCCGCCGCCAAACTGTCGGTGAGCCGGATCGCAGCGGCGCTGCGTCGCGCTGGCCGTAGCCGCGGCATCGACCAGGCCGCCGCCGAGATCAAGCCTGAGTTGCGGAAACCTCAACTACGCCAACCAATTTTGGTCGAAACCGTGATGGGCAGGAACGTGCTGGCGCTGCTCGCCGTCCTCGACACCGCGTGCGCCAATGTGGACGAGCTTGGTCAGGCGTCAGCAGAGTTGTTCCAACGCCATCCGGACTACGCGATCATCATGAGTCTCCCTGGGCTGGCGGACTCGACCGGCGCTCGGGTGCTTGCCGAGATCGGTGATGACCGCACCCGGTTCACCGATGCCCGTGCACTGAAGGCCCACGGCGGATCCGCGCCCATCACCCGCGCTTCCGGGCGCTCGATCTCCGTTACCCACCGCCACATCAAGAACAACCGCCTCGCCAATGTCGGTTGGATGTGGGCATTCTCTGCTTCCTCCAACTGCGAACCGGCGCGCCAGCACTACCGCCAGCGACGCGAGCACGGGGACCGTCATGCCGCCGCCACCCGCCACCTGTTCAACAAGCTCCTCGGCCAGCTCTATCACTGCCTCCAACAGGGGCAGACCTTCAACGAGGCCAAGGCATTCCCGGCGGCACCGCTACGCGACGCAGCGTAGCTGGCAGACGGCCCTATTGGCTCGAATCGCCCGGAGGTTGAAGAACTCATCGCCACGGTCGTTAAGGTGGCAGCGGTGACCGAGTTGCAGCACCAGATCGAAGATCTGTGGGACCACCGCGATTCTCTGGAAGCCGGTGACGGTGCGGCGATCATCGTGGTTCGGGAAGCGATCGACTCGCTCGATCGCGGTGAAGCGCGCGTCGCCGAGATCTGTGACGACGGCACCGTTGTGGTGCATGAGTGGCTCAAAAAGGCCATTCTGCTGCTCTTTCAACAGACCGAACTGGTTGCCTCCGAGGTCGGGCCGTTCACCTATGTCGACAAGATCCCACTCAAGTCAGACTTCGCTGCTCGCGGCGTTCGTGTGGTGCCCGGCGCATCAGCACGCTGGGGCAGCTTCCAGGCCCCTGGCGTGGTCCTAATGCCCAGCTACGTGAACATCGGCGCCTTCGTAGACGCCAACACGATGGTCGACACCTGGGCCACGGTCGGATCGTGCGCCCAGATCGGGAAGAACGTCCACCTCTCCGGTGGAGTCGGTATCGGAGGCGTGCTCGAACCACCCATGGCCCACCCGGTGATCATCGAAGATGACGTGTTGATCGGAAGCCGGGCGATGATCACCAATGGAGCGCGCGTCGGTACCGGAGCGGTCATCGGTTCGGGCGTCATTCTCAATGATTCGATCCCGGTGATCGACGCCGAAACCGGCCAGGAGGTCAGCCGCGGCGTCGTGCCGCCGTGGACCGTGACCGTCTTCGCCACCCGCGCCCGCGACTTCACCGGGGGCACCTATGGCCTGCCGTGCGCATTGATCATCAAAAAGCTCACCCCGGGCGAACGCCACAGCAAAGCCGCTATCAACGAGGTGCTCCGAACCCACGGCATCGCGCTATAGCCAAGGCATGTTGAGAGCTCCACGACTCGAGAAAACTGAGACGTAACCTCCGTGCGGGCGGGCAGCAACACGACACCAATCCCACCCAGCGAGAACCGCTCCATCACGGTGCGATACGCGAAATCCGGCAAGACCGCACGAGAATTCCGCCTTCGCTGGTCGCAGTGACAACTAGCGAACGACCGTCACGCCCGCCGCCGCACCGGTCTGTAACAAGACCTCGAAGATCGGATAAGCGAAGGCGTTCAGCTTCGGGTCTGACGGTCGTTCGGACCTAAGTAGATAAGTGGATTGCAAACGCGTCGGCAGGCGGCGCCTGCGGCTGGGGTGGGCGGTGGCGCGGGTCGTATCTGAAGGACACTTAGCGTGCCCCGCGTACCAACCGCCCGGGCCGTGCACCGGTGTCGACGCCTGCTCGCCGGGTGACTACCCCACTGACGATGGTGGCGTCGTAGCCCGAAGCGCCCTGCACCAGCCGGTTTCCACCGGCGGGCAAGTCGTAGGCCATCTTCGGGGTATGCAGGCGCAATGCCTCCATGTCGATGACGTTGACGTCGGCCCTCTTGCCGAGCTCGATGACCCCGCGGTCGCCGAGTCCGAACAGCTGCGCCGTGTCGTTGGTCTGCTTGCGGATCAAGTGCTCCAGTTGCAACTTCGGACCGCGGTGGCGGTCGCGGGCCCAGTGCGTCAGCAGGAACGTGGGATACGAAGCATCGCAGATCATTCCGCAGTGCGCTCCACCGTCGGAGAGCCCGAGCACGCCTGCCGGGTGCGTCAGCATCTCCGCGATTGCGTCGCAGTTGCCGTACGAGTAGTTGAAGAACGGCAGCATCACCATGTTGGTGGCGTCGGCCTCAAGCATCAGATCGTAGAGCGTGGCAAGCGGGTCCTCGCCACGGTTTGCCGCGATCTTCTCGACCGTGCGATCGTGGGTGGGCTCGTAGTCCGGCGGGTCGCCGAGGTGGTAGATCCGGCCAAGAGCGTACTGGACGAGGATGTTCATGTTGTCGAAGAGCTTGTTCGGGTCTGGCGGCAGATCGTCCTCACCGAGGATCGCGGCCTTGATCGCCGGGTCGGCGAGTCGGCGCGCCAGTTCCTCACGGCTCAACTCCCCCTTCAGCTTTCGGAACGTCGGCCGGTGCGTGAACGCGTGGTGGCCGGGGAAGCCGAACAGCATGCCGAACGGGCGGGCCGCGATCTGCGGGTAGAGCCGACTGCCCGCGGCATGCGCGGCCGCGGAGATGTCCATCTGCTCACGCCAGAGGTCGGGTGCGGCGTCGACCTGGATGAGTCCGAAGGAGATCGGGCGGTCGATCTCGGCGCCCAGGCGTTGCATCCACTCGAGTTCCTTCTTGGGCGCGACGATGTCCTCGCCCGCAACGCCCTGCGGCGCAAGCTCGAAGACGGCCTGACCGCCTGCGGCCATTGCCCGACCGAGCCCGAACAGCTCGTCCTCGGCGGCGAACGTACCGGGAACCGGCTCGCCGTCCATCGCGCGGTGGCCGAGCGTGCGCGACGTCGAGAAGCCGAGGGCACCTGCCTCGACGGCCTCCTGCACCAGGCGCGCCATCGCCGCGATGTCGTCGGGTGTCGCGGGCTCGTTGCGGGCGCCGCGCTCCCCCATCGCATACGCGCGCACCGAGCCGTGGGCCACCTGGCTGCCGACGTCGACGGCGTAGTGTCCCTTGCCGATCACGTCGAGGTATTCGGGGTAAGACTCCCAACCCCAGGTCATGCCCTCGGTCAGCGCGCTGCCTGGGATGTCCTCGACGCCCTCCATCATCTGGATGAGCCACTGTTCGGAGCCGGGGCGCACGGGCGCGAAGCCGACGCCACAGTTGCCTGCGACGACGGTCGTGACGCCGTGGTTGCTCGACGGTTCCAGCAGGCTGTCCCAGCTGACCTGACCGTCGTAGTGGGTGTGGATGTCCACGAAGCCGGGCGCGACGATCTTGCCGGTGGCATCGATGGTTTCGGCCGCGTCACCCTCCAGCGCGGGGTCACCGTTGCCGCGGCGACGAATCTCGACGATCTTGCCGTCCTTGATTCCGACGTCGGCGGCGAATCGGTCCGCTCCCGTTCCGTCGACGACGGTTCCGCCCGTGATCTTGAGGTCGAACACGATTTCTCCCTGCAGTGCCGTGCCAGCAGTTACGGTGGTCAATGTAACACCGTTACAGAGCGTGGGAGGCGAATCGTGACACGTACCGTGCCGTCCGGATCGACCACCAGGAATCCGTCCCGCGAACGTCGGGAGGACGCGATCGGGCCGCCACCGGAAGGCCCCACCCTGGTGCCGGCGCAGCGCTACTACTCGCCGGACTTCGCGAGACTAGAGGTCGAGCGGATGTGGCCGAGGACGTGGCAGGTCGCATGCACCGTCGATCACGTCGCCGACCCGGGCGATTCCTACGAATACCGTTGCGGCCCTTACTCGGTGATCATCCTGTGCGACGACGACGGCGAACTCCGCGCGTTCCAGAACGTCTGCAGGCATCGCGGCAACAGCCTGTGCGACGGGCCCGCGTCCGGCCTGCGCGAGCTGAAGTGCGGCTATCACGGCTGGACCTGGAATCTGCGGGGCGAACTGAAGCGCGTGCCCGGCCGCAAGGGGTTCGGCGCGCTGCCACTGTCGGAGTTTCCCCTGATCGCCGTCAACGTCGACACCTGGGAGCGGCTCGTCTTCGTCAACCTCGACGTCGATGCGATGCCGTTGACCGACTACCTGGAGGCCATGCCCGACGACATCGCGTGGTGTCGCCTCGGCGACTTCCGTTGCTACGCCACGATGACCGTCGACGTGGACGCGAACTGGAAGACGATCGCCGATGGCTTCAGCGAGACCTACCACATTCAGACCCTGCATCCCGAGCTGCACAGATGCATGGACGACGTGTATGGGCCACAGACGATTTGGGGGCACACCGGCAAGTCCGAACAGCTATACGGTCTGCCGAGCCCGCAGCTGGAGGAGGTGCTCACCGACGCCGACGTATGGGACGCGTACGTCGCCACCCAGGGTGCGCTGATGGGCGTCGCAGAGGACACGCCGTTCCCAGGCGATCAGTCAGGCGAACCCGTCTCGGAGGTGATCGCCGCGCGCACCAAGGCCTTCGCCGAGGGCCGCGGCGTCGACCTGAGCTGGGCCAGCACCGAACAGATGCTGAAGCTGCACCAGTACAACGCCTTCCCGAACATGACCCTTCTGGTCAACGCCGATCACCTCACCGTCATGACGGCACGGCCAGGGCCGGATCCCGATCGCGGAGAGCTGCTCATGATCCTGTGGATGCGCATGCCGCAGGGAGTGCCACGCGTCAGGCCGACGGACGTGAGAATGAAGGCCGACGAGGCCCATCCCGGCCTGGTGCTGACGCAGGACATTGCGGTGCTGCCGGGGCTCCAGCGTGGGCTTCACCAACCCGGACTCACGCATCTGACGTTGTCCAACGAGGAACGGCGAGTGATCAACATGCATCGGAACCTCGAGCGCTATCTCGACCTGCCGGAGCGCGATCGGATCACCGGTGGGTGAGCCCAAGAGCACCCGCAACCAGGACACCGTCGACGCCACCACCGTCCTCGACGCCGCAGCCCGACTCATCGAGCGCGACGGCGTCGAGCGGTTCACGATGCGTGGGCTGGCCGAACAACTCGGCGTGGCGGTGACGTCGATCTATTGGCACGTCGGGGGCAGGGACAAGCTGTTCGACAGCCTCGTCGACCGGCTGCTGAGCGACATGGCGCACCTGCCCGTCGAGGGCGACGACCCCGTTGCCCGCATCGCGTCGCTGGCCCGGTCGCAGCGCAAGGCCCTGATCGAACGGCAGCATCTGCTCGCCATCGCACACGACAGGGACCGGACGCCGCAGCTGTTCCTGCCGATCCAACAGAGGTTGGCGTCCGAACTCGCGGAGTTGGGCGTGACGGGAGCCGACGCCGCGCTGATCCTGCGGGCGTTGCAAGTGCACGTCATCTCGTCGGCGGTCATGCAGTTCTCGGCGGTCCGAGGCGGCTACCACCGCGAGGAGGACCCGTCGCTGTGGGACGACGGCTGGCCAGACCGCCCGCTGGTGGACGCCCTGCAGTTGCCGACGGACTACGACTCGGTGTTCGAATTCGGCCTCGACGCGCTGCTGAATTCGCTGAACACAAAGCGCTGAAGCACGTCGTCCGGGGCCCTTTCGCGGCTGAACCCAGGCGATTCGCCGGTTCTCCTCACGAGGCGTCTGCAGCGATACCCCCCGGCAGTCAGAGGGTAACTACCGCGAAACGGTTCGGTCGTACGTTCGCGCGATGGCAGTCACGATGGATCCACCTCAGAGTGAGATGGTGCGGTTGGCGAACAAGCCGCCTTTCTACACTTCCTTGTTCTTCCAACTCCTCGTCGCAATTGTGGCCGGCGTGCTCGTGGGTTGGTTGTGGCCCGATCTGGGAAGCAGCTTCAAACCCTTCGCCGATGGCTTCATCAAGCTCATCAAGATGCTGATCGCACCGATCATCTTCTGCACCGTCGTGCTCGGTATCGCACACGTGGGCGACTTGAAGGCCGTCGGTCGGATCGGGGTCAAGGCGCTGATCTACTTCGAGGCGGTTACCACCTTCGCATTGTTGTTCGGCCTGATCGTCGGCAATGTCGTCAAGCCAGGCGCGGGATTCAGCGTCGATCCAGCGACGCTGGCATCTGGAGCCGACGCAGTCGCCAAGAAGACCGGCGACGGCCAGTTGCCGCACACGGTCGAGTTCCTCCTTGGCATCATTCCTACGTCGATCGTGTCGGCGTTCGCCGAGAATGCCCTGCTTCAAGTGTTGTTCTTTGCGGTGTTGTTTGGGTTGGCACTGGCCAAGCTGGGCGAAAAGGGGCCGCCGGTCATCCTCGAGTTCGTCGATCACATGAGCAACATCTTCTTCACCATCATCGGCTGGATCATGCGGCTGGCTCCGCTGGGCGCATTCGGTGCGATGGCCTACATCATCGGGCAGTACGGCATCGGCTCGCTGGCCAGCTACGCGAAACTGATCGCCGCGTGCTACTTGGCTGCCGTGCTGTTCATCCTGATTCTTGCCGTGATCGCCAAAGTGTTTGCAGGGGTGAACCTATGGAAGTTCCTCGTCTACATCAAAGACGAGTTCTTCCTGGCGCTTGGCACGGCGTCCACCGAAGTGGTGCTGCCTCGCATCATGACCAAACTGACCAACGCAGGGTGCTCACGCACCACCACCGGACTGGTCGTTCCTACCGGGTACTCGTTCAATCTCGACGGAGCCACCCTGTACCTATCGATCTGTGTGCTCTTCTTGGCACAAGCATTGGGCGTGAATCTTAGCCTGGGCGAACAGATTACGGCGGTGCTGGTGTTGATGCTGACCTCCAAGGGGATGGCGGGCGTGCCGGGCTCGTCGTTTCTTGCCCTGTCCGCCACGGTGGCTGCCATCGGGCACGGGGCCATTCCGGTGGCTGCCGTCGCGCTGTTGCTTGGCGCCGACCGGATCATGGACTCGATGCGTGTCTCGGTAAACCTGCTAGGCAATTGCGTCGCGACGTTCGTCGTGGCCGCCTGGGAGGGCCAACTCGACAAGGACCGCATGCAGCGAGTGCTCAACGGCGAGGACGTAGTCCCGCTCGAAGAACTCGACGCGATGACGGGTGAGCCGACGACCATCCCCGAGGAAGGCGCTCTCACCGCCGGGCCGCGCGAATAGGCGACGCTAGCGGCGGTGAACTCCGAATACCCGTCGCAGGGCAATGAACCGCACCAGCGTCGCGACCAGGTTTGCGACGACGAGTACCGACAGCTCGACTTCCTTGCTGACCGTCGGGTCGAAGCGGTGCAGGGCGAACAGCGAGCCACTGGTGATGGCCAGGCCGAACAGGAAGACGAGGAGTCCGCTGAGCTGATGTCGCGCGACGCCGGTGCGCCCGCGGATGCCGAAAGTGAAGGCCCGATTGGCCGCCGTGTTCGCTACCGCGGTGAGCAACAGTGCCGTCAGGTTGGCTGCCTGTGCACCCATCGTCGAATGCAGCAGTAGGTACAGCACGGCGTAGGCCAACGTGCTTGTCACGCCGACGATCCCGAAGCGGACCATCTGGCCGATCATTCCTGGCGGCACACCCGGCACCAAGGGCTCACGGCCGAGGCTGGCCTGAAGCTCGCGTACCGGAAGGGCTCCGGTCGCAAGCGCCCGCCCCACCCGCCAGCACCCCTGCAGGTCGGCGACCGCGGTGCGCAGGATGTCGACGCGCGAATCGGGATCGTCGATCCAGTCGACGGGCACCTCGTGGATGCGCAGGCCCGCGCGCTCGGCGATCACCAGCAGCTCGGTGTCGAAGAACCAGCCGGTGTCGGCGACCAGTGGCAGCAGCCGACGGGCGACGTCGGCGCGAATGGCCTTGAACCCGCACTGTGCATCCGAGAAGCGCGCGCCCATCACGCTGCGCAGAATCAAGTTGTAACTGCGCGAGACGAATTCGCGTTTCGGCCCGCGCACCACCCGCGACGACGGTGCCAGCCTCGAACCTATAGCGACGTCCGAGTGACCGGAGATGAGCGGGGCCACCAAGGGCATCAACGCCGTGAGATCGGTCGACAGGTCGACGTCCATGTAGGCGACGACGGTGGCAGGCGACGTCGACCACGCCGCATGTAGAGCGCCACCGCGCCCCTTTGCGTCGAGGTGGATCAGGGCGACGTCGGGCAGTTCGTCGGCGAGCCTGCGCGCCAGCGCCAAGGTGCCGTCGGTACTCGCGTTGTCGGCCACGGTGATTCGCGCTCGATAGGGCACTTCGGTGGCGAGGAAGTGATGCAAGCGTCGCACGCTGGGTTCTAGCGCCCGCTCTTCGTTGAACACGGGGATGACGACGTCGAGGACGTACTGCGGTTCGGCGATGTCCCTCGTGATGTCTTGGCCGACGTCGACGGGGCGCGGGGATGCCACGTCGGTCATGGCGTCTACGTTCGCGGAACAAACTGCCACCGATCTGACCTGGCGCTGCGAACTTGCTGCAAGCAGTGCCCATGCACGATCGGCAGCCTGGCATGATCGTCGGCATGGCATCCGTCTTCACGATGATCATCAACCGCCAAATCCCCGGCCGATTCGTCTACGAGGACGACGAGGTCGTGGCATTCCTGACGATCGAGCCGATGACGCCTGGGCACACACTCGTCGTGCCGCGGGCGGAGATCGACAACTGGCAGAACGTCAGCACCGTCGTGTTCAACCGCGTGATGGCGGTGGCGCAGCGCATCGGGCAGGCGGTCTGCAAGGCGTTCGACACCGAGCGTTCGGGGCTCATCATCGCCGGGCTAGAGGTGCCGCACCTGCACGTGCACGTGTTCCCCGCGCGCGACCTGGCCGACTTCGGTTTCGCCAACGTCGACCGCAACCCGTCCCCCGAGTCGCTGGACGAAGCTCAGGCGAAGATCAAAGCCGCACTGGCAGAGATGGATTGAGCCGGCTTCGACCTCAGCCGACGGGAACCGCGACGTCGGCGATCCGCGGCATGCTCACCTTGAAGGTGCATCCGCGACCTGGCGCGGTGATCACGCTGACCGTGCCGCCGTGTGCGCTTACCAGCGAGTCGACGATCGACAGGCCGAGGCCCGTACCGCCGCTGGTTCGCGCACGCGAAGAGTCGGTGCGATAGAACCGCTCGAACACGCGACGGGCATCGTCCTCGGTCATCCCCGGACCCTCGTCGCGGACCTCGAGGACTGCGTCGCCCTCGCGGGTGCCGACGCGGATCGCGATCCCTGCCGACTCCGGCGTGTGCTGCAGCGCGTTGGCCACCAGGTTGCCGAGGATCTGCCGCAGTCGCGCCTCGTCGCCCAACACCTCGGGCGTGCCTGGCCCGTCGAAGACCTCCATGGTGATGTCGCGCTTCGGTGCGACCGACCGCGCGTCGTGCACCGCATCGCTGGCCAGCATCAGCAAGTCGACGCGATGCTGCTCTAGCGGCCGCTGCGCGTCGAGGCGAGCCAGCAGCAGCAGGTCCTCGACGAGCAGCCCCATCCGGCGCGACTCGCTCTCGATCCGATTCATCAGCAGTTCGACGTCGCGCGCAGCACCCTGTCGGTAGAGCTCGGCGAATCCTCGGATCGTCGTCAGCGGGGTGCGCAGCTCGTGACTCGCGTCGGTGATGAAGCGCCGCATTCGATCCTCGGAGGTGCGGGCCTGATCGGCCGACAGCTCCGAGGACGCGACTGCGTTCTGGATTTGCGCGAGCATTCCGTTGAGCGCCAACGACAATCGGCCGACCTCGGTTCGGGGATCGCGTTGCGGGACGCGGCGATCGAGCTCGCCAGCGGCGATCGCGGCCGCGGTCTGCTCGACTTCGGCGAGCGGTCTCAAACTTCGGTGCACCACCGCATAACCCACGAAGCCCAACACCAGCAGCACGGCAACGCCGATGCCCACCTGGGACCACGTCAGCGCGCGCACCGTCGACGCCACGTCGGACAAGTCGATGGCCACCGTCGTGAGCTCACCCCGCGGGCCGCGCACCGTCATGGCACGCCATTGCACGTCGGAGTGATTGATCGAACCAAGGGTCACGGGCACGGGACCGACGTCGTTGTTGTCCGGCAGCAACGGTTCGGCCTCGCGGTCGTTGACCGCCAGCCAGACCCGCCCGTCCGGGTCGATGCCGCGCACGTAGAAGTTGGACGGCGGGCGCGCGGGGTTCGGGCCCTCGATGGGGGTGACGGGGATGCGCCGCGGCGCCTGTGCCCAGCCGCGGGAAGCGTCGAGCAGCGTCTGGTCGATCCGGTTGATCAGGCTGTGGCGCATGATCGACGTGACGGCGATGCCAGAGGCAAGCAGACCGCAGGCCACCAAGACGAGGGTGGCCGCCATCAGCCCCACTCTCAGGGGGACGCCGCGCGAGAGTCGCTCCATCCCCCCATTGTCCGCCAAGTATTACCTAGGCTCGCGCAAAACGTACCCAACGCCCCGCAGCGTGTGCAGCAACCGCTTCTCGCCGGTGTCGATCTTGCGACGCAGGTAGGACACGTACGACTCGACGACGTTGACGTCGCCGCCGAAGTCGTAGCGCCACACGTGGTCGAGGATCTTCGGCTTCGACAGCACGGTGCCTGCATTGATGATGAAGTAGCGCAGCAGCGTGAACTCGGTCGGCGACAGCGAAACGGGTTCGCCTGCCTTCCACACCTCGTGGGTGTCCTCGTCGAGTTCGATGTCGGCGAACGTCAGGCGAGCCGCCTTCGGCTCCTCGACGCCACGGCCGGTGCGCCGGAGGATGACGCGCAGGCGGGCGACGACCTCTTCGAGGCTGAATGGCTTGGTGACGTAGTCGTCGCCGCCGAGGGTGAGGCCGGTGATCTTGTCCTGCAAGGTGTCTCGCGCGGTCAGGAACAGCGCGGGCGAGTCGATCCCGTCGGCACGCAGCCGGCGAAGAACGCCGAAGCCGTCCATTCCGGGCATCATCACGTCGAGGATGACGGCGTCGGGTTTGATCTCGCGGGCCTTGTCGAGCGCAGCAGGGCCATTGGAGGCGGTGTGCACCTCGAAGCCCTGAAACTTCAGACTTACCGAAAGCAACTCGACGATGTTGGTCTCATCGTCCACGACGAGGATGCGTGCTTCCGGAACGTTTTCTGTCATTGCAGCCATGGCCATGTAATGAATGTCCTCCACCAACCCGGCTAGGTACTGCGGGGCAGCTGTGAGCTTTCTGTGAGTTTCCCAGGTTTCATACAGGATGCGCGCTCCTGGATTGCCGGCGAACTGTGATTGCCGCCATAGACTGGGCTTATGAATCTCGGCAAGACCCTCGTCGACATGGTCACGGCACCTGCGCGCGTCGGCCTTGCCGCCGCTGATGCGGGGCTGAGCATGGCAAATGGCGCGCTCGGCCTTGCCAAGCGATCGCTCGGCGAGGCTAGCTCGACGGGAAGCCCGCCGTCCTTCGCGCACATGCTCGGCCTCGATGACGCCGTCGAGCGAGCAAACCGCCTCGCCCGCCTGATGGACGACGACGCCCCGCTCGGCCGCGCGCTCGCCCCCGACGGCCCGCTCAACCGTCTCTTGCGGCCCGGCGGTGTGGTGGACCAACTGACCGCCGAGGGCGGATTGATGGACAGGCTCACCGCGGAGAACGGCCCGGTGTCCCGTGCGCTGGCTCCTGGCGGTTTCATGGATCAGCTGACCGCCGAAGGCGGGCTGATCGACCGGTTGACCACCGACGACGGGGCCATTTCCCGGCTGATCGAGCCCGGCGGGCTGGCCGACCAACTGCTGGCCAACGACGGGCTTATCGAGCGGGTGCTGCGCGAGGACGGCGTCGCGGACAAACTGCTCGCCGAGGGCGGCCTGATCGACACGATCACCGCGGAGAACGGGCCGCTCATCAGGCTCGCCGACGTCGCCGACACGTTGAACCGGTTGGCGCCCGGCCTGGAGGCGCTTGCCCCGACGATCGATGCCCTGCACGAAGCCGTCATCACGCTCAGTCAGGTGGTCAATCCGTTGAGCAACATCGCCGACCGGATTCCGTTTCCGGGGAGGCGGCCGAGTCGCAGGCCCACACCGCGTCCCGTGACGTCGCAAAGGATTATCGAGCACGACGAGTGACCCGATAGGATCCTGCGTACCTACGCCTCCTTAGCTCAGTGGTAGAGCGTTCGCCTTGTAAGCGGAATGTCATCGGTTCAATCCCGATAGGAGGCTCCAAAAGTAAGACTAATTCCCGTCCGCATTAGATGTCAGTGGGCAGTCGTAACGTGCGCCTATGAATACCAGCACGAACATGAGCCAGTGTTACGGCTGCGGGAAGATGCTCTCGGGACGCACACAGAAGATCTACTGCAGCAACGCATGTCAAAAGTCGACGGAGCGCATAATCGCCACGAAGCGATGGCTCGAATCCGGCGATGCGTCGCTCAGCAGCATTCCCGGTCACTACATTCGGCAGTACCTTGCGAACGCTCAGTCAGAGTGTTGTGCGATCTGCGGCGGAGCCAGCACGTGGCTCGACCTCCCCCTTGTACTCGTGTTGGACCACATCGACGGCAACCCGACGAACAATCGGCGGGAGAACCTGCGGCTGGTCTGTCCGAACTGCGACTCGCAGCTCGCCACGTACAAGAGCCGTAACCGCGGCAATGGGCGCCACTACCGGCGGCAGCGATACGCCGATGGCCAGTCGTATTAGGGAATCAATGCCTGACTTCGACGCTCGTCGCCTCCTCGAAACCCACACCGTCGCCGTGTGGGACGTCCTCTGCCCGGGACACCTCGGACACGATGGCGAGGAAGAAATAGCGGAGACGACCCATCTGGTGTTCCCGTACCGGGGTATCTACGTCCACCACGTGGGCCGCGCTCGGACGGTCGCCGAGGCCAACCACGTCCTCTTCATCAACGCCGACGAGCCCTACCGCGTCAGCCATCCCGTCGAGGGCGGCGACGCGACCCTCTCGATCGGCGTCGACGCCGCAACGCTGATGGAGCTGGCGCCTGCCGACTATCTGGCTGGTCCCGATCGTCCTGCATTCAACCGGTCTCGGCTGCCGATCGACGGCCACGCCCAGGCCCAGGCGGCCGTGCTGCAGCATCGGCTCCGCGACGGGTTGGTGGACGACCTCGAAGGCGAGACGCTGACGCTGTCTCTGCTTCGTCGAACTTTGGGAGGGCGTCACCCCGCGAGGGCAGTCAACGGCACGCGACGGCAGCGGCTGGTGGACCGGGCGAAGCTGGTGGTGAGCTCCGATCTGAACCGCCGGTGGAGCCTTGCCGACGTCGGCGAGCGGGTCGGCGCGTCGCCTGTCTACCTCACCGACGTGTTCCAACAGGTGGAGGGCATCCCGCTCTACCGCTATCAATTGCGGCTGCGACTGGCCAAGGCGCTACACATGCTGCGCGACTGCGACAGCGTCACCGACCTTGCGTTCGATTTGGGCTTCTCCAGCCACAGCCACTTCAGCGCGGCGTTCCGGCAGGCGTTCGGCCAAACCCCGTCGACGTTACGGCGGTCGTTGATGTCAGCGTGACGCCGAAACCTGTTCCCTACTACTGAAGTTCAGGCTCATCCGCGCTTGGGCAGGCGTCCGCTGCTTCGGCACGCTGTGTCGCCAGTCGCGCTGGCAACGACCTCGCATGATGATGACGTCGCCCCCGGCGGGGGTGAACGCGGTGCTGCGTCCACCCGCTGCAGGACGGATCAGGAAACGCCGCGTCTCCCCCAAGCTCACGACCGGAACGATCGCCGTGGCAGGCAGATTCGCAGGCCGGTCGGCGTGCCAGCTGGTGCCGTCGGCGTTGTCGCGATACCAGTTCATCCAGAGACCGTCGTATCGGACACCGCAGTAGTCGCTCAACGCCTCCCCAATGGAGTTGAGGAACTCGGGCGCGGCGGCGAGGTCGCGGTACTCGAGGGTCAGGCGTGGCTCGTCGACCACGCGGTCATACATCCAACGGCGCCGCTGCTCCCAGCCAGGCAGCGCGCCGAGCTGTCGCATCAGCGCGGCGTGGCCGACGACCAACCCGTGCACGTGGGTGATCGACGAGGCCCCGTCCAATCGCTGCTCGGTTGCGTCGTCGAACGCGGAGAGCTCCAGAGTCGGCTGTTCGCCATCGTGATCGTCGTCGAACAAGCTGGGCTGCAACGTGTTACAGCTCAATACAGTCTCCCCGCTTCTTGCCCTACCAGACCCATCGCGTTGACGTAGGGCGTCGCACCATAACTGATTCGCGCCACGCCAATCTCGGCGAGACGATCATTGGCGGGCACCCCGTCCATCGCCATCACGTTCACCGGCAAGCTGACGCCATCACAGATGCGGGCGATCAAAGCGTCCTCGACCAACCCCGGGACGAAGAAGCCGGAAGCGCCCGCGGCGGCATAGGCGCGAGCGCGATCCAGCGCCTCGCCGATCGTCGACGCGGGGTCATTGCCTTGGCCGAGAAACAAGTCGGTGCGCGCGTTGATGAACAGCGGGATCCCCTTCTTCTCAGCGGCCTCTCGGATCGCGGCGATGCGGGCGACCTGTCGATCGATGCCGTGTAGACCCGATCCGTCGACGACGCGATCTTCGAAGTTCACTCCCACGATACCCAGGTCCAGCAGATGAGAGATGTTGTCGGCCAACGCGACATCGTCGTCGGTGTAACCACCTTCGAAGTCCGCGGTGACGGGCACGTCAACGGTCGCGACGATGCGCCCCACGATCTGAGCGACGGCCTCGAACGCCATGCCCTCGCCGTCGCGGTACCCCTGCGCCTCGGCGACCGACCAGCTACTGGTGGCGATCGCTTGCGCCCCGGCGTCGGCAATCGCCTTGGCGCTGCCCGCGTCCCACGCGTTGTAGAGCACGAGCGGTGCGCCCTTGGCGTGGAGTTCGCCCAGCCGGATGGCCTTGTCTACTTGACTCATGTTCCCGACGGTAGGGAGGCAGCGACGTGCCGCGCTGTCAGAATCTTCAGAACCGTAATTGCATTCGCGCAGCGCCCGACGGGATTAATCTCAGCATCGGCTGGGGCTGCGGTTGAATGTTCCTTTCCGACGCACACCGGAAGGACCACATGATCCCCGCGAAGGACAGCACTGGTTCGGTGCGGCTCGGCGGGTTGCTCAGCGGAGTGCTGCTGACCCAGATCGTCGACAGCGCGGTTCATCTGGCCCAGCCGCTGCTCATCGCAAGCCTTTCGGGTTCTTTCGCCAGCGCCGCCTTCTTCTCGGCGTTCGGCACCGGAGTGCACATGGTCGGGACCTACCTCGCGGGATGGTCGACCGACAGGTTCGGCGCACGGCGCGTCCTGGTCGTCGCGACCTTCCTCCGCGGCGTCGCGCTCGCGGGTCTGCCGATCGCGATGGCCTTCGGCTTCCTGAGCCTCAGTTGGGCCATGGGGTGCTACACGCTAGAGGCGCTCATTCGTGGATTCGTCGACACCTCCGTGCACACCGTTCCGCTCGAACTCGCGGGGCACCGGCGTGACCTGCTCGACAGGATCAACTCTCGCTACGAGCTGTTCTTCGAGGTGGGCGGCGTCGCAGGACCGCTGATGCTCAGCGGCCTCATGGTGTGGTCGGCAGGCATCGTCCCCCACATCGTCATCCCGATCGGATTCGCCCTGTCCGCTGCGTGCTATCTCCGTATTCCGCGACGCGAGGCCGCCGCACGCGACGAAACCGTGCACGGCGGCTCTTGGAGGGGGCTGAGGTTCATCCTCGCTCACCCGTATCTGCTCATCGTCGTCGTCGGGTTGATGTCGTTTCACCTCTACGAGTTGCGCAAGGATCTGAGCGCCTTCTTCGCCAAGGGGCTGCTTCACGATTCGGCCTACGTGGGCCACGTCGGCTCTGCGTTCGCGCTCGGAGGCGTGGCAGGGGCGCTGCTCTACACCGTGACCAAGCACCGCGGCTCGGGATCCGGATGGGTCCTCGCGGGCGCCGTCGGAACAATCCTGCTCGCCGTCGGCTGGATCCCGGTGAACCTTCCCGTCATGGTGTCGGCCGTCTTCGTCTTCGGGTTGACCAACGTCTGCGCCCGCCTCGTGCTCACCCGGTGGTACCAGGAACTCACCCCACTGGAGCGGGCGGGCGGCGTGACGGCCGCCGCGGAATTCGGCAGGACGGCCGTCTCCGTCGGCGTCAACAGCCTTGTTGGCGTTGCCTTTTCGCAGAGCCCCAGCGTCTACGGCGCGTTTGGCATCGTCGGCGGCATCTTGGGACTCTTCGCCGCGGGACAGTTGCTGCTCACGCGTTTCCTGGCCAGAAGGGAAGCTCCAGATGGGCCGCCCTAGCGCTTGCGACGACCGCTTTCCTACCAAGGCATTATGGGCACTGCCAATACGAACAGGGTGGTGTCGACGGCCCCCTCGCGCCACCGACACCACCCCGACGGAGATGCAATCGGCGGATCCCCCCGGCCCCGACCGCAACTCGACGACGTTGACGCTATTCAGGGCGGCCGGACGTCGATAGAGGGATTTCCCTGGACTTGCGGACGGCGTCCATCCCTCGACGGGTGTCGAACGGACGAAATCCAGCAACTTCACGATTCGACGAGCGTTCGGTCATGACTGGGCGGTGGTTGTTTGCCAACTGAGAGGATGCTTGGCGTGACGGGAACGGCGACGGGGCGGAACGCGGAGGTCCATGCGGCCACCGAGTTTCTGGCGCGCGCCGAGAAGGGGCCTGCAGGGTTGGTGGTGGAGGGTGAGGCGGGGATCGGCAAGACGACGCTGATGCTCGAGGCCGGCGGCCTGGCCGAGGGTCGCGGGTTTCGTGTGCTGTCCGCGCGCGGGTCACCAACCGAAGTGACCTATGCCTACGGCTCGATGGTGGATCTGTTGGGGGCCGTCGACGACGTGGTGTTGGCCGAGCTGCCACAGGTGCAACGCCTTGCACTCGATCGAGCCGTCGTCGGCGGAGGTGCGGAAGGCACACGGGCCACCGACGAGCGCATGGTGGCGACTGCGTTCTTGGCGGTCATCGAGCGCGTCGCCACTCACACCCCGGTGTTGTTGATGGTCGACGACGCCCAGTGGTTGGATGCCTCCAGCCGCGCGGTCATCGGCTACACCGCCCGTCGCCTCACAGGGCATGTGGGGCTCGTGCTGAGTTTTCGTACGGGAGATCCCGACTCGGCCGACGCGCGAACATGGCTGCAGTTCCGTCAGCCCGACACGATGACCCGCGTGCAGCTGCGACCACTCAGCCTAGGAGGTCTGCACGCGTTGGTCGCCGCGCGGCTGGGTCGGACGCTGCCACGCCCGACGATCACGCGGATCCATGAGATTTCCGGTGGCAATCCGCTTTTCGCGCTGGAACTAGCCGTCGGCGCAGCCAGCGACGTAGCGACCACCGTGACCGAGCTGCCCGACAGTCTGGCCGCACTGGTCCGCACCCGCGTCGGTGGAGCCAGCGAGGACGCCGACGCGGTGCTGTTGGCCGCGGCGTGCAGCGTTGACCCGACCGTCGAGTCGGTCGCCATGGCGACCGCCATGACGACGGCTCACGTGGTCGGTGCACTCGAATCGATCGAACACTTGCGGCTCGCTTCACTCGACGGCAACCGAGTGCGATTCAGCCATCCGCTGTTCGCCACCGGCGTGTACGCCAACGCCAGTGCCGCGCGACGGCGCGCAATGCACGGCAGGTTGGCCGTCCTCGTCGAACGCCCCGAGGAGAGGGCTCGTCATCTGGCCATGGCGGCCACCACCGGCGACGAGGGCACACTGGCGGCCTTGGACGGTGCCGCCGACGCCACGATCGCACAGGGTGCGCCTGCGGTTGCCGCCGAATTGCTGGAACTGGCAATGAAATTGGGCGGCGACACGGTGCCGCGCCGTATCCGCGCAGGCGAACTGCACTTTCGGGCGGGTTCCCTGTTCGCCGCGCGCACCCACTTGCAGTCGGCGCTCGACGACGCGCGGCCTGGGGCCCTGCGGTGCCTCGCCCTGATGTGGCTCGGCGGCGTTGCGGCCTACGACGACGACATGGTTAGCGCCGTCGAGGCGATGAGCGCCGCGGCCGAAGAAGCAGGCGACGATCCGGCGCTGGGCCTGGTCTGTCTGCCCCGCTTGGCGTTGGCACTGGCGATGGCGGGTCGTCTCACCGAGGCGCTGTCGCGCGCGGAGGAGGCGGTCGTGGTCGCCGATCGGCTCGGCGTACCGGGCTTGCGAAGCCAGGCGCTCTCCATCTGGGTGACAGCCAAGTTCGTTGCCGGGCAAGGCGTCGATCAGGAAGCGCTGCAGAGAGCGCTCGAACTCCAGGATCCCCTAGACGGCGCCACCACGTTTCATCGGGCGAGTGCGGTCGAGGCGTTGATAGCCGCCTACACCGGCGACCTCGACCGTGCCAGGGACCTGATGCGTGCCGAGCAACAGCGGATGCTCGATCTGGGCACCGAGGTCGACATCATCTGGGTCGCAGTGCGTTTGGCGGCGATCGCGGTGTGGTCTGGACGCTATGCCGAGGCAACCGAAGTCGCGCAGGAGGCTGTCGAGCGTGCCGAACAGATGGGAGGTCGGTTCATCATGAGCACTGCTTGGACCCGGCAAGCCGCAGCCGCTGCCTACACCGGTCGGGAGGCCGACGCGCGCGCCGCCGCGCGAGCCGCGATCGACGCCGCCCACGACGTTGGCGCCACCCGGATGGCCAAGGAGCCGACGCTGGCCCTGGCGTTTCTCGAAGTGTCCCTTGGCAACTACTCCGCGGCGCTATCGGTGCTGCAGCCCTACCTCGACGCATTCGACGGGGCGGGAGGAACCGAGATCGAAGGAAGCGGTTATCTGCCCGACGCCATCGAAGCGCTGACCAGCCTGGGGCGCGCCGACGACGCCGTGCCGCTCATCGAGGCGCTGGAGCGCAACGGCGAACGGCACGATCGACCGTGGATGCTGGCCATGGGCGCGCGCGGTCGTGGCCACGTGCTGGCTGCGCGCGGCGATCTCGACGGTGCGCAGCACGCCATCGAACGGGCCATGGTGCATCATCAGCGGCTCCCGATGCCGTTCGAAACCGCCCGTACCCAACTTCTGTTGGGCCAATTGCAGCGCCGCCGCCGTCGCAAGCAGGATGCCGCGGCGTCGCTGCGCAAAGCGCTGGAGACCTTCCAGCAGCTCTGCACACCGCTGTGGGCGGCGCGGGCGCGAGCGGAACTCGCCCGTCTGGAGGCTCCCCGCGGGGATGGGCAAGGCCTGACCGCAAGCGAACAGCGCGTAGCCGAACTGGCCGCAGTCGGGTCGTCGAACAAGGAGATCGCCGTGCAGCTGTTCATCTCCGAGAAGACCGTCGAGATGAATCTCAGCCGCGCCTACCGCAAGCTCGGCATCCGATCACGAGCAGGCCTTTCGGCCGCGCTTCACCCGAGGGAAGTCTAGGGAAATCCCTCATTCACGACGACGCCCGCGTCGTTAGCGTGAGCACGGTGAACGCCGTCGCCCCAGCTTCGTGCTTCCTCGTCGAGTGGTATCAAACGGGCCCTGCTGCCTTGCGAACCGAGGATGCCGCGGCCGAGCTGTCACGCGCGGCAGCGATCGACGGCCACGTACCGCCGACGGCGCTGGTGATGGCCTTCAACATGCCTGACGATCAGACGTTCTTCGGGGTGTTCAGCGCGGTCAGCGTCGAGGCCGTCGTCCAGGCCTGCAGGTACGCCGGTTGGCCGGCCGACCGGATCACTGCCAACGTGCACGTCTGGCTGTGCCACTGACTCCGGCGACACGCCTACCGCACCGTGAGCCACCACGCGTAGAGCGAAGCGATGTCTGGGCCAGACGCGGAGACGGCGAGCAGTTCGGTGGGCTTCGTCCACGTGAGAGTCGGTGTGCCCTCGGTCGTGGTGCACACCACCAGGCCGTTCTGCCACCCGATGGGCCCCGGATCGACCTGCCCAGGACAGGCGAGCGGAGCACCGGCGTACGAATAGGCCTGAAGAGCCTCGGTCAGCTCTGCACCAGAGCCATACAGCGAGTAGACGGCGCTGCGGGGGCCGCCTGGCATGGCGTTGGGACCGCAGTTGAAGCGCGAGCGATATGGGTCCTGCTCGGAAGGAGGCTCGGCAAGGGTGCAGGCGGCTGGGGTGTACCCCGCAGACAACAGACTCAACAGCTTGTCGTTTATCGGCCCAGCGGACGCCGTCGCCGACGAGCCGAAAACGGTTGCGGCGGAAAGGGAAACGACTGCGGCGGCCGTGGCGGCTCTTGACAAGGTGGACATCAGGGCTCCCATGCTATGCCCTGAATGTTGGGATCGGTAGCGAACGGATGGCGGACCATTGCGGGCATGAAGAAACTGATCGCCGGATTGGCCACCAGCGTGGCGCTGACGGGCGCGGGCATGGGACTGTTCGGAGTTGGCACCGCCGCGGCCGACGGACCTTCCTACACCGGCGGGAATTGTCCAGGTTCGTATACGTGCACCCACTGGTGCCCCGGCGACCCACTGATACCGGGTAGCCAGGTGATCAGCTGGGACTGGAACGTCTGCCACGACTGGTACTGGAACTCGGAGGGCACGGTCGACGTCGCCACCAACGTCATCTATCCCTGGCACGGCGTTCCGCACGACGCCGGACCGCCGCCGCCTGCGCTGCCTCCCTACGTGCCCCCGCCGCCTCAGCCGCTCCCGGCCGACTGCCCTTGGCACTCGCCGATTCTCGCGCCGTCCAGGTGCGGCGGTCTCTAGCGAGGCACGCGCGCGACGAGGTGCCATCCAGCTTCGCTTGCTAGCGTCGCACCAGGAGGTGAACGATGCGATTGCTCTTGCTGGGCTTGACGCCGGTAGCGGCGCTGGCAATGGCGCTCTTGCCCGCCGATCCACCTGCTCCGCAGATCAGGCTCGCCGACAACACCGTCGCCATGAACCCGCACGGCGACCCCGGCGACGGCTCACTGTCCGCAGGGGACACGCTGACCCCGTTCGACGTGGCCGACCCGGCCGTCGGACGCCTCGACCCCGCATTGCTGACCGCGATCCAGAACGCCGCGACCGCGGCAAGCGCCGACGGCGTCACCATCACCATCACGTCGGGCTGGCGGTCGCCGGAGTTCCAGCAGCGACTGCTCGACGACGCCGTGAAGACCTACGGCAGCTTCGCCGTCGCGCGGCAGTACGTGGAGACCCCCGACGCGTCCAAGCACGTCGTCGGGCAGGCCGTCGACGTCGGCGGGACGGGCGCCGACCAGTGGCTGATGACCAACGGTGCTCGCTTCGGGCTATGCAGGATCTACGCCAACGAGGTCTGGCACTTCGAATTGGCCACCGACGCTGGGGGCAACTGCCCTGCGCTGCTGCCGAACGCCTCGGGTTAGATGCCTTAGCCCGAACTCCCACTCGCAGTGGTCGCGATGCCGCCGTCGACGGGGATGATCGCCCCGGTCAGATATGAGCCAGCCCGGCTGGCGAGGAAGACCGCGACGCCCGCCATGTCGTCGTCGCGTCCGATCCGACGCAGAGGCGCAGACGCGGCGATCGCGTCGCCGAACGCGTCGAGCGTCGCCGCCATCATCTTCGATTGAAACGGCCCTGGCGCAACGGCATTCACGGTGATGTGCTGCGGACCCAGTTCACGAGCTAGCGCACGAGTGAGCTGATGGATCGCGGCCTTGCTTGCGGTGTACGAGTACACGGGCAGCGAGGGAACGTGGATCCCGTCGATGCTACCGATGTTGATGATCCGCGCGGGGTCGTCTTTCGTGCCCGCCTTGCGAAGCGCGGGCAGCAACGCCTGAACCATCCAGAACGGCGACTTGACGTTGAGGTCGAGCACCTTGTCCCATGCCGATTCGGGAAAGTCGTCCAAGGGCTCTCCCCACGTGGCGCCCGCATTGTTGACGAGGATGTGGAGATCATCGCCGTCGGCGACCGCGAGTTCGGCAAGCCGCAGGCATTCGTCGTGTCTGGAAAGGTCTGCGGGAATCGCGCGCACGTCGCCGAACTCCGAGAGCAGCTCCGCGGCGTGCTCACAGGCCTCGGCCTTGCGCGAGCTGATCACGACGCGTGCCCCCGCGTGAAGTAAACCGCGCGCGATCATCAAGCCGACCCCCCTGGTACCTCCCGTGACGAGTGCGCGCTTGCCGGTGAGGTCGAATAGTTCTGCGTTGGTAGTCACGTGCTCAACTCTCCGCGAAGGTGATGGACGTCTCCGAACAGTTGGTGGCGGCGCGGCCCTGCGGGAAGGTGCTTGGGTCCGCGCCCGCGATGACGGTCTGTCGGTAGTACGCGTGGTGTCGATCGGTGGTGCACTCGAAGTTGGCGTTGAGGATCCGGAACGTTCCCGCATCGGCGTCGGCCATCCGGTCGTTGAAGTAGTAGACGTGCGGACCGCCGTCCTGCGCGTACGCACCCTGCAGGACTCGGAACGTGGCCGGATCGGCGCCCACGATGGGGTTGCCGTTGACGTGCACGATGGTGGCGTCCTTCGTGAACAGGTAGTGATCGACGTTCGAGATGATCGCGAAGTGGCTGGGATCGTCCGACAACACCTTGCCGTCGGACCAGTAGACCGCGTGCCCGTCGCGCGAGAGTTCGCCGTCGAGCAGCTCGAAGTGCGCGGGATCGTCGCTGAGCACTCTGTCACGTTGATAGACCTTGGCTGCGTCCTTCGCGAAGCCGGGACGCTGCAGTAACTCGAACGACGACGGATCGGCGCCGACAAGCGGCACGCCGTCCAGATACACTCTCGACGCGTCGACGGCGTAGCTCTCGTTGAGCGCCCTGAACGACTTGACGTCCACGCCGTCGACCTGAAATGCCTTGCCGGGGAACGCATTCAAGTAGTAAACCTTATCGTCGCGGACGTGATAGCCCGCGGCATCGAACAACGAGTTCGGCTCCCCATTGCCACTGCAGGCCGACAAGAGCGCCATCATGGCAAGGCATGCGACGACCAGCCGGCCCATCGTCACAGGGGTAACCGCCGGTTCACCGCCAGAGCGATCGCACCGGCGATGGCGAGCACCAGCGCACCGAGCCGCAGCCAGCCCGCGCTGGCGTCACCTCGAATCGTCTCGTAGCCGATCTGGTCCTGCAGCGTGTTGTAGACCTGTTCGAGCCCTTGCAGGTCCGACGCCGAGTAGGCAGTGCCGCCGGAGAGTTCGGCGACCCTCTTCATGGTCGTGTCGTCGACGGGTACCTTGACGTCTTGCCCGTCGACTTCGACCGAGCCGTCCCGCGTGCCGAACGAGATGGTCGAGATGGGGATGCCCTGATCCTTCGCCGCACGCGCTGCGGTGAACGCCCCGCGAAGGTTGTTGGGATTCTCGGGGCTCGTCTCCTTGCCGTCGGAGAAGAGCACGATGCGGGCGGGCGGCGGCGTGTCACCGCCGCCGATCACTGCACCGACCGTCGAAATCGATTGCAGCGCAGCGAGAATTGCTTCACCGGTGGCCGTACGCTCGCCGACCTGCATCTTGTCGATGGCGATCTTGGTGGCGTCGTGGTTCGTCGTGGGCGAGGTCAGCTGGGTTGGGGTGCCCGCGTACGAGATCAGCCCGAGGTTGACGCCGGGCGTCAGGTCGTCGGCGAACTTCTTGGCGGCCTCCTGTGCGGCCTTGAGGCGAGACGGCGGGACGTCGGTGGCGTTCATCGAGGTCGACACGTCGATGACGAGCATGACGACCGCGCGGTTGCGCGGAATCTTCCTGTCGAGCGACGGACCCGCCATCGCGATGGTGACCATCACCAGCGCCACCGCGACCAGCGCGGCTGGCACGTGCCGCCAACGGCTTGGCGGCCGCGGCGAGACACCGGCGATCATCGTGCTGTTCGCGAAGCGCTCCAAGCGCCGTTGTCTGGCTTGCTGGACGCTGAAGTAGAGGACGACGAGGCCGACGACGACGAAGAGGAAGAGGAAGAACCACGGATGGGTGAAGTCCGACAGCGGTAGCGGCCCTATAAGGGGCAGGTTCACAGGCGCATTCCCTTCGCTGGGCCACCCTGGCCCCTAAGCGAGAGTACAAACCCAGCGGCAGTCCCAGCCTCCAGCCGCTCCATGGCTGGCGGTATGGCCGCCGAATCTGGCGACCGTCCGCACAGGATGGCGCGAGACACACCTGCGACGTGCGATAACGCCCCTCTCCTTTATCGCCACCTACATTCTCCATGTACGATAATCCCGCCTGCGGCGGACGTGTGACTTCCGCCACTTACACGCGAAAGCATTCGAGGACACCCCGTGACAGTGACCGCCCGATATGCGGGAACCCGCGTAGCACGCGTCGAGGACACCCGCCTCTTGACCGGCAAGGGCACGTTCGTAGACGACATTCAGCGTCCGGGAATGTTGCACGCGTGCTTCGTGCGCAGCCCCTTCGCCCACGCCGCGATCAAGCGCATCGACCCCTCGGAGGCTCTCTCACTGCCAGGGGTGATCGCCGTGTTCACGGCCGACGACCTCAGCCCGGACGTCCGCGAGGCCTGGCACGCCGTGACGGGTAAGGACGTGCCCGATACGCCACGCCCGCCTCTTGCCGAAGGCGAGGTCAAGTTCGTCGGCGATCCCGTAGCCCTCGTCGTGGCCGAGAACCGCTACCTCGCCGAGGACGCCGCCGATCTCGTCGACGTCGAGTACGTCCAATTACCTGCGGTCGCCGACTTCCGCACGGTCGTCGGCGGCGACGAGGACCTGCCCGTCGTGCACGCCGCGTATCCGGACAACGTCGCAGGAGGCATGGCGGGAGCACCGCCGGACGAGGAGCTCTTCGCGACCGCGGCACACGTCGTGAAGGAACGCATCTACCAACAGATGTACGTCCCCGTGCCGATCGAGACGCGTGGCATCGTCGTCGAATGGACTTCGGCGACAAATGAACTCACCATTTGGGCGTCGACCCAGACACCACACGAACTACGGGCGTTCGGAGCACGCTTGCTCGGCATCCCCGCCCAAGGGGTTCGGGTCATCGTGCGCGACACCGGAGGCGGGTTCGGACAGAAGGTCGTTCCGATGCGCGAGGACATGTGCCTCATGTTGGCGGCGCGAAAGGTGCCGTCGGCGCTGAAGTGGATCGAGGACCGACGCGAGAACCTGGTATCGGCAGGCCAGTCCCGCCACGTCGACGGCACCGTCCGGATGGCCTTCGACGACGACGGCAAGATCCTCGCCGCCGACATCGACTTCGTGCAGGACGTCGGCTCGTATCCGACGCCGTACCCCGTCCTGACTACGGCGGCAATCGGCATGTTCTTCCCGGGTCCCTACCGTGTGCCCAAGTCGAGCTTCTCCTATAAGACCGTCTTCTCAAACACACCGGGCCTGCACGCGTACCGAGGACCTTGGCAGTACGAAACCCTCACCCGCGAAATGCTTCTCGACATCGCTGCACGCAAGATCGGCATGGATCCCGTCGAGCTTCGACGCATCAACATTCTGCGCGGCGACGAGATGCCGTTCGTCAACCCCAACGGCATGCCCTACGACAACTGCGCCCCAGCCGACACGTTCGAGCAGGCCGTGAAGATCCTTGACCACGAAGGGTTTCGCAAGGAGCAGGCGGACGCGTTGGCCGAGGGCCGCTACGTCGGGCTCGGCTTCTCGGCGTACATCGAACCCACCGGCGCAGCCACCGGTCACCTCGCCACCGAAGGCGCCACCATTCGCATGGAACCTACGGGCAAGATCAACGTCTACGTCAACGGCGGATCGAGCGGAAACAGCATCGAGACCACGGTCGTCCAGCTCACCGCCGATGCATTGGGAGCCGACATCGGCGACGTGTCAACGATTCAAGGAGACACCGCAGTGACGCCCTATGGCGCGGGCACCCAGGGCAGCCGCAGTGCGCCGATGACGGCGGGCGCCGTCAACGAGGCAGGCACCATTCTGAGAAACCAGATCCTCGCGATGGCGGCACATCGCTTGGGTGTCGAGCAGGACGACATCGAACTCGCTGGTTCGCGGGCCACCGTTCGCGACGATCCCGAAAAGAGCGTCAGCTTCGCCGACATCGCCTACCGCTCGTACTACGAACCGGCGCAACTCGGCGGCATCTCGCCGACGTTGGAAGCCACAGCCAGGTTCAATTCGCAGTCAATGATTCACTGGACCAACGCAACTCACGCATGCACATGCGAGGTCGACATCGAGACCGGGCACGTCACACTCACTCGCTACATCGTCAGCGAGGACGTCGGACCGATGATCAACCCGAACGTCGTCGAAGGTCAGGTCGCGGGTGGCACGGTGCAGGGCATCGGCGGTGCCCTCTTGGAGAAGCTGGCCTACGACGACGCAGGCAACCCGCAGGCGTCGACATTCGTCGACTATCTGCTCCCAACCGCCACCGAGGTGCCGCTCATCGAATTCGGCCACGTCGAGATCCCTGGGCCCGGCGTCGGCGGCTACAAGGGAGCAGGCGAGGGCGGCGCCATCGGTTCGCCTCCCGCCGTCATCAACGCCATCAACGACGCGCTCGCCCCTCTGGGAGTAACGGTCACCCAACTCCCCGCGACCCCCGCGGCGATCGTCGAACTCATCGAAGCCCAATCGGGAAAGGACCACTGAGCGTGGAACTCAACAACGAAATCCGGGTCGCGGTGCCCGCGGCGAGGATCTGGGAGGTGCTTACCGACGTCGAGCGGGTGGCGCCGTGCCTACCGGGCGCCACCCTGCTCTCGGTCGACGGCGACGAGTTCACCGGCGCGGTGAAGATCAAGGTCGGCCCAATCACCGTGTCCTACAAGGGCATCGCCGCTTTCCAGGAGAAGGATGCCGTGGCGCAGCGGGTGGTGCTCAAAGCAGATGGCAAGGAGACGCGAGGCAGCGGGACGGCCGCAGCCCTGGTGACGGCACAGCTGAAGGACGAGGGCGACTCGACCAACGTGGTGATCACCACCGACCTGGCGATCTCCGGCAAGGCCGCGCAGTTCGGCCGTGGCGTGCTTGCCGACGTCTCGAGCACCCTCATCACCCAGTTCGCGAGGAACCTCGAGGCCGAGCTGCTCGACGGGTCGCCGCGGCAGGCCCAACCCGCGACCGCGACGGTAGCCGCCGCCAGTGGGCCAGGATCCGACTCCGTCGACCTGATCAAGGTGGTCGCGGGGCCGATGGCACGGCGGTTCGCGCCCGTCCTTGCCGCGGCGTTGGGTGCAGGCTTGGCCGGATTCCTGATCGGCAAGCGCAGGGCTCGGCCTGCGACCACCACCGACCAGCTGATCGAGGCCGTCCTCGCCAGGTTGCGATCGTGAAGGCGCGCGGGTTCGCCTACCACCGACCCGACACCGTCGACGAAGCGGTCGGTCTTCTCCGCGAGTTTGGCGACGAGGCAAAGATTCTCGCGGGCGGACAGAGCCTGGTGCCGATGCTTGCCATGCGGCTGACGCACTTCGAGAACCTGATCGACATCTCCCGCATCGACGAGCTGATCGGCATCGAGCTCCGCGATGACGACGTCTGGGTAGGCGCCGCGACCCCCGACGCATTCGTGGGGATGGACGACGAAGTAGCCGAGTCGGTGCCCCTGCTCACCCTTGCCACGCCGTACGTCGGACATTTCCAGATCCGCAACCGGGGAACCCTCGGCGGTTCCATCGCGCACGCCGACCCCGCAGGCGAATATCCTGCCGTCGCGCTTGCGCTCGACGCGCGCATGGAGGTCGCCTCTCGACGCGGCAGCCGCGCGATCGGCGCGACGGACTTCTTCACCGGGTTGTGGGAGACCTCGTTGGCGGGCGACGAGGTGCTCGTCGGCGTGCGCTTCCCTGTCTGGAGCGGCCGATGCGGCTTTGCAGTGGAGGAATTCGCAAGGCGGCACGGCGATTTCGCTATTGCTGGCACCGCGCTCGCCGTTCAGCTCGACGCCGAGAACACGGTCACCCGCTGCGGCATTGGCCTGATGGGGCTCGGCCCGAATCCCGTCCGCGCTTCCGCGGCCGAGCAGGCAGTCGTCGGTCGCAAGATCGAGGAACTGACGGCGCAGGACGTCGGTGCGATCGCGATGACCGGACTTGACGACATTCCAGCCGACCTGCAGGGGTCCGCGCGGTATCGCATCCGCGTCGGCGCCGTCATGGTCGCCCGCGCCTGGACCACCGCTACCCGGGAGGCTCTCGATGCATGAACTGTCCGTTGGGGTTTCGGTCAACGGCCGTCGTCACGACGCCACCGTCGAACCCCGCGTCACGCTAGCCGACTTCTTGCGCGAGAACTGCGGCCTCACCGGTACGCACCTGGGTTGCGAGCACGGCGCGTGCGGTGCCTGCACCGTGCTGCTGGACGGTCAGGCTGTGCGTTCGTGCCTGATCTTCGCGGTGCAGGCCGACGGTCAGGAAGTGACGACGGTCGAGGGCATTGCGTCCGCCGACGGCGAGCTGTCGCCGGTGCAAGCCGCACTCAAGGAGTGCCACGGACTCCAATGTGGTTTCTGCACTCCGGGTTTCGTCACCTCGATAACAGCACTGCTCCGCGACAATCCGACGCCAAGCGACGACGACATTCGCCAGGGACTTTCTGGCAACTTCTGCCGCTGCACCGGCTACCAGGGCATCGTCAATGCCGTGCACCTCGCCGCGGAGAAGACACGGCCCACGTAGTTCGTCACTCCCCGGCGAGCTTGGTCACGATCGAGGCAACCACGACCGCCGGTCGTTTGCCAACGCCGAGGGCTTCGAGCACTTCGGCAGGAACCTCGATACCCGTGTTGTTTCCCATTTGGGTGAGCGTCGTGGAGAACCTCATGGGCTGAGGTTAGGACTCCGAGAGTAGAAGTGGACGGATGGACATCGGATTCGTAGGGCTTGGAAACATGGGCTCTGGCATGGCGTCGAACCTGCTGGAGGCTGGTCACCGGGTGACCGCTTACAACAGGTCGACCAACAAGGTGGACTTGCTCGTCGCACGCGGCGCGCAACCGGCCCGCACCGTCGCAGAGGCGTGCGGTGGCGAGGTCGTCGTCTCGATGTTGGCCAACGACGACGCCGTCGAGTCCGTGACCTTCGGTGGCGACGGGATTCTCGCCAACCTCGCCGCAGGCGCGGTGCACGTGTCGTCGTCGACGATCAGCGTTGGCCTTGCCGAGCGTCTGGTGGCTGCCCACGCCGAAGCGGGCCAACGCTTCGTCGCGGCGCCGGTGTTCGGCAGGCCGGAGGCTGCCGCCGCAGCCAAGCTGTTCGTCGTCGCTGCTGGCGATCCAGATGCGGTGGCGAGGCTGTCACCGGTGTTCGACGCGATCGGCCAACGCACCTTCGTGATCGCCGAGGATCCGACGGCAGCCAGCCTGGTCAAGATCAGCGGTAACTTCCTCATCGCTTCGGTGATCGAATCGCTTGGCGAGGCCATGGCTCTGGTGGCGAAGGCAGGCGTCGACAAGGAGCTGTACCTCGACATCCTGACTTCGACGCTGTTCGATGCGCCTGTCTACCGCACCTACGGCGGCCTCATCGCCCGCCAGGAGTTCGAACCGGCAGGATTCGCGGCCACGCTCGGGCTCAAGGACGTCCGGCTCGCATTGGCCGCAGGTGAGGAACTACGTGTACCGCTGCCGGTGGCGAGCCTCCTGCGCGACCGCTTCCTGACGCTGCTCGCCACCGGCGGCGGGGACCTCGACTGGTCCGCTGTCGGAGCGCTAGCGGCGTGGGAGGCGGGCGGCCCAAACCCGGCTAGCTGACGACGCCGCGCAGGCCGTCGGCACCGAAGAGCGGCTCGAGCATCGCGCTGTAGTCGGGGCCGCGCCGCACCAGCAGTCCGCCGTCGACGTTGATCACCTGGCCAGTAACGTAGCTCGCCGCGTCGCTAAGAAGGAAGATCGCCATGTTGGCGATGTCCTCGACCTCGCCTGGGCGCGGCAGCGGGGTGATGACGCGGTAGTCCTCGCTCAACTCCGGAGAGGTGAGCACGGGCGCGACGAGCTCGGTCTTGATGAGGCCCGGCCTGATGCTGTTGACGCGCACCGACGAGGCACCGAGTTCGTCGGCACCCAACTGCATCAGGTGATCGAGCGCGGCCTTGGATACGCCGTACGCGCCGAACCAGCGGTGGGTGTTGCTTGCCGCAATCGAGGAGATCCCGACGAAGGAGCCGCCGCCTCCGCGGACCAGCTCGCGCGCGCTGTGCTTGAGCACGTACATGCTGCCGTTGACGTTCAGGTCGACGGTGCGCCGCCACGCCTCGGAGTCGATCTGGGTGATCGGGCCGATGGTCTCGGAACCGCCCGCGCAGTGCACGACGCCCCATAGCCTGCCGTTCCACGCGGTCGCGGCGGCCACCACGTTGGCGACCTCGTCCTCGTTGGTGACATCTGCAGGCTCGTATCTCACCGCACCAGCGCCGTCACCAGCCTTGGCCGTGATCTCCTCGGTGGCGGCGGCCAGTTTGTCGGCGTTGCGACCGACGAGCATCGCGTTGCCACCGGCAGCCACCACCGCCGCGGCGACACCCATGCCGATTCCACTGCCACCGCCGGTGACGAGGACTGTCCGATCCGTCAAGGAGAGCTGCACTGCGATCCCTTCCAAAGAAGTCGGCGAGAAGCAAAACTCGACCAAAACTGAAACACGTTCTCGTCATAGAACCACGTTCGGAATCCGGGCCGCATCCACCTCCGGACAGCGTCGCCACAGTCGCATGTCAGGGGTCTCACAGGAATGGCACCGGCGCACCACTTTTCGCGCTCACGAGGCGGTGATATCGGCCTCATCAGCGTATTCTCGACGACGAGTAATCACCGACGACGAGAAAGCGTGACCATGGCGACCATCGAGATCTCAGCAAGACGACTGCTTCTCGCCGGCGGCTTCGCCGTCGCCGTGGCAGCTGCGCCGGCCCTCGCGGCCTTCACGCAGGCGCCCGCCTTCGGCCCGTCCGTCGTCGCCTGCGCCAACGGCGAGTCGACCGACATCTACAACGGCGAATGCATCCCCGACCTGGTGCCCAACTCGCCGGCGATCCCCGTCAGCGCCGTGCCGGGCGACAGCATTCCATCAGTCGACGGCGTCCCCTGCGCTGGACGCAGCGGTGAGTCTCAGTGCCGAGGCCTTGCCGAGGAGCAGGCCGCGGCAGGCCCTGCGGCCGTTCCGCATTCGTCGGTCGACGGGGTGCCAGTCGGGTGACCCGGCCGATAGGCCATCACGGCCCTTCCTGCAAGTCGAAACCCCTGTTGACAGTGAACTCATGGAACATATGCGGAATGTGAGCAGCTTCCATAGAATGCCGACCAGCAGGTCAATTACGACAGAAAGCGTGACGATGGCGCCATTCGAGACACCAGTACGACGACTGATCATTGCAGGAGGCTTTGCCCTCGCCATCGCCGCGGGGCCTGCGATCGGAGCCGTCGCGGTGCCCTTCCACGGCGCTTCGCCGCTGGCGTGCAGTGCGGGTGAGGAAGAGGATCTGTTCACCAACGCCTGCGTTCCCCACACCGTGCCGAACTCACCCGCCGTGCCACAGCAGGCGGTCGCGGGCACCGACAACATCCCCACCGTTGACGGCGTGCCGTGCGAAGGACGCAGCGGCGACGCTCAGTGCCGGGGCCTCGCCGAGGAGCAGCCGGTCGCAGTCCCTGCACCGCAGTCGTCCGTGGATGGCCAGAACGTCGGCTAACTGCGTAGCTTCTCGAACTACGCCGGGCGGTCGGTGGCCTAGAGTTGTCTCATGGCAGCTAAAACCGATCCAACTGACATCGTCGACGTCGAACCCCTGGCAGACTCCACCGCTCGACAAGCACGCCGGGTGGTCGCGGCATACGCCGCCGACGCAGACGAGTGCCGGATCTTCCTATCGATGCTGGGCATCGGACCGGCGACGCTAGAGCCATAGTGACGCCTGAGGGCGACGCTTCCGCGACTGCTCTAGACAGTTCGACTTCCGGTACCGCTGACTTCGTCGTCGTCGCCAACCGGCTGCCCATCGACATGGAGCGGCTGCCCGACGGCAGCATCACCTGGAAGCGCAGTCCCGGCGGCCTAGTCACCGCACTCGAACCGCTCCTGCGCCGACGCCGTGGTGCGTGGATCGGATGGCCTGGCATCACCGACGGGCCGGACGGCAACGACGAAGTCATCGTCGAGGACGATCTACAGCTCCGTCCCGTGCGGCTGTCCGCCGACGACGTCGCGGACTACTACGAGGGCTTCTCGAACGCCACCCTCTGGCCGCTGTACCACGACGTCATCGTCAAGCCGATCTACCACCGCGAGTGGTGGGACTCCTACGTCGACGTCAACCGCCGCTTCGCGGAGGCCACCGCTCGTGCGGCGGCGCCCGGCGCGACCGTGTGGGTCCAGGACTACCAGCTTCAGCTGGTGCCCAAGATGCTCCGGATGCTGCGGCCCGACCTCGTCATCGGCTTCTTTCTTCACATCCCCTTTCCGCCGATCGAACTGTTCATGCAAATGCCGTGGCGCACCGAGATCATCGAGGGCCTGCTCGGCGCCGACCTCGTCGGCTTCCACCTGCCCGGCGGCGCCCAGAACTTCCTGATCCTGGCTCGTCGCCTCGTCGGGGCGAACACCTCGCGCGGCACGGTCGGTGTGCGATCTCGGCTCGGCGAGATCCAGGTGGGCTTCAGGACCGTAAAGGTCGGCGCCTTCCCGATCTCCATCGACTCCGGCGAACTCGACGCTCAAGCCCGCAACAAGACGGTCCGAGCCAGGGCTCGCGAAATCCGCGCTGAACTCGGAAACCCCCGCAAGATGCTGCTAGGCGTCGACAGGCTGGACTACACCAAGGGCATTGGCGTTCGACTGGAGGCGTACTCGGAGCTGCTCGACGAGGGCAGGGTGAGCGCCGACGACACCGTGTTCGTGCAGCTGGCCACCCCCAGCCGCGAGCGCGTCGAAAGCTACGTTCAGATGCGTGAGGAGATCGAGCGACAGGTCGGCCACATCAACGGCGAGTACGGCAAGGTCGGCCATCCGGTCGTGCACTACCTGCACCAGTCGGTCCCCCGCAACGACCTGATCGCGTTCTTCACCGCGGCCGACGTCATGCTCGTCACTCCGCTCCGCGACGGCATGAACCTGGTGGCCAAGGAGTACGTCGCATGCCGCAACGATCTCGGCGGAGCACTGGTGCTCAGTGAGTTCACCGGTGCGGCAGCCGAACTCAGGCAGGCGTACCTCACGAACCCCAATCATCTCGACGGCGTCAAGGACTCCATCGAGGCCGCGCTCAACCAGACGCCCGAGGAGGGACGGCGCCGCATGCGAGCGATGCGCAGGCAGGTGCTCGCCCACGACGTGGACCGGTGGGCTAGAGCATTCCTCGACGCGCTCGCCGCGACGCGGACGGACTGAGCGTCAGATGACTTCGATGTCGTTCATCAGCCACCGGCCGCCGATCTTGCGGTAGTCGACCCGAAGGCGGCTTCCCTCGTAGACGGGGTCTTGCTTCTTCTTCTCGTCGTTGTAGGTGATCACGCGATTCATGAACACCAGGACGGACCCCGAGTCCAGCCCACCGGTCAGCGGGCCTGCACCCACGATGGATACGTCGCTGACCACGTGAGACTGCTTCGCCTGCGGGACGATCGCGCTGCTGACGCTCTGCTCGTACTTCTGCCGGAACGACGGCGTCATGAAGTCGTAGACCTCTAGCCTGCTTCGCTCGATGGTCTGGTAGTCGAAGCCCAGGACCATCGGAATCTGTTGCCGTGCCAGCGCAGGCAGCTCAGCGCGGGCGGATTCGTCGGCCTGCGTTTGCACGCGCTGCCAGTAGTACGTCGCGCCGATCGCCGCCAGGCCCACGAACACCGCAGCCCCCAGCACCGCCACCGCCACCAGTAGGGCCGACGCCCACCTGCGCATCACGTCCCGCCCTCTGGCCACTTCAGGTCGTAGCCCGTCATGTGCCCGTTGTCGTCCTCGTGAACGACGATCCGCACCCGTTGCTGTTGCGTGGGCGCGATGGTCCCCTGCATGTCGGTGGGCGTGACCCGAAACGCCACTAGAACGTCGGCGTTCTTCGACACCTCGTCGATGTTCTCCAGAGCGGCACCATTGATCACCGCTTCCGAGCTGTTGCCCGTACCTCGCAGGATCTGCTTCAGGGTGTCGACGTTGTTGCCCTCGGAGAACTTGTCGCGCAGCGGGCCGCTGGTGCCTGCGACGAATCGGTCGACGCTCTGGTCGAGGCTGTTCTGCGTCCAGCTGTACATGTTGGTGATCATCTGGCTGGCGGTGTCGACGAAGCGCTGATCCCGGTCCGCGGCGGCGTCGGCCTTGCGTTGATCAAGGGCCAACTTCACGACGACGCCTGCGGTGGCCAACGCTAGGACGGCGATGGCCACGAGTCCGACGAGCGCAACTCGACTGCGATTGGGCTGACGACGCGGGGGCGGTCCCGCCGGCTTGGCCAGCTTGACCTTCCGTTGGGCAGGCCGCTCCATGGCGACTGCCGTCGGCGCGGGAACGACTTCACCGCTGGCGGGACCGGCAGCTCGGGACGCCCTGCGGCGGCCCGTCCGGATCGGTCGGCTTGACTCGTCGTTCGCGGCCTCCTCGGAGGCTTGCGTGGCTTCGGCTTCCGCAGTGTCTTCGGGGCGTGTGTCTTCGGGGTGTTCGGGCGCCATCAAACCTTCCGGGGATCCAGCATGAGGTCTTCCCACTTCTCGGCGGGCAAGATGTCGTTTCGCCCGCCAGCGTAGACCCCCGTCCCACCGGCGGGATCGACGAAGACACCCGTGCGCTGGTCATAAGTCGTGGTCACGGGTCCGCGTGCTTGGGGTGCCTCGGCAGGCAACGGCCCGGGCGGCGGGACGGGCGGAGCAGAAGGCGGTGGCGCATCCGGCGGCGTCCTGCCGTATGGAGGCAGGTTCTGATCCGGCGGTGCGAAGAACGGCCACGGCGGAGGAGGAGGCCCCTGGTCGCTCGGCGGCACGGGCAGCGGGAAGGGTGCGTTCGGCGCGGGCCCTGGCCCCGGCATCACACCAGGCGGCAGCTGCACGGAGGGCGGCCCGGGATCGTAGTCAGCACCCGGTGGGATATTCGGGAACTTGTTGGGCGGAGTGATGTTGCGCCCGTTGGTAATTGGCGTGTCGTATGGCACGGGCGGCCCTCGCCACGGGGTGTTGCCCAAAGGCACGTACCCGCGGGGGTCGCGGCACAGCTGGATCGTCGGGGCGCGCTTGCCGGGGAACTCCTGGCACGGGTAGTTGCGCGCACCGCGCACGACAGCCGGGTCGCTCTGCGCGGTCTTGCAGTAGAGATCGGTCGGCAGGTCCCGCAGCGTGGTGTCGGCGGGTGAGCGGATGAGCGGCGGCGGGATGAAGCCGGTCGAACACGGCGGGGGGTCGCCCAGGTCGACCTTGAAGTCGAGCTTGCCACCCTCATCGGCTGGCAGTCCGCCACCCACGGTGATCAGCGCCGCCATCAGAGCCGGGAAGATCACCAGCGCCTGTTCGAGCGACTTGCGGTAGATGACGCCGATGCGCCCGAAGTTGGCCAAGTTCGCGGCGAGCATCGGGAACGTCGGCCGGATCCCGTCGAACGTGGTGTTCGCGGCAGCCGCGGCTGCCGGTGCGTCTTGCAGCACGGAGCGCAGCTGCGGGTCGGCGCCCGCGACCTGCGACGTGAACCGCGCCAATCCGTCTGCGAGCGACTTGATGTCGTCGCCGCTGCGGATCTGTGCGTCGAGGAAGGGACCCGCCTGGTCGATGAGCGCAGTGGTCTGGCCGTAGTTCGAATTCGCCTCGTCGACGAGCAGCCGCGACGACTGGATCAACCGCGCCAGCTCGGGTCCAGACCCGTTGAACGCCTTGAACGTCTCGCGCAGCAGGTCCTGAATCCTGGTGTCGCCGACGCTGTTGACCAAGTCGTCGGCCTTGCTCAGCAGCGACGAGATGTCCGTGCTGATGGCGGTGTTCTTGACGTCGATGTTCGAGCCGTCGCGCAGCATGGTGTTCGAGGCGTTCGCGGGCGGCACCAGGTCGACGTACTGCTCGCCGACGGCCGACACGCTCTTCACCGTCGCCGTGACGTTGTCCGGGATCGGGGTGCCCGAGTTGAGCCGCATGTCGGCGACGACACCGTCGTTGCTCAGCCCGACCGATTCCACCCTGCCGATCGTCACGCCGCGGTAGGTGACGTTGGCGTTCTGATAGAGGCCGCCGCCCGCGACGAAGTCAGCGCTGACCTTGTATGCGCCGATGCCGACCGCGGCGGGCACGTGCAGGTAGAAGATCGAGATCGCGCCAACGCAGACGACGGTGACCACGGCGAAGATCGAGAGCTGTATGCGAGTCAGGCGAGTCAACATCTACGGGCCCCCATGCTGCATCGCGGTTCCAGGAGGAATCTTGAACGGATCGGCGGCCTGACCGGAAAGGTTGGCCATCGCCCCCGTGAGGAAGTCCGGCGGGTTGATGACCTCGTCGAGGTGTTTCATGTTGGGGTCGAGGCCCTTCGAGGTGGTGAACACCGACTCACCGGTACGTCGCAGCGTCAGGTCGAAGGTGACGAACACGTTCAGGTAGTCGCCACGCACGGCGTTCCGTAGGTACTTGTACTGGAACGGGAAGGTGGGCAGCAACTCCAAGTCCTTGATGAAGTCATCGGCATTGTCGTTGAGCGCCTTGATGACTGGATAGAGGTCCTTGAAGTCGGCGGCGAAGTCGCGCTTGGTCTCGGCGAGGATGTGCGATGCGACGTTCGCGAAGGAGCGCAGCGCGGTGAACGCATCGACGATGTTGTTGCGATTGTCGTTGAGTACCTTCAGCGCGCCGGGAAGCGTGTCCAGCGCGCGGCCGAGACTGTCCTTGCCGCGAGCGAGGATGGCTGCGAAGCGGTTGAGGCCTTCTGCGGCCGCGATGATGTCACCCGTCTGGGCGTCGAGCGAACTGGTCAGCTCGGCAAGCCTCGGGATGAGCCCGGCGAAGCTGCCCGTCCTGCCCGCCGCCGCGGCATAGATTTCGTCGGTGATGTCTTGCAGCGCACCGAGATTGCCCTTGTTCACCACCACGCCGAGCGCCGAAAGCGTCTCTTCGGTGGTGGGATAGCGGGCGATGTTGCCGATCGGGATGTTGGAGCCGTCCCGAAGCTTCTGGGGTGACGCCTCACCGACCGGCCGGGCGAGTTCGATGTGCTGAGATCCGAGCAGCGATGTTTGCGCGACGGTCGCCGTGGAGTTCGCGGGCATGTCGACGTCCTTGTCCAACGACAGCTTCACCGCGGCAAAGAAGCTGCCGTCGTCCCGCTGCACCGCCTCGATGCCGGACACGCTGCCGACCGTCACGTCCTCGACCATCACCGGAGAGTTCTGCGGCAGCGTCGCCACGTCGGGCAGCTCGACGGTGATCGTGTACGAACCACTTCCGTGCCCGGCCGTGCCAGGCATGTCGAGGGAGTTCAAGCCGCCGAACTGGCAGCCTGCGAGTAGCAGCGTGCTGCAGCCGAGCGCCAGGATCTTGGGTGCGTTCATCGCTATCCGCCCCCCGATCCGGCTGGTGCGGGACCCGGTAGCGGGCCGCCACCCATCGGCGGCGCGCCGGGGACGGGTCCTGCGGGCGACAGCTGACCTGGCACCGCGGGCGGAGGCAGGATCAGATCGTCGAGGGTGCCGTCGGGGCTCGGCGTCGGGGGGACCACGCCTGGTGCGGGCTGCCACTGCAGATACGGCACCGGCGTCTGGGCCTTGGCCTCGGTTTCTGGTGAGTCGTAGATGATTTGGCCCTTGTAGGCGGTGATGCTGTTGATCGGATGGAACAGCACCGGCGGGTAGTTGACCGCGAGGCGCTTGAGCACCGGCCCCATGCGCTGGCGGCAGATCTCCGCGCGCTTGTAGTTGTCGGGCGACGCGCCGACGTCGAACGTGCCACCGCAGATGAACTGCACGGGATTGGCGAAGTTGGGCAGCGACAGCAGGCCGCCGACGGTGCCCTGCGCCGGGTTGTAGATGTTGTAGAAGTTCGCCAACCCATTGGGCGTCACGTGCAGGATCTGCTCGATGTCGTCGCTGTGGTCGGTCAGCAGCTGCGTGAACTCACCGAGCTTGCCAATCTGTTCGATCAGCGCCGCGTTGTTGTCGTTGAGGAAGCCCTTGACGTCCGCCAGCGCCTGGTTGAGCGCACCGAGTGTGGTGTCCAAGTCCTTGCTGCTGTCGGCCAGCACCTGCGACACCGAGGCGACGTGGTTGGAGAATTGGACGATCTGCTCGTTGCTGTTCGACAGCGCGTTCACCAGGACCTGCAGATTGCGGACGGTGCCAAAGAGATCGGAGCGCGAGTCACCGAGACGTCCCGCCGTCTGGGAGAGCTCGCGAAGGGCGTTGCGGAACGAGTCGCCGTTGCCGTCGAACGTATCGGCAGCCTGGTTGACGATTCTCGACAGCGGACCCTGAAGCCCGCCATCCTTGGGACCGAGTTGCGCGCTCAGCTGGGTGAGCTGGTCCTTGACTTCGTCCCACTCCACGGGAACGGCGGTCCTGTCCAGTCCGATCTGCGCACCGTCGGCCAACGATGCACCACCGGTGTAGGCGGGCGCGAACTGAACGAACCTGGCGGACACCAGGTTTGGCGCGATGACGATGGCCCGCGCGTCGGAGGGGATCTTGACGCCACCGTGCACCGTCATCGTCACCTTGACGTCGGAGGCGCGCGGCTCGATCGAGTCGATCGTGCCGACCGGGACGCCGACGACGCGGACGTCGTCGCCGGGGTACAGCCCGACCGCGGAGGTGAAGTAGGCGACGACCTTGGTGCCCGTTCGCGACGGCCACACCAGGTAGACGCCCCCGATGAGCGCGGCCACCAGGAGGCCGACCACGGCGACCCGTAGCCAGCGACCTCTCCGCGAATTGCGCGGTGCCGAATTCCGGAGGGTCATGGCGACTTCGGCCTGATGATCAAGCGCTCCGAGATGTAACCGCGAAGGTAGTCGGCGAGGCTGTCCGGTAGCTTGCCCGGCTGGAAGTACGTGTCGAGGAGCACTTCGGACAGGGTCGCGGGCGGCAATCCGTACAGGTTGATCTGGAAACCGGGTCCCGAGCCGACCACCTCGGCGAGCGCCGTCGCATAGGGAGGCAGTCTGCGCAGCGCCTCGCCGATGTGTTCCTTGCGCTCCAATAGGTTGGCCAGCACCGCGTTCAGTCGCGACAGTGCAGGCCCGAATTCCCGGCGATTGTCTGCTACGAAGCCCGAAAGTTGTTGTGAGACACCCTGAATTCCACCGATGAGATTGCTCAGCGCCTGGCTGCGCTCGTCGAGTGCGGCGAACAGCAGGTTGCCGTCGGTGACGAGCTGATTGACCTGTCCAGCCCGCTGCGCGAGGGTGTCGGACACCTTCTTGGCGTGGGTGAGGAGCTGTTCGAGAGCCTCGTCGCGCTTGTTCAGGCTGCGCGACAGGTTGGCGACACCGTCCAGCGCGCCGCGCAGCTGTGGCGTGGCATCGCGGAGCGTGTCCGTAAGGACCCCCAGCGCCTCCTCGAACTTCGGCTTGTCGAGCGTCGCGGCGTTCTCCCCAAGGTCCTGCAGGGCGGCGTTGAGGGTGTACGGAGTCGTGGTGCGGCCCAACGGAATCGAGGTCACGCTTCCGGTTCCGCCCGGAGTCACCGCGAGGGACTTCTGCCCGAGCACCGTGTCGGTCTTGATCGAAACCAAGGTCTGGTCGCCCAGCCTGACGTCACGGCTGACCGTGAACTTCACCCTTGCCGAGTCACCCGCGAGCTCGACGGCGCTGACCTTGCCGACCTGGATGCCAGAAACGTTGACGTCGTTGCCCGGCGTGATCCCGCCGGCATCGGTGAAGTAGGCCTCGTAGTTGCGACCCTGCGGGAAGAACGGCAGTTTGGAGTAACCGAACGACACCAGGACGAGGCACGTCACCAGCACGATGCCGAAGATTCCAGTACGCAGCGGATTGCTCGCGTCCTGGGGTCCGGACCTAGCCATTCTCCGAGCACCTTCCCTTCGACGGATCGGGCGGACCACCGAACGGGATGAGGATGTCACTGCCCGCTGGGCCGTTGATCTTTATCCGGATCGAGCAATAGTAGATGTTGAAGAACGACCCGTACGCGCCAAGTGCGTTGAGCCGCAAGTAGTTCTCGGCAAGTGGCTCTATGACCTTGTTGACGTCGGCCTTGCGCTCGTCCAACCGCTGTGCCAGCGGGCGCAGGTTCTCGATCACACCCTGTACCGGGCGCCGCGACGTCGACAGCAACTCGGTCAGGTCGTTGGTGGCCGATGCGAGCGGTGGGATGGCGCCCGCGATCGGGTCGCGGTTCTCGGCGAGCCCAGTGATGAGCTGCTGTAGCTGATCGACGCTCTTGTCGAACTGCGCACCCTTGTCGTCGACGGTGGCGAGCACCGTGTTGAGGTTGTTGATCACGTCGCCGATCAGCTGGTCGCGCGCCGCAAGATCGGAGGTGAACGACCCCGTGCTCGCGAGCAGGTTCGACAGCGCTCCGCCCTGGCCCTGGAGCAGTTCGATCACCGCATTGCTGACCTGGTTGACCTTGTCGCCGTCGAGCCCCTTGAGCACGGGACGCAGTCCGCCGAGCAGGGCGTCCAGGTCCAGCGCGGGCTGGGTGTTCTCCTTGGAGATGGTGCTGCCAGGAGGCAGCTTGACGAGTTCGCCCGAGCCCGAAGTAGCCGTGCCCGAGGCGATTTCGAGATAGCGATCACCGACGAGGTTCTGGTACCTGACGATGGCCTTGGTCGAGGTGTAGAGGTGGTAGCGCTCGTTGACCTCGAATTTCACGTCGACGGTGTTGTCCGGGTTGAGCGTCACGGCGTCGACCGAACCCACCGGCACGCCTGCGATTCGCACGTCCTGGCCCGCCTTCAGACGTGAGGCCTCGGTGAACGTGGCGTGGTAAGTGTTTCCGCCTGCGAAGCGGAACTGTCCGAAGACAACCACCAGGCTCGCCGCAACCAACAGCATGACGACGGTGAAGATGCTGACGTACAGCAGTGTGTGGTCGCGGCCCTTCGACGTCGCCATCAGAGCACTCTCTTCTTCACGCAAGCGCTCATCAGAAGTCATCCCGTTCCGCGTACGCCCCATGGAACAGGAACTGCAGCGTCGACGGCGCGTCGAACTGCAACTCGGTGTTCGGCTGGAACGGGACGTAGGCGTTGTCGGTGACCAAGAACGGTGTGTGATACCACGATCCGCCGAGTTGCTTGCTCGGCACGTTCGGAAGGCCGCGGCAGTTCGGCCCGCCGTGGGCGTTCACGTACGGCAGGCTCTCCGGGAACGTGTAGGCGGGCGCACCTGGCAGGAAGTTCGAGGCCACGAACAGGCCGGGGCGGATGCCACCGATGACCGGCGCGAAGGTGTCGAGCGCCTTGGCAGTGCCCTGCAGCACGCAGCCGATCTCCGGCGAGTAGTCGCCGGCGACCTTCAACGGTGCCCTGAAGCGCTGGATCGCGGCGATGAAGTCATTGGCGCCGGGTTGCAACGTCGCGGTGCCGTTGTTCGCGAGACCGGTCGTCGCCAGAAGCGTGGCGTTCAGGTTGTCCTGCTCGTCGACCACCGTCTTGCCGATCACGGGCACGTTGTCGAGCACCTTCACCAGATCGGGACCCGCATCGGCGTAGATATTGCCGACGACGGCCGTCCTCGCGAAGTCCTGCTGCAGAATCGGCAGCTTCGGATTGAGTTGCGCCAGATAGGTATTGAGGCCCGCGAGCGTCGCACCCAGGTCATCGCCGTTGCCGCGCAGACCCTCGCCGAGGGCGGAGAGCGTTGCGTTGAGGTTGACGGGATCGATCTTGTGCAAGACGTCGGTCAGAGTCTGGAACAAGGTGTTGACCTCTAGCTGGACCGACGAAGCCTGCACGTGGGCTCCCGGCCGCAGCGGGTTGCCCGGCTGCCCCGTCGGAGGGAGGAACTCGACGGCCTTGGCGCCGAACACCGTCGTACCGCCGATGCGGACGGTCGCGTTCGACGGGATGTAGCGCAGCTGGCTGCTGTCGATCGCCAAGGTCAGCTTGGCCTCGTCGCCAGCCAGCTGGATGTCCTTGACCTGGCCGATCTGGATGCCCCGGTACTTGACCTTGGCGTCCGTCTCCATCACCAAGCCCGCCCTTGGCGAGGTGACCGTCACGGTGTCGACCGGCGTGAACGCCGCCGTGTACGACAGGTAGGTGAAGACCGTGGCGGCGACGACGAGCGCTGCGAGGATCGCCGCGGCGATCCTCACATGGCTGCGCTTTGCCTCACGGTCCGACATCGTCCGCCTATCCGGAAAGGTTGAAGTTGCCGGACGCGCCGTACACGGCCGGCGAGATGAACAGGGTGATGGTGACGACGACGATCAGGGACGTTCGCACCGCCTGGCCCACGGCGACGCCGACGCCGACCGGACCACCGGAGGCGTTGTAGCCGTAGTAGGTGTGGACGAGCATGACCGCGACCGACATTGCTATCGCCTGGAGGAACGACCAGAGAAGGTCCGTCGGCACCAGGAACGTATTGAAGTAGTGGTCGTAGAGCCCGGACGACTGACCGTTGATGAAGACCGTCGTAAACCGGGCGGCGAAGAACGCAGCGAGCACCGACAGTGAATACAGCGGGATGATCGCGATGAGTCCCGCGATGATCCGTGTGGAAACCAGGTACGAGACCGAGTGCACGGCCATCGATTCCACCGCGTCGATCTCCTCGGCGACCCTCATGGCACCCAGCTGTGCCGTGGTGCCGGCGCCGATGGTGGCGGCAAGGGCGATGCCCGCGATCACCGGCGCCACGATGCGCACGTTGAGGAATGCCGAGAGGAAGCCGGTCAGTGCCTCGATGCCGATGTTGCCCAACGACGAGTAGCCCTGCACGGCGATGACGCCGCCGGAGGCCAGCGTGAGGAAGGCGGCCACGCCGACGGTGCCGCCGATCATCACGAGCGCGCCTGCGCCCATCGTCATCTCCGCGATCAGCCGGACCGTCTCCTTGCGGTATCGGCCAAGGGCATTGGGGATGTAGCGCACCGATTCGCCGTAGAACAGCGCTTGCTCGCCGACGTTGTCGACGATTCTCGGCAGGCCGCTGAACAAACGCCGGAGGCGGATCGTCGTGTCGAAACTCATCTAGGCCCTCGGCTCTTCGCGCGAGCGCTCATCGCGCCAGCACCCGGACGCCAACCGCCGTCAAGATCACGTTGATCACGAACAGACAGATGAACGCGTAGACCACGGTCTCGTTGACCGCGATGCCGACGCCCTTGGGACCGCCCTGCACGGTCAACCCGCGGTAGCAGCCGACCAGCCCGGCCATGAGACCGAAGAGCAAGGCCTTGAACATGGCGAGAACCAACTCGCCGAGCCCGGTCAGGATGGTGAGGCCGTTGATGAAGGCGCCGGGGTTCACGCCCTGCAGGAAGACGGAGAAGACGTAGCCACCCGCGAGGCCGATCGCGCAGACCAGGCCGTTGAGCAGGAGTGCGACGAACGTCGACGCGAGCACGCGTGGCACCACCAGGCGCTGGATCGGGTCGATGCCGAGCACCCGCATGGCGTCGATCTCCTCGCGAATGGTGCGCGCGCCGAGGTCGGCACAGATCGCCGTGGCGCCCGCACCGGCGACCACGAGCACGGTTACGACGGGGCCCAGCTGGGTGATCGTTCCGAACGCGGTGCCAGCCCCGGAGAGGTCCGCTGCGCCGAGCTCGCGAAGCAGGATGTTGAGGGTGAACGCCACCAGCACGGTGAACGGAATCGACACCAGCAGAGTTGGAATCAGCGATACGCGCGCGATCATCCACGTCTGGTCGAGGAATTCGCGGAACTGGAATGGCCTGCGAAAGATCTTGACGAACGTGTCCAAGGCCATCTCGAAGAACCCACCGACGGCCCTGGCGGGGGCCGAGAGTTGTTCGATCAACCTCGGCTCCGTTCTCGGCAGCGGGTTGGAACGATCATTTGAGGCGAAGAGCGCTTGACACTCGTCGCGGCGACCCTTCCAGCCCTGGTGTGGACTTTGCTCAAGGTGAGCCGGCTCATATTAACTAGAACACGTTCGCAGTGTCAAAGAAGCGCAGAATCGCATTGCTAAGCCAATTCATGCTGGTCAGAGCGGGTGTGATCTAGCTTACCCTGGAACGTGTTCTAGTACTCACAGCGTATTGACAACCACGGTCGTCAGCCGTGCGACCTCATCAGTTCGTTGGCAGAAAACCCTAGCTCAGGATCGCGATCAGCAAAGTAGTCGCGCAGCGTCGCGTCAAGGTCGGACGGAGCCCACGCATCGGAGTCCGCGGTGAAGTGCTTCTCCGCCACCGGTGCCGCGACGAGCGTCACCGTCGGTCCGTAGACGATGAACAGTTGCCCGTTGACGCCATCCGACGCGGGCGAGGCCAAGAACCGCACCAGCGTCACGACGTGCTCGGGCGACAAGCTGTCGACCTGACCGTCGGCGAGTTCGGGCGCATCGCCGAACACGTCGGCCGTCATCGCGGTCCTGGCACGCGGCGCGATCGCGTTCGCGCGCACACCGTAGCGTGCGAGTCCGCGAGCCGCCGTCAGCGTCAGCTGAGTGATGCCCGCCTTCGCCGCACCGTAGTTGGCCTGGCCGACTGGACCGGATACCCCGGCCTCGGACGAGGTGTTGATGATGCGCCCGTAGACGGTTCCGCCGTTCTCCTTGGCCTTGTTCCGCCAGTAGACGGCCGCATTTCGGGTCAGCAGGAAATGCCCGCGCAGATGCACGGCGATGACGGCGTCCCAATCCTCGTCGGTCATGTTGAACAACATGCGGTCGCGCGTGATCCCCGCGTTGTTGACCACGATCGACAGGCCGCCGAGGCCGTCTGCCGTCGCGACCAGTTCGTCGGCGGTGCTGCGCTGGCTGATGTCGCCCGCGACGGCAACGGCCTTCGAGCCGACGCTCGCGATCTCGTCGAAGACGTCGGACTTGTCGAGCGCACTTGCCATGTCGTTGACGACGACGGTGGCGCCCGCGCGGGCAAGCCCTATGGCCTCGGCCCGGCCCAGGCCGGCTGCGGCACCCGTCACCACCGCGACGAGTCCGGACAGATCGGGGTTGGCATTGGTCATTTATGAATACCTCTAGTCTCTACGGATCAGCGCTGCTCTTGGGCACTCGGCGATCGACTGCTCCGCCAACTCCTCTTGGTCGGCGGGTACCGGATCGGCCTTGACGACGGCGTAGTCCTCGTCGTCGAGATCGAATAGATCCGGGGCGATGCCCACGCACACCGCATTGCCCTCACAGCGGTCATGGTCGACTTCGACTCTCATCACAATCCCCTTCCGGTGCATTGACCCAGCGCCTGGATTCCAAGACTAGAACGTGTTACAACCGGGGAGGCCCACGGGTACCCCCGACACAGTAAGGATGACTCATGCGCATCGGCTACAGCCCCGAACAGGAGGAGTTGCGCCGCGAGTTGCGGGCGTACTTCACCAAACTGATGACGCCAGAGCGCGCCGAGGCGCTGAGCGCGGGCGATGGCGGCGAGATGGGGCGCGGCAACGTCTATCGCGACACGGTCGCGCAGATGGGCAAGGACGGCTGGCTGACGCTGAGCTGGCCCAAGGAGTTCGGCGGCCAGGAGCGCCCGCCGATGGATGGGCTGATCTTCAACGACGAGGCCTCGATCGCCAACGTCCCCGTGCCGTTCTTGACCATCAACAGCGTCGCGCCGACGATCATGCACTTCGGCACCGAGGAACAGAAGAAGTTCTTCCTGCCCAAGATTGCCGCTGGCGAGCTGCACTTCTCGATCGGCTACTCCGAGCCGGGCGCTGGCACCGACCTCGCCGCGCTGCGCACCACGGCCGTGCACGACGGCGACGACTACGTGATCAACGGGCAGAAGATGTGGACGTCGCTGATTGCCTACGCCGACTACGTGTGGCTGGCGGTGCGGACCAACCCCGAAGCCAAGAAGCACCGCGGCATCTCGATGCTGATCGTGCCGACCACGTCCGAGGGTTTCTCCTGGACGCCAGTGCACACGATGTCGGGCGTCGACACCAGTGCCACCTACTATCAGGACGTCCGCGTTCCGAAGTCGGCACTCGTCGGTGAGGAGAACGGCGGCTGGAAGCTCGTCACCAACCAGCTCAACCACGAGCGGGTCGCGCTGGTCTCGGCACAGCCGATCTTCTCGGCCCTCGACGGGGTCCGCGAGTGGGCGCAGAACACCAAGGACGCGCACGGCAGGCGGATGATCGACTCGGAATGGGTGCAGCTCAACCTCGCTCGCGTGCACGCGAAGGCCGAGGTGCTCAAGCTCATCAACTGGGAACTCGCGTCCACCGAGGATGCGGCCCCATCGCCTGCCGATGCCTCTGCGGCAAAGGTGTACGGCACCGAACTCGCCACCGAGGCGTACCGCCTGCTGATGGAGGTGCTCGGTACTGCGGCGACGCTGCGCACGGACACGCCGGGCGCGCTGCTGCGCGGGCGGGTCGAACGGATGCACCGGTCCTGCCTGATCCTGACGTTCGGCGGCGGTACCAACGAGATACAGCGCGACATCATCGGCATGGTTGCCCTCGGGCTGCCCCGAGTGAACCGGTAAGGACTGACAATGGATTTCACCACGACTGAGGCTGCCGCAGACCTCGGCGGATTGACACGCACCATCACCGAGGCGGTGTGCACGCCCGAACACCAACGCGACCTCGACAAGCTCGACGAACGCTTCGACCGCGAACTGTGGGCGAAGCTGATCGAGGCCGACATCCTGTCGACGACCGCGCCGGAATCGTTGGGCGGTGGCGGTTTTGGTGTTCTCGAAGAGACAGCCGTACTGGTTGCGCTCGGTCGCCAGATCTCGGCGGTGCCGTACCTGGAGTCGGTCGTGCTCGGTGCAGGCGCGATCGCCAAGTTCGGATCTGCTGCGCTGCAAGAAGACTGGGCAAAGCCCGCGATTAGGGGCGAGAAGATCCTGACCGTCGCGCTCCTCGGCGACATGGGCGAGGGACCGGTGCGGGCGCGTGCGGACGGCTCGGGATTCAGCCTGACCGGCACTCGCGCACTGGTGGGCTACGGCCCGGTCGCCGATGCATTCCTGGTGCCCGCCGAAACCGACGCCGGCGTGAAGGTGTTCGTGGTCGCAACGGGCGACCCCGGTGCGTCGGTCACGTCGACGGATACCACCGGCCACGGCAGCGTCGGGCACCTGGAACTGCACGACGTCGGCGTCGACGGCGCTCGCCTGGTCGGCGGCGACGAGGTGCTCGCATGGTTGACCACGCGAGCCGCGTTGGGCCGCAGCGCATTTCAGCTCGGCGTGCTGGAGCGTGCGCTAGAGCTCACTGCGCTGTACGCCCGCGAGCGCGAGCAGTTCGAGCGTCCGATCGGCAGCTTCCAGGCCGTGTCGTCACGGCTGGCCGACGGGTACATCGACATCAAGGCGTTGCGTCTGACGGTGACCCAGGCCGCGTGGCGACTGTCGGAGGACCTTCCCGCCGATCTCGAGGTCGCTAGCGCAGCGTTCTGGGCGGCCGATGCCGGCCATCGAGTCGCGCACACCACCGTGCACGTGCACGGCGGCGTCGGCATCGACGTCGATCACCCCGTGCACCGCTACTTCCTGGCCGCCAAGCAGACGGAGTTCGCCGTCGGTGGCGCAACGGGGCAGCTGCTGCGGATCGGTCGGGAACTGGCAGAGACTCCTGCCTGACCGCGACGATGAGCGCTTGCGCGAAGAGCAAATAGAACTGTCCGGTGAACAGCGAGCCGACCCACACCGTCACCGAGCTTCTGAAGCCGCTCGTCGACGTCACCGACCGAGGAATCCACTCCGAGGACGGCTTCGTCAGCTGGCGTGATCACGTCCAGTCCGCCGCGGACCTCGCCGCCACGTTGCGGGCACGACTCGATCCGGCCAAGCCGCCGCACGTCGGGGTGTCACTCGGCAACACCGCGTTCTTCTCGTCGGTGCTGGTGGCGGCAGGACTCGCGGGGCTCGTCATCGTCGGGCTCAACCCCACCAGGCGGGGCGAGGCGCTAGAGCGCGACATCGAACGGGCCGATTGCCAGCTGGTGCTCACCGACGACCCCTCGACGATCCCCGAAGGCGTGGAGTTCATCGACGTCGAATCTCCGCAGTGGGCAACCGAACTCGCAGCACACCGTGGCGCCGCCATCGCCTTCGCAGACACAGGTCCCGACGACCTCTACATGCTGATCTTCACCTCCGGCACCAGCGGAGAGCCCAAGGCGGTTCGCGTCACGCATGACAAGGTGGCCTTTCCAGGCACGATGCTCGCCGACCGGTTCGGGCTCGGAAGCAACGACACCTTCTATCTGTCGATGCCCCTGTTCCACTCCAACGCGATCATGGCGGGCTGGGCGGTCGGCGTGGCGGCGGGCGGCTCGATTGCGTTGCGCCGCAAGTTCTCCGCGTCGGGCTTCCTCCCCGACGTCCGACGCTATGGCGCGACCTACGCGAACTACGTCGGCAAGCCGCTGTCGTACGTGATGGCAACGCCCGAGCGTGACGACGACGCCGACAACCCGCTGAAGTTCATGTACGGCAACGAGGGTGCGCCGCGCGACGTCGTCCGATTCGCCAGCCGATTCGACGTCATCGTCGTCGACGGCTTCGGTTCCACCGAGGGTGGCATCGCGATCGCCAGGACACCCGACACCCCGGACGGCGCGCTGGGACCCCTCACCGACGAGGTGGCGATCATCGACGTCGAGACCGGTGAGCCATGCCCGCCCGGCAAGGTCGGCGAACTCGTCAATCCCCTTGGCCGCGGCTGGTTTCGGGGCTACTACCGCGACGAGACCGCAGAAGCCGAACGCATGGCAGGCGGGATGTACCACAGCGGCGATCTCGCGTATCGCGACGAGGCGGGCTACGCCTACTTCGCAGGGCGCCTCGGCGACTGGATGCGCGTCGACGGCGAGAACCTCGGTACGGCCCCCATCGAGCGAGTTCTGTTGCGCTTCGACGGCGTCGTCGAGGTGGCGGTGTACCCGATCCCCGACCCCGCGGTCGGCGACAGGGTCATGGCTGCGCTGGTGCTCCCCGACGGTACGCGATTCGACGTCGACGAGTTCCAGACGTTCCTCGCCGAGCAACCCGATCTTGGCCCCAAGCAGTGGCCGTCGTTCGTGCGCATCGGTACCGAGCTTCCGAGGACCGCGACGTTCAAGGTGCTGAAACGCCAGCTTTCCGCCGAGGGCATCGAATGCGCCGACCCCGTGTTCGAGATTCGCCGGTAGCCTGGCCCCGTGGGGTATCGCGAATTTCGGCCACCTCCCCCGCTGCACGATCTCGTCGAGTGCGCGTGGCGTGCCGATGCCACCGACGAATCAGTGCGCATCCTGCCGGATGGATGCATGGACCTGATCGCGATGGGTGACCGTGTCGCCCCAGAGATCCTCGTCGCGGGACCCGACACCACGGCCAACGTCGCACGCCGTCGCCCAGAACCGTTGGTGGGATTGCGTTTCCGCCCGGGTGTTCTTCCGCGCCTACTCGGCGTGCCCGCTCGTGAACTCCGTGACGAACGCGTTCCGCTCGACGTCGTTCGCGACGGTCCTGCCTTGCACGGTTCCCTCGTCGGCGTCGCCACCAAGCTGGCCGAGGAGGCCACGGCGACCGAGACCGCGCCCTGGTCGATGCCGCTTCTGACCAAGATCACCGCGGACCTCGCGGCCGGTGGTGCCGTCGCCGACCTGGCCAAGGCCATCGGGGCGTCGAACCGGACCCTTCAGCGCCAGTGCAACGCGGTCTACGGCTACGGCCCAGCGACGCTGCGGCGCATCCTTCGGTTTCGTCGCGCGGTTCGGCTGATGCGGTCGGGGGATTCACTGTCGAGCGTGTCGGCGCGGGCTGGCTACTCCGACCAGCCGCACCTGCACCGGGAGGCAAGGGAGTTCTCGGGCCTCTCGTTGACGGCGCTGGCCGCCGCTCAGGTGGGCAGCGCCGCAAACAGGTCGACGGACGTGCCGTCGGGATCCTTGACGGTCGCATAGCGCTGGCCCCATGGCGCGTCGAAGGGCGCCAGGGAACCATCGTGGCCTGCGCCCACCACCCGATCGAATACGGCGTCAACGCTGTTGGCTGAGTCGACTCCGAAGCCGATGGTGACGCGGCCGGGTGAGGTGGGTGGCGCCCACCCGGGGTGCATCGTCGCCAACGTCTCCTCGGTGTCGAACATCAGTTTGTTGCCGCCGGGTAGTTCGACCTCGACGTGCGGTCCCTCGGCGTCGGGCACCTCGAGCCCGATGAGTCGATAGAAGGCGATTGATCGGTCGAGGTCGGCGCTGACGATCTCGATGACGGTGGAGGTAACGCGAATGTCCATGGCCCGACGGTAAACGCGGACCCGTGCGATGTCGTGAACGAATCGGACAACGGGCAAACCATTACGCAACCAAATTCGAGTAGATCTACTCCCCAGTCTGGAGGTTGCTCGTGAGCTACGCTTCGCTGCGGTATCCCCAGAAACCCTAGGAGTAATGACATGAGAGCATCCGCGCTCACCGGAGCGGCCGCGGCCATGACGGCCTTCGCCCTCGTGCTGTCCGGTTGCGGTTCGGACAGCAAGACCACGGCGTCCAGCAGTAGCAGTTCGAGTTCGTCGAAGTCCACCACGACGAGCACGAAGACGGAAACCACGACGGAGGCGGCAGCTGGCAAGAACCCGACGATCGCCGACTACGTCAAGGAGAACAACCTCCAGGAGACCCCCATCGCGATGGGGGACGCCACCGCTCCCGCGGTCAATCTGCCAAACCTCGACGGCTGGAAGCTGTTTGGGTCAGAAGACGTCAAGCCGGGCTTCTACGGCGCAGCCGTGTACGCAGGCCCGGAATTCGAGTCCGATCCTCCGACGATCGACGTCATCTACTCGAAGCTGACCGGACCCGCCGACCCGCAGGCGATCCTGGACCTGGCACCCGGCGAGGTCAACAACCTCCCGGGCTTCGACGCCGGAAACCCTGGCCAGAAGAGCACGTTGGGCGACTACCCGGCGTGGGTGCTCGGCGGCACCTATGAGGCGGACGGCCAGAAGCGACTCATTGCCCAGAAGACCGTGGTCATCCCCGCCCCCGACGGGCTGTACGTGCTGCAGCTCAACGTCAAGGGGCCTGAAGGCTCGTCAGACGTCGTGAACGTGGCGACCGACAAGATCGACACCGAGACCACCATCGGCTAGAGCTAGTCCGAAGGACGCCGCCAACGTGCCATGCGCGCGTTGGCGGCGTTTTTCGTCCGCGCTTGAACCCCACAGCAGGTTCACATCGTGTTAGCTAAATGCGGACGCTCAGCCTACGAGACGACGAAGGGATTGGCGTGGAGGGGATCCCGTTCGGCCGGTACACGCTCTTGGCCCAACTCGGCCAAGGCGGTATGGGCGAGGTGTGGCGGGCCTACGACACCGAGACCACCCGGATCGTTGCGGTCAAGCTGCTGACTGCGAAGTTGGTCGACGACCCGTCGTTCCAGGAGCGCTTCCGCCGAGAGGCCCGCATCGCGTCGAGCCTCAACGAGCCCCACGTCATCCCAATTCACCACTTCGGCGAAATCGACGGACGCCTCTACGTGGACATGCGCCTCATCGAAGGGCAAGACCTGGCCACCATGATCGGCGACCGCCCGCTGAGCCCGCCGCGAGCCGTCACGATCATCGAGCAGATAGCGTCGGCGTTGAACGCGGCCCACCGCGCGGGGCTAGTACACCGCGACGTCAAGCCATCGAACATCTTGGTGGTCGAGGACGACTTCGCCTACCTGATCGACTTCGGCATCGCTCGCGCCGCAACCGATTCCGGGCTCACCTCCACCGGCGCCACCATCGGCACGTGGGCCTACATGGCACCGGAGCGGTTCAGCGGCGGCGAGGCCGACCCCCGCTCCGATACCTACGCGCTGGCGTGCGTCCTTCACGAAGCGCTCACGGGTGCGCCGCCGTATGGCCGCCGCAGCGTCGAGCAGCAGATCGCTGGCCACATCACGCAGCCGCCGCCGAGGCCGTCGACCCAGGTGCCGGGCGTGCCTCGCGAGATGGACGAAGTGATCGCGATCGGCATGGCCAAGAATCCCGGCGCTCGGTATTCCAGCGCGAGGGAGTTCGCCGCTGCCGCACGTGCCGCGCTGACGTCGACCGGTGCAGTGCCCCCGCCGCCCGTCGCTCTCCAGCCACCTGGTCCGCCGCCGGCGCCCTACCAAGCCACCGCCCCGACGAACTACCACCATCCGATACCTCCGGCTTATGGCAATCCGCGGCAGCAGATTCCGGCTCACTTCTCTGGACCGGTGAACGTCGGACCGCCAAATGCCGTTGCTACCAAGCGATCTCCGTGGACCGTTCCCTTGATCGTCGGCGCGGTGATCGCGCTGGTACTCGCAGCCGTGGCCACCGTGCTGATAGTCAATGGCAACGAATCGACGACGACCGCCAAGTCCAGCAGCTCGGGCACGTCGACGACGAATGACACGACCAGCGAGACGACTTCTACGACCGAGCCGACGACGACGCGCACCTATCCACCTGGACAAAATCCGACCATCGCCGACTACATCAAGAAAAGCGGTTTCACCGAGACCCCGATCAAGCAGGGTGCCGCGGGCGCGCCCGAGATCAACCTTCCGGTACCCGCCGGGTGGGAGCCTGGTGGCGACAAGACGCCGGACTACGCCTACGGGGCAATCTTCTACACCGGACCGAATCCCGGCAATCCCGCGCCGAGGATCGAGGCGATCTACAGCAAGCTGACCGGCAACGTCGATGCGCAGAGGATCCTCGACCTCGCGCCTGGCGAGCTGAGGAACCTGTCGGGATTCACGCCGTCCGGTGACGGCCAGGACAGCACACTCGGCGGATTCCCCGCCTTCCAGATGGGCGGCAGCTGGGACTCCCCGCATGGCCGCGAGTTGATCGCGCAGAAGACCGTCGTCATAGCGTCGGGTGGCGCGGTGTTCGTGCTGCAACTGAACGCGCACGGGAACCCGGGCCAAGAGGACGTCATGGCCAAGGCCACCGACGTCATCGACCAGCAGACGACGATCACGGCCTGAGCGGTTCGGCTCAGCTGTCCCTGATGCCGTCGAGGCGCGTGGTCGCAGCGTCGAAGCCTGCCACCAACTCGGCGATGATGTCGGCGACGGGCCGAATCTCGGACATCGTCCCGACGATCTGACCGACTGGCATCGCGACGGTCGTCGGATCGCTCGACTCGCTCATGCGCTGGTGCGCCTCGCTGACGAGGATGTTCTGAAGCGGCATGGGCAACGGTTCGGGTGCGCCGTCGGCGTCCCACGCGTCGGTCCATCGACTCTTCAGTAGCCGCGCGGGCTTGCCCGTGTAGATGCGCCGCCGCACCGTATCGCTCGAGTTGGCGGCGAGCAACGCCTGCTGAATCACCGACGTGCCCGACTCGGTCCGCACGCCGAGATCGTATTCGGCGGCTGTGAGGAACGCCGAGCCCATCCAAACACCTTGTGCGCCAAGGGCGAGCGCGGCGGCGACCTGCCTGCCCGTGCCGATGCCACCGGCAGCCAACACCGCGGTCTGATCGCCGACGGCGTCGACGATCTCTGGCCACAACACCATCGAACCGATCTCGCCGGTATGGCCGCCCGCTTCGTGCCCCTGCGCGATCACGATGTCGACGCCGTTCTCGGCGTGCCGCTGCGCGTGCTTGGCGCTGCCCGCGAGCGCAGCGACGGGGGCACCCGCCGCGTGCACCTGATCGATGACGTCCTTCGGCGGCGAGCCGAGTGCGTTGGCGATCAGCTTGATCGGATGCTTGAGCGCGACCTCGACGTGGCTGCGCGCCACCGAATGCAGCCAGCCGAGAACACCTTCCGAGCGCTCTTCGTCCTCGGGTAGCGGCGGGACACCGAGATCCGCGAGCGTCTTGTCGACGAAGTCGCGGTGGCTCTGCGGGATCAGCTTGTTGATGTCGACGCTGGTGCCCTCAGTGGGAACCTTTGCGGGCATGACGATGTCGACGCCGTACGGCTTACCGTCGGTGTTCTCGTCCATCCACTGCAGCACCTGCTCGAGGTCGTCGGCGTCGTTGAACCGCACGCAGCCGAGCATCCCGAGGCCACCCGCACGACTGACCGCAGCAGCCACCTTCTCCGACGGTGTGAAGACGAAGATCGGGTATTCGATGCCGAATCGGTCACACAGTTCGGTGCGCATCTAGGTGACCGCCCCGGCGTGCTTGGCGTGCACCTCGTCGGCGGGCCGTTCCTCGGTGGTGTCCTTCGCCCACCGGTAGTCGGGCTTGCCCGCTGGCGAACGCTTCACCTCGTCGACGAGCCAAAGGCTGCGCGGCACTTTGTATCCCGCAATCTCCTTGCGGACGAAGGCGTCGAGTTCGGCCAGCGTGGGCCTAGTGCCCTCACGCGGGTGGACCACGGCGGCGACGTGCTGACCGAACCGAGGGTCCGGCACGCCGACCACCAACGCGTCGAATACGTCGGGGTGGCCCTTCAGTGCGGCCTCGACTTCTTCGGGGTAGATCTTCTCGCCGCCGCTATTGATCGACACAGAGCCGCGGCCGAGCATCGTGACGCTGCCGTCGGCCTCGACCTCCGCGTAGTCGCCGGGGATCGCGTACCGCACGCCGTTGATGGTCTTGAACGTCTCGGCCGTCTTCTTCGGGTCCTTGAAGTAGCCGACGGGAATGTTGCCGCGCTTGGCGATGAAGCCTCGCACGCCCGATCCAGGCACCACTTCGTTGCCGTCCTCGTCGAGCACGACGGTGGTCTTGTCGATCTGCACCCGCGGCCCACCGGTGTGCGACTGGCCCTTGGTGACGACGCTGATGCCGCCGAAGCCGGTCTCAGACGAACCGATCGAATCGGTGATCACGCGATTGGGTAGCAGTTCGAGGAACTTCTCCTTGATGCTCGTCGAGAACAGTGCTGCGGTGCTGGTGAGCACGAAGAGCGAGGACAGGTCGTACTGGTTGCCGGCCTCTTGATGGGCTAGCAGTGCGTCCAGCAGCGGGCGGGCCATCGCGTCGCCCGTGAAGAACAGCATGTTGACCTTGTAGTCGCTGATCGCTCGCCATACCGAGTCGGCGTCGAATTCCGGTGCCAGCACGGTGGTTTGGCCCGCAAACAGCGCCATCCAGGTCGCCGACTGGGTCGCCCCGTGGATCATCGGGGGAATCGGGTAGCGGATCATCGGCGGATTCTCGGCGGCTGACTTCGCCAGGTCGTATTCGTCCTTGACGAACTCACCCGTCGTGAAGTCCGTGCCGCCGAACAACACTCGGTAGATGTCCTCGTGGCGCCACATCACGCCCTTCGGGAATCCCGTCGTGCCACCGGTGTAGAGAAGGTAGATGTCGTCTTCGCTGCGTGGGCCGAAGTCGCGTTCGGGCGAGCCGTCCGCGATCGCCTCGTAGAATTCGACGCCGCCGTAGCGCTGGTAGTCATCGGCTGGGCCTTCCGTGCCGTCCTCGACGACGAGGATCGTCTTGACGTTGGGCGTCTCGGGCAGCACGTTGGCCACGCGGTCCGCGTAGCGCCGCTCGTGCACCAACGCGACCATGTCCGAGTTGTCGAAGAGGTACTTCAACTCCCCCTCGACGTAGCGGAAGTTGACGTTGACGAGGATGGCACCAGCCTTGACGATGCCGAGCATCGCGATGACGATCTCGATGCGGTTGCGGCAGTAGAGCCCGACCTTGTCGTCCTTCTTGACGCCCTGGTCGATGAGGTAGTGAGCGAGGCGGTTGGCCTTCTCCTCCAACTCGGCATAGGTCAGTTGTTCGCCGTCCGAAATCAGGGCGACACGGTCTGGCACGGCGTCGATGGCGTGCTCGGCAAGATCGGCAATGTTGAGGGCCACGGACCTAAACTAGAACGTGTTACATTTCCAGACAAGTCTGTGGCATCGACGCTGGAAGGCGGACCCTCGTGAGCGAAGCAGGTAATAGTCAGGAGAACGGCCCCGACGCCCTCGTTGAGCAGCGCGGACACACGTTGATCGTGACGATGAACCGGCCCGAGAAACGCAACGCGTTGTCCACCGAGATGATGGAGATCATGGTCGAGGCGTGGGACCGCGTCGACCAGGATCCGGACATCCGCAGCTGCATCCTGACCGGTGCTGGCGGGGCGTTCTGTGCGGGCATGGACCTGAAGAAGGCCGACAGTCAGTCACCTGGCGACTCGTTCAAGGGTGGCTTCGATCCCACCCGTATCGACGCGCTACTCAAGGGACGTCGGCTGAAGAAGCCACTCATCGCGGCCGTCGAAGGTGCCGCGATCGCGGGCGGCACCGAGATCCTGCAGGGCACCGACATCCGGGTGGCAGGCGAGAGCGCGAAGTTCGGTGTGTCCGAGGCCAAGTGGAGCCTCTATCCGATGGGCGGATCTGCAGTGCGACTGGTTCGCCAAATCCCCTATACCCTCGCCTGCGACATCCTGCTGACCGGACGGCACATCACCGCGGCAGAAGCGTTGTCCTTCGGGCTCATCGGTCACGTCGTCCCCGACGGGCAAGCCCTGACCAAGGCGCTCGAGATCGCAGAGGTCATCAATGGCAACGGTCCCCTTGCCGTGCAAGCGATCCTCAAGACCATCCGCGAGACCGAGGGCATGCACGAGGAAGAGGCCTTCAAGCCCGACACCGCCAATGGCATCCCGGTGTTCCTGTCCGAGGACTCCAAGGAGGGACCCAAGGCCTTCCTCGAAAAGCGCAAGCCCGTCTGGAAGATGAAGTAGCAGCAGCCAATTCGCAGTTGCCGGGTCGACGACCCTCTCACCAATCAGTTGGTGCTTGGTGGTGGTTGTGGTTGGAAGGGTGTGTACCACCACCAGTCGGCGCGTTCGCCGGTCGGCCCGTTGCAGGGTGGGACGTCGGGTGGGGGTCGGGTTGGCGGACGCGCGAGTGATCCTGAGACCAATGCTTCACCCTGGTCGTTGGTGACTTTGAGTCGATCGGCGGGTCCAGTGATGGTGATGGCGCCGCGGTGATGCAGGCGATGGTGATACGGGCAGAGCAGCACCAGGTTGTTCAGTTCGGTCGCCCCGCCGTGTTCCCAGTGGATGATGTGGTGGGCATGCAGGCCGCGGGTGGCGCCGCAACCCGGCACCGCGCAGGTGGGGTGACGGTGTTCGAGGGCTCGGCGCAACCGTCGGCTGATGGTGCGGGTGGTCCGCCCGGCCCCGATGGGTTGACCGTCGCGGTGAAACCATGCTTCGCAGGTGGCATCGCAGCTCAGGTATTGCCGGTCGGCCTGCGAAAGCACTGGACCCAGATGCAGAGCTGCGACCCGATCCTTGACGTCAACGTGCATCACCACGGTGGTGCGTGCGCCGTGCGGTCGCCGGGTCGCCTCGGCGTCCCAGCTGGCCTCCACGACACTCATGAATCCGTCGACGAGGGTTGGGAATGCTGGTGAGACGTCGGAGGGCTGCTGTCCGGTGGCGTCGCGGTCGCGTTTCCAATCGGCGATCAGAGCGTCGTGGTGGGTGGCCAGGGCGGCGTCGAATTTCGCGGCCTCCACGGTGGGCAGCACGATCCGGTAGGCGGTGTACTTCGCGTCGGTGCGGGTCTTGGCGACCTGTGGATCCGGGTCGGGCCGCGGGTCGGCATCGGGGCGCGGTTCCAGCTTGACCGCGGTGCGCAGTTGGTTGACCGTGGCCACCTCGACCAACTCCACGTAATGCTCATCAGATCCCGCACCGGCGCGCTCGGCGATGACACCGACCTGGTCCAGGGAGAACCGTCCCTCTCGCAGGCCCTCGACGCAGCGGGGGAACTCCTCGACGCGGTGCGCGACTGCGACGATAGTCTCGGCATTGCGTGAAGACACCCCGGTCTTCCACGCCACCAGCGCCGCGATCGATCGGCAGCCCGTGTTGCCCCACAGTCCGTTACCGCGATCGATCTCGGCCACGATGTCCACGATGCGCCCGTCGATCGCATTGCGTTGCCCCGTCAACTCCGAAAGCTCGTCGAAGAGCTGCTCGAGGCGCACCTTGGGCGACGCCTCTGCGCCAACGGCGACCGACGAAGACATACCGACATCATCACACCCGGGTACGACAAATTAGCGACGCGCGGTTTCGCCTACAGCCGTGGGTCCCGGTCGGTTCAGTTCCTCGAACCGTGCCAACGCCAACTCACGCTGGTCGGCGTCGAAGGTCTCGGCGTGGGTGACACGATCGCCCTCGAAGATTTGGAGGGTGATCCACGGCATCTCGACGTCGGCCCCGTCGGTGGACGTACCCGCCACGACCACGCTGTTGACGACACCCTTCGCCGAGTACGCGAGTACCTCGGCGAGCTCGAACCTCAGGTCAGGGACGAGCGTGGCCAGCATTCGCAGCGACGACATGTCGTCGACGACCGTGTCCGCCCCACTCGCTAGCTGGCGGTGGTTGGCGTACGTGGCGCCGGCATTGAAATCGGCAAGCCGGTCCCAATCATGACTGTTGGCGGCCTTGGCAAATCTGAGCTGAGCCTCGATGATCTCCGGATGCTTGACCTCCCCGGATGCAATCCAGCGATTGGTGAGCTCGGCGGTCGCGGCATCGAGGTCCACCGGATCGAACGTCAAGTAGGCCACGATCCTTTCTTCGTGGTCGATCTCACCAACGCCAATGATCTCGGCGCCGGTCTCGTCGAAGCCCGGTTGATCGTGCTCACGGAGGCCAGGATCAGTCGTTGCCCACGTCTCGCGATCATCCGAGACGAAGTGCGCTCTGCCCCAAGCTCGTACGCGGTGCGCTGGTCCGTGACGTGCGTCTCTCGACCGCGGCGGACGCCCGCGTTGACGACCCGACGGCGATCGTCGTTGACGAAGCCTTCTGCAAGCAGGGTGGCCATGGCATCCCAGCCTCGTGATGCGAAACAAACTCGGTACCGGTCGAACACGCCGCTCGCCTCGTTACCGAGTTACGTTGCTGGCGTGCTGAGTTCGTCGAATCGGGCGAGGGCAGCGTCGAGGTCGTCGGTGTCGAAGACCTCGCAGCGGTTGATCGCCGCACCCTCGAACGTCAGGAGGGCCACCTCGTGCCACTCGGCGTCAAACCCCTCTCTCGATGTGGAGTAGGTCGCTTGCGTTAAGACTGCGCCGAGTTCGCTCAGTCGATGGACGGTCACGATGCGGTGCTTGATGTGTCTGGCGACGTCGAAAGTCGTCTGCATGTACTGCATCATGTCCCCGGGTTCAAATCCGATGACGGACCTGTGGTCGACGCTCTGCCAGTCCGGCGTCGTTGCCGGGAGCTCGTGCTGGTTGAACGCAGCGCTGGCGTCGACGAGAGCAGACCAGGTGTCTGCGCATGGCGCTGCCTCGCCTGCGAGGTAACGGTTGTCGAGCTCGACGAAGGCAGCATCGACGTCGTCGAGGTCCATCATGACAAAGGCACTGATCCGGCCCAGCCCGTCGACCTCGGTGATTACGAGCGCCTCTGTGCGGAACGCCTCAGGTCGTTGGTCCTTGCCGTTGATACGGACGTGTTGCAAGGTGAGGCGCTCTCCGCGCACCGCAACCACATGAGTCGTCACGTTCTTCACACCGGTGTCTGCGGACGCCTTCATGTTCGCGATCGTGGCTTGGCGCCCAACGAACTCATCTCCCACCAGTCGTCGCCGATCGTCAAGACGGATGCCATCGAGGAAGATCGTCGCCATGCCGTCCCAGTCGCGCGCCGCGAGGTACTCGTCGAAGCGAGCCGTAGCTCGACTTGCCGCGTTCTCCAACTTCGTCGCCCGCTGATTGAGTTCGTCGAAGCGTGCAATCGCAGCGTCGAGGTCTGACTCGTCGAAGAGCTCGCAGCGGCTGATCAGGTCGCCGTCGAACATCAGGAGGTTGACCTCTCGCCACTCGGCAGCGAAACCGGCTGCCGACGTGCCACTCTCAGTGTGGACGAACACGGCCCCGCGGTCGTTGAGCCGATGGTCGGCCTCAATTCGCGTGGTGATGCCCGGCGTGATGTCCCACGCCTGACTGACGTATGCCGCCATGTCGCCAGGCGGGGGTGCCGCTCCGGGCCGGTGGTCGATGTTCACCCAGTCCGGCTTCCTCGGAGACAACTCCTGACGGTTGAACGCAGCATAGGTCTCCGCGACGAGCGACCACGTATGTGCGTAGGGCTCTGCCTCGCCGGCGAGGTAACGGGTTTCGAGTTCGGCGTAAGCGGCGTCGACGTCGGCTGGATCGAACGCGACGCCCGTGGTGAAACGGCTCTCAGCGTCGACTTCCACGACGATCAGCACCTCAGCGCCGTACGCCTCGGGCCGTCGAGCGCCCGACGCGCGTTGAAGAAGGAGACCGAGGCGATCCCCGCGGATTGCGATGACCGACAACTCGTTGTTCTTGACTCCCACGTCGGCGACAGCACGCATGTTGGTGAGCACGGCGTCGCGGCCGCGTTGAATGCCGCCGTTGACGACTCGGCGGCGATCCTCGTTCCACACGTCGTCGGCGATCATCTCGGCCATGGCGAGCCAGTCGCGAACCGCAAAGCAAGCGTTGTACCGCTCGTACATTCGGCTTGCAGCATTCTCTAGACGCGCTGCGGGACGGTTGAGTTCGTCGAGCCGGGCGAGCGCGGAATCGAGGTTGTCCTCGTCGAAGATCTCGCAGCGGTTCATCAGGTTCTCGCTCACGGCCATGAGGAGGACCATTCGCCATTCGGCGTCAAACCCTTCTTGCGAGGTACCCGATGAAGCAAAGGTGACGACTGCGCCAATTTCGCTGAGACCGTGCACCTTTTCGATGCGCATGTTGAAGTCGGGAACGTGCTCCAATGTTGCCTCGACGTATTCGGTCAAACCGCCCGGCGCAAAGGCTATCCCTCGCCGGTGATCGACGTTCGCATAATCCGGCGCCACCTCCGGGACGGTGTGGCTGCAAAGCTCGGCATGGGTACGCAAGAGGACCGACCACGTGTTTGCGTGTTCGGCCGCTTCGCCTGCGAGGTATTGCGCCTCCAGTTCAGCGAAGGCGGCTTGAACGTCGTCGGGGTCGAATGAGATCTGGACGACGAGGAGGCCGTCCGCGTCGACCGCCATGATCACTAGCGACTGGGCTCCGAATCCATCTTGCCCGTGCAGGGTTACGTGGGTGAGGCACAGCCGATCACCACGAAGCGCGATCGGTACGGTCGAGATCTTCACGATCCCCAAGTCGGCCACCGCACGAATGTTGGCAATCTCAGCGGCCCGGTCGCTGCTCTCGCGACGTAGTCCCCGCCGCCGGTCCTCCACGCGAACCTCGTCGGCGTAATACGCGCCGAACTCATCCCACCGACTTGCGGCGAAGTGTTCGTTCATTCGATCTGCGACGCGGGTGGCGGCGTTCTCCAGCAGGGCCCTCGGCTGTTGCCCGAGAGCAGCGGCGGCGTCCAGTTCAACGAGTGCGGCGTCGAGATCATCGACGTCGAACAACACCATCATCGCGATGCGACCGTCGTGGTCGAAGCCCGCCAATTCCAGCACCTCTTCCTGCGGCGCCCCCGAGCTTCGGTCCTCCGTGCTGAGTTCAAGTCGTCCGAGCGAGTGACGAGCTCCACGCACCGCGATGGGCGTGTGACGCACCGTGGCCATTCCGACGTCGAGATAGCGCCGCATCTCACGTGACCATTCCTTGGGCGAGACGGTCATCCGAGGAAAGCCGACTATCTTGCGGCGGCTCTCGACCACGACGTGCGGCGCCAGCAATTGCTCCGCTTCGTCCCAGTCTCGACGATTCACGGCGGAGGACAACCTGGCGCCGATGCCAAACAGGCGTTGATCTAGCTCGATCGAGGGCGTTTCGGGTTCGGCCGTTGGTGCCGGTTGAACGTGACCTCCAACAACGCCGCGCGCTTTGTCAGCTAGCGCGGTCGCGCCCTTCACCTCGTACAACTCAACCGCGCGTTCGCCGGCGGCCCGCGCCCCTGCGGCATCGCCCGCGGCAAGCAACACCGCCGCCAGTGCCACGCAGGCGTCGCCGTGGTCGACCAGGAGGTCCGTGCGCTCGGCGATTGCCACCGCCTGTTCGGCCACGATGCGAGCCTTGTCGTGACTGCCGCGCCGCGAATGCAGATGCGCCCGCACCGTGCGCCACGCGATCGCAGCCTTCAATGCGTGACCCGCGAGACGCTCGCTCTCTGCACACAGTTCGTCGGCTTCGGCGTCCCTGTCAAGCGCCAGGCATGCCCTGGCAAGGAGCGCGGCGGTCTCTGCCGTATCCGCGTCGATGCCCATTCGGCGAAAGCCCTTGTACGCCAACCGCAAGTGCTGCTCAGCCGATGCGGGGTCGTCGGCCACCAACTCGACGATGCCTGCGAACTGCTCGACCTCGAGCAGCGCGTGCCGCATACCCAGTTCGGTCAGGGACCGACGAGCGGAGTCGATGAGCTGGCGGCCCGCGGCCGCCCGGCCCCGCAGCGCGTCCAATACGCCCTGGCACCTCGTCGACGTCGCTTCCACGACAGGCGATCCCGTCGTGATTCGCAGCAGCCTCACCACGTCCAGACACCGCCCGCCCGCGCGCGGCACCGGATTGGGCCCCCACAGCGCCGCGAGCGGTGCGCCCGCCAGCACGGCATTCACCTGACGGTGCTCACGTGCCCGCCGCGACGCGGTCAGCGCCTGGTCCAAAGCGGTTTCGGCGTCACCGATTCGGCCCAGTCGAGCCAGGCATCCCGCGCGGACGGTATGCGCCTTGGCCTCGCCTGCGGCGTCGTCCAGTCCGGCGAGTTCATCGGCGGCGACGGCCACCGCGGATTCGAGCTCGTCAAGGCGTTCGGGATCGGTGAGCATGGACAACTGGCTGCCGAAGCACTCTGCCCATGCCGCGAGACGCACGGAATCACCTGCAGCCGAACGTAGTTGGTCCACCGCGCCCGTAGCGGACGCCACGTCACCCGCGGCGAGAAGCGCCTCGCAGCGAGCGACGAGCAGCTCGGCCTGCACGGCGACGCGATCGGGTAACTCGTCGTCGATCTCCTCCAGCGCATGCACTGCCTTGTCGTACAGATCGGCTGCGCCCTCGTAGGCCAACCGGGCCATTGCCTGATCGGCTGCGCGCCTGCAATATTCGACTGCCTTTCCTGCGTTGCCCGACCAGGCGCACTCGAAGTAGTGGTAGGCGAGCTCGGCGAGCAGTTCGTCGTCGGCTCCCGGTTCCGCTTCCAGCGCGGCGGCGATCTTCTGGTGCAGTCGCATGCGACGCACCGAGGCGAGTTCGGCGAGCAGCGACTGCCTGACGAGGGCGTGGTTGAACCGATAGCGTCCACCCGGCTCCTCGATGACGATGCCTGCCGTCGCGGCTTCGTCGAACGCATCGAGGAGGTCGTCACCCACTACGCGCTCAACGAGTTCGACGGCAAACCCGCTGCCGACGACGGCGGCCGCCGCGAGAGCCTTGTTGGTCTCAGCAGGCAGCCGAGAAAGCCTGCGGCTCACGGCTTCCCGAATACCCTGCGGCAGGGTGCTCGGGTCCCACCTGCCGTCACTCTCATCGACGTGGCGCAACGCCTCGATCAGGAAGAAGGGATTGCCGCCGGTAACCGACACCAACGCGCGCGCGAGTTCCTCGTCGTCGTAGCCAGCCTCGACGAGGTAGGCAGTGACGTCCTCCTCGTCGAGACCACCCAGCACCAGGCGATTTGCGGTGCCGTCGCGGTTGAGGTCGGCGAGCATGGCGGCCAAGGGATGTGAGCGGTCGAGATCAGTGCTGCGGTACGTGCCAACGACCTGGACGCGGGCGTGCTCGCCGAAACGCAGGAGATGGCGAAGCAAAAGCAGCGTCGGCTTGGCCGCCCAATGGAGGTCGTCGAGTACGAGGACCACCGGGGCGCTCGTCGACGCGATGCCGAACAGCTCGACGACGGCATCGAACAATGCGTATCGCTCGGTGTCCGCATCGGCGCGCGGCGCAGTAGCCAGATCGGGGAGCACGTCGACGAGCCCGGGAATCATGGGGAGTAGGGCCTCGACACCGCGCATGCCCCGCAACCGGCTGGAGCCAAGGCAGGGCACCAGCGTCCGAAGTGCTTCCGCGAAAGGCTGATAGGGCGCACCGAGGTCTTCGTCGCACCGGCCGTAGAGCACGACGGCCCCGTGTTCGTAGGCCTGACGCGACCATTCGCCGGCCAGCCGCGTCTTGCCAACACCGGGTTCACCCGCAACGAGGACTGCGCTGGTGCCGGTCGACAGGGTGGCCTGCCACATCGTCAGCAGCCGCGCCAGTTCGCTCGCCCGACCGACGAAGGGCCCGGGTCCGGCGAGCACTGCGGGCAACTCGGGCCGCTCGATTGGCACCTCGATCGTACCGGCGGCGGACTCGGCATCGGTTTCCAGACGCAGCTCGAAGACGTGCTCCGGCCGGGTCAGGTTCTTGAGCTGACGGATCCCGAGGTCTGCCAGGACGACGTCGTCGGCCAGCGAGTCGATGACTAGTTCGGCCGTCGCACCCGAACACAGCGTTTGGCCGCCTGCCGCGATGGACCGCAGGCGCGCAGCGCGATTGACCGCACGGCCGAAGTAGTCGCCGTCGCGGAACTCGACCTCGCCGGTGTGCAGCGCGATGCGGATGCGCATCGGATCGACCAGCGCCCAGGGCTCGTGCCGGATCGCCTCCTGCAGCTCGATCGCGGCGGCGGCCGCGGCTGACGGGCGGTCGAAGACGGAGAACGTCGCGTCGCCTTCACCGCGGGTCTTTACGAGTCGACCGCCGCGAAACGTGACGACCTGCTCGACGATCTCGTCGTGGCGCGCAAGGGCAATCGCCATCGCGGCGGCGTCGGTCTCCCACGCGACGGTGGATCCCTCGATGTCGGTGAGCAGGAACGTGACTGCGCGCAGCACGGACGAAAGATGCTGTGCCATGGGCACTTCAAGCGAGGTGTCTTGTGCGACGATCGCCGCCTCCAGCCTGCGAAGGTCTGGGCCTGGATCGACGCCCAATTCAGCGGCGAGCAGCGCGCGCGCCCGCTTGAATGCACCGAGCGCCTCGCCTTGCCTGCCTGCGCGATAGAGGGCGAGCATCAACTGGCCCCAACGCCGCTCGCGCAGCGGGGCGTCGGCGATGGCAGCCTCTAGCTCACCGATGACCTCCGCCGCCCGGCCAGTAGCCAGGAGTGCCTCGGCGCGATCCTCCACCATGGCGGCGTGGCCCTCGATCCACAGCGTCTTCTCCGACGACCCACGTCGGCCATCGGGCAGTTCGGGGACACCGCGCCAGAGGCTTCGGGCTTCGTCGAAACGACTCACCGCCTTGCTGGCATCGCCTGCGGCCATGGCGTCGCGGCCGAGCTTTACGGCGACCCGGTAGCGGCCGGCGTCGGTCTCCGTCGCGGGGTTCAGCGTCCAGCCGGTGCCCTCGGTCAAGACGAAGCCGTCGCCAAGGGTGCGGCGCAGCGATGAAACGTGCGTCTGCAGGGCCTTGATCGCAGTTCGGGGTGGGTCGTCGCCCCAGAGCAGTTCGACGAGCGTGTCCGCGGCCACCACCGAGCCGTGGTTGAGCCCGAGCATGATGAGGATGGCACGCGGTTTGGCACCGGGAATCGCGACCGGCAGACCGTACTGCCGGACCTGCAGAGGCCCCAGAACCCCCAGCTCCACCTGTTGAAGCGTAGTCACGTCGCCATCGTCGGTGCGGGGATTCAAAACCCGGTCAAGATCTGGTCAAGACTCGGCCTGGTAGGGCTTAGAGGCGTTCGGCGAGCAGGCCGACGACGTCGAGATCCTCGATCGCGGCCGTCGTGCTGAGCAACGCGGGCCGCGTGACCTCGACGGGCTGCCACTGCGTGCCCATCGCCGCCGTCGACACCGCGGCGATCCAGGAGTAGATCGAGAAGATCCGGTACTGGTCGAGCGCCGTCTGCTCGTCGAGGGCCCACCCGTGAGCCGCCAACTTCTCCAGATAACGCGCCAGCAGCGCGTGCTCGTGCTCGCGGCGCACCTCGATCGGCAGCGAGTTGCACGTGAAGTAAGCGAAGTCGCGGACGCCTGGCGCCCGGCTTGCGACAGCCCAGTCGAGGAACGCCACCACGTCACCGCTGCGGCCGATGTAGCACTTAGCCAGTGCGCGGAACGCGGGACCGAGTTCCGCGCCGAACTGGTCGAGGCCGAGTTGTACGAAGTGGGTACGACGTGCGGCGAGTTCGCCGTCGGTGGGCTTGCGCCAGAACATGGTTCAGCGACGTGCTCGGCTTGCCGGTCACCGCGGTCGACGTACTCGACGCCCACTCCGGCACCACGGGCCGCGCGCGGGTGCCAACGCATCTCGACCGCGAGCTCGGACACTGGGCAGACGAGATGAACCGTGTGCAACGAGGACCCTTACCCGCCCTCGAACGGTTTCTGGCGGAGCTCCGCGCAACGGTGCCGGCGCCGTACCGTCGCGTCACACTCGTGCATGGCGACGCCAAACCCGGTAACTTCGCCTTCGTCGACGACGGCGTCAGCGCCGTATTCGACTGGGAGATGGCCACACTCGGCGATCCACTGACCGACATCGGCTGGCTCGACGAGCTCCTCGCGCGTTACACCGAGTCCAGCGGCATCGCTCCTGCGAACCGCGAGTGGTATCGGGCGTTGAACCCATACAAGATGGCCGTCATCTGCCTGATCGGCTCGATGCTGTACGCCGACGGCTCGACCAATGACGAGCGATTCGCGTTGAACGCCTTGGGCATTCCACTGCTCACCCAGCTGGGGCTCGGTGCGTTGGGCGTTACCGAGAAGTTGCCAGACGGGCCCGTACGGGCACGCTGACGTATAGGGTGATTCGCCATGGTCGATCACCTCTCTGGGCAGCTTTCCTCCAGGAAGAACCTGTTGATGGTGGCGGCGCTGCTCGTCTCGGTGATGTCGTTCATGCTCAACGCCAGCATGCTGTCGCCCGCCATCAGGGACATCGAGACGCGATTGGGCGACGGCTCCTACGCCGCGATGTCCGCCTACTTCTACCTGGCGGGCGCCGTCGGCAACGTTGTGCTGATCAGGTGGAGCGACTTCATCGGACGCAAGCGCGTGCTCGTCGCCGTCCTCGTCGTGCTGTGCATCGGGACGGTGTTGTGCATCTTCACTACGTCGCTGCCCTTGGTGCTGGTCGGCCGAATGCTGCAGGGCATCAGCAACGTCACCTACGGGCTGGCGTTCCTGATCATGCGGGAGCATCTGAGCGCCAAGGCCTTCGGTGTCGCCGCTGGCCTCATCACCGCGATGTCCGGCGGTGTCGCCGGCGTCGACGGGTTGATCGGCGGCTACCTCTCGGACCGCTTCGGGTACCAGTCGATCTTCGTCGCGATCCTCGTCGTCGGGGTGATTGCCGTCGTCCTCTGCTCTGCCGCGGTGCCTGCCGACGACCCCGATCGCGTCGCGCCAGGCCGAATGGACTGGGCAGGAGCCGCACTCATCGCCATGGGCGTCGCGGGGATCAACCTGTTCTTCAGCTCTGGCGACGTTTCGGGGTGGGGATCGCCGCTGGCACTTGGGTTCATCATCGCGGCGACGGCGGCGCTGGCGGCACTCGTCGTCGTCGAGAAACGGCGCACCTACCCGCTGGTCCGGATGAGCGACCTGCGCTCGCGCGAAGCGTGGCCCGTGATTGCCGTGACGATCCTCAACACGGGGTCCTTCATGATGGTGACGGGGTTCATCGTCCCGTACATCGCCGAGGACGGGGATTCGGGCTTCGGCCTCAGCGGCTTTACGACGGCGCTGCTCTTCCTCACGCCGGCCGCCGTCGTCCAGCTGATCACGGCGCCACTGGCTGGTCGACTCGCGGTGCGAATCGGCTTCGTCACGCTACTGCGCATCGGACAGCTCGGCGCGGTGGTGGTGACGGTGCTGCTCGCTCTGTTCCTCCACGACAAGACCGTATTCGCAATCCTCGTCGTGCTGTTCGGATGCGTCTACGGCGGGCTCGCGGGAACCGCGATGAGCATCCTCGGCGTCGTCCAAGCTCCCGAGGACGAGCCTGGATCGCTGCCAGGAATCAGCAACGCCGCGTACGGAGTTGGCCTTTCACTGGGCTTCGCGTGGGCAGGCCCGATCGTGGGCTCCGGGACGGCGTCCAGTTTTCCGACGGCGCTGTGGGTCTGCGTTTGCGTCGGCGTCGTCGGGTTCGTCGTCAGCCTGGTGATGCGGCCTAGAGTTTCTAGCCAAGCACCCGCTTCGTCGGCGTAAAGACCACGGGCATCGCCTCGGGGCCGCTGACGAAGTTGGCGGGCCGCAGGGGCACCGTCGCTCCGTCGGCCAGCCGCAGATCGGGCAGACGCTCCAGGACTTGCTTCGTCATCATCGACAGCTCCAGCCTGGCCAGCTGATTGCCGAGACAGAAGTGGGTCCCGAACCCGAATGCCAAGTGACTGTTCGGATTCCGGTCGATGCGGAAGTTCTCGGGATCGCCGAACTGAGTCTCATCGAAGTTCGCGGACTCGAACATCAGCATGATCTTCTCGTCCTTGCGCAGATCCGTGCCGTGGAACGTCGTGTCCGCGGTGAGCGTCCGGCACATGTTCTTCACCGGTGACGTCCAGCGGAGCATCTCTTCGATCGCGCTTGGCAGCCGCTCTGGATCGGCGACCAGTCGTTCCCACTGATCACGATGGCGCAGAAGCTGTTCCGTGCCGCCGGACAGCGTGTGGCGCGTAGTCTCGTCGCCGCCGACGAGGATCAGCAGGGTCTCCATGACGATCTCGTCATCGGCCATGCGCTGGCCGTCGACCTCCGAGTTCACCAGAATCGAGAAGAGATCATCGCTGGGCCCGGCGCGACACTTGGCGATCATCTCCACGGTGTAGGCGTTGTATGACGCAAACGCCTCCACGGTCGCCTGCGTCGTCTGCTCGTCGATGTTCGAGCTGAGTCCGGACACTAGGTCGTCGGACCACTTCAGCAGCGTGCCGCGCTCTTCGGGCAGCACGCCGAGCATGTCGCCGATCACCGCCATCGGAAGCGGCGCGGCGATGTCGCGGACGAAGTCGGCCTCGCCTCGCTCGCAGACGTTGTCGATCAACGTGTCGCACAGGGTAGCGATCGACGGCACCTTGTCCATGACCCGCTTGCGGGTGAAGCCGGCGTTGACGAGCTTGCGCCGCAACAGATGTGCGGGATCGTCCATGTCGATCATGTACGGCATGCCTGGCGTATCGGGCCGGATGCCGCCGGTGCTGGAGAACAACTCGGGGTTGCGCTCGGCATCGAGCACGGCCTGGTAGCTGGTCGCGGCGGCCAACCCGTTGCGATCCCTGAACACCGGCTCGTTGGCTCGCATCCAACGGTATGCCTCGCGCGCACCGCCGTCGCTGTAGAACGTGCCGTCGGCGAGATCGACGTCGGGCTTGGTGGGCAGGGTGGTTGTCATGCAATCTCCTTGGCGTCGCCAAACGTCATTGCAACGTTGTCGGTTGAGCTCGAAATCATCGCGCGCTTGGGGAAGCCTAGTGACGCGAGTTCCCTTGCGTAGGGGTGTTCGCCGAGGCGAACGGTCGCACCGCCGAGCCGGTACCTGACGCCGGAAGACCTCATCTCGCCCGCGGTTTCGCGAATCACGCCGTCCATGTGCGAGTACGTCGGGTGCACCTGCGGCTTGGCCGTGAAGGCCGACGGCACTGGCAACCCCGGCTTGAAGTCCATGCCGACCGCGAACTGGCCGTCGATGGTGACGTCGAAGCCGAAAGGATGACGACCCCGAGCTCCGGCCCGATCGTTCGCTCCGCGAACGGCGAAGTCCGCCATGACCTTCGGGTAGCCCCAGATCGAGCGGCCCGCCTCCAAGGTGAACGTTTGGTCGACGGGAAGGTGGTGGATGTAGGCGCCTGCCGACTGAAGAGCCTTCAGGCCGCTGGCGTTCGATCCCGGCGGATTGACCATCACGTTGGTGCCGTATTCGAAGTACTGACCGAGATCGCCGTCGACGTAGTGCACGAGCATCAGCACGACGACGGCCTTGTTTGGCCGGTAGCGGCAGACGTGCAAGCCGCTATCGTCGATCATGCGCTGGGCGGCGTCGGCGTCCACCGAGAACATCGCCATGTGTTGGGTGGCCTTGCGAATCTGCACCGGCATGGTCAGGGTCTGGCCGGCGATGACGTGCTGGGTGGCTTGCGTGGCGTCGGTCACACCCGCAAATCTAGAACGCGTTCTAGACAACTGCAAGAAAGTGTCTACCGAGCGACCCCACACACGATGCGAGCAGACGGCCGCGGCGCCTAGACGAGGGTGGCGAGTTCGCGGATCTGGTCCGTCGACCGCGCTCCGATCACCATCATCGTGACGCCCGCCGCCTCCCAGACCTTGATCTGCTCGCGCACGTAGTCCACGTTGCCGACGATCGCGGAGTCATCGACGAGTTCGTCGGGAATGATCTTGGCAGCCTCGTCCTTGCGGTCGGAGCGGAACAGCTTCGTCACGTCGTCGACGACCTCGGAGTAGCCCATCCTTCGGTAGACCTCTGCGTGAAAGTTGGTGTCCTCGGCGCCCATTCCGCCAACGTATAGCGCGAGGTGCGGCTTCATCAGCTCCATCACCGCGGCCCGATCGTCGGTGATGACGACCTGAGCCGTCGCGCAGATCTCGAAGGTCTCCCGCGTACGCCTGGCACCCGGCCGCGCGAATCCTTCGTCGAGCCACTCGTTGTACATGTCGGCGATCCGCGGGCTGTAGAAGATCGGCAACCAGCCATCGCAGATCTCGGCGGCCAGCGCGACGTTCTTCGGCCCCTCGGCGCCGAGCATGATCGGAATGTCGGCCCGCAACGGATGCGTGATCGGCTTGAGGTTCTTGCCGAGGCCCGTGGTGCCCTCGCCGGTCAGAGGCAGCGGATAGTGCGGGCCGTCGCTGCGCACCGGGGCCTCGCGCGCCCAGACCTGGCGCAGGATGTCGACGTATTCGCGGGTGCGTGCCAACGGTTTGGGAAACTTCGCGCCGTACCAACCCTCGACGACCTGCGGTCCCGAGACGCCGAGGCCAAGGATGTGGCGGCCACCGGAGAGGTGATCGAGGGTCAGCGCCGCCATCGCGCATGCCGTCGGAGTGCGCGCCGACAGCTGTACGACCGAGGTGCCCAGCCGCATCTTGGTGGTCTCGCGGCCCCACCAGGCGAGCGGCGTGTAGGCGTCCGACCCCCACGCCTCGGCGGTGAACACGGTGTCGAAACCGACCTCTTCGGCAACGGCGACGAGTTCCGCGTGATCCGTCGGCGGCCGAGCGCCCCAGTATCCGAGCTGCAAGCCTAGTTTCATTCCCGGCCACCCACCCTTGCGTTCATGACACCATCCTTCCGACGGGTCCTTGCGACGATTCTTAGAACCTGTTCTACTCGATGCCGTGAGTGCCAGCCAAAGCAGCCCGGCCCAGATCGTTGACCACGAGCCGCCCCTTTCCGCTCCGCTGAAACTGTCCTTCGACTACACCCGTTCAGTCGGTCCTGTGCTCGGCGAGTTCTTCACGGCGCTTCGCAGTCGACGCGTCGTCGGCGTACGTGGGACCGACGGCAGGGTGCACGTTCCGCCCGCCGAATTCGACCCCGTGACCTACGAACCGCTGACGGAGATCGTACCGGTGGCCAGCGTCGGGACAGTCGTTTCGTGGACATGGCAGCCCGAGCCGTTGGAGGGTCAGCCGCTCGACCGGCCGTTCGCGTGGGTGCTGGTGAAGCTGGACGGTGCGGACACCCCGCTGCTGCATGCCGTCGATGCGGGGTCGTCGGACGCGATCAGTACCGGTGCGCGGGTCCACGTCCACTGGGCCGATGAGCCGGTCGGCGCGATCACCGACATCGCGTACTTCGCCTTGGGCGACGAGGAAGAGCCAGTCGAGGACTCCTCCGACGATCGCGACCCAGTGACGATGATCGTCGTCCCCACCTCGATCGAAATCCAGCACACCGCTTCACTTCCCGAGAGCAGGTTCCTGCGAGCACTAGAGGAAGGCAAGCTCGTCGGGGCCAGGACCGGCCATGGCGGAAAGGTGTACTTCCCTGCGCGCGAGGCAGATCCGGCCACTGGCCAACAACTCGACGAGTTCGTCGAGCTGCCAGACAAGGGGACGGTGACGACGTTCGCGATCATCAACATCCCGTTCGCCGGCCAGCGGATCAAACCTCCGTACGTCGCGGCCTACGTGTTGCTCGACGGCGCCGACATCCCGTTCTTGCACCTCGTCACCGAGATCGACGCGGCCGACGTGCGGATGGGCATGCGCGTGGAAGCGGTCTGGAAACCCCGCGAGGAGTGGGGACTCGGCATCGACAACATCGATTACTTCAGGCCGACGGGTGAGCCCGACGCCGACTACGAAACCTACAAGCACCACCAGTAAGGCGCACCTGTGACTGATGTAGCTGTTGTCGGCTTTGCGCATGCCCCGCATGTGCGCCGCACCGAAGGCACCACCAACGGCGTCGAAATGCTGATGCCGTGCTTCGCCGAGCTCTACGCCGAGCTTGGCATCCAGCAGACCGACATCGGATTCTGGTGCTCGGGTTCCTCGGATTACCTTGCTGGACGGGCATTCTCGTTCCTCTCGGCGATCGACTCGATCGGCGCGGTTCCTCCGATCAACGAGTCGCACGTCGAGATGGACGCGGCATGGGCCCTGTACGAGGCGTACATCAAGATCCTCACCGGCTCGGTCGACACGGCCCTCGTGTACGGCTTCGGAAAGTCCTCGGCGGGCGTGCTGCGGCGGATCCTGTCGCTACAGACCGACCCGTACACCGTCGCGCCGCTCTGGCCCGACTCGGTGTCCACTGCAGGCCTGCAGGCGCGGCTCGGCCTGGACTCCGGCAAGTGGACCGCCGAGCAGATGGCCGAGGTCGCACTGGAATCCCTTGCCGCGTCGCCCCGCAACGACCGGTTCGAGCCGGGCTCGTCGGTCGACGAACTTCTGGCCCAGCCGTATTTCGCCGATCCTCTGCGTCGCCACGACATCGCACCGATCACCGACGGTGCGTCGGCCATCGTGTTGGCCTCGGCCGACAAGGCGCGCGAACTGCGCGAAAACCCTGCATGGATAACGGGCTTCGAGCATCGCATCGAAACCCCCGTGCTGGGAGCCCGCGACCTCACCACGTCCCCGTCGACTGCGGCCTCGGCCGCGGCAGCGACTGGCGGTGACACGGCATCGATCGACGTGGCCGAGCTCTACGCGCCGTTCACGCACCAGCAGCTGATCCTCAAAGAGGCCATCGGATTGAACGGCTCCACCAAGATCAACCCATCGGGAGGTGCGCTCGCCGCCAACCCGATGTTTTCGACGGGCTTGGAACGGATCGGCTTCGCAGCCCGACACATCTTCGACGGGTCCGCCTCCCGGGTGCTCGCGCACGCTACGAGTGGGGCTGCGCTGCAACAGAATCTGGTCGCCGTGCTCGAAGGAAGGGACAGCTGATGGCCGGACAACTCGCCGCGGTGCTGGGCACTGGACAGACCAAGTACGTCGCCAAGCGCAAGGACGTCTCGATGAACGGCCTCGTCCGCGAGGCCATCGACAGGGCGCTAGAGGATTCGGGATCGACGTTCGACGACATCGACGCCGTCGTAGTCGGCAAGGCGCCGGACTTCTTCGAGGGCGTCATGATGCCCGAGTTGTTCATGGCTGACGCCGTCGGCGCCACCGGCAAGCCGCTCATCCGCGTACACACCGCGGGCTCGGTGGGCGGGTCGACCGCCATCGTTGCCGCCAGCCTGGTGCAGTCCGGCAAGTACAAGCGTGTGCTGACCATGGCCTGGGAGAAGCAGTCCGAGTCGAATGCCATGTGGGCGTTGAGCATTCCGGTGCCCTTTACGAAGCCCGTCGGCGCTGGCGCCGGCGGTTACTTCGCACCGCACGTGCGGTCCTACATCCGCCGCTCGGGTGCGCCGCTGCACATCGGCGCGATGGTCGCGGTGAAGGACCGGCTCAACGGCGCCAAGAATCCGCTGGCCCACCTTCACCAGCCAGACATCACGCTGGAGAAGGTGATGGATTCCCAAATGCTGTGGGACCCCATTCGCTTCGACGAGACTTGTCCGTCGTCGGACGGTGCGTGTGCGTTGGTGATCGGCAACGAGGAGATCGCCGATCGGCGGGTAGCCGAAGGACACCCCGTGGCGTGGGTTCATGCCACGGCACTGCGCACCGAACCGCTGGCGTACTCGGGCCGCGACCAGGTCAACCCGCAGGCTGGGCGCGACGCCTCCGCCGCCCTCTGGCGCGACGCGGGCATCACCTCTCCCATCGACGAGATCGACGTCGCCGAGGTGTACGTCCCGTTCTCCTGGTTCGAGCCAATGTGGTTGGAGAACCTTGGATTTGCACCAGAAGGTGAGGGTTGGAAGCTCACCGAGGCGGGCGAGACCGCGATTGGCGGACGCATCCCGTTCAACCCCTCCGGCGGCGTACTGTCGAGCAACCCCATCGGCGCATCTGGCATGATCCGATTCGCCGAGTCGGCCATCCAGGTGATGGGCAAGGCAGGCGATCACCAGGTCGAGGGTGCCCGAAAGGCTTTGGGCCACGCGTACGGCGGTGGTTCGCAGTATTACTCGATGTGGGTCGTGGGCACCGATAAACCGGACAAGCCATCGTGACCGATAGCCCGGTTCACCTGGCGGGCAAGCGATCCCGAGCGGCAGCGATTGCACGTGACAAGGAAGCGTGGCTCGCGGTGTTCGCCGACGACGCGATCGTCGAGGATCCGATCGGGCCGTCGCACTTCGACCCCGAGGGCAAGGGTCACCGCGGCAAGGAGGCGATCGCCAAGTTCTTCGACAAGGCGATCGCACCGAGCCAGTTGGAGTTTCACTTCGACAAGACGTATCAGTGTGGAGCCGAGGAAGCCAACGTCGGCCACATCGTCATCGTCGCGAGCGGATACCGCGTCGTCGCCGAGGGTGTGTTCACCTATCGAGTCGACGCCGAAGGCAAGATCACCGCACTTCGCGCCTACTGGGAATTGGACCGCGCCGCCGCGTCGGCCACTCCCGTCTAGGCCGAACGAACCCGTCACCTGCTTGGGCCGGGGTAACTCGCGTCACTGCTTTTGCAGCGCTTCGGCCCGAACGCGTACCGTTGAGGCGTACTTCGTTCACCCACCATTGATTTGACGTCGATAATCTTGTTCAAGTTCCACAAGCTCGGCCTAGCGTTACCAGCCATTCTCCTGTCCGTCGGGATTGTCGGCTGCTCACCCTCCGATGTCGGGTCGGGAGCACAAAGCGCGGCGCTACCGACGGCGCTGTCCCCCATCACGACGTCGTCGAGTCCGGTCAAGACTCCCACTGCCGACGCGACCGACTACCGTCGGCTCCTGCTCACCGCTGGAGACCTGAGTGACGCGGAAGACACCTTCACGCAGAGGTCGCAGACGCCACAGCCCAACGGCATGCCCGGCGCGAGCGCCTTCTTCGTCAACGACAAGGACAACAGGGCGATCATCGATACGGTGGTGATCTACCCCGATGACGGCACTGCAACGGCTTCATTGCACCAGGCCGCCGGCGAGCTGTCGTCGAAGGTGATTGGGGGCACTCCGCAGCCGGTGTCGTTCAGCACCGACGGCGTCGTCATCAACGGCACCTACCCCGACGAGAACAAGGCGGTGACGGTGGTGACCTTCACCCAGGGTCGGGCACTGGTGCGGCTGGAGTTCCAGAGTGCGACCGGCGACGCGACGACGGAGAGATTCGTCACCAACGTCGGCAAGATGCAGCAGATTGCCCTGCGAACAGGACTGGCCGAGGCCCATTAACGGCAGGCTCAGGGCTCAGGGACCGGTTCAAATCCGGCGAGATACCTGCGTGCGAGATCCTGGTAGGCACCCGGATTGACGTTCACCCACATTTCGGCGCCGGTTCCGGCGATCGGCCCCTTGATCTTCGCTGGCGCACCGGCCACGACGACCTCGTCGGGGATCTTCGTGCCCCCAACCACTAGCGAGTGCGCTGCAATCAAACTGCGACGTCCGATGACGGCGCCGTCGAGCACCGTCGCGTGATTGGCGATCACCGCCTCCTGTCCGAGGTGCACGCCGTGAATCACGCAGCTGTGCGCGACCGTGGCGCCTGGGCCGATGTCCGTCGGAATGCCGGGGGGCGCATGCACCACACTGCAGTCCTGCACGTTGGCCCCCTCCCGAACGATGATTGGCGCGAAGTCAGCTCGTAGGACCGCGTTGAACCAGACCGACGCACCCGCCTCCACGTGGACGTCACCGATCAGAATGGCCGTCGGGGCGACGAAGGCTTCTTCGTCGATGACAGGTGATCGTCCTTCGAATGAATACATCGGCATCACCTACATATACCGCAGGTAGATGCCCTTACATTGCGCGTTGGGGTGGAAAAACTGTAACGTGTTCTAGTTAGAAGTTCCGAACGGGAGGCCCACCGTGACCACTGACACATCAGCGGGAACCGCTGGTATCCGCGAAATCGACACCGGCACCTTGCCGGACCGGTTCGCGCGAGGCTGGCATTGCCTAGGCCCGGTGGCCGACTTCCTCGACGGCAAACCGCATTCCATCCAGGCATTCGGCACAAAGCTCGTAGTGTTCGCCGACTCGCAGGGTGAGCTGAAGATCCTCGATGGCTACTGCCGCCACATGGGTGGGGACCTGTCCCAGGGCACCATCAAGGGTGACGAGGTCGCATGCCCATTCCACGACTGGCGCTGGGGCGGCGACGGCAAGTGCAAGCTCGTGCCTTACGCCAAGCGCACCCCGCGACTGGCCCGCACCCGCTCCTGGACCACTGACGTGCGCAGCGGCCTGCTCTTCGTATGGCACGACGTCGAGGGCAACCCGCCGCCGCCAGAGGTGCGCATTCCGGAGATCCCCGAGTTCGGCACGGACGAGTGGACCACGTGGCGGTGGAACACGATGCTCATCGAGGGCGCCAACTGCCGCGAGATCATCGACAACGTCACCGACATGGCCCACTTCTTCTACATCCACTTCGGACTGCCAACTTCCTTCAAGAACGTCTTCGAGGGCCATGTCGCGTCGCAGTACCTGCACAACGTGGGCCGGCCCGACGTCAACGACATGGGCACCACATATGGCGAGGCTCATCTCGATTCGGAGGCGTCGTACTTCGGGCCTTCGTTCATGATCAACTGGCTGCACAACAACTACGGCGGGTTCAAGGCCGAGTCGATCCTGATCAATTGCCACTACCCCGTCTCGCAGGATTCGTTCGTGCTTCAGTGGGGCGTCATCGTCGAAAAGCCCAAGGGCATGGATGAGGCGATGACCGAGAAGCTCTCCCGGGTGTTCACCGAGGGTGTCAGCAAGGGCTTCCTCCAGGACGTCGAGATCTGGAAGCACAAGACGCGCATCGACAACCCGCTACTCGTCGAGGAGGACGGCGCCGTGTACCAGCTGCGTCGTTGGTACCAGCAGTTCTACGTCGACGCAGCCGACGTCACCCCGGACATGGTCGATCGCTTCGAGATCGAGGTCGACACCACCGCCGCGGTCGAGAAGTGGAACGTCGAGGTCGACGAGAACCTGGCACAGCAAGCTCGAGAAGAGCAAGGACAGCCCACTTAGATGTTCAAGTGACGCCCAGCGACGAGCGGCCTCCGGTGCCAGACGTGAGCCCGATTGTCGGCCCCGCCGACGTGAGCCCGATTGTCGGCCCCGCCGACGTCGAGCGTCTGGCCCGCTCCATGCTGCAGCTCACAGGCCATGCCGAAGAAGAGACTGCCGACCATGCGACTGGCGACGGCTCCGGCAGCGGCTCGTGGTCGAAAGCCCCCGACTTTGCCGCCGACCCGGCGCGAGCGGCCCTCGTTCGCGAGACGACCGCCCGCGACAGGGAGCGTTATCTCACTGCGGGGTTGACGCCCGTCGACTGCCGCTTCTGCCACGCGACCGTCACGGTCAAGAAGCTTGGCCCCGAATACACTGCGGTGCAGTGGAATTCAGAGGCATCGCAACGCTGCGCTACGTTCGCCGAGATACGGGCGAGCGGTGGCGATAGCAGCCGTAGCAGAGCATGTCCACGGCTGTCGGACAGCATCAAGCATGCCGTCGCGGAGGGTTGCCTCGACGAGGTGTCGACCGCACCCTCCCCCGGCGACGGTTGACCGTGAAGGGCACGGTCGCCGATCACAAGCCCTTGAAGCGTTCCTTGACGGCCTCGGGCGTCAAGCCGTAATCAGCCAAGGAATACGTGTGCTTGGGCGCGCGGGGCCCTTTTTGGCTCGCGGCGTGAATCGCCTCCATCGACGCCCGCGCGGCATCGGTGAACTCGATGCCAAACTTCCGATAGATGTCCTCCACGACGGCGATCGGATCCTTGATCAAGGCGAAGTAGTCGAGGTCGTAGAACTGTGCCGGATCATGCTTGACCCGTTCGGCATTGAATAGTTCCAGACCGCGCGACCACGTTTCTAGCGCGTCCCGTCCGACCACGTCGCCACTGAACGTGTGGGACCATCCCTCGGTGGTCTGCTGAGCCAGTGAGCACATCGACGCCATGATCGTCTCGGCGGGCCGATGGCACTGCACCACCAACGCATCGGGGTAGGTGGCGAACAACGCATCGAGCGCGAACAGGTGACTCGGATTCTTCAACACCCAACGCTTTTCGGCGTCGTTGAGGCCGATCAGCTGAAGGTTCTTGCGGTGCCGCCGATACGGCTTCGTCCAATCCTGTCGCGACAGCCACTGCGAATACGTCGGCAAGTGCGCGAGCGTCTCGTAGCTCACCGAGTGCAGCGACTGGCGTAGCAACTGCCAGCACTCCTCCACCTCGTCGGCCGTCATGTAGTGCAGGCCGGTGTAGTCCGGGTTCTCGGCATGGGCCTTGCTGAACTGTTCGTCGAGCTGTCGGAAAACCGGGTTCTGCGACCAGGTTTCACGCGGGGGGCGAGGTTGCGGAAACTCCGCGAGCCACAGCTCCAGGCCCTGATGCGCCGGGTCTGCCGTGAGCAGTCGGTGGATGGCGGTGGTGCCGGTACGCGGCAATCCCGTGACGAAGATGGGCCGCTCGATGGACACGTCGAGATGCTGTGGGTACTGCTTGAACGCGGCCTCGGACACCAGCCGGGCGACCAACGCATTGCGCACGAAGAACCGCTGCATCTTGCTGCCGAACTCGGTGAGGTCGGCGTCGCGACGAAACGATTCGAGCAGCGTGCCGAGCGCCTCGCGGTAGTTGTCGTCGTCAACGCCGAAATCATCTAGGCCGCAGGCCTTGACGGCCGATGCGTGCAGGTCGTCGACGGTGCCCACATTGGTTCTGCCGGTGCTTCCGCTCATTTTAGAAGTGATACTCCCCGCAGTTCACGTCGAGGGCCTGGCCGGTGATGCCGCTGGACAGGTCGCTGGCCATGAACAGGATGGCAGAGGCAACCTCGTCCTCCGTGGGCAGTCGCTTCAGGTCCGAGTTCACCGCGGCGGCGTCGTAGATTTGCTCGACCGTGGTTCCGTACTTGCCTGCCTGATGTTCGAAGTAACCCTTCAGAGTTCCACCCCAAATATAGCCCGGCAGAATGGAGTTCACGCGAATACCCTGGGTTCCGAGCTCAGTCGCCAGCGACTGAGACATCGCCAAGAGTGCCGACTTGGCCATCTTGTAGGCACCCTGCTTCGGGTCGGAGTGGCGAACGACCATCGAGTTGACGTTCACTACCGAACCCTTCGACTCGGCCAGCGCGGGAGTGAAGCCCTGGATCAGTCGCAGTGCGCCCAGCACGGTCAGCTCGATGGTGTCGCGAATGTGGTCGAACGAGGTGTTGGCGAACGGTTTCATCGACGGCACGCGGAATGCGTTGTTGATCAACACGTCGACCTTGCCGTACGCCTCGAGCGCCTGCTCGACGAGGTGGTTCGCCTGCGCCTCGTCGGTGATGTCGGTACCGACCGTCACCGCGCGGCGACCCAGGTCGGCGATCTGCTTGGCGACGTCCTCTAGTCGCTCGACGGTACGGGCGGCGAGCACCAGGTCGGCGCCGTCCTCTGCACATCGCCGCGCCAAGGTGGTGCCGAGGGCAGGCCCGACACCGCTGATCACGACGACCTTTCCTTCGAGCAATCCAACCATTGCTAACCCACCATCCTGTCGCCAATTTGCTTCTGACGCAGTGCAATCCGCGCACGCCAGTCATCGTCCGAGATCTTGTTGTACTCGTAGTGAGGTAACACGGTCGCGACCTTGTCGACGTCGACGACCTCAACCGTGGGGCCGTCGGCCTCGGTCAACGCACGGGAAAGCCGCTGCCAGCGGAACTGCAGGTAGCCCTTGGCGTGCCCGAGCGTCTCGACCCAGTTGGTCACGCCGGGGTTTGCATCGGAGATCACCATGCGGATCTTGCCGTCCGGATCCGCCTGCGCCTGAGTGCCATTCAGCGATGTTTGGTGGTTGATGTAATCAAGCGAGATGTACCACAGGCTGCCGAGCTGGAAGCCGAGATATGGCGCGTCGGACACCGGAAGCGTGACGACGAGAGCCTGATCGGGAGCAAGGTCGAAGTGGCCCACCGACGAGTACTGGGTGGCAAGGCCGCCCGGCGTGAGCCGCGGGGCCACCATCGTGTTCACGGGCAGCGTGTCGTAGAACCACTGCGGGAACTGTAGCCACGTCTTGACGCGCTGGACCAGCTGCTTGCCCGCGACCGCGTAGCGCTTCTCGATCAGCTCACGCGTTAGAGGCGGCGGCGCGGTACCGGCAGTGTCCGTGCGCGCGACGCTGACCCACCCGCGCTGTGCCGACCAGTCGTTGTAGACCTCGCGAACGAGCAACTGCGACACGGTCTTCGGCGTCACCCGCCATTCGAAGTTCCCGTCGGCGTCGATGTCGAGTTCGCGGTCGTCGAATGCCGCCTGGCTCTCGGGCACGTTGTCGTCGGTGTATTCACCGCCGAGCATCTGGAAGCTCAAGTCCGTCGTCGTCCCGCGCCTTCCTGTGACGACGTACTCGTGCCCGGGCTGCACCCTGGTGCCGAAGTACAACGTGTCGGGATTGTCGAGCCCCATCTTGGTGAAGGGCCCGGTCCCGCTTTGCATGAAGGGGTGGTCGCGGTCGTAGTCGAATGCGAGGTGCGTGCAACCGGCGATGCAGCCCGCAAGGTATTGCAGACCTTCGAGCAGATCGGCTTCGGATTCGATGAAGTGAGCACCGGCGACCAGGCTCTCGGCCTCGGCGATCGCCTCGGACAACGGTGTCGAGTACATCGATGAATCGCCTTTCTCGTTCCAATATTGGACCGAGCTGGTAGAGTTTCCGACCTGAGGTTAGAACGCGTTCTAGTTCGAGTCAATCCCCGTGGAGGACGTGCTGCATGACGGACAGGGCCCCATGACGGACAGGGCCTCGCCACCCACCGAGCGCGTCGTCGCCATCCTCGATTTTCTCGCCGAGCACCCTCACGAGCGCTTTGGCCTCTCGGAGCTGGGCCGCCGCCTGCAACTGAGCAAGCCGACGTGCCTCGGCATCGTCACCACCCTCTCCGAGAACCGCTATCTCGTTCGTGATGGCCAGGACAAGACGTATCGACTTGGCCCGCGCCTCATCTCGCTCGGTCACACAGCGCAGGAATCGATGCGGGTCAACCCCGCCGCCCGCGAGGAACTCCGCCGTCTATCGATCACCTACGACACCACCGCAGCGCTGTCGGCGGTGATCGACGACCGCATCACCCTGCTCGAACTCGTCGGTCCGCCCGGTGCCGAAGTCGGTGTGCGCGTTGGACAGAGTTATCCGTTCGCGCCGCCCGTCGGTCTCATGTTCGTGCTCTGGGATGACGAGGCCCTGCAAACCTGGCTGGGCAAGGAAGCCACGATCCCGCTGCGGACCGACACCGCTCGACTGGACCGGGTGATCGCGGAGTGCCGCGAGTCCGGCTACCTGGTGGAACGTCTAACCCCGGGCGGCCGTCGGCTCTACGCGTTGATGGCGGGCATGTCGAACACGCTTCCGCAAGAGCTGCGGGCACTGCTCGGCGAACTCGTCGCCGACGTCGGCGAACGCGTATATCTGCGCAGCGAGTCGGGCGCCCGCCAGCGCCATGACATCAGCGTGATCTCCGCGCCGGTGTTCGATCACCATCGACGCCAGGCGATGGTGGTCTCACTGCAGCTCGGACGACCGATGACCGACAGCGAAATCACCAGGCATTCGCGCGGTGTGTTGGCCGCCGCGGCCGCGCTGACCGCACAGCTAAACGGGCGTGAGCCCAGGGTGCACTGAAGCCAAGGGCGCCGCGTCGCGGAGTTTCGTCAACGTCAGCCATTGACACCCAGATAGTTGTCTGACATCTTACAACCCATGAATCCAGGGCCTGCGCAACGCCGCCAGCAGCGCCAACTGTTGTCCGAAGAGGTGCGTCAACAACTCGCCGAGGAACTGACCAACGGCACGTACGCACCCAACGAGAAACTCCCCTCCGAACCCGAGTTCGCGAGGCGATACGGCATCAGCAGGCCCACCCTCCGCGAGATACTCAGCGGCTTGGAACGCGATGGGCTGATCCGTCGGGTGCACGGAGTCGGCACGTTCGTCACGCTCAAGCAGACACGCGTCCACAGCGTTCTCGACCTCGACATCGGAGTCACCGAAGCGGTCACCGCGGCGGGGGCGAACCTCAACGTCGAGGTGGTGGAGTCGCGTGTCGGACCGATCCGAGAGTGGATCTCGACGGCGCTCGAGCTTCCGAAGGACACCGAGGCGTTTCGGGTCGAGCGCGTCATCAGAGTCGACGGTGTGCCCGCGGCTCACGGCTTCGACGTGATCCCGCTCGGCATCCTCGATGCGGCCGGATTCCCGGACTACGACGGCGGCTCGATCTACAAGTTCCTAGAGACCCGCTGCAACGTCCACCTGGTCGGCGGCATCGCGGAGATCACGCCCGTCTCGGCCACAGCGCGGATGGCGAAGATGCTGGACTGCCCCCGCAACAGCCCGCTGCTGCGGTTGGAGCAGACCGAACGCTCCGCCGCGGGACTGCCGGTCCTGCTTTCCCAAGAGCACTACGCGCCCGGCGTCTTCAGTCTCACGGTCCAACGACTCCGGCGCGATCGCACGACCCTCACAGGCAGACGCACCCACGAACCACTAGCCACGAGCGAATCACCAACCCCACCAACCATTGACGACGAAAGAGAGCAACGCCGTGACCGATGATCAGCTGTCGCAGAGTTCACCACCAGCGGTGTCGTCAACCTCGGATGACGACGAGTTGCGCGCGTTCGGCTACGAGCCGCAACTCGAGCGATCGATGGGCGCATGGAGCTCCTTCTCGATCTCCATCTCCTGCATGTGCGTCACCGCAGGCGTCTTCACCACCTACGCGTACTCGCTGGGCATGGTGGGTCCCGTCTTCGTGTGGACGTGGCTGATCGTCTCGATAGGTCAGCTACTCGTCGCCCTCGTGCTCGGCGAACTAGCTGGCCGCATGCCGATCAGCGGGTACGCATACCAGTGGACGTCGCGACTGATGAACTCGCACTACGGGTGGTTCGTCGGATGGGCGGGCCTGATGGCGTTCATCCCAGGGTTCACCGGTCTCAACTTCGGCCTCGCGCCAATCCTGTTGAACAGACTGGGCATCGAGATAACCCCGACGTCGACGCTCATCGTCGTGCTGATCGTGCTGGCGTCCCAACTCGCGATCAACCTCGCAGGCGTGCGAATCGCGTCGCGAATCAACAACGCGGTGGCATTCGCCGTCGAGATCGGGCTGTCGATCATCCTCACCGGCATTCTGTTGGTCGTCGGATTCATCACCAACCCGCACCAGAGCTTCAGCTTCCTTTCCACCAGCTCGGTCGCCGAAGGCAACGGCTTCACGACGGCGTTCCTGCTCTCGGGCCTACTCGCGATGTGGGTACTGACGGGCTTCGAAGGCGCCGCGGATCTTGCCGAAGAGACGAAGATGGCCACCCGGCACGTCCCCAAGGCGGTGATCCGGTCATTGATCTTCGCCGTCGTCGTCGGCTTCTTCATGATCGTCGGCCTCACGATCAACATCGACGACCTCGCCGCGACGACGGGCTCCGACGTACCCGTATCCCATATCCTCGAAACCGCGCTCGGGTCGACGGGAGCAGCCATCTTCGAAGCCGTCGCGATGATCGCGTTGTATGCGGGTGGGCTGGCGAACATGGCTGCCGCCAGCCGGTTGATGTTCTCGCTCTCGCGCGACAACATGCTGCCGGGATCGTCGGCGCTGAAGAAGGTGTCGCCGAGGACCAAGTCGCCAAGCGCGGCCCTGTGGGTCGTCGCCACGTTCAGTCTGATCCTCGGGCTGGTCGGCACGTACGGATCGTCGCAGGCGATGGCGCTGATCGTGGGCATGGCCGCACTCGGCTACTACGCGGTCTACGGACTCACCGTCATTGCCGTCCTCGTGGCCTCCAGGCGCGGGACACTGCCCACCCGTACGAGTTTCGATCTCGGCGGCTTCGCGGGCCCGGTGCGGATCGCCGCCCTGGTGTGGTGCGTGCTGGTGGTGCTCTGTCTTACGGTGCCCGACCTCAACCACCAGACCGCGCTGACGGCAGGGGTGTTCTTCGTGCTCGCGGGCATCTGGTACGCGGCCGTCCTTCGCAAGCGGATCAACGACGATGCAGCGGGGGTCCCCCAGGGCGGCTCCATCCGATGAGCGAGACCGTCGATCGTTACGTCAAGGCTGGTTTCCGCGGCGCGGCGCCCTACAACGCGGAACATCACGACTTCGCCTGGCAGCACAGGCAACTCGCCAGAATGATGTCCAACGAATGCCCGATACCGCCGTCCGAGGGGGTGCGGGAAGCGGTCCGCCAGGCCTTCGACATCGGACACCTCTACCCGTACTCCGGCAAGGACCTGCAGGCAGCCCTGGCCCGCTACAACGACGTCTCACCCGAGTCGATCGTGCTGGGCAACGGGTCCACCGAAGTGCTCGACGTCCTGGTGCGGTTGTTGGTGGGCCCTGGCGACGAGACCGTCATCGCCTCCCCCACGTATGCGTTCTTCGAGAGCCAGACCCGCATCAACGGGGGCATACCCGTGTCGGTCCCCCTTACGCCACGGACCTGGGAGCTGGACGTCGACGCGATGCTGGCCGCGATCACCGACCACACGACGATCATCTTCCTGTGCAGCCCGAACAATCCGACCGGAAAGGGCTGGAGCACAGCGCAATTGATCCGCCTGCTCGAAACCGGAATCCCCGTCGTCGTCGATCAAGCCTACCTGGAGTGCGGGTACGCCGAGTCGTTCGCGCCGCTAGTGGCCTCGCATTCGAACCTGGTGATCGCACGAACCATGTCCAAGGGCTTCGGCTTGGCCGCGCTGCGCGTCGGTTACCTCATCGGCGACCCCGAGTTGATCGACATCGTGACCCGCGTACGAATCCCGTTCAGCATCAGCCTGATGGGAATCTGGGGATGCCTGCAGGCGCTGGACGAACCACAGGAGCTCGCGTATCGGACGGAGTTCATCAGCTCGGAGGCCGATCGGCTACACGCGGCGATGCAGCAGATCGAAGGTGTCGAGTCCTACCCCTCGGACGGCAACTTCGTATTGGCTGACATCTCTGCGAGTGGTCGATCGGTCTCCGCCGTCGTGGATTCGCTTCTGGCGGAGGACATTCTGATCAGGGCGATGGGCGCGCACGGCCTCAAGGGTTCGCACATCCGGGTCACCGTCGGCACAGTCGAGCAGAACGACCGCTATCTGCGACTACTCCAGGAACTGCTCGTCCCAGTCTCCAAGGGTGCGTGATCTCCTCCGTGGCAACGCATTTCCTCGCCTTCGACGTCGGCACCAGCGGGGTCAAGGTCGTCGTGGTCGATGCCGACGGCGCGCTGGTGGACAGCACCTACCGGGCCTACGGCCTGCTGATGGTTGGGGATGCGGGCGTCGAGCAGGACCTGGGGCGGATCATCGCTTCGAGTTTGGAGGCGGCTCGCGAACTGGTCGATCGCGTGGGTTCGACGGTTGCGATCTCCGGCATCAGCGTGACGGCGCAGATGTTCAACGTCGTGGCCGTGGACGAACGCGGACGCCCACTTGGCCCGATGCTCAGCTGGCTCGACCAACGCGCCGAAGGTGCAGCAGCGACCCTTGCGAAGGCGATGCCCCCGGCCGAGCAGTTCAGTCGCCTGAACGCCGTGGTCTCTGGCAAGGACGTAGTGCCGAAGATCCTGTGGCTGCGGGATGAACGTCCCGATCTCTACGCGGCCAGTGCCAAACTGCTCGACTGCAAGGAGGCCGTCGTCATGCATCTGACGGGGGTCGCCGTCACCGACCACGCTGGCGCGTCGGCGTACCGACTGTTCGACCAGGCTGCACGCAACTGGGACGCCGAGGCCTGCCGCGCCACCGGAATCGACCCAGCCAAGCTGCCGACGGTCTGCGCTGCCACCGACGTCGCAGGCCACCTGCTCCCCGAGGTCGCACAACAGCTAGGGCTAGGGAAGGACGTGAAGGTCTACGTCGGCGTCGGGGACGTGCCAGCCAGTCAACTGGGTTCTGGCGCAGTCGATCCGGGTGATCTGCACGTGAGCCTCGGGACCGCCGTGTACTTCGGGCTCGCGATGTCGGAGCCCAGACTCGACCCTCGCAGGCGGCTCGGCGTTCTGGCCCACCCGGATCCCGGCCAGTGGATCCTGTGGTTGGAGATCGCCACCGGCGGAGCCGCTCTTGCCTGGGCCGTACGGCTGCTCGGTCTCGACGAGCACGGTCCGGTGGACTACGCGCGGGTGGAGCAGATGGTCCGCGACAGCGCCGACGACATGGACGGCCTACTATTCGCGCCCTGGCTCAGCGGTGAGCGCGTACCCGTCTTCGACGACTCGGCCCGAGCTGCGTTCGTCGGCCTCGGCCTCCACCACGGCCCGGGCCACGTGTTGCGCGCAGTGATGGAAGGTGTTGCGTTCCAAATGCGTTGGGCACTCGAATACGCCGTCGACTACGGGCAGGCTGTCACGAGAATCAGGGCGGTCGGTGGCGGAACCATGGGCTCGGAGTGGACCCAACTCATCGCCGACGTCCTCGACCGTCCACTAGAGGCGGTCGACCAACCTCAGGACGCAGCCGCCGTCGGCGCTGCGGCATGCGCGATCGTGGGAAGCGGCGCGCAGCCGGACTACGCGTTTCTCCGCGTCCGCGCGGCGGTGATGCGCACCTATCTTCCGAATGAGTCACGGACGCTTGAGTATTCGGAACGCTACGCGCGCTACCGCAAACTGTACGAGGCGCTGTACCCGATGTACCACCCGACGAGCGGCGACGAGGAATGACGGTGACGACGCAACGGTGTGTGGTGTTCGACCTCGACGGAGTCCTGGTCATGTCCGAGCACCTATGGGAACAGGGTTGGCACTCCGTCGCTGCCGACCACGGCTATGCATGGCTTCCCGACGACACCAGGACCTGCCAGGGCAAGAGCGTGCCGGAATGGGCGCAGTACCTCGCCGACCGTGCAGGCATGGACCCGCAGACCGCAGCCGACGACGTCATCGGTAGCGTCGCGGGCGCATACGACCGTGGCGAGGTGCCGCTGATCGCGGGCGCTCTGACCCTGGTGCAGTCTGCGGCAGCCAGAGTTCCGGTGGCACTTGCCTCGTCGGCGCCGCGCGAGATCATCGACCGTGTCATGACCTCGACGCCGATCGGGGAGTACTTCTCGGCTACGGTGTCGAGCGCCGAGGTCGCCGCGGGAAAACCGGCCCCGGACGTCTACGAGGAAGCCATCCTCCGACTCGGTGCGCGAAGTCCGGGCAGCTTGGCGGTGGAGGACTCGAGCAACGGTATTAGGGCCGCCGCCGCCGCCGGCCTGCGAGTGCTCGGCATGGAGCACCGGCAGTACCCGATCGACCAGGATGCAGCGGGCCGCACCGTCGGCATCTATCACGACCTCGAAGAAGTGACCGAGGTGCTCGTTTCGCTGCTCGACAGCGGCGCCTAACGAACCGAACCCGACGGCACCAGGGCGGGCGGAGCTCTGCCGTGGTGGCGCCTCCTCGGCAGCGCCAGAACTTGCTCGCCGCCGCGATATCGATGACGCCCCGGTAAATATCCGTCGTATTCTGGGCCACTGGGGCGTCGTCCGCCCCAGTCGGAGATTGGCGGTGCGCAGTGACGGTCGCGTGGGTGACGTGCGAAGTGTGCGGCGCCGAGTTGCGCGACAGCTTCAGGTTCTGCGATACCTGGGGATGTCCACCCGTGACGTCGACCAAGCAAGCAGCCGAGTGCACACGGGCGGTGGACGTGGAGCGAGTGCGCGCGGCGATGATCGAGCTGGTGCGGCGGTCGGCTGTGCAATGACGTCGACGACATCGATCTGTCGGTCGTGTGGCGCCTCGCCCCGCGCGGCGGCTCGATTCTGTGATGCATGCGGGTCAGCGCTCGGGGTAGCGGTCGACGAGGCCGAGTACAAGGAGGTGACGGTGCTCTTCGTCGACGTCGTGAGGTCGATGGACATCGCCGCCGCGCTAGACGTCGAGCGGTTGCGCGAGGTCATGACCGATCTACTGGAGCGCTCCGCGACGGTGCTACGTCGCTACGGCGGCACGGTGGAGTACAACGGCGACGGCGTGATGGCGTTGTTCGGCGCTCCGATCGCGTTGGAGGATCACGCTTTTCGGGCCTGTCTGGCCGCACTGGCCGTCCAGGAGGAGGACGATCGGTTGGCCGGGGAGGTGGCAGAGCGCGACGGTGTCGATCTTCGGGTGAGGGTGGGAATGAACTCCGGTCGTGTGATCGCCGGTGAGATCGGTTCGGGCTCGCTGGGCTACCGCGCGATCGGCGCGCACGTCGGACTGGCGCAACGCATCGAATCGGTGGCCGCACCGGGAACGGTGATGCTGTCGGAGTCGACCGCCCTACTCGTCGAGCACTCAACGGTACTTGGCGAGCCGGAGTTTCTGCACGTCAAGGGAATTCACGAGTCGGTGTGTGCGCGCCAACTACTTGGGATCAGCCCGCGCGACGGGTTGATCCAACGTGCGGAGGCCAGCCTCGTCGGGCGGCGCTGGGAAATGGCCGCTTCGATGCCATCGTCAGCCGAGCGATCGACGGCCGCGGGGATGTCGTGAACGTGGTGGGACCGCCGGGCATCGGCAAGAGCCGGATCGCCAGGGAGGTCGCCGCGTTGGCGGCTGCACGCGGCGTCGAAGTCACATGGGCGTTTTGCGAATCCCATTCCAAGGAAATACCTTTCGGCCTCGTCGCGCAGTTGCTGCGGGCGACGACCGGCGCTTCAGGTCTGCATGGTGATGCTGCCCGCGCTCGCGCTCGCGCTCGACAACGATGGTCGAAGGCCGATCCGCAGGATCTGCTGTTGCTAGAGGATCTCCTTGGCATCGCCGACCCAGAGATAGCACTCCCCCAAATCGACCCGGATGCACGGCGACGTCGCATTACCTCGCTGATCAATACTGCGACGCTGACCCGCACTTCGCCTGCGCTGTTCATCGTCGAGGACGCCCACTGGATCGACCCGGTGAGCGAGTCGATGTTGGCCGACTTCCTCTCAGTCGTATCGCGCACCCCGTCGATGGTGCTCATCACGGCCAGGCCCGAATATGGGGGGACGCTGAAGCGGGTGCACGGCGCCCAAACCATAGCGCTTGCGCCACTGGCTGATTCGGATGCTACGTCATTGCTCGGCGAGCTCCTGGGGTCGGATCACTCCCTGGGCGGACTGACGACGCTCGTCGCCGAGCGAGCTGCTGGTAACCCGTTCTTCGCAGAGGAGATGGTGCGCGATCTGGTGCAGCGCGGTGTACTGGCCGGTGAGCGCGGTGGCTACGTCTGTCACACTGACGTCGCCGAGGTGAGCGTGCCAGCGACGGTGCAGGCGGCGATCGCCGCCCGCATCGACCGACTGAGACCCGCTGCCAAGCGCGCAATCTTCGCAGCGTCGGTGATCGGCGCACGTTTCGGGGCAGACCTTTTCGCGGCGCTCGACGTGGATCCGGCGTTCGACGAGTTGCTTGATGCGGAGCTGATCGATCAGGTCGGGTTCACCCCTAGCGCCGAGTACGCCTTCCACCACCCGCTGATCCGTGCGGTTGCCTACGAATCACAACTCAAAACCGAACGCGCCCAATGGCACCGGCGGCTTGCCGCGGCGATCGACGATCGTGACCCAGCAACGGTGGACGACAATTCGGCACTCATCGCCGAGCACCTCGAAAGCGCAGGCGAACTGCAGGCGGCATACGGCTGGCACATGCGCGCCGCCACGCGGTCGACCATCCGCGATCTGGCCGCCGCCAGGATCAGTTGGCAGCGGGCCCGCCAGATAGCCGACGTCCTGCCCACCGAGGACCTGTCGCTGCGCATCGCCCCACTGACGATGCTGTGTGCCACCGACTGGCAAGCCCGGCGCGTCGGTCGGCACCGACGACCGGCGGCAGATCGTCGATGGCAAGGTCGTGCGACGCCTGCACCGCCGCCTCCGGCTGGTCCGTCGCAAACCAATACACGGTGAGGAAGGCGTCGACGTAGCTGCGCGCGTCCTGCGGCGTGACGCGCGACGCCTCGTCGATGACGTCCTTCGCGCGGGCGGGATCGCCGAGCGCCCACAGCATGTTGCTCGCCCGCAGGAACGCGAATCGGGCGCGGTCACGGTCGGTCAACTCTTCTGCATTGATCTGGGCGAACACCGCGTCGGCCTCCTCGCCGCGGCCCAGCCACGACAATGCATGCGCACGAACGAAGTTCGGCTCGGCACCGGCGCCCGCGCGAACGGCGGCCTCGGCGATTCGCTCGGCCAGCGGCAGGTCCGCGAGCCACACCGCGCCGTGGGCGGCTCGCACCAACAGGTCGACGTCGGGGGCAAGATCGGAGTCGAGAGTCAACGTGGCACGGCGCACGGCGGTGCGCACGTCGTCGCCGTCGTCGGCCCTGGCAAGTTCTGCTGCGACGAGCCCGCGTAGCCGCCGCAACTTGGTCGGTGCCGCACGTCTGCGGCGTATCTGACCGTAGAGGGGGTGCGCGACCCGCACCTGCACGCCGGTGCCGACGGGCTGCAGCGTGATGAGACCGCGGATGTCGGCCTCTTCGACCGCCGCAGGGTCGGTGATCCGGCGCAGGGCAGCCAACTCGATGGGTTCGCCGACTGCCAACACGTCGACCACGTCTGAAACCCCAGCGGGCAAAGCTCCGATGCGTGCCTCGATCAATGCGACGAGGCCGTGTGGCATGACGGGGTCACCGATCCACCGCCAGTACCCCCGCTGCGCCACGATGCGACCGTCGGCAATCTCCTGCTCGACGATCGTGCGCAGGTACAGGGCGTTGCCTCGGGTCAGCTGCCACAACCGCAGGGCCGCGTCCGGGTCGACGGACCCGCCCAAGGCCGTCGAGAGCAGCGATGTCGTCTCATCCAGCGTCAACGGCGGCAAGTCGACTCGGTCGAATCGTCCGACCTTCCATATCTCCTGTACCGCAGCAGGAATCGGCTCGCCGTCGAGAACGGTGAGAATCACCTTTGCCGCGCCTCTTTGCACGATCTGATGCAGGACGAACGTCGACAGATCGTCGAGTAGGTGCGCGTCGTCGACCGCCACCACGTCGGTCATGCCAGGTGGTGCGGCTGTCAGCGATTCGATCACGCCGCGCACCAACTGCACGGTGTCAGTGGCTCCCGAGGTGGTCCACGCGGTGAAGGCGCCCAGCGGTACGGCCTGGCCCGACGATGCGCCGACTGCCCACCGCGGTTCCCATCCGCGTGATGCGGCGGCTGCGATCGCCTCGCGGGCGAGCCGGCTCTTGCCGACGCCCGCCTCGCCCCACACGACGATGCCGGAGCCGTCCGACGACAGGGCGGCTTCGATGCTTCGCATCTGCTCCGAGCGGCCAATCAGCGGCCACGACAAGCGCATTGCCTGAGCCTAAGCCCGCACTAGGCGAAATTCGGAGCGCGTTTGACGATCAGGCCTTGGGGCGACCGAAGAAGTCGAGGATCGCCGAGTTCACCGCATCCGGCCGTTCGAGGAACCCCAGATGACCAGTGTCGCTGATTTCGCGATACTGGCCGTTGGGAAGGGCGGCCGCGACCTCCGCGCCGAGGTGGGGGGGCATCACGACGTCGTCGGCGAACCCGATCACCAAGGTGGGTGTGGTGATCGCCCCATAGGCAGGCAACCTGTCGTGCTGCGGGGCCACGTCGTACTGCGCGCGTACCCCCGGGGTCATCTTGCTCGGCCACATGGAGAAGGTGTCGATCCAGTCGCCGACGGTCTGATCGTCGTTCAGGGTCTTTGGTGAGAAATTCTCCAGTAAGCGAAGTTTCGCCGCGTACGTCGCCGGCAGCTCGATACCCGCACGAACGAAGTCCCGTTCTGCCTCACGAAAGAAGTTTCGCGCGCGGTCATGGCGGCCCCTGGTGGCCAGCAGCGCCGCCTGGCTCACCAGCTCAGGCCGCACCAGCATCAATTCTTGCGCGATGAACGAGCCCATCGACACACCGACGATCCGGACGGGGGCGGCGTCGAGCGCCTCGATCAACTCCACGGTGTCGGCGACCATCGTCTCCGTGGTGAAACCCTCGGAGTTCGCGGTCGCACCCACTCCCCTGTTGTCGAAGGTGATGGCGCGGTAACCCGCGGCGCGGAATGCGGGGACTTGATGAACCGCCCACGTCCGACCAACGCCACCTTGGCCCGCGATGAACAGCACCGGATCGCCGCGGCCGTGATCCTCATGGGCCAACGTCACGCGTGCCAGGGTAGCTGGCGCCGCCAGCCACGTGTCGTACGTTGAAGTGGTGAATCCGGGAAAGGACGACGAGGCAGCCGCCAGCGCTCTCACCGGAGTCTCGGAAACCGCGTTGTTGACGCTGAGCGCCAGGGCTCACCAAGCCCGCCACTCGAGACCCATCATCGACGATCCGATGGCGATTCGACTCGTCGATGCCTTCGACGTGGACTTCGCCAAGTTCGGCCGCAAGGGCCAGGAGACCGCGCTGCGTGCCCTCGCGTTCGACCACGCCGCCGTTCGCTATCTGTCGAGCCATCCCTCTGCAACCGTCGTCGCCCTCGCCGAAGGTCTGCAGACCAGCTTCTGGCGGCTGAGCAGCGCGCTGCCCGACTTGGAGTTTAGTTGGCTCACCGTCGATTTCGCACCGATCATCGAGTTGCGTCAACGACTGCTACCGTCGTCCCCGCGTATCAGCAGCCTTGCCCAATCCGCGCTCGACTACGCCTGGATGGACGACGTCGACCCGCGCTACGGTGTCTTCATCACCGCCGAGGGCTTGTTGATGTACCTGCAGCCCCGAGAGGCGATGGGCTTGATCACGGAGTGCGCCAGACGCTTTCCCGGCGGACAGATGATGTTCGACCTTCCGCCGGTAGTGATGTCGAAGCTCGCCCCCAAGGGCGTGCGCGCCTCCCTGACGTATCGCATTCCACCGATGCCGTTCAGCCTGTCGGCTGCCGCGCTTGCGCAACTCGTCGACACAGTCCGGGGTGTCCGCGCCGTCCATGACATACCGATTCCGCGGGGCCGCGGGTTGATGTTCGGAACGGCTTTCCCCGCGTTCTGGCGGTTTGGCCCCACGAAGAACTTCAGGGGCGCGTACACGTTGTTGGAGTTCGGCTGACCTAGGCGTCCAGGCGGGCGAGCATGCCCTGTCGATACTGCTCGACACACGCCGATCGGCGAACCTTGCCGCTGGTCGTGACGGGAATCGAGCCCTGCGACACCAACACGAGATCGGCAACACTCAGACCGTGCGAGTTGAAGATCGCAGACGTGACTTCGCGTTTCACGCCGGCGAGCTTCTCTGCGACGGCTTCGCGGGATTCCTCCCGCTTCCTGGCTTCGACGATCACGACGAGCTGTTCGGTGCCGCGATCCGGGATGCCGATTGCCGCGCACCGCCCATGGGTGATCTCCTGGATGGTCGCCTCGATGTCGTCGGGAGAATGATTGCGTCCGTACACGATCAGCAGATCCTTGATGCGGCCGATGATGTAGAGCTCGTCATCGAACAGGAATCCGGAGTCTCCCGTCCGCAACCACGGCCGCTCGGACGTGCCGTCGGACGGGTTGACGATCGTCGCGCTGAAGGTCTTTTCGGACTTCTCGGGATTACCCCAGTAACCCTCGGCAACGTTGTCGCCCTGCACCCAGATTTCACCAACGGAACCTGCCGGGCACTCCACACGGGTATCGGGATCGACGATGCGGACCCTCGGCGAAGTCGGCGTGCCGTAGCTGACCAGCGGCGTGCCGCTCTTGCTCTCCGAGCGCTCGGCCCTCTTCTCGGTCAGCTTCTCGGTATCGAACCGGACGATCTTCGGCGGCTCGGGAGCGGTGCGATTCGCAACGTATATCGTCGCCTCTGCCAACCCGTACGAAGGCCGGATTACCTTGTCGCGCAGGTTGAAAGAGGCGAATCGACGCGTAAAGCGCTCCAGGGTCGCCGGATTCACCCGTTCGCTGCCGGTGGCTATCACGAGCACGTCGGCGAGGTCTAGGCCCGCCATGTCTTCGTCGGAGGTCTTGCGCGTCGCCAGCTCGAACGCGAAGTTCGGCCCCGCCGTGTACGACTTCGGGTAGCGCGCGGCCATCTGCATCCAGCGCGCGGGCCGCTGCAGGAACGCCACCGGACTTGTGAGGACGGCGGGGATGCCCAACAGCACGGGTGCGCAGATGCCCAGGTACAGACCCATGTCGTGGTAGAACGGCAGCCACGACACCACGGTGGCGCCGGGGGGCGGGACGTTTCCCCACTCGCCGAAGTAGCCTGCGGCCCACTGTTCGAAATTGATCATGATGTTCTCGTGTGACATGACCACGCCTGCGGGGGCACGCGTCGACCCCGACGTGTACTGCAGGTACGCCGTCTCGGGGAGAACGTCCGGCCCGCCGCCGGACCCCATCGGACCATCGAGATCGAGTAAGTCGACCTCGACGACCGTCGGAGCGTCGAACCCCGACTCCGGTACGACGTGTTCGACCACGACTCCGACCGCGCTCGACGTCGTCAAGACGATCGACGGTGATGCGTCGATCATCACCGAACTCACGCGCTCGTCGCTGACACCGCCCAGCGGAACCGAAAGGGGTACTGCGATCAACCCGGCTTGCAAGGCGCCGAGGAAGGCGACGATGTAGTCGAGACCCTGCGGAGCCAAGATCACCGCGCGCTCACCGGGCGACCCGATGTCTTCCAGGTGGCGCGCCAGGTTCGTCGTGCGCCTATACAGCTGCATCCACGTCAAGGTCAGAGCGACACCGTCCCAATCCCTTTCGTAGTCAAGGAAGGTGAACGCCGTGTCATTCGGCTGCAAGCTGGCACGCTCGCGCAGCACGGTGGGAACAGAGGTATCCGTCACGGGCACAACGCTACCGCTCGGTCGCCACCGGACTCCCCGATTTGAACAAGCTGCTGATCAGAATCCCTTGTCAAGGCATCTCCAATTTTGCTAGACGGTGCGAGCCAACCTCGCTGCGAGCAGGCCTGCGAATCTAGCTGGATCGTCGGGTATGTCACCTTCGGCGAGAAGTGCGGTGCCGTAGAGCAATTCGGCGGTCTCTTCGAGCGTTTCGTCGCCTTCGACTCGACTTTGGTGCGCTTGCGCAAGTCCTGTCACCAACGGATGCTTCGGGTTGAGTTCGAGGATGCGCTTGCCCACCGGAACCACCTGACCGGAGGCCCGATACATGCGCGCGAGCGCAGGCGTGATGCCGAAGTCGTCGGTGATGAGGCAGGCAGGCGACTCGGTCAGACGGGAGGACAACCGCACCTCCTTCACGTGTTCTGCCAAGGTTTCCCCCAACCACGTCAGCAGGTCGGCAAAGTCCTTCTGTTGGGCCTGGCGCTCGTCTTCGCTTGCTGCCTTCTCGTCTTCGGAATCGAGGTCCACCTCGCCCTTGGCGACCGACTGCAGCGGCTTTCCGTCGAACTCGGTCACCGAGCCCACCCAGACCTCGTCGACCGGGTCGGTGAGCAGAAGTACCTCGTACCCCTTCGCCTTGAACGCCTCGAGGTGCGGTGAGGCCAGCAGCTGCTCGCGCGAGGGTCCCGTCGCGTAGAAGATCTGCTCCTGACCGTCCTTCATTCGCGCGACGTACTCGGCCAGAGTCGTGAGTGCCCCGTCTTCTTCGGCGGTGTGCGTCGAGGCGAACGACGAGATCTGCAGCAGGATCTCTTGATTGTCGCGGTCCGAGATCAGTCCCTCCTTGAGGATCGCCCCGAACTGCGTCCACAGCGTGCGGTAGTCCTGCGCCCGCTGCGACTGAATGTCCTTGATCGTCGAGAGCACCTTCTTCGTCAGTCGGCGCCGTATCGCGGTGAGCTGCCGATCCTGCTGCAGGATCTCGCGAGAGACGTTGAGCGACATGTCCTGTGCGTCGACGACTCCCTTGACGAAGCGCAGGTAGCTGGGGATGAGCTCGTCGCAGTCGGCCATCACGAAGACACGCTTGACGTACAAGTGCACGCCGGTGTTGGCGTCGCGGGTGAAGAGGTCGAACGGAGCCTGCGACGGGATGAAGAGCAGCGCCTGATACTCGATGGTGCCCTCCGCCTTCATCGAGATGACCTCGAGTGGGTCGTCCCAGGCGTGGGCGATGTGCTTGTAGAACTCCTTGTACTCGGCTTCCGAGACCTCGTCCTTGGTCTTGGCCCACAGCGCCTTCATCGAGTTGAGGGTCTGAGTCTCGACCGTGACCGTCTCCTCGCCACCGTCCTCGGTGGCAGGGGTGCGCCGCTCGACCTGCATGCGAATGGGCCAACCGATGAAGTCGGAGTACTTCTTCACCAGTTCCCGCAGCTTCCACTCCGAGGTGTAGTCGTGCAGTTCGTCCTCGGCGTCTTCCGGCTTCAAGTGCAGCGTGATCGACGTCCCCTGAGGTGCGTGCTCGACGGTTTCGACGGTGTAGGTGCCGTCACCGCTGGATGCCCAACGAGTGGCGCTGACCTCGCCCGCCTTGCGCGTCAGCAACTCGACCTCGTCGGCGACCATGAACGTCGAATAGAACCCGATGCCGAATTGGCCGATCAATTCCTCGGACACCGCAGCGTTCTTCGCCTCGCGCAACTTCCGACGTACCTCGGCCGTACCTGACTTTGCCAACGTGCCGATCAGATCGATCACCTCGGCGCGCGTCATGCCGATGCCGTTGTCGCGCACGATCAGCGTGCGGGCATTCTTGTCGACCTCTAGCTCGATGTGCAGGTCGGAGACGTCTAGGTCGAGGTCCTTGTTCTGCAGCGCTTCGAGCCGGAGCTTGTCGAGCGCGTCGGACGCGTTCGAAATCAGCTCGCGCAGAAACGATTCCTTGTTGGAGTAGACGGAGTGGACCATCAGATCCAGCAGCTGACGCGCCTCAGCCTGAAATTCGAGTTGTTCAACGTTCGTAGTCATGAGATTCCGTTCGACCTGGCTCTCTGGTTGGAGTCAGCCCGAAAATATCATCTAGCGCTCGGGGGCTGGAGCAGTCCTTCAGCTCTTGGAGTAGCAGTACATCCGGTAGGACAGTTTGCCGCTCTGCAAGTTTCGGTAGACCTGCGAGTTCTTCACGTGCTCGTTGTCACGAGCGAGGCCGAACAGGAACCGCAGCACGCGACGGTCGACTACGTCTGGCCACTCCTGGGAGTTACGTTCCATCCCGCGCATGACCTCTGGCGTGATGTCGACGTGCGATTCCATTCGCATCGGAGCATTGTCCAAGTCCTTTTCCCAGTCGGGAATGTGCTTCGCGAAGCGGGCATCGGCGTAGAGGAAGTGCCCGCCGGGTGCGAGCACGCGTTCGACTTCCTTCAGGAAGAGCGCGAAATCCGGGTAGTGAATCGACGATTCGACGTTCACCACCGCGTCGAACGATCCGTCGGGGAAGGGCAGGTTCTGCGCGTTGCCCTCGACGAAGTCGAGGGCGGGTAGCTGGTGCTTCTCTCGGCAGAAGGCGATACCGGTCGGATTCAGGTCCAGACCGGTATAGGAGGCGGGCTTCAGGGTGCGCGTAAGGTACGAGGCTCCGCCAGCGTGGCCACAGCCGACTTCCAGTACACGCTTGCCTTCCAGCCCGCCCGCCTGGGTAGCTGTCTTGTGATACAGCTGAATGCTGTACCGGTTCGGCTCGTCGGACGGTTCGAGTGCCAGTCCGAGCGGGGGGTCTTCCTCGTAGCCGTAGTTGAAGAACACGACGTCATGCTCGGCGAGCCTTCTGGTGAAGTATTGATAGACGAGCTTCTGACCCTTTTGGTGGAGATCCCAAACCACGCGGTTCAGAGCGATGCGTTCCTTGACAGCCATACCGTGAGTATTCCAGACGTGAGTAGTGAGTTCCAGCAAATTCGCTGAAATGGATCGGCGCTGTTCGCCGCGGCTCGCAGTGCACTGTGTGCTTTACACACGAGAAATCATCGGATCGCCTTCAGCCGAACCGAATCAAGATTGCATCAGACACCAGCTAGCCTAGTTGACGTGCCCCGATCGGTAGACTTCACAATCGATTCCCCAGCCACCGTCGAGCAAATACGCGCAGCCTTCGCCGAAGAAGATTATTGGCAGGCCAGAATGGCGAATTTCGGCGACATCGGCAGGCTCGTCTCGTTGGACGTCGATTCCGACGACGGACTCGAGGTGACGGTAGTCCACGACGTGCGCGACGGCGCATTGCCATCGATCGTCGCGAGGATCTATCCGGCCCGCTGGCAAGTGGTGCAGAAGGAGACGTGGATTCCGATCGGGGCCGACTCGCTGCGGGGGGAGGTCAGCTTCGTCACCCGAGGGGCGCCGGGATCCGGGCACGGTACGGCGTTGTTGGTACCGGTACCAGACGGTTCGCGTCTCGACTGCGCCGCGACTGTCGAGTTCAAGGTTCCCTTGATCGGCGGCAAGATCGAAGGACTGGTCGGACACTATCTGCCGCAACAGTTCTCGGAAATACAACGCTTCACCGCGAAGTGGATCGCAGAGCGCTGAAGCGTTAGCCACTGGCAATCCCCTGAATCACTAGGGAAACCCCCACCACGGCGAAGATGGCGATCAGTACCTTCCTGCGGTGGGTCTGCGCCCACTCGTGCAACCGCCGAAGCATCGCCTGTGTGCGGGTTGGCGCGGCCACGTTGCTGACCAGGATGACTTCTTCGACGGCAAGCATCGCGACGATGAAGGTGGCCGCAGCGCTGATCTGCAGGCCGATGGCGCTTCCCGTCGCCACGATGATGGCGAGGACGACCAGCACTCCATCGATCGACGGCCCCACGGCGAGGCCGATCACGAACGAGACCCAGAGAGCGCCGCTCTCCCATGCGTTGCGGATGCGTCCGATCAGCCGTCGGCCTCGCGCCTTGTCGTCGAGGTCGGAATCCCCGTCTTGCCCGAGAAGGCGTGCAATCGGGTTCCGTTGATCGCGTGGGTCTGGCTGGTCGTTGGGGTTGGATCGATCGTCGTCGAGAACCTGCGTCGCAACGCTTCCCGCATCGGCGCCGCCTGCGCGGCGCCTACCTCCAGACGCGGACACCCGCCCTCGTGGGCGCACCCTGGAACGCACCAACATCAGCGCAGCGACCAACAGTGACAGCACCCCCAAACCGAGGCCCACGTGTCGAGCCGTGGGACTCGTGGCAGGGTCGGCGACCCTAGTGAACGAGGAGAGCGCAGGGATGTAATGCAGCAGGAACAGCGGAATCACCAGGAACAGAACACATACCGTCAACGACCCGAGCCAGTATGCGAACAGGTTCTGCATCGGCCGCGATCGAGAAATCACGATGAGGGTGACACCGAGGCGCAGCGGATGCAGCGACAACAACAACCCCAGTGCCAACAACGATCCCCACATGCAGCTACGCCTCCACCGGTTCCAGCTCCTCGCACAACTGGCCCGCGAGATCTCTAATCGTGGTCGTCATGTCCTTGGGACTGACGCGAACGCCCGTCTCGCTTTCGATGCGAGTGCGCAACTCCAAGGCGCCCAACGAGTCCATCCCGTACTCGGCGAGCGGACGGTCGGGGTCGACGCTGCGCCGCAGGATCAGGTTGACTTGATCGGAGATCAGACGCCGCAGGCGAATTGGCCAGTCCCCACGCGGCAGATCGTTCAACTCTGCGCGCAGCTTGTTGGTGCCAGCACCGCCTTGGCCGTTCGATCGGAACGCTTCGCCGAACGGGCTGTGCGCCGCGAAGGCGGTCAGCCACGGAGCATCCGTCATCGGCGCGTAGCCGGTGTAGGCGCGGTCATGGCGCAGCAGCGCCTCGAAGGCGTAGGCGCCCTCATCGGGTGTGATCGCGACACCGGCTCCCTCGGCCAGTGCGGTGCCGCGGCCGATCTGTCCCCAAGCGCCCCACGCGATCGCGGTCGCTGGCAGCCCCTGCGTGCGCCGCCAGATGGTGAATGCGTCCAGCCAACTGTTGGCGGCCGCATAGGCACCCTGTCCGGGTGAGCCCACCAACGCCGACGCTGACGAGAACGAGCAGAACCAGTCCAACGAATGACCGGCGGTAGCGGAATGCAAGTTCCAGGCGCCATGCACCTTTGGCGCCCAGTCGCGCGCTATGAGTTCGTCGGTGATGTTCGCAAGGGTCGCGTCCTCGATCACCGCAGCCGCGTGCAGTACGCCGCGCAGCGGCAGTCCGGTGGCGGTCGCCGTCTCCACCAACCGCAGAGCAGTGGTGGAATCGACGATGTCGCCCGACTCCACGATGACGTCGGCACCCGTCGCTCGGATGCGCCGCACCGTCTCCAAGGCCTCCGGACCGGGCTCCGATCGCGAGGACAGCACGATCCTGCCGCAGCCCGCCTCCGCCATCCGCTCAGCGAGGAACAACCCCAGCCCACCGAGTCCGCCGCTGACGACGTAGGAGCCATCGCCGCGGAAGACGGGAACCTCCGCAGGCGGAAGAACCACCTGACTGGTTCCATCGTGCGGGATCTCCAGGACGAGCTTGCCCTTGTGTCTGGCACCGCTCATCACTCGAATCGCGTTGGCGGCGCCGGAAAGTGGGTAACGCGTACACTCCGGTCGCGGAAGCTTGCCCGTTGCGACGAGCTGGTACACCGTCGCCAGCAGCTGCCGTACGCGATCGGGATGGCTCACCGACATGAGTGCCAGATCCACGGCGAAGAACGTCAGGTTGCGCCGGAACGGGAACAGCCCCAACTTGGTGTCACCGTAGATGTCTCGCTTTCCGATCTCGACGAATCGTCCGCCGAATGCCAGCAGCTCTAGCCCCGCACGTTGCGCAGCTCCGGTGACGGAGTTGAGCACGACGTCGACGCCGTACCCGTCGGTGTCGTCGCGTATCTGATCGGCGAATTCGGTACTGCGGGAATCGTATACGTGCTTGATGCCCATGTCGCGCAACGTCTGTCGACGCTGTTCGCTACCAGCGGTCGCGAAGATCTCGGCGCCCGCGGCCCTGGCGATGGCGATCGCCGCCTGGCCGACTCCGCCGGTGCCCGAGTGGATCAGCACCTTGTCGCCGGCGGTGATGCGAGCCATGTCGGTCAGGCCGTACCAGGCTGTGGCGGTGGCGATCGTCAATGCGGCCGCGTCCGCGTCGTCAAGCTCGTCCGGCAAGGTGGCAGCCAGGTTGGCCTCGCACGTGATGAACGTTGCCCAACACCCGCTTGCCGAAAGCCCTCCGACGCGATCGCCGACCGCGTGATCGGTGACGTCCGGACCCACCGCGGTGACCACTCCTGCGAAGTCGATGCCGAGCTGGGGCAGGCGGCCGTCGAAGGCAGGGTATCGACCGAACGCGACCAGCACGTCAGCGAAATTGATGCTGGATGCGTTGATTTTGACCTCTATTTGGCCCGGACCCGGCGGAATGCGTTTGCACGCAACGAGTTCGAGCGATTCCAGGTCACCTGGGGTGCGGACGTGCAATCTCGTACCGGCAGAACTGAGATTAGCGGTGACGGTGTGCCGCTCCTCGGGAAGAAGCGGGGATGGGGACAACCGCGCGACGTACCACTGGCCCTCGCGCCAGGCGGTCTCGTCCTCCTCGGACCCACTGAGCAACTGCTGCACCACCTGCTCGGCGGGCGTGGTCTCGTCCACGTCGATCTGGGTGGCGCGTAGATGCGGATGCTCCACTCCCACCACCCGCATCAAACCGCGCAGGCCGGCCTGCTCCAAGTTCGGTTCTTCACCGGGGAGCACGGCCGCTGCAGCTCGCGTCACCGCGTAGAGGCGCGGCGGGTCACCGGGAAGCTCCGGAAGCTGGCGGGTGATGTGCACCAGCTGCTCAACGCACTTACGGCCCAGCAGCACGGATTCCTCGTCCGTGCGATCGCTTCCGGGAACGATCGGAACGACCACGCCGGAGACACTGCCCCCACGCAGCTGCATCTCGAGTTCGGCTGACATCGAAGCGACGTCGGCTCGTTCCGCCCAGTTCATCGTCGTGCACTGTGCGCCATGGGCTTTCAGCGATTCGGCCAAGGCCGCTGAGACGGCGTCGGCCCCGTCGGTGCTGATCAGCAACCACGATCCTCCGTCGGCATACTCGGCTGCTGCGATGTCGCGCGGCCGCCATTCGATGGTCAACAGTCGCTCGGCAAGAGCGCGGTCTCGTTGACCTTCCTCGGATTCGCCGGTGCCCAACCGGAGGCCGACGACCTCGAGCACGACCTTGCCGTGTTCGTCGATCAGTTCGACGTCGGCGTTGACTCCGCTCGCGTCGGCCGTCGTCACCCGCGTGCGGCAGTAGTGGACGTTGCGGGCGGGCCCGTAGGACACCAGTCGCGTGATCCCGAGCGGCAGCCCAAGGGCGCCGACGCCGAGCGCCCGCACCGATGGGTGCGCCTCGACGGACTGGAAGCATGCGTCCAGTAGCGCCGGATGTACTTCGTAGGCATCTTGCTGCGAGCGGATCTGGCGTGGGAGTGCAACCTCTGCGAGCACGGTGTCGGCCTCGTCGCCGACGTGTACGGCGCGCAAACCGGAGAACGCCGGACCGTACTGCAGGCCACGCTGATTCATCCGGACCCGTATCTCGTCACCGTCCTCGGAACGCGGGTGGTCGGCGAGAAGTGAAGACACGTCGTACACGGGCGCTTGCTCGTCGGCTGCCGCATGCAGGACCGCGGTGGCGTGGCGCGTGGTTTCTCCCGCCTCTGTCGTCTCCACGATGAATTCGGCGACGCCTTCTGCCGTCGACGACGCCGATCCGCCGATCACGAGCTTCTCGTCGAGAAGAAGCGCGCGGTCGAAGCTGATGTCGCGGACTTCCACTGCACCGCCATGTACGCCGCCGTGTACTACGCGTGCAGCCGCCAGCGCCATCTCGCAGTACGCCGCGCCGGGAAGCACCGCAACGTTGCGCACCTCGTGGTCGCCCAGCCAGGGGTGTGCAGCGGTGCCGACCTCTCCCTGCCACACGTGGCGGACCGGCTCCTCGTGTAGACGGACGTGCTCGCCGAGCAGCGGGTGAACCGAGACGCTAAAGGCGCCATGCGTCGGCGACTCGTTGCCTTCGCCACTCAGCCAGTGCCTGCGATGCGTCCACGTGGGCAGCGGCGCATCGACCAGCCCGCCACCCGGATACATGACCGAGAAGTCCACCGCGGCACCGGCGCCGTGCATGTCCGCCACGAACTCGCGCAAGCCGTGCGGCAGTTCCTGTTCGCGACGCATGCCTGCCAGCGCGGCCATCGGTACGTCGACACTCTCGGCCGTCTGCTGGATCGCGCGCACCAGCAATGGATGCGGGGACACCTCGGCGAACACGCGGTGCCCGTCCTCTAGGGCCGTCTGCACGGCAGAGGCGAAACGCACCATTCGACGGCAGTTGTCAGCCCAGTAGCGTGCGTCGAATACCGGCTGCTCGTGCGGATCGAACGAGGTGGCCGAGTAGAAGGGGATCTCCGGCGTCATCGGCTGGATGTCCTCTAGCGCCTTCCTCAGCTCACCGAGGATGGGATCTACCTGCGGCGAGTGGAACGCGACGTCGGTGGGCACCAGACGAGCCATCACGTCTCGGCTCTCCCACCCCGCGACCAGCTCGTGCACGGTCTGGGTGGCGCCTGCGACCACTGCCGACTTAGGCGATGAGACCACCGCCACTACGACGTCCTTGATCCCGCGTGCCATCAGCTCCGAAAGCACCTGCTGTGCAGGCATTTCCACCGATGCCGTCGCGCCAGCACCAGCGACCTTGGACATCAGCCGCGATCTGCGGCAGACGACACGCGCGCCGTCCTCCAGCGATAGCCCACCAGCGGCTACCGCGGCCGCCGCCTCGCCGAGGGAGTGCCCGATCACCGCGCCCGGCCGAACGCCGTACGCCTCTAGCGTGGCTGCCATCGCGACCTGCATCGTGAACAGCGTCGGCTGCACTCTCTCCTGACCGTTGACGGTATGGGGCGCCGACATCGCCTCGGTCACCGAGAATCCCGCCTCCTCGGCGACGACTGGTTCGGCACGTGCGACGGTCGCGGCGAAAACCGGTTCCGTCGCGAGCAACTGCGCGCCCATCGCGGACCACTGCGAACCCTGGCCGGAGAAGACCCACACCGGGCCGCGGTCATTCCTTCCGACTGCCGCCTGAAACGGAGTGTCGCCGTCGGAGACTTCGCGCAGTGCTCGAACGAGTTCTGGCTTGGTGCTTGCGATGACGGCGGTCCGCACTGGCCGGTGCTCGCGCCGACGCGCCAGGGTGTATCCCAGATCGGACAGCGTCAATTCGTCCTGCACGCTCATCCAGTCCGCCAAACGCCCTGCCGTGCGGCGTAATTCGTCAGCGGAGGTCGACGAGAGCGGAAAGAGCAACTTCGACTCGGACTCTCCGTCCGGGTTCGCGAGGCTGCCGGATGCCTCGCCCTCGACATTGGGCGCCTGCTCCAGGATGGCGTGGACGTTGGTTCCCGACACTCCGTAGGCCGACACTGCCGCGCGCCGCGGCAACCCGCCATTGATCGGCCACGGGGTGGTCTCACGCGGCACGAACAGATTGGAGTCGATCTGCGCCAGGTCGTCGGGTAGACGCGTGAAGTGCAGATTCCGAGGAACGGTGCCCGCCTGCAGCGAGAGCACTGCCTTCATCAACCCGAGTGCGCCGGACGCCGACTGAGTGTGCCCGAAGTTGGTCTTCGACGATGCCAGTGCGCAAGGGCCGTCTTGGCCGTAAACCTCTGCGAGACTGGAATATTCGATCGGGTCGCCGGTGGGCGTACCGGTACCGTGTGCCTCCACCATCCCGATGCTCTCGGCTTCGACCCCAGCTGCGGCAAGTGCATCGCGATAGGCCGTGACCTGCGCCGCCTTGGACGGGGTCGCGATGTTCACGGTGCGGCCGTCTTGGTTCGACGCCGTGCCGCGTATGACGGCCAGAATCCGGTCACCGTCGCGTTGCGCGTCCGACAATCGCTTCAGCATCACGACGGCGCAACCCTCGCCTGCCACGAACCCGTCCGCCCCGACGTCGAAGGCGTGGCAGCGGCCAGTGGGAGAGAGCATTCCCTCAGCTGAACCGGCGGCCCATTTGCGCGGATCCAATGCCAACGCAACGCCACCCGCGAGCGCGAGGGTGCTTTCACGCTCGTGCAAACTCCGGCAAGCCAGGTGCACGGCAGCCAGTCCAGAGGAACAAGCGGTGTCGACCGTAATGGCGGGGCCATGCAGCCCAAAGGCGTAGGAGACGCGTCCCGACGCCAAGCTGAAGTTGTTGGCAATGAATCCGTACGGCTTGTCCACCGCACCTGCGTCGGCAGCCAAGAGCTGGTAGTCGTTGTGCGTCAGTCCGAGAAAGACACCAGTCCGCGTGCCTGCCAGCATCTCTCGGTTCAGGCCCGCATGCTCGATCGCTTCGAACGACGTCTCCAGCAGGATCCGGTGTTGTGGGTCGCTGACGGTCGCCTCCCGATCGCCCATTCCGAAGAACTCCGAGTCGAATCCGGCTACGTCGTCGAGGAAGGCGCCCCACTTCGAGACCGACCTGCCGGGCACCCCGGGCTCGGGGTCGTAGTAGTCGGCGGCGTCCCAGCGGTCGGCGGGAATCTCGGTGACGAGGTCGTCGCCGCGCAACAGTGCCTGCCACAGCTGCTCCGGTGAGTCGATCGCACCTGGAAGACGGCACGCCATTCCGATCACGGCGACGGGGGTGACCACACCCCCCTCAGCGTCCCTTTCCGATCCAGTCAGCGAATTCGCCTCGGCTCCAGCGAGTGTCATTGCTCTCCTTCCCCATGGCCTGGCTTCGACCTCGCGGGTCCTTGCAAGGCTGACTCGAGCTGATCGCCGTACAGCGTCAGCGATTCCGTAGTCAGCATTTCCTCGTGCGTGCTGTCGACCGAGAACTCGGTGATCTTGCCAGCGATGAAGGGGCGCCAACTTTGCAGTGCAGACAATCCCCGATTGCGCTCGCGTCCAGCCGAGAAGATCACCAGATCACCGTCGAACGGTTCGGGGACATGCGCTCGATGCAGTGTCGTGCTGCTGCTGAGGTTCTTCGCAAGAAGTTCCAGCATCGGCTTGTACCGTGCGAATTCGAGCGCACCGCGTTGGCGGACAAGCCCTTCGACCTGATCGGACGTAAGCGGCTCATCCTGTACGGGGACTTCGATGTTGAAGAATCGCAACACCTCTCGCAGAATGTGGGCCTCGACCTCGGCGTGCTCGACGTGCGTTTCGGTACTGGGCAGGGCATCGAGTATGACGAGTCGACCGACTTCGCTTCCACGACGCCGAAGCTCGACTGCAATCGCCTGAGCGACCACACCTCCGAACGACCAGCCCAGAAGCTTGTACGGTCCGGTCGGACTGACGGTTTGAATCCTGTCGGCGTACTGCTTGGCCATGTCGGCGATCAGCTCGGGCTCGGCTTCCTCACCGTCGGCGACCCGTTGGATTCCGATGATCGGGCCGTCCAGATATTGGCCGAGTACGTGGTACGGCCAGCTCACACCACCACCAGGGTGGATGCAGAACACCGGAATACCGTTGCCCTGCTTCAGGATTTCGACCGGAGTGACTTCCATGTCATCCTCGCCGCTGGAGGCCTTGCCCAACTGCTGGCTCAGGCTTCTGACGGTGGGAGCACGGAACAAGGTTCGCACGGACAGGTCGGCATCGAGATTGGTGTTGATCGCAGTGATCAGACGCATGGCGGAAAGAGAATCACCGCCGAGGTCGAAGAAGGAGTGGTCGACGCCGACCCGCTCCAGCCCGAGGATCTCCCCATAGATGTCCGCTAGCGCCTGCTCCACCTCGTTGGCCGGTGCACGATACTCCGTGGAGTCCTGGTAGTCCGGCGCTGGCAACGCTCTGTAATCGAGCTTGCCGTTGACCGTCAACGGCAGGGCTTCCAGAACCACGATCGCCGCAGGAACTTCATAGGCAGGCAAGCGCTCCGCCAACGCACGTCGCAACTCGGAAGGATCCGCCGTCCCCGTGACGTAACCCACCAGCCGCTTGTCACCAGAGTTGTCCTCGCGTGCGACCACCGCCGCATGTTCGACGCCATCGAGTTCGGCCAGCACCGCCTCCACCTCGCCCAGCTCGATGCGGTAGCCGCGAATCTTGACTTGCTCGTCGACGCGCCCGACGTACTGCAACTCGCCGTCTACGTCCCACCGGACGAGATCCCCGGTGCGATACATCCGAGCCCCGTACCCTCCGAAGGGACACGCCACGAAACGCGACGACGTCAACGCCGACTGACCCACGTAGCCATGCGCTAGGGCCTCGCCTGCCACGTACAACTCACCGAGCGCTCCAGCGGGTACGGGTCGCATCCACCCGTCCAAGACGAAGAACCCTAGGTGGGACAACGGAATTCCGATGGGACTGCCAGAACCGTCGGCATCGGCGACATTGATCTCGCGGAACGAGGCGTGCACCGTCGTTTCCGTGATGCCGTACATGTTGATCATCCGCGGCGAGTCCGGATGGCGTTGCAGCCAGCCACGAAGACGATGTGGCTCTAGGGACTCCCCACCGAACACCACCGCATCGAGGCTCAATCGCCGTGTCTGGTCGGACACGAGGGCGTCGACGTCGTCCAGCGCGTAGAACGCCGAGGGAGTCCTACTCAACACGCTGACCTTCTCGGCCACCAGTAATGCGTGGAGGTCCTGCGGTGAACGTGCGACGAGATCAGGCACCACCACCAGCCTGCCGCCGCCCAGCAGCGCACCCCAGATCTCCCAGACCGAGAAGTCGAAGGCCAACGAATGGCATTGCGTCCACGCCCCGGCGCGCGGCACTTGGTCGTCGAGCACGTCCAAGAGCCGAGTGACGTTCCGATGCGACACCGGAACCCCCTTGGGCACACCGGTAGTGCCCGACGTGTAGATGAGGTAAGCGACGTCATCGGCCACCGGGGCGGGCAACGCCGTGGTGGGTTGAGCGTCGACACGGGGATCGTCGACGTCGACGATCGGCAACTCGTGCCCGGAAAGTCGTTCGACCAGAACGCCGTTGGTGAGCACGGCGATCGGGGCGGAGTCCTTTAGAACGAACTTCAGCCGTGTGTCGGGATTCGCCGGATCGATCGGCACGTAGGCCGCGCCCGTCTTTAGCACCGCCAATATCGCCACGATCGCTTGCATCGACCGCGGGAGCAAGAGTGCAATCCGCTCGCCAGGCACCGCCCCGTGCTCAACTAGCCAGTGCGCCAACCGGTTCGACGCGACGTCGAGATCGCGATACGTTGCGGACTCGCCCTCGAACGTCACTGCGACCGCTTCCGGCGTGCGTGCGACCTGCTCGGCGAACGCCACCGGAAGCGATACCGCGTCTGGAGCGGGATCGTCCAAGACGACCCGGTTGCCGATCTCGTCTAGGCGGGCGTGCTCGGCGTCGTCGAGTACGTCGATCGACAACAATCGCTCGGTGGGCGACGAGGTCATCGCCTGTAGCACACGCCGCAACTGCGCGACCAACGTCTCGATGCTTTCTGCGTCGAACACGTCGGTGCGGAACTCCACCTGCCCACCGATGCCCGCGGGTTCACCGGTATCGCTCCAACGCTCGGCCATCGAGAACGTCAAATCCATCCTCGCGGAACGGGTGTCGGTCGCCAACGGCGTCGCCTGCACGTCACCCAACGTCAGTGCCTGACCGCCAACCTGGCCGGCGAAGTTCTGCCAGGCCAACATCACCTGTACCAGTGGATGGTGCGCCAGGCTTCGCGTCGGCTTGAGCCGATCCACCAACACCTCGAAGGGGACGTCTTGATGCTCGTAGGCAGCAAGGCTGCGCTGGCGCACCTGCGCCAGCAGTTCTGCCACCGTAATGTCGCCCGCCAGATCGACCCGCAACACCAAGGTGTTGACGAAGAAGCCGACCACCTCGTCCAGCACCGGATCGCTCCGCCCGGCAATGGGGAATCCGACCGCCACGTCGGTGCTGGCGCCGAGCTTCGACAACAACACCGCCAACGCCGCCTGCACCACCATGAAGCTGGTGACGCCGTACGTGCTGGCCACGTCACGCAACTGCTGCTGCAGTTCGACAGGCCAATCGACGTCCACCGTCGCGCCGCGGTAATCGGCTACCGGCGGATAGGGCCGGTCGGTGGGTAGTTGCAGCTGTTCGGGCATGCCCGCCAACGCGTCCTGCCAGTAGGCCAGCTGCCCGGCGATTCGGCTGTGCTTGTCCTCGATGCTGCCGAGGTGTGCACGTTGCCACAACGTGTAATCCGCGTACTGCACCGTCAACGGCAGCCAGTCGGGAGCGTGACCCTCCTGACGCGCCTGATACGCCTTGGCGAGATCGCCGACCATCGGCGTTATCGACATGCCGTCTGCGGCAATGTGGTGCACGACCATCACCAGCAGGTGCTCGTCATCGGCGACCCGTAACAGCGATGCCCGCAAGGGGATTTCATGCGCCAAGTCGAACGTGTAGCGCACCGTGTCCTCGACGGCGCGGCTGAGCTGCCCTTCCGACCAGGCCGTGCCATCGACGACGGCCCAACCGAAGTCGGCCGTTTCGACCGACGTCACCACCTGTTGAGGTACGCCCTCGATCGCGGGAAAGACTGTGCGCAGGGTCTCGTGCCGGGCCACCACGTCGGCGAGCGCGGCACCCATTGCCTCGACGTCGAGACGGCCGGTGAGCCTCAACGCCGCGGCCATGTTGTACACCGCAGACTGGCCCTGTAACTGGTCGAGGAACCACAATCTGCTCTGCGCGAACGACAGGGGGATCACGTCAGGCCGGTCACCGGCAAGCAGGGGTTCCCGCTTGCCCGCTTCACCGTTGATTCGCGGCGCCAATTCGACGACCGTGGGGGCATCGAACAACGCGCGCACCGTCAAATCGACGTTGAGGCTGTTGTTGATCGCTGCGATCAGTCGCATCGCAGAGAGAGAATCTCCGCCAAGGTCGAAGAACGAGTCGTTGACTCCGACCGCATCGCTGCCAAGCACCTTTCCGTATAGGCCGCATAGCAGCTCCTCCACCGCTCCGGTCGGCGCGCGACGGAGGCCAGCGCTCTGGTAGTCCGGCGCAGGCAGTGCGCGGGTGTCGAGCTTGCCACTCACCGTCAGCGAGAAGCCATCGACGACGACGATTGCCGCAGGCACCATGTACGCGGGCAGACGTTCGCTCAGGGAGCTACGAACCTTGGCGGGGTGAGCGGTTCCCGTGATGTAGCCGACCAGTCGCTTGTCGCCGGGACGGTCTTCTCGGGCGATTACCACTGCCTGTTCAACGCCGTCGAGGTCGGCAAGTGCTGTTTGCACGTCACCGAGTTCGATGCGGTAGCCGCGGATCTTGACCTGTTCGTCCGCCCGCCCCAGGTATTGCAACTGCCCATCGGCTCCCCAGCGCACCAGATCTCCCGTGCGATACATCCGCGACCCGGCCGGGCCGTACGGGCATGGAAGGAACCGCGTCGCAGTCAAACTCGCGCGACCCACGTATCCGACCGCCACCCCGCGACCGGCCACATACAGGTCGCCCACGACGCCTACGGGCACTTGGCGCAGCCAGCGATCCAACACGAACAACGCACCCTCCGGCAGCGGCGCACCGATTGGCACTGCACCCGACCCCGGCGTGAGGGGCGCGCTGATCGCGGCGTACACGGTGGCCTCGGTGGGGCCGTAGGCGTTGATCATCACCCGTCCGTCAGCCCAACGATCCACCAGATCCGTCGGGCAGGCCTCGCCGGCGACTACCAAGGCCGTCGACTCCAAACCTTGGGGCGAGAGCACACCCACCGCCGAAGGAGTTTGGCCGAGCACGGTCACGCCTTCGCTCACGAGCAACGCGTGAAAGTCCTTGGGGGAGGACGCGACGTCCTCGGGCACGATCAGAAGGCGTGCGCCACGGGTAAGCGCTGCCCAGATCTCCCACACCGACACGTCGAACGAATACGAATGCCACTGCGACCACACCTGGCCCGGTCCGCTGTTCAATGCCAGATCGGTGTTTAGCGCCTCCAACAACCCGATGACGTTGTGATGTGCGATCGCAACGCCCTTGGGCACGCCAGTCGTTCCCGAGGTGTAGATGACGTAGGCGATGTCATCGGCCGCGGGCGGTGGCAAGTGGGTGCTGGGCTCAACCTCGATCTGAGGATCTTCGACGTCGACCACCGCAAGGTCGTATCCGTTCAACCGTGCGACCAGCCCAGCAGTGGTGACCGCGGCGACCGGGTGGGCGTCGTCGAGGATGACGCCGATCCGTGCGTCAGGCACTGCGGGGTCGATCGGCACGTAGGCCGCGCCACTCTTGAACACGGCAAGCATGGCGACGATCGCCTCCGCCGAACGCGTGAACAGCAACGCCACCCGGGCACCGGGCCCGGCTCCCAGACCAACTAGATTGTGCGCCAATCGGTTCGACATCTCGTCGAGTTCCCGATAGGTCAAGGAGCGGCCACCACAGGTCAGCGCCAAGCCCTCGGGTGTTCGAGCCACTTGCTCGGCGAACACCGTCGGAATCGACGACCAGGACTTGGCGGGCTCGGGCTTGCTCAGCGCCGCCCGGTTGCCTCGCTCGTCCAGCCAAGCACGCTCGGCGTCATTCAGCACGTCGATCGACGACAACCTCCGGCTTGGTTCGTCGGTCATCGCCTTCAGTACGCGCGCCAACCGCTCGACGAGCGTCTCGACTGTCGCCTCATCGAACACGTCGGTACGGAATTCCACCGCACCGCCGATGCCCGCAGGCTCACCGTCGGCAGTCCATCGCTCGGCCAGCGAAAACGTCAAATCCATTCGCGCCGTGTGGGTATCGGCCGCCATCGGTGTTGCCTGCAGGTCGCCCAGCGCCAACTCGGGAGCACCGTCCTTGCTGGCGAAGTTCTGCCAGGCCAGCATCACCTGCACGAGCGGATGATGCCCCATCGAGCGAGCCGGACGCAGCCGCTCCACCAACACCTCGAAGGGCACGTCCTGGTGTTCGTATGCAGCCAAACTGCGCTGACGCACCTGCGCCAACACGTCTGCCACGCTGGGATCGCCTGCCACCTCGACCCGAAGCACCAACGTATTGACGAACGTACCCACCAACGAATCGAGCGCAGGATCCGTTCTTCCCGCAATCGGGAAGCCAACCGCCACATCGGAACTGGTGCTGACCTGGGTCAGCAACACCGCCAGCGCCGCCTGAACGACCATGAAACTGGTCGCGTCGTGCGCACGGGCCACCTCGCGCGTCCGCTGCTGCAATTCCGCAGACCAATCCACCGTCACGCTGCCGCCGCGGTAATCGGCGACAACCGGATACGGCCGATCGGTCGGAAGCTGAACGCGCTCAGGCATTCCCGCCAACGCGCGCTCCCAATAAGCCACCTGGCCGGCGATCGCACTGTCGTCGTCGGTGAGCTCACCGAGTTGCTCGCGCTGCCACAACGTGTAATCGACGTACTGCACCGGCAGCGGCGCCCACGCAGGCATCTCCCCGCGGCATCGAGATTCGTAGGCAAGTCCAAGGTCTCGCACCAGCGGGCCGATCGACATTCCGTCGGCGGCGATGTGATGTACCACGACCGCCAATACGTGTTCTTCGCCGCTCACCCGTAAGAGCGTCGATCGCAAGGGGATTTCACAGGACAGGTCGAATGGCTCGGACACCGCGGCATTGATCGCCTCGCCAAGTTGCGCGACCGACCACCCATCGGCGTCGACGACGCCCCAATTCAAGTCGACGCGTTCCGCCGGCAGCACGTTCTGGAACGCGACGCCATCGATGCTGGGGAAGGTCGTGCGCAGGGATTCGTGCCGTCCCACCACGTCAGCCAACGCCGCACCCAAAGCCCCGGCATCCAATGGCCCGGTCAGCCGCAGCGCCGCCGCAATGTTGTACACCGCTGACGGACCCTGAAGCTGGTCCAGGAACCACAGCCGGCTCTGCGCAAACGACAACGGCACCGTCGCAGGGCGTTTCGCAGTTACCAACGGAACACGCTTGCTGCCCTCGGCGCCTACCCGCTTGGCCAACTGAGCGATCGTCGGCGCATCGAACAGCGTTCGCACCGACACGTCGGCGTCCAGAGCCGTGTTGATCGCCGCGACCATGCGGGTCGCCGACAGCGAATCACCGCCCAGGTCGAAGAACGAGTCATCGATGCCAACCCGCTCCAGCCCAAGACCGTGGGCATATACGCCTGCGAGAATCTCCTCGATGGGGGTGGTCGGCGCCCGGTATCCAGCACCCTCCTGATATTCGGGCGCGGGCAGCGCCCTTGCATCGATCTTGCCATTGACGGTCAGTGGCATTGACTCCAGCACGACCACGGCAGCGGGCACCATGTACGCCGGCAAGCGATCGCCCAGCGCAGTCCGCAGTCTGGCAGGATCAACGCTTTCCGCAACCGATTCCGTGACGTAGCCGACCAACCGCTTTATGCCTGGAATGTCCTCGCGGGCGATCACCACAGCCTGGTCGACACCCTCGGCCGCGGCCAGTGCAGTTTGAATCTCGCCCAACTCGATGCGGTAGCCGCGGACCTTGACCTGCTCGTCGGAGCGGCCCAGGTACTGCAACTGGCCGTCGGGACCCCACCGCACCACGTCGCCGGTGCGATACATCCGCTCACCCGCCGTGCCGAACGGGCACGCCACGAACCGCGAACCAGTCAAACCGGGCCGGCCCACATAGCCCATCCCCACGCCTCGACCGGCCACGTACAGCTCACCGACCACTCCGGCAGGTACAGGACGCAACCATTGATCCAGGACGAACAACGCTGCGCCAGGAATCGGCCTGCCGATTCCTGGCCCACCCGAACCCGGTGTGAGCGGCGAACTCATTGCCACCCATACGGTGGTCTCGGTCGGACCGTAGGCGTTGATCATCGTCCGCCCCGGTGCCCACCGCTCCACGACGTCGGCCGAGCAGGCTTCCCCACCGACCAGCAGCGCCAACGAATCCAGACCATCCGGCGACAGCATCGCCGCCGCCGACGGGGTCTGACCCGCGACGCTCACTCCTTCCTGGATCAGCAAGGCGTGCAAGTCTTCCGGCGACCGAGCCACAGTCTCGGGCACGACCACCAAACGGCCACCGCGCAACAACGCAGCCCAGATCTCCCACACCGAGAAGTCGAACGCCAACGAGTGCGTCTGCGTCCACGCCTGGCCAGGTCCGGTCGGCAGCGGCAGGCCGGCATCCAATGCATCGATCAGCCAAGGGACGTTGCGGTGCGGGATCGCCACGCCCTTGGGCACCCCCGTCGTTCCCGAGGTGTAGATGATGTAGGCGATCTCGTCAGCCGCGGGCGCCGGTGGTGGCGTGCAGGGCGCTGCGGCGATGCGGGGGTCCGTGACGTCGACGACGAGGCTGCCGCATCCGTTCATCAGGTCATGGAGGTCGGAGCTGGTGAGCACCGCGATCGGTGCGGCGTCCGCGAAGATGACCTCGCTTCGCGCTCTCGGGTGGTTGGGATCGATGGGTACGTATGCCGCCCCCGTCTTGAGCACCGCGAGCATTCCCATGATCGCCTCGGCCGACCGGTGCATCACGAGCGCGACCCTCTGTCCGGCGCACGCACCGCACTCGATTAACAAGTGCGCCAATCGATTCGAAGCTTCGTCGAGCTCTCGATAGGTCCAAGAGCGGCCGTCGCACGTCAACGCCAACGCGTCGGGGGTGCTGGACACCTGCGTGGCGAACGCCGCTGGAATCGACACCGGAACGGCGGGCTCGGTCAACACTGCCTGGTTGCTCCAGACAGCCAGGTCGGCTCGTTCGGTGTCGTCGAGCACGTTCATCGAAGCGATCCGCCCGGCAGGGTCGGCGGTCATCAACGCCATGACGCGTGCCAACCGCTCGATCAGCCTCTCGATGGTGGAGCGGTCGAACACGTCGGTGCGGAACTCCACCCGGCCACCGATTCCCGCGGGCTCACCGGACCCAGTCCACCGCTCGGCCAACGAGAACGTCAGATCCAGGCGCGCGGTGTTCGTGGCTCCCGGCAGTGGGGTGGCCAGCACGTCACCCAGAGCGAGACCGGACGCGGGACCCGCTTCCTGCCCCGCGAAGTTCTGCCAGGCCAACACCACCTGCACCAACGGTTGGTGGGTCAAGCTTCGAGTGGGATTGAGCCGTTCCACTAGCACCTCGAAGGGCACGTCTTGATGTTCGAGAGCCGCGAGACTGCGCTGGCGAACTTGCGCGAGCAGTTCGGTGACGTTGGGATTCCCCGTCAGATCTACCCGTAGCACCAAGGTGTTGACGAAGAACCCGACCAAATCGTCGAGCGCTGGATCACCACGCCCGGCGATCGGGAACCCAACTGCCACATCGGTACTCGCGCTGACCTTCGACAACAGTACCGCCAGGGCGGCCTGAACGACCATGAAGGTCGTGGCGTTGTGCTCGCGCGCAAGTCGAGCGATTTGTTGCTGCAACTCTGCGGGCCAGTCCACCGCAACGCTGGCACCGCGGTAGTCGGCCACCGGCGGGTAAGGCCGATCGATCGGTAGCGCAACGAGTTCGGGCATTCCCGCGAGGGCCTGCTCCCAATAGGCAACCTGTGCGGCGATCGGACTCTCGCTGTCGGTGAGCTCTCCGAGGTGGTCACGCTGCCACAACGTGTAGTCGACGTACTGCACCGACAACGGCGGCTGCGTCGGAGCTTGGCCACGGGCGCGGTGGGTGTAGGCGACTCCCAGATCGCGCACTAGCGGGGTGATCGACCACCCGTCTGCGACGATGTGATGTACCACTGCGACCAGGATGTGTTCGTCCTTGGATACGTTGAAGAGCCTTGCCTGCAGGGGGATTTCGTTGGCGAGGTCAAACGTGTAGCGCACGGCGTCGCCGATGGCTTCGGTGAGTTCGTCCGCCGACCATCCGGTCGCGTCGATGACGCGCCAACCGAAGTCGGCCTTCTGCGGGGGCACCACCAACTGCTCGGGCACGCCGCGCGTCGCCGGGAAGAGGGTGCGCAGCGACTCGTGGCGGGCCACCACGTCGGCCAGCGCCTGCCCCAGTGCATCCGCGTCGAGCTCACCGCTGAGCTGCAGCGGCACCGCCATGTTGTAAACCGGGAGGGGACCTTGCAATTGGTCGAGGAACCACAATCGCTGTTGGGCATAGGACAGCGGCACACGCTCAGGCCGTGCGGCCACCTCCAGCGGCGGACGTACCGGTCCCCCGCGATGGGTGTTCAAATGTGCGGCAAGGCCTTCGACGGTGGACGCGTCGAACAGATACCGGACAGGCACGTCCCTACCCAAGGCCAGCTGCAGCCGCGAGGTGACCTGGATGGCGATCAGCGAGTCTCCACCCAGCACGAAGAAGTCGTCATCGAGCCCGACCTGGTCGACCCCCAGCACCTCGCCGAACACTGCGGCGACGGTCTTCTCGGCTTGCGTCTCTGGCGCGCGAAAACGCTTTGCGGCGATAACCGGTTCGGGCAGAGCCTTGCGGTCGATCTTTCCCGAGGAAGTGAGCGGGAACTCGTCGAGCACGACGATGTGCGTCGGCACCATGTAGTCGGGCAAGCGGGCGCTCACGTGCTGTCGCACGGTGACGAGCTTGGTGTTGGTCTGAGGATCGTTGGCGCGCGTGCTGCGCTGCGCAGCGTCGTCGGCAGGCAGGTAGATGCCCGTCAGTGGTGGGGTCGAACCCGCGCCGTCGAGTGGGCCGACGAATACCGCGTCGAGGGTGCCTGGTCGCGCACCCCAGGTCACCGCGGCCCGATACCCCGCGGCTTCACCGAGCCGGAACAGGTCCTCAGGGAGCACGCTCGCACTCGCGTCGGCCTTCGCACGCGCGAGCGCATCGTCCAACGAGATACCTTCGGCGAGAGCTTGTTCGACGATTACGTCGGCAATCACCCCAGACCTCGGCACGTCGGTGACGCGCACGCAGACTGGCTGCTCGGACGTCAACCGCAGGTGCAGACCGCTCAACCCGGCGCACTCGGTCCACGCCCAGATGGGCGCGGAGGCTAGCGAATGTGCCTCGGCGGAGGAGCTGTGAAGCACGACGTCGTAGCGATATTGGGTCAGCTCGTTGTCGGCGACCCCGCGTTTGACTTGGATGTCGAGTCCTGCCAGCGAAGGATTCTTCGCGACGACGTCGGAGAAGAATTCCGGCGCCAACAGCAGTTCGGGTTCGCCAACCATACCGCGCTGCGCTCGCTGCCTGACCCCGTCTGCATCGGGATTGCCAATGCGCGCCAACGCAATTGCAGTTTGGAATGCACCCTGCAATGCATGGTTGCGCACGTCGCCGATGAACACTCGTCCGCCGGGGGCGAGCAGTTCGACGGCCTTGTCGACCACGTCGGCGAGATAGTCCGCAGTCGGGAAGTACTGGACCACCGAATTCAGGATGATGGTGTCGAAGTAACCCCGTGGCAAGCCCTCCGTATCGTGCGCGGGCCGCGCGTGGAGCTCAACTCGGTCACGCCATGGGATCTCTGAATGTTCCAGCGCGCGGCCGAGTTTGGCCATGGCCACCGACGACATGTCAGTGCCCACGTAGCGTTCGCAGACAGGGGCGACCTGAGACAGGATGAGGCCCGATCCGGCACCTATCTCCAATACCCGTCGAGGTTGCAGTGCAAGGATTCGATTCACGGTCGCAGAACGCCACTCCCGCATCTGGTCCTGCGGAATCGCATCGCCGGTGTAACTGCTGTTCCACCCACGGAAATCCTCGCCGAACGCCGAGGCCTCTACGTCGGCGTCGTACAGCTCGTCATACATCTGGTGCCAGTCATCGACGATCTCGGCGTCGCTGTCGGCGGTCGTGCCGTGATCAAGGCTCACGTACGCGACGATCTGCGCACCGACGGTGCTCTGGTGAATCGCAGCCGCGGCTTGGGTGACCTGCGGGGAAGCCAACAACGTGTTTTCGATTTCGCCAAGCTCGATGCGCTGCCCCCGCAACTTGACCTGCGTGTCGGCGCGGCCCAAGTATTCGAGGGTGCCCGCGAGGGTCCAGCGTGCGAGATCGCCCGTGCGGTACATGCGTTCTCCGGCGCCCCCATACGGGTTGCCGACGAAGCGTTCGGCGGTCAGATCCACGCGGTTGACGTAGCCGCGCGCAAGAGCGGGCCCAGCGAGATAAAGCTCGCCAACGACACCGACCGGAGTCGGTTTGAGCCGCGGGTCGAGCACGAGGGCGCTGACCCCGGGAATCGGGGAACCAATGCCCACTGGCTGACCCGCCGATAGCGGCGCAGAGCACGTGGCCCACACCGTGGTCTCGGTGGGACCGTAGGCATTGAACATCCTGCGCCCAGGAGCCCACGCGGCGACCAGTTCGGCTGGGCAAGCCTCGCCAGCGGTGATCACCGTTTCCACGCCGCCCACCCGCGTCCGATCCAAGGACGAGAGGACCGTCGGGGTCATCACGACCGCACTCACGTCGTAGCCCTGCAGCAGCGCAGTCAACGTCTCCCCGGCGTAGACGTCCGGCGGCGCCATCACCAACGTAGCCCCGGCGCCAACGGCCAGGACCATCTCGAACACGGAGGCATCAAAGGTCGGCGAGGCCACCATCAGGACTCGGTCGTTCGCGTCGAGGCCGAATACCTCGCGTTGCGCCGCCGCCAGCGCGGGCAGACCCGCGTGGCTCACGGCTACCCCCTTGGGGACACCAGTCGACCCCGACGTGAAGATCACGTAGGCGGTCGTCTTCGACGTCAACGGCGAGAGCCGGTCCGCGTCGGTGATCGGTTCCGTGTTCCACGCCGATAGGTCGAGGGCGTCGATGTTCAGCACCTGACGATCCCCAGCGCCATCCAAAGTGTCTGCACCACTGGTCAATACGCACACCGCGCCAGAGGTGTCGAGCATCGTCGCGACGCGCTCGACGGGGTGGGCCAGATCGATCGGCACATACGCCCCGCCTGCCTTGACCACCGCCCACCAAGCCACCACTAGCTCGGCGCACCGGCCCATCGCCACGCCAACGGCGCGTTCGGGACCCACTCCTGCGTCGATCAGCACGCGAGCCAATCGCGTCGACCACTCGTCGAGTTCGCGATACGAATGACGTCGCGCCCCGTCGACGATGGCGACTGCGCCCTCGTCCCCCCTCACCGCAGCAGTCAACACCTCGGTTGCCAGTCCAGCCTCGACCGCCACCTCGGCACCGGACCACTCGGTCAGGATCTGATCGCGTTCGGCGCGGTCCAGCAAGGCCACGTCACCCACCACCACGGAAGCGTCGGCCACCACGGCATCGATGACCCGGCCAAACCAGCTGACCAGCCGCTCGATCGTCGCGCGCTCGTACAAATCGGTTGCGTACGTGAGCCTTCCGGCCGCCATCGGGGCGGACGGACCGTCTCCTGGGACCTCCCTGAGATCGATGTCGAGGTCGAACTTCGCCGCGTGGGTCGACACGGACAGCGGCTCTGCTCTGAGCCCGTCCGCCGACAGCTCCTCGTGGCGCAGATTGTTTTGGAAGACCATGCCGACCTGGAACAGCGGGTGATGCGTCGCGGAGCGCACCGGGTTCAACCGCTCGACCAGAAGCTCGAACGGCACGTCCTGATTCGCGTAGGCGTCCAGCGCGTTCTGCCTCACCTGCTCCAAGACGTCGCTGAACCGGTCCCCAGCCCTGATGCCCACGCGCAACACCCAGGTGTTGACGAAGAAGCCGACCAAGTCGTCCAGAGCCTGATCGAGCCGACCGGCGATAGGCGTACCCATCACCACGTCGTCGCCGACACCTGCGCGATGCAGCAGCACCGCAAGTACCGTCTGAAGCACCATCGAGGCCGTCGCGTTGTGTTCCGCCGCAACCGCTTTGAGCCCGGCCCACTGTTCCGGATCAATCCGTATCTCCACTGCGTCACCGCGGTAGCTCGGCACCGGCGGCCTAACCCGGTCTGGCGGCAGCGACGCCACCTCGGGAAGATCAGCCAACCGATCCCGCCAGTAGCGCAATTGGGCCGCGATCATGCTTTCCGGATCCGACTCCACGCCAAGTCGATTCTGTTGCCATAGCGTGTAGTCGAGGTACTGGACGGGCAGCGGCATCCATTGCGGCGAATGCCCCTGCAGGCGTGCCTGATACGCGACTCCGATGTCCCTGACCATCGGTGCCACCGACCAACCGTCGAAGGCGATGTGGTGCACCACGATTCCCACGACGTGCTCTTCGGGGCCGAGCGAATAGACCCGCGCCCGGATTGGGATCTCCGAGGACAGGTCGAACCGACGACTTGCCAGTCCCATCAACTCCGCCGCCAGGTCCTGCTCCGACAGTGGCACCAGTGCCGCGTCGCCGTGCCTCCACAGGCCAAGCTCGGCAGGCAACACCCTTTGGAACGGCACGCCACCGACGTCGGGGAACACGGTGCGTAGCGATTCGTGCCGGTCGATGACGTCGTCGATGGCCGAACCGAGCGCCTCGACGTCCACCGGGCCTGCGATCCGAAACGCCGTCGGCATGTTGTACGTCGCAACCCCACCCTCGAACCTGTCGAGGAACCACAGCCGGTTCTGTGCGAAGGACAACGGAACCATCGCGGGCCGCTCGGTCGGGACTAGCGGCACAGTCCGTACCTCGCCCGCTCTGATGCGCGGCGCCAACTGCGCGATGGTGGGTGCGTCGAAGAGCGCACGGACCGACACCTCGGCATTCAAGCTGGTGTTGACCGCCGAGATCAGACGCATCGCCGTCAGCGAATCTCCGCCGAGTTCGAAGAAGGAGTCGTCGACGCCTACCCTCTCAACGCCGAGCAGACGGGCGTAGATACCCGCAAGGATCTCCTCGACCGGGGAAGACGGTGGCCGAAAGCTCTCGGCCCCTTCATATTCCGGTATCGGCAATGCGCGCCTGTCGAGCTTGCCGCTGACACCGAGCGGTAGCGTGTCGATGACCACGATGGCCGCCGGCACCATGTATGCGGGCAGCCGTCGTGCCAGTTCGGCACGCGCGAGTGCCGGATCGACGTTTCCAGTGACGTAACCGACCAACCGCTTGTCGCCAGGACGGTCTTCACGGGTGATCACCGCGGCCTGTTCGACGCCGTCGACCGCAGCAAGCGCGGTCTGTATGTCGCCCAGTTCGATTCTGTAGCCGCGGATCTTGACCTGCTCGTCAGAGCGACCCAGATACACCAACTGCCCATCGGTGCCCCAGCGCACCAGGTCTCCCGTGCGATACATCCGCGCTCCGGCGTCGCCGAACGGACAAGCGATGAACCTGGCCGCGGTCAGACCCGGCCGACCCACGTACCCGACCGCCACGCCGCGACCCGCGATGTACAGTTCGCCTACCACCCCGACGGGCACTGGTCGCATCCACTGGTCCAGAACGAACAGCGCCGCTCCTGGAACCGGCGCACCGATCGGCGCCACACCGGAGTTCGGCTCCAACGGTGCACTGATCGCCGCGTAAACGGTGGCCTCCGTGGGTCCGTAGGCGTTGATCATGGTCCGGCCGGGCGCCCACCTGTCCACCAGTTCGATCGGGCATGCCTCGCCTGCGACCACCAACGCCGTCGACTCCAGTCCCGCAGGAGATATCACGCCAGCCGCCGACGGGGTCTGCCCCAGCACGGTGACCTGCTCGCGCTGAAGCAAGGCGTGTAAGTCTCTAGGCGCGGCGGCGACGTCCTCGGGGATCACAGCCAGCCGTGATCCGCGGGATAGTGCAGCCCAGATCTCCCACACCGAGACGTCAAACGAGTATGAATGCCATTGCGACCAGACGTATCCCGGGCCGCTGGGCAACTCGACCGAATCGAGGGTCTCCAACAGTGCGACGACATTGCGGTGCGCGATCGCGACGCCCTTGGGCACCCCCGTCGTGCCAGAGGTGTAGATCACGTAGGCGATGTCGTCGGCCGCCGGTGGCGGTAGCGGCGCGCTTGACTCTGCGAGGAGCTCGGCGTCGTCGACGTCGACGACCGATAGGTCGTAGTCGTTCAACCGGCGGACCTGGCCACCGGTGGTGACGACGGCCACGGGGCTGGCGTCATCGAGAATGACGCCCATCCGCGCATCGGGGTGTGCCGGGTCGACGGGCACGTACGCCGCCCCCGTCTTGAGCACCGCGAGCATCGCGACGATCGCAGCATCGGAGCGGTGCATCAGCAGTGCCACTCGCTGGCCCGGGCGTGCACCCAGGCCGATCATCCGGTGCGCCAATCGATTCGACGCTTCGTCGAGTTCCCGATACGTCATCGACCGGTCCGCGCAGCTGAGTGCCGCCGCGTCGGGGGTGCGTGCAGCCTGCTCGGCGAACAGCGTCGGAATCGAGGCCTCGGCCGCGGCCGCCGCGTTCAATACGGCGCGGTTGCCGATCTGATCCAACCGGGCATGCTCGGCGTCGTCGAGTACGTCGATCCCCGACAAGCGCACCGACGGATCCTCCGTCATCGTGAGCAAGAGCCGCGCGAACCGCTCGATCAGGGTCTCGATCGTGGCGGGGTCGAAGACGTCGGTGCGGAACTCCACCGCTCCGCCGATTCCCGCAGGCTCACCGGTGTCGGTCCATCGTTCAGCAAGGCTGAACGTCAAGTCCATTCGTGCCGTGCGGGTTTCGGTGGTCAGAGGCGTTGCCTGCACGTCCCCGAGCGGTGCTGAGGCGTTGGCATCTTGGCTTGCGAAGTTTTGCCAGGCCAGCAGCACCTGGACCAACGGGTGATGAGTCAAGCTGCGAGTGGGGCGCAGCCGATCCACCAACACCTCGAACGGCACGTCCTGATGCTCATAGGCAGCCAAACTGCGCGCCCGCACCTGAGCGACCAAGTCGGCCACCGTCGGATCACCAGCCAGATCCGCCCGCAACACCAACGTATTGACGAAGAACCCGACCAGATCATCGAGCGCCGGATCGGTTCGTCCAGCGATCGGGAATCCCACCGCCACATCCGAACTCGCGCTCAACTTGCCCAACAACACCGCCAACCCGGCCTGCACCACCATGAAGCTGGTCGCCCCATGCTCGCGGGCCACCTCGGCGATCCGGCGCTGCAACTCCACCGGCCAGTCCACCTCGACGGCCGCCCCCCGATAGTCGGCCACCTCCGGATACGGCCGATCCGTCGGCAACTCCAGCCGCTCGGGCAACCCCGCCAACGCCTGCTCCCAATACCCAACCTGCCCAGCGATCGCACTCTGCTCGTCGCTCAACTCACCCAACTGAGTGCGCTGCCACAACGTGTAATCGACGTACTGCACCGGCAACGGCGCCCACCCCGGCGGGTTGCCGGCACGCCGCGCCGCATACGCCACCCCCAGGTCACGCACCAACGGGTCGATCGACATCCCATCGGCGGCGATGTGATGCACCACGATCGCCAACACGTACTCATCGCCACTGACCGCGAAAAGGGTTGCCCGCAAGGGCAACTCGTTGACCAGATCGAACGCATGGCCCACCGACTCCTCGACCGCCGCGCTCAACCGATCCACCGACCACCCCTGCGCATCGACCACGGACCAGCCGATGTCGACAGACCCCGAAATCTGCTGCGAGGGCACCCCATCCACAACCGGGAACGTCGTACGCAACGACTCGTGCCGCCCCACCACGTCCACCAACGCCGCACCCAACGCCTCGACGTCCAACCGACCAGACAACCGCAACGCCGCCGCCATGTTGTACACCGCCGACGGACCATGCAACTGATCCAGGAACCACAACCGATTCTGCGCAAACGACAACGGCACCAACGCAGGCCGCTCCACCGCCACCAACGGCTCACGCCGCCCCTCATCGGACACCGCCCGAAGCGCCAGCCGAGCCACCGACGGCGCATCGAACAAGTCGCGCACCGACAAGGCACACTCCATGGCCCTATTGACTGCAGCGACGACACGCATCGCCGACAGAGAATCCCCGCCGAGTTCGAAGAAGGAGTCATCGACCCCGACCCGGTCCACACCCAACACTTGGGCGAACACCCCGGCCAAGATCTCCTCGACCGCACTCGACGGCGCCCGATAGCGCCCACCATCCTGGTACTCCGGCGCCGGGAGCGCCTTGAGATCAAGCTTGCCGTTCACCGTCAACGGCAACGCGTCCATGGCCACCACCGCCACCGGCACCATGTAGCCCGGCAACCGCTGCGCCAACAACGCCCGCACCACACCCGGATCCACACTGCCAGTCAGATATCCCACCAACCGCTTATCACCAGGCTGATCCTCACGCACGATCACCGCAGCCTGATCCACCCCAGCCACCCCGGCCAACGCAGCCTGCACCTCACCCAACTCGATGCGATACCCACGAATCTTGACCTGCTCATCAGCACGACCCAGATACACCAACTGCCCATCGGCACCCCAACGCACCAAATCCCCAGTCCGATACATCCGCTGGCCAAACCCACCAAACGGACACGCCACGAACCGCGACGCCGTCAACCCCGAACGACCCACATACCCATAACTGACACCAGCACCAGCGACATACAACTCACCAGTCACCCCCACCGACACCGGACGCAACCACCGATCCAGCACGAACAACGCCGCACCCGGCACCGGCGATCCAATCGGCACCGCCGACCCCGGAGTCAGCGGAGCACTGATCGCCACGCACATCGTGGTCTCGGTCGGACCGTAGGCGTTGATCATCACCCGACCCGGCGCCCACTGCGCCACCACCTCCGGCGGGCACGCCTCACCCACGACCACCAAGGCCGCCGACTCCAACCCCTGCGCAGGCAACATCGCCACCGCCGACGGCGTCTGGGTCAACACACTGACCCCCTCGCCGACCAGCAGATCGTGAAAGTCCTCGGCCGAGCGCGCCACCTGCTCGGACACCACCACCAACCGACCACCACGCAACAACGCCCCGAAGATCTCCCACACCGAGACGTCGAAGGCCAACGAGTGACACAACGGCCACACCCCCGGCATCGGCAGACCCGCATCCAGGTTCTCCAACAACTGGGTCACGTTGCGATGAGTCACCGCAACGCCCTTGGGCCGACCAGTCGTACCCGAGGTGTAAATCAGATAGGCCACGTCATCGGGGTCGGGCAACGGCAACCCCGCAACCGCCTCACCGCCAACCCGCCCATCCTCGACGTCCAGAACGGCCACCCCACGCCCGGCCAACCGCCCCGCCAACCCCGCACTGCTCACCGCGACCACCGGCGCGGCGTCGTCGAACAAGAACTCGATGCGCGCATCGGGCACCGAAGCATCGATCGGCAAATACCCCGCCCCCGACTTCAGCACCGCCATGATCGCCACGACCGCCTCAACCGAGCGCTCCAACAACAACGCCACCGTCGCACCAGCACCCGCACCAGCACCAACCAGCAAGTGCGCCAACCTATTCGACGCCTCGTCCAGCTCCCGATACGTCACCGAAACGCCCTCGCAGCTGACAGCCACCGCATCCGGCGTCCGCTGCACCCACCCAGCGAACAACCCCGGCACCGACACCCCGGCCATCACCGGCCGCGACAACACCGCCCTATTACTCCACGAATCCAAACCCGCATGCTCACGCTCACCCAACAAATCAAACGACGCCAACCGCCGCGACGGATCCACCGGCATCGCCGTGAGCACGCGTTCGAAGCGTTCGATCAGCCCGTCGATGGTGCCCTGATCGAAGACCGCGGTGTCGAACTCGACCCGCAGACCGATCGCTGACCCCGGCATGGCTTGTACGGATATCGGGTAGTGGTTGTACTCGCGACTGGAGAAGTCGGTGACGGACAACCCTCCGGAGCTCCCCAGCGCATCAACGTCGATCGGATAGTTCTCGAACACGAAGAGCGTGTCGAAGAGTTGGTCGAGATCGGTAAGTCGGTGAATCTCGTTGAGTGCCAGGTGTTGATGCTCGAGGGTGTGGTTGTAACCGTCCTGCAGTTGTTCGAGCAGGCTGGCGACCGTGGTCTCGGCGGTGACGGTGGCACGCACGGGAACGGTGTTGATGAACAGACCCACCATCGACTCCGCGCCGGCAATCTCCATGGGCCGCCCCGACACGACGACACCGAAGGCGACGTCGTGATGCCCGGTCAGCCACATCAGGATCTGAGCCCACGCACCCTGCAACACCGTATTCACCGTCGTGTGGCACACCCGTGCCAATTCGGCGGTGGCCTGCGTGAGCGCTTCGGAAACCTGATGTGACGCGCGGGCGCGTTGACCGAAACCGGTTTGTCCCCGCGAACTCACCAGGGTGGGGGTGTCGAAGTCGGTCATCACGTGTGACCAGGCGGTGCGGGCTGCGTCAAGGTCTCGCTCCGCCAGCCAGGCGACGAACCTGCGGTAGGGCACCGCTGCGGGCAACCGCTGCCCCTGATAGCCGGCGAAGATCTCGCTCAACAGGATCGGTAGTGACCAGCCGTCGAGGACGATGTGATGACTGGTCAGCACCAACCGATGCCGATCATGGCCAGTACGAATCAGCGTGACCCGAAAGGCGCTCTGGGCCAACAGATCACACACCGCGATCCGCTCCTGGGTGCACACGTCCTCCACCCGCCCGTCGTCGTCGAGCTCGACGTAACGCCACGGCGCCACCGGATCGGCCGGGATCACCTGCACCGGCGCGTCGAACCGATCGCTGAACTTTGCCAGCAGATTCGGATGCTGGACGACAACCGCCTGTACGGCCGCACGCAGCCGCTCGACATCCAGGCGACCCTGCATCGCGATGTCCAACTGCAACGCGTAGACGTCGGCCAGAGCACCAGACGAGATGGTGGTCTGAAACAGCAGTCCCTGCTGCAACGGAGTCAGCGGCAGCACGTCGGCAACCCGATCTTGTCTGCACAGCTCGTCGATCTCGCGCTGCGTCAATCGCGCGGGCACGATGTCCGACGGTGTCAACCCGCCACCACCGGACCGTACGTGCGCACACATGCCCGCCAACGCCTCGGTCCACAGCTGACTCAGCCGAGCGACCTTGACGTCGTCCAACGCCGAGGGCGCCCACGTCCAATTCGCTTGCAGGACTGGACCACCGGCACCGTCAATGGTCCCTGCATTGAGTTCGAGCGCGTGCGCCAACGGCATCGGCACCGACGCCGCAGCAGCAGCAGCGGCCAAGCCGTCATCACCAATGAGCCACAACTCAGTGGACCCCTCCACGCCCACACCCAGGCGGCCCAGGTAGTTGAATCCCACCGAAGGATCCGAAACATCCAACTCCACATCGGCATTGAGGTAACGCAACAGTCCGTAGGTCAACGCGTCGGGCACGTCCCGAAGCTGCTCCTTGACCTCCTTGACCACCGCCCCCAACCCAGCACCGCCAGCGCTCACCTGCGCCCACGACAGCCCACCGACACTCACAGCCACCGGATACTTCGTGGTGAACCACCCGACAGTGCGCGACAAGTCGACGTTCTCGCCCACCTCCTCGTGACGTCCGTGACCCTCCACGTCGATCCCGATCGGCGTCCCACGCATCCCCAAGAACTCCGCCAACGCCAGCCCCAACGCGATCACCAACACGTCGTTGACCCCGACATGGAACGCAGCAGGCACCTCACCCAACAACGCACGACTGAGCCCGGCATCCAACGACACCGACAGGTACCCGGCATTGAGGTACGTGTCCACCGCGGGTCGAATCGCAGGCAGCACCGGTGGAACCACCGTTACCCGTTGCCAAGCCTCCAGCTGAGCCAACACCTCTTCGGAACGGGCGTGCTCGGCCAACATCGATGACCACCGCGCGAACGAAGTCCCACCCTCGGGCAACGAAACCGCTACCCCACCACGACGTTGACCCCAGCCAATGTTGAGATCCTCCAACAGGATCCGCCACGACACCCCATCAACGGCCAAGTGATGAACGATCAACGCCAACTGATTGGTCGAGGCCACCCACACCGCACTCAGCATCGCCCCGGCAGCCGGATTCAACAACGAACGCGCCTTGATCAACGCCTCGTCGGACAACACGTCGACCGCCTGCAAGCAATCAGCCGCATCCACCGAACCAGCCCCAGGCACCGTCAACGACCACCCACCAACACCGTCGTCGACCGCCTGCAACCGCAACATCGCATGCCGATCCAACAAGGCCTGCAACAACGCCACCACGTCGGACTGATCGACCCCAGCCGGCGCCTGCACCACCAACGCCTGATTGAACTGATCCACCGGGCCGTCCACCTCGGCCAACCACCGCATGATCGGCGTGGCCACCACCGGACCCACGCCCTCGTCAGCGGCAACCGACTCGCCACCGAATGCACCCGCCACCCGAGCCAACCCACCCACGGTCTGCTCGACGAACACGTCCCGCGGCCTAAACTGCAGACCAGCCGCTCGAGCGCGGGCAACCACCTGCATCGACAGGATGGAGTCCCCGCCGAGTTCGAAGAAGGAGTCATCGACCCCGACCCGGTCCACACCCAACACTTGGGCGAACACCCCGGCCAAGATCTCCTCGACCGCACTCGACGGCGCCCGATAGCGCCCACCATCCTGGTACTCCGGCGCCGGGAGCGCCTTGAGATCAAGCTTGCCGTTCACCGTCAACGGCAACGCGTCCATGGCCACCACCGCCACCGGCACCATGTAGCCCGGCAACCGCTGCGCCAACAACGCCCGCACCACACCCGGATCCACACTGCCAGTCAGATATCCCACCAACCGCTTATCACCAGGCTGATCCTCACGCACGATCACCGCAGCCTGATCCACCCCAGCCACCCCGGCCAACGCAGCCTGCACCTCACCCAACTCGATGCGATACCCACGAATCTTGACCTGCTCATCAGCACGACCCAGATACACCAACTGCCCATCGGCACCCCAACGCACCAAATCCCCAGTCCGATACATCCGCTGGCCAAACCCACCAAACGGACACGCCACGAACCGCGACGCCGTCAACCCCGAACGACCCACATACCCATAACTGACACCAGCACCAGCGACATACAACTCACCAGTCACCCCCACCGACACGGGCTGCAACCACTGATCGAGCACGACGAAACTCAGATCGGCCAACGGCACACCAATCGGGCTGACACCACTGTCGGCGTCGCCCGCGCCGATCTCGCGGAACGACGCATGCACCGTGGTCTCGGTAATGCCATACATGTTGATCATCCGCGGCAAACCAGGATGCCGATCCAGCCAACCCCCCAGCCGCTGGGGCTCGAGTGCTTCCCCACCGAACACCACCGCCTGCAACTGCAACCGGGCACCCAACTCCGGAGCCAACGCCTCAGCGGACTGCAACGCATAGAACGCCGAAGGCGTCCGACTCAACACACTGACCCGCTCAGAGACCAACAACGCCAACAGATCGTCGGCCGAGCGCGCCACCTCCTCGGACACCACCACCAACCGCCCACCGCGCAGCAGCGCCCCAAACATCTCCCACACCGAGAAGTCGAACGCCAACGAATGCGCCAACGTCCACACCTGCCCGGACAACTCCATCTCACCGTCCACGGTGTCCAACAACTGCGTCACGTTGCGATGCGGCACCGCAACACCCTTGGGCCGACCAGTCGTACCCGAGGTGTAAATGACATAGGCCACGTCATCCGGACTCGGCCACGGCAACGGCGTGGCCACCCCGGCGGCAATCCCGGCACCGTCGACGTCGACGACCGCCACCTCATAACCGTCCAACCGACCAGCCAACCCGGCTTTGGTCACCACCGCCACCGGCCCGGCATCGCCAATCACGAATCCAATCCGGGCATCCGGATGAGCCGGATCCAACGGCAGATACCCCGCGCCGGTCTTGAGCACCGCCATGATCGCCACGACCGCATCAACCGACCGCGAGAACAACACCCCCACCAACCGACCCGGACCCGCACCCAACCCAACCAAATGATGCGCCAACCGATTCGACGCCTCGTTGAGCTCCCGATACGTCACCGAAACACCCTCGGCACTCACAGCCACCGCATCCGGAATACGGGCCACCTGTGCGGCGAACGCCCACGCAATCGAAGACCCCGACACCGGACGAGCCAACACCGACCGATTACCCCACCGCGCCAACCGCACCCGCTCGACCTCATCGAGCACGTCCACCGACGACAACCGCCGCAACGGATCAGCCGTCATCAGCGCCAAAGCCCGCGCCAACCGCTCCACGAGGTCCGAGGTGTCGCCACCGGAAAGGGGCGTAGCGCCCGCCGTACTCAGAAAGAGGTCATCCCCGTTGGTCGCGAAGACGAACCCAAAGCTGCCGACTGGCCCCACATTGGTATAGGACGCAGTTGCCGTCGCGCCACCGAACGACAAAGTGAATGAGGAGGGAAGGAAGTTGATTCCCACCCTCTTGACGGACTGACCGGGATTGCTGAGGTTGGCCTCGCGTTCGAGCATCCGCACGGGGAACCGTTGGTGCCGGATAGCCTCCTTGATCCGTAGGTCGACGTACTTGCAGAAATCGGCGACCGTTGACGTTGGTGAAACGGAGAGGACCAGCGGTACCAGCCCAGCCACCATTCCTGGGAGTGTCTTCAGATCCGGATGCACCCGCCTGCTGACCGGGAAGTCGAGCACTACCTGGGACCCGTCCTCGTGCCATCCTCGAACCAAGAGTGCGCACGCCGCGGTAATGAGCGACGACTGAGGCAAGTTCCAGCTTCTGGACAATTCCTGCACTCGGCGGATGAGCGCCGGGTCCATTTGCACCGGTGCCGAGTGATGGTACTGGTCGCGGTCGCCGTTGTGTGACGGTACGTCAGCTGCAGCGGCGTCCACCGGCAGGTTCTTTCGCCAATAGGCTTCGTCTGCTAAGCGTTCGTCGGACACCTCGTATTCCTGCTCGCATTCGACCAGGGTGTCCAGCGATCCGAATAGGGCCGTGGGAATCGGCGAGCCGAAGAGAATCGCGGAATATACCGATGCAATTCGTTGGCCTGCAAGTCCCAGGCCAAACCCATCGATCACCATGTGGTGGCAGCACGCGAAGAGGTGGAATTCGTCAACGCGTGTCTGGAACAGCGCAAACTTGAATAGCGCCCGGTCAAGCGGCATTGTAGTGCGCCGAATCGATTCGGCAAGCTCTCGAGCTTCTCGCAGGGGGTCGCTCGAATGCGTGAGGTCGATGAACTCCAAGTCCACGCTGGGTGCGTCCAGCACCCGCTGAACAATCTCGCCCGATTCTTCGTAGAAGACCGCCCTAGCTGGCTCGATTTCCCCGACGACGCGGTTGATCGCCCACTCGAGCGCGTCGCGATCGATCGCGCCGTCGATCTTTACGAAGAGACCGAGCTGCCAGTCCGCACCCGCATCGCCGGCCTCTTGCGCGAGCCATATGTCCAGCTGGCCTCGCGTGAGCGGTCGTGCGCGATGAGATGACTCCATTCCGATTTCCCCCAGACTTCCCGACCCATCTGGTATTTCGCTTCGCGTTTCAGGTTTGGGGGTCTCAGCCCGCACGCAGCCGCTCGCGCAAACTCTTGGGCCGTATGTCTGGCCAGTTCTGCTCGATGTACTCCAGACACTCCGCGCGGCCCGCTTCGCCGTAAACCACGCGCCATCCGGCAGGCACCTCGTTGGAGGCGGGCCACAAACTGTGTTGTTCCTCGTCGTTCATCAACACCAAGAAGCTTGCACTCTCATCGTCGAACGGATTGATGCTCATTTAACACTCCGATCGGATCACCGTTGTCTTAGCTAGAGAAAACCCTACCCTTTGCCAGTTGTCGTTTGGTTGCGGTTTCGGCAAACCATTGGTCATCTGCAGTGAATTGCCTAGTTACCGCCAGCAACCCGACAACTGATAAGTTTCTTAACAATTCAGTTCATTGCCGTTAATTTCAGGATCGCATGGAGCGGCACGCATTAAGAACTCACAATTCAAGATCAGAAAGACCTACTCCAAGGTCAGGCGGACGGTATATTGCACGCAACGACATTAGGGCAGCGGTGCATGCCCTTGGCTCACGCTGTTGAAACCGACTTTCGATCATCATTCGACTGCAACGACGTTGCAGCACGCAGGCCTACTGCGCTGAGCTCAGTAATTATTACAGGTGCTGAAGATCTGCTGAATGAGGCCAAGGTTCTGTCGATTCGCCGGGGCATTGGCGATTTGCTCGGCCATCTGCTGGCGCTGCGCGGGCGGCGAGTCGAGGAACTGACGCAATCCGGCCGCCTGCTGCGGCGAAGCTAGGAAGGCTGCAGCGAGTGGACTTTGCGCGTTCGCAGCCGACACCACCTGGTCATAACCACAGGTCGTGTTCACGATCGGCGACAGATCTGGGTCGGCTGACGCGACGCCAGCCAAGGGCAGCGACATCAGGACACCAGCCGCTACGGCCGCCGTGGTCGAGAACTTGGTCTTCATCGTGTCGACGTCCCCATCTGGTCGTGATCTCAAACTCGCGCCCCAAAACCCTAGACCGTCCAGTCCGCCAGCTGGTGGAATTTTCTTCCTACGCCTCGAACTCTGTCGAAATCCTTAATGTCTCTTGACATTTCAAGATCACCGGGCCGTCGGAGATCGGCACGCCGAAATTCGATCGTATCAAAGACTCAGTGGCACAAAGTTTTAGACCGTTGGCCTGGGAATCTCTTCGGTGGGCGCGTCGTCGTCGTCGCGAGAACGCTGGTCGGTGCCCAACAGCGCACGTACCCATGGCCGCGGGCCGTAGGCACGTAGGAGAGAGCTAGCGGGGCGCGGGCGCACCAGTTGTGGCCACCAGAACCATCGCCCAAGCAGTGCGGCGATCGCCGGCGTCATGAACGAACGGACGATCATCGTGTCGAACAGCAAGCCCAAGCCGATGGTTGTACCGATCTGGCCGATGATGCGTAGATCGCTGACTGCCATCGACGCCATGGTGGCGGCGAACACCAACCCTGCAGTGGTGACGACCCTGCCGGTCCCACCCATCGCACGGATGATGCCCGTATTGATGCCCGCACGAATTTCTTCCTTCATGCGGGAGACGAGAAGCAGGTTGTAGTCGGAGCCGACGGCCAACAAGATGATGACGGACATCGCCAGCACCAACCAATGCAGCTCAATGCCGAGGATGTACTGCCAGAGCAACACGGCCAGTCCGAACGATGCCCCCAGCGAGAGCACCACGGTGCCGACGATGACCAGCGCCGCGACGAAACTCCGCGTGACGATCAGCATGATGATGAAGATCAGACAGATCGCCGCCACCCCAGCGATGAGCAGGTCGATCGCCGAACCGTCGCGCCAATCCTTCGCGACCGATGCCGTTCCGGCAATGGAGATTTCGGCATTCGCCAACGGAGTCCCCTTGATCGCCTCTTCGGCGGCAAGCCTCACCTTCTCGATTCGGCCGATCCCCTCGGTCGTCGCGGGGTCGCTGCTATGGGCGATGATGAACCGAGCCGACCTGCCGTCCGGCGAGATGAACGACGCCAGTGCGCGCTTGAAGTCCGGGTTGTCGAAGACCTCGGGCGGCAGGAAGAAGCTGTCGTCGTTGCGGGAATCGTCGAAGGCCTGCCCCATCGCGCTGACGTTCGTCGTCTGCTCGTTCATCTGCGCAGTCATCCCCGACATCGTGGAGTACATCGTCAGCGTCATGGTGCGCATCGTCTGCATGGCGGCGATCATCGTCGGGAACTGCTCTAGCAGCTTCGGCAAGATCGCGTTCAATTCGTCCATGTTGTCGACCAGGGTCGCTAGCTTGTCGTTGATCTCAGACGCACCGTCCATGGTCTGGAACGCCGCTCTCAGCGCCCAACAGACGGGAATGTCGTAGCAGTGCGGCTCCCAGTAGAAGTAGTTGCGTATGGGTCTGATGAAGTCGTCGAAGTCCGCAAGCCCCACTCTCAGCTCGTCGGAGATCTCCACTATCGCGCGCGTGTTCTGCGCCATGTCGTCCTGCAGCGCGCTGAGCCGTTTGAGCACCTCGTACTGCTTTTGCATGTTGCCGATCAGCTTGCCGATGGCCTCGGCCTGCTTCGGCATGTCGGCATAGCGCTCCTCTTGGAACTTCTGCACCTGGACCTGGGTGGCCTGCTGCAGGCTGAGCAAGAAGGGAATCGACGTGTGGGAGATGGGCTTTCCGTCCGGCCGGGTGATCGCGAGAACTCGCGATATGCCGCGCACCTTGAAGACTGCCTTGGCCAACTTGTTCAACGTGATGAGGTCCGTTGGATTTCGCAGGTCGTGGTCCGCCGTGACCATGAGCACGTCGGGCGTGAGTCGCGCCTGCGAGAAGTGTCGTTCGGCGGCTGCGAATCCCTGGTTGGCGGGGATGTCGTCGGATATGTACTTCCGGTCGCTGTAGCTCGTTTGATATCCCGGCAACGCCAGGAGGCCGACCAACGCAACCGCGAGCGCCGCGATCAGGATGGGCCCTGGCCATCGGGCGACGGCGGTGCCGATTCCGCGCCAGCGACGAGATCCCGTGCGGCGCTTGGGGTCAAGCAGTCCGAAGCGGGCGGCGAGGACGATTCCTGCGGGAACCAACGTCACGGCGACCGCTACGGCTGCGAGCATGCCGATGGCACATGGAATGCCCATGGTGCGGAAGTAGGGCAGCCGCGTGAAGCCAAGGCAGAAGATCGCTCCGGCGATCGTGAGGCCAGAGGCAAGGACCACCGGCGTGGTGGTGCGATACGTGGTGTAGTAGGCGGTTTCTCGGTCTTCGCCTGCCTGGCGCGCCTCTTGATATCGACCGAAGAAGAAGATGCCGTAGTCGGTACCCGCGGCGATGGCCAAGAACACCAACATGTTCACGGCGAACGTCGACAGGACGAGCAGATCGTTGGCACCGAGGAAGGCGACGATCCCACGGGCTGCCGCCAACTCGATTCCCACCATGACGAGGAGCAGGACGACGGTGGCAATCGAACGGTAGACGAAGAGCAACACCGCGAAGATGATCACGACCGTCACTATCGTGATCTTCAGGATGGAGTCGTTGCCGCTGTGCTGCATGTCCGATGCCAGCGGTGCCGCTCCGGTGACATAGACCTTCACGCCTGCGGGAGCCGCATGCCGGTGCACGATGTCGCGGACGGCGGCCACCGACTCATCCCCCAGCGGCGTGCCCTGGTTGCCTGCCAGATTCAGCTGCACGTAGGTGGCCTTGCCATCCGCACTCTGCACACTCGATGAGGTAAGTCGGTCTCCCCAGAGATCCTGCACGTGCTGCACGTGGGTCTTGTCGGCGTCGAGAGCCTTCACCAGTTCGGCGTAGTACTGACGGCTATCCTCGCCGAGCGGCTGTTGCCCCTCCAGCACGATCATCGCCGAACTGTCCGAGTCGGATTCTTCGAAGGCCTTGCCCATTCGCGTCATGCTCCGTGCGGCGGGTGCGTCCTTCGGCATCACGGATACGGAGTTCTTCTCGGCGACGTGTTCCAGTGCCGGAATGACGGACTTCCAGTCGCCGCCTACCGACGCGAAGGTCGTGAACACGATCACGGCAAGCCAGATCACGATGACGAGTGGCGAGTACCTACGTATCGTCCGCGCGACGAACGGCGGGCGGGGGTCATCCGGAGCCATGCGTGGCTAGTCCCGCAATAGCAGAGAGCGCACCAGCGGGCGGGGTCCCACTGGTCGGAGCATCGAGCTGGCAGGCCGCGGGCGCACCTGCTGGGGCCACCAGAACCAACGGCCGAGCAGAGCAGCGATCGACGGCGTCATGAACGCACGCACCACCAACGTGTCGAACAGCAGCCCGAGGCCGATCGTCGTACCGATCTGACCAATCGTGAGCAGATCGCTGACGATCATGGAACTCATCGTGGCGGCGAACACCAGACCAGCAGATGTCACGACCCTGCCCGTGCCGCCCATCGCGCGGATGATGCCCGTGTTGATACCTGCGCTTACCTCTTCCCTCATGCGGGATACGAGCAACAAGTTGTAGTCGGAGCCGACCGCCAACAGGATGATCACGGACATCGCCAGGACCACCCAGTTGATCTGCGTGCCGAGCAGGTGCTGCCACATCAGCACCGACAGGCCGAAGGACGCACCCAATGAGAGGGCAACCGTTCCCACGATGACGAGGGGAGCGATGAAACTCCGCGTCATGATGATCATGATGAGGAAGATCAGGCACAGTGCGGAGATGCCTGCGATCAAGAGGTCGATCTTCGATCCGTCGATCTGGTCCTTCACTCCTGCCGCGGTACCGGTGAGATAGATCGTCGAATCTTCCAGCGGCGTGCCCTTCAGCGCCTCCTCGGCAGCAATGCGAACCGGATCGACGAGTGCGACGCCCTCAGGGGTTGCTGGATCACCCTTCTGAGAGATGAGCAGACGAGCAGCCTTTCCGTCGGGCGACATGAAGATTCCCATGACGCGCTTGAAGTCCTCGTTCTCGAAGACGTCCGGCGGAAGGTAGAACGAGTCGTCGTTGTTGGCGGCATCGAACGCCTTGCCCATTGCCATCGAATCGTCGTTGGAGTCGTCCATCTGCGCGAAGATGCCCGACATCGTGCTGTGCATCGTCAGCAGCATCGTGCGCGTGCTCTTCAGCGTCTCGATCATCTCCGGGAATTGGGCAACCATCTGCGGCATCAGCACATCGAGCTGGTCGATGTCGGCGGTCAGCGCCTCCATTTTCTCCGTCAATCGGTCGACACCGTCAATGGCGTCGAAGACTCCCCTGAATGCATTGCAAATGGGGATGTCGTAACAGTGCGGCTCCCAGTAGAAATAGTTCCGAATGGGCCTGAAGAAGTCGTCGAAATCCGCGATGTTGTCTCGTAGTTCATTCGTGACCTCATTGATCTCCTTGGTGTTCTCCACCAAGGAGTGGGTCGTTTGAATCATTTGCGTCATCAAGTCGTACATGCGTTGCATGACCGCGATGGTGTTCGTCATCTCGTCGGCCTGCTTGAGCATGTCTTCCATGCGATCGCGCTGGAACGGCAGGGATAATTTCGAACTGGCATTACTCATGCTCAGCATGAATGGTATGGAGGCGTGCGCGATCTGTGTACCCTGCGGGCGCGTCACGGACTGCACGTTGGCGACGCCCGGCACGGCGAATACCGCCTTGGCCAATCTGTTGAGCACGAGCAGGTCCGCTGAATTTCGCATGTCGTGATCGGATTCGATGACCACGAGATCAGGACTGGTCATTCGCGACTCGGGAAAGTGTCGCGCGGCCGCAGCGAAGCCCTGATTGGCGGGGATGTCCTGCGGCAAGAATTTCTGGTCGTTGTAGCTTGGCTTGTAACCCGGCAGCGTCAACAGACCAATCAGCGAGATCGCTATCGTCGCCACGAGGATGGGCCCCGGCCAGCGGACGATCGCGGTACCGATCCGGCGCCATCGACGAGTCGCGAAGCCCCGCTTGGGATCGAAGACGTGGAAGCGTCCGCGACTACCAAGCGCGATGCAGGCAGGCACGAGCGTCAGTGCGACCGCTACTGCGACCAGGATTCCGATCGCGCCGGGGATGCCCATCGGCTGGAAGAACGGCAGGCGGGTGAAGCTGAGGCACGCGATCGCCCCCGCGATCGTCAACCCTGACGCGAGGACGACCTTCGCTACGCTGCGATAGGTGGTGAAGAAGGCGTCTTCCTTCTCCTCGCCGACGTGCCTCGCTTCCTGGAACCTGCCGACGAAGAAGATCGCGTAGTCGGTCCCCGCAGCGATGCCGACGGAGACGAGCAGATTCACGACGTAGGTCGTCAGCCCGACGTAGCCAAGCGATCCTAGGAGTGCGACGACACCGCGGGCCACCTGCAGCTCGATCGCCACCGTGAACAACACGGTGAAAACGACGAGAATCGACCGATAGAACAAGAGCAGCATCAGACAGATCACGCCGAGTGTCACCAGAGTGATCAAGATGACGGTCCGGTTGCCGCTCTCCCCCATGTCGGTGACGATCGCCGCAGGACCCGTGAGGTACGCCTTCACTCCCTCGGGTGCCGGTGTGCCGTCGAGGACCTTCCGAACGGCGTTGACCGATTCGGTCGCCTCGGCCTGTCCCACCGTTCCCGCTAGATCCATCTGGACGTAGACGGCCCTCTTGTCACCGCTCTCTGCCGCACCGGCGGTGAGCGGATCGCCCCAGAAGTCTTGGACGTGCTGGACGTGCTTCGGGTCGTCCTTCAACTGACGAATGATGTTGGCGTAGTACCTGTGCGCGTCGTCACCGAGAGGTTCCTTGCCCTCCAAGACGATCACCGCCACGCTGCCGCCGGTGGGGGACTCACCGAAGAGCTGCCCCATGCGCTCGGCGGCCTTGACGGACGGTGCTGCCGAGGGACTCAGCGAAACCGAGTGCTCCCGCTCGACCACTTCCAGCGGTGGGACGGTAACGGATAGCAGCACGGTGATCACCAGCCAGCCGATGATGATCAGTGGCGAAAACTTCAAGATGAAGGAGGCGATGCGTGGTCGAGTACGCCGCTCCTCCAGCGTCGGGTTCGTCATGCGGCCTTCAGCAGACATGACGTGAACGCACTGACCCCATCCGAAGTCTTCTCAGCCTTTACCTCACCATCGACGGTGATGCGGCAACCGATGCTGTCGCCGTCGCTCTGCGCCATCAGGCTGCCGACGGCGGTTGCGCTACCGATGTCGAATTGCAGCTTCCACGGCAGGCTCACGCCCCTGATGTACCGCGGTTCGGTCTCTTCGTCGAAGTAGCTGATGTTGGCGACTGAGCCGGGGGAGCCGAATACCTCGTAGACCAACTTCTTGGGATCGAACGGCTTCGAATCGCCGCCTCCCTTCGCGTCCGCGTAGGTGGGACGAATCTCGGCGCCGAAGATGCCGTGCAGGCGCGCGACGGTGAACCCGGCAGCGACAACCACACCGATGACGAGGAGAGGGATCCATAGCCGCTTTACCAGTTTGAACATCGCAACTCACCTCCCCTTTTCCACACCCACACCATCCCTGAGTTCGCCGGCACTAGAACGTGCACGTCCCCGGGGCGCGCGCTCAAGGCAGCCTAGCTCATACCTATAATTACGGGGATGTGGGTTGTACCCAACCGATATGAGATCGCAGTAGTCGCGTAATCGCTGGTCCTGCTGAGCAATTGATCTTGCCGTCGTCGTGGATTAGGACAGAAACTGAACATTCGGCTGGGAGTTTCCCGGGAATGGGCAAACAATTAACCACCTTGTCTTTTTGCCGCAATTCGAACCGAAGAGCACCAAAGATACCGTCGGTGCAAAATCTGCGGACGCGATGAACGTCGCTCATGGCAAAGACACCGAGCTTTGCCATCGTGGCTACCTACGAACTCCCTGCCGCTCGTCGGTCAATGAGCTGAGCGCTTGAAGATGGCTGCCATATTACTAAGTGAGATTCGGTGGCAGGGGGTCAATTGGTACTGGCCAGCGCGAAGGGCAAGACCCCTGGCGCACCGGCCGCCCGGACGACACGGGCTGCCATCGTCAGCGTCCACCCGGTGTCGAACAGGTCGTCGACTAGCAGGACCGGACCCTGAACCGATGCGATCGCTACCGGGTCGGGCGGCTCCCAAGAGCCATTAAGCGCGGCGACGCGGTAGGCGGAGTTCGCAGCAGTCACCGGCCTGCGCTCGGGCACGTATCTCAGGGTGCCGAGGTCGGTGAGTCGACCGAGCCTGGCCAGCTCCCGCGCCAGCGACGAGATCAGCAGTGGGTGCCGATCCGAGTCCATCGCGAACACTGCGGTCGGACGAGAGTCCCAGTCCCACGACGCCAACACCTTGACGGCGGCCTGCACTAGGTCCTCGGTCACCTCGCCATCCGGCTCGTCGAGTACGCGCCGCAGTCGCGCGCCCCAACCTAGGTCGGTCAGCCTGCCGATCGCGCGACCCGGCGCGGGACCGTCGCTGATCTTCCCGCTGAGGTTCACGCGAAGCTTCGCCAGGCCCGACGGCCACAGTCTGCGGGGTGCGAGCTCCACGCCGGGCCGCATCAGCCGCTTCCGTGTCTCCTCGGTGGCCGCCGCATCGACCACTGCGTCGACTCGCACGCCAGTGCAGTTGTCGCAGCGCCCGCACCGCTCGCCGTCGCGGAGTTCGGGATCGTCGAGTTGGCCGCGCAGAAACGCCATCCGGCAGCCGTCGGCGAGCTGGTAGTCGAGCATGGCCTGTTGTTCGCGCTTGCGTGCTTCATCGAGCCTTCGGTAGCGGTCCTCGTCGTACTCCCACGGCACTCCCGTGCCGATCCAGCCGCCCTTCACCCGCCGTACCGCGCCGTCGACGTCCAGCACCTTCAGCACCATCTCCAGCCGGGTGCGACCGAGATCCACCAGCGGCTCCAGCGCGGGTGTCGACTGCGGCCGGTCGGGTTCCAGCGCCCGAATGACGTTCCGCACCATGGTTTCCGACGGAAACGCTACCGACGCGAAGTACCGCCAGACGTCCTGATCCTCGTGACCGGGCAGCAGGATCACCTCGGCACTGTCCGTGGACCGACCCGCACGACCGACCTGCTGGTAGTACGCGATCGGCGAGGCCGGGGCACCGAGGTGCACGACGAAGCCGAGATCTGGCTTGTCGAAGCCCATGCCCAGCGCCGAGGTCGCGACGAGCGCCTTGACGCGGTTGGCCAGCAGGTCCGCCTCTAGCTGTTCGCGTTCCGCAGCCTCGGTGGCTCCGGTGTAGGCAGCCACCCGATGCCCCTGCTCGCGCAGCAGTGTCGCCACGTCACGCGCCTGCGCCACCGTGAGCGTGTAGACGATCCCCGACCCGGGCAGCGAATCGATGTGCGCCGCAAGCCAAGCCGTCCGCTGGGCCGGATTGCCCGCCTTCACCACCGACAGGCGCAGGGACTCGCGGTCCAGCCCGCCACGCAGCACCAGCGTGTCCTTGCCCCCGACGCCCAGCTGCGCCGCGACGTCGTCGACGACGCGGTCGTTGGCCGTCGCCGTGGTGGCCAGCACGGGCACGTCGGCGCCGAGTTCTGCGATCAGGCTGCGAATCCGCCGATAGTCGGGCCGGAAGTCGTGGCCCCAGTCCGACACGCAGTGCGCCTCGTCGACGACGACCAAACCCGCGTCCCGCGCCAACGCGGGAAGCACCTCGTCACGAAAGTCAGGATTGTTCAACCGTTCTGGGCTGACGAGCAGCACGTCGAGCTCGCCACCGCGGACGCGGTCGTGGATGTCGGCCCAGTCGGCGACGTTGCTCGAGTTGATGGTCGCGGCATGCACCCCTGCCCGTTCGGCGGCGGCCACCTGGTTGCGCATCAACGCCAGAAGCGGCGACACGATCACCGTCGCGCCATGACCGGAGGCACGCAAGAGCTTGGCCGCGATGAAGTACACCGCCGACTTGCCCCACCCCGTGCGCTGGACGACGAGAGCGCGCTGCCGGTGCACGACCAACGCCTCGATCGCCTTCCACTGGTCGTCGCGCAACGTCGCCGTCGGCCCTGCCAGTTGTTCGAGGATCACTTGCGCGTCAGCGCGGGTTGCCATGCCTGCAATAGTGCCCGCCAGGTCCGACGCGGACTGAGCGGTACCTGGCAGTGCATCGTTGAGGGCGCTGACCAAAGTGCAGTAGCGCAATACTGAATCGGATCGCTCGAAGCACCGCGAGCATCGATGACGTCAGCGGTCACTGAAAAGGGAGACGTCATGTTCGAGAAGCTCGAGATCGGCAGGGTCGTGGTCGGCTCGGGGGTGGTCGTTGGACTAGGCCTGGCTGGGATGATCGGAGCGGGAACGGCCAGCGCCAAACCGGGCATCTCCTACGACGGGGGACCAGGTGAGCCGATCGGAATCGGCGACGACTCGGCCACTGGTGCGCAGGCCAATGCGTCCAACGACAACAAGGCGCTGGCGATCAGCATCTTCCGGCCTGCCACCGCAACCGCGGTTGGTCAAAACAGAACCGGAAACACGGTGATCGCAATCGACGGCACGGCGGGCTTTCTCGACCAGCATACGAACCCGGTTCCCGACGACCACGACAACGTGGTGGTGGCAATCCACGGCACCGCCGCGGTGCACGGTGAGTGGAACCACGTGTTCGCCGTGGGCAGCACCATTTCGAACAAGCCCATCGCCACGTATCCGGGCGGCGGCCAGGACTACGCGTATTCCGCTGGGCGGCCCCTCTTTCCGAACAACGTGATAGCGGTCTGCGGACGGCGCCTCGCGGGAAACAAGGACATCTTTGACGTGTCGGGAGGCGGCCCCTGCTAGTCCTTCACGTACTACGGCCCGTACGGCGAGTTCCCGGCAGTACGCCAATCGCACGCGCCCACGAACTTCAAGCTCGCCAGATCGGGCAAGACGTAGAAGTCGGTGTAGGGCGCTCCGGCCTGGATCTGCTTGACCACCGGAGACCCACCTGCGGTGGACGTCTGAATCACACTGCAGTCGTTGCCGCCGTAGCCGATCCAATGGCTACCGGGCGTGACGTCATTGGCCGTCAACGTCGCAGCGGGCCCGTAGGTATACCAGGATTCGGCGGGCCGCCGAACCCCGTCGACGTGCGTCCACACCGCTATCGACTCACCGAACGGGCACAGTAGGACATCGCCCTGCGGGTCGAACGCTTGCGAACCGGCGGAGGCAGCACTGCTGTCGCCCGAACCGCGACACGTGTTGCCGACCTTCGGCACTGGGTCTGCGCATGCGATCCCGGCGCTGAGCATCACTGCAGCAGCCGTCGCTGCGAAAATGCTGAGTCCACGCTTCATGGTCGCTGACGATAGGCTTCACCCAGCGGCGGCGGCTTCGATTGAGCAAACCGACGTCCTAGTAGGCGTACGCATTCCTGGGCTTGTCGACGACGCTGGCCTCGGTGACCACCATCGTCGGGACGAATCCGTCGTCTGCATGGGAAGAGCCTGGCTGGACGACGCCGCGGACTTGCATCCATGTGTCGTTGGGCTGGCGGGCGACGGTGTCCGCGCCTGGGCCGTCGAGGTGTACGCGGGCCAGCTGTGCGTCGGCGGCACAGCAAACGATGACCACGCGGCCGAGGTCGACGCCGCCCTGCCGTGCCACGGTGAACCCCGTCAGCGTGATCGTCCGCCCGTCCAGCGAGTGCCCGGAATCCGCCGCCGCGCGCATCACGGCATCGGGAAGCGAGACCTCGGGCGCGACGCCGACCGGCAGCGGCGGAAAGGGCCGCGGCGAGGGCGCGCTGACCGCGGGCGGCGGATTGGCCCCGCGGGCGTCCAGCGGCGGCGGTACGACGAACGCGACCATCGCGATCGGGACGAGTAGCAACCACGTCAGCCAAGTCTGGTGTTGGTGTTCGGATTCGGTTGCAGCGCTGCGCAAGTCGCCGACGACTCCTGCGACACCGAGCACGACGAGCACCGCCGCGGCGACCACCAGCCATGGCAGCAGCCCCGGCTTCACGTAGTTGAGGTACGAGCCCTTGATCACCATCACCGCGGTGCCGAGGCCGAGTAGCACCAAGACGACGTGCTGCGTGGCCCGGCTCATGCGTCACTCCCCAGCATCGCGAGCCCGACGAGCGTCGCGACGACGGTCGCCACCACGAACGTGGCGGGCCCGAAGCGCACCGCGAACCGGCGTCCGAACATGCCTGCTTGCATCGCAAGGAGCTTCACGTCGATCGCAGGTCCCACGACCAGGAAGACCAACCGCGGCACCAGGGGCACCATCGTCAGGCTGGCCGCGACGAACGCGTCGGCCTCCGAGCACAGCGCAAGCACGACGGCCAGTGCAGCCATCGCCAGCACCCCGACGAGCAGACTGCCTGCGAGATGCTCGAACACCCAGTGCGGCACCAACACTCGCAGCGCCGCGGCGGCAGCGGCGCCAAGCACCAGATACGACGCGGCCTGCTGGAAGTCGTGCCGAGCGGCCTCGCCGAACACCGTCCACCTGGAGACCGGTCCGTCTCGGCACTCGGGTGTCGCGGCCGGGTACCGAGTCACCCACTCGGCTCGACCGAATCGGGACCACAGGATTCCCATCGCGACGGCCGTGGCCAGCGACGCCACGCATCGCGCGGCAACGATCATGGGTTGGCCAGGAAAGGCGACGGCCGTCGCGACGAGCACGACGGGGTTGATCGCAGGCGCCGAGAGCATGAACGTCAACGCCGCAGCGCCGCTACTTCCCGGTCCAAACAGCCTGCGAGCCAAGGGAACAGAGCCACACTCGCAGCCGGGTAATGCCGCGCCCGCGACTCCGGCTGCGACCACCGCGAGGGAGGGGTTGGCGGGCAACCACCTGCTCAGCCGTTCCGCGCTGACGTACGCCGCGATGAGTCCGCTCAGTAGGACACCAAGCACCAGAAAGGGCAGCGCCTGCACGAATACGCCACAGAACACCGTCGCCGCCACGCTCAGATTGGGACGATCGGAGACGAAGGCACTCATCGCGCCGGCGAACAACGCCAGCGCGATGAGGCTTACGAGGAGCACTTCGAGGGAACCCGGACGCATTCGTCGACCGGTCGGAGCAGATGTCACCGCTCCATCGTGCCCCCGGTTACTGTCAGAACGTCTCCAGCGCGTCGGTCAACTGACCGGACGTCGACTGGATGCCGCACTGCGCGGAGAGATCCTTGACGGGCTGCTGAATCCCCTTCAACTCACTCGCCACCTTCGGGTTGTCGGCGAAGTACTTGGCGTATGACGCCTCCGCCTGCGTCGGCGACTGCTTGGCGATGTCCGTCAGAGCCTGGTTGGCCTGCGGGTGGGTCTGCAGGTAGGTGCTCATCGACAAAGCCACCGAGCTCTGGGCGGTCTGAATGCCACTCAGATTGCATTCATCGGGGAGCGCCTTTGCGCCCGGCGCTGCGATGAGAGCCGTTGCGGCTGCACCGAGCAGGCCGCCGGCAAAGATGCCGTACAACCCGCGTCGGACCGTCGTGTCGGAAATGGCCATCGAGGTCATTCGTTCTTCTCCTTCGGTCAGCGATGCGGTGATCGCAACCAGGGCGTAGCCCCTACCCCGCGACGGCTAAACACCGGCGGATTCGCGAAAGCTGCGTGGATTCGCCGAACACGCAGGCCACCGCACGAGAATTCGACCGCGAATTCAAGTCGAATTAGTGACGGCTGTTACTCGTGTGGCGAACTATCGCGGATTGGCGTGGCATTCGTGCATCCGGCGACACGACACGCCGCAGCGGTGTCGCCAGCGGCGCGACCGCGCGGCCAGACCTAGCCGGCGGTTGCTTCTTGCTCTCGCTTGATCTCGAGGGCGATGTCGATCAGCTGGTCCTCTTGGCCACCGATCAGCTTGCGCTGGCCCGCCCGGTGAAGGAGCTTGTGTGCGGGCACGTCGTAGCGTTCGGATTGGCGGATGGCGTGTTTGAGGAAGCTCGAGTACACCCCGGAGTAGCCCATGATCAGCGCGTTGCGGTCGAGCAGGCACTCGGCGGGCATCGCGGGGGCGACGACCTCTTCGGCGGCGTCGGCGATGTCGAAGAAGTCGATGCCGGTCTTGACGCCGATCTTGTCGAACACCCCGATGAGTGCCTCGACGGGGGCATTGCCCGCACCGGCGCCGAAGCGGCGGCACGAACCGTCGATCTGCTTGGCGCCCGCGCGGACCGCTTCGATCGAGTTGGCGACGCCCAGGCCGAGGTTCTCGTGGCCATGGAAGCCAACTTGAGCGTCGTCTCCGAGTTCGGCGACCAGGGCGGCGACGCGGTCCGCGACGCCGTCCAAGACGAGCGCAC
>Ga0207712_10000037_pt1 | contig 195906 bp, 179 predicted proteins | sample KBSS44metaG_FD_184402 | JGI IMG/M metagenome (GOLD analysis project Ga0207712, IMG submission 184402) | Switchgrass rhizosphere microbial communities from Kellogg Biological Station, Michigan, USA - KBS S4-4 metaG (SPAdes) (version 2) | ecosystem: Host-associated > Plants > Roots >... | reverse complement strand
CCCTGGCCAAGGCGACGCTGAGCTTTCCGGGCAGGACCCTGAGCACGACCTTGACGCGGAGCTGTCGGGTGCGGGGGTAGGGAGGGGTGGGTGCTGGGTCAGGCGGCCTGCGACAGCGCGAACTCCTCGCTCGCCGCCTCCTGCCCCTCGTAGGGCAGTACCGCGAAGTACATCAGCGACGGCAATAGCTCATCGATCCCATCCGTCTCGCCGCGGTTGAGGCGGGAGTAGAGGAGGGCCTCGATGCCGCCGACGATGCCGGCGGCCGCGATCGCCGAGGGGCCCTCGCCGGCCGGGGCATCGGCGCGCACCATCTCGTCGAGGCAGGAGGAGAAGTGGTCGAGCAACTCGTCGCGGCGGGTGAGGGCGGCGGGGCAGGCGGCGCGGCCGTCGACGATCAGCGTCATCGCCGCGTCGGGCTGCTCGCTGACGAAGTGGAGCAGCTCCTCGAGGCCGAGGCGGAGCCTTTCCCGCCAGTTTTCGCCGTCGAGGGCGGCGGTCTCGATTCGTTCGCGCAGGCGTGCCGCAACAGTGTCGAAGGCCGCCAGGAAGCAGGCTTCCTTGTTCTCGAAATGCTCGTAGAAGGTCGGACGCGAGACGCCTGAGCGCTCGAGCACGTCCTGGACGCTGACCTCGCGGTAGCCCAGCTCCGCCGTGGCGCGCAGCATCGCCGCCAGCAGGCGCTCACGCTGGACCGCGCTGACGAGGTCGGAGGGGAGGGAGCGAATGCCGGAGGGGAACTGGCCTTCACCGCCCGAAAGCAGCTCGGCGGCGGCGTTGACGTCGGCCGCGGACCAGCTGTCGCCGAGTGCGGCGAGCAACATCTCTTGACTTAGTTCTACCCTGTCCGGCGCCATTGAGAAACCTGATCGTTTCTGTTATAAACCCACCAGGTCGTGCCACGGTACCATCTGAGTCGCTGCCGTGCAAGGCTGAGGCGCCCGTCGCGGGTATCCTTGCCGAATGCCGTCGCGCGCACAGGCCAGGTCCGGGGAGAAGAAAGGCTCGGTACCGGTCCGCCCGACGCTGCCGCGCGAGTTCATCGCCGTCCACAAGCGTCGACGGATCATGGACGCGATCGCCGAGCTGACCGCCGAACAGGGCTACGACGCGACCAAAATCGGCGACATCGTGCGCCGCGCCGGCGTCGCCCGTAAGACTCTCTACGACAACTTCGAGGGCAAGGAGGAAGTTTTCCTCGCCGCTTTCGACACGGCCGTAGACGAGGCGATCGCGCAGATTGAAGCCGATTGCGCCGAGGTCGACGGTGGGTGGGAGGAACGTATCCAGACCGGGCTCGCGTCGTTCCTGCGCTACGTCTCCGAGAACCCTGCCCTGGCCCGCATGTGCATGATCGAGTCGCTCTCCGCCACCCCGGCGGCCACCGAGCGCTATGAGGCGGCGATGCAGCGTTTCGTCGAGATGGTCAAGCGCACCGTGCCGCAGGACGACCAGATGCCGGAGACGACCGAAGAGTCGCTGGTCGGCGGCGTCGCCTGGATCGTCTACCAGCAGATTCGCCGTGACGAGGCCGCGAAGGCCGAGGACCTGCTGCCCGAGCTCTCCGATTTCATGCTCGCTCCTTTTCACGGCGCGGCTGAGGCAGCGAAGAAGCGAACAAACGCTTGAGAGCTGTCTCAACACTCCGCGCGCGCGGAGTGTTGACAGCCTCTGACCACTCGCGCTGGCAGACTCCAGCGCCACAGTGGAACGATTGCCCCGCGGCCGCCATGGCCTACCCCGCGAGTTCGTCGCGCAGAATCAGCGCGAACGGCTGCTTGCCGCGCTCGCCGAGTGCCTCGAGGAAAAAGGCTACGAACGCACGACCGTCGCCTCGATCGGAAAACGCGCCGGCGTCTCGAAGAGCGACTTCTACAAACAGTTCGAAAGCAAGGACGCCTGCTTCGTCGCTGCTTATGACGACGCCGTCGAGCGGATCCGGGCCACGGTGCAGGAGGCCTGCGCCGAGCGCAAGGACTGGGGCGGCGGTGTGCTCGACGCGCTCGACGCGCTGCTGCGGATGTTCGAGGCCGAGCCGGCCCAGGCGCAACTGGTCCTGGTCGAGGGGCTGCGCGCCGGCCGCGGGGTCTACGACCGCTACCAGGTGGCGCTGCAGGGCTTCGTCCCCTTCCTGCGCGACGGTGCGCCGGCCCCGACCGGGGGAGAGCGGCCACCCGAGGCGACTGACGAGGCGGTTGTCGGGGGCATCGCCTCGCTGCTCGCCCGCCGCGTGCTGGCGGGCGAAACCAAGAAAATGCGCGAGTTACTGGCGGACATTGCGGAGTTTGCTCTCACTCCTTACCTCGGGACCGCTGAGGCACGGCGGATAATCGCCGGATGAAGCGCGAGGCAAGGTCTCGATGAGCGAGACGACGGAAGCGGTGGCGAAGGCGGCGGCAGAAGTAGGCGATGCGGCTGTTGACGGTGTCCTGCCCTCGCAGGCCCTGGAAGAGGCGATCGCCGCCGACTGGGTCAGCTCCGGCGATTACCGCATCCGCCCCGAGGCGATCCAGCCGGCGAGCATCGACCTTCGTCTTGGCGACCACGCCTGGGCCCTGCGCTGCTCGTTTCTCCCCGACGTCGATTCCACGGTCGAGGAGAAGATCGAGGGGCTCGCTTTCCAGCGCATCGACCTGCGCGACGGCGCTGTGCTCGAGCGCGACCGGCCCTACCTGGTGCCGCTGATCGAGGAGCTGGCCCTGCCCGAGGATGTGCGGGCCAAGGCCAACCCAAAGAGCTCGACCGGGCGGCTCGACGTCTTCACCCGTGTGCTCACCGATCGCCATCACCGCTTTGACGAGATCCGCGCTGGCTACCGCGGCAAGCTCTACCTCGAGGTAGTGCCGCGCTCCTTCGCGATTCAGGTGCGGACCGGCCTCTCGCTCAACCAGCTGCGCCTGGCACGCGGCGACGTGCGCCTCGCCGACAGCGAGATTCGGGCCCTGCAGGACGAGTTCCCGCTGCTCTACCTCGACTCGCACGCCCTGCGCGAGTCCGAGCTGGCGCTGGCCGAGGGGCTCTTCCTCAGCGTCGACCTCTCCGGCCCCGCCGATCGCATCGTCGGCTACCGGGCTAAGAAGAACAGCCTGCCGATCGACCTCTCGCGGATCCGCGCCTACCGCTGGACCGACTACTGGGACCCGGTCTTCCCCGAGGCGGGCTCGAAGATCGTGCTCGAGCCGGAGATCTTCTACCTCCTGCTCTCCGCCGAGGGGGTCTGCATCCCGCCGCAGATCGCGGCCGAGATGATGGCCTACGACCCGACCGCGGGCGAGCTGCGCACCCACTACGCCGGCTTCTTCGACCCCGGCTTCGGCTACGACCCCGCCGGCGACCGCCACGGCAGCCGCGCCGCGCTCGAGGTCCGCGCCCGCGACGTCTCCTTCATGGTCGAGCACCGCCAGCCGGTCTGCAAGCTGGCACTGGAGCGGACCAGCGCTCCAGCGGAGCGCTTGTACGGCCAGGACCTGGGGTCTAACTACCAAGGCCAGGTCACGATGCTCTCGAAGCACTTTGAGGAGCAGGGGGCGGGGGGAGGGTCCGAGTCCCTCTGAAAACGCTCGGCAGGAGCCTCGCTGGAGTGTTTTCAGAGGGACTCGGACCCTCCCGTGCGTCCCAAGGTCATCGATTGATGTATTGACCCCCGTATTCGGGGGCAAAGGCGTCAGTCGGCGGCGCCGGCGGGAGAGCTGAGCGCGCGGAGGCGAGCTTGGACGCGCTTGCGCTTGCTCACGAGCTCAGATTCGAGGGCGCTGATCTCGTCGCGGCGGCGGCGGACCAGGTCGAGCTGGCGGCCGATGTGGCCGAGGGACTCGTCGAGGATCTCGCGGCGGCGGACGGGGTCCTCGACGCCGGTCTCCCACTCGCGGCGCAGGGCGGCGCGGGCGTCCTCGGCCTCGACCAGGGTCTTTAGCTCCTCAAGCGAGAGGCCGAGCAGGTCCTTGAGGCGCAGCAGGTCGGCGAGGCGCTCGACGTCCTCCTCGGCGTAAGTGCGGTGGGCGCCGCGCTCGCGGGCGGCGGAGGCGGGGAGGAGGCCGATCTCCTCGTAGTAGCGGATCGTCCGCGGCGTCGTCCCCGCCAGCTTGGCGACGTCGCCGATGCGCAGCTCGGTCTTCACGGCAGCGTCGCTCACGGCACCGCCTCGATCTCCTCGCGGATCGCCTCGCCGAATGACTCAACGGGGGGACAGGGCTCGGCCGGGGCGGGCGCGTGGCGCGGGCGGAGCAGGGAGACGCCGGCGCCCACCACAGAGGTCGCCGCGAGGACCCAGAGCGCCGTGTGCATGTTGTGGATGAAGGGTGCGAGCTGGGCGCTGGAGAGGCCGGAAGCGAGGCCGGAGAAGATCGCGAAGAGGACTTCCTTCGGGATCGCGTTGGTGACGATGGCAAGCACGAAGGCGATCGAGATCACCGCTCCGGTGTTCTGCAACATCGTGCGGGCGCCGGCGGCGATCCCGCGTCGCTCGGTCGGCACCGTGCCCATCATCGCCGCCGTGTTGGGCGAGTTGAACATGCCCGAGCCGATCCCGACCAGGGCCAGCCAGACCATGCCCTGCCAGTAGGGCGAGTCGGCCTGCAGGGTCGTCATCAGGGCCAGGCCGGCGGCGGTGACCAGCATCCCCAGCGCCGCCAGCGTGCGCGAGCCATGGCGGTCGGCCCATATCCCGGCAAGGGGGGAGGAGACCAGCATTCCGATCGCCATCGGCGCCAGCTTGATCCCGGCCGTAATCGGGTCGTCGCCCTGCGCCCCCTGGTAGTAGAAGACGAAGATGAACATCAGGGCGAAGCGCGAGAGCCCGTTGATGAAGGCCGCTGCCGTGGCGGCGGCGAAGAGGCGGTTGCGGAAGATGTCGAGGTCCAGCATCGGCGCCTTGCCGCGGTGCTCGATCAGGACGAAGAGCGGCAGCAGCACGGCGGAGACGGCGAGGCTGGCGATCACCAGCGTGTCGTTCCAGCCAGAGATGCCGCCGCGCGAGATGCCGTAGACGAGCCCGGTCAGGCCGACGACGAAGGTGAGCGTGCCGGCGACGTCGAGGCCGCGCTGGCTGTCGGGGCGGGCGAGCTCGCGCAGGGTGAGCGCGCTCCAGGCGGCGCCGGCCGCGGCCAGCGGCACGTTGAACCAGAAGACCCAGTGCCAGGAGATCGCCACCAGGGCGCCGCCGAGCACCGGGCCGAGCACGAGCCCGATCGCCGCCACCATCGTGTTGGTGCCCATCGCCAGGCCGAGCTGCTCGCGCGGGAAGGCGTCGGTGACCAGGGCGGGGCCGTTGGCGAAGATGAAGGCACCGCCGATCCCCTGCACGATCCGCCAGAGGATCAGCTCGGCGCCGCTGCCTGAGAAGCCGGCGCCGAGCGAGGCGAGGCCGAAGACGACAAAGGCGCCGACAAAGGCGCTCTTGCGGCCGAAGAGGTCGGAGAGGCGACCGGCGGTGAGGACCAGCACGGTCGAGGAGATCATGTAGGCGAGGATCACCCAGACCAGTTCGAGCAGGCTGGTGCCGAGCGCCCGCTCGAGGTCGGGCAGGGCGATGATCAGCGTCCCCGAGTTCGTCGCCACCAGCAGCATGCCGAGGCTGGTGCAGGAGAGGGCCCACCACTTGTAGTGCTCGTGGTCGGCGTCGACCCCTGGGCGAAATCTCTTTCTTACGTTCACGTTAGATATTGTAGCGCTGACTTCCCGTTTACTCGCGCATACCGCGAAGAACCAGGAAGTCAGCCGACGCGAGCGCATTAGGATCTCGGTCATGGAGCGGACTTGGCGCGTTTATTTGGCGGGGGAGATTCATTCGGATTGGCGCGAGCGGATCGAAGCCGGGACTAAGGAGGCTGGGCTGCCGGTCGAGTTCTCGGCGCCGGTCACCGACCACGCCGCCTCCGATGACGCGGGCGTCGGCACCCTGGGCGATGAGGGCACGCCGTTCTGGCGCGACCACATGGGCGCCGGGGTCAACGCGATCCGCACCCAGACGCTGATCCGGGACGCCGACGTGGTCGTCGTTCGCTTCGGCGACAAATACCGCCAGTGGAACGCGGCCTTCGATGCCGGCTTTGCCGCTGCTCTCGGCAAGCCGGTCGTCACCCTCCACGACGGCGAGCTCGACCACGCGCTGAAGGAGGTCGACCGCGCCGCGCAGGCGACTGCCCGCACGGCTGAGCAGGTCGTCGACGTGCTGCGTTACGTGATCGCCGGCAAGCTGCCTTAACTCCAGCTGCCACCAGCAGGGCATCATGCGGATAGGGTCCGCCCGTGGGAGCAGAGGAGAACAAAGAGCTGATCGAGCGTTTCTACGCGGCATTCGGTCGCTGCGACGGCGCCGCGATGACGGCCTGTTACGCCCTCGATGCCCATTTCCGCGACCCGGCCTTCGGCGACCTCGAAGGCGAGGAAGTCGGTGCGATGTGGCGGATGCTGACCGGCCGCGCGAGCGACCTGAAGATCGAGCTGCACGAGCACGAGGCCGGAGAGGGCTCTGGCTCGGCCCACTGGATCGCCCGCTACACGTTCTCCACCGGGCGCTCGGTCGTCAATGACATCCAGGCCAAGTTCCGCTTCGCCGACGGTCTGATCGTCGATCACGTCGACGATTTCGACTTCCGCAATTGGGCAAAGCAGGCGCTGGGCCCGACGGGAAACCTGGTGGCCATGCTGCCGCCTTTGCGCAAGAAGGCCCGTGCTCAGGCCCGCGGCCAGCTCGAGGAGTTCATCGCAACCGAGCAGGGTAAGAGCTCGACCTGAGCGGGTTCCGCCGCCCCATATGCGAACGTATGTTCGTATGCGGTGGGATGAACAACGAGTCGAGAACGACCTGCGCCTGCCCGGCGTGGGGGACGGGACGATGGTCCGCACCTTTGATGCCCCAGAGGCGATGGGCGTCAACTTCCACGAGGTCCGCGCCCAGTCAGCACTGAACCACGTGCCCGGCGGGCGCTTCGGCTTCAACTGGACGATCAACCCCTACAGGGGATGCACGCATGCCTGCGTTTTTTGCTTCGCCAGACGGACCCACACCTATCTGGACCTCAACGCGGGACGGGATTTCGAGCGCGAGATCGTGGTCAAGGTCAACACCCCCGAGCTCGTCCGGCGGGAGCTGAGGCGTGAGAGCTGGAAGCGGGAGCTGGTGGCGCTGGGGACGAACACCGACCCCTACCAGTGGGTGGAGAGCCGCTACAAGATGATGCCGGCGATCCTGGAGGCGCTAGAGCAGGCTGGGACGCCGGTCTCGGTGCTGACTAAGTCACCGCTGGTGATGCGCGACGTCGAGATCTTCGCGCGGATGGCGAAGAAACTGCCGATCTCGGTCAACCTCTCGGTGCCGACCCTGGACGAGGAGGCTTGGCGAGCTACCGAGCCACACACACCGAGCCCCTTAGCCCGGCTCGATGCCGTCGCCGAGCTGCGTCGCCGCGGGATCGACTCCGGGGTGTTGATCGCGCCGCTGATGCCGGGGATCAACGACTCGCCCGAGCAAGTGGCGCCGATCGTCGAGCGGGCCAAAGCCGCCGGCGCCAGCTTCCTCGGCGGCGTGGCGCTCCATCTGCGCGGCGAGGTCAAGGACGTCTTCTTCGCCTGGCTCGAGGCCAAACGCCCCGACCTGCTCCCCCGCTACAAGAAGCTCTATCGCGGCCGGGCCTACATGGCGCCCTCGGACCGCGCCAAGCTGACCCGCCGCGTCCGCGGCTGGGGCCGCAGCAACCGCAGGAGCCGCGGTCACGAAGAGGAGCGCCCCATTCGCTTGAAAGGCGAGGTCGACCCTCCCCAGCCGCGCCTTTTCTGACGATCGCGCCTGCGTTTCGTCGTCTCTAACGCGCCACGTTTGCGCTTTCTTTTGGAAGGGTCCTGTCGATGCTCTTGGCAAGCGTGGGAATCGCGACCAGCGCGTTTGAGCTGCTTGCGACGACAATCGGCTCTGGCCTTGTAGTTGGGAGCTTCGCGGCTGGCCTGCTGGCCATAGTCCTCAGTTGTGCGCGTAGTCGAGCCGAGCAGTGGGCGTTCAACGGCGGGTACTTCGGCGGCCTGTTGGCAATGCTTGGTTTGGTGGTTGATATCGTGGGGAAGCGTTTTGTCTGAGGAAATGAAAAGGCTATTCAGGAACGCGAACATCGGAGTTGCGGTTGGGGGGATCTTGTTGATCGGTGGAGCCATCCTCTTCCACGGAAACGATGAGGCGTACGGCGCCACAACGGTCGCCTCATTCGTCATTGGCATGGCCGTCTACATTGGCCTCAGCGTCCGCGACGAGCGAGCGGGCCGCATGGGCCCACGGCAGTAACTTTCAGCCTTCGTCGAGGTCCGAGAAAAGGCACTCCTCCGGCGCTTTGTCGTCTCGGAAACGGTGGAAGCGGCCGCCGTGGCGGATGCGGCCGGAGGCGGCGTGGTCGTAGCCGATCTCGATCACCAGCTCGGGGCGGAGGGCGACCCACTCGAGGTCGCGGCCGCCGGTCCAGCGGCTTGGCTCGGCGGTGCCGCTTTCGCCGGTCTCCAATGGTTCGAGCAGGGTGCGCAGGCTGCGTTTCGTCTCCTGGCTGAAGCCGGAGATGTGGCCGACTGAGCGCAGCTCGCCGCCGTCGTAGAGGCCGAGGATCAGCGAGCCGACCGTGCCCTCCTCTTTGCCCGGGCGCCAGCCCATCACCACGCAGTCGATCGTGCGCTCGCGCTTCACCTTGGCCATCCCTTTGCGCTTACCGGGGATGTAGGGGGCGTCGAGCTGCTTGGCCATCGTGCCCTCGGTGTGGCGCAGCCACTCCTCCGCCTGCTCGGTCTCGCGGCTGAGGACACTGACTTCGACCGGGGCATCCCCGAACGGCCCAGCAGGGTTCCCACCGAGCAGTCGCTCGAGCCGCTCGCGCCGCTCGCCGAAAGGCAGCTCGAGCAGCTCGTCATCGCCCTCGGCGAGCAGGTCGAAACCGACGAAGCGGGCGGGGATCTCCTCCGAGAGCAGCTTGATCCGCGACTCGGCCGGGTGGATGCGGCTCTGCAGGGCGTCGAATTCGACGAAGCCGTCGGCGTCGCGGATGACCAGCTCGCCGTCGGCGACGTAGCGGCCGAGCGGGAAGCTCAGCTCCGGGAAGTAGCGCGAGAGGTTTTTGCCGCCGCGCGACTGGATGTAGCTCTCGGTGCCGTCGACGAAGACGATGGCGCGGAAGCCGTCGAGCTTCTGCTCATATGCCCACTCATCGCCGACCGGCAGGGCTTTGCGGGTCAGCGCCAGCTGCGGTTTTATCGGTGGGGCGAGAGGGAGGTTCACCGTCCCCGACAGTTTGCCGGGCGAGGCTCCCATCGGCTCGCCGGGGGCTGACTTCAGCTCGTGCCGAGCGCTTCTCGACGCGCCCGCGCCTCGCGCGGATCGGGAATCGGCACGGCCGCGAGCAGCTGCTTCGTATAGGCGTCCTGGGGCTGCTCGCAGACCCGGTCGGCCGGGCCCTCCTCGACGATCTTGCCGTTGTGCATGACAGCGATCCGCTCGGAGACGTGGCGGACGACGCCGATGTCGTGCGCGACGAAGACGTAGGCGAGGCCGAGCTCCTGCTGCAGGTCGGCGAGCAGGTTGACGATCTGCGCCCGAATCGAGACGTCGAGGGCGGATACGGGCTCGTCGGCGACGATCAGCTTCGGCCGCAGGGCGATCGCCCGGGCAATTCCGATCCGCTGCCGCTGCCCGCCGGAGAACTCATGCGGAAAGCGGTCGTAGTGCTCGGGGGAGAGGCCGACGCGCTCGAGCAGCTCCTGCACGCGCCGGCGTCGCTCGGCGCTGCTCGTCTTGTCGTGCAGGCGCAGCGGTTCGCCGACGATCTGGCCGACCCGCTTGCGCGGGTTGAGCGAGGCGTAGGGATCCTGGAAGATCATCTGCATCTGAGACCGCAGCGGGCGCATCTGCCGCCGCGAGAAACCGGCGATCTCCTTGCCCTCGAAGCACACGGAACCCGAGCCCGGCTTCAGCAGCTGCAGAGCGGTCCGGGCGAGGGTCGACTTGCCCGAGCCGGACTCGCCGACGAGGCCGAGCGTTTCGCCTTGGGCGACGCTGAAGCTGACCCCATCCACGGCCCGCACCCGATCGACCTCACGGTCGATCAAGAGCCCGCGCTTGACCGGGAAGTGCTTGACCAGGTCGGTTACCTCGAACAGGGCGCTCACGCGGGCTCCCCGCCGATCTCACCATCGACTAGGCGCCGCTCGCGCTTCTGCTCGGGCGTCAGCCAGCAGCGGTCGCGGTGCTGCGGCGCCTCAGCCAGGCGCGCGTCGAGCCCCGGCATCTCTCCGCAGCGATCGAACTCATGCGGACAGCGGGAGCGGAACGAGCAGCCCGTCGGCAGGTCGAGCAGCGAAGGCGGAGCGCCACCGATCTGGGGGAGGCGCTCGGGTCGCGGCTTGTCCATCCGCGTCAGCGAGCCGAGCAGGCCCCAGGTGTAGGGGTGCTGGGGGTCGTAGAAGATCTCGTCGAGGGTGCCCTGCTCGACCACCCGCCCCGCGTACATCACCAGCACCCGGTCGGCGACCTCGGCGACGACACCGAGGTCATGGGTGATCAGGATCGTCGCCAGGCCCCGCTCGCGGTTGAGCCGCTGGAGCAGGGCGAGGATCTGCGCCTGCACGGTGACGTCGAGCGCCGTCGTCGGCTCGTCGGCGATCAGCAATTCGGGGTCGAGCGCCAGCGCCATCGCGATCATCGCCCGCTGGCGCATGCCGCCGGAGAATTCGTGCGGGTAATCGCGGACCCGCCGCTCGGCGTTGGGGATGCCGACCGAGTCGAGCAGCTCCACCGCCCTTTGGTGGGCCTCGGCCTTGCCGCCGTCGTCGCGGTGGGCGCGGATTGCCTCGATGATCTGGTCGCCGATCCGGTAGACGGGGTTGAAGGAGGTCATCGGGTCCTGGAAGACCATGCCGATCCGCTCGCCGCGTACCCGGCGCAGGTCTTCATCCCCGGCCTCGAGCAGCTCCTCCTCGCCCAGTCGCACCGAGCCCTCGATGCGCGAGTTGGGTGAGCGGGTGAGGCCGATGATCGTCTGCGCGGTGACGCTCTTGCCCGAGCCCGACTCGCCGACGATCGCCAGCACCTCTCCCGGCTGCACCTCGAAGGAGACACCACCAACCGCCTGCACCCGACCGCCTTCGGTAACGAAACCGACGCGCAGGTCCTCGACGCTGAGCAGCGGCGCGCTAGCCATTCGCCGAGCTCCCCAGCCTGATTCGCGGGTCGAGGTAGGCGTAAGCGATGTCGACCACGGTGTTGAAGACGACGATGAAGAAGGCGCCGAAGAGGACCACGGCCATGATCGGCGGCAGGTCGACGTTGGACAGCGCTTCGTAGGCGTATTGGCCGATCCCGTCGAGGCTGAAGATTCCTTCGATCAGGATCGCGCCACCGAGCAGAGCGCCGAAGTCGAGGCCGAAGAGGGTGACGATCGGGATCAGCGAGTTGCGCATCACGTGGTGGCGCATCACCCGCCGCTCGCTCAGCCCCTTGGCCCGCGCGGTGCGCACGTAGTCCTCGTTCATCACGTCGAGCATGCTCGAGCGCAGCACGCGGCTGTAGAAGCCGGCGTAGAGGATCGCCAGCGTGACCCAGGGCAGGATCAGGTGATAGGCCCAGTCGATCGGGTTTTCGGTCAGTTCGACGTAGCCGCCGGAGGGGAAGATTTCGGTCTTATAGGTGAGGTAGTTGAGGAAGATCGCGGCGAGGGCGAAGACCGGCATCGAGATTCCGATCACGGCCAGCGCGGTCAGCGCGCGGTCAAGCCAGCCGCCGGCGCGCACCGCCGAGAGGTAGCCAAAGAGGATGCCGAAGAAAATCCAGATCGCCGCCGCGCCGATGCAGAGCGAGAAGGTCTCCGGGATTCCTTCGACGATCCTTTCGTTGACGTTTTCGCGTCCCGAATAGGAGATCAGGTCGCCGGTGAAGATCTTGCGCATCATCGTCAGGTACTGCTGGGGCAGCGAGTCGTCAAAGCCCCATTCCTTGGTGATGCTTTCGACCAGTTCCGGGGTGGCGTTCTTGCCCGCCATGCGCTGGGCCGGATCGGAGTTGGGGATCACGTTGAAGACGAGGAAGGTGATCACCGAGACGGCGAAGAGCACCGCGACCATTCCGATCAGCCTGCGCAGGATGAAGCGCCCCATCAGGGAGCGACCCCCTCGATCGTCTCGCTGCCCTCTTGAGCGCTGAGCCCGCTGTGCGCCTCGAAGCGCACTTTTGACTTCGGGTCGAGCGCGTCGCGCAGGCCATCGCCGAAGACGTTCATCGCGAGGACGCTGAGCAGGATCATCGTGCCCGGAATGACCGTCAGCAATGGCGCGCTGGTGATCAGGGTGTAACCGGAGGCGATCATCGTCCCCCAGGACGAGTTGGGGGGCTGCACGCCGACGCCGAGGAAGGAGAGGGCCGACTCGAGCAGCATGTTGCCGGCGATGTTGAGGGTGAAGAAGACGATGATCGTCGAGTAGAGGTTGGGCAGGAGCTCACCGAACATCACCCGCAGCGACCCCGCGCCCTGGGCCTCGGCCGCCTCGACGAACTCCTTCTCGCGCAATGCCAGCACCTCGCCCCGTACCGGCCGCGCCATGTAGGGGATCGAGACGAAGCCGATGATCAGAATCGGGATCCAGATCGAGCCACCGGAAAGGTGAATCGGGCCGATCTGCAGGCCGCCGACGGCCAGAACCAGGCCCAGCGCAATTGCCAGCAGCATCACCGGGAAGGCCCAGAGCACATCCATTGCCCGCCCGATCACCGTGTCGGTCCAACCTCGGTAGTAGCCGGCGAGCAGCCCGAGCAGCGTGGCGAAGAAGGTCGTGATCAGCGCCGAGACGATGCCGATGAAGAGCGAGGTGCGCCCGCCGTACATCAGCCGCACCATCTCGTCACGGCCGAGGCGACCGTCGGCGCCAAGGAAGAACTTGCCGTCGGCCCCCAGCCAGACCGGGCCGATCGGCTGTCCGGTGGGATCGACGACGTCGCGCTTCTCGCCGTCGACCGTGATCTTCTGCAGGGTGTGTGTGGTGTTGGGCCCGGTGTGGGCGACGTTGTTGGCCCAAAGCGGGGCGGCCAGCACGAAGAGGACGATCAGGACGAAGAGGCCGAGGAAGGCAAGCGCCACCCGGTTTCGCCGCAGGCGCCGAGCGGCAAGCCGCCACGGGCTGCTGCCCGCCGGGACCGTTGCGGCGATCAAGTCCTCCGAGGCCACGCCCCTATTGTGAAGTGAGCGCCGGGCGCCTACTTGAACTGGAAGCTGGTCAGGTCCTGGCCGAACGTCGGGTTGTAGATCACGTCATCCAGGTTGATCGCGCTGGAGACAAAGGTCGACGTCTGGTTGTTGCCGTAAGGCGCCCAGGGGGCCTGTTCCATGTATTCACGATCGAGCTTCGCGTATTCGGCTTCCTGTTTTGGCCCGAGCTGTTCTTCGCCCAGGCGTTTGATCTTTTCGTTCAGGGCCGGGATGTCGGTCATCGAGAAGTTGCTGTTGTTGACCGGCAGGATGCTTTCGCCCGCCAGCAGCGGCTGAAAGTAGTCGTTCGGGTGGGGGTAATCCTGGTACCAGTCGAACCAGCCGGCATCGAGGTCTGGCGTGCTTTGGTTGCCGATGATCGTGAAGTAGTTGTCGGCGTTGATTTCCTTGAAATTGGCGTTGAAGCCGAGCTTGGTCAGGACGTCCTGGAAGTAGGCGCCGGCTTCGTTGTTCGGGTTTTCGTTGTCGGTCCAGACCGTGATGTCGCGGTCCGAGGGGTTGGCTTCGGCGATCAGCTTCTTCGCCTTTTCCAAGTTGTAGGGGTAGAGGTTGAAGTCTTCGTGCCCCGGCATCCCCGGCGGCAGGATCTGGTGAGCACTCTTGAGCGAGCCGGCGTAGATCCGTTCGAGCGCTTCCGGGTTGACCGCGTAGTTGACCGCTTCGCGGACCTTGAGGTCGTCGAAGGGCGGCTTCTGCATGTTCATCCAGAAGTAGTAGATGCTGACCGTGTCCTCGAGCCGGAACTGGGTGCCTTCGTACTTTTCCCGGACTTTCTGGAACAGGTCCGAAGGAGGAGCGGCCTGCGTCCAGTCCTTCTTGTCGCGTTCGATTTCGTTGATCCGGGTGGCGTCGTTGCGGACCACGGTGATGTCGATCTTGTCGACGTGCCCGCTCGGCACTTCCGGCATCAGCGCGGCGTTGTTCTTCGCCCACTGCGGGTTGCGTTCGTAAGACCAAGCGCGGCCCGGTTCGGACTTGACGATCTCGTAAGGGCCGGTGGCGGGTGGGGGGGTGGCGGTCAGGTTCTTGGCCGGCGTGCCCTTGGGGACGAGGGCGAGGAACGGAATCGCCAGCTCGGTGGTGAAAGTCCCTCGCGGCCTGGTCAGGTTGATGACGATTTCGCCGGTCTTGTCATCGGCTTTGATCCCACTGATGCCACCTGTCTTCGTTTCGGCGAACTTTTCGGCGCCGACGATGCTGGTGTAGAAGGGCGAGCCGCCGGAGTTGAGCTTGAAGAGGCGTTCGACTGTGTAGGGGAAGTCGGAGGCGCGGACCGGGGTGCCGTCGGAGTACTTGAGGCCTTTGCGCAGGAAGAGCGTGTAGGTCTTGCCGCCGTTGCTGATCTTGGGCAGTGCTTTGGCGAGGCCGGGAACCACCTTGCTGCCCGCCTGGCCGCTGGCGTGGGCGAAGTCAAGCAGCGGCGTGTAGCTGTTCCAGAGCGCGGTCCATCCTTCCGCGGTGTAGGAGAGCTGAGGGTCGAGGTAGTCCGGGAACGAGGCGTAGGTGGCGTTGAGCGTGCCGCCCTCTTTGCCGGAGCTGCTGGAGCCGCAGGCCGCCAATCCGAGGGCTGAGCCCGCAGTGAGCGCAAGAACCAGCAGTACGAGAACGGGCTTTCTCAAGGTCAGGACCTCCCGGGTTGGACGGGGCGGATAGATGACTCCCCCACTGGAATCAACTCCACCATAATCTCGTTGTCGGCGTCAAGGGCTTCTGGACGCTCTTTTTCCCTGCTAGGTAGCCATTTCCCTCCCAGGGCCAGGGTGGCAAGCGATGTGATCGCGACGACGCCGAGGCCGGCGACCAGGAAAGTCGTGCGGGGCTCGAAGGCAACGGCGACGACGGCCCCCAGGGCGTAGCCGATTCCCGGCATGGCGGCGCCGATCGACCAGAGCACGCTCATGATCCGCGCCTGCATGTTCTGCACCGTCAGCTCCTGCACGGCGCTGATCACCGAGACCCATTGCACGCCGTTGCCGGCGCCGCCGACGATCGAGGCCAAGCACGCCGCGGCCAGGGTCGGCGCGGCCGCCAGGCCGAGGTAGCCGGCGCCCACCGCCAGCGTGCTGAAGAAGAGCAGGATCGGCAGCGAGACCCGCCGCGCGACGGCAAAGATGATGCTGCCGAGCACCATCCCGCCACCCCAGCTGGCGAGCATGATTCCGTAGCCCGAGTCGCTTGTGCCCAGGGTCTCCTTGGCGTAGACGACCTCGATCGGGATCACGGTGGCGAAGAAGATGAAGGCGGCACCCTGGGCGATCAGCAGTCGGCGCAGGGTCGCCTGCTCGCGCAGATAGGCGATCCCGGCTCGGATCCGCTCCCGCGTATGCCCCTCTTCCGCATTGGCCCGCGGCAGCGGGCCGGCGGTCCATATAACCCAGGCGATCACGTAGAAGGAGATCGCGTCGAGCAGCAGTGCGGTCTGCACGCCAAAGCCGGCCGCTATCAGACCCGCCATCGCGGGCCCAAGGGCGGCGCAGATCGTCAGCGCCACGTTGAGCACGGCGTTGCCGGTGCGCAGCTCGCCGCTTGGCTCCAGCAGTGCCGCGACCACGGCTCGGGTCAGGGAGGCGCTGGTCAGGGCCAGGGTGCCGTCGATCGCGGCAATCGCGATGACGGCGGCGAGCGAGAAGTTGTCGCCGCCGAGCAGGGCGAGCACGCCGAAGACAGCCGCCTCGCCGCAATAAAGCAAGGAGAGAGTTGACCGGGCGGGAGGCTGTTCGAGCCGGGAAACCAGGATCGGGGCCAGCAATGCGGGCACGAAGCGAGTCCCGAAGAAGAGCCCAGTCGTCGCCACGGCGCTGCCGGTCTGGTCGAAAACCAGCAGCGAGAGGGCAACGATCCCCATCCAGTCGCCCAGTTCGTTGATCACGTAGCTGGCCGCCAGGCGCCGGAACTGGGGCCGTTTCAGCGGGTGCGTCAGGCCTGGCTCACGCATAGATCGACGCACGAACTACTGCATTTATGCACAAGTTTTCCTGCAGATGCACAAGTTCCGACCAGGTTGTGCTACAAACTTGTTCAAGTTCTCTGCAAGTTAGAGGGCAGCGCCCCTGCTGCCGGGCTTCAACCACAAGGAAGGGGTTTTTCAAATGGGTTTCCACGTCGGCCGCTAAATCAAAGACTTCAAGCCGGGCTCTGGCTAGGCGCTCGGTTCCAGTGATGCTTTCGAAGGGCGCCATTTGGCGCCCTTCGTCGTGTCTGGACCCGAGTCCTGCGACGGCTGCAATATGTCCACCGCTCATTGCGTGTTTTGTTTCCCCCCAAGTACTTTTGCTGTAAACCAGTGCTCTGGAGCGCAGCAAAGTCGGTTCCCCGCAGGGGATAACGGCTGTCCGGGGAACTAAGACCCTGCCGGCGCCGACCTGCGCCAGCCAGTGAACCCCCGACATAGCCAGTGAACCCCGACATGGCCGAGACCCGCCCAACCCGCTTCGCCATAGCCATGACCTGCGTCGGCCTGGGCCTGACCACGGTCGCCGCGGTCTGGCGCGCCCCAGAAGCCGATTGGGATCCGGCCCTGTTCGCCGTCCTGCTCTCCTTCGCGACCTTCAGCTATCTGACCGCGGTCGCGACCGAGTCGTCGCTGCGGATCTCCGGCGCCTTCCTCGCGATCGTGCTCGCGATGGTCTTCCTCGGCGGCGCGCCGGCGGCCCTTATCGGCGTCGTCGTCCACCTGGTCGGCTGGCTGTTCCGGTGGCGGGACGAGCCGCACATGCTGCTCTACAACCTCTTCACCTACGCGGCCTTCCCGCTGATCGGCGGCGTCATCTTCCACGAGCTCGTGGTGGGCAACGGCATCGCGCCCTCGGACTGGGGCTTCTACCTCTGCGTCTTCGGTCTCTTCCAGCTCTCCCTGGCGATCAACTTCGTGATGGTCGCCTGTTACAGCAGCTACCTCGATCGCACAACTTTCGCCAGCAAGGTGAAGGTGCTGCCGGCCGTGCTGCCCTCCGAGTTCGCCAGCGCGATGCTCGCCGTCGCCGTCGCCTTCATCTACCACGTGATCGGCATCGCCGCGATCGCCCTCTTCGGCGTCGTCCTGATCACCTTCCAGTACCTGCTCGGCCAGCTGCTGCTCTCCCAGCAGCGCGCCGACGAGCTGGAGAAGCGCTCCAAGCAGCTGGCCAGCTTCCAGGTCGGGATGTTGAGCGCGATGCTGCGCACGCTCGATCTGCGTGACCAGATGACCGCCCGCCACTCGGCGGCGGTGGCGCGCTACTCGCGGGCGATCGCCCAGCGAGCCGGCTTCTCGCGCGAGGAGGAGGAGCTCGTCCACATTGCCGCGCTGCTGCACGACATCGGCAAGTTCATCCTTCCCGACCGCATCCTCAAGGCCAACGTGCCGCTCACCGACGAGGACTGGATGCTGATCCGCCGCCATCCCCAACAGGGCGCCCGCGTCGTCTCCTCGCTCGACGGCTACGGCCCGGTGGCGGAGATCATCCTCGCCCACCACGAGCGCATCGACGGCAAGGGATACCCGCGTGGGCTCGCCGGCGACGACATCCCCGAGCTGGCCCGGATCATCTCGGTCGCCGATACCTACGACGTGATGACGGCGCGCGACTCCTACCGCACGCCGACCTCCAGCACCGAGGCGATCCAGGAGCTGCGCCGCGTCTCCGGCAAGCAGCTCGACGGCCGCTTCGTCGAGGTCTTCATCGAGCTGCTCGAAGGCAAGGACGTCTCCTTCCGCCACAGCGACGCCGCCGACTTCGACAAAGAGCTCGAACTCGAGGCGCGGATCGACGAGACAGCCGACCCCCTCGGCGGCAGCCGCTTCGGCGTACCCGGCGTCAGCGTCGGCTAGGCACAGCCTGCCGACGGGCCGGAAAAGTGACATATCGACACGTTTGAGGCCCGTCGGCCCCTTCTGGGGCGATACGGTTCGGCGCAATGCGCGCTGTCACTTTTCAGGCACCCGGCGAGGTCCGGGTCGATGAGAAGCCAGATCCTGAGGTAACCGCTGGCGACGAGGTGTTGATCAGTGTCGAGGCGAGCGGCATCTGTGGCTCGGACCTGCACATCTTCCACGGGCGGGTGCCGGTCGAGCAGGGCTTCACGATCGGCCACGAGTTCGTCGGCACCGTGCTAGACGCTGGCCCCGACGTCGAGCGGGTCGCGGTCGGCGACCGCGTGCTCGGCTGCTTCCACACCGCCTGCGCCACCTGCGCTCCCTGCCTGCGCGGCGATTACCACCGCTGCGACAACGGCCAGACCTTTGGTCACGGGTCTCACCTCGGCGATCTGCAGGGCGCCCAGGCCGAGCTGCTGCTGGTACCGCGCGCCAACCTGACTTTGCGCCGCGTGCCCGAGGGCATGTCGGACGAGGTCGCGCTCTTCGCCGGCGACGTGATGGGCACCGGCTACCACGCCATCGCCCACGCCGGCATGCACGCCGGCGACACGGTCGCGGTCCTGGGCCTGGGCCCGGTCGGGCTCTGCGCCGTGCAGGCGGCGCTCTCCGGCGGCGCGACCAAGGTCTTCGCGATCGACTCGGTCGAGCAGCGGCTGGCGATGGCACGGGGCTTCGGCGCGACGCCGGTCCACCTCACCGAGGAGGAGCCGAAGAAGGTCGTCCGTGCCGCGACCGAGAAGCGCGGGGTGGACGTGGTCGTCGATGCGGTCGGCGATCCCGGCCCGCTTGCGATGGCGGTCAGCCTCGCCCGCGACGCCGGCACGGTCTCCGGGATCGGCGCTTACGCCGGCAAGGGCGAGGTGCCGCTGGGCCTGGCCTGGCTCAAGGGCCTCACCCTGCGCCTCGGTCTCGCCAACGTAATCGCCCACGTCGATCGGGTATTGGCGCTGATGGAGGCGGGCAAGCTCGACCCCGCGCCGCTCGTCACCCACCACATGAAGCTCGACGAAGCCGACGAGGCCTACAGGCTTTATGACCAGCGCGAAGCGCTCAAGATCGTTCTGACGCCGTAGCGCCGGTCCCGGTAGGGGTTTCGCTTAACTTTTTCGGTGGAGACGGGTCTGCTGGCGCCGCGAGGTTGGCGCCGGAAAAGTACAAGACGCTCCACCCCTACCGGGACCGGCTCTGCATCGTTAGATTGATGTGAGTGCGGGGGCGGTGGACGATGGCGTTGGTGCTCGTCGTTTTGGCGATGCTTGGGGCTGCCGAGGGGGCTGGTGCTTGCTCCTGTGCTCCGCAGGCGCCCGCAAAATCGCTGCGGGAAGCGGACGGGGCGGTTGTCGGGCGGTTGGTCCGGGTGCTGCCGCATGGGGCGCTGCACGCGGTCTACCGCTACGAAGTGCGGCACTCGTACAAGGGTGCCCTCCCGGGGACGGGGAAGATGCTCGATGTGCACGGCTCGCGCCGGGGCGCGGCCTGCGCGCTGCCGCGTCGGGTCGGTCGCAGCTACGGCCTCTTTCTCTTCCGCCGCAACGGGCGCTGGTTCGGAGGCCTCTGCGGGGTGGTGACGCCGCATCGCCTGCGCGCCGCGGCAGAGAACCAGCCACGGATCTACCGTCGCGGCTCGGGCCTTGACCTCAGTTGCGCTTGAACGTCGTCGACTGTGCCGGATGGCGAGAGCGCGGTCCTACTGGCGCCGCTCGCGCCCCTCGTAGAGGCGCTCCTTGGCCGCGAGCAGGCGCTCGTCGGCCATCTTGTGCAGGACGGCTGGGTCGCTGGCTCCTTCGGCGACGCCGAAAGAGGCCCCGAAGGAGCCGTCCGACATGCCGATGTCGCGGATCTTCTCGCTGAGGCGGGCGGCGGCGATTTCGGCATCCTCGCGGCAGGTCTTCGGCATCAGCAGGGCGAACTCGTCGCCGCCGATGCGGAAGCTGTCATCGGTGAGGCGGGACTCGTCGATCAGCGCCGCCACCTGCTGCAGGGCCTTGTCGCCGGCCGGGTGGCCGAGCGAGTCGTTGAGCTGCTTGAAGCCGTCGAGATCGAGCAGGCAGAGCGAGAGCGGCCAGGCGTAGCGGTTGGCCCGGGCGATCTCGACCGGCAGCCGTTCCTCGTAGGCGCGGCGGTTGAGCAGACCGGTGAGCGCGTCGTGGCGGCCACCGTGGACCTCGGCGGCATAGAGGCTGGCGTGGGACATGTGGGCAGCGATCAGCTCGCTCAGCAGCTCCAGCGTTTCGACGTCACCGTCGTCGAAGTTGTTGACCCGCGGCGCGTAGACCTTGAGCACGCCGACCGTTTCCTCCTGGTGGATCAGCGGCACGCAGATCATCGAGTGGGCGTTGACGCGACGGCAGGCCTCGCTGTCGACCCGCGGGTCCACCGAGGTGTCGTCGCTGCGCAGCACCTTTTCTTCCCTGACGCAGCGACCGGAGAGGCTGCCGTCCATCTTCAGGCGCACACCGAGGAACGGGGTCGCCTCACCCACCGTCACCCGGTAGACCATTTCGTCACCGTCGGCGATCTCGATTACGCCGCCGCTGGCCTGGGTCAGGTCCTGGGCGCGACGGGCGATCAGCTCCATCACCGCATCGAGGTCGAGATCGCTCGCCGCGATCTCGGTTTGGGTCTGGATGATCGCCCGCAGGTGCTTGCTGTTGGCTGGGCTCATGCGACCCCTATCGGCCGCGAGCTACTAAAAACTTAGACGCTGAGAGGGGGCTTTCAGGCTGCGCTCACAGCTGCCGCCGCCGGTTGCCGGTGGCGGCGGTAGGTCTGCTCGATCCAGCGGTAGCCCTCGCGCTTGCGAAGCGGCGCGCAAAAGGCCTCGAGCCCTTCCGGCAGCTCCATGTCATTGGGCAGCGGGCCCTCCTCCGCCATCACCAGTGGGTTGAAGAGGGAGGCGGCGGTGAGGTCGGCAACGCTGAAGGAATCGCCGGCGAGGTAGTCGCCGCCGTCGAGCTCGGCTTCGAGCCGGTCGAGCGCGGCGAGGACCTTGGCGCGGGCGAGCTCGGCCGCCACCTCATCGTTGACGCCGAAGCGCAGGCCGGTGTAGGTGCGGGCGTAGGTGACCGCGCCGGTTCCGAAGCGGGCAAGCGGCGCGGGCACGGTGCGCGTGACCAGGCCTTCGAAGCGGTCGCGGTCCTTGCTCATCTCGTGGAAGGCGAGCAGACGGATGTGCGGTCCCAGCTCCTCGTCGAAGAAGTCCTCGAGCTCGAGCGCACGCCGGCGCTGCTCGGGGTCCGCCGGGTAAAGCGGGCGCTCGGGGTAGCGCCGCTCGAGCGCGGCGATGATCTCGGTCGAGTCGCCAATCGCCCGCCCGTCGAGCTCGAGCACGGGGTAGGTCTGACTGGCGCCGCGGGTCAGCCACATAGACGCCGGAATGTGGATCCCGGGGACCGGCACGGCGCGACGGCGATGCGGCACTTGCTTGTGGTCAAGCGCCCAACGCGCCTTCTCGCTGTAGTGCGAGATCGCGATGTGCCAAAGCAGTGGGCGGGGCTCGCTCGCGGACATTGCTCACATCAGCTTAGAGCGATCGGATAGCTTGCCGCCGTGGCGGCAGGAAGCGACGAGAGATGACACCTTTTTTCGGCAGCCCCAAACCAAGTGGGGTGCGTCGCCCCCGCTCCGATGACGGCGGCCTGAGGGAAAGCGCTCCCGCCGCAGCTCGGCACAAGGCGGCGGAGGAGCCGCGCCACCGGTTCTGGCGCTCCCTCCTCAACGGCCGCCAACCGGAGCCGCTGCCCTCCTACCTCGGGGTCGTCGAGGATCCCGAGCAAGGCAAGCTTGGGATTTGCTGCTCGGGCGGCGGGATTCGCTCGGCGGCGTTCTCCCTTGGCGCTCTGCAGGTCCTCCAGCAGAAAGAGCAGTTGCGCAAGGCCTCCTACCTGGCGGCCGTCTCCGGTGGCTCGTACATCGCCGCCGCGATCTCGATGGTCGCCAAGACCGGCAGGGGTGATTCCGACCCAGAGCTGATCGGCGAGATGCCCGCTTTCGCGTCAGGGTCGCCCGAGGAGCAGTACTTGCGCAATCACTCCTCCTACCTTGCGCCAACCGCGCTCGACAAGGCCTACCTCGGCGTGCGAATCGTGCTCGGCCTGCTCCTCAACTTGATCTTCGTCTCTTTGCCGCTGGTCGCTCTTGCCCTGATTCTCACCGGCTTCTTCTACGCGCCTCACCTGCCTGGGCTCACCGGGTCGGCGGGCAACTACGAGGTCGAGCTTCCGTTTGGCTTCTGGCTGGCCCCCCTGATCCTGCTGGCCCTGGGCGTGTTGGCGGGGCTGATCACCCTGCTGACCCGCGCGCGCAAGGACGGAGTCGCGCGCTTCTTCATCACCTGGACGGTTCGCTTGCTGTTGCTGGCGGGTGGCGTCGCCCTGTTCACCGTCGCCGTGCCCTATCTGGTCGAGTGGATGCGCGATGTCGGCGATGCCGGCGCTTCAGCCGGCTCGGTCGCCGATGCCAACACGCCGAAGATCGGCATCCCCGCGCTCGGGCTGCTCGTCGGCATCGTCGCCCAGCTCAGCCACCTGTTGCGCTCGAAAGCGACCGCAGAAGAGGTCAAACGCGGCCGCGAAGCCCTCGGCAAGCTCGGCTCGGCGTCGCGCAAAACGGTCGCCTACGCGGCGGCGGCGATCGCCGGTCCGCTCCTCCTCCTCTTCGTCTACGTGCTGGCGATAGCGATGGGCATGGCGGAAGTGGAGCGCTCGAGCGACGCCATCGACTGGTGGGTGGTCGGGGCGGGCGGCGTCGCCTTGGTCGTCTTCATCGTCTTCTACGCGATTGCCGACCTCACCACCTGGTCGTTGCACCCCTTCTACAAGCGGCGCCTCAGCAGCGCCTTCGCGCTCAAGCGGGTGAAGACCGAGCGGCTGACCTGCCCCGAGCGTGACCGGCTCGAGGTAGTAGAGCCTTCGCCGCACGGGGTCGCGGTCGAACGCGACTACGACGAGCTCGTGCCGATCTCCGAGACCGCGCTCGACGAGGGCAAGGACGCGGCCTGGCCGACGCTTCTGGTCTGCGCCGCCGCCAACATCTCCGACACCGCTGCGACGCCGCCGGGCCGGGCGGTGACCAGCTTCACCTTCAGCGCCAACACGGCCGGCGGGCCGCTCGTCGGAGCGATCGAGATGTCGAGCCTGGAGCGGGACTGCGAGCACCGGCGCCGCGATTTCACCCTGCCTGCCGCGGTGGCGATGTCCGGCGCCGCGATTTCTCCTTCGATGGGCAAGATGACGGCGAAGCCGCTGCGCTTCCTGATGGCGCTGGCCAATGTGCGGCTCGGCGTCTGGGTCCCCAACCCGCGCTGGGTCGCGGCCGAGGGAGAGAAGCCGCTGCCCGCCCGCCCGCGCCCGTCTTACCTGCTGCGCGAGCTGCTCGGCAGGAACAGCGTCAACGCCAAGTACCTCTACGTGACGGACGGTGGTCACTACGAGAACCTCGGCCTGGTCGAGCTGCTGCGCCGGGGTTGCACGGACGTCTATTGCCTCGACGCGAGTGGTGTGGGGAGCGACGGGGCTCAGTTCGGCGCCCTCGGCGAAGCGATCGCTCTGGCGCGGAGCGAGCTCGGGGTCGAGATCAGCTTTGACGGTGAGGAGGGCAAATCGCCCGAGCGGCCGACGCCGGCGGACATGGTCCCCGACGAAAAAACACACTTCGCTAAAGACGATGTGGTGACGGCGAAGATCAAGTACCGCGGCGGCGAGGAAGGCACGCTCGTCTACGTGCGCAATGCGATGACGGAAGCGGTGCCGTGGGACGTTCATGCCCACCACGAAACCGACCCCCGCTTCCCCAACAACTCGACGGTGGACCAGCTCTACACTGACCAGAAATTCGAGGCTTACCGGGTGCTCGGATCGCGAGCGGCGGAACGGGCGGTCGAAGCGATGGGAGTTGGCGATGGCACTGCTGAGTGACGAGGAGATCGGCGCCAAGCTCGGCGAGCTGAGCGGCTGGGAGCGCAAGGGCGAGGCGATCGCCAAGGACTTCTCCTGCGGCGACTTCGTCGGCTCGGTGAAGTTCGTTAACGGCTTGGTCGGGCCGGCCGAGGAGATGGGTCACCACCCCGACCTCGAGATCTCCTGGGACACGGTGACGGTGACGATCTCCACCCACTCGGAAGGCGGCCTCACCGCCGCTGACTTCGAGCTGGCGGCGAAGGTCGATGCGCTATCGCCGACGAGCTGAGAATCGACTCGCGGCTCTCGATCCCACTGGCTGAGATCGAGCTGCGCGCCAGCCGCTCCTCCGGGCCCGGGGGGCAGCACGCCAACGTCACCGCCTCGCGGGTCGAAGCGGTCTTTGACGTCGGGGCCTCGCGGACGCTCGACCAGCGCCAGCGGGCGATGCTGCTCGATCGCGGCGGCGCGTTGATCACAGCCGTCTCCCAGGACGCCCGCGGGCAGGCCCGCAACCGCGAGCTGGCGCTGCGGCGGCTGGCGGAGAAGATCGCCGCCGGCCTCGACGAGCCGGTCCACCGCCGCCCGACCCGTCCCACGCGCGCCTCGCGCGAGAAGCGCCTGGAAGAGAAGCGCCGCTCGGGCGAACGCAAGCGGATGCGCCGCCGCCCCAGCGGCGGCTGGTGAGCGAGGCCGTCTCACGGCGTCATATGTGCGCCGCCAGACGGTTTCGGCAGAATCGGCTCGCCGCGCTGGCGCAGGAGGTTGTAGCCGGCGGCGCGCCATTCCAGCTTGCCCTCGTGTGGGATCGCGAGGGTCTTGGGCTTGCCGGGGTGGACTGTTTCGAGCGCGAGCGCGCGGCGGCTGCCGTCGGCGCGCTCTTCCCAGAAGGCGATCGCGACCATGGTGACGCGGCGGAGGAAACGACCCGCCCCTTCTGCTTCCAGCTTGTAGGTGAGGACCGCCGGCTCAGCGCCGGTGGGCGATCCCGCTCCGGTGTCGTGCGGCCTGACCGTCACTTGCGGGGACTCGTTCGGCCAGGTCGCGTTGCCGAGGAAGTGAGCGAAGCGCTGGATCGGTGTCGTCGTGGCGCTGCGGGTGCTGCCACGGTTGGCGAAGGCACCGGGTGAATCCCAGCTTTGGCCTTGCTGCCCGGGGCTGGGCGGACTCTCGCCCGCACCAACTTTGTTGAGGCGCGTCAACGGCCAGGGCGTGCGCTTCAGGTGCAGCATCAGGGCCAGCAGGGTGCCCGGCCCACGGTCGAGCCCCCAGCGTCCCTTCCAGCATTCCCAGTCGACCTCCGAAGCTTCGCCTGGCAGGAGCACGACGTCGGGTTTGCCGCTCGGCGTCCCGGCCGGCTCGCAGACGTCGGAGAGCGGGATGATCGGGTTGGCCCCTTCTTTGAAATAACAGGCGTGCGAGTCGACGGCAACGAAGACCTCAATCTCTGCGGCTGAGGAGATCGGCTTGTTGACCGGCTTGCCGTGCTCGGCGAGGGTGAGGTGGGTCGGGCGGAAATCGTCGCCCGCGCGTTCGATGCGGACCTGGACCAACTCCCAGTCGCCGTCGTGGCGGCCCGGCGGCAGCACGCACGGGTTGTCCGGGTAGAAGAGCCAGTACTGGAGGAAGAAAGCCTTGCCGTCGGGGACCACGCGGCCGTAGGCGACGCCGGCGGCGAGGTCCTGTTCGCCGCCGTAGGCTCGCAGCACTTCGTTGCTGCGTTTCTGGGTGTCGACGCCGGCGCCGCGCTCGAGCGGGTTGAGGCGGGCTTTGCGCTCGTCGGCCCGCTCGTTCATCGCTGGCTCGGCGGGAGGTGTCTCCGGGACGGGCCGGTCGTTCTCGTCGAGGACCGTCGAGTGATGCAGGTAGTTGTCGACCAGCCCCGGCCGCCAGCGCTCCAAGGCGTCGAAGTGCAGTGTGGGCGCAAAGCGCCTGAGCAGTTCGAGCTTTTCGTCCGGAGACATGGCGGGCAGCCTGGCAGACTGGGCGGCGATGGCGAAGGGCAAGAAGCGGCGACCGCGGCAGAAGGTGGCGACCGTCGACTACACCGATGCGGAGGGCAACAAGCTGACCCTGCGCGAGTCGCTCAGCCCCGGCACGATCGCCAAGCTGGGGGAGGGGCCGGTGACGGCGGCGACGAGCCAGGACGATGCCTGGCGCCGGCGCTCAGAGCTGCTCTTCGAGCGGCTGGCGGTGCGCTGGGAGATCGCCGGCCTGCCGCTGACCGAGCAGAAGATGCTGCTCGGCCGCTATCGGATGGCCGATGCATTGACGCAGCAGTGGGTGCGCGAGACGATCGACGAGCATCTGCAGCGGTACATCCCTGAGCTCGCCGGGTAGCGGTTAGCCGGCGGGCGAGACGAGAGGAGCGGCATGTTCGGCAACACGAAAGCGACCAACGGCTTCGCCGTCGACGACATCGAGGCGGCGAAGCGGTTCTATGGCGAGACGCTGGGCCTCGAGGTGAAAGTCCTCAGCGAGGAGTTCGGCCTTACCCAGATCAAGACTGGCGACGGCCGCGAGACTTTGATGTACGCGAAGCCGGACTTCGTCCCCGCCACCTACACGATCCTCAACTTCGAGGTCGATGACATCGACGAGGCCGTCGACGGCCTCGTCGAGCGCGGCGTTGAGATGGAGCGCTACGAGAGCTTCGAGCAGGACGAGAAGGGAATCGTCCGCGAGCAAGGGCCCGAAATCGCCTGGTTCAAGGACCCGGCGGGCAACATCCTCTCGGTGCTCTCGCAGCCCGCTTCTTAGGAGAGCGAGACGCCGCTAGGCGTTGAGCAGCTTGGCCTTCTGGGCCGCGAACTCCTCCTCGGTGAGGATCCCCTGCTCCTTCAATTCGCCGAGCTGCTTGAGCTGCTCGATCATCGACTGCTCGCCTCCAGCGGCGGGGGCGGCTGCTGCCGGAGCGGGAGCCTGCTGCTGAAATTGCTGTTCTTCCTGTTGGGCCCAGCGTTCGCCCTGGCGACGGGAGACGCGGTTGCTGACGGCGGTCGCGGTGCCGGCGATGGCCGCCGTCCGCGCAACTCCTCGAAGTAGTCCTGGCATGGCTGTCTCCTCCTACTCGGCTGCCTCGACCGCGTCGAGCGCGGCGAGGACGTCTTGGACGGGGATGCGGCCGCTGGCGACGAGCTGGCCGCCGGTGCGGCGAACGGCGGCGGCGAAGGGTGCGGCCCAACGGTTCTCGTAGACGAGCAGCGCGGCTGAGGTGCCGGGCTCGAGCGCATTGCCTGCCTCGGCGACGTCGTCGTCACTGAGCAGCCCGGAAGAGGCGCCCTCGAAGCTGGCGAAGGCATCGATCTCGTCGCCGAGGTCGGCGATCTCCAGCGCCGCGACGGAGCCATCCTCGGCCTTGGCGATGAAGGCGAGGTCGAGGATGCGGATCAGGCCGCGATCGACGAGGTCGATCAGGTGCGGCATCGCCTCGCCCGTCGGCTGCCGTCCCGGCCACTCGACGATCAGGTAGTCGATCGGCCCCATCTCATTCAACTCGTCGCCGCTCAAATCCGCCCCTTTCGCTGTTGGTTTCGCGCGGGTCAGGCCCGGCAGGGGGACCATAGCGGCGATTGGCCAAGTGCTCTTGACCTTTGTGGGGTTATTCCTGACAAAAGTCAAGAGCGCCCATCTGAATCGGCTACGGAGCGGTAGGAACCACTGCGATCGGGCCGCCCTCGGCGGGCAGGTCGTCGGTGTCGAAGGCCGAGGTCTCGAAGCGGGCGGTTTGCGGCATCTGGGCGACGAACTCCTCCTCGCTGTCAGGGAGGAAGTCGGCGCGCTCGTTGCGGTAGTGCATCGGCACCACCCAGCGGGCATCGAGGCGGGAAACGATCGCGCCCGCTTGGGCGGCGCCGATGGTCGGACCGGAGCCGACCGGGAGGAAGAGCAGGTCGACGGCGCCGATCGCGGCGGCCTGCTCCTCGCGCAGATGGCGCTGGCCGAAGTCGCCGAAGTGGGCGACGCGGAGGCCGTCGAGCTCGAAGACGAAGATCGTGTTGGGGCCGCGTTCGGTGCCGGCCGCCTCGTCGTGCTCGGAGGCGACTCCGAGCACCTCGCCGACGGCCTGGGAGTCGTGCTTGCCGGCGGTCGCACGCAGGGTCTGCGGTTCGCCGCCGATCACCTCGACCGCGTTGTGGTCGCGATGCTCGTGAGTGACCAGCAGCAGGTCGACACCGTCGACCTCGATCGGCGGGTGCTCGAACTTGAAGCCGCGATCGGCCAGCAGCGGCCCCATGTCACCGAAGGGGTCGATGAAAACCTTGGCCTCCGAGCCGGTCAGGGTGAAGGCGGACTGGCCGTGCCACTCAACGCGCATGTTGCTCCTCCAGTTGCGGGACTTGGGGCGGGCCGACGGCGGGCTGCTTGGCCGGCTCCTCGACGTGGTGGTACTGGCCGCCCCGCAGGAGCGAGGCGGCGGCGGCGACGAGACAGGCGACGATGGCGAAGGTGAAGGCGGTGTCGAGGCCGTCGCTGAACGGCTGCGAGATCAGGTGCGGGAAGAAGGCCTGGCCGGTGAGCGCGGCGTGGGCGCCATGCGGCAGGCTTGCCAGTGCGTGCGCGCCCACCAGGTGCTGGATCGGGTTATAGCCGAGGAAGGCGGCGAAGAGGACCGAGATCGGCGGGGTCTGGCCGGCGTGGTGGGCGACCGCGGGGGAGACGCCGTGCGCTTCGAGACCGCCGCTGAGCGCGCCCGGCAGGCTGGAGGAGAGGCCGACGATCAGCAGGGTGAAGAAGATGCCGACTGAGAGCACCTGGGCCGAGTTCTGGAAGGTCTGGTTCATGCCACCGCCGGCGCCGCGGTCGCTGGCCGGCAGGCTGTTCATCACCGCGGCGCGGTTGGGCGAGGCGAACATCCCCATCGAGGCGCCGAGCAGGAGCAGGATCGCGGCGAAGACGGGGTAGGCGAAGTCGATCGGCAGCGTCATCAGCAGGCCGAAGCTGATCGCGGCGACGATCATGCCGCCGGTGGCGAAGGGCCGGGCGCCGTAGCGGTCGGAGAGCACGCCCGAGATCGGCCCGGCGACGAGCAGGCCGATCGTCAGCGGCAGCATGTAGATGCCGGCCCAGAGCGGCGTTTCGGTGAAGCCGTAGCCGTGCAGCGGCAGCCAGATCCCCTGCAGCCAGATGATCAGCATGAACATCAGGCCGCCGCGCGAGATCGCGGCGAGAAAGGTGGAGAGGGTGCCGAAGGTGAAGGCGCGGATGCGGAAGAGCGGCAGACGGAACATCGGCTCGGCGACGCGGCGCTCGATCACGGCGAAGGCGACGAGCGAGGTGACCGAGCCGGCGAGCAGGGCGATCACGAGCGGGCTCTCCCAGCCGGTCGGGCTGCCGCCGTAGGGCCGGATGCCGTAGGTGACCGCGACCATCGCCAGGACCAGGCCGAGGGCGAAGGTGACGTTGCCGCCCCAGTCGATCGAGGCGGGGCGGGGCTTTGAGCGCTCCTCCAGCTTGAGGTAGGCCCAGACGGTGCCGAAGAGCCCGACCGGGACCGAGATCAGGAAGACCAGGCGCCAGTCGATCGGGGCCAGCAGGCCGCCGAGGATGAGGCCGACGAACATGCCGCTGACGCCGACGATGTTGTTGATCCCGAGCGCCATGCCGCGCTGGTTGGCGGGGAAGGCGTCGGTGATGATCGCCGCCGCGTTGGCGAGCAGGCAGGCGCCGCCGACGCCCTGAACGATGCGGAAGACGACCAGGTACATCGCGCCCGCCTGTCCCGTCATCCAGTCGATCGCAAGCAGCAGCGAGGCGACGGTGTAGATGACGAAGCCGAGGTTGTAGATCTTGACTCGGCCGTAGATGTCGCCGAGGCGGCCGAGGCTGACGATCAGCACGCTGGAGACGACCAGGTAGCCGAGGATCATCCAGAGCAGGTAGAAGCTGTTGCCCGGCACCAGCGGGTCGAGGCGGATGCCGCGGAAGATGTCGGGCATCGCGATCAACGTGATCGAGGCGTCGAGCGTCGCCAGCAGGATCGCCAGCGTCGTGTTGGAGAGGGCGATCCACTTGTAGCGGTCGCCGGCGCGGTCGCGCTGATCGAGATTCGTGCCGCCCTGGCCCTTGTTTGCGCTCATTTCGATCTCGGTACCCGTGGTCCCTAAAAATATACAGGCAAACTTTGCAGTTTCCCTGTAGTTATCCAAGTATCATTCGGCCTATGCCGACTCGCGTCGACAGCGGCCCGCTCGCCAGCGAGCTGCGCGTCGTGCTCGGTCACCTGATCCGCCGCCTGCGCACCGAGCACCGCTTCTCGCTCTCCCAGGGCTCGGTCCTCGGCCGCCTCGACCGCGAAGGCCCGCAGAGCACGAGCCAGCTCGCCGAGCTCGAACGCGTCCGCCCCCAATCGATGGGCCAAACCGTCGCCGACCTCGAAGCTCAGGGCTTCGTCGAGCGCTCCCCCGACCCGACCGACGGCCGTCGCTTCCTGATCGAGCTGACCGAGGCCGGTCGCGCCGAGCTGCTCGAGGACCGCGGCCGCCGCGAGGGCTGGCTCGCCGAAGCGCTCGAGCAGAGCTTCAGCGCCGAGGAGCGCGAGACGCTCGACGAGGCAGTGCGCCTAATGGCACGGCTGGCGGAGCATTAGGTCCGCTCGATCTGGATCGCGCCGCTGCCCAGGCGGTCGCCGAGGCGCTCGCCGCCGAGGGGTCCCGCTCGACGAGCCGGATCTGGCCGTCATCTCACCGGCATAGAGTCGTCGACGCTCTTGAGCGCGATCAGCCCGATGAACCTGAAGCCGGTTCGCTCCTTCGAGCGAGCCAAGGAGCTGCTGCGCCTGCTCGAGTACGAAGCAAACGCGCTTCCCTACGACGCGAGCGATCTCGGTCTCGAGGACGCGCCCGCCATCCGCCTGCGAAGCGATCGCTCTCAGGCGCGCGGCTACGGCGTCCTGGTGATCGAGCTGGAGCAGGTGCCGCGCTCGCTGCGTCGCTTCGGCCGGCTCCTCGTCGAGCGCTTCCACGACCAGCCTCTGGCGCTGATCGGAATACCCGCCGGTGGCGGCGAGTGGAAGGAGCTGATGGTCGTGCGACCGCGCCTGATCGTCGGTGGCGGTGGCGCGGTGGCGTTGAGCAAGCTGACGATCGACGTCGAACGCCCAACCGCGCACGACGCCGAGGTGGTGCGGGGCCTGGCCTGGGACGGCAACGACCCCGAGGGCTCGCAGGTGCGGATCGACGCCGCGCTGGACGTCGAGCGCGTTACGAAGCGCTTCTTCGAGGGCCTCGACCGTCATCACCAGCGTCTGCTTGCCGAGATCGAGTCCCTGGCGGAGACCTCGCCGGCCGTGCTCGCCGGCCTCGAGCGTGCTCAAGGGGCGGAGCGCGTCTCGCTGCGCATCGTCACCCAGGTGCTCTTCTGTTACTTCCTGCAGCGCAAGGGCTTGCTCGAGGGGGAGCGGAGCTGGCTCTCGCTCGCCTTCGGACGCAATCTGACCGATGACGGCGGCTACTACGAGCGGGTGCTGGAGCCACTCTTCTACGACGCCCTTGCGCAGCCGCTCGAGGATCGGCCCGAGGAGTGGCGCCGTGACGGGATCCCTTTTCTCAACGGCGGTCTCTTCGAGCGTCACTACGGCGAGGTCTCGTTGCCGCTGCCCGACGAGCTCTTCTCGACCGACGAGGGCCTGCTCGGCTTCCTCGACTCCTGGACGTTCACGGTCGCCGAGGAGGCGGCGGACGAGAGCGAGGTCGCGGTCGACCCGGAGATGCTCGGCCGCGTCTTCGAGAATCTGATCTCCGAAGAGGAGATGAGGCGAGAGGGGACGGTCTACACGCCGCGGCCCGTTGTCCAATTCATGTGTCGCGAGGCGCTGATCCCGTACCTGGTGCGCAGGGCGGAGCTGAGCGAGGACGATGTGCGCAAGCTCCTGGTCGAGGACGACGCGCTCGAGCAGGTGGTCGAGGAGCGGGGAGCCGCCGAGGCTCTGGCCTTGGCTCGCCGTCTCGACCAGGCAGTCGCCGAGCTGCGCGCGATCGATCCGGCGGTCGGCTCGGGTGCCTTCCTGCTCGGCTTGATGAGCGAGCTATTGCGCCTGCGCAGGCTCGCCCACCTGGTCAGCGAGGGCCACGAGCCCGATCCGGAGCAGCTTCGCGAGTGGCGCCTGGCGATGATCGAGCACTCGCTCTTCGGGGTTGACATCAATCCGGTGGCGATTGAGCTCTGCCGCCTGCGGCTCTGGCTCTCACTCCTGGTCGAGGAGGGGGGCGAGAGCCCCCACCCACTTCCCAATCTCGAGTACCGCACCGTCGGCGCCGACTCCCTGCGCGACTTCGTCGGCGGGATCGAGGTGCAGCAGACGCGCTCGGACAACTGGAGCCTCGGCCTCGACCTCGAGGACCCCGGTGGGCTGCTCGAGCTGCGCGACCGCTACTTCGAGGCGGCGGACCCCGATGAGAAGCAGCGACTCCGGGCCGAGCTGGAGCGCAGCGAGGACGAGCTGGTCAAGCGCATCTTCGAGCGGGTTGACGAGAGCGCGCGGCAGCCGCGCCGGGGCAAGCAAGCCCAGGCGCAGGCCGAGGCGGCCCTGGAGAGCGTGCCGGCGCTGCGTGCTCGTTTTGCCTCTCGTGACCGGGTCTTCCCTGTCTTCCTGCCCGCCTTCAGCGCCCCCGACGCTGTAGCTGCGGGGGGCTGGGACATCGTGATCATGAATCCGCCCTACGTGGGCCGCAAGGAGATGCGCCAGCGCTTCGACGCGAGCTACCTGGCCGATCTGGAACGGCACTACGGTCGCACTTATGACCTGATGATCCACTTCGGGCGCCGGGCCTTCGAGCTCGCCAACCCGCGGTTCGGAACCGTGTCGATGATCTTCAACGACTCGATTTTCACCAGCACCGACGCGGCCGAATTTCGCCGGCAGCTCTTCGATCCGCTCGGTGGGACCAACGTGCTGGCGGCGGCGCGCACGCGTTGCTTCGAGGGTCGCGCCGTCAACGGCGGCGTGGTCGTCGCCACCCGCGACCGCGACGAGGACGACGCTCTGCGTTGGGTCGAGAACCACGGCCGGGCACCGGCGGATCTGGCCGGCGCCTCGGTGCCGAAGGAGCCGAGCGACTCATTCACGGAAGTGGGCCGTTCCGAGCTGTGGGCGGTGCCCCGCGCCGAGTACCAGCGCCTACCCCACCGTCCACTCTTCCGTTCAAGTCCCGAGGCCCGCCACCTGCTCGACACCTTCGAAGCCTGCGCCGCTTGGGATGAGCTCTCGCGCTGGGGCGCGGACGAAGGTGGCGACTGGCCAATGCTCTCGGAGACCCCGCGGCTCGGCAAATGGAAGGCGGCAAAGAAGGAGGCCGGTTTTTACGAAGGCCTACAGCGGCACGGCGGGTTCGTTCTCCTCGGCATCGTCGCTGACGGTGGTCAGGGCCTGGCGACCGCGGACGATCGCCGCTTCCTCGCGGCGATCGAGGGGACGACGGAGGCGGAAGAGGCAGAGGAGCGCCGCGAGCGCCTTACGGATCTAGTGCTCGAACGCGACGCGCCGAAGCGGGTCTTCGACGAGCTCCTTGCTGATGGGCGGAGCGTTGAGGAGTCCCTGCTCGCCGTTTCGCTGCAATTCCGGGATCGCGAGCTTGGCTGGCCGAAAAGCGGGCTGGTGCGGATAGCCCCAGCGGGGAAGGTATTGGAGCGCTCATTGACCGACGAGGAGGTCGAGAGCGGCCTCGACGGCGATGCGTCCTGGGTGCCGTTCGAGAAGGGCGATCGCTCCGATGACGAGGGTGGGGCGAGGTGGCGGCGGGACAACCCGATCGTCATCGACTGGTCGCGGGGCTCCGTCGCCCTGCTGCGCGAGCGGTCCAACCAAGCTGCCTCCCATCGCAAGCCCTACTTTCGCAATGAGGGACTCTGGGGAAAGGGAGGAGTTACCTGGAACGCCGTCGGGAGCTATCTGAGAGCTCGCCTCGTTCCCTATGGCGCGGTGTTCGGTCACGGCTCGCCGGTGATCCGTCCCAGCGTCGACTGGCTCTCGGTGGAAGCGCTCCTCGCTCTGCTGAACACCAGCCCGCTTGACTTCCTTCTGCGCACCTTTCTCTGCTCCCGGATGAACATCCACGTCGGTGACCTTCGCCGTATCCCGATTCCGGTTCTCTCCGATCCGGAGGCGCAGAAGCTGACCGATTTGGGCCAGGCGGCGCTGCGGGAGAAGGAGGAATCCGATCGCGGGGAGGGGGGATCGCGGCTTCCCGAGATCGAGGCTGAGCTCGACGCTTTCGTGCGTGACCTCTACGGGATCCGCCACGATGCCGACCTCTGGGTGGTGCGCTAGTGACCAAGCACGACAAGCTCGCGCTCTCTTACTCCGACAACCACCGGCTTACCGTGGGGGAGCGGCTGGCGGCGGAGATCGAGGAGGACCCCTCGCGCCTCTGGGTGGCCTCGGGCTACTTCGCTCCGTCCGTCTGGCAGGCGGTTGGCAAGGCACTCGGTGACCTCGGCGAGTTTCGCCTCCTGCTCGGCAAGGACTTCGAGCTGGCCAACCTCGAGCGCGGGCACGAGGAGACGCGCATCGCCCAGTTGGTGCGCCAGGCGATCAAGGAAGAGACCGAGCCGCCGAGCCTGGTCCGCCGGGACGAGGCCGAGCACGTTGCGGAGCTCGTCGCCTTCCTCGAAGCGCAGGCCGAGAAGGGGGAGCCCGTCGTCAAGCTCTGGGAGGGCGAGGGGTTCCTCCACGCCAAGGCCTACATCCTCGAAGGATCGGTCGGCATCGGCAGTGCCAACTTCACCGGCTCGGGCCTGATGCGAAACCGCGAGCTGGTCGGCTGGAGACAGGACCGCCAGCCGGTGGGCGAGGTCTCCGGTTGGTTCGAGGGCTACTGGGAGGACGAGCGCTCGCGCGACTACACGGGGGAGCTGATCGAGGCGCTGCGGGCGACGCCGCTGGTGTCTGAGGAGTACACCCCCTATGAGGTGCTGATCAAGAGCCTGGCCGAGCGCTACGGCGTCGAGCGGCCGCCCTCGCTCGATCGCGCCAGCTTCGCGCTGAAATGGTTCCAGCAGGATGCCGTCGCGCGGGTGATCCAGTTGCTCAACCGGCGCGCCCGCGGCGCGCTCCTGGCCGACGCGGTCGGGCTGGGCAAGACCTACGTGGCGATGGCGGTGATCAACCACTACCTCTATGAGGAGGCCGAGCAGCGCCGCGGCCGCGGCAGGCCCGTGCTCCTCGTCGTGCCGAGCTCGCTCGAAGAGATGTGGCATCGCGAGCTCGAGACGCATGGCTTGCTCTGGGCCTGCGAGCTGGTGACGATGCAGCGTCTGCGCTCTGACTTCGACCCCGTCCGCTACAGCGGTGCGGACCTGGTCATCATCGACGAGGCGCATCGCCTGCGCGGCGGCGGCACCTGGTTTCGCCAGGCGATCGACCTGGTCCGCTCGGGCGAGAGGCCAGAGGAGAAGCGGGTCCTCCTCCTCACCGCCACGCCGGTCAACACCGGCATGTCGGACATGGTCAACCTGCTGCGGGTCATGACCAAGAACACTCGCTCGATCTGGGCGCCGGAGATCGCCGACTTCGATCGCCACCTCAAGCGCGTCGAGCGCGGCGAGGCAGATCCCTTCCCCGTCCTCGACCGCGCGCTCGTGCGGCGCAGCCGCAGCGATGTCCTGCGCGCCCGCGAGGAGGCCGAGGCCGCTGGGCAGAGGGTCGAGCCAGTCGAGTTGCCCGAGCGGCGCCTCGCCCACGTCGACTACGAGTACGGGGGCCGCGAGGACCTCTTCGGCACCTTCGCCGATGCCCTCCGTTCTCTGGCCCTGGTCCCCTACGACCTCGAGCGCTTTCGCAGCGACGCCGCCCGGCTCGGCGCCCAGGCGAAACTGATCGACGCCGAAGGGCGGGCCTACGATGAGGAGGATCGTGACCTGATCATTCGCCCGGGCTCGCTGGCGGCCCTTTGCGCGGTCGGCCTGCTCGTTCGCTTCCAGTCCTCCGTCGCCGCCATCCGTCGCAGCCTGCGCCGGGTGGAGGCGGTGATGACGCACTTCGGCGAGGCGCTCGAGCTCGACCCACCGCGACTGCTCGACCTCTCCGGCAGCAATGAGGTGAAGCGACTGCTGCAGCGCGAGTCGGCGCTGCCGGACCGCGACGAGGAGGAGGAACCGGATGCCGGCGATCCGCTCGACCAGGCCTGGGAGGAGGCTCTGGCCGAGATGGACGAGCTGCCTGAAGCCGGTTCCTATGACCTGGCGCGGATCCAGCGGGCGCTGAACCGGGACAGGTCGATCGTCGGCGACCTGCTCGAGGCGCTGCCGCCCGAGAGTGAGGATGGCAAGGTCGCGGCCCTGATCGAGGCGCTCGGCAGGGCACCGTCCGATTCGAAGAAAGGCGCTCCTGGGCTGGCCGGCAGGCCGACCCTGATCTTCACCCAGTTCCGCGACACGGCCCGCTACGTGAGCGAGCGGCTCGAGGCCGCCGGGTTCCACAACCTGCTCGTCGAGGGCAGCGTGCCGGCCAAGCGGCGCGTCGCGCTGACCGCCTGGTTCGACCCCGCTCGTCACGGCGAGGCGGCGTTGAGTGCGCGCTCAGAGGGCCAGCGCGAGCCCGAGCTGCTCGTCTCCACCGACGTCCTCGCCGAGGGCCACAACCTGCAGCTCGCTGAGGCGGTCGTCAACTACGACCTCCACTTCAATCCCCAAATCGCCGTCCAGCGCGCTGGCCGCGTCGATCGGCTCGGCAGCCCACATGCCACCGTGCATCTGATCAGCTTCCTGCCGCCGGAGCCGCTCGAGCGGCACATCGGCCTGCTGGCGCGGCTCGACGAGCGCTTCCGGCGGATTCACGGCCTTGGCCTTGGCGATGAGCAGGTGACGCCGCTAGCCGCGGATCGGCAGGCCCAGACGCTGGAGCAGGTGCGCCGCCTCTACGCTGACGAGGCCTCCGTCCTCGACGAAGTGGAGCGAACCTGGACGCTCGGCTCGACCGACTACATGCGCGGGCCGCTCGAGGTTTTCCTCAACGACGCCGGGATCGAAAAGGTGAACTCGATTCCGCTCGGGGTGTCTTCGGTCAAGTACTTGCCGGCGGATTGGACTCACGGCGAGGGGGTGTTCATCGCCCTCGCCGGCCCGCCGGGGCGCGAGGGATTGGATACGCACTGGCTGTTTTACCCGCGCGGGGGTGATGGGAGTTGGGGCGAGCCGCTCGCCGACGAGGTCGAGATCTTCCGGGCGATCAGTGCCCACTCACGAGAGCAACGGGCCGAGGCGCGCTGGGAGACGGCGGGCCCGACGACGATCGATTGGGACCTGCTGCGCGAGGCTGCCGCCTACCTTGCCGCCGAGCTGACCCGTGAGCGCTCGACTGCCCAGGTCTCCTCGGGGGCATCTGAGCGGTCTCGCAAAATCCGCGCCGAGCTGCGCGGCGGCTTGGGCGATCTGGGGATCGAGGGGAGCGACGAACTCCTCGATCGGCTCCTGCAGGTGCGCGCGGAGGATTTCGACGGGCGCTTGGGCTGGCGGGGGTTCGAGGAAGCGCGCCGGCAGCTTCGAAAAGCCGCGACGCTGGGCGAGCGGCGGGAAGCCGGGCTGGTCGTCGTCGAGCGCGGTCTCGATCTGTTCGGCGCGCCGATTGACGGCGACGCTGACGATCTCGGCCCCGTCGAGGTGAGCGCTGAGGAAATCAGGTTGATCGCCTACGAGAGCTTGGTCTATAAGGAGCCGGGCGAGGCTCCCCCTCAGGCTCCGGACCCGCTCTTCGAGTGAAGCGGGGGGCCGGCGGCGCTAGCCGCCCACCCGGACGACGAGCTTGCCGACGTTGGCGCCGTCGAAGAGCATGTTGATCGCGCTTGGCAGCTGCTCGAAGCCCTCGACCACGGTCTCCAGCGGCTCGAGGCTGCCGTCGGCGATCCACTCCGCCAGCTGACCTGAGACCCTCGCCAGCTTGTCGTAGTGGTCGAGGATGATGAAGCCCTGCAGGGTGGCGCGCTTGATCAGCAGGCTGCCGAAGGCGTCGCGCGAGCCGGTCACCGGCGCGGCGCCCTCGTTGTAGCCGGAGATCAGCCCGCAGAGGGCGACCCGGGCGTGAAGGTTGAGGCGGGCGAAGATCGCGTCCATCAGCTCGCCGCCGACGTTCTCGAAGTCGACGTCGATGCCGTTGGGGGTGGCGGCCTTGAGCTGGTCGCGCCAGTCCTCGGCGCGGTGGTCAACGGCTGCATCGAAGTCGAGCTTCTCGGTCAGGATCGCGCCCTTCTCGGGCCCGCCGGCAATGCCGACGACGCGGGCGCCGTCGCGCTTGGCGAGCTGCCCGGCAACTGAGCCGACCGCGCCGGCGGCGGCTGAGACAACAACCGTCTCGCCCTCCTGTGGCTTGCCGATTTCCTTCATCCCGACCCAGGCGGTGAGCCCGGTCATGCCGAGCGCGCCGAGGTAGAGACTGGGGGAGACCCCCTCGATCTCGGGAACCTTCTGCAGCGGCATCGCGTCGGAGGTGACGAAGTTCTCGGTCCAGCCGATCAGCCCCTGGACCAGTTGCCCCTCCTCGTAGTCGGGGTGCTTGGACTCGACCACCCGACCGAGCCCCAGGGCGCGCATCGTCTCGCCGATCTGGACCGGCGGCAGGTATCCCGGCATGTCCTCGATCCAGGTCCGGTTGGTTGGGTCGAGCGAGATCCACTCGGTGCGGACCAGCGCCTCGCCGTCGCCGATCTCCGCCAGCTCTTCCTCGACGAGCTCAAAGGTCCCGTCGTCGATTCGCCCCTCGGGGCGCTGGCGCAGTGCGAAGCGACGGTTGGCTGGCATGGGATCGAGTCTAGCTTTGATCTGGCGGTCGAGGTCGTGTATACAAGCGGCATGGGGGCGCGGGGGGTCACGGCACGGTTAAAGGCGATGGTGGTCCTCTTACCGCTTGCGGCCACCTGGCTCTGTGCTCAGCCCCTGGCTTCCGCGGAAGTGGTCACTGGCGGCAGGTACCGCATCAGCTTCAGTGGCTCGATGACGCCGGCCAAGCTGCCTCGCGTCGGATTGCAGCCGATCTCGGTCAGCGTCCGCGGCGCTGTCCAGCCGCTTCCCGGCCCTCCGTCTCCAGCTCTTCGTGAATTCACCGTCTCGATCAACCGGCATGCCCGTCTCTCGCTGCGCGGCCTCCCCGTCTGTTCGCGCGGCCAGATCGCCAGTGATTCAACCAACCAGGCGCTTGCCCATTGCCGCGACGCGCTTGTTGGCTCTGGCTATTTCACCGCTCACATCGACCTGCCCGAACAGACTCCGTTCCCCGCGGCGGGCCGGCTCCTGGTCTTCAACTCTCGCTATCGCGGGCACCGAGCCCTGCTCGGCCACGTCTACGGCCCGAAGCCGGTGCCGACGGCCATTGACTTGTACTTCCGGCTCCGCCAAGAACAAAAGGGGCCCTTCGGGCTGACGTTCACCGCGACCCTGCCTGAAGTTGGCGAAGGGTGGGGGTACGTAAAGGGCTTCGAAGTCAGCCTGGGTCGCCGCTACCGCTTCCACGGTCGCGAACACAGCCTCCTCGCCGCCGGTTGCCCTGCTCCGGCCGGCTTCTCCAGCGCCCCCTTCAAGCTCGCCCGAGGCGTCTTCCGCCTCGCCGACGGCTCAACCCGCTCCCGCACCCTGAGCGGCGTCTGCCACGTCGCCAAGGGCTGAGCACTCACTTACCGATGCGCGCGGCTGGGTCGAACCAGCGACCTCTCGCGTGTGAGGAGCACTCCTGAGGAGCCGATAACCGGATCCAAACCCGCATTCCTAAGCGAAAATGCGCACCTCCGCCGGTATAGGCCTACAGACCAGCGTAGATGGTCTACACTGACCTATAGACCTATGTCGAGCCGGGAGGTTGAGAGATATGCCGACGCTAGAACTCACATTGAATGTGCCGGAGGGGACCAAGATCGTGATCAATGGCCTCGAGGGCGCTGCAGTAGCCCCAGACGGGGCTACTGCAGAGGAAGACATTGAGCGCTATTGGCGCGAGTACCTCAGCGACAATGGGCGCAAGATCTACGGTGCTGCCGCCCGCATCGAGACCTTTAGCGGACCGGGGTACACACTGGAGGACATTGCTCAGAATCTGAGCATCGACTACCCGAGCGTGCGGAGCATGCACCGCACGAGTGGTCGGACAGCTCGGAAGTGGCGCGAGGATACCGGCACGGAGGCGCCCATCCGCCTTCTGGATGGACCGTATGAGTGGAGCGACGCGCATGGGGGAATGCGCACGTCGTATCGGCTACCCCCAGGTGTGGCCGACGCGATCGAGCACGCCCCGGTGCATCTGGGCACCCCTGGGGTTTGAGCCATCCTCCTATGAGCGCAAAGCCGATACGGCAGAAGGGAGCGGGCTAGCACTTATACGCCCGGGCGACCATCGCGATTAGGTGAATTGAGCGCTAACTGTGCGGTGTCGTTTTGGAGGGTTCCTGCCTCCTGTCGCGGGCGGAAGGACTCTCAAACAGGGCGGACCGAATTCAGGGGTCGGGCCCGTCACGCTTCTAACACGCCAGTTCGCAAGTCGGCCTATATGTTCGCCTCCATGACCCTGGCGCTTGAGCAACTGGAGAGACTCGGCATCCCCCGCCAGCTCGAAGCCTCCTACAGCCCGGAGGACGCCATCTCAGTGTTGCGGGGGCAAGCGCGGGACTCAACGGTGATTGACGTCGTGCACGGCAAGCTTGCCTTGAACGCGGGGGGACGGCTGATGGATCTCCTGATCCGAGACGCTGGTGAGCTCGGATGGCTGCGCGAGCGCATCTCTGTTCGCACTCTGCTTTTTGGCGAGTCGTCTGCCTCGTTTCTTTCCTTCTCCGATGACTCGCACGCAATCCTGGTCTCGCGCGCTCTCCAGGAAAGCCTGGTCGGCATGGCCAACCTCCTTATCTATCTGGACGTAGCCACCGGTCTCGCCAAAATCAGCTCGCTGCGTCGCCGGAAGCGGCAAAAGGCTAGCCAGGAATGCATTGGCCGGGTCACTGCGGCTCTCCGCTACCTGCTGCTGGGACAGAGAATGACTGGGCGGGCACCGCGCACGCCGATGGCCCTTGATGAGGAAAGCTTCCAATTCGCCGGTCAAATAGCGATCGGCGCGGTGATGTTCGTGATCGCCCATGAGATCGCTCACATCGTGCACGATCACACGGAGTCCTCGACCCAGGCATACAAGGAGGAGGGCGGGGCGTCCGTCAGCGAGGCGCAGGAGCTCCAAGCGGATTCCTGGGCGCTGGGCCTGCTGATGCGACTGCTGAGCATTGATTCCCACGAACCGGGCGGCACGCCAGGAACCGAGGTCGCTCTTTGGTCCGCTTTCACAGCGATCTTTGCAACGCAAATAACCGAAAAGGCGATTTATGTGCGGAGGAGCCGCACCCACCCCGAGGCGTGGGCCCGCTGGGCAGTTCTCGAGAAGCAGGTGCCTGAAGCCGAGGAGAAAGCCGACTCTCTGCGGCTGGCCTTCATGATGAGCGCGGCCGGAGCTATGAGTTTTGGTGAAGAGTTCCCGGATGAGTTGTGGCCATCGCTACAGACCGACCCGATGCTCGGGATCGAAGAGGAGATCAATCTGGCGAAGCTGCGCTACTGGGACGGCCTCAACTCCGGTCCCTTGGACCAGTTGGTCAGCGAGACGGACTCTTCGCTGACCGCCGATGGCCGGGCATTGGTCGGGGCGCTGCGAGAGGGCGACCTTGCCGACAGTCTCGGCGGCATTGGGACCCCCAACCCGCGACTGGAGAGGATCCTCGACCCCTCCCTCGCACTTGAGTTCTCGACCCTGAAGAGAGGTTTCGGGAAGATCTCGCCGACGCACACGACCGGCGACCCCGATGCGTTTGCGGTTGTCGCGACAAGACTTGCCGCAGTGCATCTGGAAGGCGGCTTCAGCCCGTGAGCCTCGAGCCCAATCCCGCACTCGAGCTCTACATCGGAATGGACGATGAAACCTTGCTCGCCGAACTCGAGGGGGCGTTGCTCGGCAGGGGGCCGGGGTTCGGCCCATCCGACGTCGATCAGGCGGTTCGTTTTGCGAGCGATTGGCTCGATCAGCGTACGGAGGAGTTCCGGCAACTTCTCTGTGGCAATGTCAGGGTGCGGCTGGAACATGGAGGTGGGCTCGACAAGCTCACGGATGCCGCCGTCGTTGCAGATGCGCTTCAGGCTCTGCTCGGCAAACCCACCGCCTACATCGTCGCGGTCATACTCCTCCGCCGCGGCCTGAATGGGCTCTGCGACACGGCTGGCCACTAGTACGTAGAAGGGGGTGTCGACGCCAGGAGGCTTGTTCGCTCAGGGTCACCTAGGCGCCGAGTGTTCTGACTAGGACCGCTCGCATGGCGCCGCAATCCCTACTGCCAAGCTGATTACCGATGGGCGCGGCTGGGTTCGAACCAGCGACCTCTCGCGTGTGAGGCGAGCGCTCTCCCACTGAGCTACGCGCCCGGGAGATGGGCCAATCATAAGTGGCCGCGGAGGGTCAGGCGGTGGCTGGAGCGGGGGCTGCATCACCGGGCGGCTCGTCGTCGCTGGCTTCGGCCATGGCTCGCTTTTGCAGGGCGATGCCGATGAAGGGGTAGATCAGGGTCGAGAGCATGGCGGCGCCGACTAGGCCGGCGGCGGTGGAGGGGCGCATCTTGCCGGCGTCGATGGCGATCGTGGTGATGGCGACTACGAGGGGGAGCTCGGTGGCGGAGAAGAAGGCGAGGGCGCGGCGCTCGATGCTGGTCAGCGTGTTGCGGTAGAGGAGCATCGCGGGGGCGCCGCGGACGAGGAGGAAGAGGCCGAGGAAGAGGAACATCTTGGCGATCGCTTCCGCCGAGCCGAGCGCGGCGAGGTCGAACTCGAGACCGCTGGTGACGAAGAAGAAGGGGACGAAGAAGCCGAAGCCGACCGCGGTCAGCTTCGACTCGAAGACCTGCAGCTCATGGCCCTTGAGCGCCGCTCTGGTGATCATGCCGGCGACGAAGCCGCCGAGCAGGACGTCGAGGCCGAGCTGGCTGGCGAGCAGGACGAGGCCGAAGACGAGGACGACGGTGATCCGCACGGCGAGCTGGCTGCTCGCCTCGAAGGTTTTTTCCAAGGCCGGCCAGCCGCGCCAGGCGAGACGTACCGAGGCGAGCGCCACAGCGATGGCGAGGACGATGAAGGCGACGAGGATCGCCGCCTCGTGCAGTGGGCTCTGCGTGGTGAGGACCAGGGTTACCAGCAGGATTGGGCCGAACTCGCCAATGCCGCCCGCCGCCAGCAGGTAGGTCCCGAAGCGCGTTTTGAGCCCACCGCTGTCGCGCAGGATCGGGATCAGGGTGCCGATCGCGGTCGTCGCCATCGCCGAGCCGGTGTAGAGAAAGGAGACGACGATGCCAGCGGCGGCGAGTGCGCCGCCAATGCCATAGGCGAGCGCCACCGATAGCGCCCAGCCGAGCGCGGCGAGTTTCAGCGGCGCTCCCTTGATCCGTTCGAAGTCGATCTCGTAGCCGGCGAAGTAGAAGAGCATGCCGAGCCCGAGGTTGGAGAAGAAGTCAATGAAGTCGGAGGAGTGGGCGAGGTCGAGAACTTCAGGGCCGATCAGGATCCCGAGCATGAGCTCGAGCACGACCACGGGGGGCGCCAAGCCTTTGGGCACGACCGCGACCGTCGTCGCGGCGATCGCCGCGACGAGGACGATCGCAAAGAATGAGGAGGTGTCGACGTCGATCACGGAGTGCCGATCCTAAGCGGCAGGGTAGGATGGAGGACGGACCGTGCTAGGTGGGGAATCAGCGGTGCCCTGTCACCCGAAATCCGCTTAGCGGGGCCGAATCCCGTTCCGAGGGGCTGGCCGTCGGGGTCAGTGCGTCGCGGAAGGTGTTGACGGCCGGGTCCTGCGCGACGTGGGCACGCGAACCAGGTCAGGTCCGGAAGGAAGCAGCCTTAAGCGGATGCCGCGGGTGCCGCAGGTGAGCCCGGCTCGAGCCAACCACGACGGACACGCCCGGTGACTTTGTCTCGGAGGACGGGGCGCACGGTCCATTTCTTCGCATCCGATATTGACCCCGCTCCAGTGTGGTCAATGTCGGATGCGCGTCAGTCGATCAGCCTCTTCCGCATGCGGCTGATCGCGATCCGCCAGGTGAGCAGGGCGAAGCCGACGAGGAAGGCATAGCGGGCGATGTCGACCGCCTCGAAGCCGAAGGCGCCGCCGCGGACCAGTTCGACCAGCTGATGCAGCGGGTTGATCTGGGCGATGACCTGGAAGCCCTCGGGCAGGCCTTCGATCGGGAAGAAGGTGCCGGCGACGAGGAAGAGCGGTGTGACGAAGAGCGCCGTCACGTAGTTGAACTGGTCGATCTTGGCGACCGTCGCCGCCATCGCGATGCCGAAGCCGGCAAAGCCGAGCGCGGTGGTGAAGCAGAAGAAGGGCACCAGCAGCATGCCCCAGGCCGGGTCGAGGCCGAAGCCGATCGTCACGATCAGCGGCACGCAGCCGTAGGTGCCGGAGCGCAGGGCGATCCAGAGCATCTCGGCGGTGACCAGCTCCTCGACGTCGACCGGCGCGGCGAGGATCGCGTCGTAGGTGTTCTGGAAGCGGTGCTTGACGAAGGTGCCGAACATCGCCGGCAGGGCGCTGGAGAAGATCACCGCTGTCGCCACCATGCCGGTGCCGACGAACTCGATGTAGGGGACGCCATTGACTTCGTCGACCAGGGTCGCGCTGAGGCCGAGGCCGAAGGCGAGCAGGTAGACGATCGGTTCGAGGACGCTGGAGAAGGTCGTCCCCTTCCAGTAGGTGCGGAAGTTGGCGACCTCGCGACTCATAATCCCGGCGATCGCCGCCGGTTCGAGCCGCCCCAGCTTCGCCCGGGCCGCGGTGGTGCCGTTGCTCACTCTGCCTCCTCTCCGGTCAGCAGCACGAAGACGTCCTCCAGCGAGGCGGCGCGGATGACCGCGTCCTCGGGGACGGCGCCGTCGATGGCGCGCTCGGAGCCGACGATCGCGATCGCGGGCCCGGCCGGCCGCACCGACAGGCCCTGCCCCTCGGCGATCGCCCGCACTTCGGTCAGCCGTTCGGGCGGCCCGTAGACCTCGGCGGTGTGAGTGCCCGCGTGCATCTTGATCAGCTCGGCCGGCGTGGCGCGGGCGATCACCTTGCCCTTGTTGACCACGGCGACCTCGTCGGCGAGCCGCTCGGCCTCCTCGATGTAGTGGGTCGACATCAGGATCGTCGTGCCGTGCGAGCGCAGGTCGTCGATCAGGGTCCAGAGCTGGGTGCGGATCTGCGGATCGAGGCCAACGGTCGGCTCGTCGAGCAGGACCACCCTCGGTTCGTGCACGAGACCGCGGGCGAGCAGGAGGCGACGGCGCATGCCACCGGAGAGCTCGTCGACTGCGTCGCGGCGCCGCTCGCGCAGACGCGCCAGATCGAGCGCTTTGTCGATCGCGGCGCCCACGTCCGGCACCCGGTAGAGGCGGGCGAAGATCGCGAGGTTGTCTTCGACGGTGACGTCGACGTCGAGGTTGTCGAGCTGGGGGACGACGCCCATCTCGGCCCGAGCCGCCTTGGCGTCGCCAGGCAGCTCGTGGTCGAGCACGCGCAGCTCGCCCTCATCGGCGATCGCCTGGCCGGTGAGCAGGCGCATCGTCGTCGACTTGCCGGCGCCGTTGGGACCGAGCAGGCCGAGGCAGATCCCCTCGGGCACCTCGAGGTCGAGGCCGTCGACCGCGGTGATCGGGCCGAAGCGCTTGACCACGCCGCGGAGCGCTATTGCGGAAGGCATATGCCGATTCTCAATGATCGGCGGCGCCGGCGGCGAGCTGGCGTTCCAGCTCAACCGCCCGCTCGGGGTCAAAGAGGCTGAGTGCGACCGCCGTCGCCGCCGAGCGCAGGGTCGAGACGGCGAGCAGGCGCGGGTCGTTGGGCAGGCGCTTGGCGCTCTCGGAGAAGAAGAGCTCGGCCAGCACCGGCAGCTCGCGACCGCCGGCGGTGCTGAGCACGCGGAGGACCGAGAGCGTCGCGCTGGCATCGGAGGCCCGCTGGTTCCAGTCCATTGGGCTCGGCGTAACGATGACCATGTGCGGTCGCGACTCGCGCAGGCTGCGCGGCAGGTGATTGGTGTCGGTGGTGATCGCTTCGACGTAGTGGATGCGCACGCCCGACGGCTCGGCGGTGCCGAGGTAGCGCTCGAAGGCCGGCCGCGGCGCGATCATCGTCACGGCGAAGTTCTCGGCGCCCACCTCGGCCAGGTCCTCCATCAGCGCCGGCGCGTTGAACCCGCAGCCGACGATCGTCAGTCGCAGCGGCCCGTTCGCCTTTTGCGCCGTCTTCCAGGCAGCGTCGACGAGCTTGGTGAAGGGCTCGACCGAGCCGTGCTCCGCGACCCATCCCGGCAGCCCCTCGAGCGCCGGCGGCCGGGTGATCGCCAGTCGCAGCAGGGCGGAGATGGTGCGGTCGCTGACGATCGCGTCCCAGTCCGAGGGGAAGAGCTCCCAGCTGGCGTCGACGTTGCGGCCGCGGCGGAAGAGCAAGCGGACCAGCGGCGAGGCGTCGCGCTCGCGCAGGTAGTCGAGCAGGGCGAGGCCGCTCTGGGCCACCTCGACGTCCGCCGCCTCGGCGGGAGTCGGCCCGCTGCTCGAGGCCATCAGCAGGATCGCCCGCGCCCGCTCGGCGCCGGCCAGCTCGAAGCCTGAGTCGCCGGCGGTGTCGCCGAAGACGAGATCGATCTTGAGGTCTTCACCGCTCGCCTCTTCAAGCTCGTCGAGGATCTGCCCGCGCGAGTCGCGCGCCGACTCGGGCGCGAGGACGACGAGCCGGCGCAGCTCGGTCTCCAACTGTGCCTCGGCCGCGGCGGAGGCGGCGACCGAGGCGAGGTCGGTGCCACCGACGACGAGCAGGTGATTGCTGCAGTGCACCGGCCGGTCCGCCTGGCCCAGTCGCTCGAGCGAGCTGCCGACGCTCTCGGCAACGAAGGTGAAGAGCAGACCGACGAGGAGGACGAGACCGATCACCACCTGGAAGAGGCCGATCACCCTTTCCGCCGCGTGCTCGTCGTCGTGCAGGCTGGAGGGATCGAGCACGTGCAGGATCGCCGACCAGAGCGCCTCACCGAAGTCGTCGAACTGGTCGAGGGCGAAGTGGGCGATCGCGGCGCTGCCGAGGATCAACACGGCGACGGTCGAGACCAGCAGGACCACGCGCCCGCTCGTCGTTTGCATCGCGCGTCTCAGCATGCTGGAAGACTGACGCCTGTGCTGGACGAGCGCTGGATCAGGTCACTGCACGTGGAGACGATGCGGGAGGTCGAACTGCACGCCGAGCGCGAGCCGCACGTGCTGTTCCAGGCCTCGACGATCGGGGCGTTGCTGGAGGGCGCCTATGACGGCGACCTCTCCTTTGCCGAGCTGGCCGAGCACGGCGACCTCGGGCTGGGCACGCTGAACGGGCTCGACGGCGAGATGATCGCGCTCGACGGGCGCTTCTATCGGGCCAACGTCGAAGGCGAGGTGAATGAGGTGCCTGCTGAGGCGCGGACTCCGTTCGCCGTGGTCACCCGCTTCGACGCGAGCCTTGAAGTCGAGCTCCCCGGCGCCAGCGACCACGATGAGCTGCTGGCGCGGCTGGACGAGCTGGCGCCGGCGGGCGCCGTCTCCGCCGCGATTCGCATCGACGGCAACTTCGAGCTCGTCCGCGCCCGCTCGGTGCCACGCCAGAGCCCGCCCTACCGGCCACTGACCGAGGTTGTCGCCGAGCAACACGTCTTCGAGCTGCGCGACGTGAGCGGGACGATGCTGGGCTTCCGTTTCCCCGACTACGCCGAGGGCATCGAGGTCAGCGGCTACCACCTGCACTTCATAAGCGAGGACCGCGGCCGCGGCGGACACGTGCTCGGCTCGCAGGCCGGCGAGCCGCTGCGGGTGCGGATCGACCCCTCCAGCGAGCTGCACATCGAGCTGCCGCCGGGGATCGAGCTGGCCGATCCCGAGGTCGCGGCGGAGACTCACGCCGCCGTTGAAATGGTCGAGCGGGCGGGCTAGGTCGCGCTCGCTGTTGGCCGAGCCCCGACCGCGTCGGCGAGGCGCTCGGCGAGCCAGAGGTCGCAGAGCCAGTCGGCCTGGGCACCACCCTTGCGGCTGACGACGATCCCGTCAGGGCCGCCTTCAACGGTGAGTTTCTTCCAGCGGGTCGAGTTCGGCATTGAGCGCAGCGATTCGGCGATCGCGGCCGGGACCTCGTCTCCCGGGCGGACCTTGCCGTCGCGCGATTTCGCCTTGAACGCCGGCGCAGGGACCCGCACCGTGACCTCGCTGTGTGGACTCACCTCACCACTGCCGAGCCGCGCCGTGACCTGGCGGCCGTGGCGCGCGCCGCTGAGCACGAGCGCGCCGTGGACGTGCGGCCCGACCCGCCCGGTCGTCGCTTCCCGCATCTCGATATTGACCTTGGGCCGCTCGCTCACCTCGAAGCCGAGCGGTGCCATTGACGTGCCGACCTTCTCGTAGGCGCTGTCCACATCGCCGCCTGGCGCCAGCGCCCGCACGCTGCCGTAGATCGCTGCGATCGCGATCAGCGGTCCTCCAATCAGCAGCGGCACGAGGCTTTCGAGGAGGTAGGTCGAGGGGACGGTGAGGAGGATCAGCAGCATCACGATCCAACCGAGGTGCTGGCTGCGCCGAGCTGAGTCCCACATAGAGGCACGTGCCTTGATCGCCGCCTCGTCGATCGGCTTGACGGCGAGTGCCGCCCAGAGCTGCTGTTCCTCCATCGTCGTCGGGTTCTCGATCACGCCGCCGCCTTCGGCGACCGCTCGCTGTACCGCCTTCGCGTCGCCGCTTGCCACCCGGTTGAGGTCGGAGCGCTGGAGGATGAAGAGGATCACCACGAAGAGGGCGATCACCCCGAAGATCAGCGCCAGCGTCCCCTTCGGATTGGCTCCGCCTTCGCCGTTGAGCGCGATCGCCGCGACCGCGACCGCCACCAGGACGACTCCAACAAGTCCGAAGAGCCCGGACCGCTTGAACCCTCCGCTGAGCACCGGCCGCCAGCCTACCCCGCTCGGGCCGACGGGCCGAAACCGTGTCGATATGTCACGTTTGCGGCCCGTCGGCCCCCGCGCTAGCAGCGGCGGTAGAGAATCCAGGAGTCGTTGGCCGCGACCCGCTCGAAGCCGTGCGGCACGGTGAGCTTGAAGCGGGTCGGGTCGTTGGGGTCGAGGATGAAGTTGTGAATGACGAAGGGGCTGGCGGGCTCGAGGAAGTAGCCGCGCCGAGGAACGCCTTCCTCGCTGGCGCTGACGATGTCGGTCGGCTCAACGTCGAGGTTGAAGGCCAGGCGCGGCACCGCACGGTGGTTGGGCACGGCGATCGGGCCGCAGAGGGGCTTGGTGAAGGCGCCCGAATCGGCGAGGTCGCTGAGGTCGCGCTCGATCGTCCCCTGGTCGGAGAGGTCGCTGTGCACGGTCGAGTCGAGGTCCCACTGATTCGGCAGCCAGAGCACGAACATGAGGACGACGAGGCCGGCGAAGACCTGCCAGCGGCGGCGCCAGGCGTGGTCCTGATCGAGCAGGCGCCAGCCGAGCAGGCCGACGGCGACGAAGATCGCCAGGATCGCGCCGCCGAGCATCGTGTAACGGGCGATGATCGCGAGGCCGGCCGCGGCGAGCAGGGCGAAGGCGCCGAGCGCGAAGACGATGGCGACGAGGCCGAGCATCGAGCGCTTGCGCAGGAAGGCGAAGGCAAGGACGATGCCGCCCGCGGCGCCGACCATCCCCGGCCACTGCATCACTTCGCCGAGCGCCCTTGGGCCCCAGAGGACGAGATCGACCGGGCCGGTGTGACGTTTCAGCGTCTCGACCGTTTCCTGGGTGCCGGTGAGCGAGTAGAGGAAGTTGCCGGTGGTGATGCCGTCAAACAGCACCCAGCAGATCGGTGCCGCCAGAGCCAAGACGATTAGTCCGAGGCCGCGAGGGGAGACGAGGATGCCCCTCGCCCGGACAATCGCCGGTCTAATTAGACCGGCGATTTGAGCATCCGCCCGTTCGAGAGGCATCCTCGCCTCCGTCTCAGGGTCGTCGGGCGAAGGATCAGGCGCTAGCGCCAAATAGCCCAGATAGGCGACCGAAAAAAGCCAAGCCTCGGGGCGGAGCAATCCCGCCAAGGCGAGCAAGGTGAGAACCGGCCAGCCGGCGCGCGGCTTGCGGGTCTCGATGACGAGCGCTCCAAGCACGAGGGCGATGTAGGGGACGTCGACGTAGGCCCGCAGGCCGTTGGAGAGAAAGGGGGCGCGGGTGAGAACGATCGCGGCGGCGACGGCGCCGATCGGACGGTCGAACCAGAGCGAGCCCAGTCGGTAGACGAGGTAGCCGACAAGGGCGAACGAGACGTAGGCGACGATCATCGTCACCGTGATCGCGCCGTCGCCGAGCGGCGTCGTCACCGCGCCGAGCAGGTCGGCCAGCGGGTGCGGAGTGGGAGGCAGGGCGGCGCCGTAGTCGGGGCTGACGCCGTGAGCCAGTTCGCGTCCCCAGACCAGCGCGTAGATGGTGTCGTAGTTGGGGAAGCCCAGCGGGAAGACGATCAGCAGCGCGGCGCCGATGCCCGCGACCCAGGCGAGGGGAATCAGCCAGTTGCGGGCCCGCTGCGGCACCGGCGCAACCTACCGTTGGCCGCCGATCGCGAGTGGGCCGACTTTCCCGTGTATATGACGGGAAAGTAGGCCCACCTCACGGAAAGTCGCCCCATCGCCGTGGATACACTGGCCCTAGTGCCGCCCCCGAGCGACTCGATCTCCCTTTATCGCCGCCACCGCCCTGGTTCCTTCGACCAGGTCGTGGGCCAGCAGCACGTCGTGCGCACGCTGCGCAACGCGGTCGAGCAGGGCAAGGTCCACCACGCCTACCTCTTCGTCGGCTCGCGCGGCACCGGCAAGACCTCGATGGCGAAGATCCTCGCCCGCTCGCTCAACTGCGAACGCGGCGGCCCCACCGTCACCCCCTGCGGCGAATGCGAATCGTGCCTGACGATCGCCGCCGGCAGCTCGATCGACGTGATCGAGATGGACGCCGCCTCCAACCGCTCGGTCGACGACGTGCGCGACCTGCGGGAGCGGGTCGCCTACGCGCCCACTGGCGGCCACTGGAAGGTCTACATCCTCGACGAGGCCCACATGCTGACCAAGGAGGCTTGGAACGCCTTCCTCAAGACGCTCGAGGAGCCGCCGCCCAACACCGTCTTCGTCCTCGCCACCACCGAGTCGCACAAGGTGATGGCGACGATCGCCGACCGCTGTCAGCGCTTCGACTTCCAGCGTCCCTCGCTGGAGCAGATCTCCGAGGTGCTGCAGCGGGTCTCCGCGGCCGAGGGAATCAGCGCCGAGGACGCCGCCGTGGCGATGATCGCTCGCTCCGCCTCCGGCAGCTTCCGCGACGCGCTCGGCACGCTCGACCAGCTGGTCGCCTTCGGCGGCAACGAGGTCAAGCTCGAAGACGTGCTCGAGCTGCTCGGTGCGGCCGACGCCGAGCTGCTCTTCGACGCGGTCGACGCGGTCGCCGCTGAAGACCCCAAGGGGGTCCTGCTCGGGGTCGAGAAGATGGCCCGCTCCGGCCGCGACCCCGCCCAATTCGCCCGCGACCTCCTGGCGCACCTGCGGCACCTCTTGGTGACGCAAACAGTCGGGGAGGTGCCGAACACCTTTGTAGTGACGGCGACGGATTCGGAGCGGTTGGCGGCCCAAGCAAACGCCGTCGGCCCCGCGACCCTCGTCCGAACCATCGACGAGCTTGCAAACGCTCTGACAAACGTGCGCGAGGGCGACGACGCCCGCATGGCGGTGGAGATCGCCCTCCTGAAGGCGGCCCGACCCGACTTGGATCCCTCAACCGAGGGACTGCTCCGCCGTATCGAGAGACTCGAGCAAGGTGGAGCTGCAGCGCCACGAGCGGCGGCTCCTGTCGTCAAAGAGGACCCGCCCCCAGCCACGGATTCAGCCCCACCACCCTCCGTGGCTCCGCCCGCCCCCGAGCCCCCGAAAGCTTCGACCGATGCCCCGGAGCCTGAGCCACCTACGGCACCTGACCCCGAGCCGTCCACGCAGACCGCAGGCCCCGTGACCTTTGAGGAAGTGGTCAACACCTGGGCCGCTGTCCTCGACAAGCTTCGGGAGACGAGCCCGGCCCTGGCGGCCACCTTCGACGGCGCCCGCCCGGTGAAACTCGACTCCGAGGGCCTGGAGATCGGTTTCCCGGCCGAACTCACCTTCAACAAGAAGAAGGCGGAGACGCCTGAAAAGCGGGAGCTGATGGCGGACGCGATCGAGGACGTGATGGGGGAGAGGTTGCGGCCCACTTACGTGCTGCTCGAGGAGGAGACCGCGCCGGTCGAGGCGGAGGAGGCTCCTTCCGAGGAGAAGATTGATCACGATGCGCTGGTGAAAAAGCTGAAGAGCGAGTTCAACGCGGAGGAGGTCGGTTAAGTGGCCAGAGGCGGTCCGGGAGGTTTCGACGTCAATGCGCTGATGAAACAGGCGCAGAAGATGCAGGACGAGATGATGCAGGCGCAGGAGTCGCTCAAAGACGAGGTGGTCGAGGCGAGCGCCGGTGGCGGCATGGTCAAAGTGAAAATGGGCGGTGACCTGACCCTGCGCGAGATCGTTATCGACCCCGAGGCGGTCGACCCAGAAGACGTCGAGATGCTCGCCGAGATGGTGCAGGCCGCGGTCAACGAGGGGCTGCGGGCCGCCCAGCAGCTGGCCGAGTCGAAGATGGGTGGGATCACGGGCGGCCTCGGCGGCCTCCCCGGGATGTGAGCGCCGAGGGCCCGGCGCCGCTGGCGCGCCTCGTCGCCGAGCTCTCGCGCCTCCCGGGAATTGGCCAGCGCACGGCGCAGCGGCTCGCTTTCCACATCCTCCGCGCGCCCGATGAAGAGGCCGCCGCCCTCTCCGCCGCGATCGTCGAGGTGAAGGAGAAAGTCGGGCTCTGCGAAGAGTGCTTCAACCTGGCTGAGGGGCCGCGCTGCCGGATCTGCGCCGACCTCCAGCGCGACCGCGCGACGATCTGCGTGGTCGAGGAGCCTGCCGACGTGATCCCGATCGAGCGCACTCACGAGTACCGCGGCCTCTACCACGTGCTCGGTGGCGCCCTCTCGCCGATCGACGGGGTCGACGCCGACGACCTGAAGATCGCCGAGCTGGTGCGCCGGGTCGAACCGGGCGAGGTGCGCGAGGTCGTCCTTGCCACCAACCCGACCACCACCGGCGAGGCGACGGCGCTGCACATCGCCGAGCTGCTGCGTGGCCAGGTCGCGGTCACCCGCTTGGCCAGCGGCTTGCCGGTTGGCGCTGATCTGGAGCACGCCGACGAGGTGACCCTGGGCAAGGCCTTCGCCGGCCGCCGCAGTCTCGACTGAGGCTGCGCCCGCCGGTCGGTTCCACTGGCCAAACGTCCAGTCCGCCTTGCGGACAAGGCATTGCACCGGCGGACATGTTTTCTAGACAAGTGTCGGTGCGCAATTAGCGAGCTTTTGCGGTCCTGCCGTCCGTTGCTTTCGAGAAGGTCTTTTAGTGGCGACGCAAGCACCAACAAGGGACAAGGGCCGGGAGGAGTCGGCGATCGAGCAGGCTGCTCGTGAGGTCTTCGCCGATGCGGCGCAGAAGCTGGCGCAAGAGTTCAGCTCGGTCGCGGCGACAGCCGTCGCCGCGGTCCGAGAGCAGAGCCTTCCCACGGTCCCGGCTCCCCCATCGGCAGTGGCCGCTGAGCCGACGTCAGCTCCTGGAGACTGCGGCCACGCCAGCCTCTTCCAGCCCGGGCACATGCGCCGCCGGCTCGACCAGCTGATCGAGACCAACAAGCGCTATGACCACCCATTCGGCCTCGTCGTCTTCGACGTCGAGGGCCCCGGTGCCCGCGACGATGCTGAGGCCCGGGAGACGGTCCTGACCGTTGTCGGCGCCGCCTTGCGCGAGGCGGTGCGGATCGTCGACGAGACCTTCCTGCTCGAGGAGGACGCGCTCTGCGTCCTTGCCCCCAACCTCTCCACGGTCGAGGGCGTGAAGATGACCGAGCGGCTGCTGCGCATGCTCGACGAACTGGAGGCGGCGGGGGGGTTGCGGATCTCGGTCTCGGCCGGCGTGGTCGCCTGTCCGGAGCACGGCAACGACGCCGATCAGCTCTTGAAGAAGGCTGACGAGGCGATGTGGCGAGCCCGTGCACTGGGCCAGCCGGTCGGCGTCGGCACTTTGCAAGATCGCTGACAGATTTCGCAAATCTGTCCATAACTTGCGTAAACCTGGATTTTCGCTGGGAAGATGTCGATGCACGGCGAACACCGCTGTGCACGCCCCACGACTTAGATAGATGCCAGGAATAAGGACAAACGCCGCCGCCGAAGTGCTGGGAGTCAGCCCCAACACGCTGCGCAGCTGGGAGCGCCGTTACGGCTACCCAACGCCGAAGCGCACCCAGGGCAACCACCGCAACTACGAGCTGGTCGAGCTGCAGACCCTGCGCGACGCGCTCGCCCAGACCGGCAACATCTCCTCGGCGATCGAGCTGGCGCGCCAGCGCCAAGCGGCGCCGGCGAGTGACGACGGGCTGCTGGCGGCGCTGCAGAGCTTCAACGAGGAAGCGGCGGACCGCGCGATGGAGGAGAGCCTGGTGCTGCGGCCGCTGGAGCGCACCGTGGAGGAGCTGCTGCTGCCGGCGATCGACCGCCTCGCCGTCGACCCCGACCGCGAGGCCGAGCTCGAGTTCGCCTCGCGCTGGGCGACCGGTTGGCTGCACGGCGCCCGCCGCCTCGCTTCCGCCGCCTCGCGCCCGGCCGGCATCCTGCTGCTCGACTCGAGCCGCGGCTCCGATGCCGAGGCCGTGCACAGTCAGGCCCTCGACCTCACCCTGCGTCGCGCCGGCTTCCGCGTGCTGATGCTCTCCAACGAGCTTGGCGACGAGCGCCTCGAGCGCGCCCTGCGCGCCCTCGACCCAACCGCGATCGTCCTCTGCGGCCCCCGCGCCGACACCGCCAGCGCGGTCAAGCTGGTCCGCCAGATCCGCGACCTCGGCGTCGACGCGCCGCTCTTCGGCTTCCGCGCCAGCGGCCTGATCGGCGACGCCATCCCCACCGCCGGCAGCGTGCCGAGCGAGGTGACGGGGATGCTCAACGCGGACCTGCGCCGCCGCGCCGCTCAGGCTTTCGCTTAGCGCGCCCCTCTATCGAGCATCAAAAAACCGGCCCCGGAATCTTGGCGATCCCGAGGCCGGTCGATTGCGACGGCATGGTTGCCGTCGCGGAGCGTGCGTATCGCTAGAGCGACGCTATGGCTGCTTTCGCGGCCGTAACCACTACTTTCGGCAGTGGCGCGAAGTCGAGCGCCGGACCGTATTTCTTGCCAACGGTGATCGCGTAGCTGACGAACTGACCGACCAGCGCCTTCTGCGGACCGTTGTGGGGAACGATCGCGTAGGTGAAGGTAGAGATCGGGTACGCTTCCGCGAATTTTTTCGGCGGGTTGACGATGTGGAGTTCGTTGCTCGGTGGGACTTTCTTCACCATCGCAGCCGCGTTTTCGATGTTTTTCAGGTTCGGCAGCTCGTAGTTTCCGGCTTCGTTCTTCACCGCGACCACGGGAAGCCCCGCGGCGATCAGGTAAGACGCTGAGATGTAGCCGATGGCGCCGGGGGTGGTGGCGACCACGTTGGTGATGCCCGAGTTGCCTTTGGCGCCAACGCCGTGGGTGAATCCGACCGAAGTCGAGTAGCCGACTTCGTTCTTCCAGGCCTTGCTGACCTTGGAGAGGTAGTTGGTGAAAGCGTAAGTGTCACCTGAGCCATCGCTGCGATAGACCGGGGTGATAGCGAGGTTTGGCAGCTTGGCTTTCGGGTTGATCTTCTTGATCTTGGGGTCGTTCCAGTTGGTGATCTTGCCGAAGTAGATGCCGGCGAGAATCGGTCCGGTGAGGTTCAGTTTGTTGACGCCCGGAATGCTGAAGCCGAGACCTGTAGCGCTGAGCGCCCAGGGGATCTGCACGCAGCCGTTGCAGGCGGCAGCCTGTTCAGGGGTTAGCGGAGCATCGGAGGCACCGAAGTCAACGGTCCGGGCTGTGATCTGAGCGATGCCCGCGCCCGAGCCGACGGCGCCATAGGTGACTTTGACGTTGCCGTGGCCGGCGGCTTCGAAGCCGTTTGCCCAGTTGGCCTCCAGCGGCGCGACCAGCGTCGAGCCGGCGCCGGTGAGGTTTGCCGATGCGGCAGCGGTCGAGAGGGCTGTCATACAACCGACCATGCCGGTTACCGCGATGAGAAAACCAAACAACCTGTTGCGAATCAAAAGGGATTCCTTTCGGCTTGTGTGTTCCTTCTCTGCCACAGGCCGTAGAACGTCCCCTGGCGGCTCGCAGAATGCCTCCACCAGTAAGCACATATGTTTCAATCGTGTGAAAAGTAGAGTGTTAAAAAGTTGTAACACTTTTCGAGTTGTGTCAATTCTGTGAAAATTTCTCTGAGTTGGGTGGGCAACCGATTGGAACTGTTCTACTCTGGGCGCGATGAGCGCCGTCTCCAGTGCGACAGAGCCCTCGCAGGTTGCCGGGCGAGCCCGCGCGGGGGAGCGTCGCAAGCAGTTCGATCGGGTCGCCGATGGCCTGCTCTTCGGTGTCTGCGCCCTCGCCGCGCTGCTCGGGGTGGTGCTGATGCTGGTGATCGCCTACCAGGTGGTGCACGGCGCAGAGCCGGCGATCTCGGCCTTCGGTCTCGGTTTCATCTTCGAAACGACTTGGCAGCCCAACTTCGGCGTGTTCGGCGCCGGCTCGATGCTGTTTGGAACCATCGTCAGCTCCTTCGTCGCGCTTGCGATAGGGGCTCCGATCGCGATCTCGATCGGCCTCTATCTGAGCCTGTTGGCACCGGCCGGAGTGAGGGGGATGATCGGACCGCTGGTCGAGATGCTGGCGGCGATTCCCAGCGTAATTCTCGGCTTCTGGGGCGTCTTGATCCTGGCCCCCTTCGTACAGGGCACGCTCGAGCCCTGGCTGCACGACACGCTCGGCTTCATTCCGATCTTCGGCGCTCCGGAAACCACTGGCGCGAGCGTCTTCACAGCCAGCCTGATCCTGACGATCATGATCGTGCCGATCATCGCCTCGATCTCGCGCGATCTCTTCCTTGCCGTCCCGCGCGACGTCCAGGACGGGGCGAGCGCGCTCGGGGCCACGCGCTGGGAGGTGATCCGCGGTGTCGTTCTACCTTCGACCACCTCAGGCGTCGTCGCGGCCTCGCTGCTCGGGCTCGGCCGGGCCCTGGGTGAGGCGATCGCCGTCACCCAGGTGATTGGCGCCGGCTCGGCGATCAATACCTCGCTGTTCAAGACCGGCGACACGCTCGCCTCGCGGATTGCCAGCCAGTTCCCCGGCGCAATCACGGAGATGCACAAGGCCTCGCTGTTCTACCTGGGCGTGATCCTGCTCGTCATCGGCCTGCTCTCCAACCTTGCCGCGCAGTGGATCGGCCGCCGCTTCGACTACCGGCGGATGGCGACGAAGTGACCGGGCCAGCCTTCGACCCCACCGCTCCGCTCACCGCCAGCGGCAACCTGCGCCGTCGCCGAGCGTTCAGCCGCATCGCCGAGCTCGGTGCGACCGGGGCCGCCTTCTTCGCCGTGGCGATATTGGCGATCGTCATCTACTCGGTGGCCGTGCGGGGCGCCAGCGCGCTCAGCTTCGAGTTCCTGGTCACGGGGGCGCCGACCGGAATTGCTCCGGCCCTTGTCGGCACCGGCTTGATCGTCGCCGTCGCTACCGCGATCGCGATGCCGCTGGGGGTCTTGACGGCGCTTTTCCTGACCGAGTTCGCGGGCGAGCATACGATCCGCCTCAGCAAGCTCACCCTGGACCTGATCAACGGCCTGCCCTCGATCATCATTGGGCTCTTCGTCTTCGGGCTGCTCGTCGACCACCACAAGCAGTCCGGTTTCGCCGGCTCGGTGGCGCTGGCGATCATCATGTTGCCGCTGGTCGCCCGTGGCACCCAGGAGGTGCTCCTGCTCGTTCCCGGCAACCTGCGCGAAGGGGCAGACGCGCTTGGCGTCAGCCGCTGGCGGACGGTGCTGACCGTGATCCTCCCCAGCGCGCTCGGCGGGATCCTCACCGCGACCGTGCTCGCCGTGGCCCGCGCGGCCGGCGAGACGGCGCCGCTGATCCTGGTCTCCTCCGTGTTCGACGGCAAAGAAGTGCTCTTCAAGATGAGCGAAGCGATGCCGAACGTTCCGGTGCGGATCTTCCAGCTGTCCGAGGAAGGCAATCCCGAAGGCATCGCCCAGGCATGGGGGATGTCGCTGGTGCTGATCACGATCATCCTCCTTGCAAGCGTCGGGGCACGGGCGATGCACGCTCGCAGCCGCAGAAAGATGAGCTCATGAACACTTCGCTTTCGACGGTGCCCTCACGGGTCCGTATCCAGTCCGAGCCAGACGGCCGCATCAACGGCTTCCGTCCCAAGGCGCCGGTCGAGTCGGTCTTCGAGGTCGACGACGTCTCGGTCTTCTACGGTGCGAAGAAGGCACTTGCCGGTGTCAGCCTGCGGATTCCCCGCAGCAGGATCACGGCGTTGATCGGTCCCTCTGGTTGCGGCAAGTCGACCTTCATCCGCAGCCTCAATCGGATGAACGACACCGTGCCCGCTTTCAGGCTCGAGGGCCGGGTTCTCTACCACGGCCATGACCTCTACGCGAGCAACGTCGACCAGGTCGAGGTCAGGCGGCGGATCGGCATGGTCTTTCAGAAGCCCAACCCTTTCCCGAAGTCGATCTACGACAACGTCGCCTGGGCCCCGCGCAATCTCGGCCTGCGCCATGGTCTCGACGAGCGGGTCGAGAAGGCACTGCGCGGCGCGGCGCTCTGGGACGAGGTCAAGGACCGGCTCCGTGACAGCGCCCTCGGCCTCTCCGGTGGCCAGCAGCAGCGGCTCTGCATCGCCCGCGCGATCGCGATCGAGCCCGACGTGCTGCTGCTCGACGAGCCCGCCTCGGCGCTCGACCCGATCGCCACCGCCTCGATCGAGGACCTGATGCACAGCCTCAAAGGGCGCTTCACGATCGTGATCGTCACCCACAACATGCAGCAGGCGGCACGGGTCGCCGATGAGACCGCCTTCTTCGGCCTCGACTCGAGCAGTGGCAAGCCGACCGGGACGCTGATCGAGTTTGCCGAGACCGAGACGATCTTCACCAATCCCGCGGACCCACGCACCCGCGACTACGTCACCGGCCGCTTCGGCTAAGCCGGCGGCGCGGGCACAGTTCCTAGCCGCGCAGAATCGCGTCGCTGGGGACCTGCTGGAGCAGGGGCTGCCCGCACTGCCAGCAGAAGGTGGCGCCGGTGCTGTGGGGGGCGCCGCAGGCCGTGCAGGAGCCGGCGGTGCCGGTTTGCTCCATGCGCACGATCCGTTCGACCTCGCTCAGCTCGGCATCGGCGTCCTGCAGGGCGACGGCGCGTTTGACCAGCACCTCGACCTCGATCTTGTTGCGGACCGCCATTTCGTAGACCAGCCCACCGAGGTCCCACTGCAGCTCGGCGACCCGGGCGACCAGCTGATCGCGTCGTCGTTCGAGGTCGATGGTCAGCTCGTGCTCGGTCGTCGCGGGCGTCGTTGGTGTGGCGCTCCGGGTGGGCGCGTTGCTGTTGAGGCGCTTGCGAGTGAGCTTGCTCGGAAGTTTCATTCGCCGAAGAATTCCCCCGTGAATTCGCCGTGTTTGCAGCCGGCGGCGCCGCTTTCGCACTTGCTGCCGGGCTGGGCGGTCGCGGGTGGCAGCTTTACCCCGGCGCTCGGCTTCAGCACTTCTTCGGCGCCCTGACCTGTTTCCGCCTTCTTCTTGGCGCTGGCGCTTGCTTTCTTGTTCGCCTTGCCGCTCTTGCCACCCGTGTTGCCTTTGGCGGTTGTTTCTGTGGTTCCGGTTTCCGCGCTGCTGCCGCCGCCTTGCACCGTGATCACCTGTGGCGCCGCCGCGTTGGTGGCGACCGATTGGTTACCGGAGTGCCCGATCAGGACTCCAACGCCCATCGCCAGCAGCAGCGTGCCAACGCCGGCGATCAACGCAGCGTTGGAGGAGAAGCGACGGCGGCGCGATCGTGGCGGTGGGGTGGGGCCAGCCACCGCCTCGGCGGGCGCTCGCATCGCGTCCATGAAGGTGACGGCGTTCATGATCGGCAGGCGCGGCTCGCCACAGCGCTGCCCGCAGTGCAGGCAGTAGCGCTGATCGGCGGCGATGGGCACCCCACAGGAAGGGCACTGCTCGCCACCCGCGCTGACCAGTGAGTGATCCACGATGCGCATCGTCTTCGCGATGGTGTCGCGAAATGTTTCGGTGTTGTGAAAAAAGAGTGAGTCGAGTGTGTTCACAGTTGGGTGACAACTCCATGACGTGACGGAGGGAAGCTGCCGGTGTGGCGATCTCCCCGGATGACGAAAGCCGTGGATCTGCCTTTAGCTGTGGTGGCTGTGGCGCCCGGCTCGAGCCTGACCAGCGTTACTGCCTGCGGTGTGGTGCCCGGCGTGGGCCGATCCCAGCCGCGGTTGCCGGCTGGCTGTCGATAGTCGGAAGGCCCGGGGCAGATGCCCCTGCTCAGCCGGCGGTAGGGCAGCCGGTTCCCGGCGACGGGGGAGATGGGACTTCCCAGCGCAGCCAGATGCCGACGCCGCGCAGCGCGGCAATCGCGATCCTGACCATCCTGGGCTTTGGCGTCTTGCTCGGAGGGCTGACCGGCCCCGCCGCCCAGAGCGCCGGCGTTGCCCCGATCGTCCTCTACAGCGAAGCCGAGCCGCCACCACCCGCGCAACCGGCTCCGGAACCGCCGGTGGAAGCAGCCGAACCGCCTGCCGTAGCTGAAGTGCCAACTTCCGCCGCGGTCCCCCTGGAAGCCGAAACGGCGCCTGAAGAACCGCTCGCCGCGCCGCCGAAGAAGAAACCACCGCTGGAACTTCCCGAAGAAGCCGGCCTGCCGCCGATCCAGCACGTCTTCGTGATCCTGCTCGCGGATCACGGTTTCGAAGAAGCCTACGGCCCAACTTCGGGCGCGACCTACATGGCGAAGACGCTGCCGGAAAAAGGTGAGTTGCTCTCCAACTACTACGCGGTGACGACGGGCGACCTGGCCAACGAGATCGCCCTCATCAGCGGCCAGGGACCAAACCCGGCGACGGCGGCCAATTGTCCTGAATACAAGGAATTCACCACCTCGACGTTGAGCGCGACGGGGCAGGCCGAAGGCGAAGGCTGTATCTACCCCGGAGAAACCGAAACCCTGCCAGGGCAATTGGTGGCCGCGAAAAAGACCTGGAAGGCCTACATCGGCGGCATCGACAAAGGACAGGCGGGGGAGCCCACCGCCTGTCGGCATCCGGGTGCCGGCGAAGCCGACTCGGCGCGGGCGCCGCGGCCCGGCGATCCGTATGAGACCTGGCGCAACCCCTTCGTCTACTTCAAGGCGATCGCCGACAGCCCCGAATGCGCCGAACGCGACGTCGGCCTCGAACAGCTCGGCGCCGACCTGAAGAAAGAAGCCCTTACCCCGTCCCTCTCCTACATCGTGCCCGACGCCTGTCACGACGGCAGCGAAACGCCGTGCGAACCGGGCGCGCCCGCCGGTCTGGCCGCCGCCCAGCCCTGGCTGGAAACCACGATCGCCGAAATCGAAGCCTCGCCCGCCTACAAGACCTCGGGCCTGATCGCGATCACCTCGGCCCAGGCTCGCCAGGACCTGCCCGAACCCGACACCAGCGCCTGCTGCGGGACCCCCGAATATCCGAACCTGCCCGCCCCCGAAGTGGCGCCGCCGGTGAGCAGCGGCCCGGTCAAAGAGAGCGGTGGCGGAGGCAGGGTAGGAATGCTGCTGCTCTCGCCTTTCGTTGCCCCAGGCAGCGTCAACGAAAGCGGCTACTACAACCACTTCTCCTTCCTGCTCAGCATCGGCGAACTGCTCGGTCTGGCGCAGCCGCTTGGCTACGCCGCCGAACCGGCGCTCACTGCCTTTGACGAAACCGTCTTCAACGCGGTCGAGCCACCGGTAGTGACGAGCGGCCAGAAGTAGGATCCGCGCTCCAGGCAACGAGAGGAGCAAAGTGACAAAACGAGTCGGTTTCGTGCAGTCCCTCTGGCACCGGGAGCTGGTCGACGAGTGCCGCAAGTCGTTCTTGGCCGAAGCCGAGCAGCTCGGACTTGCCTCTGAGCGGATCGATTGCTTCGAGGTGACCGGTGCCTTCGAGATACCGCTGCACGCGAAGAAGCTGGCGAGCAGCGGCGATTACTGCGCGGTCGTCGCCGCGGGGCTGGTCGTCGACGGGGGCATCTATCGCCACGAGTTCGTCGCCGATGCCGTCATCAACGGCCTGATGCGGGTCCAGCTCGACACTGGCGTCCCCGTCATCTCCGCCGTGCTCACGCCCCATCACTTCCACGAGCACGACGTCCACCGCGACTTCTTCGCCGAGCACCTCGTGCTCAAGGGCCGCGAGGCCGCCAGCGCCTGCGCGCACACGGTCGAGGCCCTCGGCAAGCTTCACATTCTTTGATCAGCGTGGCGGCGCGCTACGCGCCGGGCCGTGGCGCATCTGTCCCACGCCTGAGCGAATCGGTGACGCACCGCATCTCCCCAATCTCTACTAAGCCCTGCTCGGGTCCGGCTCCGGCCGGGTCTCGCTGATCCCGAAGCGCTCGTAGACGCGCTTCAGCGGTTTCGGCGCCCACCAGTTCCATTTGCCGAGCAGCTCCATCAGCGAGGGGACGAGCAGGGCGCGGATGATGCTGGCGTCGATCAGCACCGCCAGCGCCGTGCCGACGCCGTTCTCCTTGATGAAGATGATCTGGGAGGTGGCGAAGGCGCCCATCGCGACGGCGAAGAGCAGGGCCGCGGCGGTGACGATACGGCCCGTGCGCTCGAGCCCGATCGCCACGCACTCGGAGTCCGAGGCGCCGTTGTCGCGTGCCTCCTTGATCCGCGAGAGCAGGAAGACCGCGTAGTCGGTGGAGAGGCCGAAGGCGACGGCGAAGAGCAGGATCGGCATCGTCTGCTCGATCGCGCCGGGGCTGCTGTAGTCGAGGAAGCCCTCGAGCCTGCCGTCCTGGAAGATCAGCACCAGCAGGCCGAAGACGGCGCTGAGGTTGAGGAAGTTCATCAGCAGCGACTTGATCGGCAGGATCACCGAGCCGGTCATCAGGAAGAGGATCGTCAGCGTCGCGACGATGATGATCGCGAGCACGATCGGCAGGTGACTTACCAGGCTGCTCTGCAGGTCGATGAAGTCGGCGGTGGCGCCGCCGACCAACGTCGTCGCCCCGGGCGGCGGTTGCAGGTCGCGGATCTGCTTCACCGTCGTCTGACTTTCCTCGGAGACGAAGGGATGGCTGGAGACGACCTGCAGCGCGGTCACATCGCCCTTCAAGCGCAGTGGCGGGTTGACTTCGGCAACGCCGGGAACCCGGCGCACCTGGGCCGCGAAGCGCGCCGCCGCCGCTGGACCGCCGCCTTCGACGTCGACCCAGATCGGGGTTTCGCGGTAGGGCGGGAATTCGGAGCTGACCGCATCGTAGGCCTGGCGCGCGCTGGCCGAGGTCGGCAGCACGGTCGGGTCGACGGTGTCGAACTTGATGTTGAAGAAGGGGATCCCCATCGCGATCAGCAGCACCGCGCTGACCGTTGCCACCGGCACCGGCCGGCGCATGACGAAGCGCGAGAGCCGGTACCAGAAGCCGTGCTCGTCGGGCCGGGCATCGGCCTCGGCCCGCCGCTGCAGGAAGCGCGGCGAGAGCGAGTTGACCCGGGTGCCGAGCAGGGTGAGGACCGCGGGCAGAACGGTGAGCGAGATCAGCGCCGCGAACAGCGCCACCAGCGCCCCGCCGAGGCCCATCGAGTAGAGGAAGCGCTGGGGGAAGACGAGCAGCGAGGCGAGCGCCGCGCTGACCGTCAGCGAGGAGAAGAAGACCGTGCGCCCCGCCGTTGCCAGCACGCGCCGCATCGCCGCCAGCCCCGGCCCGTCCTTGGCGATCTCCTCGCGATATCTGGAGACGACGAAGAGGCTGTAGTCGATCGCCAGCCCCAGGCCCAGCGCCGTGGTCAGGTTGAGGGCGAAGATCGAGATCGAGCCGACCTCGCTGGCGAGGCGCAGGATGAGGAAGGTGCCGACGATCGCCAGGCCGCCGATCATCAGCGGCAGCAGCGAGGCGACGAGGCTGCGGAAGAAGAGGAACGAGAGCAGGAAGAGCAGTGGGAAGGCGAGCATCTCCGCCTTCTGCAGGTCCTTCTCGACCTGCTTGTTGACCTGCTCCTGGGCGACCGCGGCGCCGCCGACGATGACCCCCGGCTTGCCGGCCAGCGAGTCGGCGATGTCGGAGCCTTCTTCCTGCCACTGCTTGTCGTCGAAGGTCTTCAGCGAGACCGCGAAGTAGGTGGAGCGACCGTCTTTGGAGACGAAGAGGGGGGAGTGGGTGTCGTAGTAGCCGGTGACCGACTCGACGCCCGGGCGGCTGCGCACGCTGCGCTCGAGCGACTCGACCCGGGCCCGAGTCGCCGCCCTGTCGACAGGGGCGTTCTGGACCACGGCCATCACAGCCGGAACGTGGAGGCCGGCGTCCTGCAGGCGTTCCCGCGCTTCAACCGTCTCGGTCGAGGGGTCGTCGGCGCCGTAGGGATCGAGGCGGCTCGCGACGCCGCCGCCGAGCGCCCCGGCGAGGAGGAAGAAGAGGATCGCGAAGAGGCCGATGCGGCGGGCGTTGCCGTCGGCGAAGCGGGCCAGGGCGTCGAACATCACTTGCTCCTTTCGGGGGGCCAAGCCGGGCCGAGCAGGCGTGTCTCCATCCGCTCGCACCAGTCGGCGAACCACTCGTTGTACTCAATGCCCCCCTGCAGAACCATCAGCGAAAAGGGGCCTTTCTTCGAAGCTTCGGATTCCATCTCCCGCAGGCGCGCGACGAGCTCCAGCCTGTGCGCGCGCATCGAGCGCAGCGTCGTCGCCGCCTCCTCGGGCGGGAGCAATCCGGAGAAGAACAGTTTCAGCAGTCCTTCTTCGCGCATCTCGGCCGTCTCGGGCGGCTGGCGCAGCCAGGCGACCAGCTCCGCTTCCCCGTCCTCGGTGATCGCGTAGACGGTCCGCTTGCGCTCCCCGCGCGGCACATCGCTGCCCTCGACCAAGCCGGCCTCCGAGAGCCGCTTCAGCTCCGGATAGATCTGTCCGTAGCTGGCCGCCCAAAAGATGCGTACCGAGTTGTCAACCGCTGCCTTGATCTCGTAGCCAGAGCGCGGCTCGCTGCTGACCATGCCGAGGATGACGTAGGCGGTGGGGCTCAGGTCCATAGTAGGAAGATATATCGTACAGATATATCTTGATGCGTGATCTAGCTCACATGTAGTCTCCCGGGCAATGGCGATTGACCAAAGCAAGATGGGCCAGGTCGTGACCGCGCAGATGGAGGCGCTGGAAGCCGACTACGGCGACGACTGCCAGATCGGCGACGTCTGCACGATCGTCGAGGTGATCGGCCCGCACGGCTCACACGTGCGGGTGCGGACCAGCGACATGCGCCCGCACATGGCGTTGGGCCTGATTCGCATGGCCGAGCACGCGATGCTCGGCAACCTCGGCAACAGCAACGGCGAGTAGCCGAGCGGCCGCAGCGACCGCCCGGCGGTCGTTTTTGGGACCACCTATCCTCAGCATTCGTGCCTGACGGAAGCTCAAACACGGTGGTAATGAAGTTCGGCGGCACCTCCGTTGCCGGCGCCGAGCAGATCAAGCGCGCCGCGCGCCGCATCGTCGCCGCCCGCGAAGAAGGGAAGCGCGCCGTCGCGGTGCTCTCGGCGCGGGGCAAGACCACCGACGAGCTGGTCGCCCAGGCGCTTGAGATCTCCGATCGCCCCGACTCGCGCGAGATGGACATGCTGCTCTCCACCGGCGAGCGGATCTCCTGCGCGCTCTGCGCGATGGCGATCCACGACATGGGCCACAAGGCGATCTCGCTGACCGGTTCCCAGGCCGGCATCGTCACCGATTCCTCGCACACCAAGGCGCGGATCATCGACGTCCGCGCTGACCGCATCCGGGCGGCGCTGGAAGAGGACCACATCGTCCTCGTCGCCGGTTTCCAGGGCGTCTCGACAACCAGCCAGGACGTGACCACGCTGGGGCGGGGAGGCTCAGACACCACTGCCGTGGCACTGGCCGCCGCCCTCGACGCCGAGGTCTGCGAGATCTACACCGACGTCGCCGGCGTCTTCAGCGCCGACCCGCGGATCGTCCCCGACGCGCGCAAGATCCCGGTTGCCACCTTCGAGGAGACGCTGGAGATGGCCGCCTCGGGGGCGCGAGTGCTGCAGCTGCGCTCGGTCGAGTACGCCCGCAACCATGGTGTGCGCATCCACTGTCGCAGCAGCTTCGAGGATGGCCCCGGTACCCTCGTCGTCAGCGAGGACGAGAGCGAGCAGGAGACCATGGAGAACCCCTTCGTTACAGCCGTGACCCACTCAGTCGACGAGGCGCGGGTGACCCTGGTCGGCATTCGCGATGAGCCCGGCGTCGCCGGCGAAATCTTCAACGCGCTTGCCGACGCGGGCATCAATGTCGACGTGATCATCCAGAACGAGCCGGTGCGTCCCGACGAGCTCGCCGACCTCTCCTTCACGATCGACCGCGCCGAGCTGACCGCGGCGACCGACGCGATCGCCGCCCTCGGCGACGTCAGCCAGGGCGTCCGCACCGACGACCGGATCGGCAAGGTCTCGATCATCGGTGCTGGCATGCGCTCCCACCCCGGCGTTGCCGCCAAGGTCTTCGAGGTGCTCGGCCGCGAGGAGATCAACATCGAGATGATCTCCACCTCGCCGATCAAGATCTCGTGCGTGATCGCCGCCGACGAAGTGCCTGACGCGGTCCGCGCCCTGCACGGTTCCTTCGAGCTCGGCGAGGGCGCTGTGCGACCCGAAGACGCCGCCGGCGCCGAGCATCACCCGACCGTAGGCACCTGAGCCGGCTCTTCATACTCAGGCTGAGATGAGCGGCGACGGATACAGGGTTGGAGTGCTGGGCGCCACCGGCGCCGTCGGCTCGACCATCCTCGAGATCCTCGCCGAGCGCGAGTTCCCCGCCGCCGAGGTCGTCCCCTTCGCCTCCGAGCGCTCGGCCGGGCGCCAGCTCGAGTGGAATGGCGGGACGATCGAGTGCCGGCCGCTGTCGCCAGAGACGATCCAGGGCCTCGACGTCGTGCTCTCCTCGGCGGGTGGCGCGGTCAGCTCCAAGTGGGCCCCGCAACTGGTTGAGGCCGGCGCCGTCGTCGTCGACAACACGAGCTTCTGGCGCATGCACGAGGACGTTCCGCTGGTAGTCGCCGGGGTCAATCCCGACGCCGCCGCCGGCCACAAGGGCATCGTCGCCAACCCCAACTGCACGACGATGGTGATGATGATGGCGCTGGCGCCGATCGCCCGTGCCGTCGGCCTCGAGCGCCTCGTCGTCTCCACCTACCAGGCGGTCTCCGGTACCGGCCAGCGGGCAATCGAGGAGATGCTCTCTCAGTCGCGCGCCGCCCTCGCCGGCGAAGACGTGCCACCGGCGCAGATCTATCCGCACCAGATCGCCTTTAACGTGCTGCCCCAGGTCGAGGTCTTCAAGGACGGCGACGACTACACCACCGAGGAGCGCAAGGTGATGGCGGAGACGCGCAAGATCCTCGGCATCGGCGACGAGGTGGCGATCTCGGCCACCTGCGCCCGCGTGCCGGTGATCAGCGGCCACTCCGAGTCGGTCAACGTCCGTACCCGCGAGGACCTCTCGCCCGAGGACTGCCGCACCCTGCTCGCCGAGGCCCCGGGCGTGATCGTCGTTGACGACCCGGCCAACGGCCAATACCCGATGGCGCTCGACGCCGCCGGCCGCGACGAGGTCCTCGTCGGCCGCATCCGCCGCGATCCCGACCAGGAGCGCACGCTCAACCTCTGGATCGCCGGCGACAACCTGCGCAAGGGCGCCGCCACCAACGCGGTCCAGGTTGCCGAGTTGCTCGTAGAGCGCGGCTTGCTCGCCGACGGCTCCTAGCGGGCCGCCGCGCGAAGGCATATAAGCCTGCGATGGGAATCGGCTTTGGCGACGCGGTACTGATCTTCGGCGGGCTGCTGATCGTCGTCGCGACTCTGTCGGGGGTGATGCGGGGAACGGTGCTCTCGGCCTCGGTGCTGTCCGTTGCCCTGGGGGCCTTGCTCGCTGCCGTCGGCGTCGTCGACGTCGACCCGAGCAGCGAGTCGATCGTCGAGCTGGTCGAGCTGGCGTTGATCCTCACCCTCTTCTCCGACGGCATGTTCGTTGAGCGCGAGCTGCTGCGCAAGCACTGGAGCCCGGTGGCGCGGGCGCTGGTGATCGCGATGCCGATCACGATGGCGCTGCTCGGCCTCGCAGCCAAGGCGCTCTTCCCCGACCTGAGCTGGGCCGAGGCGCTGCTGCTGGCGGCGGTACTCTCGCCGACCGATCCGGTCGTCACCTCGGCCGTCGTCACCTCGCGCATCGTCCCCGCCTCGGTCCGCCACACGCTCAACCTCGAGTCCGGCCTCAACGACGGCCTCGCCCTGCCCTTTGTCCTCTTCTTCCTCGTCCTCGCCGCCCCCGGCGGCGACCCGGGCGGGGAAGCGGCGAAGCTGGTGGGTGAGGCGTTGTTCGGCGCCGGGGTCGGCATTGCGCTTGGGGTGCTTGCCGGTCGTCTCCACCATCGCCTCCCCGGCGGCGGCATCACCGCCCGCTACGAGGGCATCTACTCGGTTGGTTTCGCCCTGCTCGCCTTTGGCTTTGCCGAGGTGACGATCGGCAACGGCCTGATCGCGGCCTTTGTCTGCGGCATCGCGATGGCAGCGACCGAGCGCGATGTGCCGCAGGGCTTCGTCGAGTTCACCGAGAACGCCAGCGCGATCCTGCAGGTGCTCACCTTCTTCGTCTTCGGCGCCCTGATCGTCGCCACCGGCTTCCACCACAGCGTGCCGCCGCTGATCCTCTTCGTCGTCTTTGCTCTGCTGGTCGCTAGGCCCCTGGCGGTGATGCTCTCCTTCCTCAAAACCGGCATCCCTCGCCCGCAGAAGCTCTTCATGGCCTGGTTCGGGCCCAAGGGGGTTGCTTCGATGCTCTTCGCCCTCTTGGTGCTCAAGTCGGGGATAGACCACTCCCACCTGATCTTCGACATCGCCGCCATCGCGATCGTCACCTCGATCGTCGCCCACGGTCTCACTGACACCGTCGGCGCCCAATGGCTGGCCCGCCGCGTCGGCCTCGACCGCCGCGCAACTTCTTAGGATCTCCTCGATTAGTAGAGAAGTTTTGCCTCAGGCAGGGGCAAAGTCAGCACGACGACCTGTCGTCCTTCTACATAAGGGAGAACCATGATCAAATTCACCAGAGGGCGATCTCGCCCACGGCACCGGCGCGGCGCTTTCGTTGCCTGTGTCGCTCTTTTCATAGCCGCCTTAGCCGGCTCAAACGTGACCAGCGCCTCGGCGCTGAGCGAACAATGCTCGGGCACCAGTGTCACGGGCCTTGGCGCGTTTCTCCAGAGCTCCGCTCAGACGGCTTGGAGCTCAAACAAAGAAACTGGGTTCAACAGCTCGTCAAGCTCGCTCGCCTGTAGCGGCAGTCAGGGCAGCGGCGGTACGCCGAATGTGTCTTTCACTCCCGTAAGCAGCGCTGCCGCCCTGGGTGCCTGGGGTGCCGAAGACGGTGTCTTGCACGAAAAAGAATTCGGCTTTCCGTTTCGCTTCATCGCCACGGATGTCGCCCCTGCCGGCCCGGCCGGCGAAGCGGGAACGGCGCTGGCGAAGATGAAAGTCGCGCTCGACAGCGATGTCGCCGTCGTCCCGGTGACTCAGACAGCGATCGCGATCGCCGCTCACCCACCCGCGCTCCCCGCGCACCCGCCGTGCACGGTGCCGCGTATCACCGCCGGTCAGCTGCAGCGGGTGTTCAACGGAGAAATCGCTAATTGGCGCCAGCTCGGCGCTGCCTCCGACTCGAGCCTCGGTGGCGATTGCGATCAGGCGATCACTCGAATCGTCCGCGACGAAAGCGCCGGCACCACCTATCAGTTCAAGCACTACCTCGATCAGATCAATCCTGCGCCTCTGGTGTGCTCCGGCAAAGAAAAACGCACCTGGGCACAGCTGCAGGATCCGTTCGGCGGCGAAACCGCACCGAACGCTGAATGGCCAAGCAATTCGCGCTGTCTATCTGGGGAAGGACATGTGACGACTGTCTCTGGCCCCGGCGCCGAAGGTGAGCTCGGGCCTCTCCGCTATGTCGCCGAATCGCCCGGGACGATCACCTACGGCAGCCTGCCGGAAGCCCGGAACTGGGCACCGAAACAGATCATCAAGATCAACAACGGCGTCAAAAACTCCAGTCCGGAAACCGGCACAGGCGAAGCCAATTGCGGGGCCGCTGAATACGCTCGTCCGGCCAGCTGGGAAAGCGGTGTCGATGTCGACTGGTCGCAGACCTATGGCTCCGATCCGCTGATCGGCGAAGTGGCGAAAAACGCCTATCCGATCTGCACCCTCAGCTGGGACATTGCGGCCACCGACCGTTTCAGTGAAGCGGCGGCAACGACCGTTCACGACTACCTCGCGTTCGTCACTGGCACACCAGGCCAGGCGGCGGTCGGCAACCTTGGCTACAGGGCCCTGCCGGCGTCGATCGTCGAAGCTGCGACGGTGGCGATCTCTCACATCAACGGGAGTGCCGAAGAAGAAAAAGAAGAAGAAGGGAAAGAAGAAGAAAAAGAAGGTGGGACCGGCACCGTCCTCTGCCGGGCTGAACCGGAATCGATCGAAGGCACGCTCACCTGCCCGAAAGGCCAGGGGTTCAGTGGGACGGTGTTTGGCGCGGCGGCACCTGAAACCGTCTCAACCTTCAAATCGTCATCGGGCCCGGAAGCCTCGGTCAACTGCACCGAAGCGTTCTTTGCCGGCGAATTCAACGAAGACGGAACCGGCATCTTCGGAGGCATCTCCGGCTTCGGCTTTGGCGCCGAAGAACCCTGCGCATCTTCGTTTCCGGGAGAACCGACGGTCAACGTGGCATTTGAAAATCCGCCGTACTACGCCTCGCGTTTCTCCTATGTAGGGGAAGGTGCGCCGCAGGGCGTCTTCGAACTCGCCACGGGAGGCAAAGAACCACCGCGACTGCGGGTGCAGAGCAGTCCGGTCTTCGGAACGCTGGGCTGTATCTATGTGCCTGGCACTCTCGGCTTCCAAGTCACCAATGGCAGTCCGACCGAAATGTTCATGACGGGCAAATGGAAACTCCTCGAAGAATCGCCCAAAGAAGGGATCTGTCCGACCGGCCTCACCAGTGACGCGTTCCTCAGCCTGAGGGGGAGCGAAGAATCCCCGTTCTACATCGCGGGGCAATAGCAGGCAGATCGCCATACGAAAGGGGGGCCGCGCATCGAGCGCGGCCCCCTTTCTCAGTTCTTTGTGGCCGGCCGGCTAGGCAGGAACCGCAGCAAGCCGCTCTTCGACCCACTTGGTCGAAGCGATGTGCTTGCCCATGCCCAGTTCCTTCGGCTCCGCGCCGAGGGCGAGTGAGACGAGCTGGGGGAGATGCAGGACGGCGAGGCCGAGGTCGCGGTTGACCACTTTCGCCGCTTCGGGTTGCTGCATATCGAGGTTGAGGTGGCAGAGCGGGCAGGGCGTGACCAGGCAGTCAGCGCCGGCGTCGAGCGCGTCGCCGACGTGGGTGCCGGCCTGGCGCAGCGAGGTCTCGCGGTTCATCGTCACGACCGGGAAGCCGCAGCACTTGCGGGCGCCGTCGTACTCGACGACCTCGCCGCCGAGGGCCTCGATCACCTTCTCCAGGTAGATGTCGCGATCGGGGTGCTCGTCGTAGCCGAGCCGCTCCTTGGGCCGCACCACGTAGCAGCCGTAGAAGGGGCCGACGCGCAGGCCGGCCAGCGGGCGCGTCACCTTCTCGGCGAGGCGGTCGAGGCCGTAATCCTCAACCAGCAGCCAGAGGAAGTTCTTGTTGGTGAAGCCGTCCTTGTCCTTCTCGTAGGCCAGCCCTTGACCGCTCAGCACCTCGTTGATGTGAGCGCGGTAGGAGGAGTCGGCATCGAGCCGCTGCTGGCACTCGGACTGGGCGCCCTGGCAGGTCGAGCAGATGTTCATCATCGAGAAGCCGGTCTGCTGGGCGAGGGCGAAGGTGCGAGCGTTGAGGGTGTCGGCGAGCTCCTGGTTGTGCTCAGCGATGACGCCGGCGCCGCAGCAGTTGGCACGGTCGAGTTCGATCAGCTCGATGCCGAGCTTCTGGGCGGCGATCGCCATCGAGCCGTGCAGCTCCGGAGTGAAGCCGCGCGAAACGCAGCCTGGCCAGTAGGCGACCTTGATCTGACCGTCGCTCATGACTGTGACTCCTCGCTTTCCGCCGCGGCCGCAGCCTCGGCAGTCATCGTCTCCTCCGTCATCTCATCGGGCTCCGGTTCGATGAAGTCCTCGTCTTCGCCCTTGATGTAGAGGTTGAATTCTTCGTTGTGCTCCTCGGCGTGGGCGTAGATCGCCTTGACGTCATCCATCGCGTCGCCGGGGAGCTTGTGATGGGTGCCGGGGATCGCCTGGCGCAGCTTGACCTTCCTTTTGCGCAGCGGGCGCAAGATGGTCGGTAGCGACTTGATCGTTTCCCGGATGCTGCGCTTGCTCGGTTTGAGCTTGCCTTTGATGCCCGGCGCGTAGGACTCCTGGACCAGCATCGCCTCGTCGAGGGTGCCCTTCTTCTCGATGATGTTGACGAAGGCCATCTCGTGGGCGTGGCCGGCGTTGGGATCTTCGATCCCCTCCTCGCCGGCTTTGCGGCGCAGGCGCATGATCTGGTCCATCGGTGCCACGCCCTTCGGGCAGGCGTCGATGCAGCTGAAACAGTGGGTGCAGTCGTAGATTCCGTGCGGGTCGTGGGCCAGGTCGTGCAGGCGCTCCTTGGTCTCGGCGTCGCGCGGGTCACCGACGAAGCGGTAGGCCTTGGCCAGCGCCGCCGGGCCGATGAAGTCGGGGTCGGCTTCCATCGAGAGGCAGGAGGAGACGCAGGCGCCGCACTGGATGCAGGCCATCGACTGGGTGATGTCGATCATCGACTCCGGCTCGACGACGTACTCGCGCTCGGGAGCCTCGCCGTGGGGGAGGAGCCAGGGGGTGACGCGGCGGATCTTGGTCCAGTGCGTCGACTCCATGTCGGTGATCAGGTCCTTGATCACGGGCATGTTGCCCATTGGCTCGACCACGATCGTGGTGTTGTCCTCCGCGCCCTCGGTCGGGACTGCTTTCTCCTCGCCGGCCGAAGCGCCGGCCATCTTGTTGGCCAGCTCCTGCGCCTCGCCGATCTGGGTCTTGCAGCCGAGGCCGGACTGGCCGTTGATCTTCATCCCGCAGGAGCCGCAGATCGCGGCGCGGCAGGAGCAGCGGACCGAGAGCGAGCCGTCGTCGCGGTCTTTGGCTTGCAGCAGGCCGTCGAGGACGGAGAGCGAGGGGTCGAGGTCGACCTTGAACTCCTCCCAGTAGGCACCCTCGCCCGACTCAGGCTGGTACCGGCGAACTTTCAAGGTGTAGTTGGCCATCTCAGTAAGTCCTCTCTTGCGGTTCCCACTGGGTGATCGTCACCTCGGAGTAGGAGATCTCGGGACCGTCGTCGCTCAGCTGCAGGTCGATGTGCTTCAACCACTCCTCATCATTGCGCTCCGGGAAGTCCGTCCTGTACTGGGCGCCGCGGCTCTCCTTGCGCTCGAGGGCACCGATGCAGGTGCACTCGGCGTTGTCGAGCATGTAGCCGAGCTCGATCGCGCCCAGCAGGTCCTGATTGAAGATCGATCCCTTGTCGTCGATGTAGGCGGTCTTGGCCTCCTCCTTGAGCCGGCGCACGGTCTCCAGCGCTTCGGTGATGCCCGTCTCGTCGCGGAAGACGGCGACCTTGGCGTCCATGATCGTGCCCAGCTCCAGCTTGATCTCCGAGACACGGCGGCCTGAGCCCTTCTCGCGAGAAGAGATGTCCTCGATCATCGCCTGCTCGGCCTCGAGCACCGCTTTGGAGGGCCTCGAGCCCTCGGTGCGCTTGGCGCGGCCGGCGGCGTCGACGCCGGAGCGGCGGCCGAAGATCAGCGTGTCGAGCAGCGAGTTGGCGCCGAGCCGGTTGCCGCCGTGGACCGAGACGCAGGCGGTCTCGCCGGCGGCGTAGAGGCCGGGGATGTCGGTGCGGCCGTCGACGTCGGTCTTGACCCCACCCATCGTGTAGTGGTTGCCGGGCTTGATCCGGATCGGTTCGCGGGTGATGTCGACGCCGGCGAAGTCGCGGCCGACGAGGACGATCTCGCGCAGCGCCTCGTGGACGCGCTTCTTCGGCACCACGGTGATGTCGAGGGCGACCGTGCCGTCCTCGAAGCCGCGTCCCTCGTTGATCTCGGTCTGCTCGGCGCGGGAGACGACGTCGCGCGAGGCCAGCTCCATCTTGTTCGGCGCGTACTTCTCCATGAAGCGTTCGCCGTTCTTGTTGAGCAGGTGCGCACCCTCGCCGCGGGCGCCCTCGGTGATCAGGAAGCCCTTGCCCGCCAGCGTCGTCGGGTGGTACTGGATCATCTCCATGTCCATCAGCTTCGCCCCGGCCCGGTAGGCCATCGCGATGCCGTCGCCGGTGCAGATCAGGGCGTTGGTGGTCGGCTTCCAGACCTGGCCGTTGCCGCCGCAGGCGAGGATCACCGACTTCGCCTTGAACAGCTCCATCGAGCCGTCGGCGATGTTGCGGGTGACGACGCCGCAGCACTCGCCGTCCTCGTCGAGCGCCAGCGCGGTGCAGAACCACTCCTCGTAGCGGGCGACCCGCTCGGAGTACTTCATCAGCTGCTCGTAGAGCACGTGCATGATCGCCTGGCCGGTGATGTCGGCGACGTAATAGGTGCGGGCGGCGGAGGCGCCGCCGAAGGCGCGGGTGCCGAGCTTGCCCTCCTCGTTGCGGTGGAAGGTGACGCCGAGGTGCTCCATGTGGAGAATTTCCTCCGGCGCCTCGCGGGCCATGATCTCGACCGAGTCCTGATCGCTGAGGTAGTCGGAGCCCTTGATCGTGTCGAAAGCGTGCGACTCCCAGGAGTCGCCGGGGTTGAGCGCGGCGTTGATCCCACCCTGGGCCGCGTTCGAGTGCGAACGGACCGGGTGGACCTTGGAGACGATGCCGACCGAGACACCCTCCTCGGCGGCCGCCAGTGCTGCTCTCTGTCCGGCCAGTCCGGCGCCGATTACCAGTACGTCATGCGTAGGCACGGCGCCGCACTCTATAGAGCCGAAATCCGAGCCCGCAGTCGGATTTCACCCACCCCCCGCCGACGGGCCTCAAACGTGACATATCGACACGGTTTCGGCCCGTCGGCCCCAGGGTTAGAGCCAGCGCTGGTCGAGGCGGCGGATCGCGGCCTCGCTGAGGCGGATGCCATCGGCCACCGTGCCGAACTCGACGTTGGCGGCTACGTCGTTGTGCCAGTGGTAGTAGGCGGGCTGCTTTAAGTCGTTGCAGGCGCAGAGGGCCGCCGTCTCGTAGCCAGCCGCCAGCGGCTCGAGGCCGTCGGTGCCGTTGTGCAGGCGCAGATTGGGGTAGAGCCAGATGCCCAACTCCTCGGCCAGACCGTCGATCAGGGCAAGCGCCCGCTGCGGGTACTCGCGCATCTTGAGGAAGCCCTCGCCGCGCAGGACCAGCAGGTGGGGAGAGCCGAGCGACTCGACGCAGAGGAAGAAGGTGCTCTCGCGCGGCAGCTCGGCGAAGTGGCGCTCGCCAAAGGCCTTGATGCCCTCGCTGAAGGACTCCTCCGAGCCGGCCGAGAGCAGGATCACCCGCAGGTCTTTGGTCGGCTCCTCGATCAGGCGCTTGGCCAGGGCGAGCAGGGCGATCACCCCGGTGCCGTTGTCGTTGGCGCCCGGCACGACGTCGCGCAGGCCGGTCTCGGCCATCGCCGCGACCGTGCCGAGGCCGCACAGGGCGCCGAGCTTGGCCAGCCGGCGGTTGCCGGTGAGGGCGCCAATGGCGGCCATGATCGGCCCGCCCACGACCGGTGCCATCAGCATCGGGCTGGTGTCTTTGCCCTCGAGCAGGCCGAGGCGGTCGGCCAGCTTGGGGATCTCCGGGTGGAAGATCAGGCCCGAGTGGGCGGCGTCGTGGTGGGCGACGAGCACGATCGTCCGTTCCGCCTCGGCGGGGCCGAGCTCGCAGACGACGTTGTAGGTGGTGCGCTTGCGCAACAGCCGCCGCAACGGCCGCTTGCCGGGCGGAAAGTCCGCAGCGATCCCACCAGCACCGATCGCGCCCAGAATCGCGCCAAGGAATCGGCGCCCGCGCATTCCGAGCAAGCCCCCGAGGACGCCGAGCGCCGCCCCCAGTCCCAGCGGCCACCAATAAGTCCCATGCGCGGTCTCCGCCTCAATCCGCGCCTCCGCCCCAACCTCCGCGAAGCGCTCGACAATCCACTCCGCCGCTTCCCGCTCCCCTTCCGAAGCCGAAGGCCGCTCGATCTTCTCGAGCTCCTCGAGCCACGAGCGAAGCTGCTCGAGGCTAGGAAGCTGTTCCCGGTCTGTCGCCACGGCGTCGAACTTATACGGGTCGGTCTCGGCGGGGGTGGAACGTCTTGTACTTTTTCGGCAATTCCTTGAGGCGCCAGCGAGCGACGCCGCACCGAAAAAGTTAAGTGAAACCCTCGCCGGGACCGACCCGTACGATGGGTCCATGATGGGCGGCAAACCGATCACTCTGTTCCATGTCCGCGGCATCCGCATCGCCGTCGACTGGTCCTGGTTCTTCTTCCTCTTCCTGATCATCTTCTGGCTCTCCGATTTCTACGGCGACGTGTTGGGCGAGGAAGGCTCCGGCTCGACCCCGTTCATGCTCGCCGTGATCAGCAGCCTCGGCTTCTTCGCCTCGATCGTCCTGCACGAGCTCGGCCACGCCTTCGCCGCGCAGCGCAACGGCATCGGCATCTCCAGCATCCAGCTCTGGATCTTCGGCGGCATGGCCCGCATGGACCGCGAGTCGCCCAGCCCCGCGGCCGAGTTCAAGGTGGCGGTGGCCGGGCCCCTGGTCAGCCTCGCGATCGTCGTCGTGCTGGCCGTGGTCGGCATCGCGGCCGTCGGCGTCGATGAGTTCAAGCGGGCGGTGTTGATCGAGTCGAACTCGGGCGTATCCGGGGCGATGGCGACGATCGGCTGGCTTGCCTGGATCAACGCCGTCGTCCTCCTCTTCAACCTGCTGCCGGCGTTCCCGATGGACGGGGGCCGCATCGTGCGAGCGATCGCCTGGTGGCGCAACGGCGATCGCAACTCCGCCACCCGCTTCGCCGCCAGCCTCGGTCGCGTCTTTGGCTACCTCTTCATCGCCGGCGGCCTGGCGCTGATCGCCAGCGGCAATGCCGTCAGCGGCATCTGGCTCGCCTTCGTCGGCTTCATCGTCAACAGCTCCGCCCGGGCCGCCTCGATGCAGACCAAAATCGGCGGCCGGATCAGCGCCCTCACCGTCGCCGACGTGATGGACCGCGAGCCGGTGGCGATCCCCGACGAGCTCAGCGTCGAGCAGGCTCTCGACGAGTACTTCCTGCGCTACCGCTGGCCCTGGTTCCCGGTGGTCGACGCCGCCCATCGCTTCCTCGGCCTCGTCGTCCGCGACAAAGCCGACGAGGTGCCCGAGACCTCGCGCACGACCTGGCACGTCTCCGATGTGTTGGAGCGCGACGACGGCACCTTCCAGGTCCCCGATGACACCCCGCTCGACGCGCTGCTCTCCAGCCGCGCCCTGCGCCGCTTCGGCGCCCTGATGGCGGTCGACTCCGAAGGGCGGCTCTCCGGCGTGATCACAGCCGAGCAGATCACTCGGGCGATACGCGACGGCTCTTAAGCGCGCGGCCTATGACGCTCGATGATCGAGCTGAAGTCTGTGCCGGCGGGCAGGGTGCCAAAGGCCTGTCCCCAATCGCCGGATAGGCGGGAGGCACAAAAGGCGTCTGCCACAGCGGGGTCGCCGTAGCGGACCAAGAGCGATGCCTGCAGGGCGACCGCCATCTTCTCGACGATGCGGCGAGCGCGCAGCTCGATCGTCTCGATGTCGCCGGGAATTTCGTCCTTGAGGTCGGCGACGAAGCCGGCCAGCTTCGGTTCGGCACCGGTGCCCTCCATCACCTCGGCGAAGAAGGCGTCGACCGAGGTGGGGTTCTTTACCATCGCCCGCAGCACGTCGAGGCACTGGACGTTGCCCGAGCCCTCCCAGATCGAGGCGAGCGGCGCCTCGCGATAGAGGCGCGGCATTCCGGACTCCTCGACGTAGCCATTGCCGCCGAAGCACTCGAGGCACTCGACGGCGTGCGCGGGCTGGCGCTTGCAGAGCCAGTACTTGAGCACGGCGTTTGCCAGACGCCGGAACTCGGCGGCCTCCTGGTCGCCGGCGGCGACCTCGTCGTAGGCGCGGGCGAGGCGCATCGCCGCCACGGTCGCGGCCTCGGACTCGATCGCGAGGTCGGCGAGCACGTTGCGCATCAGCGGCTGCTCGATCAGCTCCTTGCCGAAAGCGGAGCGCTGTTCGGTCTGGTTCAGCGCCTGGGCGACCCCGGCCCGGTAGCCGGTGGCGGCGCCGATCACGCAATCGAGGCGGGTGTGGTTGACCATCTCGATGATCGTCGGCACACCGCGGCCCTCCTCGCCGACCATGCGCGCCCAGGCCCCGCGGAACTCGAGCTCCGAGGAGGCGTTGGAGCGATTGCCGAGCTTGTCCTTGAGCCGCTGGATCTGGAAGCCGTTGCGCTCGCCGTCCGGCGTCCAGCGCGGCATCAGGAAGCAGGAGACTCCGGACTCGGTCTGGGCGAGGACGAGGAAGGCGTCGCACATCGGCGCCGAGCAGAACCACTTGTGGCCGACCAGCTCGTACTCGGCCCCGGGGCCGCCACCGTTGAGCGGCGTCGCCACCGTTGTGTTGGCGCGCACGTCGGAGCCGCCCTGCTTCTCGGTCATCGCCATGCCGCAGAGGGCGCCGCTCTTGCGATCGGCCGGCAGCGAGCGCTCGTCGTAGTCGAGCGAGAGGAAGCGCTCCTCCCACTCGGCGGCCAGCTCGGGCTGCTTGCGCAGCGCCGGGATCGCCGAGTAGGTCATCGAGATCGGGCAGCCGACTCCGGCCTCGGCCTGCATCAGCAGCATGAACAGAGTCGCGCGGGCGACGTGGGCGCCGCTGCCCGGTTCACGCCAGGGAAGCGCGTGCAGGCCATGGCCGACGCCGATTCGCATCAGCTCGTGCCAGGAGGAGTCGAACTCGACCTCGTCGATGCGGTGGCCGTAGCGGTCGTGGGTCTTCAGCTCGGGCTTCTTCTCGTTCGCCTCAAAGCCCCAGCGGATCGTCTGCGCCGAGCCGGCGATCGCGCCGAGCTCGCGCGCGCGCTCGGTCGCCCAGCCGCCGCCCTCGCGCTTCAGCGCCTCCTGCAGCACCCGATCGGCGTCGAAGGAGTTGTAGTCCTCCAGCGGCGTCGCCTGGTTGAAGACCTCGTGGGTGGCGGAGCTGTGGCGCTCGACGGTGGCCATCAAGGTGATTGTGTCAGCCCATCGATAGCATCGCCGCCGCGTGACGAAAATCGCCGTCAAGAACCCGGTCGTCGAGCTCGACGGGGACGAGATGACCCGGATCATCTGGTCCTTCATCAAGGAGCAGCTGATCCTGCCCTACCTCGACCTCGAGCTGGTCTATTTCGACCTCGGTATCGAGAGTCGCGACGCCAGCGAGGACCAGATCACGGTCAACGCTGCCAACGCGATCAAGGAGCACGGCGTCGGCGTCAAGTGCGCGACGATCACACCCGACGAGGCCCGGGTCGAGGAGTTCGGCCTGAAGGAGATGTACCGCTCGCCCAACGGCACGATCCGCAACATCCTCGGCGGCGTCATCTTCCGCGAGCCGATCGTGATCTCCAACATCCCGCGCCTGGTGCCGGGATGGACCAAGCCGATCGTGATCGGCCGTCACGCTTTCGGAGACCAATACCGCGCCACCGACATGGTCGTCCCCGGAGAGGGGACGCTGACTCTCACTTACACGCCGAAAGACGGCTCCGAGCCGGTTGAGCTCGACGTCTACGACTTCCCGGGGGGCGGCATCGCGATGGCGATGTACAACCTCGATGAGTCGATCCGCGACTTCGCCCGGGCCTCGATGCGTTATGGGCTCAACCGCGGTTACCCGGTCTACCTCTCGACCAAGAACACGATCCTCAAGCGCTACGACGGTCGCTTCAAGGACCTCTTCGCCGAGGTCTACGAGAGCGAGTTCAAGGCTGACTTCGAGGCCGCCGGGATCACCTACGAACACCGCCTGATCGACGACATGGTTGCGGCGGCGCTGAAGTGGGAAGGCGGCTATGTGTGGGCCTGCAAGAACTACGACGGTGACGTTCAGTCCGACACCGTGGCCCAGGGCTTCGGCTCGCTCGGCTTGATGACCAGCGTGCTGATGAGCCCCGATGGCAAGACGGTCGAGGCGGAGGCGGCGCACGGCACCGTCACCCGTCACTACCGCCAGCACCAGCAGGGCAAGCCGACTTCCACCAACCCAATCGCCTCGATCTTCGCCTGGACCCGCGGGCTTGCCGCCCGCGGCCGCCTCGATGACACTCCCGCGGTCTCGGAGTTCGCCGAGACTCTCGAGCGAGTCTGTGTGGAGACGGTCGAAGCCGGGAAGATGACCAAAGACCTCGCCCTCCTCGTCGGCCCCGACCAGGAGTTCCAGACCACGCAGGAGTTCCTCGCTTCAATTGACGAGGGCCTTCAGCGGGCGATGGCCTGAAGCCTTTCGAATCGAAAAACCTCTAGTCAGGAGAGAGATTCCGTGAGCACCCCCGTGAAAGTCACCGTCACCGGCGCCGCAGGGCAGATCGGTTACGCGTTGCTGTTCCGTATCGCCAGCGGCGAGATGTTGGGTCCCGATACCCCGGTCGAGCTGAGCCTGCTCGAGATCCCAGACGCGGTGAAGGCAGCCGAGGGCACCGCGATGGAGCTCGATGACTGCGCCTTCCCCCTGCTGCGCAAGATCGACATCTTTGACGACCCCAAGGCAGCATTCGACGGTTGCAACGTCGGCCTGCTCGTCGGCGCTCGCCCGCGCGGCCCCGGCATGGAGCGCTCGGACCTGCTCGAGGCCAACGGTGGCATCTTCAAGCCGCAAGGCGAAGCGATCGCCGCCGGCGCCGCCGATGACGTTCGCATCCTCGTCGTCGGCAACCCGGCCAACACCAATTGCCTGATCGCACTCTCCAATGCGGATGGCGTGCCCCGCGAGCGCTTCACCGCGATGATGCGCCTGGATCACAACCGGGCGATCGCCCAGACCGCCAACAAGCTCGGGACAGAGGTCTCCGCGGTCAGCAACATGACCGTCTGGGGTAATCACTCGACCACCCAGTATCCGGACCTGGTCAACGCCAAGGTCAACGGGCAGAGCGCTTGGGACGCGGTCGACGACGAGGCTTGGATTGCGGAGGAGTTCATCCCCCGCGTGGCCAAGCGCGGCGCCGCGATCATCGAGGCTCGGGGAGCTTCGAGCGCCGCTTCCGCCGCCAACGCCGCGATCGATCACGTCCACGATTGGGTGCTCGGTACCGCCGAGGAGGACTGGGTCTCGATGGGCGTTCCCGCCGATGGCTCTTACGGTGTGGAGGAGGGAATCGTTGCCGGCTTCCCCTGCAAGTGCAGCGGTGGCGAGTGGTCGATCGTCGAGGGCCTCGACGTGCCCGAGTTCTCTCGCGGGCGCATCGACGCCAGCGCTGCCGAGTTGCGCGAGGAGCGTGACGCGGTCAGCCAGCTCGGCCTCGTCTGAGCCGCGCCTTCATCTAAGTCGCAAAAAAAGCCGGCCCCAATCTCGGGGCCGGCTTTTTTATGCAAAGCGTTTGAGTCGGCTATTTGGCGGGGTGGTACTCGCGCCCCTTCTTGGTAACGCGACCCTCTTTCTCCATTTCGCCGAGCACCCGGTACAGGTAGTTCGGTTTGATTTTCATCTGCTTGGCGATCTCCGAGGCGGAGATACCGGGGTTGTCCTCGACCAATTTGACCGCCTGGTCGGCGCGGGTGCCACCGCGGCGGCGGCGACGTTTGCGCGGGCCGGTGCTGGTAGTAGTGCTCGATGCAGCTTTGGGGGGGCGACCGGGGCCGCGACCACTGCCGCGGGGGCGGCCCGGTCGGCGTGGGGTGGTGACGCTGCCACCGAGCTCGGCGAGAGCCCGCTCAAGACGCTGGCGCTCCTCGTCAAGCTCAGCGAGCCTCTTCTTGACCAGGTCAAGAGCCTCGTCGAGTGCATTACTGGTGCTGGGCATTTCCTTCCTTTCAATTCCGAGAACGTTTGGCTCTCGGTCTGTCAGCTGCTTCGCAGTGTGGCAGAGTGACAGTGATAGTGACTATTCATATAGTCAAATCCCGCATAGTCACTCTGGCCATTTGGATGAATGTGCCCAGGACCAGCGCTTTTTAAGCCCGGGTCAGGAACTTTTTATGCAGCGCGTTGAGCCTGCCGCGCGGGTTAAATGCGCACCACGTTTTGGGGGCACGGCCGGGCCTCTCAACCGCACCAATAATCCAAGCGCTAGGGGGGCGATCTCGTCGCGTACCTAAACAGTGGCACACAGAATTAACGCTTCAAGTCACATGCTGCACAAAGAAACTCGCGACTGACTAGTGGTTGCGCTTCTTGGGGAGAGTGCGGAAGACGACGTCCCAGATAGGGGAGGAGACGCCGTAGCCGTAGCGGTGGTCTTGGAAATGGTGGCGCATGTGCTGCTCGCGCAGGCGCTTGCCGAAGTCCGACTTGGGGACGAAATGGTGCACGTAGTAGTGCGTGTAGTCGTAGAAGAGGTAGCCGAGGATGAAGCCGCCGAAGAGCGGGTAGGCCGCGGGCGTGCCGAAGATCAGCGTGAAGGCGAAGAAGAAGAGCGCCGCCAGCGGAATCGCGACCGCGGGAGGCATGACCAGCCGCAGCTTGTCGTTGGGGTGGTCGTGATGGATCCCGTGGATGATGAAGTGCATGCGCCGGCCGAAGGCGTTGTCGGGCTCCCAGTGGAAGATCATCCGGTGCAGCCAGTACTCGGTCAGCGTCCAGATGCCGATTCCGGCGAGGCTGAGCAGCAGCAGTTGCCAGACGGCGTAGCCGCGGTCGGCGCCAAGCCACTCCATCGCCACGATCACGGGCACGAAGACGATCGCCGGGATCGACGGGTGCACCCGCGAGAAGAAGTTGAGGAAGTCGCTCTCGAACAGCTGCGGTGAGGCGGCGAGTTTGTCGGTCCGGCTGGAGGACTCCATCCAGGGCCGAATGGTAGCGACGCCATTGCCTGCCTTCCCCGCAAGACGCGGGGAACCTGTGACGAGACTGTGTCAAGAACGTTGCGCTTTGCGGAATCGCCTCCCACGAAAGCGTCACGACGATGGCAATATCGCGGTCGTGCCGCGCAAGCAGAAAAAGCCGAGCTGTGAGGACTGCTACTTCCACCAGAACCTTCTCTGCGCCCTCGAGACGGGCGAGCCCTGCGCGACCTTCCGCCCCAACCGCCCTGAGGGCCTGGTGCCGCCGAAGCAGCCGGTGCTGCTGATGCGGCCACCGCGCTGGGCGTCGCAGGCCCAAACGGCTTGAGCGCGGGCACAGCCCGCCAGCCCCCACTAGTGTTCTGACCGATGCCGGAGCGGGACCTATACGCGTGGGCGCGAACCACTTACGTCTCGCGCCGGAGCAGGGGCTTTACCCCCAACGTCGACGTCTACTACTGCGGCGATCCGCAGCGCGCGGTGGTCAAGGTCGACCTTGCCGGGGTCGAGCTCGACGAGGTCGGGATAGAGGTCGGCACCAGGCAGCTGGCGATCGTCGGCGAACGCCACGTGCAGGAGACCGAGGGCCGGGTCTACCAGCAGGTCGAGATACCCTCTGGCCCCTTCCGCCGCGTGGTCGAGCTGCAGGTCGACGTCGACCCAGAACGGGCAACCGCCACCTATGAAGACGGGGTGCTGCGCATCGACCTGCCGCTGCGCGACCCGAACGAGACGACTCGCCGCGTCCCGATCGGGAGGGACTAGTGCCGACTCACGCCAGTGCGGTCCACACCGACGAGAGGCGGCACTGATGGAGGGCAGTCCCGTCCTCGAGGTCGTCGACTCGATCGACGCCGAAAACGCGATCCGCGCCTCCGAGCCACTGCCCGAGGCGCTGCCGGTCCTGCCGCTGCGTGAGACCGTCACCTTCCCCGAGACCCTGACGCCGCTTGCCGTCGGCCAGGAGCGCTCGATCAAACTGGTCAATGACGTTCTCGGCGCCAACCGGCTGCTGGCGATGGTCGCCTCCCGTGACCCCGAGCTCGACGAGCCCGGCCCCGGCGACCTCCATGACGTCGGCGTGGTCGGCGTCGTCTCCCGCATGCTCAAGGTTCCCGACGGCACCCTCCGCGTGCTCGTCCAGGGCATGCAGCGGGTGACGCTGGGGCCATACGTCGCCGAGCAGCCCTACCTGGTCGCGCGGATCTCCGAGCTGACCGACGTGGTCGAGGACGGGCAGGAGCTGGAGGCGCTGACTCGCAACGTGCAGCGAACCTTCTCGGAGATCATCGAGCAGATTCCCTACCTGCCCGAGGAGCTGCAGCTGGCGGTCGCCAACCTCGACGACCCCGCCGCGCTCGCTCATTTGATCGCTGGCGCCCTGCGCATCTCGGTCGAGGAAAAGCAGGAGCTGCTGGAGGAGCTCAACGTGGTCGCCCGCCTGCGCCACCTCTCCCAGATCCTTGCCCGCGAGCTCGAGGTGGTCCAGCTCGGCACCCAGATCCAGACGCAGGTGCAGTCCGAGATCGACAAGGGCCAGCGCGAGTTCTTCCTGCGCCAGCAGCTGAAAGCGATTCAGGACGAGCTGGGGGAGGGCGACGAGCAGCAGGCCGAAGTCAACGAACTGCGCGAGAAAATCGAGGCGGCGAAACTGCCCGAGGACGCGCTGAAGGCGGCCGAGCGCGAGCTGGCGCGGCTGGAGAAACTGCCGCCGGCGGCGGCCGAGCACGGCGTCATCCGCACTTATCTGGAGTGGCTGACCGAGCTGCCCTGGGCGGTCGAAACCGAGGACAACCTCGACATCGACCATGCTCGCGAGGTCCTCGACGCCGACCACTACGACCTCGAGAAGATCAAGGACCGCATCCTCGAGTACCTGGCGGTGCGCAAGCTCAACCCCGACTCCCCGGGGCCGATCCTCTGCTTCGTCGGCCCGCCCGGCGTCGGCAAGACCAGCCTCGGCCGCTCGATCGCCCGCGCCCTCGGCCGCGAGTTCGAGCGCATCTCGGTCGGCGGGGTTCGCGACGAGGCCGAGATCCGCGGTCACCGCCGCACCTATATCGGCGCCCTGCCGGGGACGATCGTGCGCGCTCTCCGCGACGCCGGCACCCGCAATCCCGTCTTCATGATCGACGAGATCGACAAGATGGGCGCCGACTTCCGCGGCGACCCCGCCTCGGCGATGCTCGAGGTGCTTGACCCAGCCCAGAACGACTCCTTCCGTGACCACTACCTCGACCTCGAGTTCGACCTCTCCGAGGTGATGTTCATCGCCACCGCCAACGTCCTCGACACGATCCCCGGCCCGCTGCAGGACCGGCTGGAGACGATCGAGCTGGCGGGCTACACGCTCGAGGAGAAGAAGAACATCGCCCGCCGCTATCTGGTCCCGCGCCAGATCAAAGCCAACGGCCTCAAACCCTCGAAGATCGAGTTCGCCGACCCGGCAATCGCGGCGATCATCGAGGAGTACACGCGGGAGGCGGGCGTGCGCGGCCTCGAGCGCCAGATCGGCACGGTCTGCCGCAAAGTCGCGCGCGACGTCGCCGAGGGCAAAGCCAAAGGCAAGGTCAGGGTCTCGGCCAAGCGGGCCCGCGAGCTGCTCGGCCGCCGCCGCGTCTTCACCGAGCAGCGGCGGCGGACCAAGGATCCCGGCGTCGCCACCGGCCTCGCCTGGACTCCCACCGGCGGTGACGTGCTCTTCATCGAGGCGACCTCGATGCCCGGCTCGGGCCATCTCACGATCACCGGCCAGCTTGGTGACGTGATGCGCGAGTCGGCGCAGGCGGCGCTCTCTTACGTGCGCGGCCACTGGCGCGAGATCGCTCCCGAGCTCGCCGAGGACTGGTTCGCCAAACACGACATCCACATCCACGTACCAGCCGGGGCCGTGCCCAAGGACGGGCCCTCGGCCGGCGTCGCGATGACCGTCGCCCTCGGCTCCCTCATAAGTGGCCGCCCGGTTCGCAACGATGTGGCGATGACCGGCGAGGTGACCCTGACCGGCCAGGTCCTGCCGATCGGCGGCTTGAAGGAGAAGTCGCTGGCCGCGCAGCGAGCCGGGGTCAAGCGGGTGCTGGTGCCGGAGCGCAACGAGGGCGACGTGGCGGAGATCCCGGAGCACGAGCGCAGCGAGCTCGAGTTCGTCTACGTGGACAGGGTCTCCAAGGCGATCGACGCGGCGTTGGCCTAATAGACGGGTGACCCCTGAGCCCCGCATACCTGGATGACGCACGTGGCACTTCGCATATCTGCGTCCTCGGGTTTGCCTTTGGCACCACCAAAGGCTGCACCCTGCGTCCTTGATCTGCTTGGCCACGCGCGCCCCCAGGCGCACGCGGCCCAGGGGTCACCCGTCTGATGGAGGCCGCTGGGACGCTGCGCCGCCGCAGCACCTTCTCGACTTATCTGGAAGCGCTCGGCGCGCTGGTGCGCTCGCGCTCGCGCGCCTTCTGGATCGTTGCCGGGCTCACCCTCGGCGCGGCGGCACTGCGCTTCGCCACGCTGGGGGTGCAGAGCTATCACCACGACGAGATCGTCACCGCCAGCCGCATCCTGCGTGACGGCTTCTGGCACGCGATGGACGCGGTCGGCTTCAGTGAGTCGGCGCCGCCGCTCTACTACGCGGTGGCCTGGCTCTGGACCCAGGTCACCGGCACCGGGGAGCTAGGCCTGCGCTCGGTCTCGGCGATCGCCGGCGTCGCCACCGTGCCGGTCGCCTACCTGCTCGGCACCCAGCTGAGCGGCCGCCGCGCCGGTCTCCTCGCCGCGGCCCTGGTCGCGGTCAACCCGATGCTGCTCTGGTACTCGCAGGAGGCGCGCGCCTACTCGCTCTTCGTCCTGCTCACGGCGATCTCGCTGCTCTATTTCGTGCGGGCGCTGGACCACGGCCGCCGGCGTGACTCAATCGGCTGGGGGATTGCCTCGGCGCTTGCCCTCGCGACCCACTACTTCGCGATCTTCCCGATTGCGGTGGAGGCGCTCTGGTTGCTGCGGCGCCGAGGCAGGGCGGGCGGCGGCGCCTTCCCCGGAGCCTGGATCGTCGCGGCCATGGCGTTGGCGTTGGCGCCCCTGGTCATCCACCAGTCCTCCTTCGCTCACGCCGAATGGATCGGCAACTTCAGCCTCGGCCACCGCCTTTGGGAGACCGGCCTCACCTTCGCCCTCGGTGAGACCGGCGACATCATCGCCCGCCCCGAGCATCCGCTGCTGGCGGTGTTGCCGGGCCTGGTCGCGATCGCCGGCCTTGCCCTGGTCTTCCTCCGCGGCGAGCGTCGCGAACTGCGTGCAGCCACCCTCCTTCTCGCGATTGCCGCGGTGACTTTCGTGGCGCCGCTCGCGATCGGGCTGCTCGACCCAAGCAAGGACTACGTGCTGGCCCGCAATCTGCTGCCCGCCCTGGTGCCGCTGCTGGTTGCGCTGGCGATCGGCTTCACCCTGCCAGCGGCCCGGCGCCGTGGGGTGGCACTCGCCGCGATCCTGGTCGCTTACTCATTCGGTTTCTCGGTCTGGGCGAGCCTCTCTCCGGCGTTGCAGCGACCCGACTGGAAGGCCGTCGCCGGCGCGATCGGCGAACCGACGACGCCGCGGGCGATGGTCACCTGGACCCTGGGTGCGGCATCGCTGCGCTACTACCTCTCGACCGGCTCCTTTCAGGTCCAGCCCTCCGATGGCTTCGACTGGTGGGTCGGCGAAGTCGACTTCATCTCCGACGGTTCCGCCGCACCTCCCCCGCCGCATCTGCTTGGGCCGGGCTTCCGCGAAGTCGGCTACGAGAAGGTCGGCCGGCTCTACGTACGCCGCTTCGCCACCGCTGGTTCGGAGTTGAGACGGCTGCGGCTGCGCACGATCCGGGACGCCCAGCTTGGCTTTCGCACCAACGGGGTACTCCTGGACGGCATCGGACCGGGCTGACGCCGGCCGATCGAAGCGAGTTATTCTGAGTGCCCCAGGAGAATTCAGCGAGGAGATGGCATGAGCAAGACCAAGGCGACCCAGGCCGCCGATCTTTATTCGACCGCCCGCGAGAACCCCTACGTACAGCGGCTGGTCGAGGACGAAGAGCTGCGCGACAGCCTCAAGAACGCTTTCGAAGCGGCGAAGGGCGCTTACGGTCGTGCGACCAGCAACGGCAGCACCGTAAAGGCCGTGACCAGCGACAAGAAGGTGCAGAAGGACCTCAAGATCGCCGCCGACAACCTGCGCGACGCAACCGAAGCGCTGCGGGGGCCGAAGAAGCGCAAGCGGAAGGGCGGTCTCGGCCGCCTCGTCCTGCTCGCCTTGGTTGGCGCCACGGTCGCCCTGATCCTCAGCGAGGGTGCTCGCAAGGCTGTCCTCGATGCCCTCTTCGGCGCCGAGGAGGAGTTCGAGTACACCTCTACGACCTCGATCAACGGTTCCTGAAGGGTCCCCAGCGCCGGCAGGCTCTGCCTGCCGGCGTTTTTGTGCCTCCTTGGGCGCCACTAGACTGATTTAGATGGAGGCGGCAACCAAGGAGCGCGAGCTCAGCGGCGAGAAGGCCCAGCGCATCGTCGATGCGATGCGGGTCAGCGTCGCCAAGCGCGGCGCCGCGGGCTCGACTTTCGAGCACGTCGCCCGTGAGGCGGGCGTCAGTCGTGGCCTGCTCCACTATTACTTCGGCACCAAGGAGCGGCTGCTGGTCGAGGTCGTCCGCCGCGATGCCGAGATCCGTGTCGCCCGGCTCGATGAGCCGCTGGCCAAAGCCGAGACGGTCGACGACGTGATCGATGTCCTGCTCGCCAGCCTCACCGACCTGATCGAGAACGAGCCCGCCTTCTTCCTTCTCCTCTATGAGCTCTTCAGCGCCGGCCGCCGCAACCCCGAAATCCAGCACGAGGTCGGCCAGCTCTTCGAGCGCACCCGCTCCCACGTCGCCGACGTCCTCCGTTCGAAGGAGCGCGAGGGCGTGCTCAAGCTCCGCTACGACGCCGAGGAGATCGTCTCCTACCTCTTCGCGATCGCCGACGGCTTCGCCCTCCAGGCCCTCTCCGACACCAGCCGCGACATAAGCGGCGGTCTCGCTGTAGCCGCCGCCTCCGGCCGCTTCCTCCTCACCTCCGAGTAACGCTCCGTTCCCGTCTGGGAACTAGAAGAGTCGTTTACTCAAAAGACCGAGCGTCATTCGGGCGTTGGATGACTTGTCTGTCATTTGACCGAAAAGGAACCGCTCAATGAAGATGTCCATGCGCAAGGTCCTCGTCACAGCCGCCATTGCTGTCGTCGGCGCCGTCCCATTCATCGCAGGCCCCTTAGCAAGCGCCCAACCCCCCGTTGCCTCGGCCTCCTGCACCAATGCCCAGACCCCCGGTGGCACCAGGTGCCTCGGTCCCGGTGAGTTCTGCTCCCACAAGGCCGGCTACGCCGCCGCCTACAAGAAGGCGGGCTACCGCTGCAATCGCAAAGGTCGCCTGGAATACCGATAGGAGGGCAGAGCGGCGGGGCGAGGACTGTCTCGCCGCATTCCCTTCTACATCGAAGGGATACGAGTGACCGACCGCACAGACGACTCGTTGCGGGTGCGAAAGGCTGGCTGTCCAGCCAATGCGCGACTTCATGGTCAAACTTGCAGGGTTCTTGGGGGGCCACCGCCATTGGGTCCTCGCGGGTTGGGTGGTGGTCGTCGCCGTCGCGCTGCCGATCTCGATGCACCAGACCGACCATCTGACCGGGGGTGGTTTCGACGTTCCCGGCAGTGAATCGAAAGCGGTCAGCGACGCGCTGAAGAGCGAATTCGGCGATGAAAGCGGGAACATGGCGGTGCTGCTGCAGGCTGAAGCCGGCGCCGACGGGGCGCAGCGCGCAGCCGCCGTGGCTCGCGTCCGCAAGGCGGTCGCCGGGCTTGACGAAGTAAGCCTGCCGCCGGCGACCGTCCATCGCGCCGAGCTGGCGCTGCGGCGCTCCGACACGACGATGCTGCCGCTCTTCAGCGAAAAGTCCTCGGATCGCCAGATCGACTCTGCCGCCGAACTGCGCGAAGACCTCGAACCCGGCACCGCGGTAGACGGGGTCACCACGTATCTCGCCGGTCAGCCGACGATCTGGGCCGGCATGCAGGAACTCTCCAAGGAAGACCTGAAAAAAGCCGAGGGGGGCGGCTTCCCGATCGTCGCGATCATCCTGCTGGTCGTCTTCGGCTCGCTGGCGGCGGCGGTGCTGCCGCTGGTGCTCGGCTTCGTCAGCGTGATCGTCACCGGCGCCCTGATCTACTTCCTCTCACAGCAGATCGAGACCTCGGTCTTCGTTACCAATATGGCCTCGATGATCGGGATCGGGGTGGCGATCGACTACTCGCTCTTCATCCTCGCCCGCTACCGCGAGGAGCGAGCCAAGGGTCTCGATCAGGAGGCCGCCCGCGCCGAGGCGCTCTCCACCTCCGGCCTGGCGGTGGCCTTCTCCGGCCTCGCCGTGATCGTCTCGCTCGCCGGCCTCTGGATGGTCGACAACCAGGCGCTGCGCTCGATGGCGCTGGGGGCGATGACCGTGGTCGCGATCTCGATCCTCACCGCGACCACCTTGCTGCCGGCGCTGATCGCGATGCTCGGCGACCGCGTGCTGCCCGGCGGCATCGTCGCCAAGGCCCTGTCCTTCATTGGCCGCCCGTTCAAGGGACTGCGCCGCGAGCGTCCTGAACGCGAGGCGTTCTGGGTGCGGTGGACGACCCGCGTCATGGCTCGTCCCTGGGTCGCCGTGATCGGGGTCTCCGCTGTGCTGCTGACCCTGGCGATACCACTCCTGTCGATCGAAACCGGCACCCAGGCGATCAAGCAGTTCCCCAAGGACAGCGACGTGCGGATCGGCAACGAGCTTGCCTCGAAGCAGCTCGGCGGCGGCACCGATCCGGTGCAGATCGTCGCCTCCTTCGGCGACAGCGGTGGGCCTGAGCGGGCAGCGGTCGTCAGCTTCACTCGCACGATCGAGTCGACCCCCGGCGTCAGCGCCGTAACGCGGCCCGCCTACGCTGGCGACAGCGTCCTGATCCAGGCCACCCCGAGTGCACCGAGTGAGTCCGACGCGACGATCGATCTGGTCAAGCGACTGCGTGACAACGTCGTGCCGGCGACCGCGCTGGCCCATGTGGCGACCGTCGACGTCGGTGGTGAAACCGCGCGCAGCCAGGATGCCCGCTTCCAGGTCAGCAGCTCGATGTGGAAGATCATTCTCTTCGTCCTCGCGCTCAGCTTCCTCGTCCTGATGGTGATGCTGCGCTCGCTGCTGCTGCCGCTGAAGGCGGTGCTGATGAACCTGCTCTCGATCGGGGCGGCCTTCGGCGTGCTCGTCGCGATCTTCCAGTGGGGCTGGTTCGACAGCCTGCTCGGCTTCGAAAGCCAGGGGGCCCTCGACACGATCAACGTGCCGCTGATCTTCGCCATCGTCTTCGGCCTCTCGATGGACTACGAGGTCTTCCTCATGTCCCGCATCCGCGAGCACTACCTCGAGCACGGCGACAACGAACGCGCCGTCGCCGAAGGCCTCTCGACCAGCGCTCGCACGATCTCCTCGGCGGCGTTGATCATGACCTGCGTCTTCGGCGTCTTCGTGCTCACCGGGGTGCCCTCGATCAAGGAGCTCGGCCTCGGCTGCGCGGTGGCGATCGCGCTCGACGCGACGCTGGTCCGCCTGATCCTCGTGCCGGCGGCGATGAAGCTGCTCGGCGGCTGGAACTGGTGGTTCCCCTCCTGGCTCGACCGGGCCCTACCCGACCTCAGCTTCGAGGCCGGCGGCACCCCCGAGCCAGAGCCCGAACCGACCTGACGACGGCGCTATAGGCTTGCCGCATGGGTGACGATCTCGCTTTCGCGGGCGCGGCAAAACAGGCGGAGATGGTGAGAGCCGGCGAGGTCTCGCCGAAGGAGCTGGTGCAGCTCAGCCTCAACCGGATCGCCCGCCTCGACCCGCAGCTGAACTCCTTCCGCAAGGTATTCGCCGAGAAAGCCCTGCTCGAGGCCGAGCAGGCTGAAGCGCGGCTGAAGGCGGGGGAGGAGCGGCCGCTGCTCGGCGTGCCGATCGCGATCAAGGACGAAGTCGACGTCGCCGGCGAGGTCAACACGCACGGCACCGACGGCTTCACCGAGCCGGCTCGGCAGGACTCCGAGATGGTGCGGCGGCTGCTCAAGGCCGGGGCGATCGTGATCGGGCTGACGCTGCTGCCGGAGCTGGCAATCTGCGGCTTCACCGAGTCGGCGACCTACGGCGTCACCCGCAACCCGTGGAACCCGCAGCGCACACCGGCCGGATCCAGCGGGGGCTCGGGCGCGGCGGTCGCCGCCGGCTTGGTGCCGATTGCTTCGGCCGGCGACGGCGGCGGTTCGATCCGCCTGCCCGCTGCTTCCTGCGGGCTCTTTGGGCTCAAGCCTTCGCGTGGACGGATCTCGCTGGCGCCCGAGGAGGACGGCTGGGGAGGGCTTGCCGTCCTCGGCTGCCTCAGCCGCAACGTGCTCGACACGGCGCTCTGGCTTGACATCACCGCTGGAGGCTCGAGCGAGCCCGGCGCCCCGGCCCCGCCGGAGCGGCCCTTCGTCGAGGCGACGAAGACGCCACCCGGCAAGCTGCGGGTCGCCTACTCGACGCTCGCTCCCCGCGCCGCGGCGCCGCCGACCGTTGACCAGGTGGTCAAGGACGCTGTGGGAGATGCCGCCGAGCTGATGCGTTCGCTCGGCCATGACGTGACCCAGCGCGATCCTGACTGGGGCATGATCGGCAACAACATCACCGCCCGTTTCCTGCGCGGTGTCGCCGAGACGGTCGAGGAAGTGCCCCACCCCGAGCGCCTGGAAAGCAGGACGCGCGGGTTCGGACGCCTCGGCAAATTGATCCCCGATTCTCTTTACGAGAAAGCTCTGCGCGCCCGGGAGGCGGACGCCGCCCGGGTCAACGCGATCTTCGACTCGGTCGACGTGCTGATCACGCCCGTGATGGGTGGCACGGCGCTGCCGATCCGCCGCTGGGAGGGCAAGGGCGCCCTTCGCACTGTGCTCGGCATGAGCCGCTTCTATCCCTACTGCGTCCCTTGGAACCACCTCGGCAACCCGGCGATGTCGGTGCCGATGGGCTTCGCCGCCGACGGCATGCCGCTGGCCGTCCAGGTCATCGGCCGCCCCGGCGAGGAGGCGACTCTGCTCTCCCTGGCCGCCCAGATCGAGGCCGAGCGGCCCTGGGCCGAGCAGCGCCCGCCGATCTCATAACCGAAGTTCCCGGATCCGAATCCGGCGCTGCATCGATCGGCCGACTAACCGCGGTGGGCCTCGACGATGCTGATCGCGCCGGCACTCGGATCGTCGCGAACGCCCGCGGCCGCCGGATGCGTATCTCCACGGTGCAGCCGGACTTCCTCGAATCCGGCACTTCGCAACGCTGCCTCGGCTGTGGCTTCGTCACCGCGATAGGGGTGGACCTTCCCCCGCACGAAGGCACCGAGGACCATGTCGAAAGTCCGCTCCGGGAGCCTCCGGCCCTGCCTGGCGAAACGCAGGTCTGACAGGTAGACGCCCCTTTCGAAGCGGCCGAGCACCGTGGCGAGCCTTGCCCACAGCGCGTCTACGGTGTCATCCTCCAGATAGGTCAGCAGGCCCTCGCTGATGACCACCAGTCCCTCGGCCGGATCCAAGGTCTCGGCGAGAGCTTCGAGGCTGCCCTGTCCACCCACCTGGAGGACATCCAGGTCGACCACGCGATGGCGGTCCGTCAGCGACTCCATCCTGACCAGAGCGTCGCGCTTTCGCCGTGCCATGTCCGGCAGGTCCGCCTCGATATAGGTCAGCCGCTCGCCAAACTGCTCGGTGAACCGCCAGCCCCGGGGAGACATTCCGCAGGCCACCTCGACCACCTGGCTGATGCCGCCGCGAATTAGCTCATCAAGGATCGAGTCGATGATTCGGTGACGAGCGAGGAGCAGCCCCTCCAACGTGGGCCCGCCGAGCGTCTTGCTTGCCGCGAGGGGCAGTGCGAACCCGCGATGAAGCATCCGCCCCTGCCAAGTCGCAAGCTGCGGATGGGAGAGGCCATTCCGTACCCAGGTCTCCCCGGTGTAATGGGCCGTCGGTGATATCGCGTTGCTAACGGAACACCTTGCGCATTCGTGCGATCTCGCGGATCGAGCCGCGGGGGCGGATGCGGCGGGTGAGGACCATCTTCACCGGGTTGGCATCCGGCTTGCTCATGCCGACGAAGTCCTTCCAGCTCGCCTCCAGGGTCAGCGTCGGGTTGGGGGCTTCGCCCGGTTCCGCCCTGGTCGAGCCGTTGTCGATCACCACGTGCCAGGGGTCGGCGTCGGTGAAGCGCCACTGGTAGACGAGCGGCGAGCCGTTGGCGGCACTCGGGTCGGCGGCGCGCTTGACCACGTCGAAGTAGATGCGCTGGGTCTCGGGTGTCGCTTCGGGCGTCAGGTCGGGTGGGCCGAGGATGCCGGCTTCCATCAGCTTCACCTGGCTCTTGGCGACGTCCTCGGCCGAGGCGTCGGGGTCGAAGGGGAAGACACCCGCGGGCATCTCCTCGGTCGGGTAGCCGATCGTGCGCCAGCGCTGGCGGATCAGTTTGAGGCCGAAGGCGAAGATGTCCTCGAGTGAGAAGCCGTAGCACTCGGTGTAGGAGCGGTCGAAGTTGGGGGGGTAGAAGACGGCGGGCCCGTAGGGGAGCACCTCGCGCAGCAGCTCGGTCACGGCGGCGCGGTTCTCCTCCCAGCCCGGCGCGCCTTCCCTGAGCAGCTCGGAGAGCACCTTGACGCCGAAGCCGATGTGGCGCTGCTCATCGCGCGAGACGTTGGCGATGCCGGCGCTGAAGCCGGGCATCGTTTCTTCGGAGGCGAAGAAGTCCTCGATGAAGTGCTGGCCGGGCTGGGCGAGCGAGCCCTCGACGATCAGGTGGTAGAGCGTGATCGCCTGGGCGTACTTGGGCAGCGAGCGGTCCTTGGTCAGTTCCTCGGCCATCAGGTCGAGCCGGTCGAAGATGCCGCGGTAGCCCCAGTTGAGCTGGGGCAGGGTGGAGGAGAGCGTCTGCTCGAGGGTCTCGCCGCCGACGCCGATCACCTCCTTGAAGAAGCGATGGAAGAAGATCGAGTGGCGGACCTCGTCGACCTGCTGGGTGGCGAGGAAGTAAGACTGCTCCTCGGTCGGGGCGGCGGTGATGTAGGGGGCGAGGGTGTCGGCAACCCGGTCCTCGCCGTAGAAGAACATCGAGTAGATCCACATCGCCGAGCGCCGCTGGATGTCGCTGAGCGAGTCCCAGCCGGCTTTGTCCTTGGAGAAGTCGAGGTCGTAGGCGCTCCAGTTGCCGTGCTCCCAGCGGGTGTAGAGGTCCTCGTAGGTGACGTTGTCCATCAGGCTCTGGGAGGCGACGCTCATTCCTTCTCCTTAGTTCGGTTCGGCAGCCCGTGGAGCCTAGCGCGATCCTGGCTGGCCAGCCAGGATCGCGCCTGAGCGACGCCTATTTGATGAATTCGCGGACCTGTTTGTAGACGGTTTCATCCGTCGTCAGGGCCGTGTGCGAAAGGCAGGCGGTTTCCGTGTTGGTCGCGCCGGTGAGCGCGACGCTCGAGTCGGGATTGATGATTTCGTCGCACGGCGACCACCAGGTGCCGTAGTTGACGGTCCCGGGCGTCTCGTCGCCTGCATTCAGTTCTTTGAGGAAGGTGGAGCCGACCCGCATCTCCACGCAGGAGGTGCTGAAGCAGAAGTTCGCCGTTTCGGTCCCGTGATTGGGGCCGCCCAGCGAGACCCAGTCATCGACCTTCGATTCGCCGCCGAGGAACTTGACGTACCAGCGGGTATTGAGGCCGCCCATCGAGTGGGAGATGATGTCGACCTTGCTCGCACCGGTTGCTTTGAGCAGGCTTTCGACGTGCGATTTGACTTCTTTTTCAGCGTCGACCTTGTTCGATTGCGAGGTGTTGTAGCTGTAGGCGCTCAGATAAGACGAGGGGTAGCCGTCTTTTTCGAAGCGCGCGACCATCGTGTTCCAGAGCGAAGCGCTCTCCAGGTAACCGTGGACGAACAGAATCGGGTCCTGGGCCGATGAGGCGGCTGGCGCGCTCGCCGCAACGGCTGTGCAGACGGCGATCGCGCAGACGAACGCGGTGAGTCGTTTTCTCACGATGTCCTCCTGAGGTTTACGCACGGGCGCCTCCCTGGCACCCGCTGTCATCCGCTCGATACCCGATTTGCTCGGATTTATCTGAGCGCGCGAGATCCTCGGCCTAGGCGTCGATCTTCGCCGGCGTCTCGATCTCGCGCTTGAGGATCTTGCCGGTGGGGCCCTTGGGCAGGTCGTCGAGGAACCAGACCAGGCGCGGGTACTTGTAGGCGGCGATGCGCTCCTTGACGTAGGCGCTGACCTCCTCGGGCGCCAGCTCCTCGCCCTCGTGGCAGACCACGGCGGCGCCGATCTCCTCGCCCCATTGGTCGTGGGGGACGCCGACGACGGCCGCTTCGCGGATCTTCGGGTGCTCGAAGAGCACCTCCTCGACCTCGCGCGGGTAGACGTTGTAGCCGCCGCGGATGATCATGTCCTTCTTGCGGTCGACGATGTAGAAGTAGCCCTCCTCGTCGGTGCGGGCCATGTCGCCGCTGTGGAACCAGCCGCCGCGCATCGCCTCCGCGGTCGCCTCGGGCCGTTCCCAGTAGCCCTTCATGATGTTGTGGCCGCGGATCACGATCTCGCCGACCTCGCCCTGGGTGACCTCCTCGTCGTTCTCGTCGACGATCTTCATCTCGACCCCTTCGATCGGAGTGCCGATCGAGCCCGCCTTGCGCTCTTTGTCGGGGTGGTTGGAGCAGGCGACCGGCGAGGTCTCCGAGAGGCCGTAGCCCTCGAGCACGACCGCGCCGAAGGCCTCTTCGAAGCCGCGCAGGACCTCGACCGGCATCGAGGCGCCGCCGGTGATGCAGGTGCGCAGTGCCGAGGTGTCGTAGCTCTCGCGCTCGGGGTGGTGCAGCAGCGCCCCGTACATCGTCGGCACGCCGTAGAAGTGGGTGACGCCGTCGCGCTGCATCGTCGCCAGCGCCTCGGCGGGGTCGAACTTCGGTACCAGGGTGAGGCAGGCACCGACCTTGAGCGAGGAGTTCATCCCGACCGTCTGGCCGAAGGAGTGGAAGAGGGGAAGGGCGCCGAGGACGACGTCGCCGCCGGCGATCTCGCAGGTGGTGCGGCTGGAGACGTCGGCGTTGCGGAAGAGGTTGACGTGGGTCAGCTCGGCGCCCTTGGGCTTGCCGGTCGTGCCCGAGGTGTAGAGGATCACCGCCGTCTCCTCTTCGGCGGTGTCGACCAGGCCGGGGGTTGGCTCGTGCTCGGCGAGCAGCTCGGCGAAGGAGACGGGCTCGACCTCGATCAGCTCGGCGCCGGCATCGGCGGCGCCGTCGCGGGCCTCGGCGCAGAAGCCGTGCCAGGCGAGCAGCAGCTTGGCGCCCGAGTCCTCCAGGTAAAAGGCGATCTCCCGCCGCTTCAGCAGCACGTTCATCGGCACGACCACGGCGCCGGCGCGAAGCACGCCGTAGTAGGCGATCGGGAACTCGGGGACGTTGGGCAGCATCACGCCGACCCGGTCGCCCGGCGCGATCCCCTTCTCGCGCAACAGGGTGGCGAGACGGGCGCTGCGCTCGTCGAGCTCGCCGTAGCTAAGCTCGTCCTCACCGAGGCGGATCGCGGGCAGCTCGGGAGCGCGCTCGGCGCTCTCGGTCAGCAGCGATGCGAGGTTCAGTCCCATCTCCCTGTCGGGGAGTCTAGGGCGATGGCGAGAAACCGGTCCGCTAGGGTCGGCCGCGTGGAGGACCTGGGACCGCAGATCTCTTACATGGTGCTCGGCCGTGGCGTGCCAGTCTTCTCCAGCGACAGGCAGCATTTGGGCAAGGTGGTGCGCGTTCAGCGGGACACCCGCACCGACATCTTCGACGGGATCGTGATCGACACCAAGCCTGGTCCCGGCGGGCACCGCTTCGTCGATGCCCCCGAGGTCGATGAGATCCACGAGGGCGGGGTGATCTTGAGGATCGACGCCGCGCAAGCGGTCTCCCTGCCCAAGCCGTGAATCGGAGCAAGCATCCTTTTCGGGCTAGCTCGCGTAACATCCTCGATCAATGAAATTTTCCTTATCGATCGTCGGGATGTTCCTCGTGGTCGCCGTTGTGGTCGCAGGTTGCGGCAGTAGCGGCGATTCATCAGGTGGTTCTTCCGAACCGAGCATCGCGACGGAATCGACGATCGCCAAGGAATCAACGGCTCCAGCCGAATCGTCTCCGAGCAGCGAAAAGCCGGAAGCGAGTGCGCCCAAACCGGTGCCGACGACCGACAAGAAGAAACCGAAGGTCACCGTTCCCAAGAACATCTCGCCCAACAAACTCCGCTTCGTCGACCTCGAAAAGGGTTCAGGCCCCGCTGCCAAGTCCGGCGATACGGTCACGATCCACTACGTGGTGGTCGGCTACGACAGCGAACAGGAAGTCGACTCCTCTTGGGGCCGTGGGCCGTACACCTTCACGATCGGTTCCGGCGAAGCGCTGAAAGGCGGGGAAATCGGAGTCGAAGGGATGAAGGTCGGTGGTCGTCGCGAGCTGATCATTCCCGGCAAGCTCGCCTACGGCCCCGAAGGCTATGCACCGGAGATAGGCCCCAACGAAACGTTGGTCATGGTCGTCGACCTACTCGCCATCGAATAGCGTCGATCGCGTAGGATCCACCGCCCGTGAAGCGCCTCGTTCTGCTCTCGATTGCCTGCCTCGCCATTTTTGCGGCGGGTTGTGGTGGCAGCGACGACGACTCGTCGTCTGCCAGCGAAAGCACTCCATCTACAGAAGCGACGACAACAGAATCGAGCGCGCCGAAGGAAGAATCAAAATCCAGCGGCGGTGAAAAGCAGTCGGCTGGGGGCGAAAAGACGAAGCCGAAGGTCACCGTGCCCAGTGGGCCACCGCCGAAGAAGCTCGAGATCAAAGAAATCGAAAAGGGATCGGGCGCTACCGCTAAGCCGGGCGACGAAGTAACCGTCCAGTACGTCGGCGTCGGCTACGACAGCGAAGAAGAATTCGACTCATCCTGGAGTCGCAACGAACCCTTCAGCTTCCAGCTGGGCGCCGGTCAGGTGATCCCGGGCTGGGATCAAGGCGTTGCCGGGATGAAGGTCGGTGGCCGGCGTGAGTTGATCATCCCGTCGAACCTCGCCTACGGCCCGGCGGGCTCCCCGCCGGTGATCGGCCCCAATGAAACGCTGATCTTCGTCATCGACCTGCTCGCGGTCAAATAGCGATCGCTCGAGCGAGGGCTTTATCGGCCCTGCTTGCCGCATCGCCTATCGCCTCTGCCAGCTCTTTCTCGCGTCCGTAGAAGCGTAGGGCGGGCACGGGCACCGAGATCGCCGCGGTCTCGTCGCCGACTGCGGCGCCCACAGCGCAAATCCCCTCGGTGTGCTCCTCTCGATCGAATGCGACGCCGCTTTCGCCGACGTGCGAGAGCTCCTCGAGCAGGTTTTTACGGGAGACGATCGTCTGCGGCGTGAACCTCTCCAGGCGGACCGGCAGCAGCGCTTCGACCTGCCCCACCGGCATCGTCGCGAGCAGCGCCTTGCCGTTGGCGGTGCAATGGAGCGGAAACAGCTCGCCCACCGAGGACATCGCGCGCAGCCGGTGCGGTGCGGGGATCTGGTCGATGAAGCGAACCGCGGCGCCGTCCAGGACGGCGAGGTCGACCGTCTCATCGAGCCGCCGGCGCAGATCGACCAGGACCGGCCGCAGCTGTTCGCCCAGCGCCTCGCGGCTCGCAGCTCCCAGCCGTGCGATGGCGCTGCCGAGGCGCACGCGTCCCTCGCTGTCCTGACTCGCCAGTTGCTCAGCGGCGAGCGCGGTGACGAGTCGGTGGACCGTCGACTTTGGCAGCTGGGTGGTGGCGGCGAGCTGACTGATCCCAAGGCCCCGTGGCGCTCCCTCCAGGGTCCGCAGTATCGCTGCGGCCCGCGCAATCGCCTGCACGCCATGCCGAGAATGAGTGTTCCGCATTGTGGAAAATATAGCTTGTATAGTGGAACACACTGTGGAGCCCGAATTCGACGGTGACCTGCTGCAGAGGGGGGAGGGTGGCTATGAGGAGGCGCGCCGCGCCGCGGTCTGGAACGCGCGAACGCCACCGCGGTTTCCTGACCTGATCGTGCGGGCGGCGAGCGAGGAGGACCTGGCTCGCGCGGTGCGCTTGGCGCGCGCGCAGGGGATGAAGGTGGGAGTCCGCTCCGGCGGTCACAGCTGGGCCGGCAACCACCTGCGCGACGGCGGCATGCTGCTCGACCTCTCGCGCCTCGACTCCCTCAGTGTCGATCGGGACGCGATGACGGCGACGGTTGGTCCCGGCGCCCGCGGCAACGAGGTGTTGGCCGCGCTCGACGAGCAGGGTCTCTTTTTCCCGGCCGGCCACTGCCCCGGGGTGGCGCTTGGCGGTTACCTCCTGCAGGGCGGTTTTGGCTGGAACGGCAGGGTCCTCGGTCCCGCCTGCATGAGCGTCGAGGCGATCGACGTCGTCACTGCCGCGGGGGGGCTGGAGCGCGCGGACGCGCAGACCCATCCCGACCTCTTCTGGGCGGCGCGAGGGTCTGGGCCGGGCTTCTTCGGTGCGGTTGCGCGCTTTCACCTGCGGCTCCACCCAAAGCCGCGGCACGTGGCCAATGCGGTTTACCTATATCCGCTCGACTGCCTCGAGCAGGTTTTCACCTGGCTGGCTGAGATCGGCCCTCGGGTGGCGCGAGAGGTCGAGCTGATGGCGATCATCCATCGCGACCATGCGGGCGAGCTGGAGATTGCGGTTACCGGGCCGGCGTTGGTGGAGAGCCCTGAGCGGGCTGCCGAGGTGCTGGCCGTGCTCGAGACCTGCCCGGTCCGCGAGCGGGCGAAGTTGGCGGCGCCCAACGTCTCGGTCGAGCTCGCTGACCTCTACGCCGCCGTGCATGAGTCCTACCCGGATGACCACCGCTATGCCGTCGACAACATGTGGACCCACGCCCCGGCCGAAGACCTGCTGCCGGGGCTGCGCCGCATTGCCGAGACGCTGCCGGGGGCGCCCTCGCACATGCTCTGGATGAACTGGGGCCCCAGCCCACCTCGGCCCGAGATGGCCTACAGCGTCGAGGACGAGACCTACATCGCCCTCTACGCCGTCTGGCAGGACGCCGCTGAAGACGAGGCCAACGCCGCTTGGGCGACGGAGCGGATGCGCGAGATGGAGGGGTTGGCGAGCGGGATCCAGCTTGCCGACGAGAACCTCGGCAGGCGGCCGGCGCGCTTTGCCAGCGAAGCGAACATGGGGCGGCTGGATCAGGTGCGCGCCACCTATGACCCCGATGGTCTCTTCCATCCTTGGATGGGACGGCTCTGAGGCCGGCGATGAGCAATTCGTTCCCCGTAGCTTCGACGGTCGGCTATGAGTGACCCAGCCCTCCAGCCCTACCTCTCGCGGCCGCTGACCCCTCCCGCCCCCGAGGTGACGGCGGCGATCGGGGCCGGGCCGATGGATCCGGAGCGGGTCGTCCCGTTGGCCGGGGTCGATCGCCTGCTCGATCCCGCGCCGCTGGCGGTCGAGACCGGATGGTGCTTCGGCGCGGATCGCGTTGGCCACGTCGTTGTGCGCACCGAGATGCCGGGGGTGAGCGCAGAGATGGTCGAGTGGTGGTTCAACTGGCATCCCCGCGACCCCGATCGCTACCGGCTCTGGCACCCGCTGGCCCACCGCGGCAACTCGATCGATCCGATCGCCGGTCCCGGGGCAAAGTCGTACTGGGGCACGGTCCACCATCCGGTCGAGGACGTCGGCACCGGCGTCGTCCGCGCTCGCATCGCCTTCCAGCCGCCTAGCGCGATCGGCTTTTCCGGTGACGTCCTCGACGACCCAAACGTGGCGACGATCGTCTGCGGTTACGTCGGCGACGACACCAGGCGGTTGCGTCACTCAGTGCTGGCGCACGTCTTCCTCGCGGGAGAGGAGGGCCTAGCACTGCGCAGTCACTTCTGGCTCGGAGTGGCGATTCGCCCCTACCTGCCCGCGCCCTTGGCGTCCCCGATCGCGGCCGCCGTCAACAATCGGCTCGTGCGGCGGCTCTCGCTGCCTGCTGACCTGCCGCGAGCGTTGGCCACCCACTGCGCTGAGGAGTTCGCCAACCTCGCGGCGCTGCTGCCGGAGCTGCACGGGCGCTTCGGGTCCGCGACGTAGACGCGTCTGGGCGCGTTCGGGTGTGAAGGCGCACGTCGGTGGTCCGCGCGATCATGCCGGTCGTGCCAACCGCCTCGATCTACGCTGAACGCTTCGTCTCCCAGGGTCTGGCCGGGCAACCCGCCCGTGATGCGCCGGCGGTCGCTGAGCGCCTGCTCGCGGTCCAGGGGCAGGACCCGCGCGGGGCGCGACTGGCGGTGCGAGCGCGCAGCGAAGGCCTGAGCGCGGCTGACGTCGACCGCGCCTTCACCGAGGAGCGCTCCCTCCTCATCACCTGGCTCAACCGCGGCACTCTGCACCTCGTGCGCAGTGAGGACTATCCGCTCCTGCAAGCCCTGACTACGCCGCCGCTCCACACTTCGTGCACGCGGCGCCTGCGCCAGGAGGGCGTGCCGGCTGAGCAGGGCGAGCGCGCCGTCGAGACGATCAAGCGCGAGCTGAAGAAGGAGGGAGCGCTGACGCGGCACCAACTGCGCGAACGCCTCGACTCGGCCGATGTGCCGACCGCGGGCCAGGCGCTGATCCACCTCCTCTTCCTTGCTGCCGTGCGGGGTGTCGTCGTGCGCGGGCCGATGGTCGGCAAAGACCATGCCTACGTCCTCGTCCGCGACTGGCTCGGCAAGCAGCCCAAGCTCGATCGCGAGGCGGCCCTCGCTGAGCTCGCCCGCCGCTACCTCGTCGGCCACGCGCCCGCCGATGATCGCGACCTCGCCCGTTGGGCCGGCTTGCCGCTGCGCGATGCACGGGCCGGCCTTACGGCGATTGCCAAGGAGCTGGTCGAGCGTGACGACGGCCTCGTTCATCTCGCCAAGGCGCCGCCAGAGCCCGAGGTGCCCGGCCCGTGCCTGCTCGGCGCTTTCGATCCCTTGCTGCTCGGCTGGACCTCGCGCGAGCGCATCCTCGGCCCGCACACCCACCTGGTGACGATGAACGGCATCTTCCGGCCCTTCTCCCTGGTCAAGGGACGCGCTGTCGGCACCTGGAGATTCGCCCGCGGCAAGGTCACGCTCGAGCCGCTCGGCCGCGTCTCGAAGGCAGCCACCGCCGCCCTCACCGCCGATGCCGCCGATGTGGAACGGTTCATGGCAGGCGCCTGAGCGCGCATCGCCAAGCCAACAAGGAGGGACATGGGACAGCCAGTGGTCCACTTCGAGGTCGTCGGCAGCGACGGCGAGAAGCTGCAGAGCTACTACGCCGAGCTCTTCGACTGGAACGTCAACGCCGACAACGAGATGAAATACGGCCTAGTCGACCGCGAAGCCAACAGCAACTCCGAAGGCATCGGCCTCGGTGGCGGCATCGGCCAGGGCCCCGACGGCTACGAGGGCCACGTCACCTTCTACGTCGAAGTCCCCAGCGTCGAGGAGGCCCTCACCAAGGCCGAGTCTCTCGGCGGCACCCGCGTCATGGGCCCCGAGACAATCATGGGCCGCATGGTCCTCGGCCAGTTCAAAGACCCCGAGGGCAACGTGATCGGCCTGATCGAGGGCGGCAGCTGACGCGGCGCGCCCGCCCGAGGCTGGCTAGCCCAGCTTCGGGCTGCGCCAGGGCTGGGTGAGGCGGGCTGCGAGGTCGTCGGCGAGGCCGGCGATCGGGACGCGCGTCTGCTCCAAGGAGTCGCGGTCACGGAGGGTGACGGTGTCGTCTTCCATGGTTTGGTGGTCGACGGTGATGCCCCAGGGAGTCCCGATCTCGTCCTGGCGCCGGTAGCGCTTGCCGATCGAGCCGCCCTCGTCGAACTCGGCGGGCATGCGGGCGCGCAGCTCTTGGAAGATCTCGCGGGCCTTCTCGGGCATGCCCTCCTTGGAGACGAGGGGGAGGACCGCGACCTTGTTCGGCGCCAGGCGGGGATGGAGGCGCAGCACGGTGCGCTGGCGGCCCTCTACTTCCTCGACCTCGTAGGCGTCGACGAGGAAGGCGAGCGTGGCTCGGTCGGCGCCGGCGGCGGGCTCGATCACGTGGGGGACGTAGCGGTCTTTCGTCTGCTGGTCGAAGTACTCGAGCTTCTCGCCGCTGAACTTGGCGTGCTGGGTGAGGTCGAAGTCGCCGCGGTTGGCGATTCCCTCCAGCTCCGACCAGCCGATCGGGAAGAGGTACTCGACGTCGCTGGTGCCCGAGGAGTAGTGGGAGAGCTCGTCGGCATCGTGGGGGCGGACGCGAAGGAAGTCGGGGCGGATGCCGAGGTCGGTGTACCAGCGCTCGCGCAGGCCGATCCACTCTCGGTACCACTGGTCCGCTTCGGCTGGGGGCACGAAGAACTCCATCTCCATCTGCTCGAACTCGCGGGTGCGGAAGATGAAGTTGCCCGGCGTGATCTCGTTGCGGAAGGACTTGCCGATCTGGGCGATGCCGAAGGGCGGCTTCTTGCGCGCGAACGCCATCACGTTCTTGAAGTTGATGAAGATGCCCTGCGCCGTCTCCGGCCGCAGGTAGACCTCCGACCCCTCGCCCGCGACCGGGCCGACGTGGGTCTCGAACATCAGGTTGAACTGGCGCGGCTCGGAGAGCTCGCCGCCGCACTCGGGGCAGCGCAGCTCAGCGCCGGGGTCACCGCCTTCGGCTTCGACCGCCTCGCGCAGATGGTCCTCGCGCCAGCGCTTCTTGCACTTGCCAAGGCACTGGACCAGCGGGTCGGTGAAGCCTTCGAGGTGGCCCGAGGCCTCCCAGACCCGCGGGTGCTGGAGGATCGCCGAGTCGAGGGCGACGATGTCGTCGCGTTCCTGCAACATCGCCCGCCACCACTCGCCCTTGACGTTGTTCTTCAACAGGACGCCGTAGTGGCCGTAGTCGTAGGTCGAGCCGAGCCCGCCGTAGATCTCCGAGGAGGGGAAGACGAAGCCGCGTCGCTTGCACAGGGCGACGATCTCCTCCATCGAGACATCCGTCTGCGGTGCGCTCTGCTCGGCTGCGGGCATGGCGGAACCGTAGCGGCTGCGATAATCCTCGGCCGCGATGCCGATCTACGAGTACAAGTGCGAGAACGGGCACGTCTTCGACGTGCTGCAGAAGATGAGCGACGACCCGCTGACCGAGTGCCAGGAGTGCGGCGCCCCGGCGGAGCGCGTCCTTCATCCCGTCGCCGTTCATTTCAAGGGCTCCGGCTTCTACAACACCGACTACGGCAAGAAGAAGAAGGGCGCTTCCGCCAACGGCGGCGGTTCCGACTCTTCGAGCGAGTCAAAGGGAAGCGGCGAGTCCAGCTCCAGCTCGAGCGACTCCAAGTCCTCCGGCGACTCCAAGCCCAAGGCCCCGGCAACCGGCGACTGACATCGAGTGTCGATCTGACCACACCCTGGTGTGGCTAAGTCGACAGTCGGCGGACGAGCTAACCGTCGAGCAGGCGGTGGACGGCGCGACGGCGGGTTGACTCGGGGACTTCGACGGCGCCGCCGGGCCCGTTGGGATCGCAGCCCGAGTTGGCGCCGGCGCAGAGCACGTCGGTGGAACCTCCGCCGCCGATCGCGGCGGAGAGGATCAGCTGGGGCATGGTGAAGAAGCCCATGTCGCTGACGAAGGCTTTGGGCGCGTCCCAGCCGATGATCGGGCCGTGGATGAAGTTGTAGGGAATGCGCAGCGGGTCGGTGAGGCGGTCCTTGATCCCGTTGATCACTCGTTGCTGGGCCTGGGCGCGGTCGAAGTCGTTGTAGCCGAGTGAGTAAGCGCTCTTGCCGGGGCCGGGGCATTCGCTTGGCTCGCGCACCCGCGAGTAGGCGAGCGCCTTTTCGCCGTCGAGGGTGTTCTCGCCCTTGTGCAGGCGCAGGGTGACGCCGCCCTGGCCGCCGCCGGCACCGCCGGAGATGTCGGCGCAGAGCTTGTGCGGGACGTCGACCTTGACTCCGCCGACGGCGTTGATCAGGTCTTCGAAGCCGGTGAAGTCGATGATCGCCACGTGGTCGATTTCGACGTTGAGGAAGTTTTCGACCGCTTCGATCTGCGCCTTGGCGCCACCGAAGGCGAAGGCTGCGTTGATTTTCTGCGGGCTCTGGCCAGGGATTTCGGCGTAGCTGTCGCGCGGGATCGAGAGCTTGCGGAAGGCGCCGCCGCCGGCTCGGATCAGCATCAGGGAGTCAGCGCGGTATTCGCCGGCTTCGCAGCCGTCGTGCGGGGCATCGCCGTGGGACTGCTGTTCGAAGCACTTCTGCGAATTGGGGGCGCCGGGCTCCTTGGTGTCTGGCGGCCGCGCGTCGGTCCCCATGACGAGGATCGTCTGGGCGCTGGGGAGGAGGAGGGGGTTGCCGTGCAGGGCGTCCTTTGCTTCGCCGGAGAGCTTGAAGGACTGCAACTGCGCCGAGACGGCGAAGGCGAGGAAGCTGAGCAGGATCCAGCCCAGGGCCGCGATCCCGACCCACTTGAGCATCCGCTTGCCGGTCCAGCGGCGGCGCGGCTTCGGCTCGCTCGGCAGCTCCGGCTCGGGCCCCTTGTCGCGTCGCCACCACTTCGGCGCACGCGGCGTCCGCTCCCGCAGGCCGGAGAGATCGGGGGACCGCAACCCGGACAAGCGGCCCTTCCGGGACCGGTAGACCTTGTACTCGGGCGGCCCGGAGGGCTGCTGCTCGCCATTGTCGGCCATGAAAGACTGCCGGGAATCATGCCGATGCCCGCGGTCGCCCGTCTCTACCCTGCTCCGAAGCGCGCATGAATGCAGGGGAAATCATCGGGGTGGACCTGGGCGGCACGAAGATGCTGCTCGGCGTCGTCGATCCCGACTCGAAAGTGCTCTGGGAGAGCCGCGAGGCCTCGACCGGGCAGACCGAGAACGAGCTGGTCGAGCTGCTGGTCCGGGAGATCGAGGAGGCGCGGGGCAAATGTCCGGGCGTCGCGGCGATCGGGCTCGGTATTCCCGCCACGGTCGACCACGACAAAGGCATCGCCCGCTCGGCGGTCAACCTGCCAATGGAGAATCTGGCGATCCGCGAAATCGCCGGCGAGCGCACCGGACTGCCGGTTTTCGTCGACAACGATGCCAACGTCGCGGCGCTCGCCGAGCACCTCTACGGCGCGGCCAAAGGCGCCCGCAACGCGGTGATGCTGACGATCGGCACCGGCATCGGCGGCGGTTTGATCCTGAACGGTGAGGTCTACCGCGGCGCCACCGGTGCCGGTGCCGAGCTCGGCCACACCGTGATCGAGGTCGACGGGCCTCCGTGTCAGGGCAATTGCCCGGGCCGGGGCTGCGTCGAGACGCTCGCCTCTGGCACCGCGCTCGGACGGGAGGGCCGCGAGGCGGCCGAACGGGTGCCGGACTCGGCCCTCGGCGCTATGCTCGCCGATGGCGAGACGATCGACGGCAAGGCGGTGACCGAGGCGGCGCTCGGGGGCGACGAGACCGCGCGCGGCGTCTTCGACCTGGTCGGCTCGCGCCTTGGCGTCGCCCTGACCAGCTTCGCCAACATCTTCGAGCCGGAAGTCTTCGTCATCGGCGGAGGGGTGATCGCCGCCGGCGACCTGCTGCTCGACCCCGCCCGCCGTGAGCTCGCGGCACGGGCGCTGCCGCCGATGAAGCAGATCCCCGTGGTCGCGGCCGAGCTGGGCTCTGCCGCCGGCATGATCGGCGCCGCGGCAATGGCTCGGATCGAGCTGGAGCAGGGCGCGGGCTGATGCCGGGCGAGCTGATCGTCTGCCCGACCCCGATCGGAAATCTCGACGACGTGACCCCGCGGATGCGCGACGCGCTGGTCAGCGCCGACTGGATCGCCTGCGAGGACACGCGCCGCACCGGTGGCCTGCTCGACAAGCTCGGCATCCGCCCGGCGCCGCCGCTGGTCTCCAACCACGAGGGCAACGAAGGGCCGCGGGCGACCGAGCTGGCGCAGCGGATAGAGCGCGGCGACATCGTCGCTCTCGTCTCCGACGCCGGCATGCCAGGGATCTCCGATCCCGGCTACAAGCTGATCCGCCGCTGCATCGACCGCGCCCTCGACATCACCGTGCTGCCGGGCCCCTCGGTCGTCCCGGTGGCCCTGGTCGCCTCCGGCCTGCCGACCGATCGCTGGCGCTTCGAGGGCTTCCTGCCCAAGCGCTCCGGGGAGATGGAGCGGGTGCTGCGCTCGGCCGAGACCGTCGTCGCCTTCGAGTCCCCGCGCCGCGTCGGCGAGTCGCTGGCGGCGCTGGCGGCGATCGCGCCCGACCGGCCCGCCGCCGTCTGCCGCGAGATGACGAAGATGCACGAGGAAGTCTCGAGGGCCTCGCTGGCCGAGCTGGCGCGGCGCTTCCGCGGCGACGTCAAGGGCGAGATCGTCCTCGTGATCGCTCCGGCTGCCGCCCAAGAGCACGACCGCGACGTCGGCTTTGCCGTCGACGCCCTGCGCCACCTCGTCCAGTCCGGCGCCCGTCCCCGTGCCGCCGCCAGCGTTGTCGCCGCCCTCACCGGCACCCGTGCCAACGACCTCTACCGAGCGCTGACGGGCCGCGAGCCCCGGGTCTGAGGCCCGCGCTCCCGTGACCGGCGAGGAGTGGACGCAGGACGAGGAGAAGGTCAGTGCCTACCTGGGGCTGGCGGATGAGTTCCCGCACCGGCTCGAGGGAGAGGCGGTCCTTCTCGAACACGTTCCGCTCGACGTCGGCCGCGTGCTCGACCTCGGCACCGGCGACGGTCGCCTCACCGCGATGCTGCGGGAGGGGCGTCCCGAGATGGCGGCGACGGGCCTCGACTTCTCCGCGCTGATGCTGGAGCGAGCCCGCGAGCGCTTCGGAGAGAACAAGCGCATCGAGCTAATCGAGCACGACCTCTCCCGCCCGCTACCCGACCTCGGCCGCTTCGACGCCGTAGTCTCCTCCTTCGCTATTCACCACCTCGAGCACGAGCGCAAGCGCGAGCTCTACGCCGAAGTGCTCGACCTGCTCGAACCAGGAGGCGTCTTCGCCAATTTCGAGCACGTCGCCTCGCCGAACGAGCGCCTGCACCGGGCTTTCTTCGCAGCGATCGACGTCCCGATCGAGGAGGCCGACCCCTCCGACCGCCTGCTCGACGTCGAGACCCAGCTCACCTGGCTGCGTGAGCTCGGCTTCGTCGACGTCGACTGCTACTGGAAGTGGCTGGAGATGGCGCTGCTGATCGGCGTCAAGCCGAAGTAACGCCGCAAACGACGGTGGCGCTCACCTTGTAGCGTCCTGAAGCTAATGAGTTCCGGCAGCTACTACGTCACCACCCCGATCTACTACGTCAACGCCGAGCCGCACCTCGGGCACGCGTACTCGACCCTGGCGGCGGACGTGCTTGCCAGACATATGCGCCAGCGGGGGGCGGACGTCTTCTTTCTCACCGGCACTGACGAGCATGGCGAGCCGATTGAGACGGCGGCGGAGCGGGCGGGGATCTCACCGCAGGAGCTGGCCGATCGCAATGCCGAGAAGTTCCGCCAGATGATGCCGGTGATCGACTCGACCAACGACTTCTTCATCCGCACCTCCGACCCGCGCCACAAGGCGAAGGTCGCCGAGATCATGCAGCGGGTCTACGACAACGGCTGGGTCAGCAAGGGCACCTACGAAGGCTGGTACTGCCCGCGTTGCGCCGACTTCAAGACCGAGCGCGAGTTGGGCCCAGGCCAAACCTGCGCGATCCACGAGATTCCGCTCGAGCGGGTCAAGGAGGAGAACTGGTTCTTTCGCCTCTCCGCCTTCCAAGAGCGCCTAGAAAAGCTCTATGAGGGCCAGCCCGATTTCGTCGTTCCCGAGTTCCGCCGCAACGAGGCCGTCTCCTTCATCAAGCAGGGTCTCGAAGACGTATCCCTCTCCCGGCCGACTCTGAAGTGGGGGCTACAGTTGCCCTGGGACCCGGAGCAGCGCATGTACGTCTGGTTCGACGCACTGCTCAACTACGTCACCGCGCTCAGCTTCGCCCGCGAGGACGAGGATCTGACCGAGCGCTTCTGGCCCGCCACCCTGCACGTGCTGGGCAAGGACATCCTCAAGTTCCACGCGGTGATCTGGCCGGCGCTGCTCTGGGCGGCCGACCTCGAGCCACCGCGGCGGATGACGATCCACGGCTACCTGCTGATGGGTGAGAAGAAGATGTCGAAGAGCCTTGGCAATGTGCTCGACCCGTTCGAGGTGATCGACCGCTTCGGCGCCGACGCGCTGCGCTTCTATTGCTTCCGCGAGGTCAGCTTCGGCCAGGACGGCTCGATCTCGACCGCCGGCTTCGAGGCCCGCTACGAGACCGAGCTGGCCAACGACTTCGGCAACCTCGCCAGCCGCGTCCTGGCGATGGTCGACCGCTACCGCGACGGCACCGTGCCGGTAGCGGCGGTCGACGCCGTGCTCGCCGAGGACTTCGAAGGGGCGGTCGGCCGTTTCAGCGAGCTGCTCGACCGAGCCGAGCTGAGCCAGGCGCTGGAGGAGGCCTGGAAGCTGGTGCGGCGGCTCAACCGCTACGTCGAGGAGACCCGACCCTGGGAGCTGGCCAAGGACGAGGCCGACCCCGAGCGCCTCGACGAGGTTCTCTACAACCTGGTCGAGGGCGTGCGGGTGACGACGCTCCTGCTCGCGCCCTACCTGCCGCAGACGAGCGAGCAGCTGCTCGCCGCGCTCGCGGAGGACTCGCGCGCCCTCGCTGAGCTGGGCTCCCGTCCCGGCGGCCAGAGCGTCGAGCGCGTCCCCCCGCTCTTCCCCAAGATCGAGACGCCCGCCTAGTGGCGGCGGTCCTCGCCGCCCGCGCCCTGCGCAAGTCCTACCGCAGCAAGGAGGCCTTGGTCGGGATCGACCTCGAGGTCGGCGCGGGCGAGCTGCTCGGCCTGCTCGGGCCAAACGGCGCCGGCAAGTCGACCTTGACCAAGATCGCCTGCGGGCTGGTCAGGCCGAGCGGCGGCAGCGTCGAGGTGCTGGGCAAGCCCGCCGGCTCGGCACCGGCGCGGGCCGCGATCGGCTACCTGGCGGAGCTCTTCCGCTTCCCCGGCTGGTGCTCCGCCGACGAGCTGCTGCAATTGCACCAGCGGCTTTGCGGCTCCGCCGGCGGAGCGCCTGAGCGGACCGAGCTCCTCGACCTAGTTGAGCTGGGCGAGGCCGCCGGCACGCGGGTGGAGACGATGTCGAAGGGGATGCAGCAGCGGCTCGGCATCGCTCAGGCCTTGGTCGGGTCACCGCGCCTGCTCCTGCTCGACGAGCCGACTAGCGCCCTCGACCCGGTTGGCAGACGGATCGTCCGCGGTCTGCTCGAAGAGCTGCGCCGCCGCGACGTTGCCGTCCTGCTCAACTCGCACCTGCTCAGCGAGGTCGAGCTGGTCTGCGACCGGGTGGCGATAATCGACGCCGGCAGGCTGGTTCGCGAGGGCCGCCCGGCGGACCTGGAGCGATCACGTGGGGTCGAGGTCGAGACTACGAACGGGGTCAGGCTCTTCGAGGGCGCGGGGCGCGATGAGGCGCCGGAGATCGTCGCCCGCCTGGTCGCGGAAGGCGAGCGCATCCACCGCGTCGAGGTACTCAACAGCACGCTCGAGGATGTGTACCTCGAGGCGGTGCAAGGCCGTACCGGCTGAGCACGGCGCGCTCCGTCACAACGGTCGTCGGCTATGCCCTGCGCGAGGGGCTGCGCCGCCGCGTCTTTCTCGCTGTGCTGCTGCTCACGCTCGGCTTCCTGGCGCTCTACGGAGTTGGTGCCCACTTCGCCTTTCGCGACGTCAAGAGCTTCGCCGGCGCGGAAGGCTCGGAACCGATCCTCGATCCGAAGGCCTTCACCGGGGCGACGATCTTCGGCCTGGCGATGTTCACCTCGCTCTTCCTCGGTTCCGTCCTCGCCGTCTTCCTTACCCTGGGCATCGTGCGCGGGGACGCCGAGAGCGGCCTGCTGCAGCCGCTGGTCGTGCGTCCGATCGGCCGCACGACGCTGCTGCTCTCGCGCTACCTCGCCGCAGCCGGGCTGGCCGCTGCCTACGTGCTCGCGGTCTACGCGGCGGCGCTGGCGATCACCTGGCAGGCCGGGCACTGGGCGCCCGACCATCTGCTCGGGCCGGGCCTCGCTCTCGCCCTCGCGGTGGCGATCGTCGCGGCGCTCTCGCTGTTCGCCTCCGTCTTCCTCTCGGTTACGGCGCAGGGGATCGTCGTCTTCATGGTCTACGGCGCCGGTCTCACCGCCGGGCTGCTGGCCCAGATCGGCCACGCGATTCGCTCCGACACCCTGCACTCGATCGGCCACACGGCAAGCTGGGCCCTGCCCTTCGAGGGCCTCTACGCCGCCGGCCTGCACGCCCTGATCTCCAACACCTCCGGGCTGACGGGGATCGTCCTGCAGCTTGGGCCGTTCGGCGGCTCCGAAGCGGCGAGCCCGGGCCTGATCGTCTGGGCTTTCGTCTACGCGGCGATCGTGCTCGCCCTGGCCGCCGCGGCCTTCGCCCGGCGCGACCTCTGATGAAGCATTACCGGGGCGATAACCCGGGTAATGCTTCATCGAGCCGGCCAGTTAGACCGGGGCGAGCGTGTCCGGCCCGAGCTGGTCGGGACGGGTGTAGCCGCAGAGCGCCATCGTCAGGTCGAGCTCGGCGAGGACCATCCGCAGCACCGCCTCGACGCCCTGCTCGCCTTCCAGCGCCAGGCCCCAGATGTAGGGGCGGCCGAGGCAGACCGCGTCGGCACCGAGGGCCAGCGCCACGATCGCGTCGCTGCCGCTGCGCACGCCGCTGTCGAAGAGGATCGTCAGCTCCTCGCCGGCGACCTCGACGATCGGTGGCAGCGCGTCGAGGGCGGCGATCGCGCCGTCGACCTGGCGGCCACCGTGGTTGGAGACGACGATGCCGTCGATGCCACGGCGGGCGGCCTCGAGCGCGTCGTCGGGGTGCTGGATGCCCTTGATCACGATCGGCAGCTCGGTCTGCGTACGCAGCCACTCGAGGTCGTCCCAGGAGAGCGCCGGGTTTGCCTGCACGCCGAGGAAGTGGCCGGTCGCCGCTCCCGGTTCCTCCTCCGGCGTCTGCTCGAGCGCGGCGCGGAAGACCGGGTCCTGGAAGTAGTTCGCGACCCCCATGCCGTTGAGGAAGGGCAGCCAGGCTTGCTGCAGGTCGCGCGGCTTCCAGCCGGGGATGAAGGTGTCGACGGTGAGCACGATCGCGCCGTAGCCCGCCGCCTCGGCGCGGCCGACGAAGCTGGCGGCGAGGTCGCGGTCGTTGGGCCAGTAGAGCTGGAACCAGCGCGGCGCGTCGCCACCGGCCTCAGCGATCTCCTCCAGGGTGAAGTGGGACGCGGTGCTGGCGATCATCGGGACCCCGAGACCGGCCGCGGCGCGCGCGGTGGCCAGCTCGCCGTCGGGGTGGACGACCTTCTGCACCCCGATCGGGGCCAGCATCAGCGGCGCCGGCATCTCGGTGCCGAGCAGCGTGGTGGAGAGGTCGCGCTCGGCCACGTCGCGCAGCATCCGGGGCACGATCCGGCGCCGCTCGAAGGCGGCGCGGTTGGCGTCCATCGTGCCCTCGCTGCCGGCCCCGGCGAAGACGTAGTTGGCGGCGCGCTCCTCCATCGCCTCGTGGGCGAGCCGCTCCAGCTCGGCCACGGCGACTGGGATCGACGGCGTCTCGCCACCCATTCCCAAGGCGTAGATCTGGCGGTAGTAGTCGGCGAAGTCGGCCATAGGCGGGAAGCCTACGCGAGAAACAGCTTGTTTATTGACTACCCAATTTAGGTATTAAACTTCTCGATCAAACAATTGCATTACTTGTAATCAGCGAAATCCTTGCCGACATTTCGGCCATGAACCGAATCGCTGTAACTCAAGTCAATGTCAAAACACTGATCGTCAGCCTTGTGGGAGCGGCGATTTTGCTCTTCACCCTGGTCGGAATGGCCGGGGCGGCCGCGCCAGTTGGCAAGGACGGCAAGATCCACGCCTGCTACCGGGTCAAGGGCAAGCCGAAGGGAAGCCTGCGCATCGTGCCCGCCAAGCAGAAGCGCTGCAGGAGCGGCGAGCGCAAGGTCGCCTGGAGCGCCTCCAGCACGACCGGCATGCCCGGGGTCAATGGCACCGGGGACAACACCGGCGGCGGTCATCCCGGATCGAGTGGCACCAACGGAGCCGATGGGACGAACGGCTCCGAAGCCGCGCTGAAAAGTCAGATCGCCGCGCTGAACCTCAAGCTCGAAGGCCTGGAAGGCATTCTCAACGGCGTCACTCACACCGACCTGCTGGGGGCGGTCGACGCCGTCAAAGGTTTGAACAACAGTGACCTGACCGAAGCGGTCCAGGCCGTGCCGTTGGTCGATCAGCTGTGCACACAGTCGTCCGATTTGACCGAACAGGCGAACCTGCTCACCAAAGGACTGACGAAAGAAGTCTCTCTCGGCGGCGTCCTGCCGGTCGGTCTCCTGCTCAACCTGCCGACGATCTCCGAAGCCGAAAGCTTCACCTGCGGCACCCCGTAAACGCAAACCTCCCGGCAGTAGCAACGACCCGCGCGCCCCAGGCGGCGCGCGGGTCGTCTTCGGTCTCGGGAGTGACTAGCCTGGGCGGCGTGATCGATTCGCACACGCACCTGTTCCTCTGCGAGCGTCCCGAGGGCGAGGTGGTTTCCGCCGCCCGCGAGGCGGGCGTGGAGCGGATGCTCAACGTCGGCCTCGACGCCGAGACCAACGCGGCGGCGCTGTCCGCGGCCGGTCGCTACGAGAGCGTCTTCGCCACCGTCGGCTGCCACCCGACCGAGGCGACGGGCTTCGACGACGCCCGGGCCGAGGAGATCGCCCGCCTCGCCGCCGAGAACGAGAAGGTGCGGGCGATCGGCGAGACCGGCATCGACTATTACCGCGAGACGGCAAGCAAGGCTGACCAGCACCGCGCCTTCGAAGCCCAGATCGACATCGCCCGCGAGCGCGAGCTGCCGATCGTGATCCACGCCCGCGATCCCGACGGCGAGACCGGCGCCGTCGACGACGTCTTCTCGATCCTCGACGCCCGCGGCCAGGGAGTCAAAGTGATCCTGCACTGCTTCCTCGCCCCCTGGCGGGTCGAGGACGCGATCGAGCGCGGCTGGTACTGCTCCTTCTCCGGGATCGTTACCTTCCCCAGTGCCGAGGAGCTGCGCGAGGCGGCGGCCAAGCTGCCCGACGAGCTCGTCCTGGTCGAGACCGATGCTCCCTACCTGGCACCGCAGCCGGTGCGCGGCAAGCCGAACGAGCCGCGTCACGTCGTCTCCACGGCCGAGACGGTGGCGGCGGTGCGCGGCGTCTCCTACGCCGAGCTGGAGCGCACGGTCGAGACCAACGCCCGCGCCCTCTTCGGCTGGTAGCCGGGGATGGTCAGGCTAGGCCAGAACTTCCTCGCCGATCCCAACCTGCTCGACGCGATCGTCCGCGACGCCGAGCTGCGGGGCGACGAGGTGGTGCTCGAGGTGGGCGCCGGCGAAGGGGTGCTGAGCGAGCGCCTCGCCGACGTGGTGCCTCGCCTGCACGTGATCGAGATCGACCGCCGCCTGGAGGGCGCGCTGGCCGACCTGATCGCGCGACCGAACGTGAGCCTGCACTGGGGGGACGCGATGCAGGTCGATCTCGCCGCGCTCGACCCGGTTCCCACCGCGGTCGTCGCCAACCTGCCCTACGCGGTCGCCACGCCGTTGATCCTGCGCACGATCGAGGAGCTGCCCTCGCTGCAGCGCTGGACGGTGATGGTGCAGCGGGAGATCGCCGACCGCCTGCGGGCGACCCCGGGCGGCAAGACCTACGGCTCACCCAGCGTGCTCGCCCAGCTCGCCTGCGAGGTGCGGATGCTGCGCAAGGTCGACCCCGCCGTCTTCAAACCACGCCCGCGGGTCGAGTCGGCGATCCTCTCCCTACGGCGCACCGGGCCCGCCGCCGACCCGGAGACGCGGGCGTTGGTGCGCGCCGCCTTCGCCCACCGCCGCAAGGCTCTGGCGCGCTCGGTGGAGCTCGTCCGCCCCGGGTCGTTGGCGGCAACTCGCGCCGCGCTCACCGAGCTGGGCCTGCCGGAAAGCGCCCGTGCCGAGCGGCTCTCACCGGACGAGTTCCGCGCCTTGGGGGAGGGTCTGTCCCGGTAGGGGCGGAGCGGCTTGTACTTTTTCTGCGCCAAGGTCGGCGGACAGCCGACAACTGTCTTCAGAAAAAGTTGAGCGAGCCCCTGCCGGGACAGACCTTCAGCCGAATGCGTGTTCTCGCCCCCGCCAAGCTCAACCTCTGCCTCTACCTCGGGGGTCGTCGCGAGGACGGCCTGCACGAGCTCTGCTCGCTCTTCGAGCCGCTGGCGCTGGCGGACCGGCTCGTGGTTACGGAGGCCGAACGCGACGAAGTGGTCTGCCCCGGGGTCGAGGGAGAGAACCTGGCGGCGCGGGCGCTGGCGGCGCTGCGCGAGCGTGGCTGGTCGCGGTCGCCTCTGCGGATCGAGATCGAGAAGCGCACGCCGGTCGCGGCCGGGCTCGGCGGCGGCAGCGCCGACGCCGCCGCGGTGCTGCGGCTGGCCGCCGGCGAGGTCGCCGACCTGAAACAGATCGCCGCGGGGCTCGGCGCCGACGTCCCTTCGCAGCTGACCCCGGCGCTGGCCCTCGTACGCGGGGCTGGGGAGGGGGTCGAGCTGCTGCCCGAGCCGGCCGAGCACGCCGTCGTCCTGTTGCCCGACGGCGGCGGCCTCAGCACCGCCGCGGTCTTCGCCGAGGCGGACCGGCTTGGCCTCGGCCGTCCCGCCACCGAGCTGGAAGAACTTGCCGGGCGGCTGCGCGAGGCGGCCGGGGCCGGCTCTTCGCCGCTCGCCTATGCCGCGTTGCTCATCAACGACCTCGAGCCGGCGGCGCGCTCGCTGCGCCCGGGGATCGGCGACGCGCTCGACGCGCTGCGCGATGCGGGCGCCCCGCTCGCCCTGCTGACCGGCTCAGGGCCCACCGCCTTCGGCCTCTTCGAGAGCCTCGCGGCCGCGCGCGAGGCAGCCGCAGGGCTCGACCGCGACGCAATCGTCTGCGCGGCAGGCTCCATCGGGGACGCAAACCTAGGACCGAGGTCATGAAGCTCCCGGGCGAGAGCGGCCGGAAGAACCGCAAACGCCTGCTGTTGGCGCTTGCCGCCGCCGCGGTCGCGTTCGGCTACTACCTGATCAGTCAGCAGCTCGGCCACCTCGACCTGCAGGACCTGCTCGAAGACTTCTCCAACGCGCTCGGCGCCTGGACCTACCTGATCGTTGGCGTCTTCGCCTTCGCCGAGACCGGCGCCTTCGTCGGCCTCGTCGTTCCCGGTGAGACCGTGATGCTGCTCGGCGGCGCCGTCGCCGGCCAGGGCGCGATCGACATCTACCTGCTGATCGCGATCGCCTGGTTCTCGGCCTGGCTCGGAGACACCACGAGCTTCTTCATCGGCCGCCGGCTCGGTCGCGAGTTCGTGATCAAGAACGGGCCGCGGGTCGGGATCAGCCACGAGCGCTTCGAAAAGGTCGAGGACTACTTCTCCCGCCATGGCGGCAAGACGATCTTCATCGGCCGCTTCATCAGCCTCGTCCGCGCCTTCGCTCCCTTTATCGCCGGCAGCTCGGGGATGCGTTACCGCGCCTTCGTCCCCTACAGCATCCTCGGCACCGGGCTCTGGGCCAGCGCCCACATCCTGGTCGGCTACTTCTTCTCACGCAGCATCGAGAGCGCCGCCAAGTACGCCGGCCGCGGTGCCTTCCTGCTGGCGTCGACGATCGTCGTCGTCGTCGTGGTGGTCGTCACGGTCCGCTACCTGCGCGATGAGGAGAACCGGCGCGCGATCGTGGCTTGGATGGAGGAGCACGCGGCGACGCGCTGGCTCGTCTCCCTGACCCGTCCCTTCCGGCCCCAGCTGCAGTTCCTCTGGGAGCGAGTGACGCCGGGGGGGACCTTTGGCCTCGAGTTCACCTCGCTGATGGCGGTCTTTGCCGTCTCCACCTTCGTCCTCGTCTCCTACACGGTGATTGTCAACGGCGACCCCGGCCCAACCCCCGGCGACACGACCGCGATCGAAATCGCCGAACGGCTGCAAGCGGGCTGGCTCACCCATATCGCCAAGATCGTCACCCACCTGGGCGCTTCCGGGATCACCGGCGTCCTCGCCTTCCTCAGCGCCGTGCTGCTCGTCGCCCGCCGCCGCTGGGCTGAGCTCGGCGTCCTCCTCAGCGGCGTGACCTTGATCTTCGTCGGGGTGCACGAGATCAAGGACGCGGTCGACCGGCCGCGGCCGGGGGGCGGTCTGGTCGACGTCTCCGGCTCTTCCTTCCCCAGCGCCCACGCCGCCTACTCGACGTTTTACGTCTGGCTGGCGGTGACGATCGTGATGCGACTGCGGCCTGGGATGGCTCGGGGCGCCCTCGTCGTTACCGCCGGCATCGTGCTGACCGCCCTGGTCGGCCTGTCGCGCGTCTACCTCAACGTTCACTACCTCAGCGACGTCAGCGCCGGCTGGGCATTGGGGGCGGCTTCGTTCTCACTTTGCGCAGCCGTCGCGCTAACCATCACCACGGTGCGACAGAATGGACGCGGTGCTGCCGCTCGCGCTGCAGAAGATTGAGAACGAGTACCTGCTCTTCGGCATTGCCGGGGTAGTCAGCCTGGTCGCTTTCGTCGGCCTGATCCTGGTGCCGGCGTTGAGCGCCTACGGGCGGATCTGGGAGAAGGCCGCCGCCGGCGTCCTCTCGCTTTTCGTCCTCGCCGCCCTGGTCCTCGTCGGCGTCGTCGCCGGCCTGGCGATCGTCTACTACTACAACGACCTCGCCAATCTGGCTTAAGAGGGCTTCAATCCCTCCTAACGCCCGATAATGGCCGGGTGACAGCGGCTTCCAAAGAGACGGGGACCCTTGACGCCCTCGCCGAGGCGGTGGAATCGGGCGCTGGCCTGCCCGCGGTGGCGCGGGCGGCGGCGAAAGTGCTTGACGCCAGCGTCGCCCTGATCGACCGCTCCAGCGCGGTCCTCGCCGTTGCCGGAGCCTCGCCGGACCAGGAGAAGAAGCTGCTTGCCGGGGGCGAGGACGTGACCCGGGTCGAGCTGCGCGTCGCCGACGCCGCGGTGGGGGAGCTGCGCTACCGCGGGGCGACGCCGCCCGAGCCGATGATCACCCGCATGGTGACGACGCTGCTGGCGCTGGAGCTCGAGCGCTCGCGCTCGCCGGAGTGGGAGAGCGAGGAGATGGCCGGTGCCTTTGTCGCCGCCGTGCTCGCCCGCGAGGTGACCGACCGCGGCGACATCCTCGCTCGCGCCGCCGAGCTTGGCGCCGAGCTGGAGAAGGGGGCGGGGGTGCTGATCCTGCACGCCTCGCCGCGTGCGGCGCAGAGCGGCGAGTGGCGTGCGCGGGTGTTGACCCTGGCCCAGCGGGCGCTGCGCTCGCTGGCGCCGGGCTCGCTTGCCAGCCCCGGCGGCGAAGAGGTGGCCGAGATCGCGGTGATCGTCCCCGCTGAGGACGACACTCGGGTTGAGCGTGCGGCGGCGGGGCTGGCGCGCGAGCTGGAAAGCAGCCTCTCCGGCTTCCACCTGACGATCGGCCGCAGCCGCCACGCCGGCGACCCGGTCGACCTCTTCCGCGCCGGCAACGAGGCGCGGTTGGCGGTCAACGTCGGCGAGGCCGAGGGGCGGCCGCTGCTCGCCTTCGAGGACACCGGCTCCTACCGGCTGCTGCTGCCGGCGATGAGCGAGGACCCGCGTGAGCTTGAGCGTTTCTACGCCGAGACGATTGCCCCGCTCGCCGCCTACGACGAGCAGTACGAGACCGAGCTGGTCACCACCGTCGAGGCCTATCTCGACAACGACGGCAACGTCGCCGCCACCGCCAAACAGCTCTTCACCCACCGCCACACGATCCGCTACCGCCTCGAGCGGGTCAAAGAGCTCTGCGGCCACGACGTCTCCGCCACCGAGGGCCGCGAGAAGCTCGGCCTCGGGCTCAAAACCATGCGCGTGCTCGGCATCGCCTCGCCCCGCGGCCCGGCGATGGAGCCAGGCGCCGAAGCCGGCAAGGTCCCGCGCGGGAGCGAGGAGTAGCGAAGCCGCGATTCCGGGGGAAGGACTCGAACCCTCTCTTCTTGGACCAAAACCAAGCGTGCTGGCCGATTACACCACCCCGGAGCGGGTTCGAGCCTAGCGCTCGCGCGAAGTTCTGATCGCTTTATGACCCTATAGGCATGTAAACCGATCAGAAGCTGCCTGATCGTGTCCGCGCAGCCGCTTAGTGTCCGGCGTCATGGAGATGGGGACTCCCACGCTCGACCCGGAGATTCGCGCGGGGCTGCAGCGCAGCTGGAAGGCGTTGATGGCGATCGGGATCACCGCGATCGTGATCGGCTGCATCGCGATCCTGATCCCGGCCGTGGCCTCGGTCGGCACGGCGATCTTCATCGGCTGGATCCTCGTCATCGCCGGTGCCTTCCTGGTTGCCGGGGCCTTCATGGCGCACTCGATCGGCAGCGTCATCCTGCGCTTGATTTGGGCCCTGCTGACGGTGATCGTCGGCCTCTGGCTGATCGTCGAACCGCACAACGGCACGCTCACCCTGACCCTGGTGCTCGGCATCTACTTCCTCTTCATGGGCCTGACCCGGATCGCCGTCGCCTTCGCCGCCCGCGGCAAAGAAGGGGCCGGCTTGGTCGGGCTCAGTGGAGTTGCCGGGCTGCTGATCGGGATCCTGGTGCTGGCCAAGTTCCCCAGCAGTGCGGATTGGGCGATTGGGCTCTTGGTCGGGATCGACCTCATCTTCGCTGGATGGACGCTCGTCTCCGTGGCCCTGGTGGGCAAAGAACTGTCGCGCGAAACCCGATGACACGGAGGGGTCATGTGCCCCTTCCTCAGAGGCCGTTGCGCAGCAGATTGCCGGGGAAGATTCGGTACGTGGTCCCTGAGCCTCTGCTGAAGGGGCACATGACCCCTCTGCGCCAATACGATTCAGGACAGTGAGCTCTCCCCTGGTGCTCGTCATGGCGGCTGGGCAAGGGACGCGGATGCGTTCCAGCCTGCCGAAGGTTCTCCATCCCGTCTGCGGGCGGGAGATGGTCGGCTGGCCGATTGCCGCCGCGCGGGAAGCCGGGGCGGGACGGGTGGGCGTGATCGTGTCGCCTGGGCAGGAAGTGGCTGCCGGGCTGCCGGATGGGGTCGAGACCGTGGTTCAGCCTGAAGCCAACGGGACCGGAGGCGCAGTGCAAGCTGCGATGGCGCTGATCGAGGAAGCCGACACGGTTTTGGTGCTCTCCGGGGACGTTCCGCTGATTTCGGCGGAGACGATTTCGGGGTTGCTGGAGACGCACTCTTCTTCGGGGGCTGCGGCGACGATGTTGACGATCGAGCTCGACGAGCCGGGGTCTTACGGGCGGGTCGTTCGGGACGCTGATGGGGGAGTGGAGCGGGTGGTGGAGGCGAAGGCTGAGGGCGACGCGACCGCTGAGCAGCTGGCGATTGGCGAGATCAACGCCGGGACCTATGTCTTCCAGGCCGCGCCTCTGGTTGAGGCGCTCGGCAAGATCTCCAACGAGAATGCCCAGGGCGAGTACTACTTGCCGGACGTGCTGCCCGCCCTGCGCGGGGCAGGCCACACGGTCGCCGCCCACCTCGCCGACGACATCGCGGTGACGATGGGGATCAACAACCGCGCTGACCTTGCCGCGGTCGAGGCCGAGGCCCGCCACCGCCTGCTCGAGCGCCACATGCTGAGTGGCGTCACCGTCGTCGACCCGGCCTCGACCTGGATCGAGGTGGGGGTCGAGATCGAGCCCGACGCCCGGATCGAGCCCGGCACCAGCCTGCGCGGCGCGACCCGGGTCGGCGCCGGTACCACGGTTGGCCCGCTCACTACGCTGATCGACACCGAGCTCGGCGCCAACGTCTCCGTGCCCCACTCCTACCTGGTCGAATGCAAGGTGGCCGACAACGCCAACGTCGGTCCCTTCGCCTATCTGCGCCCGGGTGCCGAGCTCGAGGCCGGCGCCAAGGCGGGCACCTTCGTCGAGATCAAGAACTCGCGCATCGGCGCCGGGTCCAAGGTGCCGCACCTCGCTTACGTCGGCGACGCCGAGGTCGGCGCCGGCAGCAATCTCGGCGCCGGCACGATTACCGCAAACTACGACGGTTTCCGCAAGCACCGGACCAAGATCGGCGAGAACGTGCGGATCGGCGTTGACACGATGCTGATCGCGCCGGTAGAAGTCGGCGACGGTGCTTACACTGGCGCCGGGGCAGTGATCAAGAGCGACGTGCCCGAGGGCACGCTCGCCGTCAGCGACAACGAGCAACGAAATATCGAGGGCTACGCCGCCCGTAAGGCCGCCAAGATGCAGGAGGAGCAGCAGACCCCGTGAGCACGATCGAGGAGCGACCCGAAACGGTGCCGGCAAGCGCCATCACCCACGATTACTCGAAGCGGTTGATGGTCTTCGGTGGCCGCAGCTCGATGGAGCTGGCCGCCAAGGTCGCCAACAAGCTCGACGTCGATCTCGGCCAGGTGACGCTGAAGACCTTCGCCAACGGCGAGGTCTACTGCCGCTACGAGGAGTCGATTCGCGGCGCTGACGTCTTCCTCGTCCAGTCGACCTCGGCCAACGAACAGACCGGGATGACCCCCAACGACGCCCTGATCGAGCTGCTGACGATGATCGACGCGGCCCAGGGCGCATCGGCGCACCGGATCATCGCCGTGATGCCCTGGTACGGCTACGCCCGCCAGGACAAGAAGTCGGCCCCGCGCGAGCCGATCTCAGCCCGCATCGTCGCCAAGTGCCTGGAGGGCGTCGGCGTCGACCGCGTCCTCACCATGGACCTCCACGCCGGCCAGGTCCAGGGCTTCTTCCACGTCCCGGTCGACCACATGACGGCGATGCCGATGCTGACCCAGTGGTTCGCCGACCAGTACCCGGCCGAGGACCTCGTGATCGTCTCGCCCGATGCTGGCCGGGTGAAGACGGCGCGCAACTTCGCCCGCCGCATTGGCACCCACTGGGCGGTGATGGAGAAGGAGCGCCCGGCCCAGCAGGTGGCCGAGATCGGCTACGTGGTTGGCGACGTCAAAGGCAAGACCGCGGTCCTGGTCGACGACATGATCGACACCGCCGGCACGCTTTGCGCCGCCGCCCAGACCGTGCTCGACGAGGGCGCGGCGCGGGTGATCTCCTGCGCCACCCACGGCGTCTTCTCCGGGCCCGCCTACGAACGGCTCGCCTACGAGAAGTCGGGCATCGAGAAGATCGTCGTCAGCGACACGATCCCGCTGCGGCCCGGCGCGCCCGACAACATCAAGGTGCTCTCCACCGCTGGCACCTTCGCCGATTCGATCCGCCGCATCTTCACCGACGACTCGGTCTCCGAGATCTTCGCCGGCGAGAACCAACTGTTCTAAGCGGGCAGTCGCGCCCAGGTGACGAGCGAGCGCAAAGCCGGTCTGCGCCTGGTCGGCCACAAGGGTGCCGACCTGATCGCTCCCGGCAACACGATCGAGAGCTTTCGCGCCGCGGTCGAGGCGGGGGTCGACACGATTGAGCTCGACGTGCTCTGGCTGCCCGACTCACACCTGCCGCTGGAGCAGCGGGCGCCGCTGGTCGTCGCTCACGATTGGGGTGACGCCGAACGGCGCACGCCGCTGAAGCTGACCGAGGCGCTCGACGCCTTCCTCGAGCCACCGCTCGACAAGGTTGAGATCGACCTCGACATCAAGCTGCCGGGACGCGAGGAGGAGATCGTCACCGCGCTGCGCGAGCGCGACCTGGTCGGCCGGGCGATGGTCTCGACGATGGAGCTCTACTCGCTCAAACGCATCCTCGAATTGGCGCCCGATCTGCGCCGCGGCTGGACCTATCCCAAGGTGACCAAGGACTGGACTTCGAAGCGTTGGGCCAAGGGTCCGATGCTGCTCGCCCTGATGGCGATGCGCCAGCGCCTGCCCGGCCTCGCCGCGGAGAAGCTGCCCAAGTTCAACGTCGAGTCGATGTGGGTCTATCACCCCTTGGTCAGTCGCCGCCTCGCCCGCATTACCGAGCTCGCCGGGGTTGAGCTGATCGCCTGGACCGTCGACGACCTCCCCCGCATGCAGCGCTTGGTTGAGGCCGGCGTCAACGGCCTAGTCTCAAACAACCCCGCCCTCTTCAAGCACCTCCCCACCAAGCAGTGATGTCGCGACTGTCGACTTAGCCACACCCTGGTGTGGTCAACTCGACAGTCGGCGGCCTACTCGTTGAGGTCGCGGCGGGCGACTAGGAGGGTGCCTAGGGCAAAGAGGCCTAGTGACCAGGCGGCTAGGACGAGGCCGCCTGCGAACTGGCCGAGCCCGTCTTCGGTGGCGTCGGGCAGGCCGTGGAGTGAGCCGATCGCCTGCGACGGGAAGTAGTCCCCGATGTTGCCCGGCAGCAGTTCCGGCAGGGGGGAGAGAATGAAGAAGAAGGCGAGCGCGGCAATGATCGCGCCGACCTGGTTGCGGACGATTGCGCCGACGCCGAGCCCGAAGGCGCAGAGCACGGCAAAGGAGATGACGACGCCGGCGTAGACCGAGGCGATGTCCCCAAAGGAGGGCAGGCTGCCTTCGCGTGAGGAGAAGAGCGGCAGCGCCAGGCCAGCGTTGACGGCGACGTAGGCGAGGCCGGCGAAGATGCCGGCGCCGAGCAGCACGCCCAGCTTCGCGACCATCACCGGGTAGCGCCGTGGCGCCGCGAGGAAGGTGGTGCTGGCGGTGCCGTGGCGGAACTCGGTCGTGATCGCCAGCACGCCGAGCACGAGCATCATCACCATCAGCAGTCCGGTCCCCGTCTCGACTTCGACGATCGGCCCGATCTCCGTCAGGGAGGCGAGCCCGACGTAGAGGCCGGCGAAGAGCGCCTCGACTAGGAGACCGATGCCGAGCATGGTCCAGGTCGAGCGGATCGTGGTCAGCTTGATCACCTCGCTGCGCAGCAGGTTCACTGCGGGGCCTCCTCGCCGGTCAGCTCGAGGAAGCGCTCCTCGAGGCTCGAGCGCAGCGGTGCCAGCTCGTGCAGCGCGATGCCGACGGTGAGGGCGATTTCGCCAATCGCCTGGCCGTCGAGGTCGTTGACCAGCAGCGTGCTGGCCCCATCTCGCTCAACGCCTGCGCCACGCCCCTCGAGAGCGCTCGCCAATGCCGGGGGATCGGCGCAGCGCACCCGCATCCGCGTCGTCGCACCGGTTGTGAACTCATCGAGCGTGGTCTGGGTGACCAGCTTGCCGTCGCGGATAACAATCAGCTCATCGGCGGTCTGGGCGACCTCCGCGAGCAGGTGACTGGAGACCAGCACGGTGCAGCCGGCGGCTGCTTGCTCGCGCAGCAGGTCGCGCAACCAGCGCATGCCCTGCGGGTCGAGGCCGTTGGCGGGCTCGTCGAGGATGAGGATGTGCGGCTCGCCGAGCAGGGCTGCGGCCAGCGCCAGGCGCTGGCGCATGCCCAGCGAATAGCCCTTGACACGGCGATTGGCGGAGTCGGTCAACTCGACCATTGCCAGTACCTCCTCGACCCGGGACTTGGGGATGCCCGCGGCGGCGGCGAGGACCCGCAAGTGGTTGCGCCCGCTGCGACCGGGGTGGAAAGCGGTCGCCTCGAGCGCGGCGCCGATCGTGTGCAACGGGTCGCTCATCTCGGCCGGCGGACTGCCCTCGACCAGGGCCTCGCCGTTGCTCGGCCTGACCAGACCCAGCAGCGCCCGCATCGTTGTCGTCTTACCCGCCCCGTTGGGGCCGAGGAAGCCGGTCACCCGCCCTGCCTCAACGCCGAAGGAGAGGTCCCCGACGGCGACCGTCTTGCCGTAGCGCTTGGTTAGGTTGCGGACCTCGAGCTGGGGCACTTCAGACGGTGCCGGGCGTCGCCGTCGGCGGCGCGTTGCGGCCGCCTTTGGTCCGTACCGCTGACTCGAGCTCCTCGGCCGTGAAGCCCCCGAGCGCCTCGCCGTCGAGGGCGTAGCGGTAGAGGGCGACGCCGAAGATGTTGCTGAGGGCGCTGGAGACCAGCATCGAGATAGCCAGGCCGATCACGCCGATCACCAGCAGCAGGGCGCCGGCGAAGCTGGCCGAGGCCCAGATCAGGAAGCCGGCGAAGATCAGCAGGCCCGAGGGCAGGACGCCAAAGAGGAAGACGGCGCCGCCGATCGCGATGTTGCCCGTCACCTGGGCACCCCAGCGCGATTTGAAGAGGCTGGCCGAGCGCTTCAGGGTCTCGAACGGTCCCGTGCCCTCGAGCGCGATCACTGGCACGGCGAGGAAGGTGATCAGCGACCAACCGACGGCCAACAGGCGGCCGGCGATCTGGCCGATCGCGCCCTGGTTCTCCAGGGCGCTGAGGGCGATGCCGATCGTCGCCGAGACGGCCGCCCAGCCGGCGATCTGCGAGAAGCGGCTGCGCGATACGGCCAGCCCGTCGGTGACGGTCGCCTGCTGGCCCTGGAAGACCATGTTCGCGGCGGCGGCGAGGCCGACGCTGAAGTAGGTGCCGATCACGGCCAGCAGGTAGAAGCCGATCACGGCCAGGGCGCCGCCGAAGACCGCCTGGTCTTCCTCGATCAGGAAGACGCCCGGCCCGACGACGATCAGCGCGCAGACGATCGTTGCGAGGCCGCCATAGAGCGGGAAGCGCAGCAGGTCGGGGTTCTGGCGCAGCAGCGCCCAGCTCTTCTTGGTCAACTGCCAGCCGCGGCGGATCTTGCTCACAGCCCGTCTCCTTCCATCGCTCGCTCGACGATCGGTCTCTGCATCACGCCTCTTCCCTCGAAGTACTCCCACTCCTCCTCGCCGAGCGGCGTCGAGGGCGAGTCGGCGTAGATCCACTCGCGCATGATCCGGTGCCAGTTGCGCTTCGCGCGCAGCTGGCCAAGCACGGCGACGACGCCGATTTCCATCCGCCGACCCATCAGCTCGTCGGCCGGCATCGCCTCGCGTCGCATCAGGTCGTAGTACTCCGAGCGCGGGTCGTTGGTCGACTCGATGATCTTCATCACCCGTTTGGCGCTGATCTCGATCTCGCGGTCTTCGACGTACCAGCCGCCGACCGCGCTCATGTGCTCCAGTAGCCGCTCGGCGTCGAGCTTGGAGGGGTTCTTGATGAAGCCGAGGTCGTGCAGGGCGGCGCGGAACCGCTCGGGATCGTCGTGGAACGCCGCGTCGAGCGCCCGCTGCTCGAGCACGATCTGCTCGTTGTCGAGCTTCTTGGTCATGCCGAAGTCGATGAAGGCGACCCGCCCGTCCTCCATCAGCATGTAGTTGCCGGGGTGAGGGTCGGCGTTGAAGTGCTGCAGGTGGTAGATCGAGCCGAAGCTGCCGCGGAAGACGATCTCGCCGAAGCGGCTGCGTTCCTCGTGCGGCAGCTCCTTGACCTGCTCGAAGTCGAGCCCCTTGACCAGCTCGGTGACCAGCACGCGGCGGCGCGAGAGCCGCGTGATCACTTCCGGCACGTAGATGAAGGGATGGTCGCGGTAGGCGCGCGAGAAGGTGCGCTGGTTCTGCGCCTCGTACTCGTAGTCCAGCTCCTCCATCACCCGTTCGCGCAGCTCTTTGGCGATCGCCTTGGCGTCGAGGCCGGGGGCGAGGGCGCGGGCCAGGCGCACGATCGTGCCGGCGTTGCGCAGGTCGGCGTCGAGCGCCTCGGCGATCCCCGGGTACTGGATCTTGACCGCGACGGCGCGCCCGTCGAGCAGCTCGGCTTTGTGCACCTGGCCGATCGAGGCGGCGGCGAAGGCCTCGTGCTCGAACTCGGCGAAGAGTTCGGAGAGCGGTTCGCCGTCGTACTCCTCCTCGAGCACCTTCTCGACTTTCTCCCAGGGCATCGCCGGCGCGTCGGTGCGCAGCTTCGCCAGCTGTTCCTGGTAGATCTCGCGGTACTCCTCGGGGATGAACTCGGTGTCGATGAAGGAGGCGAACTGCCCCAGCTTCATCGCCGCGCCCTTCATCTGGCCCAGGGCGCCGACCATCTTCATCGCCGTCTCGAGGTGGCGCTGCTCCAGCCGCTCCTTGCTCGACTCCTCCGAGCGGCCGACGTTGGTGGCCTTGGTGCCCGCATAACGGGCGGCCTGGCCGCCGACGACCGAGCCCAGCTTGGCCGAGCGGCGGACGCGGCCCTTGGGGATCTTTGAGCCCTCGCTCATGAACACAGTCTCGCGCTTTCGCTCCCTCGCGAAGAGTCAGATATGCACGCTCGGTCGCTACCGCGCTCCTGGCTCGAAGGTTGTCACAGGCCCGGAATCTCCTCTTTCTCTATCCTCTCCCGTCCGAATGGCCAAAGGACGCGAAACCTTGAAGGCAGCACCGCGCAGCGATTTCGGCTCGCGCACCTCTCGTCGCTTGCGGCGCGAGGGCCTCGTACCGGGCGTCGTCTACAGCGGCGGCTCCGACGCGCGCGCCTTCCAGGCACCCGAACGGGAGATCCGCGTCCTGCTTGGCGAAGGCGCCGCGCTCTTCGATCTGGAGATCGAGGGGGCGAAAGCGGTGCCGGTCGTGGTCAAGGAGCAGCAGCACCACCCGGTGCGCGGCAGCCTTTCCCACATCGATCTGCAGGAGGTGCGGCTGGACGAGGCGATCCAGGCTGAGGTCGCGATTGAGCTCGAGGGCACCGACACCGCCCCCGGCGTCAAAGGCGGCGGCGTGCTCGAGCACGTCACCCGCGAGGTCACCGTCGAAGCGCTGCCGACCGAGATTCCCGACAACCTCGTCGCCGACGTCTCGGCGATGGAGATCAACGACACCCTGCAGCTTTCAGCGATTTCCCTGCCCGAGGGAGTCACCCTCGTCGCCGATGATCCGGACGAGGTGACGATCGCGACCCTTTCGCCGCCGCGCGTCGAAGAGGTCGCCGAGCCCGAGGTCGAGGAGGAGACCGAGCTGGTCGGCGAGGAGGGCGAGGCCCCCGCCGACGGTGGCGACTCCGAGGGCGACTCGGGCGATTCCGGCGGGGAGTAGTCCTGTCGATCTTCCGCCGCGGCCGCAGTGAGGACGGCGGCGGCGACCGCATCCTCATCGTCGGTCTCGGCAACCCGGGCGAGCGTTACGCCGCGACCCGCCACAACATCGGCTTCGAGATCGCCGCGGAGCTCTCGCAGCGCTGGGACCTGCCCAAGGCGAAGTCCAAGTTCGGCGGCCTGCTGAGCGAAGGGCGGACCGGGCCGGGTGGCCCGCGGGTAGCGATCCTGCTGCCGCAGACCCAGATGAACGTCTCCGGTGACTCGGCCGGGCCGGCGCGCGGCTCGTTCAAGGTGCCGCTCGACCGGGTGATCGTCCTCCACGACGAGATCGACCTTCCTTTCGGCGAGGTCCGCGTCCGCCTCGGCGGCGGGCTGGCCGGGCACAACGGCCTCAAGAGCCTCAAGCGGGGCTTCGGCGACGCCGAGTTCTGGCGCGTGCGGGCGGGGGTGGGGAGGCCCGACTCGACCGACCCGGAGATCGTCGCCTCTTACGTGCTCGGGCGCTTTCGCGAGCCCCGCGACCAGGTCGAGGAGCTGATCGCGCGCGCTGCTGATGAGACCGAAACGCTGGTCGCGCAGCTAGACGAATAGATTCCGCCGCATGGCTGATGCGGACGCGGTGACGAGCTACGAAGTCGACGAGCGGGGGGTGGCGGCGCTGCGCCTGCAGCGACCCCAATCGCGCAACGCGATCAACACCCAGATGCTGCTCGAGCTGCTCGAGCACGTGGCGGTCGCCCGCGGCGACGAGGCGGTCCGGGTGCTGATCTTCAGCTCCGCCGACCACATGGGCTTCTCCGCCGGCGCCGACGTCAAGGAGGAGCTCGACGAGGAGGGCAAGGTGCGCCGCATGCAGCTCTTCGCCGACCTCTACGACGCCGTCGTCGCCTTCCCCAAGCCGACGATCGCGGTCTGCCACGGCGACGTCGTCGGCGGCGGCGCCGAGATCGCGGTCGCCTGCGACATGCGGGTCGGCGGCTCCAACCTGCGCATGCGCTTCCCCGGTGCCGCCCTCGGCGTGCCGGTTGGCCCGGCGCGCCTGGTCACGCTCTGCGGCCTAGCCACCGCCAAGTACCTGCTGCTCTCCTCGCGCACGGTCGGCGCCGACGAGGCCCTGCGCCTCGGCCTCGTCAATCGCGTCGCCCCCGCCGCCGGGACCGAGGAAGCGGCCTTCGAGCTCGCCGCCGCCGCGGCCGCGCACCCACCCGAGGCAGTCGCCCGCCTCAAGACGATGCTGCACGAGTGGGACGATGTCGTCGGCCGCTCCGCCGCCGAGGGCGTGGGCCAGGTCGAGTGGCAGCGCTCGGGACCTGGCCTGCCGTACCGCAGCTAGCGGTTCGTCAAGTAGTCCATTAGCTGGGGAAACTTGCCCATAGGCGCCGCGCCGGGGGGTATCGTCGCGCCCGTCCCGTTCGCTCGCCCAGGAGGCTCACTTGAAGGTCCTCGTCTCGATTCTGCTTGCCGCTGTCTGCCTGCTCGCCGTCCCCGGTGTCGCTTTCGCAGAAACGTTCACGGTCGATTCCCTCGGGGACCAAGTGGACGAAACCCCGGGTTCGAACGGCTGCAAAACGGCAGTCAACACCTGCACCCTGCGGGCGGCAATCGAAGAGGCAAACTTTGCCGCGGCTGAAGACACGATCAAATTCGACGCGACCTTCAGTGGGCAGATCGCAGACTCGATCGCGTTGGGCTCGAGCCTGCCGGCGATCGAATTCCCCTTGACGATCGATGGTGACGCGGGAGGAACTGAAGGCCAGTGCGCGACCGAAGCCGGCGTCAAAGGGCCATGCGTCGAAGTGACCGGGCCCGTAGGTGGGGCCGCCTTGATCGTCGAAGACGCCAACGAAGTCGCGATCGAGGGGCTGGCGCTGACGGGGCAGACCGGCGGTGGCTCGGCGATCATCGACGTGATCGACAGCTCCGAAGAATTCAGGGCCGCCGACAACTGGCTCGGGGTGCGGCTCAACGGGAACTCCTCCGGCATCACCAAGGGCATCTACCTCGACCCCGGCTCGGACAAAGCGGTGATCGGCGGCATCGACGCGGCCGACCGCAACGTGATCGCCAACACCGAATTCGAGGGCCTCGACATCGAAGGCGCGAACGAAGCGACGATCCAGGGCAACTACTTCGGCGTCAAGCCCGACGGCACCACCGCGGCCCCCAACTCGAAGAACATCGAGATCACCGGCCGCACCGGCCTCACCCCGAGTGAAGACATCGAGGCGGAAGACAACGAGATCGGCGCCACGATCGAAGGGCCTGCGCTGACCAGCGCTGCCTGCGACGGCGGCTGCAATGTGATCTCCGCCGCGACAGGCAGTGGAATCGACCTCAATGGCTTCGCACCAAGTGGCGAGAAGCCCGCCAGCGGCCCGACCACGATCCACGGCAACTTCATCGGCCTCAACGCCGCCGGGAACGGCACGATCGCGAACGCCGGGGTTGGTATTTGGGCGGGTGGCGCTGAAGACGTGACCGTCGGCGGCTTCGAAGCCGGAGACGCGAACTACGTCGCCGGCGGCAGCGAAGGAATCGTCAGCGAAAGCGGTGGCGAAAACTTCAACGCCTTGGGCAACCAGGTTGGCTTCGGGTCCGACGGCAGCGAACAGACCGCACCGTCCGAAAAGGGCATCTTCGCCCTTGCCCTGAACGTCGCCGAAGACCCGGAAATCGAAGGCAACGCCGTTCGGATGGCGGGCGGGGTCGGCATCGAAACGAGATTCCTCACTGGGCGAATCATCGACAACGAAGTCGAAGGCGGCGGAGTCGGGATCAGGACCGTCGTCGGCTCCGGCGCGGGCCTGATCGCCAGTAACACGGTTACGGCACCGACCGAAGTCGGGATCCTGGTGGAAAGCCCCGACAACGACGTTCGCGGCAACTCCGTCTTCAGCTCCGGGGGTGCTGGCATCAAAGTCCGGAACCCGCCTGGGGTGGCGATGACCGGCAACACGATCGGCGGCAGCAGCGCGGGCGAGGAAAACGTGCTCGATAGCAATGCCGGTCCCGCGATCGAGATCCTCGAAGAAGCGCTTGAACCCGGCAGTGCGACCGAGATCATCCGTAATCGAGGCAGTCTCAACGGCGGTCCGTTCATAACCCTGCTCAACGGTGCCAACGGGGGGATTGCACCGCCGACCGCGACAACCGCGACGTCAACGAGCGCCAGTGGGACAGCCAAACCCAACGCCACCGTACGCGTCTTCAGCAAGGCCGAATCGGCCGCGGGTGAGCTCGAGGGTTTCCTTGCCGAAACCGAAGCCGACAACGGCGGCAACTGGAAAGTGACCTTCCCGACTGTCGCCAGCGGGACGCTGGTGACCGCCACTCAGACCGTGTCGGGCGCGACTTCGCAGCTTGCCACCCCGGTCGCCGTGCCGAGCGAACCCAGCGGCGGTGGCGGATCGGGTGGCAAAGACGACAAAGGCAACGGCACCCAGGGCAAAGCCAAAGAAAAAAATAAAGGCGGCAACGGCAACCCAGGCGCAGCGGCCCCGCAGACGACGATTCGCAAGGTGAAGGTCAGCGGCGCCAAGGCGACGTTCAAGTTCACCTCCAGCACCAAGGGCGCGAAGTTCGAATGCAAGCTGGACAAGCAGAAGTTCAAGGCCTGCAAATCGCCCAAGACCTACAAGAAGCTGAAGCCCGGCAAGCACGTCTTCAAGGTGCGCGCAGTCAAGGGCAAGAAGGTCGACCCGACGCCGGCCAAGCGCAAGTTCAAGATCGTCAAATAGGAGCGACTGCACGCCACTAAGCGGCCACCGCGGGCGTTCGACTACGCGGTGGCCGCCGCCTCACCGACCCCGGCCGCGATCGCCATGATCGAGACCTGGGGGTTGACGCCGGGGCAGCTGGGGAGGACCGAGCCATCGGCGACCCAGACGCCGTCGACGCCGCGCAGACGTCCCTCCGGGTCAACTGGGTGGCGCGCTGGGTCGGCGCCGCCGGCCGCAGTGCCGCTGGGATGAAAGCCGGCGAGGCGGAGGCGGCGAACGTCGAGGCGCTCGATCGCGTCCGGCAGCTCGGCCTCGGAGCGCACTCGCGGCGCGCCGCCGCCCAGTTCGACCTCGGCGGCGCCGGCGGCGAGCATCACCTTGGCCATCGCTTCGATCGCGATTCGCAGGCGTCGCTTGTCGGCTTTGGCGAGGCGGTAGGAGATCACCGGGTAGCGGCTGCCGAAGACGCGGCCCGAGGGCTCGTCGGCGATCATCGCGCCGATCGTCGCCGTGTTGGCGGCCCGATCGAGGCGACCCATCAGGTGGGTGCCGTAGCCCGGCGCCGAGACCGCTCCCATGCCGGGCGGGGTCGAGGTGACCTCGATCAGCACGCCCTCGTCATGCAGCTCCTCGATGCCGACGCTCTGCATCACGCCGCGCCAGGCGTTCACCTCCTCCTCGAAGGTCGCGGTGATTCCGGTGGCGGGGTGGATCGAGAGGTTGCGACCGAGCCGTGGGTGGCGCCCGAGGCCACTGCGGCGCAGCAGCGGCGGGGTCGGGATCGCGCCCGCGGCGACGATCACGAGCGGCGCCGAGATCCGGGCCTCGACCCCGTCGGCACGATGCGCCAACACACCGGTCGCGCGACCGGTCTCGCTCAGCACCCGCTGCACGCGCAGGCCGCTGACGATCCGAGCGCCCGCTTCGCAAGCTTGCGGCAGGGCGTTGAGGTGGACGCCGCCCTTGGCGTTGTTGGGGCAGCCGATCGCGCACTGGCAGGCACCGCGGCAGCCGGTTGCGTTGCGGCGCAGCGGTGCGCTTGGCCAATCGAGCGCAGCGGCGCCCTCGAGCGCCAGTTCGCCGTTTCGCCCCAGCACCTCCATCGAGGCCGGGGCGACGCCGATCGTCGCTTCCGCCTCGGCGACGCGCGGGCCGAGCAGCTCGGGATTGGCGAGGGCGAGGCCGTGATCCTCGTGCCAGCCGGTCGCGACGGCGGGCGGGGGTGCGAAACAGGTGCCCGAGTTGATCACCGTGGTGCCGCCGATGGCGCGACCGAGCGGCAGCGCGATCGGCGGGTTGCCGAGCGCCATCGTCGTGCCGGCGTCGCGGTAGATCGAGGCGAAGCGCTCGAGCGGGTGGGAAGAGCGGATGCGCTCGACGGTCCAGCGCTCGCCCTCCTCGACGATCACCGTGTCGAGGCCGGCACGGGCGAGCGCCCGGGCCGCGAAGGCGCCACCGGCGCCGGAGCCGACCACGATCGCGTCGCAGCTGGCGGTCGTCGGCCACTCCGCCGCCGCGGTCAGGTTCAGCGTCGGGTCCGGCCGGGAGGGCGGCTGCCGTGAGCCGACCGCGGCGATCTCGTCGGCGTAGGCGTCGGTGCCGTGGGCGAGCAGGATGATCGACTTGAAGGCATCGAGCGCGGGGGCGCCGCCGAGCCGGCGCAGGCGCTCGATCAGCTCCTCGCGCTGCTGGGCCGAGGCGGCTCCCAGGGTATGCCTGGTGCGAACGAGCGAGAACGCCTCGATGCCCACCAGGGCCGCGGCCAGGCCGACCTGCGAGGAGGCCGGCATCCGCGAGACCATGCGCCGCGCGAGGCCGGCGACGCGCTCGGGGTCGGGGCCCCCAGCCTCCGGCGGCAAGAGCGCCGCCGCCACGTCTCCCAGCGCGGACATGGCTCGGATACTAGGGAGAGGCCCCGCACCTGGCTGTCCAGCCAACCCATTCCCCTCCCGCCGACGGGCCTCAAACGTGACATATCGACACGTTTTCGGCCCGTCGGCCCCGGCATTCGGCGGGTGCGATCATGCGGGGCCGTTTGAGCCTTCGCCCACTAGTCGAGATCGCCGCCGAGAACGAGCGCGTCCACGCGCTCAGCGGTCGCGTGCGCGAGGCGGTCGGCGGCGGCGAGACGGTCGATGTGCCCGCCTCCTCGATGCTGCGGCCGCTCCTGCTCGCCGCCCTGCTCGAGGACGATCGCGGCCTGGCCGAGCGACCGGCGCTCCTGGTCAGCCCCGACGACCGCTCGGCTCGCGACCTCGCCGCCGACCTGCGCGCCTACCTGGCGCCGCGCCGGGTGCGGCTCTATCCCTCGCGCGGCACCGGCTTCGCCTCGCATGTGAGCCCGCCGCCGCACCTGGTCGGCCTGCGCATCGACGCGCTCGACGCGCTCGGCCGCGAGCCGGACGCGGTCGTGGTCGCCAGCGCCACTGCCCTCGCCGAGGCGGTGCCCGACGCGGCCCTGCGTCCCGCCGGTTTCGCGATCGCCACCGGCGAGGAAATCGATCTCGCCCAGGTCGTCCGCGACCTCGACGGTGCCGGCTACGAACGGGTCGAGCAGGTCGAGGAGCGCGGCCAGCTCGCCTCGCGCGGCGGCATCCTCGATGTCTTCGGCGCGACGGAGGAGCGCGCCGTGCGGATCGAGCTCTTCGGTGACGAGGTCGAGTCGATGCGCTGGTTCTCGACCTTCACCCAGCGCTCGCTCGGCGACGCCGAGCGGGTCGAGCTGGCGCCGGCTGCCGAGCTCGATGCAGAGCACCGCGAACTGGCCGAGCTAGCCGCGATGGAGGCCGAGGAAGAGGGCAAGGAGGCGCCGAGCCTGGCCGAGGTCCTGCCGCTGGATCGCTTCGGCGCCCCGCTTGATCTCGTTCCCGAAACCGCCGCCGTGATCCTCGCCGCCGCCGAGGAGATCGAGCCGGCTCTGCGCGACCACTGGGATGACGCGACGACGGCGATGCACGACGACGACGCCCGCCACCTCTACGTCGACGTCGCCGCGCCGCTCGCCGCCCGCGCCGCGCTCTCCTTTCGCGGCGCCGGCGATGCCGACGAGGAGGCCTTCCGCGCCGCCCGCGCCGAGTCGCCCGCCCGCAACATCAAAGAGGCGGAGGCGGAGCTGGAGAAGCAGGTCCGCTCCGGTTATCGCACGGTCGTCGCCTTCGACGATCGCGGCGAGGCCGAGCGCGCCCGCTACGGCCTCGACCGCCTCGACGCGACCCTGCTCGAAGGCGGCCGCCTCTCGCCCAACCCGGCCCTGACCTTTGCCGAGGCGCGCCTGCGCGAGGGCTTCATCAGCCCCGAGCTGAAGCTCGCCGTCTACCCCTTCCGCCGCCTCGTCCACCGGCGCCGCCGCGCCGAAGCGCGCGCCCCCGGCGCCGCCCGCGGCCGCCTCGCCTTCAGTGACCTGCGGGTCGGCGACTACGTCGTCCATGAGGACCACGGCGTCGCCCGCTTCGCCGGCTTCGAGACGCGCGAGGTCGGCGGCGTCACCCGCGACTACCTCTACCTCGAATACAAGGGCGAGGACCGGGTCTTCGTCCCCACCGATCAGCTCGCCAAGCTGAGCCGCTACGTCGGCGCCGGCGGCGAACCGACGCTCTCCGCGCTCGGCGGCAAGCGCTGGCAGAACATGAAGGCGCGGGCGCGCAAGGCAGCCGGCGCCCTCGCCGGCGAGCTGCTCAACCTGTATGCGGAGCGGCGGACCCGCAAGGGCCACAGCTTCGCCGCCGACGGCGAGTGGCAGATGACGATGGAGGCCGCCTTCCCCTACCGCGAGACCGCCGACCAGGTGGAAGCGATCGAGTCGGTCAAGGGGGATATGGAGGCCGACCAGCCGATGGACCGCCTCGTCTGCGGCGACGTCGGCTTCGGCAAGACCGAGGTGGCGCTGCGCGCCGCGGTCAAGTCCGCCGCTGACGGCAAGCAGGTGCTGATCCTGGTGCCGACGACGATCCTCGCCCAGCAGCACTTCGGCACCTTCCGCGAGCGCCTCGCTGATCTGCCCTTCGTCGTCGAGGGCGTCTCGCGCCTGCGCAAGCCGGCCGAAGTCAAAGAAGTGCTGGCGGGCTTCGAGGCGGGCAAAGTCGACATCCTCATCGGCACCCACCGCGTGCTCTCGCGCGACGTGCGCGCCAAGGACCTCGGCCTGGTCATCGTCGACGAGGAGCAGCGCTTCGGGGTCAAGCAGAAGGAGCTGCTGCGCCAGCTGAAGCTCAAGGTCGACGTGCTGGCGCTCTCGGCGACGCCGATCCCCCGCACGCTGCAGATGAGCCTCGCCGGGCTGCGCGACATCTCGACGATCGAGACCCCGCCCGAGGGGCGACGCCCGGTCCGCACCTACGTCGGCCCTTATGACGAGGACCTAGTCGCCAAGGCGATCAACCGCGAGCTCGAGCGCAGCGGCCAGGCGTTCTTCCTGCACAACCGGATCGACTCGCTGCCGGAGACGACCGAGCGCCTGCGCGGCCTGGTGCCGAAAGCCCGCTTCCTCGAAGCGCACGGCCAGATGGACGAGAAACAGCTCGAGGACACAATGCTTGTCTTTCTCCGCGGCGAGGCGGACGTGCTGGTGACGACGACGATCATCGAGTCGGGGCTCGACATCGCCAACGCCAACACGCTGATCGTCGAGCGCGCCGACCAGCTCGGCCTCTCCCAGGCCTACCAGATCCGCGGCCGCGTCGGCCGTTCTCGCGAGCGCGCCTTCGCCTACATGCTCTATCCCTCGGCGGAGGCGCTGACCGAGGAGGCGGCCGCACGGCTCTCGACCCTCGCCGACCACACCGAGCTCGGCTCCGGCTTCAAGATCGCGATGCGCGACCTCGACATCCGCGGCGCCGGCGACCTGCTCGGCGAGGAGCAGTCCGGCCACGTCGCCGCGGTCGGCTTCGAGCTCTACTGCCAGATGATCGACGAGGCGGTCGGGGCGGCGCGCGAGGCCGGGGAAGGTGGGGAGGAGGCCCCGGAACCGGTGCGACTCGACGTCCCAGTCGATGCCTACCTGCCCGCCTCCTTCATCCCCTTCGAGGCGGCGAAGATCGACGTCCACCGTCGCATCGCGGCCGCCCGCGAGCCCGGCGAGCTGCGCGCGATTCGCGACGAGATCAGCGACCGCTTCGGGCCTCCGCCGCCGGAGGCGGAGAACCTGCTCGCCTTGCAGCGGGCCCGAATAGAGCTCGGCCTTGCCGGTGCGCGCAGCGTCGAGTTCCGCGGCGGCCGCCTCAGCGTCACCGGGGTCGAGCTCGATTCGGAGGCGGCCGGCGTGCTTGCCGAGAAGCTGGAGGGGGCGATCTACGAGTGGCGCGAGCAGACCGCCGCGGTGCGCGTCCCCGATGAGCCCGAGGCGCGCCTGGCGGCGGTTCTGGCCCTTGCCGACGCGATCCGCGACGCCAAGCAGGCACAGGGCGAAGCCGCCGAGGCAGGCGTCAGCGGCTGAACATTTGATTTATGCTGCCCGATCGGTGGCACGCACTAGCGCCAAGGGAGGGAAGTCGGCGGGGCTGCAGCGGCTCGCGTTGCTCGGCTTTGCTGCCCTCTTCATCCTCCTCTTCGTGATCTTCGCCGTCGCGGAGGGCATCGGCGACCCGAGCGTGCCCTCTGATGCGGCCGTGAAGATCGAAGACGCCCCCGAGGGCCTCGGCGTGATCACGATCAAAGAATTCGAACACGCGCTCGAACAGACCGCCGCGCAGGAAAAAGTCTCGGTGCCGAAACCCGGGGACCCCAAATACGAAGAAATGAAGGAAAAAGCGCTCGGCGAAAAGATCGAAGCGGTCTGGATCCGAGGCGTCGCGGCCGAAAAGGGCATCTCGGTGACGAAAGCCGAAATCGCGAAAGAACTCAAAAAACTTAAGGCCCAGGCCTTCAAAACGGAAAAACAGTACGAAGAATTCCTCACGGAATCCCACTTCACCGAAGCTGACGTCAATGACCGTGTGGAACTGCAGATGCTCAGCGAACAGGTCCAGGCTCAGGTCACCGAAGAAGCGCCGGTCCCGAGCAAGAGCGAAATCGAAAGCTATTACGAAGCCGCCAAGGCGAGCCAGTTCACGACTCCCGAATCGCGCGACATCCGCGTGATCAAGAACAAAGACAAGGCGAAAGTCGAAGAAGCCAAAGCGGCGCTCGAAAAAGACGACTCGATCAAAAGCTGGGAAAAAGTCGCGAAAGAATTCTCGACCGACACGACCAAGAGCAATGGCGGCCTGCAGTCGGCGGTCAGCGAAGAAGCCCTCGGAGAACCTCTCGGGCCGGCCGTGTTCGAAGCCGAGCAGGGTGATCTGGAAGGTCCGCTGAGCGAAAAAGGAACTTTCACGATCTTCGAGGTGATGAAGGTCACGCCGGAAAAAGTTCAGTCGCTCGACGAAACCAAGTCGCAGATCAGCGCTCAGCTCGCCGAACAGGGCAAACAGCAGCACTTCGCCGCTTTCGCTCGTAACTGGAGCACCACGTGGGAATCGCGGACCTTCTGCGCCGCCGACTACACGATAGGGCGCTGCTCGAACTTCGAAACCAGCGGACGCCCGGCTGAAGCCAACGAAGCTTGCTACGAAGCGAATCCGAAAAAACCGGCCGAAGCCTGCCCGGCCCCGGTCACCCAGACCAAACCGGCACAGCCCGGCACGGTCAACCCACTCACTCCGGAAGGCCAGAGGTTGGCCCAGCGGCCGCGACCCTCCGGACTCGAAGAAACGCCTGCGTTGCCTGAAGGCGAAGTCCCGGGCGGCGTTGTGCCCGGTGCCACCGAAGCTCCTCCCGGCGCCACGGGCGAATAGCGCCACCTCTCGGCGACTAGCGCCGCCTCACTGAATAGGATGCTGCGCCTGTGAGCCTGTCTGTCGACACGGTGACTTCCGGAGGTTCGAATCCGGGGCGACTGACGGGCGAACTTTCCAGATCATGAGTGGCATCGCCTCAATCCACGCCCGCCAGATCCTCGACTCGAGGGGCAACCCGACCGTCGAGGTCGAAGTCGGGCTTGATTCTGGCGCCCGCGGCTTGGCCGCGGTGCCCTCCGGCGCCTCGACCGGCGAGTTCGAGGCGGTCGAGCTGCGCGACGGCGGTGATGCTTGGCTTGGCAAGGGCGTCTCGCAGGCCGTCGCCAACGTCAACGGCGAGATCGCGGCGGAGCTGAAGGGCAGCGATGCCGCCGATCAGGCGGGGCTTGACGCGAAGATGATCGAGCTCGACGGCACCCCGAACAAGGGCCGCCTGGGCGCCAACGCGATCCTCGGCGTCTCGCTCGCTGCCGCCAAGGCAGCGGCGATGTACGAGGGCGAGGCGCTTTTCCGCTACCTGGCAAAGCTCTACGGCGAGGATGAGCCAAACGTCCTGCCGGTGCCGATGATGAACGTGCTCAACGGTGGCGCCCACGCCGACAACTCGGTCGACTTCCAGGAGTTCATGATCGTTCCCGCCGGCGCCGGCAGCTTCTCGGAGTGCCTGCGGGTAGGGACCGAGGTCTTCCACGCGCTGAAGAAGAGCCTCGCGGCTGCGGGTCACGCCACCTCCGTGGGCGACGAGGGCGGCTTCGCGCCCAACCTCGAGTCCAACGAGGCGGCGCTGCAGGCGGTTCTGGCGGGCGTCGAGGCGGCGGGCTACGAGCCCGGCGCGGACGTCTTCATCGCCCTCGACCCGGCGACCAGCGAGGTCTTCGAGAACGGCGCCTACGTGCTCGAGCACGAGGGACGCTCGCTGTCCCCGGCCGAGATGGCCTCCTACTGGGAGGATGCCTGCTCGCGCTACCCGATCCTCTCGATCGAGGACGGCATGGACGAGGAGGACTGGGAGGGCTGGAAGCTGCTGACCGAGAAGCTGGGGGAGACGGTGCAGCTGGTCGGCGACGACCTCTTTGTCACCAACCCGGAGCGGCTGCGCCGCGGCATCGAGCTCGGCGTCGGCAACTCGATCTTGGTCAAGGTCAACCAGATCGGCACCCTGAGCGAGACGCTGGAGGCGATCCGGGTCGCCCGCGAGGCCGGCTATACGGCCGTTATCTCGCATCGCTCGGGTGAGACCGAGGACACGACGATCGCCGACCTGGCGGTTGCCACCGGCGCCGGGCAGATCAAGACCGGGGCGCCATCGCGCTCAGATCGCGTCGCCAAGTACAACCGCCTGCTGCGGATCGAGGAGGAATTGGGCTCCGGGGCGAGATTTCCCGGCTTGCAGGCGTTCCACCAACGGTCCGCTTAGTGAAGGAATGCGGGGCCCGACCGCGTAGGAGCGGGCATGGCAGCACGTGCGCAGGCGCGGAAACGCCCTTCAGGCGGGCCCAGACGCCAATCCACGCCGACCCGCGGCAGCACACGCGGCAAACCCGCGGCGCGGCGCAAACCCGCCGCAAGGCGCAAGCCAGCGGCTCGCCGGGGTGCCAGTCGCATCAAGTGGGACCGCGTTGGGCGCGTGGCGCTGACCTTGGTCCTCTTCGCCGTCCTCTACTCCTACCTCAACCCGGTGATCGACTTCGTCAAGACCTACACGGCGACGACGGCCGCGCGGGTGCGCCTGCACGACGTTCAGCACGAAAACACCCGCCTGCACTGGCGCATCCAGCACGCCGACGACCCGATCGTGCTCAACGCCAAGGCGCGCGCCCAGGGCATGGTCGCCCCCGAAGAGACACCTCTGGTCGTCCGCGGCCTCTAGCGGCCCTCTCAGGAGCGACCGGTGGTTAGCGCCGGCAGCTACATCCTCAGCGCTCTAGCACTGGTCGCAGTGGGCCTCTCCGTGGGCTTCACGGCCTATCGGCTGCGCCAGCGCCTCATACCCACCTGGCAGGGCGCGCAAGCTCGATTGGTGGAGGCGGTCGTAGCCATTGCTCTCCTCATCTGGCTAGGCGAGATTCTCGGAACGTTTGGGCTCTTCTACGACTGGACCTACGTCGTTGCGTCCGTTTTGTTGGCAGCCATGGCCGGCGCGCTCTTGCCGGCGGGTCCTGTCACCGCAGGGGACCCCCCACCCCCTCCGGTAGCTAAAGCTTCCTCGGGGGCGGGCCCCCCTACGGTGCCACCCCCCTGCACCAGCGTTTGGGCATGGGTCATCACATTCGGCGTGATCGCTCTGGTCTTCGCTCACTGGGGCCTCACTACGAAGGACGCCCTCGACCGAGGGATCTTCAACTTCGATTCGCTCTGGTACCACATGCCTTTCGCGGCGGACATGGTGCAGAGCCATTCGACGACGGGTCTCCATTACACCGAGACGGTCTTCACGAACTGGTTCTACCCCCAGAACTCGGAGCTTCTCCATGCCACGGGGATCCTCCTGACTCACCGAGACACGCTCTCGCTCTTCCTGAACTTCAGCTTCCTCGGCTTGGCCTTTCTCGCAGCTTGGTGCATCGGAAGCCCCTATCGACGCGGCCATCTGACCGTCGTAGCCGCCGCTGCCGTCCTCGAGTGCCACACGCTCGTCGTCCGCGAGCCTGGTGCCGCCAAGAATGACCTCGTCGCCGCTGCTCTGCTTCTGGCGGCCGCGGCCATTCTCGTTCACGCCTGGGGTCGTTTTCGCCAAGACGGGGCGCTCGTGCCGGGGGGTGGCACCGTAGGGGGGCCCGCCCCCGAGGAAGCTTTAGCTACCGGAGGGGGTGGGGGGTCCCCTGCGGTGACAGGCCCCGCCGGCCCGACCTCCCTTGTCTGGCCAATCGCCGCAGCGGGTCTCGCCGTCGGCCTCGCAGTAGGAACAAAGTCAACCGCCGTAGCCATGGCCGCCGGCCTCACGCTCGCCGTAATCGTCCTGACACCCACCGGCCGCCGCTGGATCACCTTCGCCTGGTGGTTCGTCCCCGCCCTGCTGGGCGGCGGCTACTGGTACCTGCGCAACCTGATCGTCGTCGGCAATCCGCTGCCGCAGGCGACGAGCGTAGGGCCGATCGGGTTGCCGCACCCGGAGCGGTTGCAGGAAGGGCGGCCCGACTTCAACATCGTCCATTACGCGACCGACACCGGCGTCTGGCGCGATTACTTTGAGCCCGGCCTGCACCAGGCCTTCGGCGCGCTCTGGCCGCTGGTGATCGTCCTCGCCATCGCCGGTGGGCTGCTGGCTCTGCTGCGCGGGCGCGAGGCGATCCTGCGCTGGATGGGAGCGGTGGCGCTGCTCGGGCTCCTCGCTTACGTCTTTACCCCGCTCAGCGCCGCTGGTGCGGAGGGGGCCCCGGTCGGCTTCGGCATCAACATTCGCTACGTGATCCCGCCGCTCCTGCTGGGCATGGTGCTCCTGGCGGCGCAGCCGTGGTTTGAGGGGCGTGAGGCCGCGGGGGAGCGTGAGAGCGGCTTCTGGCCGCGCTGGGGCTGGGAAGAGTGGGGGCTGCTCGTTGGCCTGCTCCTGCTGCTCGTGATCACCAACCGCGCCGACGCGGCGCTGAGGGACCCGGCGCGGACGTTTGGCATTCCCCTGGCCCTGATCGTCGTTGCCATTCCGGCCGCCCTGCTCTTCGCCCGGGCCCGGGGGGCATCCCGTGGCGTCCTCATCGGCGGTTTCGCTGCCCTCGCCCTGCTGGTGCTGGCGATTGGCTACCCGTTGCAGCGCGACTACCTGCGCGATCGCTTCGGTCCCGAGTCCGAAATCCCCGGCATGCAGCTCGACAGCGCCTACCAATGGGCGCGGGACGAGAGCGACGCCCGGATTGGGATCGTCGGCACCACCGCCGGCTTTCTCCAGTACGGCTTCTTCGGCACCGACCTCTCCAATCACGTCGTCTACCTGGGGGAAAAGGGCCCGCACGGCGCCTACAACGCGATCCCGACCTGCGCCGGCTTCCGCGCCGCGGTCAACGCGGCGGACCTCGACTACCTGGTCACCTCGCCCTTCCTCAACTTCATCAGCACTGGCAAACCCGTGCCCTCGCCCGAGGCGCGGTGGCTGCACGGCGATTCCGCGGCGAAGCCAATCCGGCGCAGCGGCCCGATCACCGTCTGGAAGCTGGACGGTCGCCTTGATCCGGCCGGGTGTGGCTCAGTCAACGCGCCGCTGCGCGAAATCCCGGATACCCCCGGCGTCTAGTCGGAGGTATCCGGTCGAGGGCTACTCGTCGTCGTCTGAGTCCGACTCAGCGGACTCAGGGGCGCCACCGCCGGGGCGGCGGATGACGATCTGATCCGCCTCGATGCGGACCGTGACCTCGCGCTTGCCCGCCCAGTGCTCTGTGTAGATCGGGTTGTCCTGGACCGAGGGGTCGAGCCAGAGGCCGTAGCCGTCGGTCTCACCGTGGTCGAAGGTCGCCTCGATCTCTTTGCGGCGACCGCGTCCGCCGCGGCGACCACGCCGCCGGCGCCGTTTCGGTTTCGCCTCGGCGTCCTTCTCCTCGTCGTCCTCGGACTCCTCGTCAGCCTCCGTCTCGGCCTCGGCCTCCTCGGCCGTGGCGGCCTCGATCTCGGCCTCGATCTCGTCGCGCAGGTCGACTTCGGTGGAGCCATCCTCCTCGTCCGGCGTAAAGCCGTGCTGTTTGCGGAACTCGCGCAGCTCAGAGGTGCTGACTTCCAGTTGGTGGGCGATCCAGGCGTCGGTGCGGCCTTGCCGTACCCAGGCGCGGATCTGGTTCAGTTGGGGCTTCAGTGAGCGTCTTGCCATAAGCGGGCGCGAGTCTATTCAACCGGGGCGGTCGCTCGCACGACCGGCTACGCCATCAGGAACGCGAGCGCCTCGAACATCGCGACGACGACCACGACGACGGTGACTGTGAGACAGACCGCGAGGACGCTGAAGCGGACCTTGCTGTCCTGCTCGACGCGGCTGATGCGGCGAGCGCGGGAGCGGTTGGCGGCGCGGCGACGCAGCTGCTCGCGCCGGCGGCGCTCGAGTGAGGTCTCCTGTTCGAAGGCCACCTCGAACTGGTTGATGCTTTGGCGCATTCGCATAGAAAGAGTGGCCCGGGGGCCGCGGGGCACCGTAGCAAAGCTGCACAGCGGCTTGCAGGGGAAGGAAATGTGCGATCCGTCACGACAGCTCAGGTCGAGCAGGCGCCCCAGAGCCCCTTGCCAGTGCGGGCGGCGCGCAGCTCCAGGCGCCGAAACAGCGGTGCAAAGCGGTCATTGGGCGGAATCGTCAGCGAGCGCGCGAGGCCCTTGCGGACGAGCATCGCGTTGACGAAGCGACCGCCGAGGCGGACGTAGGCGAGCAGCCTGCCATAGATATCGCGGCGCTCGACGCCGAAGACGAGCCGCACCCGACGCCGCTCGACCAAGCGGTGGTTGAAGGTTGACGCGCGCGGGCCGAAGCACTGCACCGGCGTATCCGGCTTGACCGTCTCCGGCGTATCGACTCCGATGTAGCGGACGTCCTCCGTCCGGTTGCCGATCCGCGCTTCGATCGTGTCGCCGTCGACGACCCGGATGACGAAGGCATAAGCGGACCCAGGTCCATCGTCGGTCCCGCCTGCTTCCCAAGGCCGAAGGATCAGCAGCACCGCAACGGCCAACAGCACGACGCTCCCAAGCTGCCCGTGTCGGAGACCACCTGCCATTTCTAGCTAAGCCAGGGGTTGGGAATCGTTCTCCCCGTGGCTTAGGACCGATCCCGGCAGGGGTGAAGCGTCTTGTACTTTTTCGGCAATCCCTAGCGGCGCCAGCCAGGGCGTCTCCACCGAAAAAGTTAAGCGAAACCCCTGCCGGGATCGGTCCTACGGGATGCGGCGAACGCTGGAAAGCAACGTCTCTTTAATTTGGCCGACGATCTCCAGCGCGTCGTTCCAATCGCGCTGCCAGACGTTGCGGCCGAAGATCACGCCCGAGCCGCCCGCTTCCATCACCTCGCGGGTGTTCTGCAGCACCGTCGCGTCGTCGGTCTTGGAGCCGCCCGAGAGGACGACCAGCGCCCGACCGGCCGATTCGACGCACTGGCGGATCGCCTCCGCCTGGTCGACCTGCATCTCGTTGTACGGAGCGGGGGCGTCCTTGTCCTTGTCCGCGTCGATCTTCGGCATGTTGAGCTTGACCACGTCAGCGCCCATCTCCATCGCCATCCGGGCGGCGTAATCGATCGCGTAGAAGGAGTTCTGGCCGCCCTTTGCCTCGACCGCCTCACCGCGCGGGTAGGACCAGACGATCAGCGGCATGCCGAAGCGGTCGCAGTCCTCGCGCACCTCGCGCAGCTGCGCGAGGTCCTCGTCCTGGCGCGAGGAGCCGACGTAGAGCGTGTAGCCGATCGCGTCGGCGCCCAGCCGCACGCCGTCCTCGACGCTGGCGTTGCAGCTGGAGAAGGCGTGAGAGGAGGAGGGGATGTCGGTCTTGCCGTTGACCTTGAGGATCAGCGGCACCTGGCCGGCGTAGTCGGGGTAGTACTTGCTCGCCATGCCGATCTGGCAGGCGAGGGCCGAGTAGCCGGCCTCGGCGGCGAGGCGGAACTGGTAATCGGGGTCCTTCGACGCCGGGTTGGGGAAGAAGTCGCGCGGGCCATGCTCGATCCCCTGGTCGATGGGCAGCAGCATCAGCGTTCCATTGCCGGGGCCGAACTCGAAGAGCAGGCGCCGCAGGCGGGCGCGTTTGCCGGCTGGCAGGGTGGCCAGCAGCGATTTCTGCTCGGTCAGGCTCTTCAACTCCACTCTTATTCCTCCTCGAAGATGGGTGTCACCGGAGTATGCCATCGGCAGCGGGCTTCGAGAGCTTGACGGCGGGGGTTTATCCTCGAATGACCATGAGCGAGACTGAGCTCAGCGTCATCTGCAAGAACTGCGGCTCGGAGGTCAGTCCTTACGTAACCGAGTGCCCGTACTGCGGCACCCGCCTGCGCAAGCGGGCACCGAAACTGGAACGGCGCGGCGATTCGCTGGAAGCCAAGCCCCGTCGACGCAGGCGGGTGCGAATCCTGCCCCAGCGCCGGCGCGGCGAGGCGGCAGGCGCCTTCCGTCCCTACGCGACGATCGCGGTGATCCTGATCTCCGCCGGGCTGCTGCTCATCTTGAAGGCGACCGGCGGCGCGATTGACGCCTACGGTGGCCTGGTCGTGCCGCTCGAGGACCAGTGGTGGCGCTTCTTCACCGCGCCCTTCGCCTACACCGACGTCGGCTACCTCTTCGTCGTCGCGGTTGGCTTGGCGATCTTCGGCACGGGAGTCGAGCGCCGCCTCGGCAGCGCCCCCACCGCCGTGCTGCTGCTTGCCTGCGGCGCCCTCGGCATGCTTGTCGCCAGCGGCATCGCCCACGGCCAGGGAGACATCGAGGTGATCGCCGGCGGCAACGGCATGGCGCTTGGCGCCGTCGCCGCTTGGTTTGCGATTCGCCGTGCCGAGGCCCATCACGCGATCGATGACGACTACGACGTAATTGGCGTCATCGTCGCCGCCGCGGTGCTGCTGGCGCTGCCGATCTTCGAGTCGAGCGCCGACCCCTTCGCCGGCTTGATCGGCGGCGCCGTCGGCGGCCTCGCCGGCCTCGCCGCTTCAGCTCTCCGCGAGTCTCATTAGTCAGCCATTAGCGGAGCGGGTTAGGCTCTCCAGTCGTGCCCTCGGACGAGCAACTCGACGCCGCGATCGAGCGGCTGGTCGATGCCGAGCGCTTCGCTGAGGCGGAGCAGATCGTCGCTAGGGCCGCACCGCAGCTTCAGAAGGTCCTTGCCGCGGCGCTGGCCGAGGGCGGTTGGTTCGGTGAGTCCCACGATGCCGAGGCGCTGAAAGCCGCCACCGCGCCCGATCCCGACCAGCGCATCGTCGCGGTGCGCTCGCTGCTGGCGGAGGAGGCGCGGATGGGGATGATGGTTGGAGTCGCCGTCGGCTGGGCACTTCATCAGGAGCTGAACGACATCGAGAACGAAGAAGGAGAGCGCTGAGAATGGAGATCAAATTCCACGGCCAGTCGTGCTTCGAGCTGAGCGACGGCGACACCCGGGTCCTGATCGACCCCTTCCTCAAGCCCAACAACCCGGTAGCGGTGACCACGGGCGAGGAAGTCGACCCGACCCACATCGTGCTCTCCCACGGCCATGCCGACCACATGGCCGACGCCGTCCCGGTCGCCAAGCGCACCGGCGCCAAATGCGTCGCGATCGTCGAGCTCGCCAAGTGGCTGGAAGGGCAGGGCATCGAGGAAGTCGCCGATCCCAACTACGGCGGCACCGTCTCTTTCGACTGGGGCTCGGTCAAGCTCGTCCCCGCCTGGCACACCAACACGATCCCCGGCTCCGAAGAGTCGCCTTTCAGCGCCGAGTACGGCATCGCGATCGGTCCCGCCACCGGGCTCGTGATCAAGCTTGGGGGTAAGACGATCTACCACGCCGGCGACACCTGCCTGTTCAGCGATATGAAGCTGATCGCCGAACGTGACCCGATCGACATCGCCCTGCTGCCGATCGGCGGCCACTACACGATGGACCGCCACGACGCCGTGCTTGCCGCTGAGTTCGTCGGCGCCGGCACGGTGATCCCGATGCACTACGACACCTTCCCGCCGATCGAGACCGACGCTGAGGCTTTCAAGAGCGATGTCGAGGCGAAGACTTCCTCGCAGGTGGTGGTGCTGGCGCCGGGCGAGTCGCATACGACCGGCTGAGTCGCCCGTATGACCGAGTCGAGGACCGAGCGAGCTGACTTCCAGGCGACCGCGGATCCGGGCCTGATCGAGGCTGCCGACCGCACCGCCAACGTCAAGCTGCTCACCTACGAGCAGCTCTACCAGCTCTGGGAGCGCCAGCAGTGGCAGACGCAGGACCTCGACTTCAGTCGCGACCGCGAGGACTGGAACGAGCGCTTTGACGACCAGGAGCGCTTCCAGCGCATGTACGGGCTCTCGGCGTTCTTCATCGGCGAGCAGAAGGTCGCCGAGGAGCTGGGGCCGATCATGCGGGCGGCGCCGAGCGAGGACCAGCGCATCTTCCTCTGCACTCAGATCGCCGACGAGGCCCGCCACGTGCGCTTCTTCGAGCGCTTCTACCGCGAGGTCGGGGTGCTCGAATCCGACCAGCTCTCGGCGATGCTGGAAGAGACCTCGCAGCACCTCAACGAGAACTTTGGCCGTCTCTTCGACGAGATGCTGAAGCAGCGCACCGACCGCCTCTCAGCCGAGCCAGAGGACACGGAGGCCCTGGTCGAGGCGGTGACGCTCTACCACATGGTGATCGAGGGAATGCTGGCCCTCACCGGGCAGCACTTCATCATGGACTACAACGAACGCGAAGGCACGCTGCCGGCCTTCGTCGAGGGCTTCCAGAACGTCGCTCGCGACGAGCACCGCCACGTCGCCTTTGGTTCCGTCTTCCTGCGCGAGAAGGCAAGCGAGGATGAGCGCTACAAGGCGGCGATCCAGCGCACGCTGGAGGAAGCCTTGCCGGTCGCCGACGGCGTGCTCTCACCCCCGTGGGCGCCCCAAGGGGACGATTGGGAGCTGTTTGGCTACTCGCTGGACGAGACGCGCAAATTCGCCGGCACCTGCCTGATGCGCCGGCTCAAGGTGATCGGGCTGGGATAACGGTCAATCGCCCGCGTTGGCGGACGATTGACGCCTAGCCTTCGGCGGCGGGAGCTTCGCTGCCGCCGGGGACGGCAGGTGGAGTCACTTCGACCGGGGGCTGACTTTCAGCCGGCGGCGTCGGCGGCGGCGCGGTTTCGGTCGGCGGTGCGGCTGGGGGGGGCGGTTCGGTCGTAGTCGTCGGGCTGCCGCCGACCGTAACGACCACGGCGCCGGCACCCGCGGGAGCTCCCGCCGTTGTCCCAGAGGGGGTAGCGCCATCAAGGGTGGCTTCGGTCGAGGCGGGAGCTTCGCTGCCTCCGTTGCCGATCGCTTCTTCGGTTTCGCCGTCTTCGTCGGTCGAAGTGGTCGCTGCCGGTTCCTCGCTGGCGGCGGGTTCCTCTTCGACGGGCGGTGCCGCCGGAGCTTCCGTCACCGCGATCTGGGCTTCCGCGGGAGCGACAGCGACTGCATTATGGGCGGGCTCGGCTGCGGCGAGCGCGGGCGGAGCTTCGTTTGGTTGAACGATCGCCGACGGAGTCGCCACCGGCGATTGCTCGGCCTGCTGCTCGACCCCGACCGCACCGGCGGTCAGCACCGCTGCGGTGAGGGCGCCGGCGACCGCCTTCGTCCCAATCGCACCGCCGACAGCACCGCCGATGCCGCTGAGGCCGCCTGCCGCACTGCCACCGCCGAGCGCGGCGCCGAGGCCACCAGCGGCCCCGGCCCCAGTCGCGGTTGCGCCGGCGCCGGAGGCAGCGGTGGTTGCACCGCCGGCCCCCGACCCTCCCAGGCCAAGCTTGGAAGCGATAAATCCCTTTAGTGCGACGAGAGGTGCGACCGGCACCAGCGCTGCCAACACCTTGTCGTTGGAACGGAGCTGGGAGCGGAAGTCGGCGCACTCCTCGCAGTCGCGCACGTGGCGGCGGACGGGACCGGAGAGCTTGCGCAGGCCCTCGGCGGCCTCGGCGAGGTCGATCCGCACCTCCCCGCAGGTGAGCTGTCGGGCCTGGCTCGCCTCGGCGAGCGAGATCCGCGCCCGCACCAGCAGCGACTTGACCGAGGGCACGCTGGTCTCCATCGCCTGGGCGATCTCCTCGTAGGACATCGCGTCCATCTCGCGCAGCAGCAGGGCCGAGCGCTGGGTCTCGGGCAGCTTGCCGACGTCGGTCAGCAGCTGGCGGAACTCCTCGCGGTTGTGGACCTTCTCGGCGGTCGTGGCGGCCTCGACCATCGGCACCATGTCCATCGATTCCTGCGCGTCCGCGGTCGGTTTGCGCAGGTGGTTGAGGCAGCGGTTGCGAGCGATCCGGTAGAGCCACGGGCGCAGGTTGATCTCGCGCTCGTCGGCGAGCATCGCCCGGTAGGCGTTGACGAAGACCTCCTGCAGGACGTCTTCGGCATCCTCAGTCGAGCCCAGCATCTGGCGGCAGAAGCCGAGCAGCCGTCCCTGGTAGCGATCGACAATGGCCTCGAAAGCGCCGGGGTTGCCGGCACGGGCCATCGCGATCAGCTTTTCGTCGCCCTGAAGTTTGAGAAGGGGAGAGCGGCGGGCGAGAAGTCCGCGGCGACTGGCGTGGGTAAGAGCTGAAGCCTCCAAGCGAATCCTCTCGATTAGAACCAGGGGGAGGGCGTCCGTCTTCTAGCTCAAGGACACCGTAGCAACGGTCAAGTTGCGGTTCATGAAGAGTTTTTAGTGCGGGTTTAGAAACCCAAAAAGCGCCAAATCGCGGGGAAGTCGCGCGTATGCGCTTGAAAATGCCCGGGGCGGGATTCGAACCCGCAAGCCCCCCAGTGGGGCAGCGCCTTTTAAGGGCGCCGCTTTTGCCAATTTCGCCACCCGGGCAAAGCGATGGTAGCCCCGACGCCCTTATAGGCTCAAGCCGTGGAGCACGGGGGGCGGATTGTCGCGAAAGCGCTGAAATCGAGGGGCGTTACGCACCTCTTCACGCTTTCTGGGGGACACCTGTTCTCTATATACGACGGCTGCAAGGCCGAGGGCATCGAGATCGTCGACGTGCGCCACGAGCAAACGGCGGTCTTCGCCGCGGAGGGTTTCGCTAAGGCGACGAGGGGCCTCGGCGTTGCAGCGCTGACCGCCGGCCCCGGCGTCACCAACGGGATCAGCGCGATCGCCGGCGCCCAGGCCAACAACTCGCCCATCTGTGTGCTCGGCGGCAGGGCGCCGGAGCTGCGCTGGGGTTCGGGCTCGCTACAGGAGATCGATCACTTGCCCTTCGTCTCCCCGCTGGTCAAGTCGGCTGAGACGGTCAAGGATCCGGCTGAGATCGCGGCCCGCACGGCGGCGGCGCTCGACCTCGCCGCGACCGCCCCGGGCGGTCCCACCTTCATCGACTATCCACTTGACGTCGTCTTCACCGAGGCCGAGCCGGCGATTCCGCCCGTCGCTTCGATCGATTCGGAGCCGGCGGCGGAGGTGGAGGAGGCCGCGGCGCTGCTCGCTGGAGCGGAGCGCCCGGCGATCATGGCCGGCACTGGTCTCTACTGGGGCGGCGGAGAGGAGCGGTTGCGCGCTCTCGCCGAGCAGCTCGGCATCCCGGTCTTCCTCAACGGTTTGGGGCGAGGATGCCTGCCGGCTGACCACGAGCTCGCCTTCAGCCGCGCCCGCGGCGCCGGGCTCGGCGGCGCCGACGTGGCGTTGGTGATCGGCGTGCCGCTTGACTTCAGACTCGGCTTTGGTGCCAGCATCGCCGAGGAGGCGAAGCTGATCCGCCTCAACGTCGCGCCGAACGAGCTGACGGCAAACCGGACGCCCGACCTCGACCTGGTCGGCGATGTCGCAGCCAGCCTGGCGGCGATCGGTTCGGCGCTGAGCGATGCCACCCCGCGCAAGACCGAGCCTTGGCTGGCTCTGCTGCGTGACGTCGAGGAGGAGAAGCGCGCGGCCGAGCAGGAGGAGCTGAACGACTCGCGCTCACCGCTGCACCCGGTGCGCGTCTATAAGGAGTTGGGTGAAGTGCTCGATCGCGACGCGATCGTCGTCGGCGACGGCGGCGATTTCGTCTCTTACGCCGGGCGTTTCGTCGAGACCTACCAGCCGGGTTGCTGGATGGACCCTGGCCCGTTCGGCTGCCTGGGCGCCGGCCCGGGTCAGGCGATCGGCGCCAAGATCGCCCACCCCGATCGTCAGGTCTGCCTCTTGCTCGGCGATGGCGCCTTTGGCTTCGCCGGCATGGAGTTCGACTCGATGGCTCGCCACAACCTGCCAATCGTCGGCGTGATGGGCAACAACGGCATCTGGGCGCTCGAGCACCACCCGATGAAGTTCCTCTACGGCTACTCAGTCGCGGCCGAGCTGCGGCCCGAGACGCGGTACGAGCAGATGGTCGAAGCGCTGGGCTGTGAGGGGATTCTCGTGCGCGAGCCCGGCGAGCTGCGACCGGCGCTGGAGCGGGCCTTCGAATCCGGCCGGCCGACCCTGGTCAACGTTCTGACCGATCCCGAGGTCGTCTACCCGCGCAAGTCGAACCTGACCTGAGCCGGCGAATTTGGCCTGATCCAGGCGTTTCGCCAAACACGCCTTTACTTCTCCAAAAAGAAACGACCGCCATCGCTGACGGTCGTTTCAAGGTGGTCCCTCAGGACGGGCAGGGGTACGTCTTCAGGGACCAGTTCTTATTTGGTGGACCCAGACGGCGGGAGGCGCCATGATGCGGCAATCGTCCGAGCCCTTTTAAATCGGGTTTTGGTGGTTGTGCCCCACCTCTTTCCCGATGTGTCGATTATGTGCCCGGCTATCCGATACGTCTAGGTGACCCTCAAGCGACTACTTGCAATCGATGAGGCTGAACCTACTAAGTTTTGGGGCTTAGATGCCTTGTTTAACCCATTTGTCGGGTTGGGGTTGACACTGCTGTCCAGTTAGGAACACAGAATTACCACGCATTGAGAATACGCGGTTATCCGCAGTCCAGAGCGGATACAGCCGATATTGCGCAGCCATAGAGAATGTCGTGCTCGGAGACTTCGATGTTTTCGAGACCGAAGGCGCGCATTGCCTCCACCAGAATGACCACCCCGGCGACAATGTTTGGCGCTCTGTCGGGGTGCATGCCGACGATCTCGGCCCGTTTAGACAGAGGGGCAGAGGCCAATTTCGACAGTTGGCGCTGGATCGAGGTGAGGGTCAGCGTATGCCCATGTACTTGCTTGGGGTCGTAGGGCTCGAGGCCGATCTCGATCGAGGCCAGCGAGGTGGGCGTGCCGGCGACGGCGATGCCGGCCGCGGCCCTGGCGTTGGGTTGGTCGGCGATCGCTCCCTCGATCAGTCCCCGTACGTCGCCCGCCAGCGCCTCCAGCTCAGTCGTCTCCGGTGGGTCGTTGGTGATGTGGCGCTCGCTGTGGCGCACAACCCCGGCTTGCAGCGAGGTGTGAAAGGAGATCTCATCACCCCTGCCGACAATCAGCTCGGTTGAACCGCCGCCGATGTCGATCACCAGCGTCGGCTCGATCGGCCTCTGCTCGCAGGTGGCGCCTAGATAAGTGAGCCGCGCCTCTTCCTCGCCGTCGAGGACGCGAGCCGAGAGCGCGAAGCGCTCGCGCAGCTCGGCGACGAAAGCGCTGCCGTTGGAGGCGTCGCGCACGGCGCTGGTCGCGATCGCCTCGATGTGATCGACCTCGGTCTCACGGCAGATCGCGACGTAGTCGGCGATCGCCCCGCAGGCGGCCTCGGTCGCCTCGGCGGAGAGCTGCCCGGAAAGGTCGACCCCGCGGCCGAGCCTGGTCACGCGACTCTGTCGCTCCACCTCGGTGACCCGACCGTCGGCCACCGCCGCGATCAGCAGCCGCGTTGAGTTGGAGCCGATGTCGATCACCGCGACCGTGTGCGAGTCGGGACTCATGCCGGCGGCACTCTAGAGACCGCTGCACCGCGACGAACCGCCCGATGGCTGGCGCTAACTTCGGGGGATGACCGTCTTCTACGACGGGCAGTGTGGCTTCTGCAAGCTTTGCATTGCCCTGCTTCTCCTCTGGGATCGATCCCGCTGCTTGCGTCCCCTGTCGATTCAGGACCCCGAAGCTCAGCGACTGCTGGCGCCGGTGCCGGAGGAGGAGCGTCTCCTCAGCGCGCACGTGCAGACGCCGACGGGAGAAATCCTCTCGGGGGCCGATGCAGCTCCGCTGCTGCTCCGGCAGTTGCCGGGGGGCCGTCCCTTGGCGATGTTGACGTCCGTGTCGATGCCACTGGCGAGGCTCGTCTACCGCTTGGTCAGCAACTCTCGACCGGCACTCGGCAAGATCCTCCCGACCGCGTGGCGCCGCTGGGCGATCGACGTGATTACCGAGCGGCAGGCGCAAGACGGCTCCCGCGACGGAGACCGACCCCCGCCGCGTTGGTAGCATGCGCTTACGCCGCGGGGTGGAGCAGCCAGGTAGCTCGTCGGGCTCATAACCCGAAGGTCGCGGGTTCGAATCCCGCCCCCGCTATTCCCGAAAACCCCGCAAATGCGGGGTTTTGTTTTCCGTCTGGCGCAGACAAAGGGGTTCAAAAATGGCCCATGGGCAAGGCCTGGGGCCGCGATTCTCGCCGCTTTCGTGGTAGTCGGCAATCTCGAAGCCGCCGGGCTCAAGCTTTGCCAGGTGCTGGTCACGGAACACGCGCTCTGCCAACGTCCCCACAACCAAGTTCTCGAACGCTGAGTTGCGTCGGTCTCGCCCGTCCTCCAGGCAAGATAGATCGGGCCCGATCACTGCATCCCGTCGGATGTTGTCTCCAACCTCCCATCCAGGCTGGATACCGAGCCCATCCAGCACCTCGCAAAGACGCCAGCGCTTAGTAGTCGAAGCTCCTCGATGTCCATGTGTGGCTCGAGCGTAACCCGTCATCTCGGCGCCCGCACCCGCTAGCGTCGTTTTCGTCACCGAGGGGCAACAAATGGGGCAACAAAGGGGGCAACAAATGGGGCAACAAGCCCCCCCCAGATCCCAGCCGATCTCGATCTCGCGAAAATCGCCCTAGAAAGCGCCCACAGACCTCAGCCAAGTCAGCGGGCCGCGCTCATAACCCGAAGGTTGCGGGTTCGAATCCACCCCCTATACCGAAGTGCGTCGAGCGCAATGGAGGAGGGCAGCCCTTAGCCAGCACTAAGATCAGAGCATGTGCAGAAACATCAGAACTCTCCACAATTTCGATCCACCCGCTAACGCCGAGGAGATCCACGCTTCGTCTCTGCAGTATGTGCGCAAGATCAGCGGCTCGACTAAGCCTTCGCAGGCGAACGCCGCGGCCTTTGAGCAAGCTGTCGCTTCGGTCGAAGCGGCGACGCGGACGCTGCTCGATCAACTGGTCACCGCGGCGCCTCCGAAGAACCGTGAGGTCGAGGCCGCGAAGGCGCGGGCGCGCTCCGAAAAGCGCTTCGCTGCTTAGCGTGTTGAATCTGTAGCCGGCCGGCCAAGGCAACCGCGCGCCGGGACCGAGATCAGCCCTCGAGCAGGCGCAGGGGCTCGGAGCCGTCCCAGCCCTCGGCGGCGTCGCTCACCATGCCGAACGAGTCGCGCAGCTGCTGGTTGTCGATATGGATCTCGAGGTCGTGGCCGAGGGTGGAGGAGGCGCTGTGGAAGGTGACGTCGACTTCGCCGAGCTGGGCGCTCAGGTACTCGGGTAGGCCCCGCTCGTTGAGGGTGCTGCGCAGCTGGGCGACCTGGTCCGATGGCACCGCGTAGGCGATGTGGTGGATCCTCGGCCGGGGTCCCGAAAAGCCTCTCCCGACCCGCTCGGGCGCCAGGCTGACGGTTTCGATCAACTCGATCACGCTGGTGCCGCACCGGCCGAAGGCGGAGTTGTGGGCGAATTCCGCGGGCTCGTCGCGGGAGAGAACATTTTCCATCGCCACATCCTCGATCAGGAAGAAGGGCCCGGCGCCAAACTGGTCGACTAGGCGATTGACGGTCGTCTCGATCTCCTCAACGACGTAGGCGTGGTGGTGCGGCTCACCAAGGTGGGGTCGGAACAGATCGGGCACTGGTTCTCCTTTCGACGCTTCTCGACGTGGGTACTACCGCGCCATGTAGCCGCCGTCGACGGGAAGGATCACGCCGGTTATGAAGGAGGCGGCGTCGGAGGCCAGGAAGCAGATCGCCTCGGCCACCTCGCTGGGCTCGCCCAGCCTTCCCATCGGGTGGGCGGCTCGCATTGGCTCGACGTAATCCTCGGGCAGCGAGGCGACGGCCTCCGTTCGGATCGTTCCCGGGGCGACGGCGTTGACCCGGATGTTGCGTGGCGCCAGTTCGACTGCCAGGTGCTTGGTCAGGCCGGAGGCGACGAACTTGGCGGGGCCGTAGGCGGCCTGGCTGGACTGGCCGGCGAGGCCGGAGATCGAGGAGAGGCAGATAATTGAGCCACCCTCGGGGCCCATCGCTTCGATCGCGAACTTGCAGGTGAGGAACATGCCGCGGCCGTCGACCGCCATCACCTGATCCCACTCCTCGGCGCTGGTCTGCTCAATGCCGCTGAGCGGGATGATCCCGGCGTTGGCGACCAGTGAGTCGACGACGCCGAAGCTCTCGACCGCGGCGGCGACGATTCGGCGCGCGTCCGCCTCGACAGAGACGTCGCCGAGCACGGTCACGACCTCGACTCCATCACCCAGGCTCGCGGCCGCCTGCTGGAGGCCCGGCTCGTCGATGTCGTTGAGAACCAGGCGCGCGCCCTCGCGGGCGAAGAGCTCGGCGCTCGCGCGGCCGATCCCCCTGGCGGCGCCGGTGATGATCACCGACTTCCCTTCCACTCGTCCCGGACTCATCCCCTGCCCACGTTATTAGCTCCGGGGGGAGGCCGTTACGGCTAGTCGCTCCACCAGTCGCGTTCGCCCTCGACGTCGTCGCGCGGATTCTCGCCGAGGTTCGGCGCGCCGATGACGAGGAGCTCGAGGCCCTCCGGCCCGGCCTCGTAGCCGCGCCAGGTGCCGGGCGGGACGCGTACCGCGTCCCACTCCCTGAGCTCGACGATCTCGTCGTCGAGCTTCATCCTGCCGCTCCCGCGCACGACCACGAAGACCTCCTCCTGCGTCTTGTGCGTGTGGCCGTAGGGAAAGCGATAGCCGGGAGGGACGCGCTGGTGGGTGAGGCCGGATTGCTCGAGCTCGAGCGCCTTGGTTGCCGCGTGGAACTCCAGATCCGGCGAGCCGTCGAAGTTAGAGCCCAGGTCCTCCAGATCTGCCTTCAGGTTCGTGAGCGAGAACGGCACGGCGCAATCCTAGGGCAGGGTGGGTAGTACTTCTGACCAACCCCACGCTCAAGGAGGCATCGTGACCGTCACCTACACCTTCGACGTCTTTTCCAGCCTTGATGGCTTCGGTGCCGCCGATAGCAGCAGCGATTGGGCCGGCTACTGGGGGAAGCAGGGTCCCGAGCTGCTCGATCACCGGCTCGCCCTCTACAGCGAGGAGCAGCGGATGGTCTTCGGGGCCAACACGTATCGGGCGTTCGCACGAATGCTGGCCTCGAGCGACGATGAGTCCGAGGTCCGTGACCCATGGGTCACTCGGATGAGGAACCTGCCCGCAACGGTGGTATCGACCACCCTGCAGGGACCCCTCGACTGGCCGGACGCGACCGTCGCGAGCGGCGATGCCGTCGACGTCGTCGCGCGGCTGAAGGAGGAGTCCGAGGTGCCGTTGCGCTCCCACGGCAGCCTCTCGATGAACCGGGCACTGATGGGCGCTGGGTTGGTCGATCGCGTCCAGGTGACGATCTTCCCCGTGATCACCGGTCAGACCGGATTGGATCCGATCTTCCAGGGAGCGGCCGACTTCGACCTCGAGCTGATCGAGAGCCGGACTCTCGACGCCGACATCCAGGAGAACGTCTACCGGCCGACCGTGCATGTCTGAACCGTGGGCGGACATCGCCATGCACGAGCCCTTGCGTCGCTTCTGACTCCTTGAATTGCTGATCGGTTGTATTCACCGTCGGTGAATGCGCCTGATTCGCAGAATTGGCGCGTTGGCGCTGGTCCTGACTGCGCTCGTCGCATCCACGGCCGCCGATGCGTCGCCCGCGAAAGTCGCCGCAATGCAGTCGGCACTGCAGGCCTTGCGGCTCTACAGCGGCTTTGTCGACGGGGTTAAGGGGCCGCTCACCCGCCATGGGATCCGCGCCTTTCAGCAGCGGCGCGGGCTGCACGTCGACGGGATCGCCGGCCCCGAAACGCGGCGGGCGCTCGGCTGGCGCGGCAGGCCAGGGCTCGGCAGCAGGGTGATGCGATCCGGGGACAAGGGCTGGGACGTGGCGGCGCTCCAGTTCCTGCTCCAGCGAGCTGGACATGGTCCTGGTCGGGCCGACGGTCTCTTCGGTCCGCTGACCAGGGCGGCGGTGGTGTGGGCCCAGGAGGCGGCCGGCATCACGGCCGACGGGCTGGCGGGGCCGGTCACGATTCGCTCGCTCCGATCCGGCACGAGCGGGAACAGCGGCGAAACGCCCAGCGGCCCGGTTCGCTTCCTGCGACCGGTTCCGGGCCCGATCGGGGACCCGTTCGGCGCGCCGCGACACGCCTACACCCACACCGGTGTCGACTTCCCTGAGCCGGAAGGCACCCCGATCGCCGCCGCCGGCGTGGGCACGGTCATCTACGCCAGCTACAACGGTGGCGGCTACGGCAACCTCGTCGTGATCCAGCATCGCCTCGGATACACGAGCTGGTATGGGCACATGTCCAGGATCACCGCCTATGTCGGGGAGGAGGTGGTCGGCGGCACACGGATCGGGTACGTCGGTTCGACCGGGGACGCGACCGGGCCCCACCTGCACTTCGAGGTGCGCCACTACGACACGCCGATCAACCCGGTGCCGCTGATGCTCGCGACGGTCGCCGGACGGGTGGCGACGACCGCTCGGCGTGGGTCCTACGGCGGCTGCGACGGCGTCGGCGCCCCCCGCCGTGAGAGCTGGATTGCCTCCGAGCGTCTCTGCGCGGAGCCGTAACAAGGATGTGAAAGCCTTTGCGCGATGGATTGGTCGATCCTTCACACCCTCAACAACTTTCTCTACCACCACGATGGCGTCGAGGACCCGTTGCTCTTTTACGTCAACGTCTCCGAGGCTCTGTTCATCGCCACCCTTGCGGTGATCTTCCTCCTCGCCAGCGGAGCCAAGCACATCGCCTGGCGTCGGGCGACCGTGGCCGCGACGCTCAGTGCTGGCCTCGCCCTGGCGATCGGAAAGGTGATCTCCGAACTCGTCGATCGGCAACGGCCTTTCGTCGACTCGCACGGCGTCCACCTATTCGCCTCTCACGCGCCAGACCCGGGGTTTCCGAGCGACCACGCCACTGCCTCCTTTGCGATCGCGACGGCGATCTTCCTGCGTCACCGGCGTGCTGGTCTTGTCGCGCTTGCCGCCGCCGCGGTTCTCTCGATCGGCAGGGTCGCCCTTGGCGTTCACTTCCCCAGCGACGTCCTCGCCGGCGCCGCCCTGGGTGCCGCGGCGGCTCTCCTGCTCTGGCAGGTCCAGCCATTGCGGGGTCGCGTCGACGCCCTCTCCGACTGGCTTGGCGGCCACTGGGATCGGGCATTGGCCCGGGGGGCAGCCTTGGCCGGGATCTCCTGGCGGCAGTAGTGCCGGGTTGACGTTTCGGGCGGCGTTATCTGGTGGTAACGCTTTGCTCCCCTGCGACCAACAAGGGACATGGAGATCGAGGAAGCGGCGCCCGCGTCATCGAGTGCGCTCAGCCGCAGGTTGCGCGTGGTTGCCGTTCGTGCGCATGGGATCAGCGCTGACCAGCTGCGCTGGATAGACACCGATCCTGAGCTGTTCGAGGTGTTCTACCTCGAACACGTCGAGGACCTGCAGCGGTTCGTCGCGCGGCGGGTGGGGGATCGCGAGCGGGTGGCGGACCTGACCGCGGAGATCTTTCTCGCCGCGATCGACTCGGCTCATCGCTATCGGCCGGGGCGCGGTACGCCGAAGGCGTGGCTTTACGGGATCGCTCGCGTCCTCGTCGCCAACGACCGGCGGCGGCGGGGCCGGGAGTGGGCGCGGGAGCAGCAGTTGCGCGGCAGCACTCTGCTCGCCGAGGAGGACGCCGCGCGAATGGACGCGCGGATCGACGCCGCCGCCCAAGCGCGCCGGCTCTACGCGGCGATGGACCGGCTTTCCGAGGACGAGCGAGCGGTGATGGAACTGGTCGCTCTCGACGAGCTGACGGTCGCCGAAGCCGCCGCCGCGGCGGGCGTGCGACCGGTCACCGCGCGGGTGCGCCTGCACCGGGCGCGGCGCAAGCTGCGGGCCGAGCTCGAGGCGGCCTCAACCGAATCGATTGCGAACGAGGTGGGTGAATCGTGAAACGGAAGCAGGGACCCGACGACAACTTCGAGCGCAGACTGCTCGACGAGCTGAAGGCCGTGGTCGCTGAGCGCGGGGCCGAGCCGGCGAACGCCGAGAGCGCTACGGCCAGGCCCGCCTGGCGTCGTGCGCCGCGCTTGGCGCTTGGCGTCGCCGGCGTTCTCGCCGCTGCGATCGCGGTGCTCGTCTTCAATTCTGGCGGCGACAACACCCCGCGGGCCTTCGCCGTCGAGCCGCAGCACGGCGGTGGCGTGACGATCAAGATCTTCAGCCTCGAAGACGCCGCGGGGCTGGAACGGGCACTGGAGCAGGCCGGGATCCCGGCGCAGGTGAACTGGTTGCCGGCCGGGGTGACTTGTCGCGCTCGACGGCTCACGCCGTCGATGGTGAGAACGCCCATGGGAGGGAGGATGGGCGGATTCGAGATGGGCGGCCGGGGCCCCGCATTGACGATCGGGATCATGAGTCGCCGGCAGTACCGCGAGCAGATGCGGGCGGTCAGGCGCGGCGATCTCTCCACCGCCGAGGCGCGCGAATCGATTCCCAACGTCAGCCTCGATCCGGAATCGTTCAGCTCCGACCAGGTCGCGGTCATCTCCGGCTCGCCAAATCCTTACGGTGGCGATCCCGAAGGCGGCTTTCAGGCTCAGTTCCAAGTGGTCAAGGGGCCGGTTGAACCGTGCAAACCCGTTCCGGAGCCAGCCGGCAGCATCGGCGCGATCGGGATTCCCCAAGGCGCCGAGAGTGGGACCGACTCGACGCCGGTACCCCCGCAACCCGGGCAGCTCCTCTACCGGAAGACGAAGGTGGTCCAGCTGCAGGGCTGGGAACCGGACGGGCCCGGCACCGGGTCGAAGGCAAAGCCGAGGCACTTCACGGCGAACCTCCTCGGCCCGGAGGGCAACGCGCTCCCCGCCCTGGTGCCGACGATCAAAGAAGTCTGGACGGCCCCCGACGGGACGACGCGCGTGCGCGAAACCCTCGGCCGGATCGCGTTCCTCTCCAGCGCCGACCAGGGGCGCTGGGAAGAAGCGGGTTCCCCGCCGCCGTTCGAATACGACCCGAGCGAACATCACGTCGGCCGCGACAGCTCCGGCCACCTGGTCAAGGAATTCCCCTCCCACGACTGGCGCGGCCGGCATGCGTTCGTCAACGTCACCAAGCTCTCCCGTCTCCCGACCGAGCCCGAAGCGCTGCGCCTGGCGATCGAAAGCCGTCCCGCCGCCAGCTCGCCGGTGAGCCCGTCGCCGGCCAACTCTCACCGGGGCGGGGTGACGGCGGAAAGGCTGTTCGAAATTCTCAGCGAACCAATCACGAGCAGGGCGCTGCGCGCCGCCGCCCTCGCCGCCCTCGCCGAAATGCCGGGTATCAGGACCGAGCACGGGGTCAGCGACGCCGCCGGCCGCCGCGGCAACGCGCTGGCCTGGGCCCGCGAACGCGGCTTCGGCCGCGAGCTGATCTTCGATCCCGACACCTCCGCGATCCTCGCCCAGGGCGAAACGATTTTCGGTCCAAGCGCTAGTGGCGAGTACGGGGTCCCGGCGGGCACTTCCTACCGTGAGACCGTCTACCTGCGCTCCGGGATCGTCGAGTCCGAACAGGTCAGGTGAGACCGTTAGGCGCCGAGGAAGCGCTGCTGGACGCCGTCGAGCACGGTTTGCAGGCCGAGCTCGAAGCGCTCGATCGAGGAGCGGGTGCGCAGGTTGTCGGGGAGGGCGGCGAGCTCGGGAAACTCGATCACGTCGCTGGCCGCGAGCGCCGCTTCCATGTCCTCCGGATTCACCGTGCCGACGATCCGAAACGCGTAGCCGATCACGTAATCGTTGACGATCCCCTGCACCTGCCAGACGTCCTCGTGCGCGAGCGGAAGGGTCGCCAGCGCCCGCGCCATCTGCTTGGCGACCTTGACCCCGTTTGGTCCCGGGCGCGCCCGTTCGGTGTGGACGAAGAGCATCCAGGGATGGCGGGCGTAGGCGGCGTACATCCTTCGCGCCGAGACCGCGACCGCCTCGCGCCAGTCGCTTGGCAGCGGCTGGGACGCCAGTATCTCCCCGACTCCTTCGTCGGCCATCGACACGAGCAGCTCCTGCTTGCTGGCGAAATGGTCGTAGAGGCTCATCGCCCGTGCGTCGATCTCGGCGGCAACGCGCCTGATCGAGACCGCCTCGAGGCCCTCGTTGTCGGCCAGGCGCATGGCCGCCTCGATAATCGCCTCGGACGTCAGTCGCCCCCGTTTCCTCGGCTGCACCCCGGAGGGCTTCGTCTCCTCCACGCCTGAACCGTAGTGCGTCAACCGTCTCCATCTCGCTGATACGCTGTATCGGTACTGGGGAGTATTCAGAAAGGGGACTTGATGGCTGAGAGGGGAAGCAGGTTGGGAGTCGTCGCGCTTGTCGCGCTCGTGGCGCTGGGGGCTTTCGCCTCGGCCGCGAGTGCCGAGCCGCTCTCGATGACGTTCACCGAGGCGCGAGCCAACGTCGGGGTCCAGCTCGACGACGAAGCTCTCTTCAAAGCGCCCGATACCGCCCCCTTCGACGCCCAGATCGATCCCGGCAGCGGCGCGATCACCGCGGGCTATCTGGAGGTCCCCGATTTCGTCACCCACATCACCGCCCCCATCGACGCCGACGTCACGGTCAGCTTCGACTACGACCTGATCACCGGCAGCTTCGATGCGGCCAGCGGTGCGCTCACCCTCAGCGGCGAAACGAACGCGACGCTGAAATCCAGCGAAAAGGAATGCACGATCTCGACGACCCCGGCGGTCCTGACCCTCACCAGCGCGGGGAATTCAGGCGGGACCAACCCGCGCTCGGGAACCCTGTTCACGCACGGGCTCACCGGGCCGGGGGCGATCGCCGGTCAGTGGACCGACATGCACGCGACGCCGGTCGACCCGGAACCCGGGGGCGACACCGTCTTCTGCGAAGACGTCGAAGACCAGATCGGCGGCGCCGGGGGGATCTGGCTCGAGCAGGAAGGCGATCTCATCCCGCCCTCGGCGCCCCAGCTGACACGCACCGACCCGGCTGATGGCGGTACGAACGACGCGCCGCGAATCCTCGGCACCGCCGAGGCGGGATCGACCGTGCGGATCTATTCGGGAGCGGATTGCAGCGGTACTCCGCTCGCCACCGGGAGCGCGGCCGATCTCGGTTCACCGGGGATCGGCGTCAAGGTCGATGGCGGCAGCGGCAGCAAGACCTTCTCGGCGACGGCCACGGACGCAGCCGGCAACGTCTCCGCCTGCTCCGCACCCATTTCCTACAACCTCATTCATGGTGACCCTGGCGCGCAGCCGTGCGTCGTGCCGAAGCTTGCGGGCAAGAAGCTGGCGCGGGCGAAGGCCGCCTTGTGGGCCGCGGGCTGCACGGTCGGCAAGACGAACAAGACCAAGGGGAAGCCCAAGAAAGGGATGAAGGTCGTTCGATTCGTCGTCAAGTCGTCGAGCCCGGCTGCCGGAACGGTCCTCCCGTTCGGCGGCAAGGTCAACCTCAAGCTCGAACCGAAGCTGAGAAAAGCGCGTCACTAGGACCTGGGCGGCGCGACGGCGGGGGCGCCGCTCGGGCAGGATCCGGGCGTGAGCTTCACCCGTGCCGAACTTGAGGAGTTCCGCGGCTGCGAGGTCGACGATCTCGTCGGGCCGGGGCTAAAGCTGCTCTTCGTCGGCATCAACCCGGGCCTGTGGACGGCCGCGGTGCAGACCCACTTCGCCCATCCCACCAATCGCTTCTACCCGGCGCTGGCCGCGGCGGGGATCACCGACTACGAGATCGATCGGGCCGCCGGGATGAGCGATGCCGACCGGGCGCACCTGGTTGCGCGGGGAGTCGGGATCACCAACCTCGTGCGGCGGGCGACGGCGCGCGCCTCGGAGCTCTCGGGCGAGGAGCTGCGCGAGGGCGGGGCACGGCTGCGGCGGTTTGTCGCCGAGCACCGCCCCGCGGTCGTCGCGATTGCCGGCGTCACCGCCTATCGCGACGCCTTCGGTGAGCGCGCGGCGGTCCTGGGCCGGCAGCCGGACACGCTCGACAGCCCGATCCACTGGTCCGATGCGGCGCTTTGGGTGGTGCCCAACCCGAGCGGTCTCAACGCCCATGAGACCGTAGAAACGCTCGCCGCCGCCTATGCGGCGCCGGCCGCCGAGGCCGGCGTCATCGACTCCGCTGCGATCAAGACCTCGGCAGGTAGGTGAGGAGAACCACCCCCGAGTCGAACCGCTTCACCTCCCCAAGCTCCATCCAGACGGTTCCCCGGTCTCCGAGCATGTGGACGTTCCCCATTCCCCAGACGAGCGGGTTGAGGTAGACCTCGTACTCATCGATCAGGCCTCGCTCGGCGAGGGCGTAGGCGAACTCGCCGCTGCCGTGCATGAAGAGGTCGCCGTCGGTATCGGCCTTCAGCTTTGGGAGCGAGCCCTCGAGCTCGCCCTCGAGCAGGGTTGCGTTCCACTCGAGATCCCCCGACAGGGTGTTGGAGCCGACCCACTTCGGCATCGCGTTGACCATGTCGGCCCATTTGCCCGTTTTGGTTGGCCAGTACCCGGCCAGGCCCTCGTAGGTCTTGCGGCCCAGCACCAACCCGCCGGACCTCGCCTGACGTTCGAATGAGTGCTCGCCGTGGTCCCCATCCGGCTGCACCCACTCGCCGACCGGATCGATGACCCCGTCGAGGGTGGTCTGCGTGCTTGCGATCAGCTTGCCCATCTCGATCTCCTTCGGTCGCGGGCTCCCGTTGAGCCCTCTACCCAATGCGACGAACGGGGACGCACGGATTCGACATCTCGGCTCACTTTTGGTTGAGCCACTCCTCGTAGGTGGGCCCGGCGAGCTTGGCGATCGGGCCGGGGAGGAGGGCGTCGGCGGGATAGAGGCCTTCCGGGTCATCGGGCCACTCGCCGGGCTCGATGCGCAGGCCGTTGTCCTGCTTGGCGGCGTGCAGCTTCGCCACCTCGACCAGGTTCTCCGCCCGGGGCCCCGCCACTTCGGCGATCGGGTTGCCACGGGGTGCGGAGTCGGCGCCGTCGACGAGGTCGGCGAGCGCCTCGGCGACGCTGCGGGCGGCGACGAGCTGAGTGCGCATCGCCGGCACGTAGCTGACGTCCCCCTGGCGAGTCCATTCGACCAGCTCGGCGACGAACTCGTGGAACTGGGAGGCGCGCAGGACGCGGGCGGGAACGGGTCCGTTTAGGTGGGCTCGCTCCTGGATCACCTTGGCCGCGTTGTAGCCGACGTTGAAGTGGTCGGTGCCGACGATCGAGACGACGAGGATCTCTTTAACGCCGCTCTCGGCGCCGGCCCTCTGCAGGTTGCGCGCGGCGGTCTCAAAGAACTCCGCCGCCCCGTCGGGGGTGGGGCTGGTGGCGGCGTCGATGATCAGGTCGACTCCCTCGAGCGCGGCCGCGAGGCCCTCGCCGGTGATCACGTTGACCCCGACGCTGCGTGCGATCGGCACAACCTCATGTCCGCGCTCGCGCAGGATCTCGACGGTTGGGACGCCAAGGCGGCCGGTCGCGCCGGCCACTGCGATCTTCTGCTCTCCTGCCATGGTTGCTTTCCTTTCGGTTGGCCCCGCTGGGGTGGCCGTTTTTTCGTCTTGTGGGTATGACGGAGCCGAGGGCAGAGATGTGACCGAAACGGGACAGCGGGATCTGGCGAGGCGGTTCGAGCAGGACCGCAGGCGCCTGTGGGCGGTTGCCTTTCGCATGCTCGGCGCCAGCGGCGAAGCGGACGAGGCGGTGCAGGAGACCTGGCTGCGCTTGGCTCGCATTGACTCGGGGGAGATCGAGAACCTTTCGAGCTGGCTGACGACCGTGGTCGCGCGGATCTGCCTCGACATGCTGCGCGCCCGCAAGGCTCGCCAAGAGGAGCCGCTCGGTCCCCACGTGCCCGATCCGATCGTCAGCCCGGTCGAGGGCGGTGACCCCGAGCACGAGGCCCTCGTCGCCGACTCGGTCGGCCTGGCGATGCTGGGCGTGCTCGAGACCCTCAGCCCGGAGGAGCGCGTCGCCTTCGTCCTGCATGACATGTTCTCGGTGCCCTTCGAACAGGTCGCCGACCTGCTCGACCGCTCACCGGCGGCGGCGAGAAAGGCCGCCAGCCGTGCTCGCGGGCGGGTCGAGGCCGAACCGACAGAACCCGACGTCGACCTCGAGCGCCAGCGCGAGATCATCGAGGCTTTTTTCGCGGCCTCCCGCGAAGGCGACTTCGACGCCTTGGTCGCGGTCCTCCACCCAGAAGTGATCCTCCGTGCGGACGGGGGCAAGGCCCGGCCGTCGGCCAATCACGTGATCCGCGGGGCAACCGAGGTCGCCTCCCGCGCGATGACCTTCGCGAACCTCGGGCCGTTTGTCCGCCCCGTCCGCGTCAACGGCGTCGCCGGTGTGCTCGTCGCTCCGGAGGGCAAGCCGTTCTCGGTGATGGCTTTCACCGTCGCCGGTGGGCGGATCGTCGCCATGGATGCCCTCGCCGATCCGGACCGTCTCGGGCGACTCGAGCTCGGTGTATAGAGTCAGGTTCGATGAGACGGATGGGGGAGATCCTGAGTCGATTGGTAATGGTTGGTTTCGTGGCGGTGGTCGTGCTGGCTGTCGCGACTGGTACTGCGCGGGGGGAGCTGGACCGCCGCGCGAACTTCGAAGTACAGCCGGCCAACACTTCCGCCGCCGTGGATTTGGGCCAGGTCGGCCCTTACCGGATCGGTCTCCTCATGCCCAGCGACCGAGTCGCGATCTTCTACCTGTACGGGTTCAAGGTGAGGAAGAAGGAGAAACTCCTCGCCTCATATATCTCTGTCTACGCCGTGCACGGCGAGCGCTCGCTGACGGACGGCTTGATCAAAGCGCGCTTCGGTTCCCTGGGTAGCTTCTCCCTTCGCTTCCAGCCAGACGGGAAAGTGCGGAAGGACAGGCCGGGGCGGGGTTGTGAAGGGCGACCGGGGTTCGTCGAAGAAGGACGGTTCGTTGGCCGCGCCACGTTTCACGGTGAGAGCAACTACCTCCACTTCTCGCGTGCGGGGGGTAAGGGGGCTATCACCCACTCGTTCCGCCTCCGGTGCAAGAAGGGCGAGGCCCTCGACCCGACCAAGGGTTCATTGCGCGCTTATGTAATCCCCGGCTCGTTCTTTGCCACGAGGGGCGATATCGCCCTTCTCTACGCCTCATCCCGCGAGCACGGCCGCTACATCGGCGTCACGGCGGGTCACCAAGCGGAATCGCCGGCCGGAGCGAACTTGAGGGTCGGAGTCATCGAATCGAAGGGGGAGATGGCGATTGGTCGCTACGCCTATGTCCCAGGCCCAGCGGGAACGCTGCTGACCAGCCTTCCGGGCGTGCATCCGGCTACGGCCACGCTGAACCCGCCGGCTCCGTTCTTCGGCGAGGCCACCTATCAGGAGACCCCCGGGGATTCGCCTGGCTGGGCCGGCACCCTCGGCATCAACCTTCCGGGCTTGAAGCTGCCGCTCACCGGTACCAACTTTCACGTTCGTCTCTGTGTTATCAGTCTCCTCAAGACCAAGGACGGTTGTGACTTCTTCAAGGCGGAACCGGCATCGCAATTCGATGAGCGACTCGCGCGCCCGGGGTTGAGGCTCCGATGAGGCTGCGCTGGACCGTGATCGGAGCATTGGCTCTCGCCTGCCTCGCGAACACCGGCGTTGCAAACGGGTATTTGACTCGTGGCAGGCAGCTCACGAGCATTGAGCTGAAAGGCTCCAACGGCTATTCGGCGCAGATAGTCGTCGACCGTAACCAGCACCTGACCCTGACGACGACGAAGGAGGCGTTCACCACTGAATACTTGAGCCACGACACACTTCCCGATCCCAACCTGATCAAGGCCACACTGAAGGGCTTTGGCAAGATCTCGGTTCGATTTCACCCACGTGGACCCGCTCGTCGGGCTCCTGCTTTCGCCGGTTGTAACGGCCCGCGTCCAAGGGTGCGGACTGGGATTGTCAGGGGAGTCATCGATTTCAGCGGAGAGCGGGATTACACCCGGCTCGAGGCGCGGGAAGCGCCGGCGGAAATCGAAGAATGGAAACGCCAGATCTGCAGGCCGGGCACCGGTCCCGAAGTTGTCAACTTTGACCAGACGGATTGGATCAGCAAGTTCTCCGCCGGGTTCAGTTTCATTGCGCGGAAATACCGGCCCGGAGTGCTTGAAGGTGGGAACCAAGTGCTCTACTCAGCGGAGACGGACGAAGAACCGTCTACGCCCGGTGGGCCGATCCTCATTGTCAGGCGCGCCTCGGTCGAAGCGCCCGCTACCGCCTTCGACGCTCACCCGGAACACATGGTGATCGCGCCGCCCCCGCCGTTCACCGGCGCGGGCACCTTTGCTCGCACTCCCGAATCCGTCTTCACCTGGACAGGTGACCTCTCGATTCAGTTCCCGGGCAGGGACGCCTTGTCATTGGCGGGCCCTGAATTCGAAACGGACTATTGCCGGCGGAATGTGGGCTGCCTCCGCCAGCACATCGAATCTCCGGACGGTGCTTTTTAGCCCTGTCGATTCACCTTGCGAATCGTGAATCGGTGCCTTGCCACGGGCCCCTTCAGGCGGGTCGCCCCAATCGCCCTGGCTCGTAGGACGTGGTGGCCGACCTTGGCGTAGATGCGCAACGGTGACTTGCAGCGGCTGAACTTGTGTTGGTCGAGGCTGCATTCGAAGCCGCGGGCCCTGCCGAAGGATCGGAGGCGGAAGGTGACCCTGCTGCCGGCGCCGTGGGTTCGCGATTGTCTGACGAAGTTGTCGCTGCGCAGGATCTTCATCCGCGGGCGCTTTGGGGCGCGGTGTTTCTTGCCGCGGCTGGCTTGTTCGGAGTCGAAGGGGTTCGCGCTGGTGAAGACCGTGCCCCGGGAGCCGACCGCCGCGCAGAAATTGACGCTTGGGCACGAGACCCCGAAGAGGGCGTTGAACGGCTGGCCCTGGCTGCCGCTGGGGAGGAAGGGGATCAAGTTGGTCGCCGACCAGGACCCCGGCGGGCCGGTTGGATCGGATGAGGTCGCGACGTCCCCGTTGTTGTCGACGGCAGCGCAGCGCGCGACGGTCGGACAAGAGATGGCGGTGATCGGCACCGACGGGCCGGTGTTGACCTCGCGCCAGCTCGGCCGGAGGCTGGTCACGTCGCTGCTCGAGAGGACGTTTCCCCTGGCGTTGCCGGCCAGGCAGAAGCCTCCGGCTGGACAGTCGACCGCCTCCAGGTCCCCGGGGCCGCCTGGGGCTCCGATTTCCCGCCAAGTCGGGTCGGCGGAGCCGGGATCGGTGGAGGCGACGATCCTGCCTCGGCTAGCGACCGCGACGCAGAAGGCGGGTCCGGCGCAGGAGACAGCCTGTAGGTCCAGCGACGCGTCCAGTTGGGTCTGCAACAAGGAAGCGGAGGCAGCGAGCGGGTTGTGGATGGCTGTGAACTCTCCGCCGCCGGTCCCCGGCCCACCGGCCGCGACCGCGACGCAGAACGCCGGGGTGGGACACGAGACGCCCTTCAGGTTGGTGTCGCCACCGCCTCCGTCGAGGTCGGTCGCGCGCCAGGTCGAGGCGCCACCCGCCGGACTGCCGGATACGTAGAAGTCGCCGGCGAAGGTGACGGCTGCGCACATCTCCGTCGTCGGGCACGAAACCGACTCGAACGTGCCCGGCGAGGTCCGGTCTGCCTCGCCGGTAGTGGTTCCGACATAGGACCCCGGCGCAACGGTCTCGCTTCGCCACGCACCAGCGTCACCGGCTGGGTTTGCGGATGTGACGATCGTGCCTCGATTGCCCGCCGCCACACAGAAAGAGGCGGTGGGGCAGGAGACGCTGAAAAGGCTGTCGCCCTCCCTCGTGCCGACCGGGACCTGCCTCGACTCCCAGGTCGCGGCGGCCAGCGCCGGCGAGTCGGCCTGAATGAGCAGTGCGACCATCGCGACGACTGCGGTCGCGGTGCAGCGGAGGATCCCCATGCCGATCCAAAGGTAGCGCGACGACGCCTGGACACCGCTACGCTCGCGGCGTGACTTCCGAGGAGCTCGCCAACCTCGCGCACCTGCGCCGGGCCCGCGATCGGATGGATCGTGAGTACGAGCGGCCGCTCGACGTCGAGGCGCTTGCCCGTACGGCGCTGATGTCCTCGGCGCACTTCTCGCGGCAGTTCCGCGCCGCGTATGGGGAGACGCCGTACGGGTATCTGATGACGCGGCGAATCGAGCGGGCGAAGGCGCTGCTGCGCCGCGGCGACATGTCGGTTAGCGAAGCCTGCTGGGCGGTCGGCTGTTCGTCGCTGGGCTCGTTCAGCGCCCGCTTCACCAAGTTGGTGGGGGAGACGCCGACGGCCTACCGGGCGCGGGACCACGGCGCCCTGGAAAAGGTCCCGGGCTGCATCGCCAAAGACCTCACCCGCCCGAGTCGCCGACCGAGCAGGATTGGAGAAACTCCCGTGGCCGTCGCTCCCTAGCCTTGCCGACATGAACCTCACACTCTCCCAATGCTTCGTACTAGTCCATGACCCCGACCAGGCGCTTGCCTTCTACCGCGACACGCTCGGCCTCGAGCTGCGCAATGACGTCGCCAAAGGCGAGTTCCGCTGGCTCACCGTCGGCGCCGGCTCTCAGCCCGGCGTCGCGATCGTCCTCACCAACTACCTCAACGGCAGCCCCGCCGACCAGGACGCGCTCTCCGCCCTGATCGCCAAGGGTGCCCTCAACGGCGTCCATTTCCACACCGACGACCTCGACGCAACCTTCACCAAGGTGGACGGTTCGGGTGCCGAGATCGTGCAGGAGCCGACCGACCAGCCCTGGGGCACGCGGGACTTCGCCGTGCGCGACCCCTCGGGCAACCTGATCCGCGTCGACCAGCCGCCCGCCGCCGCGTAGTGGCGCGGGCGGCTGCCGACAGCCACGACCTGATCCGCGTCCATGGGGCGCGGGTCAACAACCTCAAGGACGTCAGCGTCGAGATTCCGAAGCGCCGGCTGACCGCCTTTACCGGCGTCTCGGGCTCGGGCAAGAGCTCGCTGGTCTTCGGCACGATCGCCGCCGAGTCGCAGCGGCTGATCAACGAGACCTACAGCACCTTCGTCCAGGGCTTCATGCCGACCCAGGCGCGGCCCGAGGTCGACGTGCTCGATGGGCTGACCACGGCGATCCTGGTCGACCAGCAACGGCTGACCGGCGATGCCCGCTCCACTGTCGGCACCGCCACCGATGCCAACGCGATGCTGCGCATCCTCTTCAGTCGGCTCGGCAAACCGCACGTCGGCTCGCCCAACGCCTTCTCTTTCAACGTCGCCTCGGTGCGGGCGAAAGGCGCGATCACGGTCGAACGTGGCAGCAAGAAGACGACGGTGGCGAGCTACGAACGCACCGGCGGCATGTGCACGCGCTGCGAGGGCCGAGGCTCGGTCACCGATTTCGACCTGACCCAGCTCTACGACGCGGACAAGTCGCTCAACGAGGGCGCCCTCACCATCCCCGGCTACAGCATGGACGGTTGGTACGGCCGCATCTTTCGGGGCTGCGGATTCTTTGACCCGGACAAGCCCGTCGCCAAGTTCAACAAGAAGGAACGCGAGGCCCTCCTATATATGGAGCCGACCAAGATCAAGGTCGAGGGCATCAACCTCACCTACGAAGGCCTGATCCCGAAGATCCAGCGCTCCTTCCTCGCCAAAGACGTCGACTCGCTGCAGCCGCACGTCCGCGTCTTTGTCGAGCGGGCGGTGACCTTCACCACCTGCCCCGAGTGCGAGGGCACCCGGCTCAGAGCTGAGGCGCGCTCCGCGAAGATCAAGCGCAAGAGCATCGCCGACCTCTGCGCGATGGAGATCAGCGACCTCGCCGAGTGGGTTGGGGATCTGAACAACAAGTCGGTGGCGCCCCTGCTGGAGGCCCTGCGGGGCACCCTCGACTCCTTCGTCGAGATCGGGCTCGGCTACCTCAGCCTCGACCGTGCCTCGGGCACGCTCTCCGGCGGCGAGGCGCAGCGGCTGAAGATGATCCGCCAGCTCGGCTCCTCGCTGACCGACGTCACCTACGTATTCGACGAGCCGACGATCGGGCTGCACCCGCACGACATTCAGCGCATGAACGAGCTGCTGCTGCAGCTGCGCGACAAGGGCAACACGGTGCTGGTCGTCGAGCACAAGCCGGAGACGATCGCGATCGCCGACCACGTCGTCGACCTCGGCCCCGGTGCCGGCACCGACGGCGGCAGCGTCTGCTTCGAGGGCACGGTCAAAGGGTTGCGCCGCAGCAAGACAACTACCGGCCGCCACCTCGACGATCGCGCCTCGCTCAAGGAGGTGGTGCGGGAGTCATCGGAGGCGCTGGAGGTGCGCGGCGCCGACACCAACAACCTGCGCAAAGTCGACGTCGACATCCCGCTCGGCGTGCTCACCGTCCTCACCGGCGTGGCGGGCTCGGGCAAGAGCTCGCTGATCGACGGCTCGGTTGCCGGCCGCGACGGGGTGGTCTCGGTCGACCAGGCCCCGATCCGCGGTTCGCGGCGCAGCAACCCCGCGACCTACACCGGGCTGCTCGACCCGATCCGCAAAGCGTTCGCAAAGGAGAACGGCGTCAAGCCGGGCCTGTTCAGCGCCAACTCCGAAGGCGCCTGCCCGGCCTGCAACGGCGCCGGCGTCATCTATACCGACCTGGCGGTGATGGCCGGCGTCGCCACCACCTGCGAGGAGTGCGAGGGGAAGCGCTTCCAGGCCGCGGTGCTCGAATACAAGCTCGGCGGCAAAGACATCAGCGAGGTCTTGGCGATGTCGGTGGCGGAGGCGGAAAAGTTCTTTGGCGAGGGCGGTAGGGCGGATCTGCCCGCGGCGCAGAAGGTCCTCGCGCGGCTCGCCGACGTCGGGCTCGGCTACCTCAAGATCGGCCAACCGCTGACGACCCTCTCCGGCGGGGAGCGGCAGCGGCTGAAGCTGGCCAGCCGCATGGGCGAGAAAGGCGGCGTTTACGTCCTCGACGAGCCGACCACCGGTCTCCACCTCGCCGACGTCGAGCAGCTGCTCTCCCTGCTCGACCGCCTGGTCGATGCCGGCAAGTCGGTGATCGTGATCGAGCATCACCAGGCGGTGATGGCCCACGCCGATTGGATCATCGACCTCGGCCCGGGCGCCGGCAACGAAGGCGGCCGCGTCGTCTTCGAGGGCACCCCCGCCGACCTCGTCGCCAAGCGCTCAACCATCACCGGCGAGCACCTGGCGGACTACGTCGCCTGATCGCGGCCTGCTCGTCGCTGAAGGAGCCCTGTCGACGCGGGGTAGAATCTCGTCAGCCAGGGAAACCGGTCGTTTATCGACCAGCTGTTTGAGGGGGATATGACAGTAGGAGGAAAGAGCGCGCTTCGATCTTTGGATTCCCTCGTAGTGCGCACGATCGCGGTGTGCCTGATGTGCGCTTTCCTGCTCGTCTTCGGCTCGGCCGCCGAGGCGGCGACGGCAAGGGCCAGTTTCGACAAGGTCGTGGGGGCGGCGAAGAGCGCCGGCCCCCAGGCGGCGCTTGCCTCGGGGCCGCGCAAGACAGGGGTGATCCTCTTCAACTTCTCCGGCGATTCCAGTCAGCCCTGGTCAGTGGAAGGTGCTCGCTCCGAGGTCTTCACTGCCTCGCAATCCGCCAACACCTTCTACGAGGAAGAGTCTTACGGCACGGTGTCGCTGACCGGCGATCTCCACGCGGACGGCGACGTCTTCGGCTGGTTCACGATCAACGCCCCGACGGGCGGCTGCCCCTATGAAGCGTGGGTCACGAAGGCCAACGAAGCCGCGACGAACGCCGGGATGGAACTGGGCGATTACCAGAACCTGATCTACATGTTCCCGCTGCAGCTCAGCTGTCCCTGGAGTGGCCTGGCGGGTGTAAACGGCGGCGGCGGGACGATGGGTGCCTCCGTTCCCGGCGGCCCCGTGGGCGTGCTGATCAACGGGGACTTCGGAGTCGGGGTGGTCATCCACGAGCTGGGTCACGCCTTTGGCCTCTGGCATGCCGGCAGCTGGACCTGCAGCGCCGGCGGAATCAGGGTTCAAATCAGCGATAGCTGCGCCGTAAGCGAGTACGGCGACCCCTTTGACGCCATGGGGAGTGCCTCGGCTGCTCGGCACAACAGCGCCTGGAACCTCGCCAGGCTCGGCTTCCTCAAGCCCGAAAACATCAAGACGATCGAAGCTTCAGGCACCTACTCGATGCGCTCCGCGCTGCACCCGACGACCGAACCGACGGTGCTGCGCATCCCCAGGGAAAGAACGCCCAATGGGGATGTCACCTCCTGGTACTACCTCGAAGTGAGGGAGAGCGGTGGCGTCTTCGAGAGCGTCTCCGACGCGACCGACACCGGAGTCTCGATCCGGATCGCCCCGAACCCCGCAGGCTTCTCGCCGGAAACATTGCTGCTCGACGCCAATCCAGCGACGTCCACCTTCCAGGACGCGCCGCTGGCGGTGGGAGAGACCTTCGACGGCGGTCCGGTTCAGGTCAAAACCCTCTCGGCGGGCGGAGGGAGCGCGGCGGTGACGATCACGCTCGACGAAGAGGCGCCCACCGCTCCGACCGGCCTGACGGCGACCGGCGGGCCGGAACAGGTGCAGTTGCAATGGAGCGCCAGCAGCGACAACTTCGGCGTCAAGCGCTACCTGGTCTTCCGCGACGGCAGCGAAATCGGCACCACGGCAAGCATCGAATTTCTCGATTCTCCGGCTCCGGTCGGCAATCACGAATACGTCGTCTACGCGGAAGACGCGAGCGGCAACCGCAGCCCTGCCTCCGGTCCGGCGACGGCGACGGCCGAACCCGACGAGGAGCCGCCCACTCCTCCGACCAACCTCGTCGCAACCGAAGCGCTGGAAGGCGTGAAGTTGCAGTGGAGCGCGAGCAGCGACAACGCCGGGGTCGAGCAGTACGTCGTCTTCCGTGACGGCAGAACGATCGGAACGTCCGAAAGCCCCAGCTTCACCGATGCGCTTGTCTCCGCCGGCAATCACGAATACGTCGTCTATGCGGAGGATGAGGCCGGGAACCGGAGCGACGCCTCTGAGCCGATCTCGCTCACAGTCTCGGCGATCCAGGGCCCTGTCTGCACTGGCAATTCCTGCTCGGTTGTGTACAGGTACTCCGGCGCGGGGGCAACGTGGACCGTGCCGCCGGGAGTGAGCGAAGCCTCTTTTGTCGTCGAAGGTGCGGGTGGTGGAGGAGGCACCGTCTCGGAAGGATCCGTTGGCGGGCCGGGCGGAAGCGTCACGGCGAAGCTGAAATCGCTGACAAGCGGCCAGTCGCTTGCGGTGAGCGTCGGCGGCGCCGGCCAGTCTTTCCCTGATGGAGGGGGCGGCGGCTTCAACGGTGGGGGACTCGGCACGCGAGGTGGCGGCGGGGGTGGCTTCAGCAAGGTGGAGCTCGGAGCGGTGCTCGAGCTGCTCGCCGGCGGTGGTGGAGGGGGTGGCGCCAGGGGCTTCAACTCGGTCACCGAACGCACTCCCGTTGGCGGCGTTGGTGGGTGGGGCGGCGAAATAGGAACCGTGGGCACCCAGGGCGGCTCAACCACTGCCTACGGCGCAACACTTGGACCCGGTCGCGGCGGCCGCGCCGGGGGCAGTGGGGGCGCCGGAGGCGTGGGCGGCGAAGTGACCGGCGCGAGCACTTGCCCCGGCGGGGCCGTTGCCGGCGCTCTCGGGGCCTCCGGCGGCAGCTTTGCCGGCGGCGGCGGGACTGACGGCGCTGGTGGCGGTGGCGGTGGCGGTTATGCCGGCGGTGGCCAGGGGGGTGGTCCGGCGCAGGACGCGTGCGGCGACGTAGGGGGTGGCGGCGCGGGAGGCGGAGGCTCCAGCTTTGCGGCGTCCGGCCTTTCGGCCACCTTTGACTCGGGTACCCGGCGTGAGGACGGACAGGTAATGATCTCCTATCGGAACCCGATCACGGCCGCCAAACACAGCTACGCTACGCAGCCCGGCCAGGAGCTCGCCGTCGCCGCTTCCTCCGGCTTGCTCGCGGGTGCTTCCGGTCCGGACGGAGCTCCCCTCACCCCAAGCGTGGACGTTGCCCCCCTGCACGGCTCTCTCACTCTCCACAACAACGGCTCGTTTGCCTTTACCCCCAGCGGCGGTTATGCCGGCGCCGACTCCTTCACCTACCGGGTGAGCGGTCCCTCGGGGGACTACGCGACCGCCCAGGTGACCCTGACGATCGGCGCTCCCCCGTCCGCCTCGATCTCCGCTCCGAGTGCCGGCGGCGCCTACGTCCTCGGGCAGTCCGTTTCCACGGCATTCTCCTGCAGCGAGGGAGCGGGTGGGATCGGCATCTCCTCGTGCGTGGACTCGAACGGCATCAAAACCGGCAGCGGGGGGTTCGGCCACCTCGACACCTCGACGACAGGGCCCCATACCTATACCGTGACCGCTCTGTCCCAAGACGGCCTGACCGGGAGCACCTCGATCGAGTACACGGTTTCGCCAAAGTCCGAGTCCCAGCCTCCCGTCGAACCGCCTTACGCGCCCCCGCGCCCGCTCTTCGGGATCGAACTCTCCCTCAGTGCTCAGAAGGAGTCGTTGCGTGAGCTGCTTAGGACCGGGAAGCTGACCGTCACCGCGGGGGTGAACAAGGCGGCGAAAATCGCGTTGACCGGCAAGACGAAACTCACTATTCGCACCAAGCACGTGGCGTGGGCGAAGTCCGTCGAGGCGTTCAAGGTCAAGACGATCAGCTTCAGCCGGGCGGGGGAGAGGCAGGCGACACTGAACCTCTCCAAGCAGGGTCGCGAAGCGCTGCGAGGCCTCTCCAGAGCGAAGCTGACGATCGCCGGCGAGGCGACCGATAGCTCCGCCGAGCTGCAGAGGCGGACGGTTGTGCTGACCCTTCAGTAGTGACCCACGAGCGGGCAGTCGAGCCCGAGGGGCGTTGCGGTCGACCTCGCGGCGGGGAGGATCTACTGGATCGAAGACCCGCTGACGCGATGGTGGCCGGTCCGCGGTCCAGAATAAAACAGTAACTTGGTCCGTAGAATCACCACCGTGACTAGAGGGAAGGGCAGGTAACGGTTGTTTTGACGGGCATAGGGATTCGCGACTGCTTACGGACGCTATGGATGTTGTGTGTGATGTGCCTCTTCGTTTTCGGCCTTTGCCAGGCAGCGCAGGCGGCCGAAATCGATGAAGAGCCACCCAGCGCCCCGACGGATCTCACGGCCACTCCAGAAGTCGAAGGGGTGCAGCTGAGCTGGCATGCCGGTCAAGACAACCTCGGCATCGATCACTACCTCGTCTACCGCGATGGCTCCAAGCTCGACGAGGTCGCCGGGGGGGCCACCAGCTTTCTCGATTCCTTTGCCGCGGCTGGCGAACATGCCTACGTTCTCTATGCGGAGGACGAAGCCGGGAACCTGAGCGCTGCCTCCGAATCGGCGAGCGCGACGCTCGGGCCGATTATGGGCCCCGCCTGCGTGAGCGATTCCTGCACGGTTAGCTTCTGGAGCTCGGGGGCAGAGGCACCGTGGGCGGTGCCGGCCGGGATCGGCCAGGCCGATTTCTCAGTCGAAGGGGCGCAGGGCGGCGATTCCACTCCCGCGACCGGACTGGGTGCTCGCATCGAAGCGACGTTGGGGCCGCTGGGCGCCGGCGAAGAGACGATCGTGAGCGTCGGCGGTATGGGCGGGTCCCGGGCCGAAGGAGGGGCGGGCGGCTTCGGCGGCGGCGGGAACGGCACGCTCGGCGGCGGGGGAGGGGGTTACAGCTCGGTGAAAATAGGCTCGACGCTGATGCTCCTGGCGGCTGGTGGGGGTGGCTCGGGCGTGCCTGGATTCGATGTGTTCAGCGAAGAAGCTCCGCTGGGCGGCGGGGGCGGGCAGGGGAGCCAGTACGGGACGCCCGGATTCGAAGGAGCCTCGATGCAGGCGAATGGAGTGACCCTTGGTGGAGGGGGCGGTGGCAAAGGCAGCGACGAGGCCGGGGCCGGCGGTGCCGGCGGCGAGCTGAGCGGAACCAGTAGCTGTGCCGGCGGCGCCAGCGCCGGAGTTCCGGGCGCTGCAGGCAGCAGCCTGGCCGGCGGCGGCGACGCACCAGGGGCCGGCGGAGGTGGGGGCGGCGGTTACGTCGGCGGCGGTCAGGGAGGAGGTGGTGCCAGCGACGAGTGTGGCAACACAGCTGGCTCTGGCGGCGGCGGCGGGGGTTCCAGCTTTGCCGCGCCCGGACTCGCGGCCACCGTTACCGGCGGGATCAAGCGCGGTTATGGGCGGGTGTCGATCGCCTATTCGAACCCAATAGCCGTGATAACCCACAACTACATAGTGCAGCCCGGCACACAGCGTCACGTAATAGCCCGCTTCGGGGTGCTCCGGCGTGCCTCGGCCCCCGAAGGCGTCCCGCTCATCGCAAGTGTGGTCACCCCACCCACCCACGGCTTCCTCGATCTTGAAGCAGATGGGTCGCTTTACTATTCAGCCAACCCGGGCTACTTAGGCGTTGATTCGTTCGCGTTCAAGGCGACCGATCCCTGGGGTGACTACGCGACGGGCCAAGCCAACTTCATAGTGGCGCTGGCTCCCACCGCATCGATCACCCAGCCGGCCGAGGGTGGCAGCTACGTCGTCGGCGAATCGGTTCCGACGAGTTTTTCGTGTCACGAGGGGAAAGGCGGGACTGGTATGTCCTCGTGCGCCGACTCCAACGGAATCGAAACCAACAGCGGAGGTTTCGGCCATTTGGACACCTCAACCGCAGGTACGCATGAATACACGGTGACGGCTGTCTCCAAAGACCTACTGACCAGCAGCACTTCGATCAAGTACACAGTCACGCCAAAGCCTGAGCCTCCGGCGTCTCCAAGGGAGCCCGCGCCCGAACCGAAACCACCTTTGGGAGTCGAACTCTCCCTCGGCAAGGAGTCTCTGCGCGAGCTGCTGCGGACCGAAAGGCTGGTGGTCACGGCGGCGGTGAACAGGGAAGCAAAGGTCGTCCTGGCCGGCAAGGCGAAGCTTCCCTCCAGGGCTACGCACGCAGGTGAGGTAAAAGCCGTCAGGGTGTTCAGGCAAACGTCGGTCAGCTTCGGCGAACCGGGCAGGAGGGAGACGGTCCTGACACTCTCCAAACGGGGACGGGAAGCGCTCCGGATCTTGCCCGAGGTGAGGCTGACGATCGTTGGCAGGGCGACCGACGCAGCGCGTGAAATGGCGAAGCGCACGGTGGTGTTGACTTTGCGGCGGTGACGCCCTGGCTGCACAAGCGCTTTCCGGCCCTGGTCGAGAACCTTCCGCATCTGCCTCTCTCCGAGCGGCCGACGCCCGTTCGGGAGTTGGCAGGCCTCGGCATCTGGGTCAAGGAAGACGGCGCTTTCGGCGCGGGTGGCTGGGGCGGCAACAAGGTGCGCAAGCTCGAGTGGCTGATTCCCGACGCCAAGCGCCGCGGGCGGCGCTCGATCCTCACCTTCGGCGGCCTCGGCACCAACTGGGGTCTCGCCACCGCGCTCTACTCGCGCGAACACGGACTCGCGACCGCGCTGGCGCTCGTCGACCAGCCAGTCGACGACCACGTCCGCGCTCAGCTCGGCCGACTCGAGGCTTCGGGCGCGCGCATCCACCGCACCCACACCAAGGCTCGCACGGTGGCGATGCTGCCCTGGCTGCTTGCTCGCAACGCCCGGGGCGGTCGCCCGCCGTACCTCCTCCCGGCTGGCGGTTCCTCGGCGGTTGGCGCGCTCGGCTACGTCGAGGCGGCTTTCGAGATCGCCGCCCAGGTCGAGGACGGCTCGCTGCCCGAGCCGGCGCACGTGGTCGTCCCGGTCGGCACCGGCGGCACCGCCGCCGGCCTCACGCTCGGCTTCCAGCTCGCCGGCCTGCGCAGCCGCGTCGTCGGCGTCGTCGTCAACGACCAGCTCCGCCTCGACGCGCCGGTATTCGCCCGCCTCGCGCAACGCACCGCCAAGTTGCTCGAGCGCCGCGGCGCCGACCTTCCCCAGCTCCACTTGAAGCCCGACATGCTCGACCTCACCCGCGACCAGATCGGCGCCGGCTACGGTCACCCGACCGAGGCCGCAGCACGCGCCACCGAGCTTGCCGCCAAAGAGCAGCTCTCGCTCGACCCCGTCTACACCGCGAAGGCGATGGCTGGCCTGATCGCGCTGCGCGACGAAGATCGCCTCAGCGGTCCAGCCCTCTTCGTCCACACCGACGGCCCGCGCTGAGAGCGAAATACGATCGCGCCATGGCGGAGCAGGTGCCAGCAGTGGGTGATGTCCTGACCACGATCGAGAACCGAGAGACGACCCGCCGCCGGCGCCGCCCGCGTATCACGAGGTGCGCAACGGGCGGATCGTTCGCTGGATCGACATTCCAGGTTGAGCCGGGACTGGCTGAGCCTTGGCCTCCTCACTCGCTGGCCGCACCCGATGCAGTTGGATCGGAAGGCGGCAGGCCAGGGCATCCTCAGCGGCGGTTTGATCGCCGACCAAGACGAGCTCAGTGGCGGCGAAGTCGCGCAGGGTGTCTTCGGTCATCTGCACCGTGTTCTCATCGCCGACGCGGGCGGCGGTTGTGAGCCCGAGATTGGCGAGCAGCGCTGCGCCCTGGTCGAGATCCGCCTGGGCGCGTTGCCGCCCCGGTTCCAGGTCCGAGGTCCAGCGCTCGGCGAAGCTGCTGCGACAGGGGGCGAGGAGGAGCACCTCTGGCAAGGCGCCGGCCAACGCCGCGTCCTCGACAAGCGCCGCAATCGCCAAGGCACCGGAGGCCTCGAGGGCGGAGCCGAGTACGACGAGCAGACGCGCTCGTGAGTCGGGGGCCGCCGCGATTGCGATCTGCTCGAGCGGCGGCTTCCGCACGGCCAGCACGATGATCGTCGCGGCGGCAAAGGCGCCGACCGCCATGCCCAGGCCGGGCCCGCCTACGTAGAAGCCGGCGACGATCGGCAGCGCGATCGCGCTAACGACTAGCGGCAGCTTCCAGGCCGCCATCCCGCTCTCCGTCGCATCGCCTCACTCATACCCCTTTGCGTCGCTGCTACCCAACTTCTTACTCCGCTCGAACCTAGACTGCAAGCGTGAGCTTGGTCGAGCGTCTCGGTCTCGAGCTGCCGGTCGTGCAGGCTGGGATGGGAGGCGGGATCAGCCGCCACGAGCTCGCCGCGGCCGTCTCCGACGCAGGCGGCCTTGGGACGATCGCGGTCAACGGCGTCGCGGCGATCCGCCGTGAGCTGGCGTCGGCGCGGGCGCTCACCGCCGCTCCACTGGCGGTCAACCTGCTGCTGCCCTTCGCTCGCCGTGATTGGTTCGAGGCGGCCGCGGGCGCCGACGTCGTCGTCACCTTCTGGGGCCGCCCGCGGCGGCGCACCGGGGGCACCTGGTTGCATCAGTGCGGCTCGGTGGACGAGGCGCGTGCCGCCCATGCGGCGGGCGCCGACGCGGTGATCGTGCAGGGGGTAGAGGCTGGGGGACACGTGCGCGGGACGTTGCCCGCGCTCGACCTGCTCGAGCGCGCGAAGCGGGAGCTTCCGAACGACTACCCGGTGCTCGTCGCGGGTGGGATTGCCGAGCGGGAGGACGTGGCGCGGGCGCTTGTGGCTGGCGCGGACGCCGCTCTCGCCGGCACTCGTTTCCTCCTCTCCGAGGAGAGTCGCGCTCATCCTGAGTACCGTCGTCGCCTGCTCAATGCCGACGAGACCGTCCTCACCGAGCTCTTCGGCGCCGGCTGGCCGGCGCCGCATCGTGTCGTTCCCAACGCCGCCACCGAACGCTGGCTGAAGGACGATCCCCGCGGGCCGCGTGCCAACCGGGCGCTCAACCGCCTGCTCGCACCGGCGGCGCGGTACACGCCCGAAGCGCTGCTTTGGCGCATGGCCCACGCCCAGCGCCCCGGGGGCCGCCTGTTCACCCCGACGGGGCCGACCGACGACGGGCCGGAGAACCTGCTCGACGCCGGTCCGCTCTATGCCGGCGAGACGGTCGCGCGCATCGGCGACGTCATGCCTGCCGCCGAGCTGGTCCGGGCGCTGACCCCATGAACGGCTAACCGCCGACAGCGACCTCGACCAGGCAGCTGGCGCTGTCGGGGTCATTGGGCTCGAAGCGGGTGAGCTTCGCTTTTGGGTCGAGCTCGGCGAGCATGCCCTCGGTGACGCCGCGGTGCAGGCCGCAGACGATCGCCTGGTTTTCGCGGACAGAGTCGCGGTAGGGGCAGTTGCCGAGGCGGCAGGAGAACCCCGCCCCACCGCGTTCCAAGCTCGGTTCGAAGCCGAGCGCCGCGAGCGCGTCGCGCAGCGCCCCCGCCGCGTCTCCGCGCTGCTTCGGCGCCAGCTCCGTGCCCACCTCGCGGCCGGTCTTTTCGACCTCGCGCAACCTCCCTGCGGTCGCCGGGATCGAGCGCGCCAGCCAGGCCGCGAGATCGGCGTAGGCACGCGGCGAGGTGCCGCCGGGATGGGCCTCGGGGGAGATCGTCCAGATGTCCCGCGGGCGCCCGGCGCCGCCGCGTTCGCGGCTGCGCACGACGAAGCCGCCCTCCTCCAGCCGCTCGAGATGGAGGCGGATCCCGTTTGGGTGGAGGCCGAAGTGGGCGGCGATCTCCGCCGTGTCCGCGGGCGCCCGCTTCTCTACCAAGAAGGCGAATATGCGGGCCCGGGTCGGCTGCGCGAGCGCGCCCTCCGCGGGCGAAGGCAGATCCATTGCCGCCAGCTTTGCACAGCGTTGGGGCCCGGCGCTGCTACTTTTTACAATTCGCTTGTGAAAAGTCGAACTGAGTAGGAGGCCGCGATTGGCCTACGTGATCACAGAGCCCTGCATTGGCACTAAGGACAACTCCTGCGTCGAGGTCTGTCCCGTCGATTGCATCCACCCGACGCCCGACGAGCAGGGCTACGAGGCGGCGGAGATGCTCTTCATCGACCCCGATGAGTGCATCGACTGCGACGCCTGTGTCGAGGCCTGCCCGGTTGACGCGATCTACCCCGAGGACATGGTCCCCCACGACTTCCGCAAGTACGTCGAGATGAACGCCGCCCACTTCCAGGAGAGCAGGGGTTGACGAACACCCGCCGACGGGCCGGAAACGTGTCGATATGTCACGTCTCCGGCCCGTCGGCGGCTAGATCGCGCACTCGCCCTCGCCCCGGATCACTTCGTAGGGGCTGGAGCGGTTCCAGTCGATGAACTCCTGCATCGTCTCGAGGCTGAACTCGGCCGGCAGGGTCAGGTCCTTCGCCTCGGCTTCGAAGCGCTCGTTGCCGACCCGCTCGGCGAACTGCTCGAAATCCTCGCCCTCGGAGCGCTCGGCCTCGTACATCCGCAGCCAGCGCTCGACCGCGTCGGGCACGCGCTTGGCGGGCAGGCGGGTCTTCAGGCGCTTGCCGAAGGCGACCTCGCCGCCGGCGGCGCGACCGCCGATGTGGGGGATGTAGGCAGGCATCTGGCGCTCGCCGACCTTGAGCGAGGCGCCGTAGAACCCGATCGTGCCGAGGTGGTGCTGGCCGCAGCCGTTGGGGCAGCCGCTCATCTTGATCTGCACCTGGCGGGTCAGGGAGTCGACGATCTGCATCTCCTCGAGCCGCGTCTGGATCGCTTCGTTGAGGCCCATCGAGGCGGTGATGCCCATCTTGCAGCTGTCGGTGCCGGGACAGCTGATCACGTCGTCGATTTCAAAGGCGCCGGAGTCGGCGAGGCCGAGCTCGCGCAGCCGGGTCCAGAGCTCATACAGCGCCTCGTCCCGCACCCAGCGCAGGACGATGTTCTGCTCGACCGTGGTGCGGGCGTTGCCGCCGCAGAACTCGCGCATCAGCGCGGCGAGGCCGCGGAACTGCTCGGGGGTGAGGTCGCCGCGAGTGACCTTGACCGCGACGGCGGAGAAGCCCGCCTGGCGCTGAGTGGCGACATTGCGCTCGACGAAGAGGTCGAACTCGGGCCGGTCGCCGTTCGGCGAGCTGAGCCCGGCGGGAACCCCGGGCGCCCGCGCTTCCTCGTCGTCGACGAAGCGCAGTCGCTCCAGCTCGGCGGTGTAGTCACGCTCGTGAATCCACTCACCGGCGAGCTCCTCGTCGACCAGCTCGCGGAAGGCCTCGGGCCCGATTTTGTCGAGCAGGACCTTGATCCGCGCCCGCGCCCGGTTCTTGCGCAGCCAGTCCTGGCGGTCGAAGATGCGGACGATCGCCTCGGTAACCCGCAGGTACTCGCCGTCGTCGGCGCCGACGAAGTCGAAGATCTTGTGGGCGAGGCGGGGCATGATCGCGGTGCCGCCGCCGACCCAGACCTCGAAGCCGCGCTCGCTTTCGCCCAGAGCTGCGTCGCGCCGCACCGGCAGGAAGCCGATGTCGTGGATCGGCACGATCGCGCGGTCGGCCGGCGAGGAGGAGAAGGCGGTCTTCCACTTGCGCGGCATCGCCTGGGTGACGGGGTGGCGGACGAAGTAACGGACGTAGGCGCCGGCGTAGGGGGTGGGGTCGAAGATCTCGTCCTCGGCGACGCCGGCGTAGGGATCGGCGGTGACGTTGCGCACCGTGTTGCCGCAGCCCTCGCGCGAGGAGAGGCCGGCCTCGCCGAGCTCGCGGATCAGCTTGGCGGCGTCAGCGAGCGGCACGTGGTGGAGCTGGATGTTCTGGCGGGTCGTGATGTGGCCCTTGCGCAGCGGCACCCAGCGCTCGATCACGTCGGCGAAGGCCTCCATCTGCTCGGGCGAGACGCCGCCGAAGGGGAGCTTGACTCGGATCATCTGCACGTCGGCCTGGCGCTGACCGTAGACGCCCTGTTTGAGGCGGAAGGGGATGAAGGTGTCCTCGTCCTGCTCGCCGGCGAGGAAGCCGCTCGATTCGGAGCTGAAGTCGTCGAACTCGTCGGCGAGGATCGGGATCACGTGCCCGGGGACATTCTCGTGGACCTCGGGGTTCTCGCGCGAGCCGGGGGCGCCCTTGCCCTGCTGTCGCTTGCCGTGCTCGACGTCGAGCCCAGCGAGGATCTCGGCGGAACGCCCCCCTGTCGGCGCCTGCGTATTCATGCGTGAGTCCTCCCCCGGGTCGAAGTCAAATGACTAGGGCTATTTACACAGCCTGGTTGTGAAAATAGCAATCCGGACCCGGATTTAGGTATTTAGCCCGAGAGGGGGCGCTCAGCCCTGGCCGCCGACCAGCTCGCGCAGGCTCTCGAAGTCCTCCGCGCAGGCGGGGCAGCCGTCGAGGTGGGCGCGCATGCCCGGTACCTGCTGGTCGGCGGGCTCGCCGGCGAGGGAGAGCTCGACGTAGCGATCGAGCTGCTCGAAGCACTGCTCGCAGCTCAGCTCGGGGGCATCCGGGCCGAGCAGGCGGCCGAGCAGCTCTTCCGGCTCACGTTGCGGGTTCTCGCTCATCGCTCCTCCTTTCCGGTGCGCTCGAGGTCGAAGCCGCGGGTGGCGAGCCCCGCGCGCAGCTTGCGGCGGGCGTCGTGAAGCGTCTTGTAGAGGGCGCCGCGGGTGCTGTCGAGGCGCTCGCCGAGGACGTCGATCGGAACGCCGTTGAGCGCCACCGCGACCAGCACCTCGCGCTGGCGGGGGCTGAGCGAGCCTTCGATCTCGGCGCGGATCGCGGCGAAGAGCTCACCGTCTTCGGCGGCGCGCTCGGCCGGCGGCCCGGCGTCGGCGAGCGTCGCCCAGCCCTCCGCCTCGAGCGGGATCTCCCGCCCCTGCCAGGCGCGGCGCCGAACCTTGACCCCGGCCTCGAGCAGGGCGAACTTGTAGGCCCAGGTGGTGAAGCGGCTTTCGCCGCGGAATTGCTCGAGCTTGCCGAGCAGGGCGAGCAGCGCGTCGTCGGCGCTCTGCTGCGCCAGGTCCTCGAAGTCGTCACCGCGCAGATGGGGGAGGGCGCCGCGGCGTCGGTTGATTTCGAAACGGGCCGCGCGCAGGAGGAGCTCGTGGAGCTCGGCGATCGCCGCCTCGCGCTCGGGCCCCGCCGCGCGCAGGCGGCGCAGCCAGAGCCCGTCGTCGCTCGCGCTCTCGACCGCATCGGCGGCACGGCTGGGCATCGTCATCGTTGCGGGGGCCACATCTGGTTTGCGCGCATCGAGGATCAATTCTTACGCCAGGTAAGACCCGGCCTGTTCGGGGCGCTGAGTAGAGGCAACCGCTCAACGACAGACGGAGGGTCTCGATGTCCACCACAGCCACGCTCGATCCACGCGAAGCACGCCTCGCTCCAACATTTCGGGAACGTCTCGAGGGCGATCCCGCCTACCAGGCGTTCGTGCTGCTGCGGCTCGCCTTCACCGTCGCCCCGATCCTCTTCGGGCTCGACAAGTTCCTCAACGTGATGGTCGACTGGGAGGGCTACCTGGCGCCCTGGATCAACGACATCGTCCCCGGCAGCGCCTCGACCGCGATGCACCTGGTCGGCGTGATCGAGATCGTCGCCGGCATCTTCGTCGCGCTGAAGCCGCGCTACGGCGCTTACGTCGTCGCCGCCTGGCTCGGCGGAATCATCATCAACCTGCTCACCTACTCGGGCTATTACGACATTGCCCTGCGCGACTTCGGCCTGATGCTCGGCGCGCTCACGCTCGCCCGGCTGGCAAGTGTTTACGACCCGCCCGGGCTGGAGCTGAAGCTCTAGCTACAGAGGCGGGTCTTCTGAGCTGGGTCGGTCGGCGAGGTAGCGCAGCAGCTCGGCGTCGGCCGAGCGCAGCTCGTCGACCGGCTCGCCGTAACAGGTGAGCAGGGTCACGATCGCACCCGCCTCGCCGAGCGATTTGGTCCGCCAGATCGCCCCGTTCAGCTCCCAGCGTTCGAGCGTCTGCAGGGGTGATTCGGGCATAGGCCGACCTTAGGGCAGGAACGAGATCGGTCTCGGGGTTTCCAGCTCGACGTTCTGAATTTCGCTCAGGAATAATTGAGCGATTAGCCAAGACGGCTGGGGTGCGGGCTGTGGCTCGTGCCGCCGGGCAGGGAACCCGGCCATTGACGAGGAGGAAAGTCACATGAAGTGGAGTCGAATTGCCGCGGTCTTCTGCGTGGCGGCGTTTTGCCTTGCCTTCGCCGGTTCGGCGTGGGCGACCAAGTACGTCGCGCTGGGGGACTCGTATTCATCCGGGACGGGAACCCGCACCTTCTACGAATCGAAATGCCAGCGCTCGGTCTACGCCTATCCGTACCTGCTGCACGAAGCGCACACGGCCTGGACCTTCGTCAACGCCTCCTGTTCCGGGGCGACGACGGCGGACGTCCTCAACACCCAGGTCGCCAGCGTCACCTCTGACACCAACTGGGTCAGCTACACGATCGGCGGCAACGACGCCGGCTTCTCGAGCGTGATCACCGAATGCGCCCTGCCCGGGTGGGCGTCGGACTGCAACGGCGCGATCAACACCGCCCAGGCCTACATCAAAAACACGCTGCCGGGCCGGCTCGACCTGGTCAACAACGCGATCAAGTCACACGCGCCGAGCGCGCAGGTGGTCGTGCTCGACTACCCGCGGCTCTTCAACGGCGAAGACTGCAACGCGCTGACCTTCTTCAGCCCGAGCGAGGAGACGCGGCTGAACGAAACCGCCGACCAATTGAAAGGCGTGATCAGTGCCGCGGCGACTCGGGCCGGCGCGAACTTCCACTTCGGCGACGTGATCCCGCCCTTCATCGGCCACGCGGTTTGTGCCGGGGGCGGCGGTTCCTCGACGGAGTGGATCAACGGCCTCTCCAACCCGACGAGCGAAAGCTACCACCCGAAGGTGACCGGTCACGCAGGCGGTTACTACCCGGTGATTCACGGCATTACGGGCTGAGCACCAGCCCTATCGGGCCCTTGAAATCGGCCTCCCGCGGGTGCCCGCGGGAGGCCGCCATGCGCCTGGCGCATCGCGCTCCATCTACATAGGCTGCGCGGGAATGAGTGCGGGGAAGCGCCCGTCGCGGGCGCAGGTCAAGCGTCGGCGGGGTATCGCCCTGGCATTGGTCGGGCTGGTGCTGGTCGGCCTCGCCTACCTCACCTTTCACGACACGATCTTCGGCCCGAGCAACGCGGAGATCGCCAAGCAGAACGGCGATCAGCTCGTCCACATCGAGATCGAGAGCAAGGCGGTTGGCCGCAAGCTCGGCGTCAACGTGATCGTGCCGCCGGAGGCCGGGCCGCGAGGCAAGCGCGCCCTCCTGGTCTTCCTGCACGGGCGCAGTGGCAACGAGGGCACCTTCAACGAGGCGGTGCTGCGCGGGCTGCCGCGGCTGCACGGTCACGGCCCGGTGGTCGCCTTCCCGGCCGGCGGCGTCCATGGCTACTGGCACAACCGGGCCGACGGCGATTGGGGTGACTGGGTGACTGAAGAAGTGATCCCGCTGGTCGAGCGGCGCTTCGGCGTCGATCCCCACCGGGTCGCGATCGGCGGCATCTCGATGGGCGGCTTCGGCGCCTACGACATCGCGCTCCACCATCCCGGCATGTTCTGCGCTGTCGGCGGCCACTCGCCGGCGCTCTGGTTCGAAGGGGGCGAAACCGCGCCCGGTGCCTTCGACGACTCGGCCGACTTCGATGCCAACGACGTCGTCGGCACGGTCGAGGAAGACCCCGAAGCCTTCGGCGACGCCCGGGTCTGGATCGACTATGGGACCGAAGACCCATTCCGCGTCTACGACGAAGGCTTCGTCTCCACGATGGAAACCGGCAGCGCCGACTTCACCGCCCACTCATGGCCGGGCGCCCACGAGGCGGGCTACTGGGACGACCACTGGCCGGACTACCAGCGCTTCTATGTAAACGCGCTGGCTCACTGCGCCTGAACCCGCCGCTCAGAGGTCAGATAACGCTCGGGTACCCAAGGGATTCCCGCACTGCGCTGCGGTTTGCTCCGTTCGCCTGCGCCTAGAGCAGAATTTAGAAACGGCGAATTTTTCTTGACCCTTCAAACGGGGTCTGTTTTCATCAGGCACGGTTCATGTACGCAGTTGTTCAATATGAATCGCTGAAGACAGGGAAACAGGACCCCAGTGGGACGGGGGCCAGGGAAAGAGGAGATTCGTCAGTGAGATCGCACTCGGTGCAGGGCAGGGACTCGGCATTTTCCGCGCGCTCGATGTTGGTGAGCTTCTGCCTGATGCTCGTGGCAGCGCTCGCACTCGGCGCCTCGCCCGCGCTGGGTGCCGAAGATCGTCCCTCCATCGCCTCCTTTGGCCCTGACGGAGTTGGTGGTACCCAAAGCTTCGAAAGCGTCGGGTCCGTAGCCGTCGACCCCGGCAATGGCGACGTCTACGTCTACGACACGCCAGCCGGCAAGATCTACAAGTTCGACTCGGCGGGCGCCCCGGTCAATTTCTCCGCGACGGGCAACAACGCGATCTCGAACGTCGGCAGCGGCTTCGGCGGCGCTGAATACGAGATTGCCCTAGCGCCCGCCGGTTCTCCAGGCGGGACCGCCGGGGACATCTACGTGGCCAACAACGGCCAGGCGGTCCACATCTACTCCCCGGCAGGAGCCGAACTCGGCGAAATCGGCCAAGGCGGGGAGACCTGCGGTGTCGCCACCGACCCGTCGGGCAACTTCTACGCGGGCATCTACGGCAGCACGGTCAACAAGTTCACGCCGACGGCAAACCCTCCGACTGCCGGGGACAAGTCCCCCGACGTTGGCACAGTCGAACACGGCATCTGCAACGTGGCGGCCGATGGGCTCGGCAACGTCTACGCGGCCAGCTACAACGGCGGAGAGGGCCTCTACAGGTTGGAAGGGATCACCGACGCGACGCCGACCCAGGTTGACTCTGGTGCAAGGACGATGGGCGTCGCGCCCGGAAGCAATGACCTCTACGCCGATCGCGGCGATGTGGTCGTGCAATACGACTCCACCGGCAACGAACTGGGCAGCTTCGGCGAAGGCGAACTCTCCCAATCGCGGGGTGTCGCGATCAACGCCGGGGCGACAAAGATCTACGCTGGATCCAACAAGAAGGTGATGGTATTCGGCGCGGTCACGGCGCTTCCCGACGCGACGACGGAAGCGGCAACGGGGATCATCAGGGGAGGGGCGACCCTGCACGGCACGATCAGTGCTGCCGGTGGCCCGGACGCAACCTGCGCCTTCCAGTACATCCCCGAATACCAATTCTTCTCTCAGGGCTTCGCCGGCGCGCCAGAAGCGCCCTGCTCGCCGGCCGGCCCTTTCACCGGCAGCTCCAGCAGCGCGGTCAGCGCCGTTGTCACCGGCCTTGACCCCGAAACGACCTACGCCTTCCGTCTTCTCGGCAGCAGCGAAAGCGGCAGTCTCGGGGGCCAACGACTTAACTTCAACACGCCAGGTGCCGTCAACGTCACCACCGGCGCAGCGAGTGCCCTGGCGAAGACGAGCGCGACGCTGAACGGCACGGTCAACCCCGAAGGCACCGAACTCGAAGAATGCTTCTTCGAATACGGCAAGAACAATGCCCTCGGAAGCAAAGTGCCCTGCGCGGAGACTCCCGCCGCAATCGGCGACGGCAACAGCCCGGTCGCGGTCCACGCCGACCTGACCGGCCTCGACGGCGCTACCCAATACGTCTTCCGCTTCGGGGGCAAGAACGAATTCGGCACCAACTTCGGCCAGTTCGCCGAATTCAAAACGCTTGGGGCGGCGATCGAACGCGCGTCGGTAGCCGGCGTCGCTCCTACCAGCGCAATCTTCAAGGCCGAAATCAATCCCAATGGCGAGGCGACCAGCTACTCCTTCGAATACGTCAGCGAAGCCGACTTCAAAGCGAGCGGTTTCGACAACGCGGTCCAGCTCCCGAGCGGCGGCGAAGCGATCGGCTCCGGCACCACTGGAGTGGAAGTGGAACAGGAAGCGACCGGCCTCACCCCCCGCACCACCTACCACCTGCGGGTCACCGCCTCCAACGCCAGCGGCGACGCGAGCGGCCCCGAAATCGTCTTCTCCACCTTCCCCATCGACGGCTCCGGCGGCCTGCCCGACGGAAGGGCCTACGAGCAGGCTAGCCCGGTGAAGAAGGACGGGGGCAACATTCAAGGTGCGACACGCAGTGTCAAGACATCGCCCGATGGTGATGGCATCACCTTCATCGTCCTCGGCGGACTGCCCAATGCAGAAGGTGGGCAGGACTTCGGCACCTTCCTCGCGCGGCGAAGCCTAAGCGGCTGGACGACTCAGGGTCTCTTGCCGGCGGCCCAGCTAGGCACTGAGGGGGGGGTCGCGGGCCTGAGCGAAGACCTTTCGGTCGACTACACCACTACGAGGTCATTTACCCCACCCAAAGCCGCCTTCTATGAAAAGAACACTCAGACCAACCAGTACACGACGATCTGGGGTAAAGGCAGCTATGGATATCAATACCAGGGAGGCAGCGCCAACAACGACCTCGCCCTCATCGAAGCGCCCGAACCGCTGACCCCTGGTGCAGCGGAAGGTGGGGCGCCGAACACCTACATCTGGGACCGGGCCCACCAGCAGCTCGTTCTGGCTGGCGTCTTCAATGACGGGCAGGCGCCCGCCGAAGGTAGTCACGCTGGACCGTGGGACTACTTCAACACTGGCGGCGCTTTTTACTACCACTACTTCACCCAAGAACAGCACGTGATCTCAGCCGACGGCTCGAAAGTCTTTTTCACCGATAACGGTACCCACCAACTTTACATGCGGGTCAACCCGACCCAGCCGCAGAGCGAAATGAACGGGGAAGAATGCATCGAGCCGGCCAAGGCCTGCACTTACCAGGTCTCCAAGTCCCAGCGCTCGACGCCAGACCCGATGGGTCCGCAGGGCGCCAAGTTCGTCACTGCTACGGCCGACGGCTCCAAGGTTCTCTTCATGAGCTCCGAGGAGCTCACGGACAATTCCAACACGGGTCCCGAAGACAACAGCAACGACCTCTACAGCTATGACACCAACACTCACGAGCTGACGGACCTGACGCCGTCGGCGCTGGCGGAAAACCCAAACGGGGGCGAAGTCAGCGGTGTGCTTGGGATCAGTAACGACGCCTCCTACATTTACTTCGGCGCGGGTGGGGTGTTCGCATCTGAGGCGACTGCCGGCGAACACTGTCTCGACGGAAGTGCTGAAAACGGCAGGTGCAATATCTACCGCTGGCACGAAGGCAATGTGACCCAGCTTGCGCAGCTGGAAGAGACCGACTTCCTTGGATGGATGTCGGGGCTTTGGGGACCGGGCGAAATAGCCGAATCCCCACGCACTTCACGCGTCAGCGCCGATGGCAAGACGCTGCTGATGCTGGTTCCTAAGAACCTGACCGGCTACGACTCCCACGGTTTTGAAGAGCTCTATCGCTTCCATGTGGGCGACGGTGATCCGATCTGCGTCAGCTGCATGACGTCCGGTGAAGAAGCTCGGGGTGACACAACCCTGCAGAGCATCGAAGTCGGGACCTTCGTGCCTAGTCACCAGAACGCGTTCAGCAGCCGCAACATGTCGGCGAGCGGCAACCGGATCTTCTTCGAGTCAGTCGACAAGCTGGTCAGCGCCGACACCAACGGAGTCAAGGACGTCTACGAGTGGGAGGCGGAAGGAACCGGCTCCTGCACCAGCAGCGACCAGAACGGCGGCTGCCTTTACCTGATCTCGACCGGCACCAGTCCCGACCCGTCCTACTTCGGCGACGCGGGCGAAAACGGAAACGACGCTTACTTCTTCACCAGCCAGCCCCTGGTCGGACAGGATCGCGACGAACTGGTCGACGTCTACGACGCCCGGGTCGGCGGAGGCCTGGCATCGCAGGACCCGCCACCGCCGAGCATCTGCACCGGCGAAGCCTGTAGGCCTGGGGCTACGCCGGCGCCGGCAGGGCAGACCGCAGGGAGCAGCACCTTCTCCGGCCCCGGCAACCTGCCGGCAAAGAAGGCGAATCACAAGAAGAAGCACAAGAGCAAGAAAAAGCAGAAGAGCAAGAAGCACCACAAGAAGGGTGCCAAGAGCCGCCAGGGAGGCAATCGATGAGGACTTTGGTTAAGCGCACGACCCTTCTCGCGGCGCTGCTCGCGCTTTCCGTCCCAGCGTTCTGCGCTGGCCCGGCGGCTGCGGCTGAAGACCCGCATCCCGCTTGGACGCTTTCGTTGGGCACGACCGTCACCAACCTGCCGCCCGGAATATCGGCCACGGAATTCGCTGGCCCGGCATACGAAATTCTTGCGTCTAACGATGGCACTGCGCCGACTAGTGGCGCTTACATCATCACCACGGAACTGCCATCTGGAACCAGCATCGCGCCAGCCAGTGAACCGTTCATTGGATACGGAAGAGAAGGGCAGTACACAAGGGCTCCTTGCCAAGTCACTGGTCAAGTTGTCACCTGTACCAGCGCCGCCGAAATTCCTACGAGCCTTCAGGCGGCCGTTTACATCTGGGTTGATGTAGGCGCTACCGAGGGGGAAGAGCTCGAAGCGACCACGACGGTCGAAGGTGGCGGCGCCGGGTCGGTGACGAAAACCCTGAGGAGCAAGGTGAGCGCGGCGCCCGCGGACTTCGGCATTACCGCCAGCAGCTCGGGCTTGTTCGGCGGAGCCTTCAACATAAATGGCACCGTCGCGACCCAGGCGGGTTCCCACCCCGGCGCTTACGAATCGGTTTCTCTCGACACTAACCGTAGGTACACACCATTTCAGGCAACCGAAATTCCTGCAGGTGGTATACGAGATGTCCGGGTCGACCTGCCCCGGGGCATGGTCGTCAATCCCCAGGCGGCAGAAAAGTGCACTGAGGCCCAGCTCGAGTCCATCAATACCTTTGGTCCTACCTGTCCTGCCGGATCGATGGTCGGTGTTGTCAAGGTCGTTAACTCTAACGGTGGTACTTTCGGCTTGGGCACGATCCCCCTCTACAACATGGTGCCGCCGGCCGGTGCTCCGGCAGAGTTCGGGTTCTCCTTCTTCGAAGGCATCTACACGCATATCGAAGGATTCGTGCGCACCGGAGAGGACTACGGGCTCTCGGCGGTCACCAACGACATTCCCAACATCCTTCCGGTCCCGGGCTTCAAGGTGGTGCTCTGGGGGGACACCAGCTCCGAACTTTTCGACGAAGTTAGGGGGAGTTGTTTGGTGTCCGGGGAAATCTGTCCTGCGGAAAACCAGCAGACGATGCCCTTCGTCTCAATGCCCAGCAATTGCGGTGGTCCCTTGACCACCAAAGCGGCAGTAAGCAGCTGGGAGGAACCAGAAGTCTTCTCTCGCGGCAGCTTCGAAAGCGCCGACGCCAACGGCAACCCGGTGGGCGTCGAAGGCTGCAACCAGCTCGAGTTCAACCCGAGCATCGAATCGAAGGCGACCACAACGCTTGCCGACTCTCCAACAGGCCTCGACTTCCATCTCAAGGTCCCCCAAGCCGAAGGCGTCGAAGCCCCCTCGGTGGCCAACGTCAAGGACGTCAGGGTCTCCCTGCCGGAAGGCTTGGTCGTCAACCCCTCATCGGCCGACGGGTTGGCAGGCTGCTCTGCAGCCGAGATCGAAATCAACGGCCCCGAACCGGCGAAGTGCCCCGACGCATCGAAGATCGGCACCGCCGAAATCACCACCCCATTGCTGGAAGCCCCCCTCTCAGGCCAGGTCTACCTAGCCAAGCCCTTCGACAACCAGTTCCACTCCCTCCTGGCCACCTACATCACGGTCAACGACCCGCGCACCGGTGTCGTCTTGAAGATCCCCGGCGAAGTGCAGTCCGACCCAGCCAACGGGCATCTCACGGCGGTCTTCAAGGAAAACCCCGAGCTGCCCTTCTCCGAGCTCAGCGTCTCCTTCTTCAACGGCGCCAGGGCCTCGCTGACCAGCCCCTCCACCTGTGGGACCAAGACCACCGACGCGGTGATCACCCCGTGGAGCACGCCAGAAGGCGCCGATGTGCCGAGCTCTGATTCCTTTACGACCACGACGGCCCCGGGCGGCGGCGATTGCCCGACCGATGCCGCTCAGCTGCCCAATCAGCTCAGCTTCAACGCCGGCACCCTCGCACCGCAAGCGGGTGCCTTCAGCCCCTTCGTGCTCTCGGTCAGCCGCCCCGACGGCTCCCAGCGGATGACGGGAATCGAAACCGCATTGCCCAAGGGCCTAACCGGCAAGCTCGCCGGCATCCCCTACTGCCCCGAGTCAGCGATCGCGGCTGCTGGGTCTCGCAGCGGAGCAGCCGAGCAGGCAAGCCCAAGCTGCCCGGTCGCCTCAGAAGTCGGCACGGTGAACGTCGGCGCCGGCTCGGGCCCCAACCCCCTGCACGTAAGCGGCCACGTCTACATGGCCGGCCCCTACAAGGGCGCGCCGCTCTCCTTCGCGGTGATCACCCCGGCGCTCGCCGGGCCCTTCGATCTCGGCACCGTGGTGACGAGAGTCGCCCTCGAGGTAGATCCCGAAACGGCGAAGATCACCGCCGTCTCTGACCCCTTGCCCACGCAGCTGCAGGGCATCCCGCTCGATATCCGCTCGATCGCCCTGAACGCCGACCGCAAGGGCTTCACCCTGAACC